>Ga0308168_1000058_pt1 | contig 236292 bp, 212 predicted proteins | sample PhyCR2_FD_202133 | JGI IMG/M metagenome (GOLD analysis project Ga0308168, IMG submission 202133) | Phyllosphere microbial communities from UC Gill Tract Community Farm, Albany, California, United States - DLSLRC.R2 | ecosystem: Host-associated > Plants > Phyllosphere > Unclassified | place...
CGAAGCCCTTCCAGCTTCTTCTCGATTCACGCAACCTGTTGATTAACAAGGCGTTTATCGTTCCGACTGCGTTGGAAGTGGTGCGCATTATAAGGGGATCTGAAACCCCGTCAACCCTTTATTTCAATTCATTTCGCTTTTTCCGGTTGAACCGTGGCAGCCGCCTCCATACGGCCGGGATTCGCATGACCATCACTGCCAGCCCTGCCCCCGCATACAGGGTCCACTCCCCCAGGTCAGAACGCACGATCCACAGAAAATGCAGCAACCCCAGCCCCAATACGGCATAGACGAGCCGGTGCAGGGACCGCCAGCGCGCGCCCAGTCGTCGTTGACTGGCCCTGTTCGAGGTCACCGCCAACATGAGCAGGCCCAGGAACCCCAGCGTACCGACGATGATATAGGGCCGTCGTCGCAACTCGACGCCCAGCTGCCCGATGTCCAGGCCCAACATGAAGACCAGATAGCCGAGCAGGTGCAGCAGGATGTAGGCAAAGCTCCACAAGCCGATCTGCCTGCGCACCACGATCCAGCCGGCCCACCCGGTCATGCGCTGGAGCGGGCTCATGCACAGACCGACCAGCAGGTAGATCAAACCGCCCAGGCCCAGACGCGTGACCAGCACCTTGCCAGGGTCGGGCCCCAGTTGGTTGCTCATTGCCTCGTACAGCCACCAGGCCGGCAACAGACAGCCGAACAGAAACAGCGCCAGACGTAACCCTGGATAACGCATCAGTAGTTCTTCCGTAGGTCCAGCCCTGCGTACAGACCACTGACCTGCTCGGCATAGCCGTTGAACATCAGCGTGTCACGTACATTCGGGCTGAACAGCCCACTCGGTAGCCGTCGCTCACGCGCCTGCGTCCAGCGTGGATGATCGACCTGTGGATTGACGTTGGCATAGAAGCCGTACTCCTCGGGCGCCAGGCCCTGCCAGGTGGTCTTGGGTTGCTCGGCGACCAGGCTCATGCGCACGATCGACTTGATGCTCTTGAAACCATACTTCCAAGGCACCACCAGCCGCAGTGGCGCCCCGTTCTGATTCGGCAGCTCGCGCCCGTACATGCCGACGGCCATCAGGGTCAGCGGGTTCATCGCCTCGTCCAGGCGCAGGCCTTCCACATAGGGCCAGTCGATCAGCGCGAACCCCGAGCGCTGCCCGGGCATGTGCTCAGGATCACGTAATGTCTCGAAGCATACATAGCGCGCCTTGGACGTCGGCTGGACGCGCTTGAGGATGTCTGCCAGCGGAAAGCCCAGCCACGGGATCACCATCGACCAGGCCTCGACGCAGCGCAGCCGGTAGATGCGCTCTTCCAGCTGGTAGGGTTTGACGAAGTCTTCCAGCGCATAGTTGCCCGGCTTGTCGACCTCGCCATCGATCACCAGGCGCCAGGGCTCGGTGGGCAGGCTGCCGGCGTTGTCGGCCGGATCGCCTTTGCCAGGCCCGAACTCATAGAAGTTGTTGTAATGGGTCGCATCGCGAAACGGGGTGATGGCTTCGTCCTTCACGGTCACCGCCTGCCAGCGCGTGGCCGCGAGCTTGTCGGTGAACCACCCGGCGGGCTTGCCAGGCTCGACCTCCGGGTAGCGCGCAGCGTCAGCCGCACGACCGACGGCAGGCAAGGCACCGAGCGCCAGCCCGGCCATTGCACCACCGAGCATGCGTCGACGCGAGAGATAAAGGGATTCGGGTGTGACGTCCGACAGCTTGCAATCGGACGATCTGGGAAGCTGGATGAGCATGTGGACCCCACAGCATTGGACAAGGATGTACCAATAGACTGTAGGGCCGCGGGGTTATTCCGCCATTAAATCGATTTCACACTTTACGGCGACGCTTGCGCAGCAGGTACTGCACAGGGCCGGAAGCCGCATAGGCGAGGAAGATCAGCAGCAGGATGCGCGGTGGATCGCTGAAGACCACGGCGAACACCAGCACCACCGCCAGGATGGCGACGAAGGGCACGCGACCCTTGAGGTCCAGCTCCTTGAAGCTGTTGTACTTGACGTTGCTGACCATCAGCATGCCGGCCGCCGCGACCAGCAGGGCCACCAGGAACGACAGCTTGGAGCCCTGGATACCGTAGTCGCTGAACGCCCACACGGTACCGGCTACCACACCGGCAGCCGCCGGGCTGGCCAGACCGATGAAGTAACGCTTGTCGGCGGTACCGACCTGGGTGTTGAAGCGCGCCAGGCGCAGTGCCGCGCCAGCGACATAGATGAAGGCCACCATCCAGCCGACCTTGCCCATGTCCCCCAGCGCCCAGACGAAGGCCAGCAATGCCGGCGCCACACCGAAGGCCACCATGTCCGACAAGGAGTCGTACTCGGCGCCGAAGGCGCTCTGGGTATTGGTCATGCGCGCCACACGGCCGTCGAGGCTGTCGAGCACCATGGCCACGAAGATCGCGATGGCGGCGAACGCCAGGTACTTGCTGCCTTCGTGGGGGTCACCGGCGCTGAGGTAGCCGTGCGCGCTGATGGCGCTGATGATCGCGTAGAACCCGGCAAACAGGTTGGCGGTGGTGAACAGGTTGGGCAGCAGATAGATGCCGCGATGCCGAACCTTGCGCCCTTCGGCGTCATGCCCCTCTTCAATGTGCTCATCGACAGGTAGCAGGCTTTCGGCGTCGGAGGGCGTGTGCGGCTCTTCGGGACGTTCGCTCATGGAGATTACCTTGCAACAGGATGGAAAGTATTCGACGCGGGCGGGCGACGGAGGTTCGACGCCTGCCCCTGGTCGCTTTATACCAGATGCGGGCGCCTGAACGAAAAAACGCGGCCGAGGCCGCGTTCTTCGTCACGTCAGGACAGGATCAGTTCTTGCTCTTGTCGACGATCTTGTTGGCCGAGATCCACGGCATCATCGAACGCAGCTGTTCGCCGATGATTTCGATGCCGTGGGAAGCGTTGTTGCGACGCTTGGCGGTCATCGAAGGGTAGTTGGTGGCGCCTTCGCTGATGAACATCTTCGCGTACTCACCGTCCTGGATGCGCTTGAGTGCATTGCGCATGGCCTTGCGAGATTCTTCGTTGATGACTTCAGGACCGGTCACGTACTCGCCGTACTCGGCGTTGTTGGAGATCGAGTAGTTCATGTTGGCGATACCGCCTTCGTACATGAGGTCGACGATCAGCTTCAGCTCGTGCAGGCACTCGAAGTAGGCCATTTCCGGCGCGTAACCGGCTTCGACCAGGGTTTCGAAACCGGCCTTGACCAGCTCGACGGTACCGCCGCACAGAACAGCCTGCTCACCGAACAGGTCGGTTTCGGTTTCGTCCTTGAAGGTGGTCTCGATGATGCCGGTACGGCCACCGCCGACGCCTGCGGCGTAGGACAGTGCGACGTTCTTGGCGTTGCCCGAGGCGTCCTGGTAGATGGCGATCAGGTCAGGGATACCACCGCCCTTGACGAACTCGGAACGTACCGTGTGGCCCGGGGCCTTCGGCGCGATCATGATCACGTCCAGGTCGGCACGCGGCACGACTTGGTTGTAGTGGATCGAGAAGCCGTGAGAGAACGCCAGGGTCGCGCCCTGCTTGATGTTCGGCTCGATTTCGTTCTTGTACAGCGCGCCCTGGAACTCGTCCGGGGTCAGGATCATGACCAGGTCGGCAGCGGCGACGGCGGAAGCGACGTCAGCGACTTTCAGGCCGTGGGCTTCTGCCTTGGCGACGGTGGCCGAGCCTTTGCGCAGGCCGACGGTGACGTCGACGCCGGAGTCCTTCAGGTTGCACGCCTGGGCGTGACCCTGGGAGCCGTAACCGATGATGGCGACTTTCTTGCCCTGGATGATGGAAAGGTCGCAATCTTTATCGTAGAAAACTTTCATGAACTACCCCTGTTATATCCTGGCTCACGGGAGCCAACGCTAATTGTTGAAGTTAGATACTGAGCACTTTGTCGCCCCGGGCGATGCCGGTGACGCCACTGCGAACGGTTTCAAGGATCGACGTGGTGCCGATCGCCTGGATGAAGCTGTCGAGCTTGTCGCTGGTCCCACTCAGTTGCACGGTGTACACGCTGGCGGTGACGTCGACGATCTGCCCACGGAAGATGTCGGTGGTGCGCTTGATCTCGGCGCGCTGGGCACCGGTGGCCTTGACCTTGACCAGCATCATTTCACGCTCGATGTGCGCGCTTTCCGACAGGTCGACCAGTTTGACCACTTCGACGAGCTTGTTCAGGTTCTTGGTGATCTGCTCGATCACCTCATCGTGGCCGATGGTGGTCAACGTCAGACGCGAAACACTCGGGTCCTCGGTCGGTGCCACGGTCAGGCTTTCGATGTTGTAGTTGCGCTGGGAAAACAGCCCGACCACGCGAGACAAGGCACCGGGTTCGTTTTCCAGCAGCAGGGAAATGATGTGCCGCATATCAGGTACGCTCCGTCTTGCTCAGCCACATGTCACGCATCGAGCCATCCTTGATCTGCATTGGATAGACGTGCTCGCTCCTGTCGACCTGGATGTCGATGAAGACCAGGCGGTTCTTCAGCGCGAAGGCTTCCTCGAGCTTGGGCTTGAGGTCCTTCAGGCTGGTGATCCGGATGCCGACGTGACCATAGGCTTCGACCAGCTTGATGAAATCGGGCAGCGATTCCATGTAGGAGTGCGAGTGGCGGCTGTTGTAGGACATGTCCTGCCACTGGCGCACCATGCCCAGCACACCGTTGTTCAGGTTGACGATCTTCACCGGCAAGCCGTACTGCAGGCAGGTCGACAGCTCCTGGATGTTCATCTGGATGCTGCCCTCGCCGGTGACGCAGGCCACGTCGTCGTCCGGGAAGTTCAGCTTCACGCCCATGGCCGCCGGGAAACCGAAGCCCATGGTGCCCAGGCCACCGGAGTTGATCCAGCGGTTGGGCTTGTTGAAGCGGTAGTACTGCGCCGCGAACATCTGGTGCTGGCCGACATCGGAGGTGACGAAGGCATCGCCCTGGGTGACTTCGCACAGGGTCTCGATGACCTTCTGCGGCTTGATCACTTCGCCATCGCCCTGGTCGTACGGGAACAGCCCACGATTACCGCGCCACTCGTCGATCTGCTTCCACCAGGTATCCATGGCCGCCTGATCGGGCTTGCCACCGATTTCCTTGAGGATGGCCTGCATGTCGGCGAGCACGCTGTCGACCGGGCCCACGATCGGCACGTCGGCCTTGATCATCTTGGAGATCGACGCCGGGTCGATGTCGATGTGGATGATCTTGGCGTTCGGGCAGAACTTGGCCGGGCCGTTGATCACACGGTCGTCGAAGCGCGCGCCGACGGCGAAGATCACATCGGCATGGTGCATCGCCATGTTGGCCGGGTAGCTGCCGTGCATGCCGAGCATGCCGAGGAACTGGCGGTCGGTACCGGGGTAGCCCCCCAGGCCCATCAGGGTATTGGTGACCGGCAGGTTCAGCGCACGGGCGATCTCGGTCAGGGTTTCGGAGCCACCGCCGAGGATGACGCCGCCACCGGAATAGAGGATCGGACGCTTGGCCGCCAGCAGCATCTCGGCTGCCTTGCGGATCTGACCGGAGTGGCCACGCACGGCCGGGCTGTAGGAGCGCAGCTTGACCTTCTTCGGATAGACGTACTCGAACTTCTCGGCTGGGTTGGTCATGTCCTTCGGAATGTCGACCACCACCGGACCGGGACGCCCGGACTCAGCCAGGTAGAAGGCCTTCTTCAGGACTTCCGGGATTTCCGAGGCGTGCTTGATCATGAAGCTGTGTTTCACGATCGGCCGGGAAATACCGATCATGTCGGTTTCCTGGAAGGCATCGGTGCCGACCATGGTGCTGGGCACCTGGCCCGACAGGATGACCATCGGGATGGAGTCCATGTACGCCGTGGCGATACCGGTGATGGCGTTGGTGGCGCCTGGGCCGGAGGTCACCAGCACCACGCCGGCCTTGCCGGTGGCGCGTGCATAGCCGTCGGCCATGTGGGTCGCGGCCTGTTCGTGACGAACCAGGATGTGCTCGATCTCTGGTTCCTTGAACAAGGCATCGTAGACATGAAGGAGAGCACCGCCAGGGTACCCGTAGATGTGCTTGATGCCCTCGTCACGCAAGAAGCGGACAAGCATCTCGCCGCCAGATAAAAGCTCCACGTTGTTCACCTCTAAAACGCCAGAGTACCGCCCGAGGGGCGGGGTCTTGATAGGTTTACTGCCAAGCAGAGCATGAGCGAACGTTCAGCACTGACTGAGCAAGTATTGGGAGCGTCCCTGAGTGTTTCGGGACCTTCCCACCCAGCGCGAGGTAACGCGTTGCGGGGTAAAACAGGTCGGCGCGGGTGTGCGCCTCATGTTCGGCTTGGCGGGTCTGCTTCTGGCAGTCCCCCTACAGCGGAAACTGGATTCTTGTGATTCGGCGGCGACAAGTCAAGAAAAATTATTGCCAATATTTCCAAGACTTCAATTACAGTCACCACAAACGAGAACGCTTGCAGCAGGAAAATAAAGATTTCCATAAAAAAGGGCCACAATCTGCGGCCCTGAGAGGTAAAACCGAAAAAATCAGGCGGATGGTGCGATCAATTGGTCGAATGCGGCCAGCAGGCGCCGTAGCTCGCGACTTTGCTCGGGACGGTCGACATAGACCGTTTCGGCCATCACCAGGATGCCCGAGGCGTGAGGCAGCGGCAGACCGTGCTCGAGGATCTGTGTCATGCGCGGCAGGAAGATCCATTGCAGCCATTGCTCGAAGCGCAGGCTGTCGAGTGCAAAAGGCACGCTGCTGGCCAGTGCCTGCTCGCTGGGCGGCGTGTGGTCCCACCACCCCTGCACGCGCAGTTCGCGCTCGATCAGCAGCAAGTGGTCGGCGATCTCCAGAATGCGCGGTTCCATCACGAAGCGACCTGGGCTTTCTGCCGGGCCAGTGCGGCACCGGCACTGTCGCCCTGCTTCTCGCGGGCCTGGGCGATCACGTTCCACAGCTCGGCCTGCAGGTTCGGGCGTCCGTTGGCGTAGGTCAGCGCACGGCGTGCCAGCTGCTCGGCCTGGGCAGCATCACCCTGGGCCAGGCGCACCTGGGCCAGGCGGAACAGCACCTGAGGCTCACGGGGCGCGATGCGCTGAGCACGCTCGAGGCTCGACGAGGCACCGTTGAAGTCACCACCGCCCTGCTGTTGCTGGGCCGTGGTCAACAGCGCCAACACGGGGCCGTCGAGCTGCTCGTCGGCCGACAGGCCGCCACTGGCCGCCGCGTTGCTCCGGGGGATGCCGGTAGGCGTGCTGGCAGCCGCCGCCTTGCTGGCAGCGGCGGCATCCATGGCCGCGATGTCGAACGGCTCGTCATCGCCGGCAGCCGCTGGCGTGATCGGCCCGGTGCTGATCGGCGCCGCAGCGGTCGAGGCCGGGAACGTCTGGATCGGTGCGGCCCCGGCACCCTGGGGCACCATGACCGTCACCCCGGTGTCGGTCGGCATCGACTGGGCCTGCGCCGTGCCTCGGTTGACCGAGGCTGCCGGCGTGCGAGTGGCCTGGACCCGCTCGCTGTTGGACACGCGCGTACTCGAATCCACCACCGGGATCGAACCACGTGGAACGCTGGAGCAGCCATGCAGCATGGCCAGCGCCGTCAAGGCAGGAAACCACCACTTGTTCACGTCACACCCTCTCAAGCATCAGGTGGCCCGCCCTGATGGCAGGCCACGCATTCAGTTCATCCAGCCCTTGACCCAGTCCATGACCGAATCTTCGGTCTCGGGCTGAGCGTTGCAGGCGGCGCCGGCAGGCGGTTCGCTGCCGCGAATATACGGCATCTGCACGGCTCCCGGACAGCTGGGATCGGAGCCTTTGCCCGAGTACGGGTCGATCCAGGCCTGCACGATGTTGTCCGGCTGCGGCATGTCCAGCGGCAGCGGGTCGGCCTTGCGCATGAAGCTGGTCCACACCTGCAAGGCACCGGTCGCCCCGGTGAAAGGCGTCTTGCCGTTGTCGTCGCGGCCCAGCCAGACCACGGCCAGCAGGTCCTGGCTGAAACCGGAGAACCAGCTGTCGCGCGAGTCGTTGCTGGTGCCGGTCTTGCCTGCCAGGGTCAAGGAGCTGGGCAGCGTGTTGTACACCGAGCGGCCGGTGCCTTCGCGCATGACCCGCTGCATGGCGTTCTGCACCAGGAAGATGGCGCCCGGGTCGAAGGTCTGCTGGATCTGGAACGGGTAGCGCTTGAGCGGCTCGCCTTCGGCCGTCAGCACGCTGCGGATACCGCGCATGGGCGTGTTGAAGCCGCCGTTGGCCAGCGTCTGGTACATGGTCGCCACCTGCACCGGCGACATGCCGCCGGCACCCAGCAACATCGCCGGGTACGGTGGCCAGTCGACGTTGACCCCGAGCCGCCCGATGGTCTTGATCACGTTGGGCACACCGACTTCCAGACCGATCTTGGCGGTGGACAGGTTGTAGGAGTGCGCCAGCCCCTGATAGAGGTAGATGGTCCCATGGGGCTTGCGCTCATAGTTCTGCGGCCGCCAGACCTGGCCGTCGGCGCCCTTGACCGAGAACGGCTCGTCCTGCACCCAGCTGGTCAGGGTGTACTGGCTGGGTTTCTCCAGCGCGGTCAGGTAGACCGCTGGCTTGACCAGCGAACCGATCGGCCGGACCGCATCGATGGCCCGGTTGAAGCCGGCGAAACCGGACTGGCGGCTGCCGATCAGCGCCTGCACCTCACCGGTTTCCGGGTTGGTCACGACCATCGCCGACTCGACTTCGTCGGCGCCCTTGCGTCCGGCTAGCCGCTTGAAGGTCTCGGTCATGGCCGACTCGGCCTTCATCTGCAGGATCGGGTCGAAACTGGTGAAGATGCGCAAGCCTTCTTCGGTCAAGTCTTCGTCACGGTAGTCCTGGCGCAGCTGACGCTTGACCAGGTCGAGGAAAGCGGGGAAGGAGCTGTCGGCCAGGCTGCCGCGCTTGGTCACGCCCAGCGGCATCTTCTTGGCTGCATCGACGGCTTCCTGGGTCGCCACGCCCTGCTGGGCGAGCAGGTCGAGCACCAGGTTGCGGCGATTCAGGGCACGTTCAGGGTAGCGACGCGGGTTGTAGTAGGACGGTCCCTTGACCATGCCCACCAGCAAGGCCACCTGGTGCAGCTTGAGCTCCGACAGCGGCTGGCTGAAGAAGAACTGGCTGGCCAGGCCGAAGCCGTGCACCGCGCGCTGACCATCCTGGCCGATGAACACCTCGTTGAGGTAGGCCTCGAGGATTTCACGCTTGTCGTAGTGCAGTTCCAGCAGCACGGCCATCATGGCCTCGGTCAGCTTGCGGCTCAGGCTGCGCTCGTTGGTGAGGTAGAAGTTCTTCACCAACTGCTGGGTCAGGGTACTGCCGCCCTGGCGCATGGCACCGGACGAAGTGTTGACCCATATCGCCCGGGCGATCGACTTGGGCGAAACGCCCATGTGGCTGTAGAAGTCACGGTCCTCGACCGCGACCAAGGTCTCGAGCAGGTACGGCGGCACCTGGTCGATGTTGATCAGGATGCGGTCCTCGAGGTTCTTCGGGTAGATGCCGCCGATCATCAGCGGCTCCAGGCGCACCACGTCGAGCTTGGCGCCATTGGCCCCGCTGAGCCCGGCCACGTAGTCGCCGGAGAAGCGCACGCGCACGAACTGCGCAGGCTCCAGCCCTTCATAGAACTGGAAACCACGGGTGTTGATGTCGACCGTGTTGCCATTGACCGAGGCGGCGCCCGGGCCATTGGCCGAGCTTTCGCGTCGGTAGCCGAGGGCATCGAGTTCGGTCAGGAAATCGTCGCGGCTGAGCTTCTGGCCATTGAACAGCTCCAGCGGTCGCGCGTAGACCTTGGCCGGGATCGACCAGCGTTTGCCGGCGAACTTGTCCTGGACGACGGCGTCGAGATAGACCGCGAAGCCGGCGAGTATCACCAGGCCGACCAGGCTGAGCTTGAGAGCCCAGCCCAGCCAGGCGCGAGCGCGTCCGGTCGGGCGTTTTTTGGGGGTGCGGGAAGTCTTGGTACGAGTCATGGCGGCGGATTATACGCACTTTGCTGAGGCTGGGCAGGCGCCCTCTGGCGGTTTGCAGGGGCGGCACCATTGACCATAATGACAGATTCGAATTCCCTGACCCAGAAGGATCGCCCGTGAGCCAAGCTCTGATCAACGCGCTGCAGAACCCCGCGCTCTACCCTCACCCCGTCGACGGCTTCCAGCTGATCGAGACGCACATTTCCTGGGTCCTGCTGACCGGTGACTATGCCTACAAGATCAAGAAGCCGATGAACTTCGGTTTTCTCGACTTCACCGACCTGGGCCAGCGCGCGCACTTCTGCAACGAAGAACTGCGCCTCAACCAGCGCCTGACCCAGGACGTCTACCTCGACGTGCTGCCGATCACGGGCTCGGTGGACGCGCCGCAGCTGGGCGGCCAGGGCGAGGCGATCGAATATGCCCTGAAGATGCGTCAGTTCCCCCAGGCGCACATGCTCAACACCCTGCAGGCCAATGGCGAACTGACCGCCGCGCACATCGACCAGATGGCGGCGCAGATCGCCGACTTCCACCTGCACGCGCCGACCGTGCCCGTCGACCATCCGCTCGGCACGCCAGAAAGCGTCCTGCAACCGGTTGAACAGAACTTCGAGCAGATCCGCCCGTTCCTTACGGATGAGGCCGACCTGCGGCAACTCGACGGCCTGCAATCCTGGGCCCAGAGCAGCTTCGAGCGTCTGCGCCCGCTGCTGGAGGCGCGCAAGGCCGAGGGGTTCATCCGTGAATGCCATGGCGACATCCACCTGGGCAACGCCACGCTGATCGATGGGCAGGTGGTGATCTTCGACTGCATCGAGTTCAACGAGCCGTTCCGCCTGACCGATGTGTACGCCGACATCGCCTTCCTGGCCATGGACCTGGAAGACCGTGGCCTGAAGAGCCTGTCGCGGCGCTTCGTCAGCCAGTACCTGGAACTGACCGGTGACTACGAGGGGCTGGAACTGCTGAACTTCTACAAGGCCTACCGCGCCCTGGTACGGGCCAAGGTCGCCCTGTTCGGCCTGTCGCCCGACGCCACGGGCGTGGAACGCGCCACCACGCTGCGCACCTACCGCAACTACGCCAACCTGGCGGAAAGCTATAGCGCCATCCCGTCGCGCCTGCTGGCCATCACCCACGGCGTCTCGGCGGTGGGCAAGAGCCATGTGTCGATGCGCCTGGTCGAAGCCCTGGGCACGATTCGCGTGCGTTCGGACGTCGAGCGCAAGCGCCTGTTCCCCGATCAGGCCCAGGATGAGCAGGCGCTGCATGCCGGTCTGTACGACCCCCAGGCCAGCCAGAAGACCTACCAGCGCCTGCATCACCTGGCCGCCGTCATCCTGCGCGCCGGCTTCCCGGTGGTGCTCGATGCCACCTACCTCAAGCGCGAGCAGCGCCAGGCCGCCGCAGCTGTCGCCAGCGAGACCGGCGTACCCTTCATGATTCTCGACTGCCACGCCCCGGACGCCGTGATCGCCAGCTGGCTGCAACAACGCCAGGCCGAGCAGCGCGATCCGTCCGATGCCACGCTCGAGGTGATCCAGGCGCAACAGGCCGAGCGCGAACCGCTGGAGGCCGAAGAGCAGGCCTGCAGCAAACGCGTCGATACCCAGGTCTGCGCCAGCATGGACAGCCTGATCGACCAGATCCGCCAGTCCCTGCCAGGTCTGTAAGGCCGAGCCAGGCCGACGGCGCCTGAAACAGGCAACCCGTCGGCCATTGGGTCATGCGTCCACACGGTTGCCCCCGCCCCGCTACACTGCTGTGATGCGCCTGCCTTCCCTGACCCGCCGCCCGCCACAGCAAGGAGCCTGGATGAACGACGAGTTGCAAGGCCTGAAGAACCTGGGGAAGACGTCGGCACAGTGGCTGCATGCCGTCGGCATCCATAACGAATCGGATTTGCGCCGCCTGGGAGCGGTCGTCGCTTACCAAGCCGTCAAGACGCGCGGCTTCCGGGCCTCCAAGGCATTGCTGTATGCCCTCGAAGGGGCGCTGCTGGACATCCACTGGAACGAACTGCCTGCCGATCACAAGCGTGCGCTGGATCAGCGCCTGCTGGTCGAACCGGCGTCAGGGACGGCAGAAAAATAAAGTGCACGAAGGCATTGACTGTGAAATGAGAATCGTTATGATTATCACAACTGGTCGCGAGACTGGTTGGGTAATCTGGAAGACCTTGGTTCGGACGTTCAGATTATCTCCTCATCAGGCTAATCACGGTTATTGACCCGGCACTTTGCCGGGTCTTTTTTTGCGCGCTCGATCAGCAGGCTGCTGCCTGAAGAGGGCCAACAGGCAGTGCTGTCCAGTCTTGCCCTGGCATTTCATGTCATCGCGCCACGCCGCTTTGACGCCCGCGTGCTTGCCGGAAACCACGAGACTTCGCACTATGGGGCTGTCGATCGTCAGGAAACCGAGCCAATGCCGTCCACTGCTTCCCCTGGGTCCGCCACCGACGAGTGTTCGCCGCCGCCCGGCATGACGCTGCTGTGCCGCTCCGATGCACTCCTCGAGGGCACCAGCCGCCTGTTCGAGCTCCCGGACACGGCAGTATTCGCAGTACGCCACCAGGGCCGCGCCTACGTGTACGCCAACCGCTGCCCGCACCGCCATGTGCCCTTGCACTGGCAAGACGGCGGTTTTCTCGACGACAGTGGCAGCCTGATCCGTTGCGCTCGGCATGGCGCGCTGTTTCTCATCGAGGACGGCGAATGCGTTACCGGTCCGTGCGAAGGTCAGCGCCTGGAGCCGGTCAGGTGCCTGGAAGCAGCAGGCAGTCTGTGGCGAGCGACTACAGTTTCACCGGCAACGGACGATCGATGATGATCCCCGTGGTCTCCACTCGCGTGCCGTAAGCCAGCACCTCGACCCCGTCGCGCACCGCCGCACGCAAGGCCTGGGCGTAGGCGTCGTCGATTTCCTGGGCCGGACGCACCGCCTCGACCCCGCTGAGGTTCACGCAGTACAGCTGCACGGCACGCACGCCTTGCCGGGCCAGGCTGGCCAGCTCGCGCAGGTGCTTGGCGCCGCGCTGGGTCACCGCATCCGGGAACGCCGCCACGGCGCTGTCCGGGTACCCCAAGGTCACGCTCTTGACCTCGACGTAGGCCGGCCCTTCGGCGTACTCCAGGTAGAAGTCCACCCGGCTGCGCTCCTCGCCATAGGCGACTTCGCGGCGCAGGGTGTGGAACCCGGCCAGTTCGGTGATGATCCCGGCGCGCAACGCCTCTTCCACCAGCGCGTTGGCGCGCCCGGTATTGATGCAGGCCAGCCGGCCCTGGGGCGTTTCGCTCAACTCCCAGGTGCCGGGCAACTTGCGCTTGGGGTCGTTGGAGCGGGTGAACCAGACATCGCCGCCCTCGCGCATGCAGTTGAGCATCGAGCCTGTGTTGGGGCAGTGGATGGTCAATTGCTCGCCCGTGGGCAGCTCGATATCGGCCAGAAAACGCTTGTACCGGCGCAGCAGTCGCCCTCGCTCGAGTTCGGGAGCAAACAGCATTAGCCCTGCCACCCCTGCAAGCCACGGGCGATGCGCTGCACCGCTTCTTCGAGGCGAGGCAGGCTCTGGGTATAGGCGAAGCGCACATGGTGGCCGGCCAGGTGCCGGCCGAAATCCAGCCCAGGCGTGAAGGCCACGTGCTGGGTCTCCAGGAAATGCTGGCAGAAGGCGAACGCATCACCGCCGAACGCACTGATGTCGGCGTACAGGTAGAACGCGCCTTGCGGCTCCACTTCGATCCGAAAGCCCAGTTGACGCAGCGCTGGCAGGAGGAAGTCGCGCCGCCGGGCGAACTCGGCACGGCGCGCCTCGAAGATCGCCAGGGTGTCCGGTTCGAAGCAGGCTAGCGCGGCGTGTTGGGCCATGCTCGGCGCACTGATGTAGAGGTTCTGCGCCAGCTTCTCCAGATCGGCCACCGCCGCAGGTGGCGCGACCAGCCACCCCAGCCGCCAGCCGGTCATGCCGAAGTACTTGGAGAAGCTGTTGAGCACGAAGGCGTCCTGGTCCACTTCCAGCACACTGGGCGCGTCCATGCCGTAGGTCAGCCCGTGGTAGATCTCGTCCACCACCAGGTGACCGTCCTGGGCGCGCACGGCCTGCGACAGACTCGCCAACGCTTCGCGGTCGAGCACGGTGCCGGTGGGGTTGGCGGGCGAAGCCACCAGGGCGCCGACGGTCTGCTCGTTCCAGCACCGGCGCACGTGCTCGGGCGTCAGTTGATAGTTGTCATCCGGCCCGACCGGTACCAGTTGCGCGCCCCCTTCGACCAGGCGCAGGAAATGCCGGTTGCAGGGATAGCCGGGGTCGGCCAACAGCCAGTGCTTGTCAGGGTCGACCAGCAGGCTGCTGGCCAGCAGCAGCGCGCCGGAGCCGCCGGGGGTGATCAGGATCCGCTGCGGGTCGACGTCCACGGCGTAGCGCTCACCATAGAAGCGCGCGATGGCCTGGCGCAAGGCGGGCAGCCCGCGTGCGGCCGTGTAGCGGGTGTGGCCGGCGGCCAGCGCTGCCTGGCCGGCCTGCACGATGGGCGCGGCGGTGGTGAAGTCCGGCTCGCCGATCTCCAGATGGATCACATCATGCCCGGCCGCCTGCAGCTCATTGGCCCGCGCCAGCAGGGCCATGACGTGGAACGGTTCGATGGCGCGGCTACGCTGGCTATAGGGTCGAGGCATGGTTTTTTTCCAATCCGAACGGAACTGATAATTCTGCCAGGAAGTGGCGAACGTGTACTGCACGCCGCTGTCCATTAGCACGATGCAGGCGGGGTAGCATACCGCACCCTCTATCTGGTAAGTTCGGCGGCTCACAGTCGCAGGGCCGGCAGGTGCCGGAGATGGAGCAAGCCTGTGCATTGGATCAAAGAGTGAGAGGCGGTCTATTCCATGTCCACCCAAGAAAAGCATAAAAGCAGTCAGCACTACGATGAAATAGGACCCTACCAGGTCGCCGAAGGTGAGGAGTACATGGGCGAGCCCATGAAGGCTCACTTCACCAAGCTGCTCAATGCCTGGAAGCAAGATCTGATGCAGAGCGTGGATCGCACGGTCGACCACATGAAAGACGAAGCTGCCAACTTCCCGGATCCGGCCGACCGCGCCAGCCAGGAAGAGGAATTCGCTCTGGAATTGCGCAACCGTGATCGCGAGCGCAAGCTGATCAAGAAGATCGACAAGACGCTGCAGTTGATCATCGACGACAACTATGGCTGGTGCGACAGCTGCGGCATCGAGATCGGCCTGCGCCGTCTGGAAGCCCGTCCGACCGCCGACCTGTGCTTCGACTGCAAGGAAATTGCCGAGAAGAAGGAAAAGACGGTCGGCAAAGGCTGATCGTTCTTCCACCTGAACGGGGCGCGTAAGGCGCCCCGTTTCGTTTGCCGACCCCATCTGCCCATGACCGACTCTCGTTACATCGGACGCTTCGCCCCTACCCCCAGCGGCTTTCTGCATTTCGGCTCTCTGGTCGCCGCCCTGGCGTCCTGGCTGGATGCGCGTGCCGTCGATGGCCGCTGGCTCCTGCGCATCGAGGACACCGATCCGCCTCGCGAGATGCCAGGTGCCCGCGATGCGATCCTGCGGACCCTCGAGTCCTACGGCCTGCACTGGGACGGCGAGGTGGTCTGCCAGAGTCAGCGCCATGACGCCTATGCCGCCGTGGTCGACCGCCTGTTCAGCCTGGGCCTGGCCTATGCCTGCACCTGTTCGCGCAAGCAGCTGGAAGGTTACAACGGCCTCTATCCAGGCTTTTGCCGCAACGCCGGGCATGCCCGCGAAGGCGCGGCCATCCGCCTGCGGGTGCCGGAACTGCTCTACCGCTTCACCGACCGGGTGCAGGGCGAGTACGTGCAGCACGTGGGGCGCGAGGTGGGCGATTTCGTCATCCAGCGCCGCGACGGGTTGTATGCCTACCAGCTGGCGGTGGTGCTGGACGATGCCTGGCAGGGCGTGACCGATATCGTGCGCGGGGCCGACCTGCTGGACAACACCCCGCGTCAGCTGTACCTGCAAGAGCTGCTGGGGTTCTCGCAGCCACGCTACCTGCACATCCCCCTGCTCGTGCAGCCAGATGGCCACAAGCTGGGCAAATCCTACCGCTCGCCGCCGCTGCAGGGGGATCAGGCGACGCCCTTGTTGCTGCGGGCCTTGCGTGCACTGGGACAGGAAACCGAGCCGCAGCAGATGCAGGCGACACCGGCCGAAGTCCTGGCCGTGGCCCGCACGCGGTGGCGGCCGGAGGCGATTGCCCGGACGACGACGATGCCTGAAGCGGATTTGCGCTGAGCGTTTGCCGACCCGCTCAACGGCCTCTCCCCAGCACTGAAATGCCGTCGCCCTTCACTCAGGCAAACTGTCTTTTCTGCTTTGTCCTTCCCGTGCTCATCAATGCTTCCTCGGCAGGCTGCATGGATCTGAGTAGGAGTCCACCCGCCGCTTTGGCGCCGCGCTGTCGAGCAGAGAACATGGCGATAGTTAGCAGGGGCCGGGGCTTTACTGCTCATCGATTTTAGGGCCGCTTTGCGGCCCATCGCGGCACTGGGGCCGCTCCTACACCCGTAGCCCCACCGCAGCGTTGCAGGCTATCGCGGTCACCTGTGGGAGCGGCCCCAATGCCGCGATTGGGCCCGCAAGATTCTAAAATTATTTCCTTTGAAATCAAGAAGCTATTCTTTGTTCTATAGGGGCTGGCTTGCCCGCGATGGGCCCCCGTTACGCGCCGCCTGTATCGGGGGCAAGCCCGCCCCCACACCCGCAGCGTCATCTCGGCCTCATAGGCAGATACGGTCCTTGCGAGAAGCCTGAACGCTCGCTGCACTCACCCGCGAGAACAGCCGGACAGCCTTGTCCCGTACAAAAGCAAACCCCGCCAAATCAACCCCTTGGCTAACCCCGGCGATTCCCGCTAGCATCCCCTCGGTCACGTGCGCCGATAAAGCGTCCACGCCCGCAGCGCCCAACCCTCGAGGCCAGCATGTACATCTATCGTTTGGTCCTGCTTCTGGTGGTGGGGATCTATCTGTTCTCGCCCGCCATCATGGATTGGTGGATCGAGCCGACCGGCGCCTGGTACCGCCCCTACCTGCTCTGGCTGATCCTCATCGTCGTCACCTTCATTCTGCAGAGCCAGCGAGATGCCGATGAGCTTTAGCCTGACCCAGCTGATCCTGATCAGCGCCGCCTACCTGCTGGTCCTGTTCGGCGTGGCCTGGGTCAGCGAGCGTGGGCTGATCCCGCGTGCGGTGATCCGCCACCCCCTGACCTACACCCTGTCGCTCGGTGTCTATGCCAGCGCCTGGGCATTCTATGGCTCGGTCGGCCTGGCCTATCAATACGGCTATGGTTTCCTGGCCGTCTACCTGGGTGTGTCCGGTGCCTTCCTGCTGGCCCCGGTGCTGCTCTACCCGATCCTCAAGATCACCCGCACCTACCAGCTTTCATCACTGGCCGACCTGCTGGCGTTTCGCTTTCGCAGCACCTGGGTCGGGGCGCTGACCACCCTGTTCATGCTGATCGGCGTCCTGCCCCTGCTGGCCTTGCAGATCCAGGCCGTGGCCGACTCGATCAACATCCTCACCGGCGAACCGATCAAGGCGCGTGTGGCCCTGGCCTTCTGCGCGATGATCACCCTGTTCACGATCTTCTTCGGCTCGCGCCACATCGCCACGCGCGAAAAGCACGAGGGCCTGGTCTTCGCCATCGCCTTCGAGTCGGTGATCAAGCTGCTGGCCCTGGGCGGGATCGGCCTGTATGCGCTGTATGGCGTGTTCGGCGGGCCGCACCAGCTGGAAGTCTGGCTGTTGCAGAACCAGACCGCACTGGCGGCCTTGCACACCCCGCTGCAGGAAGGCCCCTGGCGCACCCTGCTGCTGGTGTTCTTCGCCTCGGCCATCGTCATGCCGCAGATGTACCACATGGCCTTCACCGAGAACCTCAACCCCCGCTCGCTGGTGAGCGCCAGCTGGGGGCTGCCGCTGTTCCTGCTGCTGATGAGCCTGGCGGTGCCGCTGATCCTGTGGGCCGGCCTGCGCCTGGGCGCCAGCACCAACCCGGAATACTTCACCCTGGGTCTGGGCATCGCCGCCGACAGCCCGGCGCTGGCGTTGCTGGCCTACGTCGGTGGCCTGTCGGCCTCCAGCGGGCTGATCATCGTCACCACCCTGGCCCTCTCGGGCATGGCCCTGAACCACCTGGTCCTGCCGCTCTACCAGCCGCCGGCCGAGGGCAACATCTACCGTTGGCTGAAGTGGACCCGACGCGCGCTGATCGTGGCGATCATCGCCGCCGGCTTCGTGGTCTACCTGACCCAGAGCAACCACCAGAGCCTGGCCAACCTCGGCATCGTCGCCTTCGTCGCCACGTTGCAGTTCCTGCCCGGCGTGCTGTCGGTGCTGTACTGGCCGACCGCCAACCGGCGCGGCTTCATCGCCGGGCTGCTGGCGGGCTTTCTGGTGTGGATGGTCACCATGCTGCTGCCGATGCTCGGCAACCTGCAAGGCTTCTATATCCCCTCGCTGGACATGATCTATGTGCTGGACGACACCAGCTGGCACATGGCGGCGATCGCCTCCCTGGCGGCCAACGTCCTGCTGTTCACCCTGATCTCGCTGTTCACCCATGCCAGCGCCGAAGAGGTCAGCGCCGCCGAGGCCTGCGCGGTGGACAACGTGCGCCGGCCCCAGCGGCGCGAACTGCATGCCGCCTCGCCCCAGGAGTTCGCCACCCAGCTGGCCAAGCCCCTGGGCGCCAAGGCGGCGCAGAAAGAAGTCGAGCAGGCCCTGCGTGACCTTTATCTGCCGTTCGACGAGCGACGCCCCTATGCCCTGCGCCGGCTGCGCGACCGCATCGAGGCGAACCTTTCGGGCCTGATGGGGCCGAGCGTGGCGCAGGACATGGTCGAGACCTTCCTGCCGTACAAGTCCGGCAGCGAGAACTACGTCACCGAAGACATCCACTTCATCGAGAGTCGGCTCGAGGACTACCACTCGCGCCTGACCGGCCTGGCCGCCGAACTCGATGCACTGCGCCGCTACCACCGCCAGACCCTGCAGGAGCTGCCGATGGGGGTGTGCTCGCTGGCCAAGGACCAAGAGATCCTGATGTGGAACAAGGCCATGGAAGAACTCACCGGCATCGCCGCCAAGCACGTGGTCGGCTCCCGCCTGACCACCATCGACGAACCCTGGCGCGCCCTGCTGCTGGACTTCATCAACGTGCCCGACGAGCACCTCCACAAGCAGCGCCTGGCGCCGGACGGCCAGAGCCGCTGGCTCAACCTGCACAAGGCGGCCATCGCCGAACCCCTGGCCCCCGGCAACAGTGGCCTGGTGCTGCTGGTCGAAGACCTGACCGTCACCCAGGCACTGGAAGACAAGCTGGTGCATTCCGAACGTCTGGCCAGCATCGGGCGCCTGGCCGCCGGGGTGGCGCACGAGATCGGCAACCCGATCACCGGCATCGCCTGCCTGGCGCAGAACCTGCGCGAGGAGCGTGAGGACGATGGCGAGATCACCGAACTGTCGGGGCAGATCCTCGAGCAGACCAAGCGCGTGTCGCGCATCGTGCAGTCGTTGATGAGCTTCGCCCACGCCGGCGGCAGCCACCAGAACACCGAAGAGCCGGTGTCGCTGGCCGAGGTGGCGCAGGATGCGATCGGCCTGCTGGCACTCAACCGGCGCAACTTCGAAGTGCAGTTCTTCAACCTGTGCGACCCGGAACACTGGGCCGAGGGCGACCCGCAACGCCTGGCCCAGGTGCTGATCAACCTGCTGTCCAACGCCCGCGACGCCTCGCCACCCGGCAGCGCCGTGCGCGTGCGCAGCACGGCCTGCGAGCACACCGTCGACCTGATCGTCGAGGACGAGGGCACCGGCATTCCCAAGGCGATCATGGACCGCCTGTTCGAACCGTTCTTCACCACCAAGGACCCTGGCGAGGGAACCGGGCTCGGGCTCGCACTGGTCTATTCCATCGTGGAAGAGCATTATGGACACATCACGATCGACAGCCCGGCCGATATCGAACGGCAACGAGGTACCCGGATTCGCGTGACCCTGCCCCGGCATGTCACGGCGACGTCCCCCGAGAATCGAGACCGTCGAGAGAATTGAATCAATGCCGCACATTCTGATCGTCGAAGACGAAACCATCATCCGCTCGGCCCTGCGCCGCCTGCTGGAGCGCAACCAGTATCAGGTCAGCGAAGCGGGCTCGGTGCAGGAGGCCCAGGAACGCTTCAGCATCCCCAGCTTCGACATGATCGTCAGCGACCTGCGCCTGCCTGGCGCACCGGGGACCGAACTGATCAAGCTGGGCGAAGGTACGCCGGTGCTGATCATGACCAGCTACGCCAGCCTGCGCTCGGCGGTGGACTCGATGAAGATGGGCGCGGTGGACTACATCGCCAAGCCGTTCGACCACGACGAGATGCTCCAGGCGGTCGCCCGTATCCTGCGCGATCACCAGCGTGCCCCGGCGTCTCCTGGCCCTGGCGAAACGCGGCCCGCGAGCAAGCCGGCCGCCGGCGACAAGGGCGCCCCTGCCCTCAACGGCAATGGCGACATCGGCATCATCGGCGCCTGTGCCCCGATGCAGGACCTGTTCGTCAAGATTCGCAAGGTGGCGCCCACCGATTCCAACGTACTGGTGCAAGGCGAATCGGGGACCGGCAAGGAACTGGTCGCCCGCGCCCTGCACAATTTGTCGCGACGTGCCAAGGCCCCGATGATCTCGGTCAACTGCGCGGCCATTCCGGAAACCCTGATCGAGTCAGAGCTGTTCGGCCACGAGAAAGGCGCGTTCACCGGTGCCAGCGCCGGTCGTGCGGGGCTGGTGGAGGCCGCCGACGGCGGCACGCTGTTCCTCGACGAGATCGGCGAGCTGCCGCTGGAAGCGCAGGCCCGTCTGCTGCGGGTGCTGCAGGAAGGCGAGATTCGCCGGGTCGGCTCGGTGCAGTCACAGAAGGTCGACGTGCGCCTGATCGCCGCGACCCATCGGGACCTCAAGAGCCTGGCCAAGATCGGCCAGTTCCGCGAAGACCTGTACTACCGCCTGCACGTGATCGCCCTGAAGCTGCCGGCTTTGCGCGAGCGCGGCAGCGATGTCAACGAGATCGCCAAGGCGTTCCTGGCCCGGCACGCCACGCGCCTGGGCCGTGATGACCTGCGCTTCTCCCACGAAGCCGAGCAGGCCATCCGTCATTACGGTTGGCCGGGTAACGTGCGCGAGCTGGAAAACGCGGTGGAGCGCGCCGTCATCCTGAGCGAAAGCGCGGAAATTTCCGCCGACCTGCTGGGCATCGACATCGAGCTGGGTGATCTGGAGGACGACGGCCCGTTCGAGGACTCGAACGTCAACAGTACCGGCCCGAGCAACCATGAGCCGACCGAAGACCTGTCGCTGGAAGACTACTTCCACCACTTCGTGCTCGAGCATCAGGACCACATGACCGAGACCGAACTGGCCCGCAAGCTGGGCGTGAGCCGCAAATGCCTGTGGGAGCGCCGACAGCGCCTGGGCATTCCTCGGCGCAAGAGCAACGTGGCCAGCGAAGGCTGACACCCAGGAAGGCGGCAGTGGCCGCCTTCGCGCTTTCCAGGAGCCGTTCGGCTCCGGCTCCCGGCAAAACTGTTACCTCCCCGGCCTCTGGCGTAACAGTCCGAGGCGTACGGTAACGAAATCTTTCTCCTGCGACAGCCCGTCGCAGGTCTGTCTGCCGTCAGACCCCCGGTTTCAGGGGGTTTCGCAAAGTTGGCACGGCATCTGCTATATGCTTAGTACAAAAACAATAACAAGCATGGCAAAACAGAATAAGAACAAGACGAATCGGCTCACGCACAATAAGAACAAGACGGCGGAGGCGCAGCTAACTGATTCTTTTGGAGAGGAATGGTGTTTGGGGCTTGCCCCACAATCTGGCAGAGAACAACAAAAACTGCACTGAAAAGCAGCGCCTGAACAGATTGGATCGGTTGATCAGCATGACTCGGCGTCCAAAGCAATCCGTTTGCTCTTCACTCCCGCTTTGGGAGTGACCCAGGGGAGATCCCCGGGTAGGGCACTCAACAAAAACAAGAAGCCCGCTAGAAAAACAACAAGAGCACGCAACGACTTTCCTGGGGAGCTTCGGCTCCCCATGTCGTTTCCGGTCTCCAGCACCCTGCTCGTCCCGCCTACACCATTCCTCGAGTAAATGCTAGAATCCCCGCCCATCATGCGGCCATTCACTCATCCTTGGCCGAACATTCCTTCAAACAGTGCCTCCCATGCTGAAGAAGCTGTTCCAGTCATTCCGCCCTCCCGTTGGGGGCCAGCACCACCGGCGCACCACGCCCGAGGTGATCAACAGTAGCCAACATTCGCTGCAGCGCGGCCAGTTCAGCCGCCATGCCGTCGGCATCGTCGAGCGCCTCCAGGCCGCGGGCTACCAGGCCTACCTGGTCGGTGGCTGCGTGCGCGACCTGCTGCTGGGCATCCAGCCCAAGGACTTCGACGTCGCCACCAGCGCCACGCCCGAGCAGGTACGGGCCGAATTCCGCAATGCGCGGATCATCGGTCGCCGCTTCAAGCTCGTGCACGTGCAGTTCGGCCGCGACATCATCGAAGTCGCTACCTTCCGTGCCCACCACTCGGACGAAGACCAGTCGGACACGCACCGCTCGTCGCACAACGCCAGCGGCCGCATCCTGCGCGACAACGTCTACGGCACCCTCGAAGACGATGCGCAGCGCCGCGACTTCACGATCAATGCGCTGTACTACGATCCGGTCAGCGAGCGCATCCTCGACTACGCCAACGGTGTGCACGACATCCGCAACCGCCTGATCCGCCTGATCGGTGATCCGACCCAGCGCTACCAGGAAGACCCGGTGCGCATGCTGCGGGCCGTGCGTTTCGCCGCCAAGCTCGACTTCGGTATCGAGAAGCACACCTTCCTGCCCATTCGCGAGCTGTCGTCGCTGCTGCGGGAAATCCCGCCTGCCCGCCTGTTCGAGGAAGTGCTCAAGCTGTTCCTCTCCGGCCATGGCGCGCTGGCGTTCGAGATGCTGGTCGACCTGGAGCTGTTCCAGGCGTTGTTCCCGGACAGCGCCCATGCGCTGGACGAGCGTCCGACCTACACCCACACCCTGATCAGCCAGGCCCTGACCAACACCGACCTGCGCGTCAGCCAGGGCAAGCCGGTCACGCCTGCGTTCCTGTTCGCCGCGCTGCTGTGGCCGGCCTTGCCGGGGCGTGTGCTGTACCTCCAGAGCCAGGGCGTGCCGCCGATTCCGGCGATGAACGCCGCGGCCAACGACCTGATCGCCGATCAGTGCCAACGCATTGCCATCCCCAAGCGTTTCACCCTGCCGATCCGCGAGATCTGGGACATGCAGGAACGCCTGCCACGGCGCAGCGGCAAACGGGCCGACCTGTTGCTGGACAATCCACGCTTCCGCGCCGGCTACGACTTCCTGCTGCTGCGTGAAAGCGCCGGCGAGCAGACCGACGAGCTCGGCCAGTGGTGGACCGACTACCAGGACGCCAACGAAGGCGGACGACGCGCCATGATCCGTGACTTGGGCAGCCGCGACGAAGGCGCCGCGCCGCGCAAACGCAAGCGCAGCAACAGCAAGCGCAAACAGGGCGGCGATGACAGCTGGGACTGACGTGAGCGTACGTGCCTACATCGGCCTGGGCAGCAACCTGTCGGCGCCGACGGCCCAGCTGCACAGCGCCGTGCAGGCGCTGGCGGCGCTCCCCGCGTCGCACCTGGCCAGCGTGTCGTCGTTCTACACCAGCGATTCGCTGCTGCCCGGCCAGCCCCGCTACACCAACGCGGTCGCGGCGCTGGACACCGAACTGGCGCCGCTGGCGTTGCTCGATGCCCTGCAGGCCATCGAGCACGCCCAAGGCCGTGAGCGGCACGAGCGCTGGGGGCCGCGGACCCTGGACCTGGACATCATCCTGTTCGGCGACGCGCTCATCGACGAACCCCGCCTGACCGTGCCGCACTACCACCTGCACGCGCGCGCGTTCGTGCTCTACCCGCTGGCAGAACTGGTCCCGGCCGACTTCCAGCTGGCCGATGGCCGGCGCCTGGCGGACCTGCTGCAGGCCTGCCCGCTCATTGGGCTGGAGCGCCTGTAATCCCGCGTTACCCGTGCCTCGGTAACACCGCCCGGCACAGGGTAACGTGGCGGTAACAGGATCATTGACTTCCCCTGCCTCGCTCACGACTATAGGCGGCCCGTGGCCCCTGCCGTCACGGCCGTAGACCATGAACATCACGTACGATGATGTGCCGACGCCATGGCAGCCGGAGCGAACCGGCCTGCCTGCGACGCCAACGAGGAATGCCACATGCCTGACGTCACCCTGACCACCCTGCACGGCCTGAAGGCCAAGGGGGAAAAGATCACCATGCTCACCTGCTACGACGCGACCTTCGCCAAGGCCGCCAGCGATGCAGGTGTGGAGGTTCTGCTGGTGGGTGATTCGCTGGGCATGGTGCTGCAAGGGCATGACAGCACCTTGCCGGTCAGTGTCACCGACATGGCCTACCACACCGCCTGCGTCAAACGCGCCGCGCCTCGTTCGCTGATCCTGGCCGACCTGCCCTTCATGGCCCATGCCACGCCGGAGCAGGCCTTCGCCAACAGCGCCACGCTGATGCAGGCAGGCGCCCACATGATCAAGATCGAGGGCGCGGCCTGGCTGGCCGAGACCATCACCCGCCTGGCCGAACGTGGCGTGCCGGTGTGCGCGCACCTGGGCCTCACCCCGCAGACGGTGAACGTGATGGGCGGCTACAAGGTGCAAGGTCGCCAGGAAAGCCAGGCCCAGCAGTTGCGTGAAGACGCCCTGGCCCTGGAGCGCGCCGGCGCCGCCATGCTCCTGCTCGAATGCGTGCCCACCGAACTGGCCGCACAGATCAGCCAGGCCGCCAGCGTACCGGTGATCGGCATTGGTGCCGGCAGCGCCACCGATGGCCAGGTGCTGGTGCTGCACGACATGCTCGGCCTGTCGCTGAGCGGTCGCTCGCCGCGGTTCGTGAAGAACTTCATGGCCGGCCAGCCGGACATCCCGAGCGCCCTGGCGGCCTATGTCGAGGCCGTCAAACACGTCACCTTCCCTGCCACCGAACATGGATTCAGCGCATGAATACCGTCAAGACCGTCCGGGAACTGCGTGCCGCCGTGGCCCGCGCACGCGGGGAAGGCAAGCGGATCGGCTTCGTGCCGACCATGGGCAACCTGCACAGCGGTCATGTGGCCCTGGTGACCAAGGCCGCGCAGCGCGCCGACTTCGTGGTCGCCAGCATCTTCGTCAACCCGCTGCAGTTCGGCGCCAACGAGGACCTGGGCAACTACCCGCGCACCCTGGCGGCCGACCAGGAGAAGCTGTTCGACGCCGGCTGCAACCTGCTGTTCGCACCGGGGGTCGAGGACATGTACCCCGATGGCATGGCCGTGCAGACACGGGTCAGCGTGCCCTACCTGTCCGAAGGCCTGTGCGGCGCCAGCCGTCCTGGGCATTTCGAAGGCGTGGCGACGGTGGTCAGCAAGCTGTTCAACATGGTGCAGCCGGACCTGGCCGTGTTCGGCGAAAAGGACTTCCAGCAACTGGCGGTGATCCGCGCCATGGTCCGCGACCTCAATCTGCCGGTGCAGATCCTCGGTGAGCCGACCGTGCGCGCGGCCGATGGCCTGGCCCTGTCGTCGCGCAATGGCTACCTCGACGACACCCAGCGAGCCGTCGCACCCGTGCTGTATCAGGTCCTGAGCGGCATTGCCGAAGCGCTGCGCCAGGGCACGCGCGACTTTGCCGAGCAGATCAGCGCTGCCCAGGCCAGGCTGCTGGCCGCCGGGCTGCGGCCCGACTACCTGGAGATCCGCCACGCGGTCACCTTGCAACCGGCCCAGGCCGAGGACGACGATGTGGTCATCATCGCAGCGGCCTACCTGGGCACCACGCGACTGATCGACAACGTGCACGTCAAGCTCCAGCGCGTGTCACCTGACGCCTGAGCCCAGCTGACCCTCGCTCTTCCGAAAGGCCGCTGTGAAGTCGATCCGGCTTCGCAGCCCTGTCTTTCGATGACTGTCCCTATCGTTTCACGCGCCTGGCGCCCTGTGTGTCTGTCCATCCGTTCCTGACGTATGCCTATAATGCCCGCATGCCTGCAACTGGCCGCGTCGGCCAGTGTCCAAGGCAAGTCAACGCACCTAGGGAACCATTCGCAATGGCGTATTACCGTACCCCACATGATGTGACGGCGCTGCCTGCCTGGCATGCGCTCCAGCGGCACCGCGACGCCATGCAAGGATTCAGCATGCGCGAGGCATTCGCCCAGGACGCTCAGCGTTTCGAGCATTTCTCCCTCAGCAGCTGTGGTTTGTTTCTCGACTACTCGAAGAACCTGATCAACGAAGAGACCCGTGACCTGCTGGTGAAGCTGGCCCAGGACGTCGGCCTCAAGGAGGCCATCGGTTCGATGTTCTCGGGCGAGATCATCAACGCCTCCGAAGGCCGTCCGGTGCTGCACACCGCCCTGCGTCGTCCGATCGGTGACAAGCTGGAGGTCAACGGCACCGACGTGATGCCGGAGGTGCACAAGGTACTGAACCAGATCACCGAGCTGGTCGGGCGTATCCATGACGGCCTGTGGCGCGGCTACAGCGAAAAGCCCATCACCGACGTGGTGAACATTGGTATCGGCGGCTCCTTCCTGGGCCCGGAACTGGTGTCCGAGGCATTGACGCCCTACGCACAGCGCGGCGTACGTTGCCATTACCTGGCCAATATCGATGGCAGTGAGTTCCACGAACTCTCGGCCCGCCTGCGCGCCGAGACCACGCTGTTCATCGTATCGTCAAAGTCCTTCAACACCCTTGAAACCCTGAAGAATGCCACCGCAGCGCGCGCCTGGTACCTGGCGCAGGGCGGGTCGGAAGCCGAGCTGTACCGTCACTTCATCGCGGTCTCGAGCAACAAGACCGCGGCCGTGGCGTTCGGCATCCGTGAAGAGAACATCTTCCCGATGTGGGACTGGGTAGGCGGTCGCTATTCGCTGTGGTCGGCCATCGGCCTGCCGATCGCCCTGGCCATCGGCACCGCCAACTTCAAGGAGTTGCTGTCGGGTGCCTACACCATGGACCAGCACTTCCAGAACGCGCCGTTCGAACAGAACATGCCGGTCCTGCTGGGGCTGCTGGGCGTCTGGTACGGCAACTTCTGGGGTGCGCAGAGCCATGCGATCCTGCCGTACGACCACTACCTGCGCAACATCACCAAGCACTTGCAGCAACTGGACATGGAGTCCAACGGCAAGAGCGTGCTGCAGGACGGCAGCCCGGTGAAGATCGACACCGGGCCTGTGATCTGGGGCGGCGTAGGCTGCAACGGTCAGCATGCCTATCACCAGTTGCTGCACCAAGGCACCCAGCTGATCCCGGCCGACTTCATCGTGCCGGTGGTGAGCTTCAACCCGGTCGCCGACCACCACCAGTGGCTGTATGCCAACTGCCTGTCCCAGAGCCAGGCCCTGATGCTGGGCAAGACCCGCGAAGAAGCCGAAGCCGAACTGCGCGAAAAAGGCCTGCCTGAGGCCGAAGTCCAGCGCGTCGCGCCGCACAAGGTCATCCCCGGCAACCGGCCGAGCAACACCTTGGTGGTCGAACGCATCAGCCCACGCCGGCTGGGCGCCCTGGTGGCCATGTACGAGCACAAGGTGTTCGTGCAAAGCGTCATCTGGGGCATCAATGCCTTCGACCAGTGGGGCGTGGAGCTGGGCAAGGAACTGGGCAAGGGCGTCTACCAGCGTCTGGTCGGCAGCGAAGCGCAGGCCGCCGATGACGGCTCGACCCAGGGCCTGATCAACTACTTCCGCGGACGCCACCGCGGCTGATCGCCCTGCCCCGTCGCTCACGGGTCGGCCTGCCTCGAGGCTCGGCCGGCCCGTCAGCCGCTCGACCACCGCACAGCCGTCCTCCCACCCACGGCCGATCGCTTCGAAAGGCCTAACCGCAGGTCGCCATGGAAGCCATTCGCCGACGTATCGAAACCCAGGTGCTCAGCATGACCGGTCTGGCCCTCGGCCAGCTCGACCTGGAAAACCCCAAGGGCGACCCCGGCCTGTTCGGCCCACAGAGCGTGTGCTGGCGCGTGCATGGTGACTTCACCAGCATGCTGATCGGCGGTATCAGCGCGCTGCTGTTGCAGCTGCTGCACCCCCTGGCCCTGGCCGGGGTCTGGGATCACTCCAATTTCCGCAAGGACTTGATCGGTCGGCTGCGGCGTACCGGGCAGTTCGTGGCCGGCACCACGTTCGGCTCGACCCGGGACACCGACTGGTTGATCGAGAAAGTGCGCAAGGTCCACCTGCATGTGGTGGGCATCGCCCCCGATGGCAGGCCCTATGCCGCCAGCGACCCGGACCTGCTGACCTGGGTACACGTGGCCGAGGTCAGCAGCTTTCTGGCCGCACACCTGCGCTATCACGATCCGCACATGACACCCGCCGACCAGGATCGCTACTACGACGAAGTGGCCCTGACCGCCGAGCGCCTGGGGGCACGCGGCGTACCCCGCAACCGTGCCGAGATCGCCAGGTACCTGGAGGCCGCGCGCCCGGAACTGCGTTGCGACGCCCACAGCCTCGAAGTGGTGCAGGTACTGCTCGATGCGCCGGCCCCGAGTCGTCTGGCGGTACCGGTGGGCAAGCTGATGCTCAACGCCGGCATCGACCTGGTCCCGGAGTGGGGCCAGCACCTGCTCGGCCTGCAACTAGGGCCGATCGAGCGCCGTCTGACGCGTGCGGGCGTGCACGGCATCGCGCCGATCCTGCGCTGGGCCGTGCGTGACAGCTCGCTGTACCGGGCGCGGCGACGCATGGGCATCACCTGAAACAGGCTGGGTGATGGCCCTCGGAACCCAAGCACCCTGCCAGACTCCAACCCTCCCCCGCTCGCGACAGACGACTGCTGACATGATCAAAGGAGTGAGCCGCCTTGCCGCGGCCCTGTTGGCCCTCGTGGCCCTGTACGGCCTGATCGGTTTCTTCATCCTGCCGGGCGTCGCCCTGCGCATCGCCAACCAGCAGTTGCAGCAGTACGCGACGGTTCCGGCCGAGCTGCAACGCCTGGAATTCAACCCTTTCAGCCTCGAGCTGACGCTCTGGGGCCTGAAGATCGGCGCACCGGACAAGCCGACCCTGGGGTTCGAGCGGCTGTACGGGCATCTGCGGCTGGACAGCGCCTGGCGCGGCGTCCTGCACCTGAGCGAGGTCGAGCTGGACAAGCCCCGCACCCAGGTGGCATTCGCCAAGGACGGTACGCTCAACCTTACCCAGTTGTTCACGTTGCCCAAGTCCCCAGCGGCAGCGGACGAGCCCGAGGCCAGGCCACTGCCCGTGCGCATCGACCGCGTGCGGATCAATGACGGCTACCTGCGCGTGCGCGACGCTCGCCCGAGCGAGCCGATCGTACTGCTGTACGATTCGCTGAACCTGGAGTTGAAGCACCTGAGCACGCTGCCGGGCGACGACGCCGAGATGACCCTGGTGGCCAAGGGGCCCGACGGCGGGCAGATCGACTGGGCCGGCACGTTCAGCCTGCTGCCGTTCCGCTCCCAGGGCACGCTGAAGGTCACCGACGGCCAGATGAAGCTCTGGTGGCCGTATGTCCGCGACGCCGTACCCCTGGTGCTGGAACACGGACGCTTCAGCCTCGAGACCCGCTACCGCCTGGACCTGACGCGAACGACCGAGCTGGTACTGGACAAAGCCTCGCTGACCATCGCGCCCTTCGCCCTCAAGACCCGCGATGGCTCGAACCTGCTGCGCGTCGCCAACCTGCGTGCCCAGGATGCGTCGGTCGACCTGGTGCGCCAGACCGTCGACATCGGCACGCTGCGCAGCGACAACCTGGAGACCTGGGTCGCGCTCGAGGCGGATGGTCGACTCGACTGGCAGGCGCTGCTGGCGTCGCCCGCGGACACCTCCGCTGGCACCGCCCGCCCCGCCAGCGACGAGGCGACACCGCGGTCGCCAAAGACCCGCAGCACGCCTTGGCAGATACGGGTCAATGATGCACGCCTGCGGGGGTACCAGGTGCACCTTGCGGACCGTCGTCCGGCAGAGCCCGTCCTGTTGGACGTCGGCCCGCTGAACCTGGACGTGAAGCGCTTCGACAGCCTGAACAAGACCCCTTTCGTCCTCAAGCTCGACACGGGCGTGGGCAAGGAGGGTCGGCTCCAGGCAACAGGCCAGGTCAATCTCGCGCCGGTCAGCGCCCAGCTCGATGTCGTCACCCGCGACCTCGACCTGCGCATCGCCCAGGCCTACATCACCCCGCACATCCGCCTCGAGCTGCGCAGTGGCCGACTCGACAGCGACCTGAAGGTGCACCTCGAGCATGTGGAGCCCCTGGCGTTCACCGTGACCGGCAAGGCCCAGGTGGACCAGCTGCATACCCTCGACACCCTCAAGGACCGCGACCTGCTGAAATGGCAGCGCCTGACCCTCGAGGGGCTGTCATACGTGCATGGCGATGCATTGACGGTCGACACAGCGACGCTGGACCAGCCCTATGCGCGGTTCATGATCAACGAAGACCGCAGCACCAACATCGACGACCTGCTCATCGAGACACCGTCGGAAAAGGCCCAGCGTCAGCAGGCACGTACCAGCCCCCCGTCCGAACCAGCACTGGGCATTCACATCGGCCGCACGCTGATCAAGGACGGCGCGGCGAATTTCGCCGACTTCACCCTCACGCCGTTCTTCGCCACGGCCGTGCAGCAGCTTCACGGCACCATCGGCACGATCGACAACCGCCGCGCCGAGCCCGCCCGGATCGACATCGAAGGCAAGGTCGACCGTTATGCGCCGGTCGCGATCAATGGCAAGCTCAACCCCTTCGACCCCATGGCCAGCCTGGACATCGCCGCCGGCTTCAGGCGTGTCGAGCTGACCACATTGACGCCCTATGCCGGCAAGTTCGCCGGCTACCGCATCCGCAAGGGGCGGCTCAACCTGGACCTGCACTACGTGATCACCCAGGGGCGACTGGTGGCCGAGAACGAAGTGGTCGTCGAACAGCTGCAACTGGGCGAACGGGTCGACAGCCCTGATGCGCTCGACCTGCCGATCCGCCTGGCGGTGGCGCTGCTCAAGGACAGTAAAGGCACCATCTCGTTGTCCTTGCCGGTCTCGGGCGACCTGCGCAACCCGCAGTTCCAGGTCATGCCGATCGTCTGGCAGACCTTGCGCAACCTGGCCCTGCGCGCGGTGCAATCGCCCTTCCGCTTCATCGGTGGCCTGGTCGCCGGGGGCGATGCCGAGGACTTGAGCACGGTCAGCTTCGTCCCTGGCTCGAGCGAACTGGACGCCTCGGCGCGCGCCTCCCTGGACACCTTGGCCGCAGCCCTGGCCAAGCGGCCCAAGCTACGCCTGGAGATCGAAGGCACCAGTGCGCAGGCCAGCGACGGCCCGTTGATCGCCCAGCAGCGCCTGGAGCGGGAGTACCAGACCACGTGGTACAAGGTCCTCCAGCGCCGCGGCGACAAGGTGCCCGCTGACGCTTCGCTGCTGCAGGTCAAGGACGAAGACAAGCCAGCGTTGCTCGAAGGCATCTACCGCACACGGCTCAAGCAGCAGCCGCCCGCCGAATGGGAGCGCCTCGATGCCGCGCAACGTACCGCACGGCTGCGCGATGCCCTTCTCGACACGTGGGCGAAAAGTCCTACCCTGCTGCGGCTGCTCGGGCAGGAACGTGCCAGCAGCATCAAGGATTACCTGGTCAGCCACGGCAAGCTGGCGGACGAACGCGTCTACTTCATCGACACGACCCTGGGCACCGCACGACCTGACGGCCGTATCGTCACGCCGCTGCACCTGGACGCTGAATAAGCTACGTCTGCCGACCGGACACGAGGCGCAAACGAAAAGACCCCCGGCATCGCTGCCGGGGGTCTTGGTCAACGTTGGCCAGATCCGTCTGGCCACCCGCTGGGTGCTTATTCGGCTTTCAGGCCGTCAGCCGAAACAGCCTGAACGCCTTTGATCTTCTTGGCGATCGAGACGGCGACTTCTTTCTGCGACTCGCTGACTTTTACGTCGGAGGACAGGGAAACCACACCTTTGTTGGTTTCGACTTTGATGTCGCTGCCTGGGATGCCTTTCTCGGTCAGCAGGTCAGCTTTGACCTTGGTGGTGATCCAGGTGTCAGAGGTGTCTTGCTTGACTTCTTGGGTAGTCGTGTTGGCCGCCAGCGTCATAGGTGCCTGTGCAGACTGCTGAGCGAAAGCGGCGTTGGCCATGGTCAGCGTCAGAGCGGTAGCAGTAGCGGCAGCAATGGCGAACTTCTTCATACGGAACACTCCTGGTCTTCGATAGGGCTGAGCCAGTCTTTGCGGCGTCAGTACTTATCAGAGTGCACAAGCGATGCCAGGTTCAATTCTTAATAAAACCCTTTTAAATCAATAGCTTATTAGCTAGCGGAATATTATGCGTCGTGCAAATTGCATACTGTCGCGTTTTTTTGCAGGCAAGATGCAAGCTTGCCGCATGCCTTCGCACGGCGGGCATGAAAAAGGGCCCACGAGGGGCCCTTTCTTGACGCAGTGTCGTGCTTAGACGCCCGAGGCCTTGGCCGCGGCGACGTCCTTGATCGACAGCTTGATACGGCCACGGTTGTCCACGTCCAGTACCAGCACTTCGACTTCCTGACCTTCCTTGAGGATGTCGGTGACCTTCTCCACGCGCTCGTTGCTGAGCATGGAGATGTGCACCAGACCGTCCTTGCCCGGCAGGATGTTGACGAAGGCACCGAAGTCGACGATACGCTCGACCTTGCCGACGTAGATCTTGCCGATCTCGGCTTCGGCGGTGATGCTCAGCACGCGCTGACGCGCAGCCTCGGCCGCTTCTTTGCTTTCGCCGAAGATCTTGATCGAGCCGTCGTCTTCGATGTCAATCGACGCCTTGGTCTCTTCGCAGATGGCACGGATGGTCGCGCCGCCCTTGCCGATGACGTCACGGATCTTGTCGGTGTCGATCTTCATCGCGATCATGGTCGGCGCGTTGGCCGACAGCTCGGTACGCGACTGGGCGATGATCTGGTTCATCTGGCCGAGGATGTTCAGGCGCGCTTCCAGGGCCTGGCCCAGGGCGATCTCCATGATCTCTTCGGTGATGCCGTTGATCTTGATGTCCATCTGCAGCGCGGTAACGCCCTTGGCAGTACCGGCCACCTTGAAGTCCATGTCGCCCAGGTGGTCTTCGTCACCCAGGATGTCGGTCAGGACCGCGAACTTGTCGCCTTCCTTGACCAGGCCCATGGCGATACCGGCCACGGGTGCCTTCATCGGGACACCGGCGTCCATCAGGGCCAGCGAAGCACCGCAGACCGAGGCCATGGAGCTGGAACCGTTGGATTCGGTGATTTCCGAGACCACACGGATGGTGTACGGGAATTCGCTGTCGCTCGGCAGCATGGCCTGAACGCCACGACGGGCCAGACGGCCGTGACCGATTTCACGACGACCGGCACCGCCCATGCGGCCGCACTCACCTACCGAGAACGGCGGGAAGTTGTAGTGCAGCATGAAGGCATCGCGCTTCTCGCCTTCCAGGGTGTCCAGCAGCTGGGCATCACGGGCAGTACCCAGGGTCGCGACGACCAGGGCCTGGGTTTCGCCACGGGTGAACAGGGCCGAACCGTGGGTCTTGGGCAGAACGCCGACTTCGATGTTCAGCGGACGCACGGTGCGGGTGTCACGGCCGTCGATACGCGGCTTGCCGTTGACGATGTTCTCGCGAACGGTGCGGTATTCCAACTCACCGAAGATCTCTTTGACCGCGCCAGCGCTCGGGCCGGTCTCTTCGTTGCTGAAGCGTGCCACGACCTGGTCGCGCAGCTCGCCCAGACGGGCATAGCGATCGGCTTTCAGGGTGATGGTGTAGGCTTCGGAGATGGCTGCGCCAAACTCGCCACGCACGGCGTCGAGCAGTGCGGTGTTGGCGGCGGCAGGCTGCCATTCCCAAGTCGGCTTGGCGGCTTCGGCAGCCAGTTCCTTGACGGCCTTGATGACGGCCTGGAACTCGTCGTGGGCGAACAGCACGGCGCCCAGCATCTGGTCTTCGGTCAGTTCCTTGGCTTCGGATTCGACCATCAGCACGGCGGAGTCGGTACCGGCCACGACCATGTCGAGGCTGGAGGCAGCCAGTTGCTCGTAGGTCGGGTTCAGCAGGTAGCCGGTGCTTTCATGGAAGGCGACACGGGCGGCGCCGATCGGGCCTTCGAACGGAATACCGGAGATGGCCAGGGCAGCCGAGGTACCGATCATCGCGGCGATGTCCGGATCGGTCTTCTTGCTGGTGGAAACGACGGTGCAGACGACCTGCACTTCGTTCATGAACCCTTCGGGGAACAGCGGACGGATCGGACGGTCGATCAGGCGCGAGGTCAGGGTCTCTTTCTCGGAAGGACGGCCTTCACGCTTGAAGAAACCACCTGGGATCTTGCCGGCGGCGTAGGTCTTTTCCTGGTAGTGCACGGACAGCGGGAAGAAGCTCTTGCTCGGATCGGCCTGCTTGGCACCGACCACGGTGACCAGCACGGTCACGTCGTTATCGACGGTGACCAGCACGGCGCCGGAGGCCTGGCGGGCAATGCGGCCCGTTTCGAGCGTAACGGTCGACTGACCGAACTGGAATGTCTTGATGACCGGGTTCACGGTTTCTACCTTCTTCAATGGCTCTGGGGGAAACGGGTTTCTTGCGAATGCTTGGGCAGTACAGGGAATCGGCCCTGTCGACCGTCCAGATAAAACAAAAGGTTGGAAGCCTGGCTGGCCGAGCTGAACATCGCTCGACCAGACCAGACCGCCAACCTCTTCGACGAACATGACCTGTTCTCGTGCACCGCTGCCAGGCAGCGATGCTCGAGACCGCAACACGCCATGTGCACCACGTGGCCGAGCCGCTATTAGCGACGCAGGCCCAGGCGACCGATCAGGGCGCTGTAACGAGTGGTGTCCTTGCCCTTGAGGTAGTCCAGCAGCTTACGACGCTGGTTAACCATGCGGATCAGGCCACGACGCGAGTGGTGGTCTTTCTCGTTGGCCTTGAAGTGGCCTTGAAGCTTGTTGATGTTGAAGGTCAGCAGGGCAACCTGAACTTCCGGGCTACCGGTGTCGCCGGCGGCTTGCTGATAGTCTGCAACGATCTGAGCTTTTTCTTCGACGCTGAGGGCCATGTGGCTTCTCCTGATAAACGGATCCCGCACGCGGGGTCCAATAGGCCAGGGACGGAGCCCTGTATTAATGTAAGAGGCGTGACCGTGCCTATTGACAGCCATCCTCGGTCCACGGGCATCGGCCGAAGCCTTTGCCCATGGTTTCGGTCATTCCGACCGAATCAAGCGACGCGGCGCGATGCGCCCGTCTTCGCTCACTTCACCGATACCGATGAAGCGACCGTCGTGATCCTGTACGCGCACCATGCCGAAGGCCGGTGCTTCCGGTGCCCTTACTGCCTGCCCATGCAGCCAGTAGAACGCACTGTGTTCCGACAACTGCACCAGCGGCCAGTCGAGCAGGCCGCTGTCGGAAGGGAGCAGGAAGCGATCGAGCGCTTCGTGTCCGCCTTCGGCGTGAGCCTGTTCGAGTGCCTCGAGCGTCACCGTACGGGCCAGGTCGAAGGGACCGGCCTGCGTACGCCGCAACTCGGCGACGTAGGCGCCGCACCCGAGCACTTCGCCGATATCCTCGACCAGCGTGCGGATGTAGGTGCCTTTGCTGCAACCCACCGACAGTCTGGCACGTGTGCCATCGACGTCGAGCAGTTCCAGGTGGTTAATAGTAACAGAACGCGCCTCGCGCTCCACTACCTCTCCTGCACGTGCCAGTTTATACAACGGCTGGCCATCGCGCTTGAGCGCCGAGTACATCGGCGGAATCTGGCTGATCGGGCCACGGAACTGCGGCAGTGCAGCGTCGATGTCGGGGCGACCGACGGTCACCTCGCGCGTGCGCAGCACCTCGCCTTCGGCGTCGGCAGTGTTGGTGGTCTGGCCCAGCTGCATGACCGTCTCATAGCCCTTGTCGGAATCGAGCAGGTACTGGGAGAACTTGGTCGCTTCGCCGAAGCACAGCGGCAGCACGCCGGTGGCCAGCGGATCGAGGCTGCCGGTGTGGCCGGCCTTCTCGGCATTGAGCAGCCAGCGCACCTTCTGCAGGGCCGCATTGGACGTGAAGCCCAAGGGCTTGTCGAGCAGGATGATGCCGCTGACATTACGACGGATACGTTTGACCTGGGCCACCGCTTACTCCTTGGCGTCCGGCTTGTCGGCATCCTGGTGCTGACGGTCTTCGGCCACCGCGCGCTCGATCAGCGCCGACAGGTGGGCACCCCGGCTGATGCTCTCGTCGAAGTGGAAATGCAGCTGCGGAACGCTGCGCAGGTTCATCGCGCGGCCCAGGTGCAGGCGCAGGAAGCTGGCGGCGCTGTTGAGCGCCTTGAGGGTCTGCGCCACGGTGTCGGAACCGTCGGCACCCATGACGGTGATGAACACCTTGGCATGGCCCAGGTCACGGCTGACGTCCACGGCGGTGATGGTCACCAGACCGACACGGGGATCCTTGACCTCGCGACGAATCAGCTCAGCCAGTTCGCGCTGCATCTGATCGCCGATACGTTGGGTACGGCTGTATTCTTTTGCCATCGTTGTTACCTGTCACTGAAGCGGCAAACGCCCGACCAGGCGAAAGCCTGACCGGGCGCTGTTTGTAGAGAGCGATCGGGCCTCGCAGAAGACGACCCGACGTTCTCCCTGGCACATCGCTTAGAGCGTACGTGCCACCTGGACCTTCTCGAAGACTTCGATCTTGTCGCCGACCTTGACGTCGTTGTAGCTCTTGACGCCGATGCCGCACTCCATGCCCGAACGCACTTCGGCAGCGTCGTCCTTGAAGCGACGCAGCGATTCCAGCTCGCCTTCGAAGATCACCACGTCCTCGCGCAGTACGCGGATCGGACGGTTGCGGTAGACGGTGCCTTCGATGACCATGCAGCCAGCGATGGCGCCGAACTTCGGCGAACGGAACACGTCACGCACTTCGGCGACGCCCAGGATGTTCTCGCGAACATCGCTGCCGAGCATGCCGGTCAGGGCTTTCTTGACGTCTTCGATGATGTCGTAGATCACGTTGTAGTAACGCATATCCAGACCTTCCTGCTCGACGATCTTGCGCGCACCGGCATCGGCACGCACGTTGAAGCCGAACAGCACCGCGTTGGACGCCAGCGCCAGGTTGGCATCGCTCTCGGTGATACCACCGACGCCGCCACCGACCACACGCACCTGGACTTCGTCGTTGCCCAGCCCGCCGAGCGAGCCTTGCAGCGCTTCCAGGGAACCGCGCACATCGGTCTTGAGCACGATGTTGAGGGTCTTCTTCTCTTCCTGACCCATGGTCTCGAAGATGTTTTCCAGCTTGCCGGCGTGGGCGCGGGCCAGCTTGACCTCGCGGTACTTGCCTTGACGGAACATCGCCACTTCACGGGCTTTCTTCTCGTCGGCAACCACGGACAGCTCGTCACCGGCTTCCGGCGTACCATCCAGGCCGAGGATCTCGACCGGGATCGACGGGCCGGCTTCCTTCACAGGCTTGCCGTTCTCGTCGAGCATGGCGCGGACGCGACCGTAGTTGGAACCGCACAGCACCATGTCACCCTGACGCAGCGTACCGTCCTGAACCAGGATGGTAGCGACCGGACCACGGCCCTTGTCGAGACGCGATTCGACCACGACGCCACGACCTGGAGCGGTCGGCGTCGCGCTCAGCTCGAGGATCTCGGCCTGCAGCAGGACGGCTTCGAGCAGCTCGTCGACACCGGTACCCATCTTCGCCGAGACCTTCACGAACGGCGTGTCACCACCCCAGTCCTCGGAGGTCACGCCTTCGACGGACAGCTCGTTGCGGATACGGTCGAGGTCGGCACCCGGCTTGTCGATCTTGTTCACCGCCACGACCAGCGGAACGCCCGCTGCCTTGGCATGCTGGACGGCTTCGCGGGTCTGCGGCATCACGCCGTCGTCCGCTGCCACCACCAGGATGACGATGTCGGTCGCCTTGGCACCACGGGCACGCATCGCGGTGAACGCGGCGTGGCCCGGGGTATCGAGGAAGGTGACCATGCCACGGTCGGTTTCCACGTGGTAGGCACCGATGTGCTGGGTGATACCACCGGCCTCGCCTGCGGCGACCTTGGCACGACGAATGTAGTCGAGCAGCGAGGTCTTGCCGTGGTCGACGTGACCCATCACGGTCACCACCGGTGCACGCGATTCGGTCTCGCCTTCGAACTTCAGCGATTCGGCCAGGGAGTCTTCCAGCGCAGTGTCGCTGACCAGCTTGACCTTGTGGCCCAGCTCTTCGGCGACCAGCTGTGCGGTCTCACGGTCCAGCACCTGGTTGATGGTGACGGGCGTGCCCAGCTTGAACATGAACTTGACGACTTCAGCGCCCTTGACGGCCATCTGCTGTGCCAGCTCGGAGACGGTGATGGTCTCGCCGAGGGTGACGTCACGGACGATCGGGCCGGTCGGGCTCTGGAAGCCATGCTGGTTGCGCTTCTTCAGCTTGCCCTTGCCACCGCGACCGCGACGGAAACCATCGCTCTCTTCTTCGGTGGTACGCGGCGCGGCACGCGGCGTCGGGGCCTTCTCTTTCTCTTTGACCTTGACCTTCACCGACACGCGCGGCGCTTCGTTGCGGCGTTCGCCACGACGATCGTCCTCACGGGCACGCTCGCCACGACGGGCGTCGTCCTTCTTGCGCTCGGCAGCTCGCGCAGCGGCGTCTTCGGACGTCGGTGCGTTGGCCGCAGGTGCAGCGGCTGGAGCCGGTGCCGGTGCAGCAGCAGCAGGTGCAGCAGCAGGTGCGGCCTTGGGCGCTGCACCCGACTCGCGACGGGACTGCTCCTCGATGCGCTGACGGGAATCGGCGTTGGCCTTGACACGCGCGGCTTCTTCGGCGGCACGACGCTCTTCGAGCTCGCGCTTCTGCTCCGCCTGGATCTCTTCCTGGCTGCGCTGAACGAATACTTTCTTCTTGCGTACTTCTACGCTGATGCTCTTGCTACCGGCGACACGCAGGGTGCTGGTGGTCTTGCGCTGCAAGGTGATCTTGCGCGGCTCTTCCGCCTTGGCCTTGTGGCCACTTTTCAGGTGGTTCAGCAAAACCTGCTTTTCATTGTCGGTCACTACCTGACCGGCGTCGGTGTGCGGCAGACCTGCCTCACGCATCTGCTGCAGCAGGCGCTCTACCGGTGCTTCGACCTCTCGGGCCAGTTCTTTCACCGTGACTTGCGTCATGCACTTCTCTCCTCAGGCCGCGCCTAATTACTCGAACCAGTGGGCTCGGGCGGCCATGATCAACTTGCCGGCACGCTCTTGGTCGATGCCGTCGATGTCGAGCAGGTCGTCAATCGACTGCTCGGCCAGGTCTTCGCGGTTAACCACGCCGCGCACCGCCAGTTCCGCTGCCAGGTCGTCGTCCATGCCCTCGAGGGAGAGCAAGTCTTCGGCCGGGTGAGCGTCTGCCAGTTTTTCCTCGGTAGCGATGGCCTTGGTCAACAAACGATCCTTGGCACGAGCGCGAAGCTCGTTGACGATGTCTTCGTCGAAGCCGTCGATGTTGAGCATTTCTTCCAACGGTACGTAGGCAATTTCTTCCAGGCTGGTGAAGCCTTCGTCGACCAGCACCTGAGCCAGTTCTTCATCGACTTCCAGCTCTTCGATGAAGTTGCGCAGGATGTCGCCAGTCTCGGCCTGCTGCTTGGCCTGGATGTCCTTCTCGGTCATCACGTTCAAGGTCCAGCCGCTCAGCTGGCTAGCCAGACGAACGTTCTGACCGCCACGACCGATCGCCTGGGCGAGGTTGTCCTCGGCCACGGCGATGTCCATGGCATGGGCATCCTCGTCGACGATGATGGCTGCCACTTCAGCGGGCGACATGGCGTTGATGACGAATTGTGCCGGGTTCTCGTCCCAGAGGACGATATCCACGCGCTCGCCACCCAGTTCGCCGGAAACGGCCTGGACGCGCGAGCCACGCATGCCGATGCAGGCACCTTGCGGGTCGATGCGCTTATCCTTCGAGCGCACGGCGATCTTGGCACGCGAACCCGGATCACGGGACGCAGCCATCACTTCGATCAGACCCTCGGCGATTTCCGGGACTTCGATCCGGAACAGCTCGATCAGCATCTGTGGGGCGGTACGCGACAGGATCAGCTGCGGACCACGGTTTTCGGTACGGATTTCCTTGAGCAGCGCACGCAGGCGCACGCCGACCCGGAAGGTTTCGCGGGAAATGATGTCCTCACGCGCCAACAGGGCCTCGGCATTGTTGCCCAGGTCGACGATGACGTTGTCGCGGGTGACTTTCTTGACAGTACCCGAGATGATTTCACCGACGCGCTCGCGGTAGGCGTCGACGATCTGCGCACGCTCGGCCTCGCGGACCTTCTGTACGATGACCTGCTTGGCGGTCTGGGCGGCGATGCGACCGAACTCGATGGACTCGATCTTTTCTTCGATCACGTCACCGACCTTGGCCTCGGGATGGCTTTCCTGGATCTTGCTCGGCCAGACTTCAATGGCCGGATCGTCCAGGTCGTCTTCCTCGACCACGGTCCAGCGACGGAAGGTTTCGTAGCTACCGGTGTGGCGGTTGATTTCCACACGCAGGTCGACTTCGTCTTCAAAACGCTTCTTGGTCGCGGTGGCCAGGGCCACTTCCAGCGCCTCGAAAATGACGCCGGGCGGAACGCCCTTTTCGTTGGATACCGATTCAACAACCAGCAGTACTTCTTTGCTCATCGTACGCCTCGCCTTGCGCAAGCCTTCAGACCCGGAATCTCCGCCGGGCCAGGCACGTCTCAGTCAAAACTGGGAATGATATTGGCCTTGTCGATCGAGTCGATCGGCAACAGGAACTCGTGGGTGTCTACCTGAACCACCACGTCCTGCTCCTCCACACCGCGGAGAAGGCCTTGGAAGTTACGCCGCCCTTCGAACGGCGTACGCAGTTTGATCTTCACTTGTTCACCGGCATGCAGGGCGAACTGTTCAAGGGTGAACAGCGGCCGGTCCATGCCGGGAGAAGACACTTCGAGGGTATATTCGGAGCTGATTGGATCTTCTACATCCAGTACGCCACTGGCCTGACGGCTGACCGCTTCGCAGTCGTCCACCAGGATGCCGCCCTCTTTGTCGATGTAGATACGCAGGACCGAATGCTTGCCTTGGGAGATGAATTCGATCCCCCAGCATTGGTAGCCCAGACCCTCGACAACCGGGGCCAGCAAGGCCTGCAACTGTTCTAGCTTGCTCGACACCTGAACCCCCTCGTGCATGCTGTGCAAATAAAAAATGGGCGAAGCGCCCATCCCTGATACGCCGTCGGACAACGGCGCTAAGACTGTTCAGCTAACAAAAAGCCCCTGTGAAGGGGCTCCGCTGACATTGGTTGCGGGGGCTGGATTTGAACCAACGACCTTCGGGTTATGAGCCCGACGAGCTACCAGACTGCTCCACCCCGCGTCAACGCTGGAGCGAAAGTATAAGACCGAACCCGCGAAGGGGTCAATCTGACCTCCACCTGCAAGAAAGCCCGCAACAGCGGGCTCTCATGCTTCAATTGGTACCGAGAAGGGGACTCGAACCCCTACACCCTATGGGCACAACCACCTCAAGGTTGCGTGTCTACCAATTCCACCACCTCGGCAATACTACATGAAACCTGTTACTGCTGCTCTTCAGCCGGAGGAGGTACATCACCCGTGTTAGGGGTCGTTGCGCTCTTCTGTTCTTGGAGCACCGGTACATCATCATTCAATACCGGTTTTTGTTGCTGCTGAACTTCCATGACCGCTGGATCTGGAAGACCGGCTTGAGAAAGCTCATGTGCTTTCTGCTTTGCGAAGTATCCTAACCCAAGTGCTGTCAAAAAGAAAGAGGCAGCAAGTATAGCAGTGATTTTACTGAGGAACGTTGCGGAGCCCTGACTACCGAATACGGTATTCGAAGCACCTGCGCCAAACGAGGCACCGGCTTCCGCACCTTTACCCTGTTGCAGCAACACCAGCGCGATAACCCCGATGGCACCCAACAGATGAAAAACGACTACGACTGTTTCCAGCATTTGTTCAGTTTCCTGCGGCGCGACAAATTGCACCGAATTCGTCTGCGTTCAGGGACGCTCCACCAATGAGCCCCCCATCGATATCCGGCATGCCGAACAACTCAACCGCATTGGCTGCCTTGACGCTACCGCCGTACAGGATCTGTACGTTGGCGGCGATCTCGGCATCCTTTGCCGCCAGCTGGCTTCGGATCGCGGCGTGCACATCCTGGGCCTGCTGAGGCGTCGCCGTCAGCCCTGTACCGATGGCCCAAACAGGCTCGTAGGCAATGACCGCATTGGCAAAGGCCGTAACACCCAATGCATCGATGATACTGCTCAACTGCCGGCCGACAACTTCCAGCGTCTTGCCCGCCTCGCGCTCTTCAAGGGTTTCCCCAATACACAGCACGGGCTTCAAACCACTTTCCTGGGCAGCTGCAAACTTGCGATTGAGCACGTCGTCATCTTCGCCTATCAATTGGCGTCGCTCGGAGTGCCCGATCAGGACCAGTGTGCACCCTGCATCGGCCAGTTGAGCCGGTGATATTTCACCGGTCAACGCGCCTTGCCCAGGCTGTACCGCAGAATTCTGTGACCCGATGAGTATTCCCGTGCATTGCACACCCTCGACAACGCGATGAATGAACAACTCAGGGGGGAATACCGCCACTTCGATACTGCCCGGAAGGGCCAGCCTGCTTAGGCCGGAGACAAGCTCAGCGACGCTGGCGCGGGTACCGTGCATTTTCCAGTTACCAGCTACCATGGGGCGACGCATGCTTTACCTCGTCGATCAAAGTGGGCGCAGATCTTATCCAAACGGATTCGCGCTGGCAAGCCTCTTTCACGCACAAACCTCGGTGACCAGTTTGGCCAACGATTCGGCATGCTTGCGCACCTGACCTTCGTCGTCGCCCTCGACCATCACCCGCACCAGCGGCTCGGTCCCCGACTTGCGCAACAGCACGCGGCCACGCCCGGCCATGGCCTCGGTCGCCTCGGCGCTGGCCTGCTTGACCTCGGGATGCTCCAGCGGGTCGACGTCGCTGCCGGAGAAGCGCACGTTGATCAGCACCTGCGGGCACTTGCGCAGCGCCTGACGGGCCTGGGCCAGCGTCTCGCCGCGACGCTTGAGCGCCATCAGCACCTGCAGGGCAGCGATGATCGCATCACCGGTGGTGGTGTGGTTGCAGCACACCACGTGCCCGGAGTTCTCGCCACCGAGCTGCCAGTCGCGCTCTTGCAGTTCGGCCATCACGTAACGGTCGCCGACCTTGGCGCGCGCGAACGGAATGCCCAGCTCGCCCAGGGCCAGCTCAAGGCCCAGGTTGCTCATCAGGGTACCGACCACGCCCCCGTGCAGCTTGCCGCGCTCCTGCAGGTCGCGGGCGATGATGAACAGCAGTTCGTCGCCATCGACGATCGCACCGGTGTGGTCGACCATCAGCACGCGGTCACCGTCGCCATCGAAGGCGATGCCCAGATCGGCATGCCCGACCAGTACGGCGGCCTGCAGCGATTCGATGTGCGTCGAGCCACAGCTTTCGTTGATGTTCAGCCCATCGGGCTGGGCATGCAGCACGGTGACGTCGGCGCCCAGTTCGCGGAACACGCTCGGGGCCACCTTGTACGTCGCGCCGTGGGCACAGTCGACCACCAGCTTGAGGCCGGCGAAATCGGTGCTGCTCGGCACGCTGCTCTTGCAGAACTCGATGTAGCGACCGGCGGCGTCGTTGATCCGCGAGACCTTGCCCAGCTTGCTCGACTCGACCACGGTCATCGGCTGGTCGAGCAGTTCCTCGATCATCAGCTCGATGTCGTCGGGCAGCTTGACGCCCTGGCCCGAGAAGAATTTGATGCCGTTGTCGTCATGGGGGTTGTGCGAGGCACTGATGACGATGCCGGCTTCGGCGTGGAAGGTGCGCGTCAGGTAGGCGATGGCCGGCGTCGGCATCGGCCCCAGCAGCATCACGTCGGCACCGGCGGCGGAAAGCCCGGCCTCGAGGGCCGATTCGAACATGTAGCCGGAGATGCGCGTGTCCTTGCCGACCAGCACACGGCAGTTGCCCTGCTTGCGGAAGGCCATGCCTGCGGCCCAACCGAGCTTGAGCATGAAGTCGGGCGTGATCGGGTATTCACCGACACGGCCACGGATGCCGTCGGTACCAAAGTATTTTCTGCTCATGACGAGGCTCCAGGATTCTTTTATTCGGCGTTCTGCACCGCAGCGATCATGCGCACCACATCGACGGTCTCGTGCACATCATGGACGCGAAGAATACGCGCGCCCTTGGTCGTCGCCAAGGCAGCCAACGCCAGGCTGCCATAGAGTCGCTCGTCGACCGATCGTTCCAGGGTCAGGCCGATCATGCTCTTGCGCGAGACGCCGACCAAGAGCGGACGACCCAGGCGATGCAACGCCTCGAGGTGCTTGAACAGGCTCAGGTTGTGGGCCAGGGTCTTGGCGAAGCCGAACCCCGGGTCGAGCACGATGCGGCTGGCGTCGATACCGGCGGCGGCACAGGCTGCCATGCGTGATTCCAGGTAGCGCGCCACGTCCTGGGTCACGTCGTCGTAGCGGGGATCGTCCTGCATGGTGCCAGGCTCGCCGCGCATGTGCATAAGACACACGGGTAGCCCCGTTGCGGCCGCCGCATCCAGCGCACCGTCGCGCTCGAGGGCGCGCACGTCGTTGATCAGGCCAGCACCGAGTCGCGCCGCTTCGCGCATGACCGCGGGCGTGGAGGTATCGACCGACACGATCACGTCCAGGTGAGCCGCGATGGCTTCGACCATGGGCGCCACACGCTCGAGTTCCTCGGTGACCGACACGGCGCGCGCACCCGGCCGGGTCGACTCGCCGCCGACGTCGATCAGCGTCGCACCGGCGGCCACCATGGCCTCGGCGTGGCGCAATGCCGCGTCGCGACGCGCGAACTGGCCGCCGTCGGAAAAGGAATCGGGGGTGACATTGAGAATGCCCATGACATGGGTCTGGGACAGATCAAGCACCCGGCTGCCGCAAGGCAACCGGGTGGGGTACTGCTGAGAGCTCATAGGCGCCCTTAGTGTTGAGCGGCAGGGCCACCGATCGGGGACTCGGGACGATCGCCTTGTGGCGCGGCCGGCGTGCCGGACGGCCCGGCGTCGTTGTTGTCCCAGTCACGCGGCTCGCGCGGGGTGCGACCGGCCATGATGTCGTCGATCTGGTCGGCGTCGATGGTTTCGTACTTCATCAGCGCTTCGGCCATGGCATCGAGCTTGTCGCGGTTCTCCGTGAGGATCTGGCGAGCGGTGTCGTAGCAGTGGTCGATGATGCTGCGCACTTCGGAGTCGATCAGCTTGGCGGTCTCACCCGAGACACTGGTGTTCTGCCCCGACGAACCGCGGCCCAGGAACACTTCGCCCTCTTCCTCGGCATACATCAGCGGACCCAGCTTCTCCGACAGGCCCCACTTGGTGACCATGTTCCGGGCGATCTGGCTGGCCCGCATGATGTCGTTGGAAGCGCCAGTGGTGACACCGTCGAAGCCCAGGGTCATTTCCTCGGCGATCCGGCCGCCGTACAGCGAGCAGATCTGGCTGATCAGCGCACGCTTGGACAGGCTGTAGCGGTCTTCCTCCGGCAGGAACATGGTCACGCCCAGGGCGCGCCCACGGGGGATGATCGACACCTTGTAGACCGGGTCATGCTCAGGCACCACACGACCGACGATGGCGTGACCGGCTTCGTGGTAAGCAGTGTTCTGCTTCTCTTTCTCGGACATGACCATGGTCTTGCGCTCGGCGCCCATCATGATCTTGTCCTTGGCCAGCTCGAACTCCTTCATCTCGATCGTGCGCTTGCCTGAACGGGCAGCGAACAGCGCGGCCTCGTTGACCAGGTTGGCCAGGTCCGCACCAGAGAAGCCAGGGGTGCCACGGGCGATGACCGCCGCGTTGACGTTCTCGCTGATCGGCGCCTTGCGCATGTGCACCTTGAGGATCTGCTCACGGCCACGGATGTCCGGCAGCCCGACCACGACCTGGCGGTCGAAGCGGCCAGGACGCAGCAACGCCGGGTCCAGCACGTCGGGACGGTTGGTCGCGGCGATGACGATGATGCCATCGTTCATCTCGAAGCCGTCCATCTCCACCAGCAGCTGGTTGAGGGTCTGCTCGCGCTCGTCGTGACCGCCACCCATGCCGGCGCCACGGTGGCGGCCGACGGCGTCGATCTCGTCGATGAAGATGATGCACGGTGCATGCTTCTTGGCCTGCTCGAACATGTCGCGCACGCGGCTGGCGCCGACACCGACGAACATCTCGACGAAGTCCGAACCGGAGATGGTGAAGAACGGTACCTTCGCTTCACCGGCGATGGCCTTGGCCAGCAAGGTCTTGCCGGTGCCGGGCGGGCCGACCATCAGCACACCGCGGGGGATGCGGCCACCGAGGCGCTGGAACTTGCCCGGATCACGCAGGAACTCCACCAGCTCGCCGACTTCTTCCTTGGCCTCGTCGCACCCGGCGACGTCAGCCAGGGTGGTCTTGACCTGGTCCTCGGAGAGCAGGCGCGCCTTGCTCTTGCCAAAGCTCATCGGGCCGCCTTTGCCGCCAGCTCCACCCTGCATCTGGCGCATGAAGAACATGAACACCGCGATGATCACCAGGATCGGGAAGCTGGCCACCAGCAACTGGGTCCAGATGCTCTGCTGCTCAGGCTGCTTGCCTTCGACCACGACACGGTTGTCGACCAGATCGCCGATCAGGCCGTTGTCGGCGATGGCCGGGCGAACGGTCTTGAAGTTGTCGCCATCGGTGCGCTTGCCCGTGATGACGGCGCCGTCGACGGTCACGCGCTCGACCTTGCCTTCCTTCACTTGCTGGATGAAGTCGGAGTAGTTGAGGGTCTGCGGCTCGTTCGGGCTGGAGAAGTTGTTCATCACCGTCACGAGGACCGCCGCGATGATCAACCACAGGATCAGGTTCTTTGCCATGTCGTTCAATTAGCTACCCTCTGAGGTCCGGCGCACGACGCGGCCGTGCCTCGCATGATATTCACCGGCGTAACTTACTACATTACCTACGCATCCGCAGGCGCCGTCTGTAACCCTTTGTGAAACTTAGCCTACACGAAGATCCGACAAGCCCGTCAGAAAACGCCGATTGGAATTAACTATCACTTGACGTGGCAGCGCCTGCCCTGTGGCACGCCCTACCCCTTCCAACCTCTGGCGAGCAGGTATTGCTCGCGGGAACGGTCCCGCGACGAGGACGGCTTGCGCATCTGCACCTTGTCGAACTTGCCACGCACGTCCTTGAGGTACTGATCGAAGCCTTCTCCCTGGAATATCTTGATCAAAAAATCGCCGCCAGGTTTCAACACACGGCTGGCCAGATCCAGGGCCAGCTCACACAGGAACATCGCCCGTGGCATGTCGACCTCGGGGGTACCACTCATATTGGGGGCCATGTCGGAAATCACAAGGTCCACGTGGGAATCGCCGACCGCCTGCAGGATGCGCTCGAGCACCTCGTCCTGGGTGAAGTCGCCCTGGATGAAGGTCACGTCGGGGATGCTGTCCATCTCGAGGATGTCGGAGGCGATCAGGCGCCCCTGCCCGCCGATCAGACGACTGGTCACCTGCGACCAGCCACCGGGAGCCGCGCCCAGGTCGATCACGCTCATGCCGGGGCGGATCAGCCGGTCCTTTTCCTGGATCTCCAGCAGCTTGTAGCTGGCGCGCGAGCGGTAGCCGTCTTTCTGCGCCTGTTTGACGAAGGGGTCGTTGAAATGCTCTCTCAGCCAGTTATGGCTGCTTTTGGAACGTTGCGCCACGGGGCACCTCGATGATATGCGTCGTGATTGACTGGGCGGAGCCACGGGCCCTCGGGTAAAATGCCCGTCAATTTTACAGAATCAGACGAAAAGGGTCAGATTATGCCGCTCAATAACGAGCAGAAGAAGCAGTACAAGTCCATTGGTCATGACCTCAAGCCTGTCCTGATCGTCGCCGGCAATGGGGTGAACGAAGGTGTGGTGGCCGAACTGGAGCGCGCCCTGGCCGATCACGAGCTGATCAAGGTAGAGATCCGCTCGGAAGATCGCGAAGAACGTGCCGCAGCCATCGCCGAGCTGTGCAAGGTCGGCCGCGCCGAACTGGTGCAGACCATCGGCAAGAAAGCCCTGATCTACCGCAAGAACCCGCAGCCGAACAAGCAGCTGTCGAACGTCCACCGCTACAAGTAAGCGGTGAAGCCCCTCAGCGGCGCGGCGTGCGCGCCCTGACGGGGACCGGCTGGGCCACCAGCACGATGCCGGCGAAGCCCAGCGTCAGGAAGCAGAGCATCTGCCACCGCTCCCCGACGGCAATGCCATAGCGCAGCGTGTAGTACGCCACGCAGGCAGTGAATCCCAGCAACAGCATCTGCCCACGGAACTGACGCCACCAGGCCGGCAGACCGTCGACCCGCGCCAGCACCGCCAGCTGGATCATCAGCCCAAGCCATGCCACGCCGACCAGCCAACGGTCGATCTGCGCGGCGACGTCCTGCACCAGCAAGGGTGCCAGGCCGCTGACCTTGAGCGCCGGCACCAGCCCCACGTGGAACACCCACAGGCCGCCAACCCAGAAAACCTGGGCCAGCTGCCAGAGGATGCCCTCGAGGGACGGCGCCCGCAGGCGCCGGTCAGACGTGCTTGACTTCGACAATCTCGTACTCGACCGTGCCGTTGGGCGTCTTGACGACCACCGTGTCACCTTCTTCCTTGCCGATGATGGCACGGGCGATCGGGGCACTGTTGGACAGCTTGCCCTTCTTCACGTCGGCTTCGTCCTCACCGACGATCTGGTAGGTCACCTGATCGCCGGTTTCGGTGTTCTCGAGCAGCACGGTGGTGCCGAAGATGACCTTGCCGGTGTGGGCGATGGTGGTGACGTCGATCACCACGGCGTTCTGCAGACGGCCTTCGATGTCACGGATACGCGCCTCGACCATGCCCTGCTCTTCACGGGCGGCATGGTATTCGGCGTTTTCCTTCAGGTCGCCCAGCTCGCGCGCTTCGCCGATGGCCTGGCTCAGGCGCGGACGCTCGGTCTTGCTCAGGAAGGTCAGCTCCTCTTCCAGGGCGCGAGCGCCCTGAACGGTCATGGGGTACTTGGTCATGCTCATGGTTTGAGTCCTGCGTGCAGATCCTGCAAGCGGCGCACGGTCTTTTCCGGACCGAACTTCAGCGCTTCGCAGATGGCTTCACCCGCGGCAATGGTCGTGGTGCAGTAGATCTTGTGCTGCAGCGCGTTGCGGCGGATCGAGTAGGAGTCAGCGATCGACTGACGGCCTTCGGTAGTGTTGATGATCAACGATACTTCGTCGTTCTTGATCATGTCGACCACATGAGGGCGCCCCTCGGTCACTTTGTTGACGCGACGCACTTTCAGACCGGCCTGCTCGATCACCTTGGCGGTGCCGGCAGTGGCCACGATCTCGAAGCCCAGGCCGATCAGGTCACGGGCCACGCCCGCGACTTGCGGCTTGTCGTCGTCACGCACGCTGATGAAGGCGGTGCCACCGGTCGGCAGCACTTCGCTGGCGCCCATCTGGGCCTTGGCGAAGGCTTCGCCGAAGCTGTCGCCCACACCCATCACTTCACCGGTGGACTTCATCTCTGGGCCGAGGATCGGGTCCACGCCCGGGAACTTGGCGAACGGGAAGACGGCTTCCTTGACGCTGTAGAAGTTCGGGATGATCTCTTCGGTGAAGCCCAGTTCCTTGAGCGTCTTGCCGGCCATGACGCGCGCGGCGATCATCGCCAGGGAGGTGCCGATGCACTTGGACACGAACGGCACGGTACGCGAGGCGCGCGGGTTGACTTCGATCACGTAGATCTTGTCGCCCTGCAGGGCCAGCTGCACGTTCATCAGGCCGACCACGCCCAGCTCCAGGGCCATCTTGCGCACCTGTTCGCGGACTTCGTCCTGGACGCCCTGGCTCAGCGAGTACGGCGGCAGCGAGCAGGCCGAGTCACCGGAGTGAACGCCGGCCTGTTCGATGTGCTGCATGATTGCGCCGATCACCACATCGGTGCCGTCGCAGACCGCATCCACGTCCATCTCGATGGCGCAGTTGAGGAAGTGGTCGAGCAGTACCGGGCTGTCGTTGGAGACCTGAACCGCTTCACGCAGGTAGCGCTTGAGCTCGTCCAGTTCGTAGACGATCTCCATGGCACGACCGCCCAGCACGTACGAAGGACGCACCACCAGCGGGTAGCCGATGTCGCCGGCGGCACGGATGGCTTCGTCTTCGCTGCGCACGGTGGCGTTCGGCGGCTGCAGCAGGTTCAGGCGCTGCACCATCTGCTGGAAGCGCTCGCGGTCTTCGGCGCGGTCGATGGCGTCCGGGCTGGTACCGATGATCGGTACGCCGGCCTCTTCCAGGGCGCGAGCCAGTTTCAGCGGGGTCTGGCCGCCGTAGTGGACGATGACGCCCTTGGGCTTCTCGACGCGGCAGACTTCCAGCACGTCTTCCAGGGTCAGTGGTTCGAAGTACAGGCGGTCGGAGGTGTCGTAGTCGGTCGACACGGTCTCGGGGTTGCAGTTGACCATGATGGTTTCATAACCATCTTCACGCAGCGCCAGGGCCGCATGGACGCAGCAGTAGTCGAACTCGATGCCCTGGCCGATACGGTTGGGGCCGCCGCCGAGGATCATGATCTTGTCGCGCGTCGACGGGTTGGCCTCGCACTCTTCCTCGTAGGTGGAGTACAGGTAGGCGGTGTCGGTGGCGAACTCGGCAGCGCAGGTGTCGACGCGCTTGTAGACCGGCAGCACGTCCAGCTTGTGGCGATGACGGCGCAGGTTCTTGTCGGTGATCCCGAGCAGTTTAGCCAGGCGCTGGTCGGAGAAGCCCTTGCGCTTGAGGCGACGCATCAGGTGGGCGTCGATGTCGGCCAGGCCCAGGGTCTTGATCTTTTCCTCGTCCTTGATGAGGTCTTCGATCTGCACCAGGAACCAGTGGTCGATGCTGGTCAGGGCGAAGATCTCGTCGCGGGTCATGCCGGCACGGAAGGCGTCGGCCACGTACCAGATACGCTCGGCGCCTGGCACGGTCAGTTCGCGCTTGAGGGTGCTGGCCGCTTCCGGGCTGGCCAGGTCGACTTTCGGGTCGAGGCCGCAGGCGCCGACTTCCAGGCCGCGCAGGGCTTTCTGCAGGGATTCCTGGAAGGTCCGGCCGATGGCCATGACTTCACCGACCGACTTCATCTGGGTGGTCAGGCGGGCGTCGGCCTTGGGGAATTTCTCGAAGGCGAAGCGTGGCAGCTTGGTGACGACGTAGTCGATCGACGGTTCGAACGAAGCCGGGGTGCGACCGCCGGTGATGTCGTTCTGCAGCTCGTCGAGGGTGTAGCCGACGGCCAGCTTGGCGGCGATCTTGGCGATCGGGAAGCCGGTGGCCTTGGAAGCCAGCGCCGAGGAACGCGACACCCGCGGGTTCATCTCGATGACGACCATGCGGCCGGTGTCCGGGCAGATGCCGAACTGCACGTTGGAGCCGCCAGTTTCGACACCGATCTCACGCAGCACCGCCAGCGAGGCGTTGCGCATGATCTGGTATTCCTTGTCGGTCAAGGTCTGGGCCGGAGCGACGGTGATCGAGTCGCCGGTGTGCACGCCCATCGGATCGAAGTTCTCGATGGAGCAGACGATGATGCAGTTGTCCTTCTTGTCGCGGACCACCTCCATCTCGTATTCCTTCCAGCCGATCAGCGATTCGTCGATCAGCAGTTCCTTGGTCGGCGACAGGTCCAGACCACGGGCGCAGATCTCTTCGAATTCTTCACGGTTGTAGGCGATGCCACCCCCGGTGCCGCCCATGGTGAAGGACGGACGGATGATGCACGGGAAGCCCAGGCGCTCGAGGACGGCGTTGGCTTCGTCCATGCTGTGGGCGATGCCGGAACGCGGGCACTCCAGACCGATGGCCTTCATGGCCTTGTCGAAGCGCGAACGGTCTTCGGCCTTGTCGATGGTGTCGGCGTTGGCGCCGATCATTTCCACGCCGAACTGCTCGAGCACGCCATGGCGCTCCAGGTCCAGGGCGCAGTTCAGCGCGGTCTGGCCACCCATGGTCGGCAGCACCGCGTCAGGACGCTCCTTCTCGATGATCTTGGCCACCGACTGCCACTTGATCGGCTCGATGTAGGTGGCGTCGGCCATCGACGGGTCGGTCATGATGGTGGCCGGGTTGGAGTTCACCAGGATGACGCGGAACCCCTCCTCGCGCAGGGCCTTGCAGGCCTGGGCGCCGGAGTAGTCGAATTCGCAGGCCTGGCCGATCACGATCGGGCCAGCGCCGAGAATCAGGATGCTTTTGATGTCTGTACGTTTTGGCATGGTTGTCACTCAAATCCGCGGGTCAGTCGGCAAGCCGTCTTGAACGATCTTGGTCGGGCGCGTCCGGACGCGGCGTGTGCCGGTCCGGGAGCCCTGGAGCAGGATGCTTAGCGGCGCTTGGCCATGGCATCGATGAAGCGGTCGAACAGCGGCGCGACGTCGGTCGGCCCTGGGCTCGCTTCAGGGTGGCCCTGGAAGCTGAACGCGCTCTTGTCGGTGCGCTCGATGCCCTGCAGGGTGCCGTCGAACAGCGACTTGTGGATGGCGCGCACGTTGCTCGGCAGGGTCGCTTCGTCGACGGCGAAACCGTGGTTCTGGCTGGTGATCATCACCACACCGGAGTCGATGTCCTGCACCGGGTGGTTGGCGCCGTGGTGGCCATGACCCATCTTCACGGTCTTGGCACCGGAGGCCAGGGCCAGCAGCTGGTGACCCAGGCAGATGCCGAAGACCGGGATGTCGGTTTCGAGGATGTCCTTGATCGCCTGGATCGCGTAGTCGCACGGCTCAGGGTCGCCAGGGCCGTTGGAGAGGAACACGCCATCCGGGTTCAGCGCCAGCACTTCGCTGGCCGGGGTCTGTGCCGGTACGACGGTCAGGCGGCAACCGCGGTCGACCATCATGCGCAGGATGTTGACCTTGACGCCGTAGTCGAAGGCGACGACGTGATGCGGCAGGTCGGCTGCATCGATGGTCGGGTGGCTGTCGGTCTTGAGGTCCCAGACACCGGAGCGCCACTCGTAGCGCTCCTGGGTGCTCACGACCTTGGCCAGGTCCATGCCTTTCAGGCCCGGGAAGCCGCGGGCTGCAGCGATCGCCGCTTCCTCGGTGATGTCGTCACCGGCCAGGATGCAACCGTTCTGGGCGCCCTTCTCACGCAGGATGCGGGTCAGGCGACGGGTGTCGATACCGGCGATGGCGACGACGTTGTTGGCCTTGAGGTAATCAGGCAGCGACTGAGTGTTGCGCCAGTTGCTGGCCAGCAGCGGCAGGTCGCGGATGACCAGGCCGGCGGACCAGACACGGTTGGATTCGGCATCTTCGGCGGTGGTGCCGGTGTTACCGATGTGCGGGTAGGTCAGGGTGACGATTTGCTGGGCGTAGGAAGGGTCCGTGAGAATTTCCTGGTAGCCGGTCATTGCGGTGTTGAACACCACCTCACCAACGGTCTGCCCGTCGGCTCCAATGGCTTCACCGCGAAAAATGCTGCCATCGGCAAGGGCGAGTATGGCTGGCTTAGTCAAGAAGACCTCCCGTAAATCAAGCCTGAAAGGGCGATCGCAGGTTGCAAAAAAGCGGAATGACGTATGGACACGTCACTCCGCTTTAATATGCTGATTATCTGCGCGCTTTTAGTGGACACACTAAAGCTGTAGCTTACAGGAGTGAGGGTTTTGGGTCTACCGGATATGTGCCTGAAAAACATGGGATGGCGACATGGGTAGATCGTAGGGCCATGTTTGCGTGGTATGCCCGGAGAAGGAGGTGCAGGCTTTTGCGGGTCCTGCGGACCCGATCGCGGCACAGGGGCCGCTCCCACACCCGTAGCCACACCGCGGTGAAGCAGGCTATTGCAGCTCTCTGTAGGAGCGGCCTCTGTGCCGCGATCGGGCCCAACGGGCCCGCCAATCCGCCACACCACTGCCAGCTAGCATGACCCACCCGCACCGCCCCGCTGAAAGCCCACAGCAGGCACCTGACCTTACCGGCCCAGGCACCCACCCTCACTCAACGCAGGTCCAGCACATCCTGCATGTCATACAACCCAGGCGCCCGCCCATCCAGCCACAGCGCGGCACGAACCGCGCCCTTGGCGAAGGTCATGCGGCTCGAGGCCTTGTGGGTGATCTCCACGCGCTCGCCTTCGGCTGCGAACAGCACGGTGTGATCGCCGACCACGTCGCCTGCACGCACGGTGGCAAAACCGATGGTCTTGCGGTCCCGCGCGCCGGTCTGGCCTTCGCGACCGTACACGGCCACTTCATCCAGATCGCGACCCAGCGCCTGAGCCACGACCTCACCCATGCGCAATGCGGTCCCGGACGGCGCATCGACCTTGTGCCGGTGGTGCGCCTCGAGGATCTCGATGTCCACCTCGTCGCCCAGCACGCGAGCCGCCGTGTCGAGCAGCTTGAGGCAGAGGTTGACGCCGATGCTGAAGTTGGCGGCGAAGACGATCGGAATCTCCTTGCCCGCCTCGGCCAGCAAGGCCTTTTCATCGGTCGTGAAGCCCGTGGTGCCGATCACCATGGCCTTGCCCGCCTTGCGGCAGAAGGCCAGGTTCTTCAGGGTCACCGACGGGTGCGTGAAGTCGATGAGCACATCGAACTCGTCCGCCACTTTGGCCAGGTCTCCACACAGGGGCACACCGATCCGGCCCAGTGCCGCCAGCTCGCCGGCATCGGCACCGACCAGCGAGCTGTCGGGCTTGTCGACCGCGGCCGTCAAACCCGCGCTTGGCGCCTGTTGCTGCACGGCTTCGATGAGCGTCTTGCCCATCCGCCCTGCCGCGCCCATCACCGCAATACGTCGCATGTCGTGTTCCTTGTCAGAGATCGCCGAAGAAGCGCTTCACGCCGTCGAACCAGCCACTGGCCTTGGGCGAGTGGGAACTGTCGACCTGCAGCGAATCACGCAGCTCCTCGAGCAGCTCGCGCTGACGGCGGCTGAGATTGACCGGGGTCTCCACGGCCACGCGGCACAGCAGGTCGCCCGGTGCACCACCGCGCACGGGCGCGACGCCCTTGCCGCGCAGACGGAACTGCTTGCCGGTCTGGGTGCCTTCCGGAATCTTCAGCTTGACGCGACCATCGAGCGTCGGCACTTCGAGTTCACCGCCCAGCGCCGCTTCGATGAAGCTGATCGGTACTTCGCAGTACAGGTGCTTGCCGTCGCGCTGGAAGATCGAGTGCTCGCGCACGCTGATGACCACGTACAGGTCGCCCGTCGGGCCGCCCTGGGTACCGGCCTCGCCTTCCCCGGACAGACGGATGCGATCGCCCGTGTCGACGCCTGGCGGCACCTTGACCGACAGCGTCTTGTACTCTTCGACGCGCCCTTCGCCCTGGCAGGACGTGCACGGGTCGCTGATGATCTTGCCCTGGCCATGGCAGCGCGGGCAGGTCTGCTGCACCGAGAAGAACCCTTGCTGCATGCGCACCTGGCCGATGCCACCACAGGTCGGGCAAGAGATCGGCGAGGAGCCCTTCTTGGCACCGGTGCCATCGCACGGCGCGCAGTTGACCAGGGTCGGCACACGGATGCTGACCGTGGTGCCGCGCACCGCTTCTTCCAGGTTCAGTTCGAGGGTGTAGCGCAGGTCGCTGCCACGCTGAGCGCCACCGCGACCACCGCCCCGGCCACCGCCGAAGAAGTCGCTGAAGACATCACCGAAGATGTCCGAGAAGTTCGCGCCGCCGAACCCGGCACCGCCGCCACCCATGCTCGGGTCGACACCGGCATGGCCGTACTGGTCGTACGCTGCACGCTTGCTGGCGTCGGACAGCACTTCGTAGGCCTCGTTGGCCTCCTTGAACATGTCCTCGGACTCTTTGTCACCCGGGTTACGGTCCGGGTGGTGCTTCATCGCCAGACGGCGATAGGCCTTCTTGAGGTCAGCTTCACTGGCGCCGCGCTCGACACCCAGCACCTCATAATAATCACGCTTTGCCATAGGTCATTTGCACTCTTGAGGGCGTTCGGCAAACCTCTGCGCATCATGCGCCGTGCCGACAGCACCTGCCGCCACACTCGGAAGCGCCCAGACAGATGCCGTAAAAATTCTCGTGTTCCAGACACGCCAACGCGGGAGCAAGCCCCCGCGCGGCGACATCCTACCAGTTGATCGCCCCCAGGCGATCAACCGGCCGACAACTTGCAGGGATTACTGCTTGTTGTTGTCTTTCACTTCTTCGAACTCGGCGTCGACCACGTCGTCCTTTTTCGCTTCGGGCTCAGCCTGCTGCTGGGCACCGCCTTGCGCCTGCTCGCCTTGCTCGGCGTACATCTTCTGCGCAACTGGAGCGGAGACCTTGGACAGCTCTTCGACCTTGGCGTCGATGGCAGCCTTGTCGTCGCCTTTCAGGGCGGCTTCTAGGGCAACCACGGCGGACTCGATCGAAGACTTCTCTTCGGCCGTCACCTTGTCGCCTGCATCGGTGACCATCTTGCGGGTCGAGTGGACCAGTGCGTCACCCTGGTTGCGGGCAGCGACCAGCTCTTCGAACTTGCGGTCTTCCTCGGCATTGGCCTCGGCGTCACGCACCATGCGCTCGATTTCGTCGTCCGACAGACCGGAGTTGGCCTTGATGACGATCGACTGCTGCTTGCCGGTGGCCTTGTCTTTCGCACCGACGTGCAGGATGCCGTTGGCGTCGATGTCGAAGGTCACTTCGATCTGTGGCACGCCGCGAGGTGCTGGCGGGATGTCGGCCAGGTCGAACTTGCCCAGGGACTTGTTCTGCGACGCCTGTTTGCGCTCACCTTGCAGCACGTGAATGGTCACGGCGTTCTGGTTGTCGTCGGCGGTCGAGAACACCTGCGACTTCTTGGTCGGGATGGTGGTGTTCTTCTCGATCAGCGCGGTCATCACGCCGCCCATGGTTTCGATACCCAGGGTCAGCGGGCTGACGTCCAGCAGCAGCACGTCCTTCACGTCACCGGCCAGAACGGCGCCCTGGATGGCAGCACCCATGGCGACGGCTTCGTCCGGGTTGACGTCCTTGCGTGCTTCCTTGCCGAAGAAATCGGCCACGGCCTTCTGCACCATCGGCATACGGGTCTGGCCACCGACCAGGATCACGTCGTCGATCTTGCTGGCGTCGATACCGGCGTCTTTCAGTGCGGTGCGGCATGGCTCGATGGTGCGCTTGACCAGGTCTTCGACCAGCGACTCCAGCTTGGCGCGGGAGATCTTCACGTTCAAGTGCTTCGGACCGGTCGCATCGGCAGTGATGTACGGCAGGTTGACGTCGGTCGACTGGGCCGAGGACAGCTCGATCTTGGCTTTTTCAGCGGCTTCTTTCAGACGCTGCAGGGCCAGGGGATCGTTCTTCAGGTCCATGCCGGACTCTTTCTTGAACTCGTCGACGAGGTAGTCGATCAGGCGCATGTCGAAGTCTTCGCCACCCAGGAAGGTGTCGCCGTTGGTGGCCAACACTTCGAACTGGTGCTCACCGTCGACTTCGGCGATCTCGATGACCGAGACGTCGAAGGTACCACCACCCAGGTCATAGACGATCACGGTGTGGTCGCCCTTGGCCTTGTCCATGCCGTAGGCCAGGGCCGCGGCGGTCGGTTCGTTGATGATGCGTTTGACGTCCAGACCGGCGATGCGACCGGCGTCCTTGGTAGCCTGACGCTGGCTGTCGTTGAAGTAGGCCGGTACGGTGATGACCGCTTCGGTCACGGCTTCGCCGAGGTAGTCTTCGGCGGTCTTCTTCATCTTCTTCAGGACTTCGGCGCTGATCTGCGGCGGCGCCATTTCCTTGCCGGAAGCCTCGACCCAGGCGTCACCGTTGTTCGCCTTGACGATCTTGTACGGCACCAGCTTGATGTCTTTCTGCACGACGTCTTCTTCGAAGCGACGGCCGATCAGGCGCTTCACCGCGAACAGGGTGTTGTGCGGGTTGGTCACGGCCTGACGCTTGGCGGACTGGCCGACCAGGATTTCGCCGTCGTTGGCGTAAGCGACGATGGACGGCGTGGTGCGCGCGCCTTCGGCGTTCTCGATGACCTTGACGTTACCGTTTTCGAGGATGGAGACGCAGGAGTTGGTGGTCCCCAGGTCGATACCGATGATCTTGCCCATGTAAACTCTCCCGAAACTTGAATTAGGTTACAGCGGCGGCTTAGGCCAACTGCGGCAATACTTGAGTGCTTGACACCTAGATGGGGATGCCCGGAAGGATTTCAAGCCTTTTCATCGATAGAAGGTTGCGCTGCCGTCGGCGCCTTGCTGACCACCACCATGGCGGGGCGCAGCAGGCGACCGTTGAGCAGGTAGCCCTTCTGGAACACCTTGAGCACGCTGTTGGGCTCGACCTCGGCGCTTTCCTGCATGGCCATGGCCTGGTGATGCTCGGCGTTGAACGGCTCGCCGTGCGGGTCGATCGGCTGCAGGTTGTAGCGTGCCAGGGTGTCGCTGAACATCTTCAGGGTCAGCTCGATGCCTTCGCGCATCGGCTTGATCGTCTCGTCGTCGGCGCTGGACAGCTCCAGGCCACGCTCGAGGCTGTCGATGACCGGCAGCAGGTCACCGGCGAACTTCTCCAGCGCGAACTTGTGCGCCTTCTCGACATCCTGCTCGGCGCGGCGGCGCACGTTCTGCAGGTCCGCGACGGCGCGCAGGGATTGATCCTGGGCGGCGGCCAGCTGCTCCTCGAGCACCTGGACACGGGCACTGAGCTCGTCCGCACCGGTTTCGTCGACGTTGCCGTTAAGGATGTTCTCGTCCAGCTGTTCGTCAGCCATGGTCTCTCTCCTGCGCAAATGGGTCTGTGCGAGGCGTGCTCGCTGGTCTGCCGGATATATGGGGGCTGAAATGCCAGCTTCAAGGGCTGACCGCCCGTCGTGATCGGCGTGCTGGCTTCGACCTCGCGAACCGGCGCGGCGCTCACTAAATCTCGGCCTGGCGCGCGCCTTTGCCCTCCGCGTGCAACACCCTGCCAAACACCACCCGGCCAATGGGCATTGCCACGCTTTCGTACGAACTGTATAAATAACCAGACCTGAATGTATAACCAGACCTGACCCCTCGGGAGCCGCCCATGCTGGTGCATCTGTCGATCCACAACTACGCCATCGTCGAACACCTTGACCTCGAGCTTGCACGCGGCATGAGCGTCATCACCGGCGAGACCGGTGCCGGCAAGTCGATCATGCTCGATGCCCTGGGCCTGGCCCTGGGCGATCGCGCCGACTGCGGGGTGGTTCGTCCGGGCGCCGACAAGGCCGACATCCTGGCCACCTTCGACCTGGTCGACATCCCCGAGGCCCATGCCTGGCTGGTGGAACGCGACCTGGAGCAGGACGGCCCGTGCATCCTGCGCCGGGTGATCACCGCCGAAGGCCGCAGCCGTGGCTACATCAACGGCACGCCCTGCCCGCTCGGCGACCTGAAGGCCCTGGGCGAGCTGCTGATCGACATCCACAGCCAGCACGAGCACCAGTCCCTGCTCAAGACCGACACCCACCGCCGCCTGCTCGACGAGTACGCCGGCGCCAGCGACCTGGCCCGCCAGGTGCAACTGGCCGCCCAGCGCTGGCGACAGACGCGCCAGGAGCTGGAGCGTCTGTCCAACTCCAGCGACGAGCAGCGCGCGCGGCACCAGCTGCTCAGCTACCAGCTCGAGGAACTCGAGAACCTCAACCTGGGCGAGAACGAACTGGAGCTGCTCGAGCAGGAGCACAAGAACCTGACCAACGCCGAAGCCCTGTTCGGCGTCTGCCGCCAGGTCATCGACCAGTGCAGCGAAAGCGATTCGGGCAACGTGCTCAGCGTGCTGAGCGCCTGCCTCAGCCGCCTGGGCAATACCGGCGACGGGCCCAAGGCCCTGGGCGAAGCGGCCAACCTGATCGCCAGCGCACAGATCCAGATCGAAGAAGCGGTCGGTGAACTCAACCGCTTCCTCGACCATTTCGATGCCGACCCGATGCGCCTGCAGGCCCTCGAGGAACGTCTCGATGCGCTGTACACCCTGGCGCGCAAGCACCGCGTACAACCCAGCGAACTGCCCGAGCTGCAGCAACGTCTGATCGACGAGCTCGAAGGCCTCAACGCCAGCGATGAATCGGTCGAACGCCTGGGTGAAGAGCTGGCCGCGTACGCCAAGCACTACCAGCTCAAGGCTGCCGAACTCAGCGGCCTGCGCCACCAGGCGGCCGGCCAGCTGGCCAATGCCGTCGAGCAGGAGATCCAGCGGCTGGGCATGCCGGGCGGGCGCTTCCACATCGCGCTGACACCGCTGAACGGCGACGATCTCTCGCCCCACGGCCTGGAGTCGGTCGAACTGCTGGTCAGCGCCAACCCGGGGCAGCCCCTCAAGGGCCTGGCGAAAGTCGCGTCCGGTGGCGAGCTGTCACGCATCAGCCTGGCGATCCAGGTGATCACCGCACAGACCTCGCGCATCCCGACATTGGTCTTCGACGAAGTCGACGTCGGCATCGGTGGCCCGACCGCCGAGATCGTCGGTCAACTGCTGCGACGCCTGGGCGATCGCGGCCAGGTGCTGACGGTCACCCACCTGCCCCAGGTGGCGGCGCAAGGGCACCATCACCTGTTCGTGCACAAGGTCCGGCACAGCGACACCACCCACACGGCAGTCGCCAGCCTGGGCAAACGGGAACGGGTAGAAGAAGTGGCGCGCATGCTGGGCGGCATCGACCTGACCAAGGAATCCCTGGCCCACGCGCGCAAGATGGTCGTCAGCGGTAAATAAAGGAAGGAAGGGGCTGGCAGGTGCGCCCTGGGCGCCGCCTGCCAAGAAGAGGTGCCGCCGATACGGCAGCCCCGGACGGGAAGCGCGCCGCCCCGATCCGTTGAGACGCTGACCGGCTCCCGGTCGTCCAGATCAGGCGGCACCGGCTGTCACACCGCCCTCGCCGCCCTATACCCCCTCAGGTCACGCCTTCTTGGCGCGGATGTACAGGACCAGGTTATGGTCCACCAGTTCGTAACCGTGCTCCTGCACGATCTCTTTCTGACGCCGCTCGATCTCTGCGTCGAAAAACTCGATGACTTCGCCGGAATCCACGTTGACCATATGGTCGTGGTGGCCGCCATCCGCCAATTCGAACACGGCGTGACCGCCGTCGAAGTTGTGACGCACGACCAGGCCAGCCGCTTCGAACTGGGTCAGGACACGGTAAACGGTCGCCAGACCCACGTCCTCGCCGGCCTCCATCAGTGCCTTGTACACATCCTCGGCGCTCATGTGGCGCTGCTCGTTCAGGTCGAGCATCTGGAGGATCTTGACTCGAGGCAGTGTCACCTTGAGACCGGCTTTGCGTAATTCGCTATTTTCAACCATGGTCAGCTTTCTCGCCGATGCTGCTTCGCAGCTTCTCTTAATACGGGTATGATCGGGGTTTACGTTGTCCAGCCAAGATAGTGGAAGTCGCCCACCGATGCAAAACACCAAGCTCTTGCTAACCAGCCTCACCTTCGTGGGACTGCTCGCACTCGCCGGTTGCTCGTTTCCCGGGGTTTACAAAATCGACATCCAGCAGGGCAATGTCGTCACGCAGGACATGATAGACCAATTGCGCCCCGGAATGACCCGGCGCCAGGTAAGGTTTATCATGGGCAACCCGCTGCTTCAGGACACGTTCAACACCAATCGCTGGGATTATCTCTATACCCTGCAGCCCGGTGGTGGCCAGCGTCAGCAAGAGCGCATGAGCGTCTTCTTCAACGACAGCGACCAACTGGTCAACCTGTCTGGCGACTTCATGCCAGGCGTGAGCAAGGACCAGGCGATCCTCGAAGGCAGCGGTGACACCACCGTCACGCCCGTGGATGAAAACGGCCAGCCGCAACCGGCCGAGCAGCCTGCCAAGCCTGGTTCGCTGGAAGAATCGATCCAGCGCGAGATCGACACCATCGAGACCACGCCCGTGCCGACACCGGCACCGCTCGAGACGTCTCCGCAGTAACAGCGTTGGCCGCACGGATCGCCTCGCCACCCGCGCTCGCCTGAAACGGCCCGTCCAGTCACTGGACGGGCCGTTTTGCATTCAGCCGTGCAGCTGCTTGGCGCGCTGGCAGAACGCGTCGACCAGGGTGTTGGCCGCCTGGTTGAACAGCGGCCCGAGGGTCGCCCGCACGATAGGCCCGGCGTAATCGAACGCCAGGTCCAGGCTGATCTTGCAGGCCTTGTCGCCCAGGGGCTTGAACACCCAGACACCGTGCAGCTGGGTGAACGGCCCTTCCTCGAGGTTCATCTCGATGGACTGGCCCGGCACCAGGAGGTTGCGGGTGACGAACTGCTGGCTCATCCCGCCCTTGGCCACTTCCAGCTTGGCGCGCATGTGCGTGTCGCTGGACTCGAGCACCGTCGCGGCCGAGCACCAGGGCAGGAACTGTGGATAGCTGGCCACATCATTGACCAGATCGTAGAGCGCCTGGGCGGGATAGGGCAGCAAGGCGGAACGTTGGATATGGGTAGTCAAGGCATTACTTCCAAAGCGGGGGCGGCAGCGCCGTGTGGCGCCTCTGGACCTGTCCTGTAGGAAAGACAGTGCCTGTATTGTCCGGGTTTCGTCCGGCAGGCTCAAGCATGCAGAAATCCCGTAGCCGACAACGCAAACCGCTGCTTATAATGCCAACCCTATGGCTAAGCAAAAGAAACATCCGACCGGGACCATCGCGCAGAACAAGAAAGCGCGACACGATTACTTCATCGAACACAAGTTCGAGGCCGGACTGGTCCTGTCCGGTTGGGAAGTAAAAAGCCTGCGAGCGGGCAAGGCCCACCTGACGGACAGCTACGTGCTGCTCAAGGATGGCGAGGCCTGGCTGTTCGGCAGCCACATCACCCCCCTGACGGCGGCCAGTACCCACGTCATCGCCGACCCGCAACGCACGCGCAAGCTGCTGCTGAACAAGCGCGAGCTCGAACGCGTCGAGGCGGCGGTCGCGCAGAAGGGCTACACCTGCGTGGCTCTGGCGTTGTACTGGAGCAAGCACCTGATCAAGTGCGAGATCGCGCTGGGCAAGGGCAAGAAGGAATACGACAAGCGCGACACCGAGCGCGAGCGCGATTCTAACCGCGAAATGCAGCGGGCCGTGCGGAGCAAGGGCAAGGACGAGTAAGGTGGATTTGGGTGGCGTGTAGCCGCCTGAGAGACTGTCGTGAGTCTGAACCTGACGCCAGGAGTAGCGCTGCTTTTTAATCGGCGGCGCTGGTTCTGTGGGCCCTGCGGGCCCAATCGCGGCACAGGGGCCGCTCCTACACCGATCGCGGCAGCTCAGCCGAACGCGCGCTCCCGTCAGAACCGTGGCTCAGGCGAACGCGATCTCCTGTAGGAGCGGCCCCTGCCGGGGCGCCGGACCGGCCGCGATCGGCCCTGCAAAGGGCCGTAAAACCAGCCCACCCAATCTCACATCAATCCCCAAACACCCAGCCCCTCACCGCCCACTCCGCCGCTCCGCCCTCGCCACCCGCTGGGCCTCCTGCTGCGCCTCCTGCAACACCTCCTGCACATACAGAATGTGCTGACTGGACACCTCCCGCGCCTCATCCGCTCGCCCTTCGACGATCGCCAGGTACAGCGCCCGGTGCTGCGTGATCAGCATGTCTCGGGTCTCCGCCCGCTGCTGATACATGCCGCCGATGTTGGTCACCACGTTGCGCTTGAGCAGGTCGAACAACCCGCGAATCGTGTGCAGCAGCACCGCGTTATGGCTCGCTTCGGCAATCGCCAGGTGGAACCGCGCATCGGCAGCGCCCTCCTCCGCCCGGCTCACCCGATCGGCCCGCGAATAGCAATCCTGCAGCGCATCGAACGCCGCCTTGAGCCGCTCCCGGTCCGGCTCGGTCGCACGCTGGGCCGCGTAATACGCACACGAAGCCTCCAACGTATGGCGAAACTCCAGCAGATCCCGCTGGGCATCCCCACTGTGCTCGAGCAGGTTCAGCAGCGGATCGCTGAACGTCGACCCCAATGATTCGGCCACATAATTGCCGCCCCCCTGGCGACTGACCAACAGCCCCTTGGCCACCAGCTTCTGGATCGCCTCGCGCAGCGAAGGCCGCGATACCCCGAACTGCTCGGCCAGCGCGCGTTCGGCCGGCAGGCGCTGCCCGGAGGTCAAGGTGCCCTCGAGAATCATCGCTTCCAGGCGCTCGACGATATCGTCGGACAACCGCCGCTGGCGAACCTGATCAAACACCATCTGACGCACTCCTTCACCACGCGCTCACAGGCGCGCATTGTCGCTCATCCATTACCGCGCGACATCCACCCGCGCCACCGCCGATCGCCTTGCGACCAACGTCGACACCGAGACAAATTGACACACCCTGGGCGAGGCTTTTACCCTACTCACTCCACATTGTAAATTGGTATGACCAATTTACAGTGCCAGCGCATGACCAACAACAATTAGGGGCCACCCCATTATGCAAACCTGGCAACAACTCTACTCGCCGCTTGGCAGCCTGGGCCTGTCCGCGCTCGCCGCCGTCATCCCGATCGTGTTCTTCTTCCTGGCTCTGGCGGTGTTCCGCCTCAAAGGCCATGTGGCCGGCAGCATCACCTTGGCGCTGTCGATCCTGGTGGCGATCTTCGCCTTCCAGATGCCTGCCGACATGGCCATCGCCGCTGCGGGCTACGGCTTTGCCTATGGGCTGTGGCCGATCGCCTGGATCATCGTCGCTGCCGTGTTCCTCTACAAACTCACGGTCAAGAGCGGCCAGTTCGAGGTCATTCGCAGTTCGGTGCTGTCGATCACCGACGACCAACGCCTGCAGGTGCTGCTGATCGGATTCTGCTTCGGGGCCTTCCTGGAAGGTGCCGCCGGCTTCGGCGCGCCCGTGGCGATCACCGCCGCGCTGCTGGTCGGCCTGGGCTTCAACCCGCTGTACGCCGCCGGCCTGTGCCTGATCGCCAACACCGCACCGGTGGCCTTCGGCGCACTGGGCATCCCGATCATCGTCGCCGGCCAGGTGACCGGCATCGACGCCTTCCACATCGGCGCCATGACCGGCCGCCAGCTGCCGCTGCTGTCGCTGTTCGTGCCGTTCTGGCTGGTGTTCATGATGGACGGGCTGCGCGGCGTGAAGGAAACCTGGCCAGCCGCGCTGGTGGCGGGCCTGAGCTTCGCCGTCACCCAGTACTTCACCTCCAACTTCATCGGCCCGGAACTGCCGGACATCACCTCGGCCCTGGCCAGCCTGATCGCCCTGACCCTGTTCCTCAAGGTCTGGCAGCCCAAGCGCGCCATGACCAGCATGGCCGGCAGCACTGCCGCGGTCGCCAGTGGTGGCGGCATTCAGCCCAGCCCCTACAGCCTGGGCGAGATCTTCAAGGCCTGGTCGCCGTTCCTGATCCTCACCGTGCTGGTGACGATCTGGACCCTCAAGCCGTTCAAGGCCGCGTTCGCCTCGGGCGGGGCGATGTACGACTGGGTGTTCAACTTCGCCATCCCGCACCTCGACCAGCTGGTGATCAAGACCGCGCCAATCGTCGTCAACGCGACACCCATGCCAGCGGTGTTCAAGCTCGACCCGATCTCCGCCACCGGCACCGCGATCTTCCTCTCCGCCCTGCTGTCGATGCTGGTACTGAAGATCGACGTCAAAACTGGTCTGACCACTTTCAAAGAGACGCTGTACGAACTGCGCTGGCCAATCCTGTCGATCGGCATGGTGCTGGCCTTCGCCTTCGTCACCAACTACTCGGGCATGTCGTCGACCATGGCGCTGGTCCTGGCCGGCACGGGCGCCGCGTTCCCGTTCTTCTCGCCGTTCCTCGGCTGGCTGGGCGTGTTCCTGACCGGCTCGGACACCTCATCCAATGCCCTGTTCAGCTCGCTGCAGGCCACCACCGCCCACCAGATCGGCGTCAGCGACACCCTGCTGGTGGCGGCCAACACCAGCGGCGGCGTGACCGGCAAGATGATTTCGCCCCAGTCCATCGCCGTGGCCTGCGCCGCCACCGGGCTGGTCGGCAAGGAATCGGACCTGTTCCGCTTCACCCTCAAGCACAGCCTGTTCTTCGCCACCATCGTCGGCCTGATCACCCTGGTCCAGGCCTACTGGCTGACGGGTATGCTGGTGCACTGACGTGACGAACGCCGGGCGTGCACACCTGCGCCCGGCCTTTTCCCACACTTCACGCTGCGAGATCCCATGATCATTTCCGCCTCGACCGACTACCGCGCAGCCGCCCAACGCAAGCTGCCACCGTTTCTGTTCCACTACGCCGACGGTGGCGCCTACGCCGAGCACACGCTGCGCCGCAACGTCCAGGACCTGGCCGACATCGCCTTGCGCCAGCGGGTGCTGAAGAACATGTCCGAGCTGAGCCTGGAAACCCGCCTGTTCAACGAGACCCTGAGCATGCCGGTGGCGCTGGCGCCGATCGGCCTGGCCGGGATGTACGCCCGTCGCGGCGAAGTGCAGGCCGCGCGCGCCGCCGCCAGCAAGGGCATCCCCTTCACCCTGTCCACCGTCTCGGTGTGCCCGATCGAAGAAGTCGCCACGGCCATCGACCGGCCCATGTGGTTCCAGCTCTACGTGCTCAAGGACCGCGGCTTCATGCGCAACGCCCTGGAGCGAGCCAAGGCCGCCGGGGTCAAGACCCTGGTGTTCACCGTCGACATGCCGGTGCCCGGCGCGCGCTACCGCGATGCCCATTCCGGCATGAGCGGCGCCAACGGCCCGCTGCGCCGCGTGCTGCAGGCCATGACCCACCCCCAGTGGGCCTGGGACGTCGGTATCAACGGCCGCCCCCACGACCTGGGTAACATCTCGGCGTACCGCGGCAACCCCACGGGCCTGGCCGACTACATCGGCTGGCTGGGCGCCAACTTCGACCCGTCGATCTCCTGGAAGGACCTGGAGTGGATCCGCGACACCTGGGACGGCCCGATGCTGATCAAGGGCATCCTCGACGCCGACGACGCCCGTGACGCCGTGCGCTTCGGCGCCGACGGCATCGTCGTCTCCAACCACGGCGGGCGCCAGCTCGACGGCGTGCTGTCCAGCGCCCGCGCGCTGCCCGCGATCGCCGATGCGGTCAAGGGCGACCTGACCATCCTCGCCGACTCGGGCATCCGCAGCGGCCTGGACGTGGTGCGCATGATCGCCCTCGGCGCCGACAGCGTGCTGATCGGCCGCGCCTTCCTCTACGCCCTGGCGACCCATGGCGAGGCCGGCGTGAAAAACCTGCTCGACCTGTTCGAAAAAGAAATGCGCGTGGCCATGGTGCTGACCGGTGCCAAGTCCATCAGCGAGATCAGCCGTGACTCGCTGGTGCGCGAACTGGGCGCCTGACCCCGCCCTTCACACCGCCCGATTGACCGGGGCACCTGTCGCGCCAGACGGCACGCCCCCGCGAGGAGATTGCATGAGCCTGCCCGCCACCTTCCTGCGCGACGCCGAACGCCTGATCCCGGCCGCGCGCCGCTTCGACGACCCGACCTCGACCCTGGCCTTCGGCACCGATGCCAGCTTCTACCGGCTGATCCCCCAGCTGGTGGTACGCGTCGAGTCCGAGGACGAGGTGGTCGGCCTGATCCACCTGGCCCAGCGCGACCGCGTCTCGCTGACCTTCCGCGCCGCCGGCACCAGCCTCTCCGGCCAGGCCATCAGCGATTCGGTGCTGATCGTGCTGGGCGACCAGTGGAACGGCCGGCAGATCCGCGACAACGGCGCGCAGATCCGCCTTCAACCCGGCGTCATCGGCGCCCAGGCCAACGCCTGGCTGGCCCCCTACGGGCGCAAGATCGGCCCCGACCCGGCCTCGATCAACGCCTGCAAGATCGGCGGCATCGTCGCCAACAACGCCAGCGGCATGTGCTGCGGCACCGCGCAGAACACCTACCACACCCTGGCCGGCCTGCGCCTGGTGCTGGCCGACGGCACCTGCCTGGACAGCGAAGACCCGGCCAGCGTCGCCGCCTTCGAGCGCAGCCACGCCCCGCTGCTCGCCGAACTGGCGCGCCTGGGCCGCGAGACCCGCGCCAACACCGCCCTGACCGAACGCATCCGCCACAAATACCGCCTGAAGAACACCACCGGCCTGTCGCTCAACGCCCTGGTGGACTACGACCAGCCGCTGGACATTCTCTACCACCTGATGGTCGGCTCCGAAGGCACGCTCGCCTTCATCAGCGCCGTCACCTACGACACCGTCCCCGACCACCCGCACAAGGCCACCGCGCTGATCGTCTTCCCCGACGTGGAGAGCTGCTGCAACGCCGTGACCCTGCTCAAGCGCCAGCCGGTCTCCGCCGTCGAACTGCTCGACCGCCGCAGCCTGCGCTCGGTGCAGGACATGGTCGGCATGCCGACCTGGGTCAAGGCCTTGCCCGACCGCGCCTGCGCCCTGCTGATCGAGTCACGCGCCGCCACCCAGAGCCTGCTGCACGAGCAGCTCGACCAGGTGCGCGCCGCCATCGCCCACTTCCCCCTGGAGCAGAAAGTCGACTTCAGCGAAGACCCGGGCGTGTACAACCTGCTGTGGAAGATCCGCAAGGACACCTTCCCCGCCGTCGGCGCCGTGCGCCAGACCGGCACCACGGTGATCATCGAAGACGTCACCTTCCCCGTCGAACGCCTGGCCGAAGGCGTCAACCGGCTGATCCAGCTGTTCGAACGGCACCGCTACGACGAGGCGATCATCTTCGGCCACGCCCTGGAGGGCAATCTGCACTTCGTCTTCACCCAGGGCTTCAACAGCCCCGCCGAAGTGGCACGCTACCAAGCCTTCATGGATGACGTCGCCCAACTGGTCGCCGTGGAGTTCGGCGGCTCGCTCAAGGCCGAGCACGGCACCGGCCGCAACATGGCGCCCTTCGTCGAACTCGAGTGGGGCCACGACGCCTACCAGCTGATGTGGACGCTCAAGCGCCTGCTCGACCCCAACGGCATCCTCAACCCCGACGTGGTCCTCAGCGACGACCCACAGATCCACCTCAAGCACCTCAAGCCGCTGCCCGCCGCCGACGCCATCGTCGACAAGTGCATCGAGTGCGGCTTCTGCGAACCGGTGTGCCCGTCCAAGGGCCTGACCCTCAGCCCGCGCCAGCGCATCGTCATGTGGCGCGACATCCAGGCCCGCCAGCGCGCCGGCGAAGACACCCGCGAGCTGATGCAGGCCTACCAGTACCAAGGCATCGACACCTGCGCCGCCACCGGCCTGTGCGCCCAGCGCTGCCCGGTCGGCATCAATACCGGCGAGCTGGTGAAGAAGCTGCGCGCCCAGGCCGCCACCCACGCCAAGACCGCCGACTGGCTCGCCGACCACTTCCACACCACCCTGCGCGGCGCCCGCCTGACCCTGGCCGCCGCCAACAGCGCCCGCAAACTGCTCGGCGCCCCACGCCTGGCACGCCTCAGCGCCACCCTCACCCAGGCCAGCGGCGGCCGCCTGCCCCAGTGGACCTCGGCCCTGCCGCAGCCCCTGCGCACACCACCTGCCCTGCCCGCTCAACAGGACCAACGCCCACGGGTGGTCTACCTCGCCGCCTGCGTCTCCCGCGTCATGGGCCCGGCCGCCAGCGACCGCGAGCAGACCTCCCTGCTGGACAAGACCCGCGCCCTGCTGGAAAAGGCCGGCTACCAGGTGGTCTTCCCCGACAACGCCGACAGCCTCTGCTGCGGCCAGCCCTTCGCCTCCAAGGGTTATGCCGAACAGGCCGAGTTCAAGCGCCAGGAACTGATCAACGCCCTGCTCCAGGCCAGCCGTGGCGGCATCGACCCGATCTACTGCGATACCAGCCCTTGCACCCTGCGTCTGGTCCAGGACCTGGCCGACACCCGCCTGGAACTGCACGACCCGGTGCGCTTCATCCGCACCTACCTGCTCGACAAGCTCGAGTTCACCCCCCAGGACGAACCCGTCGCCGTGCACGTGACCTGCAGCACCCAGCACCTGGGCGAAAGCCAGGCCCTGATCGACCTGGCCCGACGCTGCAGCAAGCAGGTGGTCATCCCCGAAGGCATCCATTGCTGCGGGTTCGCCGGCGACAAGGGCTTCACCACCCCCGAGCTGAACGCCCACGCCCTGCGCAGCCTCAAGGACGCGGTGCAGTATTGCGGCGAAGGCATCTCCACCAGCCGCACCTGCGAGATCGGCCTCTCCGACCACAGCGGCATCGACTACCACGGCCTGGTCTACCTGGTGGACCGCGTCACCCGGCCGCTGAGCAAGACCGCGCCCACGCCGGAGCCCGCCTGATGGCCTGAAGCCACCCACGCTGACGGGCCTGGCCGCGTTCGATATCGATTCGAAATGTTGCCAGGCCCAGTCGGCCGGGCTGTTCCTGGGAGATCGCGGCACAGTCCCGATTGAACCCTGCGTGAGCGCGCACAGTCCATGGAACAGGCCCATCTGTGAGAGGCCATTGTCCGAGGAGACATCTATGAAAGGTACCGCGCTTTCGGCCCTGTTCGCAGCCGCCACCCTGCTGGCCTCTCCGGCGTTCGCCGCCGATGACCTGTGCGCCATCAACCTGCAGAAGATCAACGACATGCAGGCGACCAATACCGCCGCCAACGTCGGCACCACCGAAACCGGTGGCCCAGCTGCCGACATCGACGAGCAGACCAAGCAAGCCAAGGACGCCCAGGCCGCTGGCGACACCAAGAAATGCATCGCGATCACCAGCAAGGTCGTGACCGACCTCGAGAACCTCGAGAAGAGCAGCAACGGCCGCTAAGCCGCCCCCGGCAGGCGGCCAGACCAGGAGGTCGACGCCGCCCGCCAGATGCGGTATAGTCCGTTTCACGTACCGCGAGGTACGGCAACCTGAGCTTGACCCTGGGGCCGATTAGGATTCGACGCCGGTAGTGAAACTTTAGGTGCATGCCGAGTTGGTAACAGAACTCGTAAATCCACTGTTGCAACTTCTATAGTTGCCAATGACGAAACCTACGGGGAATACGCTCTCGCTGCGTAAGCAGCCGAGCCCTCCCTTCTGGTAGCTTCGGCTCCAGCAATCACTAGGGGATGCCTGTAAACCCGACCTGATTGTCATACAGAACAGGATCGCCGCGTAGTACGTTGTGGACGAAGTGGCTAAAACTTACACAACTCGCCCAAAGCACCCTGCCCGTCGGGCGGCTGCGGGTTAACTGAATAGACACGGCTAAGCATGTAGGACCGACAGCGGAGCACTGGCGGACGGGGGTTCAAATCCCCCCGGCTCCACCAAATGATCAATCAAAGACGTCCACGGACGTCTTTTTTTGTGTCTGCCGTCTGTTGACATAGAGCATTCAACGCTTCTACAGCCCTTTGAAAGCCTATGCAGCTACATTCAGCCAAGCCCATAATACGCGTGCAATTTTGCCAACTCATCTAATCCTTGGACAAGCATTCGTCGATACTCAACCCTGTTAGTAATGAACGACGAAAAAAGGCTGTGTCCTAACCACTCATCGAATCCTTCCTGCGCAATGCTCGCCACCGCCATACCCACAGAACGCACATCTTCGAAGCGCCCATACTGAGGGCTATCGATGCTTAGGTCACTGTATACGTATGGCGTGCTGTCTCGCAGCGCACCCCATCGCTTGAAGGAGGCTCTTCTGACCTGGCACGGAACACATCGACCGCAATGCTTGTATCCAAAACGCTGAAAACGCCCGCAGCTGGTCGATGTCACTGCATGCAGTTTGAGTAGATCCTGATTTAAGCACCCCGCCAACATCTCGCCTTTTGTCATCAGCGCGTAGGGGTTCTGAATCTGAACGTTAATGTCGGCAGCATCGAAGATCTGCTGCAATCGACCTAGGTATTCAGGGTGCGCGGTTCGGGTACTCAAGCTACCGAGACGAGTTACGGTCAATGGAGGGTTGATAGCAATGAAACCATTTTCACAGATGTAGAGAGGTACGCGATCACCCTGATGGTAGCGATCAAGGGACGTCGCAACGGCCAAGCCAAATGCCAGAAAAACGATGGATCGTGCCCGCTGAGAAGGCTCTTGAGGCCCTGGAGATTTGGCAACGTGATTAAGGCCAATTCTGGACAACCCAAGATTTTGAGCGAATACGTCTTGCTTTTCACCATCACCCCGGACAATTTGGCTGACAGCATAAGGCCTCACTTTCTGAGCAACCAGATCGATGGCTCCTATCAGACTATCCATCCCACCAGAAAGCAGAACGACCGAATCCTCTCGAGGATGCAATGCCTGTATCTGAGCAGGGGGTCCATACCCACCTGAATGAAATACGAACGTCCACATATCAGTTGTCAAAAAGCCCAACGCAGCTTCCAGCGCTTGTGCCTGAGCATTCCAGAACGAAGGATCCTGAACAGCAATGTGAAGTTCGAGCGTACGCGTCCATCCATCCGCGCTTCTGGCACGCAGATCTGTGAAGTCAGCCGCAACGACGGAAAGAGCAATGCTTAGAAAATCCCACGCTTGGGATGAGATTTCCAGGTGAGCCTTCTCAAGTAAATGCCGGGCATAGCCTCCAACACTGACCTGCCCCTTTTCCGCTTGACCATAGATAACCACCTGCATTGCCTGGTCAACAGCTCGCACCTGAAAACCGGCAGGGCCACAAATGAACTTCATTCGACATACCCCTCAAAAACCTCAAAGGTCTCCTGTAGCGCCTGGGTCACGACTTGAGAAATCCGCCCTGCCGTCAACCGGGCTCCATTGGCTGCGATTGTACGAAAAGACGCCGATACACACTCCTTGATGTACTCCTTGATCTCTTTCAGACGCCGTACCGCAACCAAAGCCGACGAGGCTTTCTCTTGAATCGTCTTCCCCAGATCAAGCTCGTAACGATGAAACACATCCATCGCGGTGAAGCGCTCAATTGCGTAAGCCCGCTCCTCAGGAGACAGGTTCAACAAATCGGCATTTGGGTACTTCACAAGGACATCGGATAAAGAACCACGGATTGAAGCTCGCTCAGCCTCCGCATCCTGAGTGCCATCCACAGGGCGTACAGCTTCGACGAGCGCATCCATCACTTCCGATGCCGACCGACCTTTTAATAGAACGGGATCAATGGGATTCGGATTTGCCTGGCTGGTGCCATCAGCCACCGACTGCAGCGTACTGCCGAGTATCCCAGCAACTGCCGCTGTGCCGCCAAATCGTGCAGTAGTGGTCTTGGCTCCTCCATACCCATGCTTGACATAGTGCTTCAAACTCCTCTGGAGACCGCTGCGGTCACCGTTCTTGGCATAGTCACCCAACCCTCGACGCGCCCCGCCAAAACGGCCTGGTGGCGCGAGTGGTGGCGGCGACTCCGGAGCTGTCCTCAAGTCTTTGTCATCCCCCGGAGAATCATCTGGTTGATGATCATCTTGATCAGTATGATCCTCTCCGGGATCAGGCAGCTCAGGGTCTGGCAGATCCTGCGGTTCTGGCGGCAGAGGTGGGACAGGTGGTGGAGGCATTGGCGGCAGCGGCGGCGTCCAAGGAGGCACCATCGGCACCCCTTTGCCTGGCCCGTCGCTATTTTGGGACGTTCCCATTCAACTTCCTTATTGCAGCTTTAACAGGGGCACTGGCATCAAGGTTCAGCCAGTAATCGAATACAGACCCCGCCCATGCTTCGTCTTTCAGCTTCGGCACGATCCCCGCCTGGATCTGCGCGGGCGGACGCTCTTTCAAAAATGCCGCGAGGCGGGGGCCCTGCAACCCATCAATACCTGCGATAACCAGCATCGCATCCAGTACAGGTGGCACTCCCCACTCTTGCTCGCTACCTGCTTTGTCGAGGAGCCGATCCATAATCACACTGATCTCGATGAGAGCAATGTGCCCAAGGCGATCCTTGAGCTGAGCCGCCATATCGGGCGAATCGAGCAACGCGGTAAGCAACTCGGCGGCGGTCGATGAAAGTCGATCTTCGTCCGTGATAATCGGCGCATGTTCGCGGCTGACGTAAATGGCGCCGCGCAAATCCTTGTCCGCCAGTGCAGGAGGCAGGGCAAGCCACTCTTTCACGAAGGGGTGATCCCAGGGCTGCGGCAAAGAAAAGTCCTTGCCCTGCTTCACATCAGCTTCCCAGTCGGTGAGCATCGCGGGCTTGCCATGCTTATCAGCCGCAACCGCCTTCATCAGCTCCTCAAAGGCCTTGGGATTCCCGCTGCGCTCGAACAACATTAATTTGACCAATGCTGCCTCATCCACACCCACACCATGGGCACGAGAGATACTCATCCGGATCGCCAGAGCGTTGAGAAACCGCTTGATGAGACGAGGGTTGCCGTGAATGCCCGACGCTGACGTCATCACTGCTGCAAGTCGCTCTGCCGTGTCGAATTTCCCGATCAGCTCCTCAGGGTATTTGTTGGACAGGGACTGCATGAAGGCCCTGTCCACTCGGCCACCCTGCCAGGTTGTCCGAAGCTGATCGCGAACGCTAACACGAATTGACTCAATCTCTTCTTTGGGCAGGCCGCTGTTCTCCGTGAACAGCATCATCATGTACGCCCGCACTTCCTGCGTCCCCAAAGGCGGCACGCGGATCGGAACCTGGATCAGCTTGTCGAAATAGCTGGTGACCAGGATATCGTCCGGTACCCCGCTGAAATGCCGGCGCACCGCATGCTTGATCATTTCGTTATCTGCAGCGATGACAAAGGCCGTATTGCGCAAAAACAGGAAAAGCCTGATTGCTTCGAGCGTTGAGATCGTTGTTTCGGGCAAGCAACGATCCAGATCGTCGATCAGTACAACTAATGTGACACCAAGCTCGTCCAAGACCGATTCAAAATTATCTCGAAGCGCCTGAATCTCCTTGGGCGGAGAGGTTTTTTTGGGTTTTCCCCTGATGAGTTTTTTGGCCTCATCCACCGCTTTCTCAGCTTTATCATGGGTCTCGCCGATTATCGCCTGATCGACGTCGCCAGACCACCATTGCTTGGCCAAGCCCCACATATCACCGATGAGACCAGGTATAGGCACACCGGTTGTAAGAGACACCGCCGCGCCCCCCATAAACTTGGCTACACGCAGCCAATTAACACGCTCAGCCAGCTCGGAAACCTTGTCGAGTGCCGTTTGTCGCGCCTCGGCCTCTTCCTGCAGTCGCGACGCGATGACATCCATCAATGCAGCGCGCGCATCGTCATACCCCTGGTACAGCCAGGCATTGAACTCGACAAAGACGAAGTCTTTCTCAGACTTTTTGGCCGGTTCCGGAGGATTACGTAGCGACGCCTGAATCAGCTTGATCATGGAGGACTTGCCCGCCCCCCACGCACCAGAAACCCCGATGGAAATCGGACGTCCGTTGGCCTGGTACACGATCTCTGCGACGGTGTCGGCAACCCCAGAGAAATTGAGGAAGTCCGTGTCTGTTTCGTTATCGACCCACATCATGCCCCTCCTTGGCCGCTGTCAGCATGTAGCCGTGGCAATGCGTTCATAGTAACCGATTCAATGTAAGTGGAGGCAACTAGCCATCCGCTCTATTTAGGCGACATGACGCTCTGCTGCTATAGGCGGAAATGACGGCCAGTCTGGGTGGCCAAGGACGACAAGCTGCGCAGCATTCCGGTACGTCTTTTGTTCAACGAGTCGGGGTTGGATTTTCCTAGGCGCTCCATGAACCAACATTCAAAGCGCTTGGCTGATGTCAGATGCTGTGCTCCCGATCCCCTCAGGAGCCCGCGTGCCATGATGCGACCCGACGCAAGAGTCGAAAAAGTGTATCTGTATTCCAAGCCGGTCGACTTCCGAACATCCATTGATGGCCTGGCTGCGCTGCTCGAGTTGGACATCAAGGTCGCGATGTTTGACCCTATGCTGTTCGTCTTTTCAACAAAACCCGCAACCGCGTGAAGATCTTGTGCTGGGAACGCAACGGCTTCCGCCTTTGGCTCAAGCGCCTGGAGTCCGAGCTTTTCAAGACATCGCCTGATATGGCCGACGAGGCGATCATCCTGACTGCCCAGGAGCTCAACTGGATACTCGACGGTTTTGACCTCTGGCGTAACTGGCCTCATCAAGTGTTTTTAGCCTGATTCGGTATAATCCAGGACATACACGCCATGCCCGAAAAACCTCCCGACGATCCTCAATTTCTCAAGCAAATGCTTGCGAAGATGCAGTCGAGGGTTGGTTTGCTCGAAGAAGAGAATGCGCTGGTGCGCCTGCGGCTGCCGCAAACACGCGATTGGCGAAAAAGTCAGTGAATAACTTGAAATCGTCCCGATGCAGATGTGGGTGATCAAGCATGTTCGTAAAGTCTACGGTTACCGCTGCTGCGAAGTGGCGCCGGTCACGGCGGACAAGCCGGCTCAATTGATTGAAAAAAGCATGGCCAGCCCCAGCGTTCTGGCGATGCCGCTGCCCCCCAAATACGTGGACGGCCTGCCGTTTCACCGCTTCGAAAAAGTCCTGGGCCGCCACAGCATTGATCTTCCGCGCCAGACCTTGGCGCGCTGGGTCATCCGGTGCGACAGTTTGTTAGCCAGCCGCGTTATCCACTGCGATGAAACCCGTGTGCAGGTGCCCAAGGAGCCTGGCCGGAGTTGAGTGGTCAGTCCTGCATGTGGGTGCAAACCGGCGGGCCGCCAGACAAGCCGGTTGTCCTTTTCGATTACTCCACCAGCCGGGTGCATGACGTAGCAACGCGCCTGCTCGAAGGCTGTCGTGGCTACGTCATGACCGGCGACTACGCGGGTTACAACGTCTGGGCTCGCAGTCCGGTGTTGAGCGTCTGGGGTATTGGGCTCATGCATGTCGTAAGTTCGTCGAAGCTCAAAAGGTGCAGCCCAAAGACAAGACAAGGCGTGCTCATATCTCGCTGAACCTGATCAACAAACTTTACAGTTTCGAGCGCGACCTCAAAGCTTGCGGCGCTACGGAGCGCCAAGTCAGTCGTAATGAACACAGCATGCCGATACTTGCCCAGTTGAAGGGCTGGATCGAAGAGACACAGCCCTAGGCCACAGGTCAAAATGCTCTGGGCAAAGCCATCGGCTACCTGGCAAGTAACTGGAGCAAGCTGGAGCGGTATGTCGAGGAAGGCTATCTGCTGATCGACAACAATGCTGCCGAACGCGCGATCCGCCCCTTCGTCATCGGAAGAAAGAACTGGTTGTTCAGCGACACCCCCGAAGAGGCGACGGCCAGTGTCCAACTTTACAGCTTGGTCGAGACTGCCAAAGCCAACGACCAAGAGCCCTACGCGTGGCTACGCCACGCACTTGAGCGCTTGCCAATGGCATCATCGGTTGCCTATTACGAAGCCCTGCTGCAGTGGAACTGCTCGCCGGTGTGGCCCAGCTAAGTGCGCGACCCGCTTTAAAATCGGTGGCTTTTATGGAGCGATTACGAAAGAGGCGCCACCGAGGGATGATGATGTTGGCCCCTTCACTTCCGAGCAGCAGCAGGCGATTCTCGCAGCCTTGAGCGGACAGGCCAGAAATATGATGCCGTTCACAATCTGGACAGGGCTCCAGACAAGCGAGCTTGTCGCGCTGGATTGGGATGATATGGACTGGGTTCGGAGGAAGGTAATGATCAGACGGGCAATGACCCAGGCTTCAGGTAGAAAGGCAGAGGTGACCAAGATCGCCGCAGGCCTATGCTCAGTGAAGTTCCTGCTTCCCGACGTGGAAGCGCTCAAGATGCAGAAAGCGCATACCCTACGACGGACAGGGAGATTTGCCGAACCCTAGCACGCTTGAACGGTGGGCTGGAGATCAGCCGATCTGTAAGACTACGTGGCATCACGGATCGAAAAAGCCAGGCGTGTGGTACAGGTTCCCCTATCAAACCAGGCACACCTATGCCTCCACAATGCTCTCAGCTTGCGAACACCCGATGTGGGTTGCGGGAAAAATGGGGCATAGTGACTATGATCGCCAGCGTCTATGGCAGATAAAGGCCCTCGGCGGATGCAGATGCTGGATCGCGAGCAGAGCAGATCTGGTCAGGGACTACTGGCACGAAAAAGGAGCAAGCGCCTCCCTGAGCCCAAATTTTTGCGCAAGATTTAACAGTAATAGCCAAGCATGGTTTAGCATGCACGCAATCGAACAGACTGGAGGCAGCAATGGCAATTTACGCACTTTGGAACAACAAAGGTGGGGTGGGGAAAAGCTATCTGACGTTCCAGATCGCATCTGAATACGCTCGGCAGCATCCCGAAAAGCGGGTGCTGGTCATCGATGTGTGTCCTCAAGCAAATTCTTCGTCGATGATCCTTGGCGGTATCGAAGATGGTGAGAACGCGCTGAATGCAATTCATCAGACCAATCCCAGACGCACGATTGCTGGTTATATTGAAGATAGGATTTTAAGCCCCTATGTAAATCCTCGGACTGGTGCAAACTTCGTGACGCAAGCGGCGATGATCAACCATCGTGTGCCTGACAATCTTTATCTCGTGGTTGGCGATGAACAATTAGAGATTCAAGCCTCTCGCGTGATGTCTGCAACTTTCCCTGGCCCACAAGATGCCTGGCGGATTGTACATACTTGGCTGAGCGACCTGATTAACGATATTGCGGAAAGCTGGAACGACGCTGATCACACTGTTTTTATCGACTGCAACCCAAGCTTTTCTGTTTACACCGAACTCGCAATGTCTGCTGCTGACCGCTTGCTGATCCCGTTTTCAGCTGACGGCTCCAGCAAACGCGCAGTAAGGGCTGTGCTATCGCTGGTTTATGGTATTGCGCGTCAAGCTGGCCAACAGCAGTCGGAATTCTTTCTCAATACCACCCGATACCGGATGAGTTTCCCAGACATCTATATGTATATCGGCAATCGCCTAACCCAAATGAATCAGTCCTCAGCAACCGCCTTCAAGACCGTAGTAAATGAAATAGGCGATGAAATCTACGAGGTTTGGAAAGCCAACGCCAATCTGTTCTGCATTCATCCAAATGGCACTGCGATACCCAGCACCAAGCGTCTTTTTAAACAGATGTTTCAGTATGAGGTTAACGATGCAAATACTGCCTCAGTCGTTTCAGGTGCTTGCGGGATACCAATTTCGACCCTTCGTTCTGGACAGGCCGACGTACTTGGTAGATCGGTGACCGTCAACCAGAGTCAGCTTGATAAGCAGGTTCCCAACGTGGTGAGTCTGGTCAATGCAATCGAATGACAGCATCATGACAGCTCTAGCCTTGCAACCCGCGCCAACCTTGAGCTAGACGCGGGTTCAAATGCCCCCGGCTCCACCAAATCTGCAACACTGAGAGGCATTGAGCGTATAGCTGCAGTGCCTTTTTTGTGCCTACCGGACAAGAATCCTCACATCTAAACCGTTTGCAACCTAGTGCTACCGAGCCCACGACGTGATAGTCAACTCCACCTGATCCCTTGGCAAATACTCCTGCTCAAGTCGTCCGCGCTCCGTTTCCAGTAGAGAAAGATAGAAATCTGCCTCATTGGACTTCAATCCAAGCGGAGCTGTGCCTGTTGCCCTGACCGGTTCGACCACCGCATTTCTGTACGCATGCTGCTCGAACAGTCCCTGCTGCATCAGCAGCGCCTCAATTGCAGGCTGATGGACCCGGGCGCGCGCCAGCATCAGCAGCCCCCAAGTGTCCATGTCGCCCCAATAGGCAATGCGCTTGTCAGCCAGATGCGAAGATGACAACCAGCCCAAGTCGAGCCCCGCACCCAGTACGGCAACGGTACCTGGAACTGTCTTGGGCAATAGATGAACGCATTGTTCGTTTTCTACCACCAGCAGCCGTGATCCAGGCAATCGAGTCTCAGCCAGCTCCGAGGTGGTCAGTCTAAGGCGCTTGAATGGCAATAAACCCGGCTCGAGCGCAACGACCAATACCCAGTGATTGCTTTCATCCAAGGCATCAAGGAAAGTCGTCAGGCCCTGCTCGGACACGGCACCTTCAAACCGCTCATCCAGTAACTTGGTCAGCAGGCTAGCGTTGCGTTCGAAAAACTTGGTGTCCACTCCATGTTCAGCGAGTAGGCGCAACGGGCGACCTTGGGCACAGCCGGCCGAAAGGCGAACAGCCAGTTGCGCAGTGGCGATGACTTCCTCGCAGGATTTCGTCAGCCACAACCCGCGCTGCGCTACCAGCAATGCGTGAAAGGCACTGTCCACATGCTCCACCAGATATTCGAGCCGAGCATATTCCTGGCTGATCGCCGGATCGTCGATCGCGGCTATCCACTCGGACGGATTCTGTAAGCGCCAACGCACGGGTAGAGAGATCGCATTTGCGCTAGCGCGGTAGCTGAACTCACTCCAGTCAACTGCCCCAACCGCCACCCGCCGCCAGGCTGCGACATGCTGGACGACTGCCTGGATGTTTTCCGCAAATAGCCGTGCCGAAGGCTTCCCGATAGCAAGATTGCACGGCCAACCATCCGCTCCTAACAGCCGATCCGAGCGAACCTTGGCCTGCTGCCATTGCCTGGCCAGGCTGCGACTGATCTCACTCGGTGATTTCATGCTCAGCCCTGTTTCTCTGCTGATGATGCTGGTCCAAGGCCTCCCAACTCAGGGAAACGACACTAGAGTCGGCACCGCGGCGGTGAACCACGATCGCAGAGCGAGTGTGGTGGCGCAACAAGCGCATTTCCTTGTTGGGCGTGATGAAGACCGCATGCAGGCCAAACTCTTTTAGCGCTGCGATGATTCGGCCGGCAACCGCATGCGAGCTGCGCGAAAACGCCTCATCGAGAACAATGGTGCCGAACAGTGGCCGGCTACTGCCGTCAGGGCAGAGTGCATAGCTGAGCGAAGCGGTCAGGACAAAAGACGCAATGATCTCCTTTTCACCACCACTTCCGCCTTGAGAGCCGGTCTGGACCTGAATGACGTCCCTGCTCTCACGGTCGATGACCGACACCGCGAATTCCAAACGGAACCGCGGATCCAGTAACGCCTTGGCGCCCAGCGTCCTATTGTGCTCACAAGCCTCTTTGAGCAGCGTAACCAGTTCCTGTAAGGCTTTGTAGTGACTTTCGCCATCGTCAGCATTGAACCGCGCCGAGTTTAAATGCCGTTGGGCGCGCTGCAATGTACGTAGGCTTTCGTGAACGACCTTACTCGCAACCAAACGCAGGTAACGTCCAGTCTGGAAATCGACGCGTTGCATGGTGCTGTTGAGGTCGTCCAGACGCTCCTCAATCATCGACACTTCATGATCGATGTAGCTCAATAACTGGGTGACGCCATCGTCAGAGGAGCGATTGAGGTACTCCAGAAAGCGTTTGAGCTTCTCGGGCAATGCCTCTTCGGTGAGCACACGCAAGCGCTCTAGATACTTAGGGATATCCCGTAGATCGCGCCCGACCTCTGCCAGCGAACCGGTGTCGACCTTCAACGCATCCGACATACGACTAGCGAGCTCCGCCTGCTGGTCGGCCAGCTTTTCACTAAGCTGCTTGAGCTGTGCTTGAAGCTCGCGCGAGTGCTTGCGCTCCAGCTCTACAATGTCCGCAAGATCTTCCGGCGTCAGTAAGGGGAAATGTGCTCCCGCCAGCTCGCGCTGTTGGTTATCCAGACCTTGTCCAATACTATGGAACGCTCTGCGTGCTGCTGAGGCAGCTTGGTCGAACTGCGTCTTTAATTCGGTCGACCGCGTCATCAGCCGACCTAACTGCTCATTGAGAGAAGCTTGCTGCAACTGCGCCTCATCCAGTTCGCGCTTAACCGCGGCCAGGTCGGAGTCGGGACGTGTCAGCGCAGCCAATTGACCGTTCAACATTTCCAGCTGCTTTTGCGCACCGGGCAGGTCGATTGTTTCGAACTCCAGCGCCTTGACTTGCTGGAGCAGCGCTTCTTGCGTCTGCAAATGACGGACGTTATCTCTTGCAGCATTCGCGGCCAGTCTGGCCGGCGCCAGCTGCTCGTCAATTTCCTGAATCTGCCGAGCCAAGTCGGCCAGACGGTCGCGGTTGTCGAAGCCAGTGAGCCAATCCTCGTCCAATCGGCGCTGATCCTGCTTGTCGAAGAAACGATCCTTGCCGGACATCAGCCCCTGCGCAGTCATGGCGTGCGGCGTGTAACGAAGTTGCTCGGGGTCTTCGACACAGTGCCGATCATTGTCCGCCAACAGCGCTTTCACCGTCTCCCGGTATGGATGCTCCTTGAAGGTCAGCTTGCGTGTGAAGCCGTCATTGAAAAACACCGGCCGCGAAGCAGGCTCCTTCACCTCCAGCAAACGCACATGTAATCGGTTGTGCCGCTGATTCACCCATTTCAATGCCGCCGACAGCGAAGCGTGTGGCACTAGGATGCGCAGTCGATGACTGCCGATGGCCCGCTCGATCGCGCCTCGCCATGCTTGCTTTTCGGGCTTGACCTGAACCAGTTCGGCGACAAAGGGTAATAAGGACTCATCAAGCTCGAGCGCTTGCGCCAGATCGTTTCTGAAGGCATGAGACTGCGCGGGCAGATTCGACCCGGGACGCCTCTCAACCTCAACCCGCTCCTGCTTCAATACCTGCTGCCGATCATTCAGTTCTTTGTGAGCAACGCCAGCTCTGAACGCTTCATCACGTGCACTTTCGATCTCCTGACTCAATGGCTCCAGACGCTTAGCTATCTGCTGCTGATTGTTTTTCAGAGAATCTTCTGACAATGCATCAAGCAATCCAAGCGTCTTGGCCAGACGCTGGTATTGCTCGGCCTGGGCACCTCGCCTGCATTCGATCTTGCTCCACTCAGCGATACGCGCGCGCAATTGGTCTATACCAGCGCCGCCTACCTGCAAGTAACGTTGACGCAGTTGATCCGTCACGACCCCGTGATCATCGAGCTGACGTTTGCACTGCACCTGCTCCGACTCGGCTTGCCGGTACGCCTGTTCAAGCCTGTCGGTTTCAGCCAGCCACAGGCGGTGCCCCTGCTCAGCGAACCAGACGGGGAGGATCCCTTCAAGCGCTAACTGCTCCTGATGCTCACCTTGCAATGCCTTATAGCGCTCCCAACCGCTAGCCACAGGCAGCAGGGCGCGTTGTTGTTTACGCGCGGTTTCCAACTCCTGATGGATCGCCGTCAAGTCATCAAAACTGCTGACGACCTCGGCTGCCCGGTCGAACGCAGCACGGTCATCCAATACCAGCTCGCGAAAGATCTCGTCGATGCTGTTGAGCTGCTTCAGGCCGGCGGCGCGGTTGAGCAGCGTGAATGCATTTTCACCGACTTCGAAATAATCCCTTAGCCTTGCCAAGTAAGCTTTTTTGCTCGGGTAGGGCCAGATCCCCATACCGTCCTTTTCCATATGCCGCAGGGCGCGCATCCCGCCCGAGCGGTGCTGGTTGAGCCAGTGCTCCAGGGTCTGCTCAGGCGATTCGCTCAACAGCCAGAGCTTCTTCAGGTCCACCGCCGACGAGCTAGTGCCCTCAAACCAAAGCACCGCGCCCAAGCGTACCAACACACCCTCACGCTCGAGCGTGGCAGCAATCGCCGTAACTGTTCGGCCTCGACGCGCGATATGCGATTGCCCTGCCCCGCCATCTCCTGGCCCAGAAACACCCCGTACGTACGACACTAGATCCCGGTCACTCTCATGGCCTCCGGTAGAAGCCAGGTTGTAGCGTGGGCTGGCGCACAGCAATGTCATCAAGGCGTCGACCAGCGTGGTCTTGCCACTGCCTGTCGGACCGATGATTGCAGTTCCAAACGGATCGATGTCGGCACGGTGATACCCCTGAAAACCACCCCAGTTATAGAGTTCGATGCTGCTCAGGATAAAGGTCTCGGTATCACGGCAAAGCAGACCGTCTTTCATGCCATATCCCCTTCTTCTAGATCGGTGGCGATCGATTCGCCCGCATGACTGTGCAACCAGGCAATCAGGGCTTGGAGGTTTTCCGGGTTAGCCAAGTGCGTGATGATGGGACGGATGATGATGCGATCATGTGCATCCGGCGCCGATACCAAGCCATGCCCTCTGAGCTGTTCCAATAGCATGAGGGTGCGATTGCGCTCTTTTGCTTCACTTCCTAGTTCGCCTAGGTATACCTGCAATTGAGGAATCAGCTCATCGACCGCCACCAGCGCCTGGTTGGCCCCAGCACCGCTTTCCTGTTCGTACACGATGAAATGTTGGCGCAAGATCGCAATCAGCAAGGTCTGCTCCAGGTTGAACCTGTGCCTGCGAACTAGCGGATGCGACCAGTCATCCTGCTCCGCCATTTCCCCATGGCGAACGGTGACGAACACCAAGCCGCGCACCTCGTCGACACCCATGGCGAGGTCGAGCGGCTCCAGGATTCTGTCCACTTCACGCGTACTGGAAAATGCCACGCGATACAGATTGGGCTTCTGGTTTTCTTCCAAAAGCCCGTACTTGAGCAGCTCCTGTACTGCTTCGCGAACCCGCTGCGCCGTGCGTCGCTCATCGCCCTGCACGGTAGTGTTTGCGACTGGCTGCTGATCATCCTGATCGCCATCTACTCCTTCGGTCTGCGTCGGTTCTGTATTGTCTGCAGCGTTGGCGCCTGCAAGCCGGTCGAAAATTCCCGCCATCCTCACAACTCCCAATCGATATCTTTGAGCGCTCCGTGCTCGAGCCCCACGCGAGGTAGGCTAAAGCGCCAGCATTGATTGTCCTGATCAACCAGCTCTACGTTCTGACGCTCCTCTGTTAACACCTCGACCCCGGCTTCGCGTGCCATGGCCAGCCAGAGCGCAAAGGTTTCCAGGTCATGGATCGGTGGCAGCAGCGTCGCCAGCTCCCCAAGGCTCACAGCTCGTCCCTGCTCAGCTAGCACCCTCAAGGTGTCCTGAATCAACGCCTCTCGATCCAAGCCGTCGAGCGCGTCCCAGAAGTCATCATCGATCTGCTCAAGACCCGCTGGCTTCAGGCGCATGTCGAGCTCGCCCACCTCGCCGTCATCCAGGCCCTTAAAACGCAAACGTCCGACTGCCGGAACACCTGTAATGGCAACACCGACCGGAGGCAAACAAACCGGCATGCGCCGCTGCGACTGGCGCTGCCAGTCGATCTCAAGCGCCAGACTGAAGAAGTCGTTAAGCAGATGCCCAACGCGGTGATGCTCGGCAGCCAAGCCGGTTTTCATGAAGCCCCGGACATCGCGCTCGCTACGGGCACGCGCCTGAAGCACAGCCTGCGATTCCCTAACCAAGCGCGCCGTCAACCAGCGTAATTCATTGTGCTGTGGCCGATTCAACGCCTTCGGTGCCGTTGGATGACGAAGGATCATGCGCAGGCGCTCGCGCATGGTCTCCAGCTCAACAGACTGGCGCAGTTGCTGCTGAAAACTATCGAACACACGACCTTCCGGCGTATTGAGCAAGGCATCCTGACCATCAAGCAGACGGTCGACGATCTCCCCCCGATGAGATTGCTCACTGATGATCGACTGTCTGAGCAAGCGGTCGGCTTCGCGCCAGGAGTCCTCAACCCGCCTAAAGTCCGCGCGAAGCCCAGTGGCCAGGGTATACACCTCACGGATGCCTTCAATCGCCTGCGCCTCATTCAGCACCGTGACATGCCCAGCCTCGACCTGCTCCAGTTCACGTTCCAGATCGTGAATACGCCTACGCAGGCTGGCAATACGCCCAGTCGGGCTAGGGTTCAGGTTTGTCTCAAGATTTTCGATTTCGCGTTGGACCACTGAAAGACGAGACGCCGTCGACGTCATGAGGCGGTTGTCCAGCGAGTCGACGAACTGGATGGCTAATTCCAACGCATCGGTGGCATGGATCCGGCCCTCGCGTTCTACGATTAGGCGTTTCTTCACCCACTCACGCAGCTCTCGCCCCGCCTGCACCTGGGTGATGGAGGGGTCAATCTCGTAGGCATCGTGATTTGCATAGGCCGTCAGCATGTCGGATAACGCCTGCAAGGCGTCCTCCATAGCGATGCCATCGTGAGCCTGCTCAAACAATGTGCGCAGACAACCCAGTACCAATGGTGCACGACGTGACGCAAGCAGCAGCCAAGTCGGGTGCTGGCTACGGACAGAGATGTAGCGTTCCGAACGCTGCTGCGCGTTTTCTTCCATGACGGGTACTCCTTGTCATCCGGACATGAGGTGTTGAAACAGTTTGGCGCAAGTATGGGAAGGCCCGTGTATCGTAAATCGGACTTGTCAGTAGCTGTAACTGCGAATTTTCCCAATTTGTTGTAGTCCGCTTCCCAGCGCTGCTCAAAACAGCACGGGCGCAGGCTGCTGAGCAGGGCGTCTAGGACGCGGGGGTTGCAACGACTGTACAGCAGAACAGCTGGCAAAATCATCGATGGCCAAGGCAGTCCTACAAAGCCTCCAGCCGCGCCTGTACCGCATCATCGAACAAGATATAAAGCGCTTCCACCTGCGGCCCACGCAGCTTTCTGGCTGTCTCCATGGCCTGTACGAACTCAATCTGCATCTGCGCTTCCCGAGCCACTTCTTCTTCGTCCACCGCTTCATCCAGCGCGCGCATCAGCCGCTCGATAGGGGTACGAAGGTCTTTGGCGATACGTAGTGCATCCAACTGTTCTATTAAGCTCATGGTCATCTCTATGTCAGGCGTTGCCTGTGCTCAAGGTTAGTACGTCGTCGATGAAGCTCTTTCGGCGCGTCAGTACGTTCGCGTAGATAGCGAGCGCTGGTAGCACCTCATGCGATGGCGCCCAAGCGCAAGTGAGCAATTTTTTTGTGAATGCAGGTACACAACCCACGATAGGGGAAAATGTGTACCACATGGAAGGTAAATACCGGGCTATGAGGGTTAGACAGGGCAAACCGGATTTTCTCGGTAGCGAGTACATCAGGCAGATCCCCAAGGCCGCCCTTCCCGTAATCAACGGTCCCGATCACTCGCCCCTCCTAGCATCTGCGCATCGTCGTAGGTCAGCCTACGTAGCCGTACTGCCGCACTCCCGCCAATTCAGAAACCAACCGTGAATACGTGTCGCCGCGAGCGACACACCCGTGAAATATGTCGCCAAAGGCAAAGAGTGCGATACGACTTAGATCCATGGTCCCATTGCCCGCCTATGCGAGCCGCGCCTCAAGGCACCAGCGGCACGCCAGCCACCTCCGCCTCCAGCAAGCGCTCTTTTTCCAAATCAAATGGCAACGCCCAGAGCTGCATCCCGCTCCCATAGTCAAACACGGGTAACGCGCGCTGTAGCCCAGACCAATAGGGATAGATCAACACCAGCTTCGGTGCACGTTCATCTCTGCGATACCGATGCCCATAGGCAAACAGCTGGTAAAAATCACTCTGACTGAGGTCGTAGTTCTGTCCAGGACTATGTTGATCGATGCGTTTCCACTTGGTATCCAGCACCCAACGCTGGTGCCCAGTATCGATCAGAAGATCCGGCTTCAGCCGGAACATCCCGCTCCCACCATGACGACACAGGTGCTCACTCGCAGCCTGCGTCGTTAGCCTCGCGCCAGGCTGCAATTGCTTGTCTAACCACTGCGCCACGTAACGCTCGAATAACCGCTCCATTGGGAACAACAGGCTCAAGCCTTGCCAAGCACCCTTCACCGCCACAGGCATCTGCTGATTCAATATCAGCTCACACCACGGCTTGATAGCGCAATAATGCGCCATCAAACGATCGCTGCTCCACGAGCGTAAATCTTGTGCGACCTGCCGACTGGCCGGTATCTCTGCCAACAGCGCCCGCAGTTCATTCGCAAGCCGCCAGTTGGCAGGCGCCTGCGTAGCCGCTGCAACCTGCTCGAGCGCCAACTTGAGCAGGCGGTTTTCAGCACGGTTAGGCAAGTACACATCATGGCGAATCTGAAAATGGTGCTGGCGAGCAGGCGGCTGGCGGAGCTGTGCCACTACGTTCAGCTGCCCACGGAGAAACCGTTGCTCCTCTTCAACACGCTTGTAATCGAAGCGAATACCGCGCTTCACCAGTGTGTCCAGCTCGCTCAAGAACTGACCCATCACCCACTCGCTGAGCGGCGCATCGAACAACTCGAGCGCCGCGACTGACACTTGCCGTGGCTTCAGGTCCAGCGCGGCTTGGATCAGCTTGCGTAACAGCGCCCGGCTTTTCTGAATACACCCATCCTGCTCGACATGCTTTGGTAGTATCTCCAGCCTCGTGCCGCAGGGTGTTTCGAGTACACCGACGTAGCTGTCCCACTTCAGCGACCGCCGACCTTCCACCTGCAATAGCTTCGCACCGGAACGGCTGAAGCTCGCGCTGAGGTCGCACAGCCAATCGAAAGCGGTCTCCGAGATGCGGGCGCAATCTAAGCTTTCCGACGGCACCGGTGCAGTCGTGAGGGTGGCGTATTCTCGCACGACGACATTCGTGCTCAATCCTGCTGCTCCTCTGCGCTTGCATCGACCATAGAGCTTTTGGCTGTATCGATGATCCCAGCGTAGGCAGAAGGTCGGTTGAACGCCGACGGGTTGATACGCCAGACGTGGTCCTGTGCAGGCACGGCGTCTCCGAACAGCGCCATTAGGTCATGCTTGTCCTGGACGACGAAGCGATCCTTAGGCCGTTTACGGTGGTCGTTCAGCACCCACTGAATGCGCTGCCAGTCCTCGAAGAAGTACTCCTGCAACAGCGGCAGCACCTGATTGCGGAAGACGAGCTCTAGCTGTGCAAGCGTCCCCTCGTTCAGCAGCGGCATGAAGTAGGCATGCCCCAGGCAGTGCTCTCGATCCAACAGCACTTCGATACGCTGATTCATCACGCGCAACAACTGACCGATGTCCACGCCCTCTACGCGTGTTCCATCCAGCAGATGCGGCTCTGGCAGCATTTCCCTGAACGCAAAACGGCGACGCAGCGCGATGTCCAACCCTGCCAGCGAACGGTCTGCCGTGTTCATGGTACCGATGAGGTAGACACTCTGCGGTACCGTGAATGGTTTCTTCGAATAGGGCAGTTGCAGGCTAAGCGCTTCGTCCGCGCCATCACGCTTTGAAGGCTCGATCAAGGTGATCAATTCACCGAAAATGCGTGAAACGTTGCCTCGGTTGATCTCATCGATGATCAGTACATAAGGCATGTCTGTGGAAGCGGCGTCGCTCAGTGGTGAGGGGTCGACGGGCTTTGCGCCTTCGTGCTGAAGATACGTCAGCAAGTCTGCCCAACTGAAGCGGTTCATGGCATAGACGGTCTTTAGCGTGAACTGGCGGCCGCCATTGATGGGCATGATAGGGAGGTTGATGTCCTTGTATAACCAGCGCACCGAGCGCACATGCTGGTAGTCAGCATTCACGCCTGCCGGCACGTTGGTTTCATAACGGTATTCGCTGGTCACAACGCCAATCGAGCCGATTTTCTCAGCGGACTGAATGCACAACAGGATGTCCCCTATCGCCATTTGCTCGGCGAAGTAATCGAGTGTGCCCTTATCCCCCGAGCCCAGGCCTTGGTAATAAGCGTTATTCTCGCGGTCTTCACGCAAATCGCCGCTTTTGCCCCAACCGATACGGGCTTCACCGTTGGCCAAGCAATAGCTTTTGCTGGACGACATGCCTGCGCCATCGATAGAGATCTTCCAGATGGCAGGGTTCGCTCGTATGCCTAGATCGGTAGCAGGCTGTGTCTTTGCGTCGTCGCAGATACGTTTGAACACGCCGGCTTCGATGGGGTAACGCAACTGTCCTGTCTCGCTGTCTGAATCCGCGCGAATACCTTCGACGAAATCTTCATAGCTGAAGCTTTGGTGGAAGGTCACGAAGCGCACGCGCCCCTCTGAGGCGAACCGTTCGAACTCGGCTTTCAAGCGTTGGCGAGTCTCGGGCGTATTGCCGGTGTGTTGTGCGAGAAAGTCGGGCGCGAGTATCGCCAAAGCTTGGTTGATGGTCGCATAGGTTTTGCCGGTGCCAGGCGGGCCGAACAGGATTTGGTTGAGCGGTGGCTTGGTCGTTGGCAAGTCAATGATGGGCACGGGTTCGTCCTGCTCAGCTTGATGATAGTCGCTCGGTACGAGGCCCATGCCCTGCGTCGGCAGGTGCCTGTCGGTAAGGATTTGGTCGACTGAGTTCAGCCAGTTCCCTACGTCAGATTGGGTAGGGCAAGTGCTTACGCTGACTCTCCAACGGGTGCCTTGAGCTTTCAACAGCTCGCGATGATCACTGATCTTGCGAACCGCGCAGCATATTTCACCGCCATACCAGTAAAGCGTGAATGCGGGCCTTCCTTTTAGGTTGTTTGGCTCGCGCATGCCTATTCGAATTTTTGCTGGTGTCGAATTGACCGACCAGTGATCAGCTTGAGGGTACTGCTGGCGGACGCGCCGAATCAGGTCCCATACCCAGGCCTGTTCTTCCTCCGTGCCTTTACTCATAAGCTGCAGCACACGTTGGTCGGCATAGCCTGCGATGGCGCCTAAATTGTGCTGGCGCTGGTATTCAAGCAATTGCTTCAACCCGCTTTGCACGTTATTGCTATTGTTCCCGCCAATGTCCGCGAATTCACCGCTCGGCCCATACTGTCGGTAAAGCGATGCCAGCTCCTGCCCATCACTGATAAGCAGTACGTCACGCCCCAAGTGTCTGCTCATCGTGTTGAGGCCAGAGAGGTAGCTACTGGCGGTATTAGGGGTTTTTCCCGTATTCGTCAGCCAATCCTTGTACAGCTTTCCTTGCCCGTCACTCACAAAATACTCCTGTATCGACTTGTTTTTCGTAGAAAATCGCGACTAATGTATTTGAACAGACCCCAATCCTTTCGATTGACCCATTGCATCAATGGCTCGCCCCCTTCGACGGGTACTTGTGCTGATCTTTCAACAAGCAGGATGCCTGGTCAATACGCTCACTGAAACGGCGTCAAAATTAGGCGGCAACACGATCTTTCTGCTCACCAACGGGAAGCCAAACTGCTTGCAAATCAGCTCTACCGAGCTTATCTTGCCGAGCAACATACCCGCCATGCCTATGACTGCTCCGTAGCCATGCACAAATTGAGCGGGTTTTTATTATTCGTCAGACCTCTCAGTAAGCCTCGCTTGTCAGGGTCGTTATCGCAGCCCTCGTGCGCCCCCATCTGACCATCCGCCCCATCCGCGCGCCTCGCGCAGTTATGAGATAGCAAGCGGTTACCCGCTCATACCTGCCAAAACGACTAGCTCTTATAGCAGCGCCTGCAAAAACCAATACATAACTCGCTGACCTTACCTTGCTGCGTATCTTAATCTACTAACGCGCCAGTTTATTTCGCATCTCAGTTGGGATAGGCGTTTGCATGAATTACTCAGCGAGCTGGCTAAATCGACTCAATCGCCACGAGCTTCCTGATCAATTTAAAGGATGATCCATTTTGGAAAACACCAAAGGGTGCTTGATGCCTTGTTTCTATCCCCATGATCTGGCCTGACAAAGGAAGCGATCAAGTCAACGTCGGCAGGAATATCCCTGCAATGAGAGGAGGAACGAGGCTTTGCAGGATAACCACAGCGAACGCCCTTTCTCAAAAAAACCGAGCCTACGCTCGGTTTTTCTCTATAGCTTCGCCTACGACTCAGCCATTTCGATGTCGGGCAAGCTCGATGTCATTAATGAGCGCCTTGGCAAGCGAACTCAGGTACCGAATCGACGTGAGCGAGGGCAAATCTTTTTCCACCTCTGCCCTATAGGTCAGGTCTCGAATGCAGCCCAACAGCACCGAAAGCTCTTCGAACACCCGGTCGTACGGAACCCCACGCCGAACGCAAAACAGCTCTAGAAAGCGTTCCTCGCCCACCGTGCTGCAGGTAGTCATCAAATTCTCCATGCGCCATCCCCAGGTCAGATCTTACTGAGGGCATGCTCAATGAGCACCCGAGCCATTTCGGTCGCATGCTGAGCATTGGCGAGCATGTTCACGCAGGGGTCACCGTCCTGATTTCGTCGACAGTGAGCGAAGGTTTCCTCCACACCACGCAGCAGCTCACTGGCATGCGCCAAGGCATCCGGCGGAATGATTTCGGAGTGGATGGAAAAATAAGGGGTGGTGATTAGATTGGATGGTGGATCTGGGACGATCTTTTTCATCTCGCTTCTCTCTTGGGTCTATGGAAGCAGTCCACCCCCACTTCTCACAGTTGAGGGTGGCAGCCGAACGCGAGGTGAGAAGACCGTGCCAAGAGAATCCACGGCCAGGCCGAAGCCTGCTCGCGAACGGCTGCCATAGAGCCGGAAGCATCCCTTGGTGAACACCGGGCTTCTCACACCCGATCGCCTTAATGGGCGACCTGCCGACGTTACCCTTGTGACATTTCCACGCCAATGTGGAAGCTTCCGAAGCGGCTGTAGGATACTTCCGAACGTGATCAGCCTAAAGGGTTTGGTGCAAGATTCAGATTTGTCTCACAGCCCCTTTGTAGAGTTTATTGAGGCCTAGGAAATTACACCCTGTCGACTCAGGAGACGTTCGAAGCTGGGCTTCAGCATGGCCGACGGCCAAATCGGGAAAAGCGCCTCTGTAGGCATCGCAGAACATCTCAAGCACGCTTTTCCGAACGCTTGCTCTGCCTGAAATGATCAGCCAACCGACCGACTACGCCTGCCCTCTCGCATTCAGATAGCGCCCTCCGCCCTTCATGCGCCCAAGGCCTTAATCGAAGCGAATCCCAAAAAGGCCATCCTCCGGCGAATCCGAAAGCTCGGTCTCAAGAACATATTCCGCAAAGCTGACCCCGCTCTCCCGCTCAGCACGCGCGATCTCATCTGAGTTGAGCAGTGCGATGTACTGAATGCCTGTCCTTGCCGAAAACTCAGCAGCGATCTGCAGCGCTCGCGCGAACTGCCGGCCATCAACGGGCTCGAACAGATGACTGTCGTGGATGATGAAACCCGGGCCTTCCCCGCGCGCTTGGGCCAGCGCTGCCAGGGTAAGGTCGAAACAGAAGACCTCCATGCTCATGACACCGGTACTAGCATCGGCGGGCGTCTTCGGTAGGAAGCGCAAGCCATTCTCTGTTGCAGAAATAGCCAGTTGCCCTGGCGTTTCGTACAGGCGCTCGGAGACTTCCGCAAACGTCCGGCTCGCGCTGTCCACTATCGAGGCGCGCTCTCGTCGGTCCTGGCGCAATGCACGAACGGCGTCCTCTACGTCGCGCTCGAGCTGCTCGGTGCGCTCTTCGAGCTTGCGGGCTTCCTGCAGACGGCCTTCCAACTGCTTGAGCTCTGCCTCACGCCTGGCGAGCTCATCGCGTAACTGAAGCAACTCATCAGCCGGGCCGCTTGCACGCAATGAGCGAGTGATATCACGTCGACGTGCTTCCAATTGCTCACGCAAAGGCTGACGTTTGAGCACTCGATGCCGCGCTGCTGCGATTTCACTCTGCAAGTGGGACTGCCGGTTCTCGACCAACTGTTCGTGGAAGCGTTGCACTTCTTCGTACCGACTCGTCACCAGGTCTGGGAAAACGATCCGCGCCTCACTGAAGAGCCGTGCAATGTCCGGCGCCTCCGTAAGTACCTCCGCTTCCAAGGCACGGCCGTTCACGTCGATCGCTTCTTGATCGATGACGTCCTCGTCGGACAGCTTACGGAATTGCTGATTCAGGGTGGCCAACTCGCGCTCGAGATCGCGAAACGCGGGGAGCACGTTGAACGTTTCGACGCGATCGGCCAAGCGATCACGGCCCAGCTTCACCGAAGCAATGTGCGCCTCAAGTTGGGCCTCAAGGTCAGCCCGTTTGCTTCCATCCGCCGCAGTCTTGTCCAGCGCCGCAAGCGCCTTTTGCGCATCCTGAGTTTGCTTGAGGGCTGCTCTGGCTTGATGCAGGCGACGCACCAAATCGGCTTCCAGACCAAAGAGATGTGCAAGCAGGGTTTCAGATGAGGCAGCCGTCTGGTTACGGAAGCTCTTGGTGGGGGAATCAAGACCACCATCACGTTTGCGCCGGGCAAAATAAGCAATGAGTTGACGATAAGTGACATCGCCACTGCCACGCTTCTCACCCAGCGCGAACCAGGCTTCGCCAAGTTGCTTGCACCACTGCGCGTTCTGGATGCAGTCCTTGTCGACATGCGCGGATCGTAGAAAGACCTGATTGGCATTCGCCACGCTACGCGTGACCTCCAACCACTCGGATCTAACGTCGAGCTCGAGGGTGAAGTTCCAGTCGGCCAGGATAGAAGCGGTAAGCGCACCCGTTGGTCTGCCGCCAAGGAGGAAGTGCACCAGGTCGATAATGCTCGACTTACCAGCGCCGTTACGACTCCTCCGCTCGTTGACCTTTTCATTGCCCTGCGCAGCGCCAGGCGCGCGCGCTGTGAGCACGATATTGAGGCCGGGCCTGAAATGGAGCGTTTTGAAGCCCGTACGATCCGCTGTAAGACGGTGCAGCATTGCTTAAGCCTCCGGGTGACGGCCGATCAAACCATGGTCGTCGAGAGACACGAGTTTCATCAGAAACAAGAGGTCGATCGCCAGGATGAAAAAGGCGTATGACACCGGACTGGCCTCCTGCCGAGTGCGAAACTCATCCCAGATGCTCGAGAGGGTGCGTGGAGAGCCTAGGCCTTCGAAAACTCTGCCCGCCAATGTGAGCAACGCCCGGTTTGGGCTGATATTTTTCGTTGGAAGAATCATTGCGACTGTTGATCGAAGTGCAGATCACCATTGGTGCAGATAGCAAGCGCCTACCGTAAAGCGCTCGCTATGAATGCCAATGCCTACTTTGCTTGCAACACTGACGGATAAAGAGGGCCGTTTTTGGGCTCTTCAGGACTGTTTTTGTGACGAGCTGGGCAGCCTAGGGTGTCAGCCAGTCGTCCGCAACACTGCACAAGCTGCAGCAGCGCCTTTTAAGAAAAAACCTACGATAAATTGCCAAAACTTGATTGCGTTTGGGCCAGCCGACGCGACCCAGAGCCTTGCTCACCTGCGGGATACCGGTAGCTAAAAAAGATCAAGTTGTGCGACCAGGACAATTGTCGCGCCAGTGGCGCGACTTTTCAGCACGGCCTCGTAGAGCGGGCGCATGTGCAACAGATCCGACCGGGCAAAACCGCGTCCCCTGGTCGGATCCAGTCCAGACGAACCTTTAGCCTGGCAACCCACGCCCAACTGCCGCCCCTCTATCCGTCAGAACGTATACTTCCCTGTCACCATCACATTCCGCGGCGCCCCATACACATCCCCGCCGTACTCAATCGCACTCGAAATCGCCGAGTAGTACTTACGGTCAAAGATATTGTTCGCATTCACCTGCACATCCAGGTGCTCGTTCACCCGATACCCCGCCATCAGGTCCGTCACCGCATACCCGCCCTGCTGCAACCGGTACACGCTGCCATCCGCCGTGGTCACGTCGTTGTACATCCGGCTCTGCCAATACACGTTCCCGCCCACGCGCAGCTTTTCCAGCGGCCCTTGGAACCGGTAGCTGGTGGTCACCTTGAACAGGTGCTCCGGCATGTCGGTGTCGAACTGCTGGTTCTCGTTCTGCGGGTTGCTGGCGTCCTTCAGGTAGTGCGTACGCGCATAGGTGTACCCTGCCCCCACCTCCCAGTTCGGCAGCACCGAGCCCTGCACTTCGAACTCCACGCCCTGGCTACGGATCTCGCCCGAGGCCTCGTAGCAGTTGTTCGGGTCGTCGCAGTTGAGACGGTCAGCACCGATCACGGACACTGCCCGGTTTTCCTGATCGACGCGGAACACCGCGACGCTGGTGTTCAAGGCGCCATCGAAGTACTCGCCTTTCAGCCCGATCTCGTAGTTCTTGCCTTCCACCGGCTTGACCATGCCACCGCCGGCGTCTTTGTAGGTCTGCGGGTTGAAGATGTCGCTGTAGCTGACGTACACCGAGTGGTGGTCGTCCAGGTCGTAGATCAGCCCGCCATACCGGGTGACGTTGCGGGTCACCTTCTGGTCGTCGGCGGAACTGCCCTTGTCGTCGTACTCATACCAGTCCAGACGCCCGCCAAGGATCAGCTTCAGCGGGTCGGCCAGGGTCAGGCGTGTGGTCATGTACACGCCATCTTGTGTCGTGACGTCGTGGCTTTTGCCCGTGCGATTGAAATCAGGTTTGGCGCCGTCGACCGGCCAGTCGAATCGATAAGGTGAATAGTTCTTCGTGGTCATGTCGTACACACGCTTGCTGGCGCCCACCACCAACTCGTGTGTACGGCCGAATGCCTCGAAAGGACCGCTGACGAAGGCGTCCACACCGGACTTCTTCTGATCGTGGCCCGACTGGTACACAGTGCGGTTCAGTTTCAGATTATCGAAGCGCGACAAGTAGGAACCGGAGAACACCGCGTCCTGCTGGCTGTAGTTGGCGTTGACCTGCAGGTTCCAGTCGTTGGCCAACCGGTGACGCACCTCGGCGAACACCGTGTCGATCTCCTGGTCCTTGTCCTCCCATTTGCTGCCCGGGTTGAACGAGCGCGGCAGGTTCAGGTGGCGGCCATCGAGGCCGACCAGCGAGGAGCCCCAGAAGTAGTTGGTCTTGTCCTTCTGGTGCGAGAAGCCGAGGGTCAGCGTGGTGTCGTCGCTCAGGTCCGCTTCGGTCACGGCGTAGAACAGGCCGTGGTCTTCATCGACATCATTCACGAAGCTGTCGTTGCCGCGGTACGAGGCGACCACGCGACCGCGCAGGGTGCCACTGTCATTGAGCGGGCTGGAGGCGTCGATCTCGCCGCGGTAGTCGTCCCAGCTGCCGGCGGCGCCGGTCAGGGTGACCCGTTGCTCAGCCAAGGGGCGCTTGCGCACCAGGTTGATTGCCGCCGAGGGGTTGCCTGCACCGGTTACAAGACCGGTGGCACCGCGCACGATCTCGACGCGGTCGAACATCGCGAGATTAGGCTGCGAGCCGACCGTCCAACCTTCGTAGCCACTGGGGATGCCGTCGTACATCAGGTTGTCGATGTCGAAGCCGCGCGCCGAGTACGTCTGGCGGCCTGGGCCGCTGGAGAAGTTGAGGAACAGGCCGGGCGCGTTCTTGACCACGTCATTGATGCTGGTCATGTTCTGATCGTCCATGCGCTGACGAGTGATCACCGTGGTGGCCTGGGGTGTTTCGCGCATGGTCAGGGGCAGCTTGGTCGCGGTGGACATGGCGCCTGTGGTGTAGGACTGCGAGCCTTCGGTCACGCTGCCTAACTGGGTGTTGATGATTTCGGTAGCCCCCAATTCCATGACGCCTGGAGTGCTCTGCGCTTGGCCCTCATCAGGGGTGGCAGCCCAGGCGGGCGTCAGCGTGGCCAGGCAGACGGCGGCGGCCAGGAGGTTGTGGGCTGAGGGAAAAGCGCGTGATGAGGGGTGATACGACATGGGCTGGCAGGTCCGGTTGATAAGAAAAGGTAGCGAATAAGAATTCCTATCAATAGATATGTCAAGTTGTAATGTCGCGCCTCGCCCATAGGGCCACTGCTGTCAGTCACAGCGTTTCTTGGGAAGACTGCAAAAGTTCTTTCAAAAAAAGCGAGATTTCCTACAATCGAAGCCGACCTACTCTCCCGCCATCACTGATCCAGAAGGCCTGTCCTGTGACCGACGAAGAAAGCCCCCCTGCCCCTTTGCTCGATGTCACTGCGCTTGCGCTCGCGCTCCAACGCTTCGCAGACGACCGGGATTGGCAGCAGTTCCACTCCCCCAAGAACCTCGCCATGGCGCTGACGGGCGAGGTGGGCGAGCTCTGCGAACTCTTCCAGTGGATGAGCGAAGCCGACTCCGCCCGTGCGGCCGAGCACCCTGAGCTTGGCCAGCCGCTGCGGGACGAGTTGGCCGACGTGTTCATGTATCTGGTTCGGCTCAGTCATGTGCTGGGTGTGGACCTCAACGAGGCCGTCACGCGCAAGCTGGCGCTCAACGGCCAGAAGTACCCGGTCGAGAAGGCCAAAGGCAGCAGCAAGAAGTACGACCAGTTCTGACCACTCGACCAAGGCCTTCCCGTGATCGTCTACGCCGCAACCAAGACCCAGTTCCTTCAAGACAACGACAACGATGACATCGAGGACGTGATCCTCAGGCATTACACCGAGGCCACGGGCAAGAAGGTCGCTGCCTCCGAGATCCGCTCGTGGCAAGGCTCGCTGACGTACATGGCCAAGGTGCTTCGCGATGAGGGACTACCGGGCAACGCGGGGCTTGCGATCGAGCTGCACATTCCGCAATCGTCGAAGCGCATCGACTTTCTGCTGACCGGCTTCGACCAGGACCAGGCCAAGAAGGCCGTGCTGATCGAGCTGAAGCAGTGGAGCCAGGCCACGGCGACCACCAAGGATGCCATCGTCAAGACCTCGCTGGGCGGCAGCCTGGTGGAGACCATTCACCCCTCGTACCAGGTGTGGTCCTATGCCGCCTTGCTGGAAGGCTTCAACGAGGCGGTGTATGACAAGAGCATCGAGGTCCGCCCATGCGCCTACCTGCACAACTACACGGCAGATGGCGTCATCGACGCGCCTCATTACCAGCCTCACACGGCCAAGGCGCCTCTGTTCCTGAAGGGCCCTTCGGAACTGCAGAAACTGCGCGGCTTCCTCAAGCAGCACATCGCTCAAGGTGACGACAAGGCCGTTCTCTATGAGCTGTCCAACGGCAAGATCCGCCCCTCCAAGGCACTGGCCGACGCACTGTCCAACCTGATGAAGGGCAAGGACGAGTTCGTCCTGATCGACGACCAGAAAGCGGTCTTCGAGTCCGTGCTGGTGGCTGCCAGCCAGGCCAGTGAAACAGCGCCACGCGTCGTCATCATCGAAGGGGGCCCCGGCACCGGCAAGACCGTGCTGGCCATCAACCTGCTGGTTCGGCTCACGGCCTTGCAGCGCTACAGCCGCTACGTCTCCAAGAACGCGGCCCCGCGCAAGGTCTATGAAAGCAAGCTGGTCGGCACGGTGAAACGCAGCCACTTTTCTCACCTGTTCTCTGGTTCGGGCGCCTTCATCGAGACGCCGGCCAATACCTATGAGGCGCTCATCGTCGATGAAGCGCACCGCCTGAACGAGAAAAGCGGGCTGTATGGCAACCTTGGCGAGAACCAGATCAAGGAGCTGATCGATTCGGCCAAGTGCGCCATCTTTTTCATCGATGAAGACCAGCGCGTCACGTTGAGCGACATCGGCAGCAAGCAGGCGATTCGGGCGTTTGCCCATGCCAAGGGCGCCGCAGTGGAAGAGCTGACCCTGACCTCGCAGTTTCGCTGCAATGGCTCCGATGGCTACCTGGCCTGGCTGGATGACACCCTGGCCATTCGCCCGACCGCCAACCCGACGCTCGACACACGCGACTATGAATTCAAGGTGTTCGATACACCGCAATCGATGCACGACGCCATCGAGCAGAAGAACCAGGGCAACAAGGCGCGCGTGGTCGCGGGCTATTGCTGGCCTTGGCGGAGCAAGAAAGACCCCGGCGCAAACGATATCGTCATCGGCGACGACTATGCCCGGCAGTGGAACCTCGACCAGGATGGCAGCCTGTGGATCATTGCCGAACACTCGGTCGAGCAGGTGGGTTGTATCCACACCTGTCAGGGCCTGGAGGTCGATTACATCGGCGTCATCATCGGGCCTGACCTGATCGTGCGGGACGGCCAGGTCATCACCTCGCCCGAGGCACGCGACAGGCACGACAGGTCGATTCGTGGGTGGAAAACGCTCATGAAGGCACAGCCGGCCTTTGCCCAGAAAGAAATCGACCTGATCATCAAGAACACGTACCGAACGCTGATGACGCGCGGCATGAAGGGGTGCTACCTGTACTGTACGGATCAGGAAACAGCTGACTATTTCAGGCATCGATTGGTCGGAGCGTGAATGCTTGGCTGTGCTTAGTCTCTTGTACGTGCGGCTCGTTTGTTGGTTCGACCTCATGCGGTTTGAGGAGGTAATTTACAGGCTCGGTGGGCCCTGCGGGCCCAATCGCGGCACAGGGGCCGCTCCTACAGGTGACCGCGATAGCCTGCAACCCCGCGGTGGGGCTACGGGTGTGGGAGCGGCCCCCGTGCCGCGATGGGCCGCAAGGCGGCCCCCAAAACCGACCGGCGACAGAGCCTCTGAGCGCTGCCAACGATCGTCATGCTCTCTGCGCCACAGCCAACTTCGGGACGAAGGGCGAAGTCCCACCCTCATAAGGAAATGACATGCTCCACCTCCTCGGCAAAGCCTCCTCGATCAACGTGCGCAAAGTCCTCTGGACCTGCGCCGAACTGCAGATCCCTTTCGAGCGACACGACTGGGGCACTGGCTTCAGGGACACCACCACCCCCGATTTCACAGCACTGAACCCCAACGCGAAGGTGCCAGTAATCAACGACGACGGGTTCGTACTGTGGGAATCCAACACGATCATTCGCTACCTGGCGAACCGGACCAGCGCCGAGCACCTGTACCCAACCGAGGCAAAAGCCAGGGCCCGGGTAGACCAGTGGATGGATTGGCAGGCGACCGACTTCAACACAGCCTGGAGCTACGCCTTCATGTCGCTGGTCAGGCAAAGCGCTGCCCACCAGGACCCGAACGCGCTGGCATGGGGATGCCGCGAATGGACCCGACACATGGCGATCCTGGACAGGCAGCTCGACGCAACGGGCGCATACGTCAGCGGCAGTACGTTTTCCCTGGCGGACATCCCGATCGGTCTGTCGGTCAACCGCTGGTTCGAAACGCCGCTGGACCACCCGGACTTTCCGGCGGTCAGCGCCTATTACCAGCGCCTGAGCGAGCGACCCGGCTTCAGTCTGCATGGCCGCAACGGTACACCGTGAAAGCACTGATCCAGGCGCTCGCCTACGCCATCGACCATGTGCCCCGGACCAGACAAACGCTCTAGGCGCGTGCGTGATGCGGTGTACAAGCAACAAACCGCGGCAACACCACCATATGCGGCAACGCAAACGCTGCCAGCACCGCGAACAGCGAGCGGATCCCGGTCTGCTCCTGCACCACGAACACCCACCCGCCCACCACCGCGAACCCCAACGCCGCCAGCAGCACCGGCCAGATCCGCCGTATATACGCCCCCAACCGCCCTGCCCCCAACAGCCGTTGCCTGACCAACGTCTGCGGCGCCGCGTGCAGCAGGAAGAACCCCAGTGCAAACCCCACCAACGGCGGCAGCGCCACGATCAGCAGCAACGTCACCGCCAACCGTCCATCCCGCGCCCACCAGGCCGTCAGCGCCAGCACCGCCGCCGCCAACGCGCCGCCCACCGCCAACGCCTCGGCCAATACCGCCCCAAGCCCGGCCGGCGACCCGGCGCCCATGGCCAGGTCCAGCAACCGCCCGACCGCCTCGGCATGCAGCACCGCCGGCCCGCCCACGATGAACACCCCCAGCGCCACCTGTTCATGGCGGTGCGCGAAGACATCATCTTCATGAACGAAATGCCAGATCGACATCAGCAGAAAGGTCACCAGCGCGACCGCACCGGCCACCTGCCAGAGCAGCAGGTAACCCACGGCTACACCCAGGTACCAGGCGAGAAAGCGCAGCCATCGAGGCCGCGCGACCAGTTGCAGATCACTGGCCCCATGCAGCAGGCCCAACCCCAACCCGACGGCCAAGGCAAAGGCCAGGGGCGCACCACCGCCGACCAGGCTGGCGACCCCGGCGCACAGCGCCAGCAGGCCCCAGCCGCGCCCGGCGGGGATCACGTTCAGGCGCTCCGGCCTGCCAATGCCGTGCGCAGGTTACGTTCGGAGGTGAAGGCGTAGACCACCTTGGCCAGCACGTCGAGGATCAGGAACACCCAGACGGTCACGGCATCGCTCACCGCCCAGATGCCTTCCGGGCCGACGGCGAAGACCACGGGGTAGATCAGCCACAGCACACTCAGAAAGCCCACGTTGCGGCGGTAGGCGGCGCCGATCGAGGTGTGTTGGTTGGCGAGCGTCGCCAGGGGCTTCCACAGGAGGTACAGCACGCCGGCGAAGGCTGCGCAGGACCAGGCGAAGAACACCCACTTGACCACGCCATAGGGCGCCAGGGAGGCGATCAGGCCTGTCACGATCATCACCACGTCGAGGGTGACGATGGACGCCACGAACCCGGCCTTGCCTTCCTGCTCACGGGCGCCGAGGAACGCCGAGGAGACGACGCCTGCCAGCAGCAACGGGGTGGTGAAGGTCCAGTCCAGGTAGCGCGCCAGGTAGGTCACGCTGCCATCGAGCTTGATCAGGTTGCCGACGCCCAGGTACATGGACAGGTAGGCGGTGGCGGCGATGAAGGGGACGGCGGCGTGGATCAGGGTGTGGCCGCGCAAGGGGCCGTGGTGCACGCCCTTGGCGTAGATGATCAGGGAAGCGAGCGACATCACGATGAAGCCGATGAGTAGCGGGGTCTGGACCATGGGACTCTCCGAAGGCAGCGAAAGGATTACGCGGCGCGCCAGGTCCGTTACCGGCGGGGCGATCCATTGCTTCGCTGCGTACTCGATGGAGAAGTCCGCGGAATATTTGGTTCAAAATGTTTCAAGCGACCAGCGGAGTCATGCGTCAGGCAATGCCCCGCTGTCGATACCGGCCCAGGGGGCGCTCGAGCGACGTCGTCAGCGAGCGGCCCCTGGGCTCATCCTGCGTTTAGAAGTCGTACCGCGCCCCCACCACCATGCTGCGCGACGGCCCATAGAAGTTGAACGTCGAGGTCGACCCCACCCGCGACAGGTAATCCCGGTCGAACAGGTTGTTGACGTTCAAGGTGGCCGTCAGCTTCGGCGTCACCGGGTATGACAGCAGCGCATCCACCGTGGCATACCCCGGCGCGTCGATGCGCACGCCGCCGTTCTCGGAATGGAAGTTGCTCATGGCCGACACGCCACCGCCGATGGCCAGCCCTTCGAGCGGGCCTTGGCTGAGGGTGTACTTGCTCCACAGCGAGGCCTGGTGGCGCGGCATGATGAAGAAGGTGGTCTCGGGGTCGCCCTTGACGGTGTCGGTCTGCATCCAGGTGTAGCCGGCCAGCAGTTCCCAGTTGGGGGTGAGCTTGCCGCTGACTTCCACTTCGGCGCCCTTGACGCGGGTCTTGCCGGAGGCGACGGAGTTGGTGGTGGCCACGCCGTCGGCGTCGTACAGGGTACTGGCGCGGTTCTCGTCGGTCAGGCGGAAGGCCGACACGCGGGTGTTGAGGTCGCCGCCGAAGTAGCTGCTCTTCACGCCGACTTCGTACTGCTGGCCTTCGCGCGGCTTGAGTACCCGGCCCTGGCCGTCGGTGGCCGACTGAGGCTTGAACACCTGCGAATAGCTGGCGTACAGCGCATGGGTGTCGTTCAGGTCGTAGACCAGCCCGCCGTAAGGCGTGAAGTGGCCGTCCACGCGCTTGCTGTCGGCATCGGTGGCGCCCGTCTTGAGGGTAGTGGTGTAGAAGTCGCCACGGTACCAGCTGAAACGGCCGCCGCCGATCAGCGCCAGGCGCTCGATGGGGCGGAAGGTGACCTTGGAGTAGAGGCCGTACTCTTCTTCCTGGGTGCCGACCTCGGTGGTGTAGTTCGGCGCGGGCTTGCCGAAGCGGGTCGGCGAGTAGGTGTTGACGTTGATGGTGCCCAGGTTGGTGGTGCCGTTGCGGTATTCGCTGTCGTAGTTCTTGTAGTCGCTGCCGACCACGAACTCGCTGATCTGGCCGAAGGTCTCGAACGGCTGGCTGTAGCTGGCGTCCAGCGAATAGGTGTCCTGGGTGAAGTCACGGGCGCTGGCGCGCTCGGAGTTGGCCCCGTTCCTGGCGTTGGTGGCGGTGAAGGCGTACAGGTACTCGGTGTCACGCTGCGAGCCACGGGCGGCGATGCGACCGTAGCCGCCGTTGTCGAAGCGGTGGGTCAGTTCGGCGACCAGGTCGGTGGTCTTGCCGTCGAAGCTGTTCCAGTCGGCGCCGAGGAAGCGCGAGTGGCTGAAGTCCGGTACTTCGCCGTTCAAGGTGGCGGGGTAGCCGTTGTGCGGGACGAGGTTCTTCACTTCGTGGATCAGGCCGAACGACAGCAGGGTGTCCGCGTCCAGGTCGATGTCCAGCGCGCCGTAGTAAGTGTTGCTGGTGTTGGCGTTGTAGTCGACTTCGCCGTTGGTGTCGTCACGGGAGGCGACGAAGCGCCCCCGCACACGCCCGGCGTCGTCCAGCGGGCCGCTCAGGTCGACTTCTTCGTGGTTGGTGTCCCAGGTGCCGTAGCTGCCTTCGACATGGCCCTGGAACTCGGCGGTCGGGCGCTTGCGCACCATGTTGACGATACCGCCCAGTTCGCTGGTGCTGCTGAACAGCCCGGCCGGGCCGCGCATGATCTCGACCCGGTCGAACGCTGCCAGCGACGGTACGGTGCCGAAGATGCTGGCCATCGGCGCGGGCAGGCCGTCGATGTTGAACTCGCTGTACTCGTAGCCCCGGGCATAGATCGACGAGCGGCCGCTGTCGTTGGTCAGGGTGCGCAGGCCGGCGGTGTACTTGGCCAGGTCGTCCAGGTGCACGAAACGGCGGTCCTTGACGTAGTCCTGGGTGTAGACGGTGATCGACTGCGGGATGTCCTTGAGCGCCGCGGGCGTCTTGGTGCCGACGGTGGCGGCATCGACGCTGTAGCCGCCGGTGGCTTCCGACGGCAGCATGTCGTACAAGCGGTTGCCGTCGATGGTCAGGGCCGGCAGGTCGAGCGCGCCGCTGTCGATGGTGATCGGCTCGGCGACCGTCTCGGCCAGCGCCGACAGTGAAAACGGCGCTACCAACCCCAGCACCAGCCAGCCCCGTGCGCCGTACGGGCGCCCCACACCTTTCGAACCGTTCATGACCCTTCCTTCGTTGGCACTGCGATGACAGAGGCGCAAGGGTTCGTCTGCGCCGCGTCGCGTGGTTCGGACCACGTTCTGGCGGGCAGCCCTGTGCGGCGTCACGGGCAGGGCCGGACGATCACCGCGCAGGGAGACTGGGACATGGGCCAGCAGCCGCATGAATGACAGTAATTCGCAAACGAAACACATTGCTTTTTGCGAACGATACCGCAGGGCTGCCGGTGGTGCAGCAGGATTAACCTTCTTAACACAGCAGGCGTTGCCCTCCCCCACGCGCGGTGGGATGATCCGCAACTGATACAGGTTCTCATTCAAGGCTTACCGTGCCCACTTCCCTGCTGCTTGCCGAAGACGACCCCCACCTGCGTCAGGACCTGGCGCGCCACTTCCTGCAGCGCGGCTTTCAGGTCCAGGCGTGCGCCACCGGTACCCAGGCCTTGAACGTGCTGCGCCAGGGGTCGTTCGACCTGGTGCTGCTGGACATCATGCTGCCGGGCATCGACGGCCTGAGCCTGCTCGACGAACTGCGCCGTCGCCAGGCGGTGCCGGTGATGCTGATGTCGGCGCTGGGGGCCGAGCAGGATCGGATCAGTGGCTTCACCCGCGGCGCCGACGACTACCTGCCCAAGCCCTTCAGCCTGGCGGAGCTGGATGCGCGGGTCGATGCCCTGCTGCGGCGCGTGGCCTTCGACCGGCGGCTGCCGTCACGAGCTCCTGCCAGTGCCCTGACCCTCGACCCGGAGGCCCAGGACGTGCGTCATGACGGCAGGGCCGCTGGGCTGACGGCCTCCGAATTCCGCCTGCTGGTCACGCTGCAGGCCTGCCCTGGCGAGGCCCTGAGCAAGGCGTTCCTCTACCAGACCGTGCTGCACCGGGCCTACACCCGCCTGGACCGGGGCCTGGACGTGCACGTGTGCAACCTGCGCCGCAAGCTGGCCGACGTCGGTGCCCAGCATGTGCAGATCCAGGCGGTGCGCGGGCAAGGCTATCTACTGGTCGAAGCGGGCCCGGTGTGATGCGCCGCCATCCCCTGCTGTGGAAGCTCGCCGGCTTGCAGATCGGCTTCTGCCTGCTGCTGACCTGGCTGATCTGGACCTGGGGGCTGTCGGTGGAGCGCAGCACCTACTTCTTGCCCCAGGCCGACCAGGACTACCTGGCCCGCCATGCGCAGGAGGCCGAGCAGGCCTGGCGCCAGGGCGGCGCGGCAGGGGCCGAGGCCTTTCGGGTAAGGCTGTCACAGGACGAGCACACCTGGGTGGCGCTGGTCGGCCCGCACCTGCAAAGCCTGGGCACGACGCCCCTGAGCGCTGAAGAAGCCAGCCACCTGACCTTCATGCGCAAGCTGAACTGGCCCTTGAGCCGGCGCCTGCGTGACGAGCTGCCCTATGTCAGCATCGAGTTTCCGCAGCAGCCGCAGGCCGGGCGCCTGGTGCTGCAGTTGCCCGAACGCCTGCTCCCCACCGGGCTGACACCCTGGACCCACCTGGTCACCCATGGCCTGGCGCCAAGCCTGCTGGCTCTGCTGCTGGGGCTGCTGCTCTATCGCCACCTGGTGGTGCCGCTGAATCAGCTGCGCGACCGCGCCGACGCCTTGCGCGCCGACGACCTGGACAACCCGGGCCTGCCGCTGCGACACCGGCGTGACGAATTGGGCGAGCTGGCCCAGGCCTTCGACCACATGGCCGGGCGCCTGCGCCAGAGCCTGGAGCAGCAACGGCTGTTGCTGCGTACCCTGTCCCACGAGCTGCGCACGCCCCTGGCGCGGCTGCGCATCGCCCACGACAGCGACCTGCCCGCGGCGCAGTTGCGCGAGCGCCTGGACCGTGAGGTCGCTGGCATGCAGACGCTGCTGGAGGACACCCTGGACCTGGCCTGGATGGACACGGAACAGCCGGCCCTGCCCACCGAGCCGGTGCTGGTGGTATCGGTGTGGGAAGCCTTGTGCGAGGACCTGTGCTTCGAGAGCGGCTGGGACCGCACGCGCCTGCCCTGCTCGCTCGGCCTCGACTGCCGCGTGCAGGCGCACCTGGACAGCCTGGCCCAGGCCCTGGAAAACCTGATGCGCAATGCCCTGCGCCATTCACCGCCCGAGGGCCGGATCCGCCTGGATGGCTGGCGCGAGGGCGATCACTGGCACCTGCGCCTGAGCGACCAGGGCCCTGGGGTGCCACCGGCCGACCTGGAACGCATCTTCCTGCCCTATCAACGCTTGGACGGCACGGGTGCCGGCTTCGGCCTGGGCCTGGCCATCGCCCGGCGCGCCCTCGAACTGCAAGGCGGGCGACTGTGGGCCAGCAACGGTCATCCCGGTCTGTGCCTGCACCTGACCTTGCCGGTCGCCCACGGCTGAGGCGACGGTGCTCTAGCCGCGTTCCATGCCCGGTGGATGGCCGAAGTAGGCCTTGTACGCATGGTTGAAGTTGGCCGGGTGCGTATAGCCCAGGCGATAGGCGATCTGCGCGACCTGCCACTTGTGCTGGCGCAGCAGCACCCGCGCCAGCTCCATGCGCTGCTGGCGCACGTACTGCAGCATCGACTGCCCGAACACCCCCGCAAAGGCCCGGCGCAGCGTGGTTTCGCCGACGCCCAGCGAGCGCGCCAGGTCAGCGCTGCCGGGCGGTTCCACCAGGTTTGCGTCCAGCACCGCACGCGCCTCGAAGGCGATCTCACGCTGGCCGCGCGGCACCGTCGTCGGCCGGCTGGGCGTCTGTTGCAGGAAGGCCGCCAGCTCCACCAGCACCGCCAGGCTCAGACTCTCCTGGTTCAACCGCTCCATCGCGCCGGTGTAGGGCGAGTGGTACAGCCGCTCGAGCAGCCCGCCCAGGGCCTGGCAGGCGTGCAGCTCGGAAAACCGCATGCCGTCGCCGATCAGCCCGAGCAAGGGCGTGAAGGCGTCGTCCTCCTCGGCCAGCTCCTGCAGCAGCTCACGGCCGATGCGCAGCCCGGCCATGCGCGCATGGCTGCCGGCACCGAGTTCATCCACCGCTTCCATGCTTTCGCTCAGGCCCAGCGCGTGGGTGGCACCCTGGGTGTAGCGATTGAGGTGGCCGTCCACGCGGTGTTGCCATTGCCCTTCCAGCACCTGGACCAGGCACAGGCTGTCGGGCAGCACCTTGTCGATGCGCACCGGCTCGGGAAACTGCAAATTGCAGTCGAAGTACTGCAACTGCGGACGCACGCTGCGGGCACGGTAATGGCCCACGGCGCTGCCGACCACCTGCCGCGCGCGCTGGTCGAACACACCGGCCTGGTCCAGCGCCTCGGGCCGGTCGAAGCAGAACTGCGTGTCCAGATAAGGGTTCCAGCGTTTCATTGGCAGGGTTGTCCGTCGGTGCCTGACATAGGCAGGCCATGTTAACCCGGTCACACCTTGGGCAGGCGCCCTTGTGAACGAGTGGTTATTGATTGTGCGCGGCGGCCACTTGGCTTGGCAGGGCGGCGACGGTTGACTTCAATGGTTGCCCCTCTGACATTTCCAGGAAGCTTGACCGATGCCGATCTATCGCACATGGATGGCCCTGCTGGGCCTGACGCTGGCCGTCCTGGCCGGGTTCGCCCACGCCGAAGACCGCCCTGAAGTGGCCGACAAGGTGGTCGCCTACGCGGGCGAGCAGAACATCAAGGTCTGGACCCTGCGCATCGGTGCGCGCAGCGAACACCAGGCTCTGGTACAGCTCGAAGGCGTAGACCACGACTGGGACATGAAGATCCAGAAGATGGCCGTGGAAAAGACCGACAAGGATACCCGTTACGTCACCACCGTGGACGGCAAGCGTTTCGTCGCGCTGATCGTGCGCAACGGCTGGGGCGAACTGACCTTGCCGGGCGAGTCGCAGACCATCAACGTCTCCTACGACGAGTACCTCTCCGAACAGGGCAACGCCCAGGCGTTCCTCACCGATTACCTGCAGGCGCAATGACCCATGACCGCGATACGACGGTTGAGCTGGGCGCTGATGATCCTGGTGCTGCCGCTGATCCTGATGGGCTGGAACAGCCTGCAGGGCTGGCGCGCCGACAGCGTACTGGACGAGGCGCACGCCATGCGCCAGTGGCTGGCAGCGCCTGACGACCGTTGGCTGGAAGCCTTGTCGGTCAGGGAACGCAAGGAAGTGATCAGCGAGCAGGGCCGGCGCGAGAACTTCCAGTACCGCGTCGCGCTCGCCGAGGCCGACACCGCCGGGCTGCGGCTGCGTCAGGTCCTGGCCGGGCTCGGCTACTGGCTGGCCGTCGCGGCCTTGATCGCCGGGCCGGCGACCTGGATCAAGCTGCGCCTGGATGCGCGCCGTGCCCGTGCCTCGCGGGATTACCTGCACGATCACCTGGCCGACAACTGGCGCACCCTGGGGCATTGGCTGGTGGCTTACACCGGCCTGGTCTGCGCCTCGCTGGGGATGATCCTGCTGTACCAGCTCAGCTGGGGCTGGAGTCATCGCGGCGATGGCGGCTGGGTGATGCTGTTGTTCAGCGTGCCCGTGGCGGCCGTGATCTACCTGGGCGTGCTGCTGATCGAACGCCTGCGCAAGCAGTGGTTCGAGCTGGACCACCAGGGCTCGGCCTTCCTCGGCCGGGCCTTGAGCCGCGCCGAGGCCCCGGGTGTCTGGGCCTGGATCGAAACGGTGGCCAACCGCCTGAACGCCCCGGTGCCCGACCACATCGTGGTCGGCATCGACCAGTCGTTCTTTGTCACCAGCGTCGACGTGGCGCTGCAACCGTCCGGGCAACTGCTGACCGGGCGCACCTTGTACCTGCCCCTGCCGTACCTGTCGGCGTTGAGCCAGCAGGAAACTGCCTCGATCGTCGGCCATGAACTGGGCCACTTCAGCAGCCGTGACACCGAGCGCGGCAGCGAGACCGGCGCACGCTTCAGCCTGATGTGCGCGCACTTCGCGCTGATCAGCGCCGAGGATGCCGACCCGGCCTGGATCGAGCGTCCGGCGATCTGGATGGCCGGGCAGTTCCTCTACCACTTCCAGGTCGCGGTGCATCACTGGAGTCGCGCCCAGGAGCTGGTCGCGGACCGCGCCGGGGCGCAAGTCGCCGGTGAGCGAGTGTTCTGCCAGGCCTTGCTGCGGGTGATCGCCCTGGAAGGCGAAGTCACCCGCCTGCTGCACGCGCAACGCGGTGGGGACCTGGTGCAGGCCCTGGCCCAGCACCTGCGGCAGACCTCGCTGAGTGTCGACCAGCGCGTCATCGCCCAGGCGATCGCCCACCCCTTCGACACGCACCCGCCGACCGTGCAGCGCCTCGAGCATTTGAAGGTGGACATGGACGCCGCCCTGCTGGCCCAGGCGACCCGCATGCCAAGCGAAGACGATCGCCAGTGGTTCGGACGCCTGGCGAGCCACGTGCGCCCCACGACGGACACCACTGACACGGGAACACCCGCATGAGCCACCCCAACGATCCACTGGCCGACCTTGGCCAGTCGCTGACCCAGGACTTCGATCAGCACGCCAGTGCCAGCCAGCAGCACGCGATCCAGGAGCACGAGCAGCTGCTGGCCCGTTACCCGGCCGTCACCGAGCTGAAGACCACCCGCAAGATCTATCGCACGCTGGTGATCTTCACGGTGTTCCTGGGCGGCCTGAGCGCGTTCTGCCTGACGGACGACGCTGCCCGACTGGCGGGTGTGCCCCTGCTGATCATGACCTTAGGCTTCGTCGCCGGGTTCTGGCTGCACCGGCACGCGGGCACGGAGGTGGGCATGCGCCTGACCCACACGCACCTGTGGTTCCCGGCGCTGGATGCCGAGATCGAGCTGCAGCATGTCACCGAGGTGCGCATCGCCAACGGACGCATGACCCAGATCACCCTGTGCCTGGATCGCAGCGCCTCCCTGCCCGGCATCCGCAAGCGGTTCGGACCGCTGATGCCCACGGCCAAGATCAAGCACGGTCGTGTGCCTCAGGTTCGCCTGTCGGTCTATGGGCTCGAGCTGGATGGCGAGCTGCTCGACGCTGAAGAGTTGATGCAACTGCTCTACGGGTACTGTCACGTCGCCCGGGCCCATGCCCAGTTACAGGCGTTGCGCACCGCCCCGCGCGGCGCGTGAGCCGCCTTCCCCAATGACCCCTCGGGCTGCCCGATGCAGCCCTTTCAGACAAGGATCCATCCCATGAGCACCCCTTCGCAGCCCGATCCACTGTCACGCCTGTCCGAAGCGCTGGGCAACGAGTATGGCCAGGCCCGTGAAGCCCAGCGCGGCCAGGTCGTCGCCGACCTTCGCGAAGTGATCGAACGCGTGCCTGAGCAGAGCGAATTCACCAACACCAGTCGCTACAAGGTGCTGGGCCCCGTCCTGCTGCTGGGCGCCCTGGCCATGGCAGCCGCGGGGTTGACCCAGGATGGGAACAAGCTGACGATCTTCGGCGGTCTCATGGCCCTGGTGTTCGCCGTGCTGACCTGGCAGCACCGCAACTCCGGTCGCCACGTGTTCATGCGCCTGACCCGCCGCCAGTTGTTCGTCGACACCTTGAGCGCGCCGGTGGACCTGACCGACATCGTCGACGTCGAGGTCAAGGACGAAGGGCTGGTCACCCAGCAGAAACTGATCATGCGGCCCGACTGCGCGCTGCCGACCCACCGCGCCACGGGCAAGCTGTTCGGCAACCAGGCCATGGCCCTGAACAAGCCCGTGCCGCATCTGCGCATCCTGTCGGCCGGCCTGATGTGCAACGGCCGCAAGCTGAGCAACGAGGAAATCGCCGCGACCCTGCATGCCTACTGGCAGGCGGCCTGCGCCCAGCGACAGCTGGACGCCTTGAACGAGCAGGCGCACTGAACACATCGCGCCGGGCGACCGGGCACTGACGTCGTGCCCTGCCGCCCTATCCCCCGGACGCGCCGCTGGCTGACGGCACGCGTCCCCGCCCCACTGCCCGCACGGCAACCGCGCAGCCTTGCCTGCCCTCTGCAAGGCCTGGGCTGATAGCATCGGTGTCGACTGCGCTGACCGTCGAGGACGCCCCATGCCGCTTGATCCCCACTTGCCCCCTTCTGTGCGCCTCCCTACCGTCGAAGAGCGCTTTCTCGGCTGCCTGCTGGGCGGTGCCGTCGGCGATGCGCTGGGGGCGCCCGTGGAGTTTCTCTCATACGTCGAGATCCTGCGCCGCTTCGGCCCCTCGGGGATCACCGACTACGCGCAGGCCTACGGTGGCCTGGGCCGTATCACCGACGACACGCAGATGACCCTGTTCACCGCCGAGGGTCTGTTGCGCGCCTGGGTGCGTGGCTGCTTCAAGGGCATCACCACCTATACCGGCGTGACCGCCCATGCCTATCTGCGCTGGCTGACGACCCAGGGCGAACAGTCGCCACTCGAGGCGTCCCTGCACGGCGAGCCGGGCTGGCTGATCGGCCAGGACGCCCTGCACCACCGGCGCGCACCGGGCATGACGTGCCTGAAGGCACTGCGTGACATGCCGGCCCTGGGGCGACCGGCATGCAACGACAGCAAGGGCTGTGGCGGGGTGATGCGGGTCGCGCCGGTGGGGCTTTTCCTTTCGCGCCTGGGGCAGGCGAACGCCGTGGGCGAGGCGTTCGCCCTGGGCACGGACCTGGCCGCGCTGACTCATGGTCACCCGACCGGGTCGTTGACCGGTGGGGTGTTGGCGGCGCTGATCCTGGCCCTGATCGAAGGCGCTGGTTTGCAGGCAGCCATCGCCGCAGCCAAGGTGCCGTTACAGAAAGCACCCCACTCTGAAGAGACCTTGCACGCCATCGAACAGGCCGAAGCTCTGGCGCGGTCCGGCCTGCCGCCTGCCCAGGCCATTGCACGCCTGGGCGAAGGCTGGGTAGCGGAGGAAGCCCTGGCGATCGCGCTGTATTGCGCCCTGGTCGCGCCCGACCTCGAACAGGCGGTGATCCTGGCGGTGAACCACGATGGCGATTCCGATTCGACCGGGGCGATCGTGGGCAACCTGCTGGGGGCGGTGCACGGCGTGCAGGCGATCCCCGAACGCTGGCTGGCGCCGCTGGAGCTGCGTGAGGTGATTGCCGAACTGGCGCAGGACCTTCATGACTTTCGCGGCTGGGGGATTGGCGAATACAGCCCGGAGCTGGCGTTGAATGAGCGGATCTGGCGGAAGTATCCGGGGTATTGAGTGAGGGCCGAGGGTGATGGCTGGATCAGGAAGCGGAGGTTTTGAGGCAGGTATAGGTCGGCGGGCACGAGGGTGGCTGACCAGACGCCATCGCGGGCAAGCCCCACACCCAAGCTGCACCGGCGTAGGCCGCTCACACAGGACCGCGATGCTCTGCCTCATCACGGTGTCACTACGGGTGTAGGAGCGGCCCCCGTGCCGCGATTGGGCCCGCAGGGCCCACAAAACCAGCCCCTCCCTCTCTCAGGCATACATCGCACGCCCAGCTCAGCCCGCCCTCGACTCGCCCTACTTACGCGCCATCATCCCCGCCGCCTGCTGGGTCGCCTCGGTCGTCCGGGTCGCCAACTTGCGCACCTCGTCCGCCACCACCGCGAACCCCCTGCCCGCCTCCCCCGCCCGCGCCGCTTCAATGGCTGCGTTCAACGCCAGCAGGTTGGTCTGGCTGGCAATGCTCTGAATGGTGCCGACGATCTCGGTCAACTGGGCGATGTTCGCTTCCAGGCTCTGCTGGTGCGCCGCCTCCGCTTCACGCATCGCCTGCTGCTGGTGCTCGAGGTCGACGTCCACCAGCGCGCCGACCACCCGCAGGGGCAACCCCTGGGCATCGCGTCGGGTCTGTCCGCGGGCCCGGAACCAGCGATACTCGCCGCTTTTCATCTTCAACCGGTACTCGATGTCGAACGGCGTCTTGCCGGTGCGATCGTTCAGGTGCGCGGCGAACGCGACCAGGCTGGCTTCCTTGTCCTGGGGGTGCAGGCGCGACGCCCAGCTGTCCAGCACATCGGGGAATTCCTCGACGGTCTCGAACCCCAGCAGCCGACGGAACTGCGTCGACCACCAGAAGGGGTTCTTCGGGTTGACCGGGTCGCCAGCGATCACTTCCATGTCCCACAGGCCATCGGAGAGCATTTCGCGCGCCAGCTCGAAGCGGGTGATGATCACCTCGTGGGCCTGATCGCGCTCCAGCTCGTCATGGATGTCGCGCAGCGAACCGGCCACGCGCAGGGGCGTGCCACGGCTGTCGCGCAGGGTTTCGCCCTGGGCGTAGAACCAGCGGTAACGGCCGTCCTTCATCGCCAGCCGGTTCTTGACCCGGTAGGAGGTAGCGCCGGACTTGTCGTTCAGGTGGCGGGCGAAGGCGTCCAGGGTCGCCTGGCGATCCTCGGGGTGCAGGCGGTCGGCCCAGCTGGCCAGCACGTTGGGGAAGTCGTTTTCATCGCGAAAACCCAGCAGGTGCCGCAGTTGCTGCGACCACCAGAAGCGATTCTTCGGGTTGACCGGGTCGCCTGCGACCACCTCCATGTCCCACAACCCTTCGCTCGAGGCGCGGTTGACCAGGTCGAAACGGGTCTCCGATGCAGTCGCCGAAGCGGTCGCCTGCTCGAGCAGCTCACGGGTCGCGCTCAGTTCGGCCTGCACGTGCGCCTCGCGGGTGGCACTGGCCTGCGCACGCTCGCTCAGGGCCTGCCAGGCCGCGAGCACCCGACGCCAGCCGGCCTTGCCTGGCTGCATGCCACCTTCCGACCCAGGCAGGCTCTGCAGGACCTGCTGCAAGGCCTGACGCTCATCACGGCTGCGAAACATTTGGAACATGTTCAAGACACTCATTCAAAGGACCAAGACAGCCGAATCCATGGCCCTGTGCCACTATCTATCGACTTGTATGGACCACGCTTGAATGCAAACGGCTCGGGGTGCGCAAAAAAATACCTAAATGCCGGCAAGCGCCCTGGGGCCACGGAACGATGCCGATTTGCCATCATCGAACCCACACGACAACAAAGGCTTGTGCTGTCCGGCACTTGGAGAGGAACGCTTCATGCAATTCAGACACATCAAGGTGGGTAAACGCGCGGCGGTCCTGTTCGCCCTGATCGGCGTGCTGGTCGCACTGCTGGGGTCGGTCGCCCTGTACGAAACCCGCAAGATGGACAGCGCCAGCGCCGAGACCCGGACCGTCTGGATGCCTGCCGTGCTGGCCTTGAGCGAGGTAAGCCGCGACGTGGGGCGTGCCCGCGCACTGACCATGCGCAGCATCCTCGAGGACCAGGCCAGCACCCGTGAAGCGACCCTGCGCAAGGTGAACGACATCAATCAGGGCTTGCAAAAGAACCTGACGTTCTATGAAAGCACCATCCAGGATCCGGAAGATCGTGCCCTGTTCGAGGCCTTCATGGCAGCCAAGGGGCAGTACCAGGCGCAACAGGCCAATGTCAGCGAAGCCGTGCTGGCCAACCGCCTGGACAACGCCCGTCAGCTGGTCAACGGGCCGCTGGCCCAGAGCACCGAGGCGATGACGACGACCCTCACGGCGCTGATGACGTACAACGCCGACGGCTCGGAGCGTGCCGCCACCCGTAGCGCCGAGGCCGCCGATGAGGCGTTCATGCTGATCACCCTGGCCCTGGGCGTGATCCTCATTGCGCTGGTGACCATCGCGGTGCTGCTCACGCGCAGCATCGTCACGCCACTGGCCGAGGCCGTGGCGGTGGCCGAGCGTGTCGCCTCCGGCAACCTGACCCAGGACATCACCGTGGAGGGCCGTGACGAGCCGGCGCTGCTGCTCGGCGCCCTGTCACGCATGCAGGCCAACCTGCGCGACACCATCCGCCAGATCGCGGCGTCCTCCGACCAGTTGGCTTCGGCCTCCGAAGAGCTGCACAGCGTGACCGAGGACACCAGCCGCGGCCTGCACCAGCAGAGCGCCGAGATCGACCAGGCCGCCACGGCGGTGAACCAGATGACCGCGGCGGTGGAAGAAGTGGCCAACAACGCGGTCAGCACTGCCGATGCCTCCAAGGACGCCGACCAGACCACTCGCGAAGGGCGCGAGCGGGTCAATCAGGCGCTGGCGTCGATCCAGTCGCTGGTCGAGGACGTGACCGGCACCTCCCAGGACATCGAACAGCTGGCCGCCAGCGCCAACGAGATCAGCCGCGTGCTGGACGTGATCGGCGCCATCGCCGGGCAGACCAACCTGCTGGCGCTCAACGCGGCCATCGAGGCGGCGCGTGCCGGTGAAGCCGGGCGCGGGTTCGCGGTGGTGGCGGACGAGGTGCGTGCCCTGGCCCACCGCACCCAGCAGTCGACCCAGGAAATCGAACAGATGATCGCCGCCATCCAGTCCGGCACCACCCGCGCGGTCAGCGCCATGCACAACAGCCAGGGCCGTGCTACCGGCACCCTGGACATTGCCCAGGGTGCTGGTCAGGCGTTGCAGACCATCGCCGAGGCCATCGCCTCGATCAACCAGCGCAACCTGGTGATCGCCAGTGCCTCGGAAGAGCAGGCCCAGGTGGCGCGCGAAGTGGACCGCAATCTGGTCAACATCCGCGACCTGTCGATGCAGACCTCGGCCGGCGCCAACCAGACCAGCGCTTCGGCCCAGGAGCTGTCGCGGCTGGCGGTGGAGCTCAACGGCATGGTGGCGCGGTTTCAGGTGTGAGGATGGCAGGCACTGATGAGGTGTGAAGCGCGCGGTGCCTGAAACAGGAAGCAATAGGCGCTGGCTTGTCAGTGGCAAGGCCGGGCCACGCGTCGCCTGCATCGCGGGCAAGCCCGCTCCCACAGGGGGCCAGTCATTGGGCCTATACCGGGTGGCTGCCTGGAATGAGGACCCAGTCATTGGGCTGAGACCGGCGCTGTCTGGAATGGGGACCAGTCATTGGGCCGATACCGAGTAGCGGTCTGGAATGAAGGCCGGTGGGAGCGGGCTTGCCCGCGATGGCGGTGGATCCGGTACCGAGGTCCTCGGCAGGCAGACGGGGGATGTTGCAGGAGCTTTTCCGCTGCTGGTTGGATGTGGCACATGGGGAGGTCAGCGTGGCTGGTCTACGGGCCCTGCGGGCCCGATCGCGGCACAGGGGCCGCTCCTACAGGGGACCGCGACAGTCTGCATCGCCGTGGTGTGACTACGGGTGGAGCGGCCCCTGTACCGCGATCGGGCCCGCAGGGGCCGTAAAACCAGCCCCTCCGTCTTTCGGCAAGAAGCTAACGCCCAGCCCCGAACCTCAGGACCTCACCTCCCCCAACACCCGCCCCTGCGCCGCCCGCGCATGCCCGCGCGAACTGATGATGCCCAGGAACGAGATCACGATCGCCAGCCCCAAGGTCGCGCTGATTTCCGCCCGGTGCTCCTCGGTGAACATCATCACCCCCAACGCGCAGGTGATGAACACGATCACCGCCCAGGTCAGCCACGGGAACAGCCACATGCGGAACTTCAGCTGGGCGTTCTCGCGCTCCAGGCGTGCACGCATCCGCAGCTGGGAAATGGCGATCACCAGGTACACCAGCAAGGCGATGGCACCGGAGCTGGCCAGCAGGAACTCGAACACGCCCTTGGGTGCGAAGTAGTTGAGCACCGTGATGGCCACGCCGATCAGCGTGCTGCCGAACACCGCCGCGCGCGGCACGCCAACGCTGGAGGTCTTCTTCAGCAGGGCCGGCGCGTCGCCACGCTTGGCCAGCGAGTACATCATCCGCGAGGCGATGTAGATCGACGAGTTCATGCAGCTGGCCACGGCGACCAGGACCACGAAGTCGACCATGAACGACGCATAGGGGATGTTCATCAGTTCCAGCGCGCGCTGGTAGGAACCCACCACCGCCAGCTGCGGGTCGTTCCACGGCACGATCGAGATGATCACCAGGATCGACAGCAGGTAGAAGGTACTGATCCGCCAGATCACCGAGCGGGTGGCCTTGGCGATGTTGCGCGAAGGGTCGCTGGACTCGGCCGCGGCGATGGTCACCGCCTCGGTGCCGATGAAGCTGAACATCACCGTGATGAACGCACCGACCACCGCCGAGGCGCCGTTCGGGGCGAAGCCGCCATGCTGGGCCATCAACGACCCCAGGCCACTGACCTCACGCTCCGGCAACCAGCCCATCAGCGCGGCGAAGCCCAGGCTGATGAAGCCGATGATCGCCGTGACCTTGAGCACCGCGAACCAGAACTCGAACTCACCGTACTTGGCCACGCTGAACAGGTTGGTCGCCGCCAGCAGCACGATCGAGGCCAGGGCGAACAGCCAGCTGTCCACCTCCGGGAACCAGAGGTTGAGCACATGCCCGGCCGCCAGTGCCTCGATGGGGATCACCAGCACCCAGAACCACCAGTACAACCAGCCGATGGTGTACCCGGCCCAAGACCCGATGGCCTGGTCGGCGTAGGTGGAAAACGACCCGGTATCCGGATGAGCGACGGCCATTTCGCCGAGCATGCGCATGACCAGTACCACCAAGGTACCGGCCACCAGGTAAGCGATTATGGTTGCCGGACCGGCCGCCGCGATGGCGTGTCCTGAACCGACGAACAGCCCTGCACCGATGATGCCGGCAATCGACAGCATCGTTACATGACGTGGTTTGAACCCTTGTGCAAGGGCACTACCATCAGATCCCACGGTGTTCATTGATCTTGTTCTCTTTTTGCTGACACAAGGAAGGAAGGCAGGCGTAGGCGAAAGCGTCTCCTGTGGGACGAGGGGGAATGTGGATCACCGAAGCGTTGTTATTGTCGGCGATGCAGGATCGCGGCGCGTCAGTGAAGTGCGGCCTCACTGTAAGCCGGGCACCGCGTGCGGAAATTATTCGAAAACGTCCCGCAACTGTTCGATCACGACAGGCAATGCCTGGATGCGCCAGATGTCGCGGATGACGTATCCATCCGCGTCATGACCCGTGACGCAACCCGCAATGATGGCAACTCGACAGCCCTGTGAGGGTCACCCATCGCGTCCGCGCAGCGTTGGTCAGCCCAGCAGACGCCGCAAGGCATGACAGTCGTGCGCATGCCAGTCGGCCAGCTCCGGCCAGGGGTTGTCCGGCACGTTCACCAGCACCGTGTGCGCTCCGGCAGCCCGCCCACAGTCCAGGTCGAACCGGTAGTCGCCGACCATCACCAGCTGCGACGGCGCGACGTTCCAGTCCTTGGCGATCTGCAACAGCCCGTCCGGGCTGGGCTTGGGCGCCGCCTCGTCACGCCCGAGGATCTGCTCGACCGGGAAACAGTCGGCCAGGCCGATGGCCTGCAAGGTGACGTGGGCCAGCTCGCGGGCATTGCGCGTCAGGATGCCCAGCTGGCACCCCCGCCCTGCCAGCTCGCGCACCAGCTCCACCGCCCCGTCCGCCGCCCGTGAGCCCAGCGCCAGGTCGCGTTCGTGCTCCAGCAGCCAGGCGTGCTTGGCCGCGGCGACCTCGCTGGGCAGGCCGGCCAAGTGGGTGAGGATGTCCTCGTCGAGCGGGATCTCCAGCGCCCGGCGAATGCCGACGAAGTCGTGCACGGCCACGGTCAGCGTGCCGTCCATGTCGAACACCCAGTGGCGGATCTCGGAAAGTGTCATGCCCAGTCCTTGCGATGGCGAATCAGGCCTTCCTGGCACGAGGACGCGACCAGTTGACCCGCGCGGTTGTAGATGCTGCCCCGGTTGAAGCCACGGGCATTGCCCGCCCAAGGGCTGTCGTTGACGTATAGCAGCCATTCGTCGGCGCGCAGGTTGCCATGGAACCACAGCGCATGGTCCAGGCTGGCGATCTGCATGTCGCGCTGCCACACCGACTTGCCATGGGGCAGCAGCGAGGTGGTCAGCAGACCGAAGTCCGAGGCGTAGGCCAGCAGGTACTTGTGCAGGGCCGGCGCGTCCGGCAACTGGCCGTCGGCGCGGAACCAGGTGTACTTGACCGGATCGCCCGGCTGCGGATTGAACGGGTCACGCTCGGTGACCGGACGGATCTCGATCGGCTTGGCGCAGAGGATCTTGTCGCGCAGACGCTCTGGCAGACGTTCGGCATGGGCGCGCGCCAGCTCCACTTCGCTGGGCAGGCCTTCAGGCCCGACCACGTCCGGCATCGGCGCCTGATGCTCGAAGCCCTGTTCGTCGTACTGGAACGAGGCGCTGCAGGTGAAGATCGGCTGGCCCTTCTGGATCGCGGTCACCCGGCGTGTACTGAAGCTGCCGCCATCGCGCACCCGGTCCACCGAATAGACCACCGGCAGGCTGGCATCGCCCGGACGCAGGAAGTAGCCATGCAGCGAATGCACGTGGCGTGCGTCCTCGACCGTCTGGCAGGCGGCCGACAGCGACTGGCCGAGCACCTGGCCGCCGTACAGCTGGCGAAAGCCCAGGTCCTGACTGCGCCCGCGGAACAGGTTTTCTTCGATCGGTTCTAGGCTCAACAGGTCGACGAGGTCGTCCAGCACATGGCTCATTGAAATCTCCCGGCAAGGCATCACGGCATTATAGAGGCCGGCAGATGATACAAGTTTTGACCGTCAGGCCGCGCTCACCCGTGCAAGGTCCGTTGCCAGCGCGCGCGGTCCATGCGGTAGAGCACGTGGGGACGCAGCGGATGCCCGGCCGGCAGGCGCGGGTGCTCGAAGCGGCCCTGGACGTCCTCGACCATGCCGATGGCCTGCATGACCTTCTGCGACGGCAGGTTGGAGACACTGGTGAACGACACCACCTCGTCCAGGTGCAACTGCGAGAACGCGCAGCGCAGGCAGGTCCAGGCCGCTTCGCTGGCGTAGCCCTGCCCCCAGTGGCGACGAGCCAGGCGCCAGCCGATCTCGATCGCCGGGGCGAACGGCGCCTCGAAGTTCACCCGCAGCAGCCCGGTCAGGCCGATGAACGCCCCGGTGTCCAGCCGCTCCAGCGCCCACAGGCCGAAGCCGTGCTCGTTGAAATGCCCCCGGATGCGCCCGATCAGCGCCGCAGCCTCGAGCCGCGTCAGGGGCGCGGGAAAGTAGCGCATCACCTGGGGGTCGGCGCACAGGTCGGCGAAGGGGGCCAGGTCCTCGTCGCGCCACTGGCGCAGCAGGAGCCGGGCACTTTCCAGGCGCAGGACAGGGTTCATGAAGGCACTCCGCGTTCGACTGAACGCCATGCTAGGAGCGTAGCCGTCGCGAAAGCAACACGGCGCACCCTTCGGCGCCTCGCCGTTGCCCCAGGCGAGCGCCACTGGCAAGATCGATCCACGCCCCGATGCGATCCTGCCATGCCCTTGCCGCTGATCTACCACGACGACTACAGCCCGACCTTTCCACCGGAGCATCGCTTTCCGATGGACAAGTTCCGCCTGCTGCGCGACCACCTGGTGGACACCGGGCTGACCACCGACGCAGCGCTGATCCGCCCGGAGGTCTGCTCACATGACATCCTCGCCCTGGCCCACGACCGCGGCTACATCGAGCGCTACCTGAGCGGCGACCTGTCCCGCGAGGACCAGCGCCGCCTCGGCCTGCCCTGGAGCGAGGCCCTGGCGCGCCGGACCGTGCGGGCCGTCGGCGGCTCGCTGCTCACCGCCGAGCTGGCCCTCGATCATGGCCTGGCCTGCCACCTGGCCGGCGGCACCCATCATGCCCATCACGACTATCCGGCAGGGTTCTGCATCTTCAACGACCTGGCGGTGATCAGCCGCTACCTGCTGGCAGCCGGCCGCGTGCAGCGGGTGCTGATCTTCGATTGCGACGTGCACCAGGGCGACGGCACCGCGCGCATGCTCGAAGACACCCCGGACGCTATCACCGTGTCGCTGCACTGCGAGCAGAACTTCCCGGCGCGCAAGGCCCACAGCGACTGGGACATTCCGCTGCCACGCGGCATGGGCGATGCGGCCTATCTGGACGTGGTGGACGATGCGCTCAATTACCTGCTGCCGCTGTATCAACCCGACCTGGTGCTGTACGACGCCGGGGTCGATGTGCACCGGGACGACGCGCTGGGCTACCTGCAACTGACCGATCAGGGCCTGGCCGAGCGGGATGCGCGGGTGCTTCGCCACTGCCTGGGCCGGGACATCCCGGTGGCAGGCGTGATCGGCGGTGGCTACGACAAGGACCGCGAGGCCCTGGCCAGGCGACATGGCATCCTGCACCACACGGCCGCCCAAGTGCTGGGTTGTGCACACTGAGTGTGGAACCGCCTGTGGATAACCTGAGCGAAACCCTCGCCAGCCCTTACGCCACGCGCCCTGCAGAGAACTGATCATTTTTCGTACAGCGCCTGGGGCGACGCAGGTGCGGTAGAATGCCGGTTTTTTCCACAGCCCAGGTTGCCATGACCGATTCCACCCCCTCCCCTCGCCCCCTGGTCGCTGTCATCGGCGGCGGCCCTGCCGGCCTGATGGCCGCCGAAGCGCTGGCCCAGGCCGGCCTGGCCGTGGAGCTGTTCGATGCCATGCCGTCGGTGGGCCGCAAGTTCCTGCTGGCCGGCGTGGGCGGCATGAACATCACCCATTCCGAGCCCTACCCGGCCTTCGTCGGTCGCTACGCCGAGCGCCGCGACGAGCTCGATCGCCTGCTGCAAGGCTTCGACGCCACGGCCTTGCGCGCGTGGATCCATGGCCTGGACGTCAGCACCTTCGTCGGCACCTCGGGCCGCGTGTTTCCGACCGACATGAAAGCTGCCCCGCTGCTGCGCGCCTGGCTCAAGCGCCTGCGCGACGACGGCGTGGTCATCCACACCCGCCACCGCTGGCTCGGCTGGCAGGCCGATGGCCGGGTGCGCGTGGCTGGCCCCCAGGGCGAGCGCGTCATCGAGGCCGCGGCGGTGGTCCTGGCCCTGGGCGGCGGCAGCTGGGCGCGTCTGGGTTCGGACGGTGCCTGGCTGCCGCTGCTGGCAGCGCGGGGTGTGGAGGTCACCGACCTGCGACCGAGCAACTGCGGGTTCGAGGTCGAGGCCTGGAGCGACCTGCTCAAGGACAAGTTCGCCGGCGCACCGCTGAAGAACGTGGCCATGGCCTTGCCCGGCAGCACGCCGCGCAAGGGCGAGTGCATCCTCACCGCCCAAGGCCTGGAAGGCAGTCTGGTGTATGCCCTGTCGGCGCCGATTCGCCAGGCCATCGATCAGGCCGGGCGCGCCACGGTGTGGCTCGACCTGTTGCCCGACCGGTCAGTGGATAACCTGGTGCGCGCCTTGAGCAAGCCCCGTGGCTCGCGCTCGATGGCCAAGCACTTGCAGGGCCAGGTGGGGCTGGACGGCGTCAAGGCCGCCCTGCTACGTGAAGTGACCGACCCGGCGGCCTTCGCCGACCCGGTCGCCCTGGCGCAGGCAATCAAGGCCCTGCCCATCGAACTGGTGCGCACCCGTCCGCTCGACGAAGCGATCAGCAGCGCTGGCGGGGTGCGATTCGAGGCATTGGATGAGGGCTTGATGCTCAAGGCCCTGCCCGGCGTGTTCTGCGCAGGCGAGATGCTGGACTGGGAAGCGCCTACCGGCGGCTACCTGCTGACCGCCTGCTTCGCCAGCGGACTGAAGGCCGGCCAGGCGGCTGCGGCGTGGGCGAAACGGACCGTCGGCGCGGCGTGACTGGCTTCAGGAGTTTGTGGGCCCTGCGGGCCCAATCGCGGCCGGTCCGGCGCCCTGGCTGGGGCCGCTCCCACAGGTGACTGCGATAGCCTGCAACCCCGCGGTGGAGCTACGGGTGTAGGAGCGGCCCCAGTGCCGCGATGGGCCGCAAAGCGGCCCTAAAATCGATTAGCAATAGAGCTTCGGATCCTGCCGGCTATCGCCATGTTCTCTACGCGACAGCGCAGCGCGAAAGCGGCGGGCGGACTCCCACAGTACCGCGATCGCCTGTATCACTGCGGTGTAACTACGGGTGCAAGAGCGACCTCCGCCAAGGCGCCGGACCGGCCACGATTGGGCCGGCAGGGCTCACAAAAGCCTCACGGCTTACGCTTGCGCGCTCCCCCATTGAAGCTCGGCACCTTGCGCACGGCCTTCACCGCAGGCGCCTTGGCCGGCGTCTCGTCGCTGTCCATCCAGCGTCCCAGGCCGCGCTTGGCGCTGTTCTCCTTGGGCTTCTTGGGTTTCTTCGGCTTCTTGATCACCTGCCCGCTGGCATCGGTCAGCGGCACACGGTGGTCCGGGATGAAGTCCGGCTCGTCGTGACGCGGCAAGGTCTGGCGGATCAGCACTTCGATGGCCGACAGCAGTTGCACCTCGTCGGCGCATACCAGGGAAATCGCCTCGCCTTTGTTGCCCGCCCGGCCGGTACGCCCGATGCGGTGCACGTAGTCCTCGGCGACGATCGGCAAGTCGAGGTTGACCACCAGCGGCAGGTCGTCGATGTCCAGCCCCCGAGCGGCCACGTCGGTGGCGACCAGGATCTGGATCTCGCGGGCCTTGAAGGTGTCCAGCGCGCGCTGGCGCGTGGCCTGCGGCCGGTCGCCGTGGATGCCGTCAGCGCTGATCCCTTCGGCCTGCAGAAGCTCGACCAGTTGATCCACCCCATTGCGGGTCTTGGCGAACACCAGCACGTGCTTCCAGCGGTGCTTGCGCAGCAGGTGCAGGAACAGCTCGGCCTTGCGCTTCTTGTCCACCGTCACCAGCCACTGCTTGACGGTACTGGCGGTGGTGTTGCGCGGGCTGACTTCGATGCTCAGCGGATCGTTCAGCGCCAGGCCGGCCAGGAGACGGATCTGCTCGGAGAAGGTGGCGGAGAACAGCAGCGTCTGCCGCTGACGTGGCAGCGCGGCATACACCGCGCGCAGCTCCTCGGCGAAGCCCAGGTCGAGCATGCGGTCGGCCTCATCGAGCACCAGCATCTGCACCTGGCCGAAGGTCACTGCGTTCTGCCGGAACAGGTCGAGCAAGCGGCCAGGCGTGGCCACCAACAGGTCGACCCCGCGGCGCAGGCGCATCATCTGCGGATTGAGGCTGACCCCACCGTAGACCGCATAGGTGCTCACCGGCAGGTGCTCGGCGTACTCACGCACGCTGGTGTGCACCTGTTCGGCCAGTTCGCGGGTCGGCACCAATACCAGCGCTCGGATCGAGTTGCTGGCGACCTTGCCGCCTTCCTGCGTCAGGCGCTGCAGCACCGGCAGGGCGAAGCCGGCGGTCTTGCCGGTGCCGGTCTGCGCCGCCGCCATCACGTCGCGCCCCGCCAGCACGGCGGGGATCGCCTTGGCCTGGATCGGCGTTGGGGTGGTGTAATCCCGCTGTTGCAGCGTGCGCAGCAGGGGTTCGATCAGGCCGAGCGTGGCGAAGGTCATGGCAATACCGTGTAGAGGTTCAGCAAAGCCGGCAGTTTACCGCAACGCCTTGCCCGGCTTGCACATTTCGCCATCGTCCACCACCACCGGCTGCACGCTGCGGCGGCGCCACTGGGGCAGGCCGATCAGCACCACCGCGCTGATGATCACCAGCATCGCCAGGCCTTCCTCGAACTCGATGCGCTCGCCGGCGAAGAGAATGCCCAGCAGGACCGCGACGGCCGGGTTGACGTAGGCGTAGCTGGTCGCTGCCGCCGGGCGCACGTGCTTGAGCAGGTACAGGTAGGCGCTGAACGCCAGGATCGAGCCGAACACGATCAAGTAGCCCAGCGCGGCCCAACTCGCCACCGACGGCATCTGGGTCAGGCGCTCGCCGCTCAGCACACTGCCGATCAGCAGCACCAGGCCACCGCCGAGCATCTCGGCGGCGCTGGCCATGGCGCCCTGGGGCAGCGGCAGGCGCTTGCTCCACACCGAGCCGAAGGCCCAGGCCGCTGCGGCGAACACCACCAGCGCCGCGCCCATGGGGCTGGCCTGCAGGTTCGGCCCCAAGTTGAGCAGGCCGATGCCGACCAGCCCCAGCACGATCCCGGCCCACTCCAGGCGCGTGGTGCGCTGCCCGAACCACAGGCCGAACAGCAAGGTGAACAGCGGCACCGTGGCGATCGCCAGGGCCGCGACGCCGGAAGCCACCCCGGCATGCTCGGCCAGGGTCACGCCGCCGTTGCCGCAGCTGAGCAGCAGAAAGCCGATGGCCGCCGCCGAGCGCCACTGCACCCAGGTCGGGGCCGGCACGCCGCGCCAGCGCAGAAACCCATAGAGCAGCCCGCCCGCGACCAGGAAGCGAATGCCGGCCATCATCATCGGCGGCCAGGATTCGACGCCGATGCGGATCGCCAGGTAGGTCGACCCCCAGACCAGGTAGAGCGCCAGGAAGGCACCGATCAACAACCACGGCAAACGCGAAGAGGCAGGCATGAGGAAGTACTCGAAATCCATTTGAAGGTGGCTTAGTTTAGAAAGGCCAGCACGCAAACTTAAGCCGCGAAGAGGGTTTGCCGAGGCCCTGCACCTTCGAATGAACGGTTCTGTCGCCCTTTGGCCATCGAATCCACAGCCTACCCACGAGACCCGTATGGACCGCTACGACCGCCTGATCCTCGCTGCTCTTCTGGAAAACGGCCGCGCCTCCTTCGCGCAGCTGGCGCGCCACGTCAACCTGTCGGCCCCGGCCGTGGCCGAGCGGGTGGCCAAGCTCGAGGCCAGCGGGGTCATTACCGGGTATACCGCCAAGGTGAACCTGGACCGTATCGGCCTGCCGATCCAGTGCCTGGTCGAACTGCGCTTGAGCCATCACGGCAACCCGCAGGCCTACGAGGCGCTGGCGCGTATCCCGCAATTGACCCAGTGTCATCGTGTGACCGGCGACGCCTGCGTGGTGGTGCTGGCAGCCGTCGGTTCGATGGAGGAATTGGAAACGGTGATCGACCAGATTGCCCAGTTCGGTTTCAGCAAGACTTCGATCATCCTGTCCAGCCCGATCGAGCAACGGGTGCCGCTGGAGCATCTGCTTCAGGCTGGGCGCAAGGCCCAGGCGTTGTAGGTAACGTGCCGGCTCGTCGCTCGACGTCCGTGCACGCCTAGCGCCGCAGCAGCAGGCGGCCTTCGATCGGTACGTAACGGTCCGCAGCGCGGATCAGCGCATTGGCGGTCAGGCCGGGGACGCCGTAGACCACCGTCTCGACGCCATGACGCTCGGCGACCCGTTGCAGCAGCTGGTCGAAGTCACCGTCACCGGAGGCCAGGACGATCCGATCGACGTGGGGCGCGGCGTCGACCACGTCCAGGGTGATACCCACGTCCCAATCGCCCTTGGCCGAGCCGTCGCTGCGCTGGATGAAGGGCTTGAGGCGCACCTCGAAACCCAGGTTGCGCAGGATCTGCTGGAACTGCTGCTGCTTGCTGTCGCCGCGCTCGATGGCATAGGCCTTGGCCTCGACGATCTCGCCCTCGCGGCTGACCTGGGCCCAGAGCGCGCTGTAATCGAAATGACAACCGTGCGCCTGGCGCACGGTGTAGTAGAGGTTCTGCACGTCGGCGAACAGCGCGACCCGCGGAATTCGGGCCGCCTGGCCAGGCACCTCAGACAAAACTATCGTCGTCCGAGAAGAAGTCGCCACCGCCATCGTCGCTGCCGTAGTCGGTGTCGGCAAAACCACCCTGGTCGTTGCCGTAGCCGTTGTCGGCCACCTGCGCATGCTCGCCCTGGTCGTTCCAGCCGCCGCTGTCGCTGGCATGCGCCGGTTCTTCCTGGATCACCTCGACCACCTCTTCGGGCTTGTCGTGGAACAGGCTGCTGATGCCCTGGGCCAACAGCACGCCACCGGCCACACCCGCGGCGGTCTGCAAGGCACCGCTCATGAACCCGCCACCCGCGCGCCCGGCCGCTGGCGCAGCGCCGAAGCCCGAGGCCTGTGGCTGAGCCGGCGCCTGCCCCTGGAAGTTGGAGCGCGGCCCGTCACGCCAGCCGCCGCCCGACGCCGGAGCGGGTGCGGATGCCGGGGCCGAGGGGCGCTGGGGTTCGGGCCGCGAGGTGCCGCCGAACAGGTTCGACAGGAAGCCACCGCCCCCGCCCTGCTGGGGCTGTGACTGAGACGCCGAGGCCTGTGCCCGCAGCTGCTTGAGCTCGGCCTCGAGCTTGGTGTTCTGCTCGTCCAGGCGCTTGATCGCCGCTTCCTGCACCAGGATCGCCTGGGCCATGTAGTACGGCGCCGCCGGCTGCTGACGGACGTGCTCCTCGATGCGCGCCAGCGCCTGGGCGTCGCGCGCCTGGCCGGCGTCTTCGGCTTGTCGGATACGACCGAACAGGCCATCGATCAAGGTTTGTTCTTCAGTGTTCATGGGCTACCTCATGCAGTGCCTGGACATCGGACAGTGCTGAAGATGGGGCAAGACGCGAACGGATTCAATCACGCCGGGTGAAACTTTCTTCAGCCCGGGCCGGGCTCTGGGCTAAAGTGGGGCCTTGCTTTCTGCTTGGCGACCCGGACTTATGGATGTCTTGACCGTTTTACGCGACTCGCTGTACTTCTCCCGCCGACACCTGATGAATATTGTCCGATTGTGTCTGCCACTGATCGTGCTCGAGTCGGTGGCCCTGCAACTGTGGTTCCTGCAGTTCGACGAAGACGCACAAGCCTCACAGGGCATCATCGTGGGCATGATCTTCTACCCGATGTACAGCTCCGCGCTGATGCTGTACCTCGACGCCCGCAGCCGCGGCAAGACGCCCACCCTGCGTGCCGTGTTCAATCGCATGAGCCAGTTCTACCCGAAAGTCCTGGGGCAACGGGCGCTGGGCGCCCTGCTGATTCTGGTCGGCTTCATGTTGTTCATCGTGCCGGGCATCTGGATCATGGTCCGGCTGGTCTTCGCCCAATACCTGCTGGTGTTGCGTGGTTACCCGATCATCGAATCCATGCGTGAGAGCGCGCGCATGACCCGCGGTCATTTCTTCAGGATCGTGCTGTGCATGCTGGCGGCGGTGGGGCCGGTGATCCTGCTGGAGGTCGGCGTTCTGTTGCTGGTCCCTGACCTGTCGGTAGTCGGGCAGATCGCGCTGTCCAGCCTGAGCACCTTCCTGCAGCTGTTCAGCCTGGTGGTGCTGTATCGCCTGTTCATGCTGGTCGAGGAGCAGCAGCCGCAATAGGGATGAGCGTACCGTACGCTCACCAAGGGTCTTGCGCGCCGCGCCTGCGGTTCGGCACGCAAGGCCCAGCGCCACCCCGGAAACCCTTCAATCTTCGCCCCTCTCCTGCCCCGCTGTAGGGTCGCCTGGCACCGCCATGGTGCCGACCCTCACCACCGACAGGAGCCCTTTCCCATGCCCAATGCCTCGTCACCTGCCCTGCTTCAGCCGGGCACGTCCTTCCGAGCCCGCGTCTACCTGCTGCAAGGCGACCGCGCCCTCCCGCTGCGTTTTAGCCGCACCCAGGACAAGTTCGGCTGGGGGATCGCCCCAGCGTACGATTGGCTACAGGCCGGCGGCGACGAATGGCCGCCTGTCTTGCAGTTCACCTACGTGTCTCACACCGAGGACCGTTGGCACTACCGCATCTCAGGGACGGGCCCACGCGCGCGCGGCCAGCTCGGCATCAGCCGCAATGGCTACCTGGGGCTGTACGAGCGTGCCGAGGTGACCGATGACTGGAAGATCGAGCCGCTCGAGGTCATCGACGGCCGCCTGATCTGCCGCTGGCGCGACCACTTGGGGCATCAGGTCAAGGCCGAGCCGGATACGCCGCATCACCAGCCCGGGCAGTTCTATTCGTTGACGGTGGGTGAAGGTGAGTTGCACGAGTATCTGATCGAGGAAGTGGTGTAGAGCACTTGGCAGGGGTCGCACGGTCTGGACTGCGTGCTGCCTGGCATGCTGCCTACACCGACAAATTGCAGAGATCTGGGTAGTAGCTGGCTTGCCAGCGATAGGGCCCTGTCAGACGCCGCCTGCATCGCGGACAAACCCGCACACAGGTAACCGCGATAGCCTGCAACGCCGCGGTGCGGCTACGGGTGTAGGAGCGGCCCCTGTGCCGCGATTGGGCCCGCCAGGGCCCATATCAGCCCTTGGCAGAGCCATAAAATCTCCCACAGACTGCTTGCGCAGCCATGCCTATACCGACAAATTGCAGGGATCTGGGTGGGAGCTGGCTTGCCAGCGATAGGGCTCTGTCAGTCGCCGGCTGCATCGCGGGCAAGCCCGCTCCCACAGACTGCTCGCGCAGCCATGCCTACACCGACAAGTTGCAGAGATCTGGGTGGGAGCTGGCTTGCCAGCGATAGGGCCCTGTCAGGCGCCGGCTGCATCGCGGGCAAGCCCGCTCCCACAGACTGCTTGCGCAGCCATGCCTACACCGACAAGTTACAGAGATCTGGGTGGGAGCTGGCTTGCCAGCGATAGGGCCCTGTCAGGCGCCACCTGCATCGCGGGCAACCGTGCCGTCAGGATTTCGTGGACGTACTTGTCAGGACCCAGCATCTGCCAAGCCGTCGCCTGGGCGACATCACGGGTGATCGGCTCGACCAGATCACGTGGAAGGTAGGTCAGCAGCTTTTGTGGGGTCATGGTCTTCGCTCGCTCCTGGCAAGAACAGGCTTTCAGGCGTCGTTCGATCTTCCGGACAGGCCAGAACGTCGAACCGCAGGCTGCCCATCCGATGACAAACGGCCGGTCGACACGGACAGGCTCGGTACAGATAATCAAAACCTGACAGCGATGCCCAGGAATAACTGCCATGGATGCTCCTCCTACGCTCATCACCGATCGGCTGACGCTCACGCCTCTTCAATTGGAGGACGCTCCTGTCATTCAGGCGCTATTTCCCCAGTGGGAAGTGGTGCGTTACCTGGACAGCCGAGTCCCTTGGCCATACCCAGACGATGGAGCGCTGGTCTATGTCCGGGATATCGCCCTGCCCGCCATGGCAGCAGGACGTGAATGGCACTGGATGATCCGCAAGCGCGACGAAGCTGGCTGCACCCTGGGCAGCATCAGCTTGTACGACCAGCCTGGAAACAACAGGGGCTTCTGGCTCGCCCCGCAGTGGTGGGGAAACGGCTACATGCGTGAGGCATGCCAGGTCATCAACGGCTACTGGTTCGAGACCCTGGCGCGTCCGCTCATGCAGGTTCCCAAAGCGGTGGCCAACCAGGCGTCTCGCAGCGTTTCCGAGCATGAAGGCATGCGCTTGGTGGGCATGCAGGAACGAACGTTCGTGTCTGGACCGATGAACGCTGAGATATGGGAAATGACGCGGGCCGATTGGTTAAACAAATCGACCACCTGACCTAGTGTCGACTGAATCATTCATCATCAAGCCTCTCGTCATCACTATTGCGCGCTGTCGATGCCTGTGGAATCAAGCACGCTCACTCAAGGACGTCTTTTCATGATCACTTGCCATGTCCGATACATCATCGATCCTTACCAGGTCAGTGCATTCGAGCGCTATTCACGCGCATGGATCTCGATAGTAGAGCGCCTGGGAGGACAGCATCACGGCTACTTCCTACCGGCCGAAGGAGCCAACAACGTTGCCTATTGCCTCTTCAGCTTCGCCACCCTTGCCGAGTACGAGCAATACCGGCAAGCAGCAGCACACGATCCCGAATGTGTACGTCTGGTGGAAGAAGCGACAACGTTGAAGTTCATCGTGAGCTACGAGAGGAGCTTTCTTCGTCCTGTGCTCGAATAGCCTCTGCACCGTGATCGAGTCCAGAGAGCGGGACGCCATGGCGCCTTCTCCCAAAGCGCACCACGGTACCCGCCCCCAACAGCACCGTCATCACCGTCACGATCAGAATGACGTACCGTGCCCCCAGGGGCGCAGCCAACAACGCCACCAGCAAACCCGCCAGTGGCTGGGACAAGTTGTTCAACAGCGTCATCACACCAACGGTCTTCCCGAAGTCCTGGGGCGGTATCACTTGCTGGCGAATCGTGCGCATGTAGACGTTGAACATCTTGTCGAACGCGACGATCAGCAGAAAGCCCACGCCATAACCGAACAGGCCCGGACTCAACGCCGTGATGAGTGCACCGGTTGCGATCATGCAGTAGCCGACACCGCCGAGTACCCGCAGTGACAGCACGACGCGAGCCAGCATGAACAGAACGACGATGGTGGCCACCGCCCCTGCTGCCTGCAACGCGGCATAGCTGTCCTTGTCGGCGCCGTGCTGGCCGATGACCATGGCCGCCGAGGTGGCCAAGGTAACCCCGACGACCAGGTTGACGCCTACCGCCAGCGTGATGACCTTCTTCAACGCTGCCAGGCGCAGGATAAGACCCCAGGCGACCTTCAAGGACTGTCGCCCGACGGCCTGCTGCGGATCGAACCCCTGGAACGTGATGCGGCCCAGCCGCTGCCATGCCCGCATGCTCAGGTCCGCCAGCAGAAACACACCCGCAACCCCGAGCACTACCCACGGCCACGCCCATGCCTCAAGCATCAACGCCGCCACCAACGGCCCCAGGACCAGCCCGGTCTGATCGGCGATTTGCGAATACGACAAGGTCTTGGTGTAGGTGTACTGCGGGAAGACATGGGGCATGAGCACTTCACGCGCCATGAGGCCTTGTGTGGTCAACACACCACATATCGCAGACAGGGCCACCACCCAGCCGAGACCACCGAAAACGCCATGGAGCACCATCGCCACCACGCAGATCACGGCCCGGTACACCTGGCTGATGTGCAGGATCGTGACAGGCGAATACTTGTCGCACAGGGCTCCGCAGACCGGGAAGGCGAGAAAGCGCGGCAGTGATTCGACGAAGAAGGCCAACCCTGCCCAAGACGCGCTCTGGGTGGTCTGGAACACCACCAGCGGCACGAGGAACAACAGGACCTGATCGGCCAGCCTCGACAGGAACAGCGAGAGGAAGAAGGCGAGGTAGTCCTTGTGCACGGGGGGCTCCTGTGGGGAAGCGACGGGCTTGGCTGTCGGCGAAGGCATCGACACGTCGCCGTAAGTGGGAGGGTTGTTGGCGGCGAGGATCAGATGTGGTCGTTCCATGGGCGAGCGTACGCCCTGTCACTGTGCGAGTCATGAAACGGCGCGTTGAAATAGCGCATGCGGCTGATCTTCTTTTTGTTTAAGCGTGGGGCCTCCTGATTGAGATTATTCACACTTTGTTTATTTCAGGCTTGTGTGTGATGGGCTTCTCTGCACCCGTATGTTTTATGTAATTAGATACAAGTTTTCAGCATGCCCGATGAACCCAAGCGCGGCGCGGGTTTGCGTTCAACCAGGAGCAAGGCACGCGCTTGAAATGGGATCCAAACGATTGACAAGGGCGAGCACCACACGCTTTCATGACGCGATTCCCTATTGATGCAGGATGCAGTGATATGTTGATGGACGCGCTGGAGTCGATGCTTTCCCAGCACAAACGGCTGTTCACCTTCGACTTGTCACCCCCGCCTGCGATCAACCCAAGCCACCCCGGTTTGACGCCATAGAGCGCAAAGCCTGGCAGTTCGCCTCGACCAGGCTCTCCCGATGCATCTGCCCCCATACGGCATTTCTGAAACACCCCTCCCCTCTCGGCATTCCAGAACTCCAATCAGCATCAAATCCACCCCTCCCCCAACCCGCCACCTGCCCCCCCGCCGCCCCTCAAACCTTCCTCGGCTTCGCCCGCGCCGTCGCCTCCGCCACCAACGGATCGTCCGGCCAGTAATGTTTCGGATACCGCCCCTTCAAGTCCTTCTTCACCTCGTCATAGGTCGTGCGCCAGAAGCTCGCCAGGTCCTGGGTCACTTGCACAGGCCGGCGCCCCGGTGACAGCAGGTGCAGCTTGAGCACCTGTCGACCACCCGCGATGCGCGGCGTCTCGGCCAGGCCGAACAACTCCTGCAAGCGCACGGCCAGCACGGGGGGCTGTTCGCTGTAGTCGATGCGGATGTTCGACCCCGAGGGCACCGCCAGGGTGTGTGGGGCCTGGCTGTCGAGCTGCTGCGGCAAGGGCCAGGGCAGCAGGTTGCGCAGGATCGAGGACAGGTCGAGCTGGGCGAAATGGCTCAGTCGGGTGACTTTGCCCAGGTAGGGCGCCAACCACTGCTCCAGCGAGGCGAGCAAGGCCGTGTCGCTCAGGTCGGGCCAGTCGCTGGTGCCGGTCTGGGCGAGGTCGAGGCTGCGCAGCAGTGCCACGCGGGCTTGCCACTGGCGCAGCTCCGGTGTCCAAGGCAGCAGTTCGAGGCCCTTGCGGCGGACCAGTCCGGCCAGGGCCTGGGCGCGTGCGTCGGCGTCCAGGTCGGGCAAGGGCTGGCGGTCGAGCACCAGTTCGCCGACCTTGCGTTGGCGTTCGGCGCGCAGAGCCCCTTCCCGCTCGTCCCATTCCAGGAGGTCGACCTGGCGCACCTGTTCGCCCAGGACGGTCTCGAACAGCACCGGGTCGAGGTCGGCGGCCAGGTAGATGCGTTCTTCGCGCTGGCCCTGGCGGCTGCCCAGGTCGGCGATGGCGAGCCAGGCGTGCTTCATCAGTGCGTCGGGCTCGCCGAACTGCGCGGCGCGGCCGTTCGCCAGGCGGTAGTCGCCGCCGCCGGCCTGGCGCTGGCGTGCGACGCGGTCGGGGTAGGCCAGCGCCAGCAGGCAACCGGCCCACCGTGGATGCTCTGGGTCTTTCACGCTGTCGCCGGGGGTGCCGCGCAGGTGCGCGCGGTACTGGCGGGCCAGTTGTCGGGCGCGCTGGGTGCTGCCCTGCGCGCCTCGGGGCAGGCGTTGGTCGCCTGCGAGCAGGGCCAGCCGGCTGTGCACGTCCGCCCCGCCGCCGCGCAGGATGTCGCGCTCGCCCAGCAAGGCGGCCAGGTCGCAGGCCTGCTGGGTCAGGCCCAGGGCATGGCCGCGCAGCAGCACGTGGGCGATGCGCGGGTGCGCGGGCAGTTCGGCCATGGCCTGTCCGTGGCGGGACAGGCCGCCCTCGGGCTGCAGCGCGCCGAGGCGTTCGAGCAGGTCGCGGGCCTGGGCGAAGGCGGCGCCGGGCGGGGCGTCGAGCCAGGTCAGCTGGTCCGGCTCGACGCCCCAACGGGCCAGTTGCAGGGCCAGCCCGGCCAGGTCGGCCTGGAGGATCTCGGCCGCGCTGAAGGCGGCCATCTGTTCATGCTGGGCCTGTGACCACAGCCGGTAGCACACGCCCGGCTCCACCCGTCCGGCCCGGCCGGCGCGCTGGGTGGCGCTGGCCCGTGAAATGCGCTGGGTGTCGAGGCGGGTCATGCCACTGCGTGGGTCGAAACGTGGCGTGCGCTCCAGCCCGGCGTCGATGACCACCCGCACGCCTTCGATGGTGATGCTGGTCTCGGCCAGGTTGGTGGCCAGCACCACTTTGCGCTGTCCGGGCGGCGCCGGGTCGATCGCTGCCCGTTGCGCGTTCAGGTCGAGCTCACCGTGCAGGGGGCAGACCTGCACTTGGGGCGTCTGGAACAGCGCCTCGTCCAGGGCCTGTTGCACGCGGCGGATCTCGGCCTGGCCCGGCAGGAACACCAGCAGGCTGCCGGTCTGCTCGTCGAGCGCCTCCAGACAGGCCTGCACCACCCGTGGCTCGATGAATTCGCCCGGCTGCGTCGGCCGCCCCCAGCGGATGTCGACCGGGTGCATGCGCCCTTCGCTGGTGACGATCGGCGCGTCATCGAGCAAGCGCGACAGGCGTTCGCCCTCCAGGGTCGCGGACATCAACAGGACCTTGAGCGGCTGATCCTCGCGCAGCAGCTCGCGGCCGTTGAGCGCCAGGGCCAGGGCCAGGTCGGCGTCCAGGTTGCGCAGGTGAAACTCGTCGAAGATCACCAGCCCCACGCCTTCCAGCGCCGGATCGTCCTGCAGACGGCGAGTGAGGATGCCTTCGGTGACCACTTCGATCCGCGTGTTCGGCCCGACCTTGCTGTCCAGCCGAATGCGGTAGCCGACCGTTTCACCGACCCGTTCGCCCAGCTCGCTGGCCATGCGCTCGGCGGCGGCGCGGGCGGCCAGGCGGCGGGGTTCGAGCATGACGATGGTCTGGCCCTGCAGCCAGGGTGCATCGAGCAGGGCCAACGGCACGCGGGTGGTCTTGCCGGCGCCCGGCGGCGCTTCGAGCACGACTTCATGGCGTGCCTCGAGGGCTTGGCGCAGCGCGGGCAACACGGTATCGATCGGTAGTGAAATCATGGTGGTCCTCAGGCGAGCGGACCAGTATAACGGCGAACCGGGCCTGACTCGTCACGGTCCCATTCACGGAGGCCGGCGTTTGCCCGCCTCGTTGCGCCCTTTTTCGCGGAGACTCCCATGCGCATTCCCACTCGCCTGATCGGTGGCGCCCTGATCGCCACGCAACTGACCGCCTGCGGCACCTTGTTCTACCCCGATCGTCGTGGTCAGATCGATGGCCGGGTCGACCCGGTGATCGTGGCCCTGGACGCGGTCGGCCTGCTCTTCTACGTGATTCCGGGGTTGATCGCCTTCGGCATCGATTTCGCCACGGGCGCCATCTACTACCCGGGCGGCGTCACGGCCCAGGTCGACCCGGCTACCTTGCGGCCGGCGATCAATGCCGATGGCCAGGTGGACAGGCTCAAGCTGCAGGCGATTCTCGAGGCCGAGCTGGGTCAGCGCCTGCCGTTGGACGATCCGCGGCTGATCCAGCAGCGCGGCAGCGTCGAGCAGCTGGCGGCGCTGAACACGGTGCCGGCGGCATGATCCCGTCACGGCGCGGAGCCTGGGCATGACCCCGAGCGCCGAGCACCAGCGCTTGCTGCGACTGGCTACACGGGCGTCGCTCACGGTGGCTTGCGTGCTGGTGATCAGCAAGGCGCTGGCCTGGTGGTTCAGTGATTCGGTCAGCCTGCTGGCCGGGCTGACCGACTCGGCGCTGGACGCGGTGGCGTCCCTGCTCAACCTGCTGGCGGTGCAGTACGCCTTGCGCCCCGCCGATAACGACCATCGCTATGGGCATGGCAAGGCCGAGGCCTTGGCCGGGATGGCCCAGGCGCTGTTCATCGGTGCCAGCGCGGTGATCATCGCCGTGCAGGCGGTGGAGCGCTTGCAGTCGCCCGCGCCGCTGGGCAATACCACGGCCGGTATCGGCGTGATGCTGCTGTCGCTGGTGTTGACGGTGGGGTTGCTGGCGTTTCAGCGCAAGGTCGTGCGCGTCACCGGCTCGACGGCCATCCGTGCCGACTCGCTGCATTACCGCTCCGACCTGCTGCTCAACGGCAGCATCCTGGTCGCCCTGCTGCTGGCGCGTTTCGGTTGGCCACAGCTCGATGCGCTGTTCGGCCTGGGGATCGCGGTGTACATCTTCTGGAGCGCGGTGCAGATCGCGCGGGAGAGTGGCGGCATTCTGATGGACAAGGAACTGCCCAGCGAGGTGTCCGAGGACATGCGCGCGTTGGTGTGTGGGCTGCCGGGTGTGGTGGGCGCGCATGACCTGCGCACGCGGGTGTCGGGGCACCGGTGGTTCGTTCAAGTGCACCTGGAATTGCCGGGGGAGTTGCCGTTGCATGAGGCGCATGCGTTGTGTGTGGAGGCGTCGGCGCGGATAAGGGCGCGTTATCCACAGACGGATGTGATGGTGCATGCGGATCCGGTGTGAGGTGGGGGCTGGGTGGGCAGTGTGTGCCGGTATGAGCGGGGTCGCTGATTTTACGGCCCCTGCGGGGCCGATCGCGGCACAGGGGCCGCTCCTACACCCGTAGTCCCCATCGCAGGGTTGTAGGCTATCGCGGTCATCTGGAGCGGCCCCTGTGCCGCGATCGGGCCCGCAGGGGCCGTAAAGCCAGCGATGGGGTGGCGGCAGTCGACCCGAACAGGTTCAGCGACATGATGCTGCCACCACGCCTCAATTGACGCTGTAACCGCGCCCGCTCAGGCACGCCCCCAGCGCTCGCCTGTACACTTGCACGCCGTCACCGGGCGGTGCATACCCGGCGCCGGCCGGATCAAACCCTGACTGCTCCACCGCCCAGCGATGGCACTGGTAGCGATCTTGCTCCTGCTGTTGCGGCGGCTGCCCCTGCGCCGGGTAGGCGATGACGTCGTAGCCGTTGCCCTGTCCCTCGGCGCCCGCCGACACCTGCCCCACCTGGGCCGGGTCGACCACCACGTATTCCCCGCTCTCGGGCTGGTACTGGTAGTAGGCGTCGGCCACCCCGTAGAGCAACGTACCGCCCGCCCACACTTCACGGGCATAGGGCGGCAGGTAGCCGACCCGCGCGCCGAACGGCGGACGCACCACGACGTAGCCCGGCCCCTGGGGCTGGTACCAGTAGCCCCCCGAGAAGAAATACTCCCGCCCGCGATAGGGCACTTTCCAGTAGCGATCGGGAAACTGCCCGATGGCTTGGCCCGGACGATAGCGCGGCCCTGGCCCCCAACCATCTCCAGGCTCGCCAGGCCGCCCTCCCCACCCGTCGCCAGGACGTTGTCCGGGGCCGCCTGCCTGCCAGCCGCGCCCATCGCCCGGACGCCGTGGAATGTCCTGGTAATACCCCGGACGCGGCGGCTGGGTCTGGCGCACCTCGTCGCGCGACTGCAACGGGGAATGGCCGGGACCGGGGCCGGCATTCGGGTCCTGGGCCCAGGCGGGCAGACCGCTGGCCATACAGCACACCGTCAGTGCCGCCCACTGCCATACACGCGACGTCATGGAATTGCCCTCGATAGGGAGATCGTTCGATTAAGGCGCAGTCTATAACGCCGCCAGCGCATGCAGACGAATTTCAGGCATGAAAAAAGGGAGGCCCGAGGGCCTCCCTTCTGGAAGATAGAGTCCGTGCTCGACGCTTGTGGCGTCGGCTCACCTCGCCTCGTCTTCTGGACGGGGCGTAGCCCGGGGGCCTGACGACGCCTGTAGGAGCGTCTGGCCGCAACCGCCTGCCTAAGGTCGGTCGCCGTGGACTGATGTCCGGGCAGTGATTCTGTGGATAACGATAAGGGATCGGCGGCGGCAGAGGATTGCTAAGATTGCTGGATTAAATATGACTTGCGCAATTTTTGACTCAAGATCAATAATTCGCCGCAATCCAGATAGAAAAGGCTTCTGCCATGAGCAAACTTGACCGTTACGACCTGAGCATTCTTGCCGAATTGCAGCGCGACGCGCGCATCTCCAACCAGGAACTGGCCGAACGCATCGGCCTGTCGCCCTCGCCATGCTCGCGCCGGGTCAAGCAGCTGGAAGACGACGGCTACATCGCTCGCCAGGTCGCCCTGCTCGACCGCAAGAAGCTGGGCCTGAGCCTGACCGCCTACGTGCTGATCGGCATGGACCGCCACACGCCCGAGCGCTTCGAAACCTTCGAAGCGGCAATCCGCAATCTGCCGCAGGTGCTCGAATGCTGCCTGGTGACTGGTATCGACGCCGACTACCAGCTCAAGGTTGTGGTGCCCGACATGGATCATTACCAGAAGCTGCTGCTGGGCAGCCTGACCCGCATCGAAGGCGTCACCAGCGTGCGTTCGAGCTTCGTGCTCAACCAGGTCCTGGCCAGCACCGAGATGCCGCTGACCCACTTGCGGTAAGTGCGGCTGCAAACGGCCGCTAGACCTCACCCTCCCGCCACGTCCCAGGCTCGAGCCCGTCGATAGTCCAGTCACCGATGCGCACGCGCACCAGGCGCAGGGTGGGCAGGCCGACGGCAGCGGTCATGCGCCGGACCTGGCGGTTGCGGCCTTCGCGGATGACCAGTTCCAGCCAGTGCGTCGGCACACTCTTGCGAAAGCGCACCGGCGGGTTGCGTGGCCACAGGGTCGGCTCGTCCAGGCGTCGCGCCTCGGCCGGCAAGGTGAGGCCATCGTTGAGCTGCACGCCCTCGCGCAGGCGCTGCAGCTGCTCGTCATCCGGCTCGCCTTCCACCTGCACCCAGTAGGTCTTGGGCAACTTGTGCCGGGGGTCGGCGATGCGCGCCTGCAGGCGCCCGTCGTTGGTCAGCAGCAGCAAGCCTTCGCTGTCACGGTCCAGGCGGCCGGCCGGGTACACGCCGGGCACGTCGATGTAGTCCTTGAGCGTGGCGCGCCCTTCGCCGTCGCTGAACTGCGTCAGCACGTCGAACGGCTTGTTGAACAGGATCAGCCGCGTTTCAGCGGGGGCGGCCTTGGCCGGGCGGCGCGGGCCGGTGGGCCGCGTCGAAGGGCGACGCGGGCCGGTGGGCCGCGTCGAAGGGCGACGCGGCGTGGGACGGGACGGCGGTGGCATGCAACCTCAGCGGAACGGCGGCTCATCGAAGCTGCGCAGTTTACGCGAATGCAGCGCATCCAGCTCGGTGCGCAACAGGTCGAGGGCGGCAATGCCGATCTTCAGGTGCTGGCTGACGGCGCGGTTGTAGAAGGCGTTGGCCGAGCCGGGCAGCTTGATCTCGCTGTGCAGCGGTTTGTCCGAGACACACAGCAAGGTGCCGTACGGCACCCGCAGGCGATAGCCCTGGGCGGCGATGGTACCGCTTTCCATGTCCACGGCGACGGCGCGCGACAGGTTGATCAGCGGACGCTCCTGGGCCCAGCGCAGCTCCCAGTTGCGGTCGTCGTAGGTCAGCACGGTACCGGTGCGCAGGCGCTTCTTGAGCTGGTCGCCCCGCTCGCCGGTGATCTGCGCCGCCGCTTCCTGCAAGGCCAGTTGCACCTCGGCCAGCGCCGGAATCGGGATGTTCGGCGGCACCACGCGGTCGAGGATGCCGTCACGGCGCATGTAGGCGTGCGCCAGCACGTAGTCGCCGATGGTCTGCGATTGGCGCAGGCCGCCGCAGTGTCCGATCATCAGCCAGCAGTGCGGCCGCAGCACGGCCAGGTGGTCGGTGATGTTCTTGGCGTTGGACGGGCCGACGCCGATGTTGACCAGGGTGATGCCGTCGCCGTCGGCGGCGATCAGGTGATAGGCCGGCATCTGAAAGCGGTGCCAGACCACGCCGGCGACCAGGGCCTGCACCTGGTCTTCCGGCACGTCCTTCTCGATCACCACGTTGCCCGGCAGCACCATGCGCACGAAGCGCGGGTCCTGGCGCAGCTGCTCCAGGCCATGGGCGACGAACTGGTCGACGTAGCGGTGGTAGTTGGTCAGCAGGATCCACGGCTGCACGTGGCGCCAGTCGCTGCCGGTGTAGTGCACCAGGCGGCGCAGCGAGAAGTCCACGCGCGCGGCGTCGAACAGCGCCAGCGGCAAGGTCTCGGCGCCGTCCCAGTCGTGCAGGCCGTCGGCGATGTCGTCGGTGGCCGCCGACAGGTCGGTGCTGGGGAACACCCGCGCCAGCTGCGCAGCGGTGATGCCGCTGCCGGCCAGCTCGTCGCCCTGCTCGACCACGTACGGGTAGGGAATGTCCTGGGCGCTGGCACCCACTTCGACGGTGACGCTGAAGTCGCTCATCAGCGGGCGCAGCTGCTCGAGCAGGTAGTTGCGGAAGGCCTTGGGCTGGGTGATGGTCACGGTGTAGGTGCCGGCGACCTGGACCTTGGCGTAGGCCCGCGTGGTGACCGGCGCATCGCCCTGGCAGTAGTAGGTCAGCCGCAGCGCCGGGTAGCGGTACAGGGCACGCTCGTCGGCATCCGGTTCGGTGCGGTCCTTCAGGTAACGTTTCAGGGCCTGGCTGAGGGCACCGGTGGCTTGTTCATGCAGCGCCGCGAGACGGTCGACGGCCTGCTCGGGGGTATCAACGACAACGAACGCTTGGCTCACACTGTGTTTCCTGTCTGGACTTGCAAGCGTTCCATCTTGCCTAGGTTCACCGGCAAATACACCCCCCTCTCAGCCCGGCCAGGCCGGTGTCGCCCGCGCCAGCAGCGCCCGCACATCCACACCGCGCGGCAGACAGCCGTAGGCGCGCCCGCCCGGCGCCAGGCGGCTGCCGATGAAGGCGTCGCTGACCCTGTCGTCGCCGGCCTTCAGCAACACGCTGGCCTGCAGCGCCAGGGCGATGTCCTCGCTGAGCTGACGGGCGCGGTAGGCCTGGTCTTCAGGGTCGGCCAACGCCCGCTGCAAGGCGGCCACGTGCCGCGCCAGCCGTGTATCCCCATGCCCGCCGTCCAGTTCGTGCCACAAGGCCTCGGCGCAGGCCGGCGTCTTGGCCAGGGCACGCAGCACGTCCAGGCACTGCACGTTGCCCGAGCCTTCCCAGATCGAATTGACCGGCGCCTCGCGGTACAGCCGTGGCAACACGCTGTCTTCCACATAACCGGCGCCGCCCAGGCATTCGGCGGCTTCGTTGATCATGCCTGGCGCGCGCTTGCAGACCCAGTACTTGCCCACCGCCGTCGCCAGCCGCACGAAGGCCACCTGGCGCGGATCGGCCTGCTGGTCCAGGGCCTGGGCCAGGCGCAGGCTCAAGGCCAAGGCCGCTTCGCTTTCCAGCGCCAGGTCGGCGAGCACGTTCTGCATCAAGGGCTGCTCGGCCAGCAGGCGCCCGCCGACCTGCCGGTGCGCGCAGTGGTGGGTCGCCTGGGTCAGTGCCTGGCGCATCAGGGCGCTGGAGCCGAGCACGCAGTCGAAGCGGGTCAGGCTCACCATCTCCAGGATGGTGGCCAGGCCACGGCCTTCTTCGCCGATCATCCAGGCCAGGGCACCGCGCAGTTCGATCTCGCTGGAGGCGTTGGAGCGGTTGCCGAGCTTGTCCTTCAGGCGCTGGATGTACAGCAGGTTGCGACTGTCGTCGGGCTGGTGCCGGGGCAGCAGAAAGCAGCTCAGGCCCTGGTCGGTCTGTGCCAGGGTCAGGAAGGCATCGCTCATCGGCGCCGAGCAGAACCACTTGTGCCCCACCAGTTCATAGGGCTGCCCAGGGCCGGGCTGGCCCACCGGCCAGGCGCGGGTGGTGTTGGCGCGCACGTCGGTGCCGCCCTGTTTCTCGGTCATGGCCATGCCCAGGGTGACCCCGGCCTTGTGCGCCGCCCCGACGTTGCACGGGTCATAGGTCGGCGCCAGCACCTTGGGCAACCAGTCGGCGGCCAGGCTCGGCTGGCGACGCAAGGCGGGCACGGCGGCGAAGGTCATGGTCAACGGGCAACCGCTGCCGGCATCGGCCTGCATGTGCAGGTACACCAGGGCGGCGCGTGCGACCTGCGCCCCTTCGCCGGGCGAGGCCCACGGCAACGATGGCAGGCCGTGCTCGACGGCGGTGCGCATCAGCGTGTGGTAGGCCGGGTGGAACTCCACCAGGTCGATGCGATGGCCGTAGCGGTCATGGCTGCTGAAGCGCGGCGGGTAGCGCTCGGCAAGCATGCCGGCCTCGCTCAGCGGCCCTCCGGCCAGCGCGCCGTAGGTGTCCAGGCGTGCCTCGGCCCAGGTCGCGCCGTGGCGTCGTACGCCCGCCTGCAACGGCAGGTCCAGGCGGTACAGGTTGGCGCCGTCCAGCGGGGGCGGCTGGTTGGTGACCGTGTGGGTCTCGGCGAACGCGCGCAGGGGCATGGGAAGACTCCCGATCCGGGGCAGGTCAGGACAGTGAAGCAGCGCCATGCCGGATGCTCAAGCGGGCGGCCTGGCGCGCGCCACGCGTCGGAGCAGAAGGCAGGCGTCACAGCCATGGGACGGAGGCACCTGGAAACGTTTGGTGGTAAGCTCGCCCTCCATGACTATCTACAGCTCTCGCCCCGTTGTCCTCTGTCTGTCCGGCCATGACCCCAGTGGCGGCGCCGGCCTGCAGGCAGATATCGAAGCCCTGCTCGCCCAAGGTTGCCATGCGGCCCCTGCCGTCACCGCCTTGACCGTGCAGGATACCGTCAATGTGTCCGATTTCCGGGTGCTGGACCGCGAGTGGGTGCTGGCCCAGGCCAACGCCGTGCTCGCCGACTCCAGCGTGGCAGCGGTCAAGCTGGGCATGCTCGGCTCGATCGACATGGTCGACACGGTCGCCGAGCTGCTGCGGGCGCATCCGCACCTGCCCATGGTCTGCGACCCGGTGCTGCGCGCAGGCGGTGGCGGACGGCTGGGCAAGGACGAAGTCGGCTATGCCGTGCGGGAGCGTCTGCTGCCGCTGGCGGCGATCGCCACGCCCAACCTGCCCGAAGCCCGCATCCTCGCCGAACTGCCGGACGGCACGGCGGACCAGTGCGCCGAGAAGCTGCTGCCGTACTGCCGGCACCTGCTGATCACCGGCGGGCACGGCGACGAGCAACAGATCCACAACCGCCTCTACAGCCGCGACGGCGACTGCCAGGTCTGGACCTGCGAGCGTCTGCCCGGCAGCTACCACGGCTCGGGCTGCACCCTGGCCAGTGCCCTGGCCGGCCGCCTGGCGCAGGGCGAGCACCTGCACAGCGCGGTGCGCAGCGCTCTGGACTACACCTGGCGCACGCTGCGCGATGCCGAACAGCTGGGCCGTGGCCAGTACGTGCCACGCCGCTTGCCGCTGGATTTCTGTTCCTGACCTGACACGAGGGCGACATGACACGACGCGGCCTGTATGCGATCACCGACAGTCAGCTTCTGGCCGGGCGGCTGCTGTCGCACGTCGAAGCGGCGCTCGAAGGCGGCCTGGCCTTGCTGCAGTACCGCGACAAGAGCGGCGATGCCGCGCGTCGCCGGGAAGAGGCCGAGGCCCTGCGTGAGCTGTGCCAGCGCTACGACACGCCCCTGGTGATCAATGACGACGTGGCACTGGCGGCCGCGCTGGGCGTCGGGGTGCACCTGGGCCAGACCGACGGCCCGCTGCACCCGGCACGTGCGCAGCTGGGCCCACAGGCGGTGATCGGCTCGACCTGCCATGGGCGCCTCGACCTGGCCCAGCAGGCCGTGGCGCAAGGCGCCAGCTACGTCGCCTTCGGCCGCTTCTTCAACTCGATGACCAAGCCCGGTGCCCCGGCGGCCAGCCTCGACCTGCTGGCCCAGGCGCGCGCCGACCTGCCGCTGCCGATCGCGGTGATCGGCGGCATCACCCTCGACAACGCCGCCCCGCTGGTCGCCCACGGCGCCGACCTGCTGGCGGTGATCCACGGCCTGTTCGGTGCCGACAGCGCGCAAGATGTCACCCGCCGCGCTCGCGCCTTCAACGCCCTGTTCGCCTCCTGATTCGAGAGAAGCCTTTCTATGTCCCGTTCTGAATCCCTGTTCGCCCAAGCCCAGAAGCACATCCCCGGCGGCGTGAACTCGCCCGTGCGCGCGTTTCGCAGCGTCGGCGGCACCCCGCTGTTCTTCAAGCACGCCGAAGGCGCCTACGTCATCGATGAAGACGACAAGCGCTACGTCGACTACGTCGGCTCCTGGGGGCCGATGATCCTCGGCCATGGCCACCCGGACGTCCTGGAGTCGGTACGTCGCCAACTGGTGCACGGCCTGTCCTACGGCGCACCGACCGCGATGGAAACCGAGATGGCCGACCTGGTCTGCTCGCTGGTGCCGTCGATGGAGATGGTGCGCATGGTCAGCTCCGGCACCGAGGCGACCATGAGCGCCATTCGCCTGGCCCGTGGCTACACTGGCCGCGACGCGATCATCAAGTTCGAAGGCTGCTACCACGGCCACTCCGACAGCCTGCTGGTCAAGGCCGGTTCCGGCCTGCTGACCTCCGGCGTGCCCAGCTCGGCCGGTGTGCCGGCGGACTTCGCCAAGCACACCCTGACCCTGCCGTTCAACGACCTGGACGCGGTGGAGAAGACCCTGGCCGACGTCGGCCAGACCGTGGCCTGCATCATCGTCGAGCCGGTGGCCGGCAACATGAACTGCGTGCCGCCGGCGCCGGGCTTCCTCGAAGGCCTGCGCGAGCAGTGCGACAAGCATGGCGTGGTGCTGATCTTCGACGAAGTGATGACCGGCTTCCGCGTTTCCCTGGGCGGCGCCCAGGGCCACTACGGCATCACTCCCGACCTGTCGACCTTCGGCAAGATCGTCGGCGGCGGCATGCCGGTAGGCTGCTTCGGCGGCAAGCGCGCGATCATGGAATGCATCGCGCCTCTGGGTCCGGTCTACCAGGCCGGCACCCTGTCCGGTAACCCGCTGGCCATGGCGGCGGGCCTGACCACCCTGCGCCTGATCAGCCGTCCGGGCTTCCACGACGAGCTGAGCGCCTTCACCAGCCGCATGCTCGACGGCCTGCAGCAGCGTGCCGATGCCGCGGGCGTGCCGTTCGTCACCACCCAGGCCGGTGGCATGTTCGGCCTGTACTTCACCGGCGCCGACGACATCGTCACCTTCGACGACGTGATGGGCAGCGATGCGGAACGCTTCAAGCGGTTCTTCCATCTGATGCTCGACGGCGGCGTGTACCTGGCCCCGAGCGCCTTCGAAGCTGGCTTCACCTCGATCGCCCACGGCGAGACCGAGCTGAAGATCACCCTGGACGCTGCGGAAAAGGCCTTCGCCGCGCTGAAATGAGCGGGCGCTGTCCCCGACCGTAGGCCCCCTGGGGCGGAGGTCCGGGGGCCTGTCCCTGCAATCGCCAGAAAATCGAGTAAAACTTTGTAAGGTACGGGTGGCTTATCCCATAATGAGCCACCAGAGACATTGGCCGCAGCTTTGCAGAGGTAAGTCGATCCCCATGAACCGCACCGGCCGCGCCCTCAGCCTGGGCTGCCTGCTTCTCCTCCAGCCTCTGTCGGCCCTGGCGGAAGGCGGCAACTCGCTGCTGATCCCGACCACGGGACGTTGCACGTTCGACACCCGGCCGCAGGATGTGGACAGGGCCCTGAAGGCGTGCGAGCAGTTGGCGGCGTCGGGCGATGCCCAGGCGCAGTACGAGCTGGCCGAGCTGTACCATGCGGGCGACCAGGTGCCGCAGGACCTGCACAAGGCGTTGGATTACTACGAGCAGGCCTCGTTGCTCGGCCATGCCGAGGCGCAGTCCAAGCTGGGCGCCATGTTCTTCCAGGGCGAAGGGGTGGCGGCCAACAAGGTGCAGGCCTACATCCTGTTGAAGATGGCCGCGGTCAATGGCGCCGAGGATGCGCTGGACATGGCCGACGAGGTGTCGGCCAGCATGCCGCGCGAAGAACTCGAGCGGGCGACCCAGGTGCTGGGGCAGATCTTCCGCAAGTACCTGCTGGAACTGCAGAACGCCGACGGCCGTACGCCCTTCTCGCCCCTGCCCTGAGCGGCACGCGGCTCAACCGACCTTCACTTCTCCGGCATCGGCATCGGGAACGGCATGACGTTGCCGGTGGGCCTGGCCTCGCTGATCTTCACCGCGCCGACCCGCTCCACCTCGTCGATGCGCACGATGGCGTGCATCGGCACGAAGCTGCGCACCACACCGTCGAATTGGGCCTTGAGCTTTTCCTCGCTGGGATCGACCACGACCTGGGTGCGCTCGCCGAAGACGAACTCTTCGACTTCCAAGAACCCCCACAGGTCGCTCTGGTAGATCTGCTTGGCGTACATCTCGAACACCTGGCCCTGGTTGAGAAAGATCACTTTGAACAGCGGCGCGTCGCGTTTGGTCATGGCGGCAGGATCAACGGTGCGGAAAAGGGCGCGCAGCATAGCAGACGGCGCCTGGCCATGCTGGCCCGACCCATGAAACCATCGCGTCTGCGTGCGCTCCAAACAGGCATGAACGACCCCGGACAACCCTTGATCGCAGCGGACCTTTCGCCACTGCCGATCAAGGGTTATTCTTGATCTCACATTCCCTAGCCGGCGAGCGGCCCAAGACCACCTTGAACGCACCCATAGAACCCCATCGCTTCATCCTCGAGCCCTTCGAGGCCCATCGTTTCGCCAACCTGTGCGGACAGTTCGACGAGCACCTGCGCCTGATCGAACAGCGCCTGGACATCGAGATCCGCAACCGCGGCAATCAGTTCGAGCTCATTGGCGAGCCCAAGACCACCTTCTCCGCCGAACAGCTGCTGCGCAGGCTCTACCGCGAAGCGAAAGCCACCGAGCTGTCGCCGGAAATGGTCCACCTGTACCTCCAGGAGTCGACCGTGGAAGCCCTCGAAACCCCGGCAACGAACGAAGTCAGCGTGTCGCTGCGCACCCGCAAGGGCAACATCCGCCCGCGCGGCGCCAACCAGCAGCGTTACGTCAAGGAAATCCTGGCCAACGACATCAACTTCGGCATCGGCCCGGCCGGTACCGGCAAGACCTACCTGGCCGTGGCCGCGGCGGTGGATGCGCTGGAGCGTGAACAGGTGCGCCGCATCCTGCTGGTGCGTCCGGCGGTCGAGGCGGGCGAGAAGCTCGGCTTCCTGCCCGGCGACCTGGCCCAGAAGATCGACCCGTACCTGCGCCCCCTGTACGACGCCCTCTACGAGATGCTCGGCTTCGAACACGTGGCCAAGCTGATCGAGCGCCAGGTGATCGAGATCGCGCCGCTGGCGTACATGCGGGGCCGCACCCTGAACAACAGCTTCATCATCCTCGACGAAAGCCAGAACACCACCCTCGAGCAGATGAAGATGTTCCTGACGCGGATCGGCTTCGGCTCCACGGCGGTCATCACCGGCGACATCACCCAGGTCGACCTGCCGCGGGGCACCAAGTCCGGGCTGGCTCACGTGATCGAGGTGCTGCGCGACGTGCCGGGCATCAGCTTCACGCACTTCCAGCCCAAGGATGTCGTGCGCCACCCGCTGGTGCAGCGCATCGTCGAAGCCTACGAGCGTTTCGATGCCCAGCAGGCCAAGCCCGAGGCGACCGGCAAAAATGCTTGAACTCGATCTGCAGCGGGCCACCGAGGCCGCTGCGCCCGATGACGCCGCCTTCCGTCGCTGGTGCGAGCTGGCCCTGCGCCAGCGCAGCGCCGACTCCGAGATGACCATTCGCCTGGTCGACCTCGACGAGGGCCGCGACCTCAACCACACCTACCGGCACAAGGACTACGCCACCAACGTGCTGTCCTTCCCGGCGGACGTGCCCGACGAGCTGCTGGACATTCCGCTGCTGGGCGATCTGGTGATCTGCGTGCCGGTGGTCGAGCGCGAAGCCGCCGAACAGGGCAAGGCCCTGGAGGCGCACTGGGCGCACCTGGTCATCCACGGTTGCCTGCACCTGCTCGGCTACGACCACATCGATGACGATGAGGCCGAGGAAATGGAAGCACTGGAACGCACCTTGTTGGCGGAGCTCGGCCACCCCGACCCGTACGCCGACGACGACACCGACCCTTCACACCCCGATACCTGCAAGGATCACGAGTAACCGCCATGAGCGAAGACCGATCGAGCAATGGGCAGAAGTCATGGCTGGGCAAACTGACCCAGGCTTTTGCCCATGAGCCGAAGAACCGCCAGGAGCTCCTCGAGCTGCTGCGCGAAGCCCACCAGAACAAACTGCTGGACAGCGAAGCGCTGGCCATCGTCGAGGGCGCCATCCAGGTCGCTGACCTGCAGGTGCGCGACATCATGGTGCCGCGCTCGCAGATGATCAGCATCCGCGCCACCCAGACCCCGCGCGAATTCCTGCCGGCGGTGATCGACGCGGCGCACTCGCGCTACCCGGTCATCGGTGAAAGCCACGACGACGTGCTCGGCGTGCTGCTGGCCAAGGACCTGCTGCCGCTGATCCTCAAGGAAAACGGCGACAGCGTCGACATCAAGGGCCTGCTGCGCCCGGCCACCTTCGTGCCCGAGTCCAAGCGCCTGAACGTGCTGCTGCGCGAATTCCGCGCCAACCACAACCACATGGCCATCGTCATCGACGAGTACGGCGGCGTGGCGGGCCTGGTGACCATCGAGGACGTGCTCGAGCAGATCGTCGGCGACATCGAGGACGAGCACGACGTCGAGGAAGACAGCTACATCAAGCCGTTGCCCAACGGCGACTTCCTGGTCAAGGCACTGACCCCGATCGAGCACTTCAACGAGTCCTTCGACGGCGACTTCTCGGACGACGAGTTCGACACCGTCGGCGGGCTGGTCATGAAGGCGTTCGGCTACATGCCCAAGCGCAACGAGACCACCGAGATCGGTGCCTACCGCTTCCGCGTCCTGAACGCCGACAGCCGCCGCATCCACCTGCTGCGTCTGACCCCCATCAATCGCCAAGGATAGTCATGCGTTGGATCACCCGCCCCGGCTGGCCCGGTAACCTGCTGGCCGTGGCGGCCGGCGCCAGCACCTCCCTGGCCCTGGCGCCGTTCGACGTCTGGCCGCTCGCCCTCCTGGCGATCGCCGTGTTCTACCTCGGCCTGCGCCAGCTCAGCCCGCGCCAGGCCCTGGGCCGCGGCTGGTGCTACGGCTTCGGCCTGTACGGCGCCGGCACCAGCTGGATCTACGTCAGTATCAACACCTACGGCGGCGCCTCGCCCTTGTTGGCGACCCTGCTATTGCTGGCCTTCTTCGCCGCCATCGCCTGGTTCTTCGCCCTGCCCGCCTGGCTCTGGGCACGCTGGCTGCGGCGCGACGAAGCCCCGCTGGCCGATGCCCTGGGCTTCGCGGCCCTGTGGCTGCTGCAAGAGGCCTTCCGTGGCTGGTTCCTGACCGGGTTCCCGTGGCTGTACGCCGGTTACAGCCAGCTCGACGGCCCGCTGGCCGGGCTGGCGCCGCTCGGCGGTGTCTGGCTGGTGTCGTTCGTGCTGGCCCTGAGCGCGGCGCTGCTGTGCAACCTGCCGCGCCTGCGTGCCCGCAGAGGGCTGCTGGCCGGCGGCCTGGTCCTGCTGATCGCGCCCTGGGTACTCGGTTGGACGCTCAAGGGGCATGCCTGGACGCAACCCTCCGGCAAACCCCTGACCGTGGCGGCGATCCAGGGCAACGTCGAGCAGGACCTGAAATGGGACCCGGCGCACGTCAATGCGCAGCTGGCACTGTACCGTGACCTGAGTTTCGCCTCGCGGCCGGTCGACCTGCTGGTCTGGCCGGAAACCGCGGTGCCGGTACTCAAGGACCAGGCTCAGGGCTTCATCGACATGATGGGGACGTTCGCCACGGACCGTCACTCGTCGCTGATCACCGGCGTGCCGGTACGCGAGCGGGTCGATGGCCAGTCGCGCTACTACAACGGCGTCACCGTGGCCGGTGGCGGCGAAGGGACCTACCTCAAGCAGAAGCTGGTGCCGTTCGGCGAATACGTACCCTTGCAGGACATGCTGCGCGGGCTGATCGAGTTCTTCAACCTGCCGATGTCCGACTTCGCCCGTGGCCCGGCGCAGCAGGCGCTGCTGGAAGCCAAGGGACACAGGATCGCGCCGTACATCTGCTACGAGGTGGTCTATCCGGAGTTCGCCGCCGGCCTGGCCGCGCGCAGCGACCTGCTGCTGACCATCAGCAACGACACCTGGTTCGGCACCTCGATCGGGCCGCTGCAGCACCTGCAGATGGCGCAGATGCGCGCCTTGGAGGCCGGTCGCTGGATGATCCGCGCCACCAACAACGGCGTCACCGCGCTGATCGACCCGTTCGGCCGGATTACCGAGCGGGTGCCGCAGTTCCAGCAGGCCGTGTTGTACGGTGAAGTGGTACCGATGCAGCAGCTGACGCCCTACCTGCGCTGGCGGTCGTGGCCACTGGCACTGGTCTGTGCCCTGTTGCTGGGCTGGGCTGCACTGGCCCGGCGCCGCTCGGCTCGCGCCTAGTTGCCCTCGAACAGGCGGTAGCCCACCAGGCCTGCCGCCTCGTTGAGCAGTTGTCCATTGCGCCAGAAGGCCCGGCCCTCGGGAAGCAGCCCGGCGAAAGGCCCAACCGGCGCGTGGCCGAGAAAGCCCACGGGCGCCGGCACCACGGTCAGGCCATTGGCTTCGAAGCTCCAGCGTGCACGGGGCATGTGCCAGGCCTGGGTCACCAGCACCACCCGATCGATGCCCAGGGGACGCAGCCGTTCGGCCGTGAGCCGGGCGTTCTCCCAGGTCGTGCGGCTGGCGCCCTCCTCCCAGCTCACCTCTACCCCGAAGTCCTCCCGCAGGCGCCTGGCCATCAGCCGCGCCTCGCTCGGCGGTGTCCCCTCGTGCAGCCCGCCGCTGGTCAGCAGCGGCAATCCCGAGGCCTTGGCCAGTTGCGCCGCGAACCGCATGCGCTCGAGGGCCACACCGCTCGGCTGGTCCTCCCCGCCCCAGGCCGGATCGCCCCGCTCTCGGCCCGCGCCGAGCACCACGATGACCTGGGCCTCGGAGGCCAGCGTCGACCAGTGCGCCAGGGGCAGGGGCGGTTCGCGTTCGAGCAGCCGCGCCGCCTGCTGCACCACCAGCGGCAGGCTCATCAGCCACAGCCCACCCAGCCCCAGCACCAGGCACGCACGGGCCAGGCGCGGACGACGATGCCGCAGCCACCAGCCGGTCATGACCAGCAGCAACAGCGAGCCTGGGGGCAGCAACAGGTGTTTGAGGAGAAAGCGGATCGGCATGGTGCACCTCGTGTCGGTGCACGCAGCCTAGGGGGATCGACACCGGGCCACAAGCCATGGCCCGGTGTCGAGAGCGGTCAGCGCGCCGGCAGGCGGTGTGCGCGGGCCGACGTGTCGCGGCGTTTGCGATCGCGCAGCCAGACGACCTCGGCGGTGCGTCTGGCGGGACGCTGTCGAGGCGCCTCGGTCGCCAGGCCCTGATGCGGGGGCAGCGCGTCCAGGTAGGTCTTGAGCACGTCGTACTCGGCACGGCTCAGGCCGCGCAGTTCCAGTTCGAGCGGCTGTTCGTCACGCAATCGCACCGACGTGCGGGCTGTCTCCAGGGCTAGGCCAAGTCGGTCGATCAGACGTTCATAGACGTTGGTTGGGGGTTGGGGTGTGTGCGGCTCTCCCATGCGGGCACCTCGTTGGGGATGACAGTCTCATTGCACCCCTGAGCTTAGCGGCACCTGCGCCGGCAGCCGGACGCCGCGACCAACGGCCATCGGCAAGGCCCCGACGCAATCAGGGTTTCCCACGGTAGGCGGCGCTCATGTATGCTACGGCGTTCACTCCACCGACGCCGGATTGCCGTCGCAGCGAGGTTTTCGCTGCCTGGACAGGGTCTTTCATCTCTCAGCGCAAAGTAGCCATGCACGAACAATATCAGCCCCGTGAAATCGAAGCCGCCGCCCAGCAGGCCTGGGAAGCGAACCAGTCGTTCGCCGTGACCGAACAGCCAGGCAAGGACACCTACTACTGCCTGTCGATGTTCCCGTACCCGAGCGGCAAGCTACACATGGGGCACGTGCGCAACTACACCATCGGCGACGTGATCGCCCGCTACCAGCGCATGCTCGGCAAGAACGTCCTGCAGCCCATGGGCTGGGACGCCTTCGGCATGCCGGCGGAAAACGCCGCGATGAAGAACAACGTCGCACCGGCCAAGTGGACGTACGAGAACATCGAGTACATGAAGACCCAGCTCAAGAGCCTGGGCCTGGCGATCGACTGGTCGCGCGAAGTGACCACCTGCAAGCCGGATTACTACCGATGGGAGCAGTGGCTGTTCACCCGTCTGTTCCAGAAGGGCGTCATCTACCGCAAGAACGGCACCGTCAACTGGGACCCGGTCGACCAGACCGTGCTCGCCAACGAGCAGGTCATCGACGGCCGCGGCTGGCGTTCGGGCGCGCTGATCGAGAAGCGCGAAATCCCGATGTACTACTTCCGCATCACCGACTACGCCGACGAGCTGCTGGAAAGCCTCGACGAGCTGCCGGGCTGGCCCGAGCAGGTCAAGACCATGCAGCGCAACTGGATCGGCAAGTCGCGCGGCATGGAAGTGCAGTTCCCGCACGACCTGGCCAGCATCGGCCATGCCGGCGCGCTGAAGGTCTTCACCACGCGTCCCGACACCCTGATGGGCGCCACCTACGTGGCCGTGGCCGCCGAGCACCCGCTGGCCACCCAGGCCGCCGCAGGCAACCCTGAGCTGCAAGCGTTCATCGACGCCTGCAAGAGCGGCAGCGTCGCTGAAGCCGACATCGCCACCCAAGAAAAGAAAGGCATGCCGACGTCGCTGTTCGTCGAGCACCCGCTGACCGGCGAGAAGCTGCCGGTGTGGGTCGCCAACTACGTGCTGATGCACTACGGCGACGGCGCCGTGATGGCGGTCCCGGCCCACGACGAGCGCGATTTCGAGTTCGCCCAGAAGTATCAGCTGCCGATCAAGGCCGTGGTGCGCACCAGCGCGGGCGACACGGTCGGTGACGAGTGGCAGCCGGCCTACGGCGAGCACGGTCAACTGATCAATTCCGGCGCGTTCGACGGGCTGGACTTCGAAGGCGCCTTCGATGCCATCGAAGCCGCCCTGATCCGCAAGGACCTCGGCAAGTCGCGCACCCAGTTCCGCCTGCGCGACTGGGGCATCAGCCGCCAGCGCTACTGGGGCTGCCCGATCCCGATCATCCACTGCCCGAACTGCGGTGACGTGCCGGTGCCGGAAGACCAACTGCCGGTGACCCTGCCGGAGAACGTGGTGCCCGATGGCGCCGGTTCGCCGCTGGCCCGCATGCCCGAATTCTACGACTGCAGCTGCCCGACCTGCGGCGCGGCGGCCAAGCGCGAAACCGACACCATGGACACCTTCGTCGAGTCGTCCTGGTACTTCGCCCGCTACGCCTCGCCCCACTACGAAGGCGGCATGGTCGACCCCAAGGCGGCCAACCACTGGCTGCCGGTGGACCAGTACATCGGCGGCATCGAGCACGCCATCCTGCACCTGCTGTACGCGCGCTTCTTCCACAAGCTGATGCGCGACGAAGGCCTGGTCACCTCGAACGAGCCGTTCAAGAACCTGCTGACCCAGGGCATGGTGGTCGCCGACACCTACTACCGTGTGGCCAGCAATGGCGGCAAGGACTGGTTCAACCCGGCCGACGTCGAGATCGAGCGTGACGCCAAGGCCAAGGTCATCGGCGCGCGCCTGAAGTCCGACGGCCTGCCGGTGGAAATCGGCGGCACCGAGAAGATGTCCAAGTCGAAGAACAACGGCGTCGACCCGCAGTCGATGATCGAAGTCTACGGCGCCGACACCTGCCGCCTGTTCATGATGTTCGCCTCGCCGCCCGACGCCAGCCTGGAATGGTCCGACGCCGGTGTCGAAGGCGCCAGCCGCTTCCTGCGCCGTGTCTGGCGCCTGGCCCAGGCCCACGTGAGCGCCGGCCTGCCGGGCACGCTGGACGTGGCCGCGCTGGACGACGCACAGAAGGTCGTGCGCCGCGCCATCCATGCCGCCATCAAGCAGGCCGGGACCGATGTGGGTCAGTTCCACAAGTTCAACACCGCCATCGCCCAGGTGATGACGCTGATGAACGTGCTGGAAAAAGCCCCGCAGGCTACCGAGCAGGACCGTGCCTTGCTGCACGAAGGCCTGGAAGCCGTCACGCTGCTGCTGGCGCCGATCACCCCGCACATCAGCCACGTGCTGTGGCAGCAGTTGGGCCATGCACAGCCGGTGATCGATGCGCCCTGGCCAGCCGTGGACGAACAGGCGCTGGTACAGGACAGCCTCGTGCTGGTGGTACAGGTCAACGGCAAGCTGCGCGGCCAGGTCGAGATGCCGGCCGGCGCCAGCCGCGAAGAAGTCGAAGCCGCCGCCCGTGCCAACGAGAACGTGCTGCGCTTCACCGAAGGCCTGACCATCCGCAAGGTCATCGTGGTGCCAGGCAAGCTGGTCAACATCGTCGCCAATTGATGGCAACGCCTGTCTGCGAACGGCGCAGGCAGGCGGAATCGGCCCAGAAGGGAGCAACAACATGATCAAACGCAATCTGCTGGTAGTGGGCCTGGCCGTGCTGCTGAGCGCCTGTGGTTTCCAGCTGCGTGGCACCGGCCAATCCGACCTGAGCCTGCGCGAACTGGACGTCAGCGCCCGCAACGCCTATGGCGACACCGTGAAGCAGCTGCGCCAGGCCCTGGAGAACGACGGTGTGGCCGTGCGCAGCAGCGCGCCCTATCGCCTGATCCTGACCCGCGAGGAAGAGAACCAGCGCGCCGCCACCTACGCCGGCGGCAGCCGCTCGGCCGACTACGAGCTGACCACCGTGCTGAACTACACCATCGCCGGCCTGAACAACGCCGAGTTGCTGTCGGACAAGGTCACCGTACGCCGTGTCTACACCCGTGACGGCAACAACGTCACCGGTGGCGACCAGGAAGCGGCCCAGGTGCGCAAAGAAATGCGTCGTGACCTGATCCAGGCCATGATCGTACGCCTGCAACTGCTGACCCCAGCACGCCTGGACGAGCTGCAGAAGGACGCCGACGCCCGTGCCCGCGCGCAAGCCCAGGCCCTGGAAGACGCACGCCGCGCTCAGGACGAGACGCCGCAGCAGTCGCCTCTGGAACTGCCGGTTCAGTGATGCCAGGCAGGGCACCCCCGGGTGCCCTGCCCACCCGCCCATGAAACTCGCCCCCGCCCAACTCGACAAGCACCTGCAAGGCACGCTGGCCCCCGTCTACGTGGTCAGCGGCGACGACCCGTTGCTGTGCCAGGAAGCCGCCGACGCCATCCGCGCCGCAGCGCGCCACCAGGGCCACGACGAGCGCCAGGTGTTCTCCGCCGATGCCAACTTCGACTGGGGCAGCCTGCTGCTCGCCGGTGCGAGCCTGTCGCTGTTCGCCCAGAAGCGTCTCCTGGAAGTCCGGCTGCCCAGTGGCAAGCCGGGCGACAAGGGGGCTGCGGCGCTGATCGACTACGTCAGCCGGCCGGCCGAAGACACGGTGCTGCTGGTCAGCCTGCCCAGGCTCGATGCCAGCGCGCAGAAGTCCAAATGGGGTAAGGCCCTGATCGAAAGCGCGCAGTGCCAGTTCGTGCAGATCTGGCCGGTGGATGCCCACCAGCTGCCGCAATGGATCAACCAGCGCCTCTCGCGGGCCGGGCTGTCCGCCCAGCGCGAAGCGGTCGACCTGATCGCAGCGCGCGTTGAGGGCAACCTGCTGGCGGCGGCCCAGGAGATCGAGAAGCTCAAGCTGTTGGCCGAAGGCAACCAGGTGACGGTGGAGACCGTGCAGGCGGCGGTGGCCGACAGCGCACGCTTCGATGTCTTCGGGCTGGTCGATGCGGTGCTCAAGGGCGAGGCAAGCCATGCCCTGCGCATGCTCGAAGGCTTGCGGGGCGAAGGGGTCGAAGCACCGGTGATCCTCTGGGCCCTGGCGCGCGAGCTGCGCCTGCTGGCCGGCATCGCCCAGCAATTCAGCCAGGGCATCCCGCTGGACAAGGCCTTCAGCCAGGCCAAGCCCCCGGTCTGGGACAAGCGCCGGCCCTTGGTCGGCAAGGCGCTGCAGCGGCTGTCGGCGCCGCGCTGGAACCAGTTGCTGGTGGATGCCCAGCGGATCGATGCGCAGATCAAGGGCCAGTCGGAGGGTTCGCCGTGGGTGGGCTTGGCGAGGCTGGTGTTGTTGATGGCTGGACAGCGGGTGTCGTTGCCGGCGCAGTGACGGGCTCGAACGGGTGGCCGATGGGGGTATCCTGCTGATCGTTGCTGATCTGGCAGATGGCGTGGCGGGCTTCATGGGCCCTGCGGGCCCAATCGCGGCACTGGGGCCGCTCCCACAGGTGACCGCGATAGCCTGCAACCCCGCGGTGGGGCTACGGGTGTAGGAGCGGCCCCTGTGCCGCGATTGGGCCCGCTAGGGCCCACATCAGCACTTGGTAGAAACCATAGAATCCCCCACAGGTGACCGCGATAGCCTGCGACCCCGCGGTGTCACTACGGGTGTAGGAGCGGCCCCTGTGCCGCGATTGGGCCCACCGGGCCCATAATGCCCTCGCCGCGTTAGCGTATTGACTTGCGCAGACAAGACAGCCGCTTCTCATGAGAATAGCGGCGTTATGCCGGTTCAGTGTTCGCACCCTTGGGCAATCAGTCCCCCTCGAGCTTTCGATGCATACAATCAATTAGCTCCCGAATCCCCTCGCCTCTACAGTGCGCCTCGCAATCCCCTCACGAGGCCCTGCCCATGAGCAAGAAGTCCGGCAACACCCGCCCCAACAAAGCCAAGTCGATCGTCGCCCAGCCGCTGTTCCGCTGTCGTCAGGAACGCGCCGGCAAGGGCAAAGGCAGCTACCGCCGCGAAGCCTTCCAATCGAGAGATTGGGAGGCTTCTTGCCGTTTGGCCGCGTGAGGCACGAACCGCGCGGGCATGGTATGGTCTTCACCTAATCTGCATTTTCTGGATTCGTGCATGCTCTCTTGTCTTTCGCTGCGTCAACAGCCTCGTCAACTGGTGGCCGCTACCAGCCTCATCCTGCTGGTGGCGTGCGCCGAGAAGCCCACGGCTGCCGATGCGGTGCCGCTGCCCGCCACCTCGCAACCGGCCAGTACGCCTGCGCCCGCCGTAGTGCAGCCGCGGGTCACTCCGCCGTCGGACAACGAGATCCAGCCACAGCAGAGCTTCGAGCAGTGGCAGGCGCAGTTCCGTGAACAGGCCTTGCAGGCCGGCATTCGTGCCAGTGTCTTCGATGCCGCCTTTGCCGGTGTCACCCCTGACCTGGACGTGATCAAGGCCGACCGCAGCCAGCCGGAATTCACCCGACCGGTGTGGGAATACCTCGACGGTGCGTTGTCGCCGGTTCGCGTGCGCAACGGCAAGGCGCTGCTCGAGAAGCATGCCGCACTGCTCGAGCAGCTCGAACAGCGCTATGGCGTCGACCGGCAGATCCTCGTGGCGGTCTGGGGCATGGAGAGCAACTTCGGCCAGTTCCAAGGCAACAAGTCAGTGATTCGCTCGCTGGCCACCCTCGCCTACGAAGGGCGCCGTCCGGCCTTCGCCCATGACCAGCTGATCGCCGCCTTGCAAATCGTGCAGAACGGCGACATCCAGCCTGACGCCATGCGCGGCTCCTGGGCCGGCGCCATGGGCCAGACGCAGTTCATCCCCACCACCTACAACACCCACGCCGTGGACTTCGACGGTGATGGCCGGCGGGACATCTGGAACAGCACGCCCGATGCCCTGGCCTCGACCGCGCACTACCTGCAAAGCTCCGGCTGGAAGCGTGGCCAGCCATGGGGCTTCGAGGTGCAGGTCCCCAGCGGGTTCGACTACTGGCAGGCCGACGGCGCACAGCGCAAGACCGTGAGCGAATGGCTGCAGATGGGCGTCCAGCTGCCGACGGGTACGCGCCTTCCGGACGGCAGCCAGCAGTTGTCGGCTGCCCTGCTGCTGCCAGCAGGCGCACGCGGCCCGGCGTTCCTGGTGCTGGACAACTTCCGCGCCATCCTGCGCTACAACAATTCGTCGTCGTATGCGCTGGCGGTCAGCCTGCTGGGCGATCGGTTCTCGGGCTGGGGCTTCATCGCCGGCAGCTGGCCGAAGGACGACAAGCCGCTGACCCGCAGCGAGCGGATGGAGCTGCAGAACCTGCTCAATGCTCGGGGCCACGATGCCGGCAATGCCGACGGCATCATCGGCGCCAACACCCGCAAGGCGATCCGTAACGCTCAGCAGGCCCTGGGCTGGCCGGCCGACGGGTACCCGACCCACCCCTTGCTCGATAGCCTGCGCCAGCCGTGAGTCGGCGCTGAAAGCGGCCTGTCAGCCATGGCAGGCTGCTTGTGTGATCACAGGGCGAACAGTGCCTGATTCAACGACAGGCACATGGCCTCGCTGTCGAGCGTCACCTGGGCGCCCAGAGGCAGGCACACGTTAGGGTCGCAATGCCCACTGCGCCAGCCGGCCAGCACTGGAATGCCCAGTGGCTCGAAGATATCGCCCAGTAGAGGCGTCAGCGCCGTCACCGTGATACCGGCAAAATCCCCCACCAGCACCCCTTTCACACCCCTGAGCTTGCCTGCCAGGCGCAGCTGAGTGAGCAGACGGTCGACACGGTAGAGTGGTTCGTTCACGTCCTCGATGAACAGGATGCAGCCTTCGAGATCGACCTCGGCGCAGGTGCCCAGGGTCGCACCGAGCATGGACAGGTTGCCCCCCATCAGGCGCCCCGTGGCCACACCAGGCACGAGGCAGGACAGCGCGAATGCGTGCGGATGCTCGATGACCGAGCCTTCGCTCAACATGCCGCTGAGCTGCTGGAACAGCGAGCTGCTGGTGGGGGGTTGCTTGTCGCCCAGCAGGTCGGCGTTGAGCATGGCCCCGTGGAAGGTGGGGAAGCCGGCGTGGCGATGGATGGCCGTGTGCAAGGCGGTGATGTCGCTGTAGCCGATCAGCGGCTTGGGATGGGCCCGCAGCAGGTCGAAGTCCAGCCGGTCGAGCAGGCGCATGCTGCCGTAACCGCCACGCATGCAGAGGATCGCGTCGATGTCCGGGTCGGCGAAGGCCGCGTGCAGGTCGGCCAGGCGTTGCTCGTCCGGACCGGCCAGGTAGCCTTCGGCCTGGAACACGCCAGGAAACACCCGGCAGCGGTAGCCGTGCTGCGCGAGCCAGAGACGCGCCTGTTCGGCGTCCAGTCGGGCCGGGCCTGCGGGTGCGACGATGGCGAAGCAGGCGTTGGCCGGGAGCGCCTTGGGCAGCCGGGAAACGGAGGCGGAAGCGAGAGACATGCGAGGCGTCCTTTTGCGCGATGACTGGAGATGCAGTGGATTGGAAGGGGTTTCACCATACAGCAGCGGTCCTGTCGAAGAACACCGGAATGCGCCAAGGCCAGGATCAGGCGGTGACGGATCTGACGCCATCGCGGACAAGCCTGCTTCCACACCCGTCGTCGTACCGCAGGAGAACAGTCGATCGCGGCCTCCTGTGGGAGCGGGCTTGCCCGCGATAGCGAGGGTCGCTTCACCCCGTCCGTGGCAGGTCGAACGACAGGCTGCCAGACAGCAAAATGCCGGCGCCGTCCGTGGACGTGCGCCGGCATTCGCAGACGGCTGGTGATCAGAGCTTGATCTTGGCCTCGTGCGCCTGCTGGTCGGCGTGGTACGAGGAGCGCACCAGCGGCCCGGAAGCGACGTTCTTGAAGCCCATCTTGTAGCCTTCCTCGGCGAACCAGGCGAAGGTGTCCGGGTGCACGAAGCGCTGCACCGGCAAGTGGCTGCGCGATGGCTGCAGGTACTGGCCCAGGGTCAGCATGTCGATGTCGTGCTCGCGCATGCGGTGCATGACCTCGATCACCTCCTCGTCGGTCTCGCCCAGGCCGAGCATCAGGCCCGACTTGGTCGGTACGTGCGGCACCAGCTGCTTGAACTTCTGCAGCAGGTCCAGCGACCAGTCGTAGTCCGACCCCGGGCGCGCAGCCTTGTACAGGCGCGGCACGGTCTCGAGGTTGTGGTTGAAGACATCCGGCGGCTCGGCCGCGGTGATGGCCAGCGCCACGTCCATGCGGCCACGGTAGTCCGGCACCAGGGTCTCCAGCTGCACGCCGGGCGACAGCGCGCGGATCTCGCGGATGCAGTCGGCGAAGTGCTGGGCGCCACCGTCACGCAGGTCGTCGCGGTCGACCGAGGTGATCACCACGTACTTCAGGCGCAGGTCGGCGATGGCCACGGCCAGGTTCTTCGGCTCGTCCACGTCCAGCGGCTTGGGTCGACCGTGGCCGACGTCGCAGAACGGACAGCGACGGGTGCAGATGTCGCCCATGATCATGAACGTGGCGGTGCCGCCAGAGAAGCACTCGCCCAGGTTCGGGCAGGACGCCTCTTCGCAGACGCTGTGCAGCTTGTGCTTGCGCAGCAGCTGCTTGATGCGATCCACCTCGGGGGAGACCGGGATGCGTACACGGATCCAGTCAGGCTTCTTCGGCAATTCTTCGGTGGGAATGATCTTCACCGGGATGCGCGCGACCTTCTCGGCGCCACGCAGCTTGACGCCGGCCTCGACCTTGCGCGGCGCAGGGCGCGCGGTTGCGTCGGTGGTCGGGATCAGGTTAGGCACGGCTTCTTGCACAATAGTCATATCAGTCGATTCCGCCCGTGAGGGTCGTCTGCTCGGCATAGTCGAGGTGCTTGACCAGCTGTTCGCGCAGCCTTGTGCTGACCTCGTTGAATTCGATCGGCCCCGCGAGATCGCGCAGCTGGGTCATGGCCAGCCCGGCGTAGCCGCAAGGGTTGATTCGGCGAAACGGTGCCAGGTCCATGTCCACGTTCAGGGCCAGGCCATGGAACGAGCGGCCGTTGCGGATACGCAGCCCCAGGGAAGCGATCTTGGCGCCGTTCACATAGACGCCTGGCGCGTCCGGCTTGGCGGCGGCCTGGACATCATACCCTGCCAGCAGCTCGATCAGGCTGCGTTCGATGCGGCTGACCAGGTCGCGCACGCCAAAACCCAGGCGACGCACGTCCAGCAGGAGGTAGGCGACCAGCTGACCTGGCCCGTGGTAGGTCACCTGCCCGCCGCGGTCGCTCTGGACCACGGGGATCTCGCCCGGCACCAGCAGGTGCTCGGCCTTGCCGGCCTGCCCCTGGGTGAAGACCGGCGGATGCTCGACCAGCCAGACTTCGTCCATGGTCGACGCATCGCGCTGCTCGGTGAATCGCCGCATGGCCTCCAGCACCGGTTCATAGGGCTGCAGGCCAAGCACGCGAACACCGAGACAGGCGGACATCACAGCACCATTTTGACGGTGCCGGTCGCGCGCAGGGCGCTGTTGATGTCCTGCAGCTGGTCCTCGCTGGTGGCGACGATGTGCAGTTGCACCGTGGTGTACTTGCCTTCCTTGCTCTGACGCTCGGCCAGGGTGGACAGGTCGACCTTGGCGTACTTGCTGAGGATCTCGATCACGCTGTCTCTGAAACCGACACCGGTCTCGCCGATCACCTTGATCGGGTAGTCCTCGCAGGGGAATTCGATTTTGTGCGACTTGACGTCTGCTTCGCTCATGGCGGGTACGGCCTCGCAAGGCGTGGCGACAACAAAGCCCCCGCGCGGCGCGCAGGGGCATGCAGGTCACGGATCAGTTGAACAACCCGTAGAAGAACAGACGAATGCTATCCCACATACGGCGGAAGAAACCACCCTCCTCGACCGCGTCGAGGGCGATCAGGTCGGCGCTGTGGACCACTTTGTCGTCCAGCTTGACCTCGACCTTGCCGATGACGTCGCCCTTGGCGATCGGCGCGGTCAGCTGTGGATTCAGGCTCATGGACGCCGCCAGGCGCTTGAGCTGGCCCTTGGGCATGGTCAGGGTCAGGTCGTCGGCCAGGCCGGCCTTGACCTGACCAGTGGCGCCTTTCCAGACCGGCGACTGGGCCAGTTCGGTGCCCTTCTGGTAGAAGGTCTGGGTTTCGTAGAAGCGGAAGCCATAGGTCAGCAGCTTCTGGGTCTCGGCGGCACGGGCCTGCTCGCTGTTGGTGCCGAACACCACGGCGATCAGACGCTGGCCATCACGCACGGCGGAGGCGACCATGCAGTAGCCGGCTTCCTCGGTGTGACCGGTCTTCAGGCCATCGACGGTCTTGTCGCGCCACAGCAGCAGGTTGCGGTTGGGCTGCTTGATGTTGTTCCAGAAGAACTCTTTCTGCGAGTAGATCGCGTAGTGCGCCGGGTCTTCGTTGATGATCGCGCGCGCCAGCAGGGCCATGTCGTGCGCCGAGGAGTAGTGCTCCGGGTGCGGCAGGCCGGTCGGGTTCATGAAGTGGCTGTTGCTCATGCCCAGGTCGGCGGCGGTCTTGTTCATCATGTCGGCGAACGCGTCTTCGCTGCCGGCGATGTGCTCGGACAGCGCGACGCTGGCGTCGTTGCCCGACTGGATGATGATCCCGTGCAGCAGGTCGCTGACGGTCACCTGGCTACCCACCTTGATGAACATCCGCGAACCACCGGTCCGCCAGGCGTTCTCGCTGACGGTGACCGGGTCGTTCTCGCCGATCTGCCCGCGACGGATGTCGAGCGTGGCGATGTAGGCGGTCATCAGTTTGGTCAGGCTGGCCGGCGGCAGGCGCTCGTCACCATTGTTCTCGACCAGCACGTTGCCACTGGACGCATCCATCAGCACATAGGATTTGGCGGCCAGTTGCGGGGGCGCCGGCATCATCTGCTCGGCCGCGAAGGTCACGGGAGCGATCAGCAGCAGAACGGGCAGGCAAAGGCGTTTGGCAATAGAGGTGATGTTCATCCGTCTCTCGAAATGGCTAATGGTCTCGCTGCCCGAAGGCAGCCTGTTCAAAGGCCAGCGGCTGGTGGGCAAAAGCCGCCATTGTACATGGAAGGGCCGCGTCAAGCTTCAAGCTTTGAGCCTCAAGCGGCAAGTGAAAGCAGCAGCGGTGATCGCCCTGCCTGTCGCTTGCCGCCGGTCGCCCAGCGCTGATGGCTTGCGGCGGCCTCAGTCCGTGACCAGCTTGGCCTGGCCCAGGTTGGCCAGGCGTACGCTGTCCTGGGTCTGCTGGACCTCGCCCTGGCTGTTCATCGGGCCCAGGCGCACGCGGTGCAGCGTCTGCTGGTTGCGCACGATGGAGCTGATGAACACCGGTGCGCTGACCATGGTGCTGAGCTTGGCCCGCAGCAGCTCGGCGGCGTCCGGGTTGGCGAAAGCGCCGACCTGCAGGAACATGCCGCCGTTGTTGCTCGGCACCGCACCGCTGGACACCTGGACCGGTACCACGGCAGCCGCGTGCTGCTGGGGCGGTGGTGTCCACTGCTCTACCGTGCCGGTGCTCTTCGTGATCGGCTGGGCCTGGGCAACCTGCGGCTCGTTGAGCACCAGGGGCGCCGGACGACCCCGGGAGGCCCACCATTGCTGCGGGTCGATCCCCTCGACGCGCACGCGCGCGGTGCCGGTCTCGGCATAGCCCAGCTTCTTGGCCGCCGCATAGGACAGGTCGATGATACGGTCGGAATAGAACGGCCCGCGGTCGTTGACCCGCAGGATGACACTGCGCTGGTTGTCCAGGTTGGTGACCTTGACGTAGGCCGGCAGGGGCAGCGTCTTGTGCGCGGCGCTCATGCCATAGAGGTCGTACACCTCGCCGTTGGCAGTGTTCTGCCCATGGAACTTGGTGCCGTACCAGGACGCGGTGCCTTCGGCGCGGTAGCCGCGGAAGTCCTGCATCGGGTAGTAGGTCTTGCCCAGCACGGTGTAGGGGTTGGCCTTGTAGTTGCCGGTGTGCAGCGTCGGCGTGGCGTCGGGGATCTTGCTCACGTCCACGTCCCACCAGGGCGCGCCGTCCTTGTGCGCGCGGTTGATGTCGAGCCCTGGCTGGGCACGCACCACCGACGGGCCCTTGGCCTTGGGCGCGGTGGGACGGCTGGACGAGCAGCTGGCCACGGCCAGGCCCAGGGCCAGGCAGGTGAGCAACTTGAAGGAAGTGACGATGTACGGTGCACGCATTACTTGATACCCCGGGCTTGAACCAGCTGCTGCGATAGCTGATGCACCGCCATGGCATACATCACGCTGCGGTTATAGCGAGTGATCGCATAGAAATTCTTCAGGCCCATCCAGTATTCCGGGCCTTGCTCGCCGTCCAGGCGGAAGGCGGTCACCGACAGGTCGTCGGGCAGCGCATCTTGACTCGACCAGCCCAGCGCCCGCAACTGCGCCACGGTGCTGGCCGGTTCGATGCCCGGCGTCAGGCCTTCGTCGACCCGGTCGCCGATCACCACGGCGCGGCTGACCACCGGCTGCCCGGCGACCCAGCCATGGGCCTTGAAGTAGTTGGCCACGCTGCCGATGGCGTCGTCCGGGTCGGTCCAGATGTTGATGTGCCCGTCGCCGTCGAAGTCCACGGCATAGGCGCGGAAGCTGCTGGGCATGAACTGCGGCAGGCCCATGGCACCGGCGTAGGAGCCCTTGGGCACCAGCGGGTCGAGCTGCTCGGCACGTGCCAGCAGCAGGTACTCGCGCAGCTCCTTGCGGAAGAACGCCGACCGGGGCGGATAGTCGAAGCCCAGGGTCGACAGGGCGTCGATCACCCGGTAGTTGCCGGTGTTGCGACCGAAGAACGTTTCCACGCCGATGATCGCCACGATGACCTCGGCCGGTACGCCGTAGGTCTGCTCGGCACGCGCCAGGACCGCCTCGTGCTGGCGCCAGAAGTCCACGCCACGGGCGATGCGCGCCTCGGTGAGGAACATCGGCCGGTAGTCCTTCCACGGCTTGACCCGTTCGGCCGGCCGCGAGATGGCATCGAGGATCGACTGCTTGCGCTGGACTTCGCTGAACACGCTCGTCAGCTGTTCGCTGGCAAAGCCATGGTCGCGCGTCATCTCGCCGATGAACTCGGCTACCTGCGGTGAGCCGTCATAGTCGCCGGCGATGGCCTGCTGGACGGCGCCAACCAGCCCGATCGCGCCGATCCACGGCATACAACGGGCTGCCCAGCCACGCACTGCTTGCATATGAGTGTTCACCTTATTCAAACCTGTGCGATCCATTTGCGGTGCGTGTGGATCGACATCAAAACGCCAAACGCTGACAGCAGCGTCACCAACGAAGTTCCGCCGTAGCTGATGAAGGGCAGCGGCACCCCCACCACGGGCAAGAGGCCGCTGACCATGCCGATGTTGACGAACACATAGACGAAGAATGTCATGGTCAGACTGCCTGCCAGCAGCTTGCCGAACAGGGTCTGGGCCTGGGCCGTGATCATCAGGCCACGGCCGATCAACAACAGGTAGATCAGCAGCAGTGCGCAGATGCCCACCAGGCCGAACTCCTCGCCGAGCACGGCGATGATGAAGTCGGTGTGGCTCTCCGGCAAGAAGTCCAGGTGCGACTGGGTACCCAGCAGCCAGCCCTTGCCGAACACCCCGCCCGAGCCGATCGCGGCCTTCGACTGGATGATGTTCCAGCCGGTGCCGAGCGGATCACTCTCTGGGTCGAGGAAGGTCAGCACGCGCTGCTTCTGGTAGTCGTGCATGACGAAGAACCACATGGCCACCGCCACCGGCACCGCCGCGGCCACCACGCTGAGGATCCAGCGCCAGCGCAATCCGCCCATGAACAGAACGAAGGCGCCCGAGGCGAGGATCAGCAAGGCCGTGCCCAGATCGGGCTGGCGCACGATGAGGATGAACGGCACGCCGATCAGCACCAGGCTGATCATCACGTGCTTGAGGTGCGGTGGCAGGGTGCGTTTGGCCAGGTACCAGGCGATGGTGGCCGGCATGATGATCTTCATGAACTCCGAGGGCTGGAAGCGGATCACCCCCGGAATGTTGATCCAGCGGGTGGCGCCCATGGCGTTGTGGCCCATGACGTCCACCACCACCAGCAGCAGCACCCCGACCAGGTAGGCCAGGGGAACCCAGCGCGCCATGAAACGCGGCTCGAGCTGGGCGATGACGAACATCGAGGCCAGGCCCAGGCCGAAGGAGCTGGCCTGCTTGAGCAGCAGGTCCCAGTTCTTGCCACTGGCCGAATACAGCACGAACAGGCTGCCGGCGGCCAGGGTCAGGAGGATGATCAGCAGAGGACCGTCGATGTGGATGCGCTGCAAGAAGCTGGCGCGTCGACGCATCACGTCCTCGCTGGAGAGCATGCGATCGAAATTGTTCTTCACGGGGCCGTTTCCTGGGCGACGGTGGCTGGCGCGTATTCGGCCTTGAGGTGGCCCTGCTCGTCGAGCAGCCAGGCGTCCATCACCTGGCGCACGACCGGGGCGGCGACGCCGGAGCCGGACTCGCCGTTCTCGACCATCACCGAGACCACGATCCGCGGATCGTCGGCCGGGGCGAAGCCGACGAACAGGGCGTGGTCGCGGTGGCGCTCCTGGAGTTTGTTGCGGTCGTACTTCTCGCCCTGCTTGATCGCCACCACCTGGGCGGTGCCGCTCTTGCCGGCGATGCGGTATTGGGCGCCGATCGAGGCCTTGCGCGCGGTGCCCCGGGCGTTGTGCATCACCTGCTCCATGCCATGGGTGACCTTGGCCCAGTCGGACTTGTCGCGCAGGACGATGTCCGGCATCGGGTCGTCGTCCACCGGCGGCTGACCCTCGATGGTCTTGGCCAGGTGCGGACGGTTCCACTTGCCCTTGTTGGCGATCAGCGCAGTGGCCTGGGCCAGCTGCAAGGGCGTGGCCTGCATGTAGCCCTGGCCGATGCCGAGGATCAGCGTCTCGCCGGGGAACCAGGCCTGGCGGCGGGTGGCGCGTTTCCATTCGCGCGACGGCATCAGCCCGGCGGACTCCTCGAACATGTCCAGCGAGACGCGCCGGCCGATGCCGAAGCGGTTCAGGTAGCTGGCCAGTCGGTCGATGCCCATCTTGTGCGCCAGGTCGTAGAAGTAGGTGTCGTTGGAGCGCATGATCGCGGTGTCCAGATCCACCCAGCCATCGCCGCTGCGGTTCCAGTTACGGTACTTGTGGTCGTAGTTGGGCAGCTGGTAGTAACCGGGGTCGAACACCCGACTGGCCGCCATCACCACGCCACTGTCCAGGCCGGCGATGGCCACGGCCGGCTTGATGGTCGATCCGGGCGGATACAGCCCGCGCAGCACGCGGTTGAACAGCGGGCGATCGATCGAGTCGCGCAGCTCGGCATAGGCCTTGAAACTGATGCCGGTGACGAACAGGTTGGGGTCGAAGCTTGGCTGGCTGACCATCGCCAGCACCTCGCCGGTACGCGGGTCCAAGGCGACGATGGCGCCCCGGCGACCGGCCAGGGCAGCCTCGGCAGCCTCCTGCAGCTTGATGTCCAGGCTCAGCACGATGTCCTGGCCCGGTTTCGGGTCGGTGCGCTTGAGCACCCGCAACACACGGCCGCGGGCGTTGGTCTCGACCTCTTCATAGCCCACCTGGCCATGCAGCTGCGGCTCGTAGAAGCGCTCGATGCCGGTCTTGCCGATGTGGTGGGTGCCGCTGTAGTTCACCGGGTCGAGGGTCTTGAGTTCCTTCTCGTTGATGCGCCCGACGTAGCCGACCGAGTGCGCGAAGTGCGCCCCTTGCGGGTAGTGACGCACCAGTTGTGCCACCACCTCGACACCGGGCAGGCGGAACTGGTTGACGGCCACGCGGGCGATCTGTTCCTCGGTCAGCTCGAACAGGATCGGCACCGGCTCGAACGGCCGACGCCCCTGGCGCATGCGCTTCTCGAACAGCGCCCGATCGTCCTCGGTCAGTTCCAGCACCTCGACGATGGCGTCGAGCACCTGCTGCCAGTCGCCGGCCCGCTCGCGGGTCATGCTCAGGCTGAAGCTGGGCCGGTTGTCGGCGATGATCACCCCGTTGCGGTCGAAGATCAGCCCACGGGTCGGCGGAATCGGCTGCACGTGCACCCGATTGTTCTCCGACAGCGTGGAGTGATAGTCGTACTGGATCACCTGCAGGTAATACAGGCGCGCGATGAGCACGCACACCAGCAGCATGACCGCGCTCGCGCCGACCACGACACGATTGCGCACCAGGCGGGCGTCCTTCTCGTGGTCCTTGAGACGAATCGGCTGCGACATCGGGAAGGCTTACTGGCTCATTTATGGTAAGGATGCCCGGACAGCACGGTCCAGGCGCGATAGAGCTGTTCGCCGATCAGTATCCTTACCAACGGGTGCGGCAGCGTGAGCGGCGACAGCGACCAGCGCTGTTCGCTGCGCGCGCAGACCTCCGGCGCCAGGCCTTCCGGGCCACCGACCATCAGGTTGACGGTGCGCGCATCGAGGCGCCAGCGGTCCAGTTCGACCGCCAGCTGCTCGGTGCTCCACGGCTTGCCGTGCACCTCGAGGGTGACGATCCGCTCGCCCGGCTGGACCTTGGCCAGCATGGCCTCTCCCTCCTGACGGATCAGGCGGGTGACATCGGCATTCTTGCCGCGGGTATTGAGCGGGATTTCCACCAGCTCCAGGGCCAGCTCGGGCGGCAGACGCTTGGCATACTCGTGCCAACCGTCCTCCACCCAGCGAGGCATGCGCGAACCGACCGCGATCAGGCGTAGACGCACGATCCGTCCTCAGCCGCGATCTTTGAGGTTGTCGGCGTAGCTGTGGGTATTTTCCGGGCTGTGGTGCTTGCCATCGGCCGCACGGCTCTGCTCGGCACCGAGCCACAGGCGCTCGAGGTCGTAGAACTGACGGGCAGCGGCGGTCATCATGTGCACGATGACGTCGTTGAGGTCCAGCAGGACCCAGTCGCTGTCGCCCTTGCCTTCTTCGCCCAGCGGCTGCACGCCTTTCTGCTTGACGATTTCGCGGGTCTTCTCGAGCATCGCGTTGATCTGGCGGGTCGACGTACCCGTGGCGATGATCATGTAGTCGGTCAGGCTGTGCTTGTCGCGCACGTCGATGACCTGGATGTCCTGGGCCTTGACGTCTTCGAGGGCCGACTTGGCCAGCTCGACCAGCTCTTCGCCGGTAATGTTCTGCTTGGTCATAAAAACTCGTTCAACTCATTGGATGAGGCGCGTGGCGCGCCTTCAGTTCGGCGCACGGTACAAATCGTGCGCCTCGATGTAGGCCAGTACTGCGTCCGGCACCAGGAACCGTACCGATTTGCCGCTGGCCAGCAGCTGTCGGATCTGTGTGGCCGACACCGCGAGCGGCGTCTGCCAGACGAACGAAATATGCCCCGCCGGCCCTGGCAGCGCGGTGGGATCGTTCTGTGAACGCGCTGCCAGCAGGTTGCGCAGCGCGTCCGGGGGTTCGACGTCGGCATCCGGGCGTTGCAGCACCAGGATGTGACAGTGTTGCAGCAGCTCTTCCCAGCGGTGCCAGCCTGGCAAGCCGCAGAAGGCGTCCCAGCCCAACAGCAGGAACAGCGCATCGTTCGGCGCCAGTTCGGCGCGGATCGACTCGAGGGTGTCGATGGTATACGACGGCTTGTCGCGCGACAGCTCCCGCGCATCGACGCTCAGACGCTCGGCACCCTCCACCGCCTGCCGGACCATCGCCAGACGGTCGTTGGCCGTCACCTGGGGCGTGTCGCGGTGCGGCGGGCGGGCGTTGGGCAGCAGGCGCAGCTCGTCCAGGTCCATGAACTCGGCCACTTCCAGCGCACCGCGCAGGTGGCCGATGTGCACCGGATCGAACGTGCCGCCGAGAATCCCGACGCGTCGCACCGCCTGCGCGCCACTCACCTCAGCAAGGCTCCTGGCCGCGCAGCTGACCGTCGCCGATCACCACGTACTTCTCGCAGGTCAGCCCTTCCAGCCCGACCGGCCCACGTGCGTGCAGCTTGTCGGTGGAGATGCCGATCTCCGCGCCCAGGCCGTACTCGAAGCCGTCGGCGAAGCAGGTCGGTGCGTTGAGCATCACCGAGGCCGAATCGACTTCGGCGATGAAGCGCCGCGACTGGCCCTGGTGTTCGGTGACGATGGCGTCGGTGTGGTGCGAGCCGTAGTGGTTGATGTGCTCGATCGCCGCGTCCAGGCCCTCGACCACGCGGATCGACAGGATCGGCGCCAGGTATTCAGTGCTCCAGTCGTCCTCGCTGGCCGGGATCGCCTCGATGAACTGGCGCGTGCGCTCGCACCCGCGCAGTTCCACGCCCTTGTCCTGGAAGCGCCGGGCCATTTCCGGCAGGAAGGCCGAGGCCAGGCGCTGATCGACCAGCAAGGTCTCCATGGCGCCGCAGATGCCGTAGCGGTAGGTCTTGGCGTTGAAGGCGATGCGCCAGGCCTTGTCCAGGTCGGCGTGTTCACCGACGTAGACGTGGCAGATGCCGTCCAGGTGCTTGATCACCGGTACACGGGCGTCGCGGCTGATGCGCTCGATCAGGCCCCGTCCACCGCGCGGTACGATGACGTCGACGAACTGCGGCATGCTGATCAAGGCGCCCACCGCTTCGCGATCGGTGGTCTCGACCACCTGCACCACGGCAGGCGGCAGGTCGGCGGCGGCCAGCCCACGCTGGATGCACGCGGCGATGGCCCGATTGGAATGGATCGCCTCGGAGCCGCCGCGCAGGATGGTGGCGTTGCCGGACTTCAGGCACAGGCTCGCCGCATCGATGGTCACGTTCGGTCGCGACTCGTAGATGATCCCGATCACGCCCAGTGGCACGCGCATCTTGCCGATCTGGATGCCCGACGGGCGGTAGCTCATGTCACGGATCGCCCCCACCGGATCCGGCAGCCCGGCGACCTGACGCAGCCCGGCGATCATGCCGTCGATGCGTGCCGGCGTCAGCGCCAGGCGGTCGAGCAGCGCCGGCTCGAGGCCATTGGCACGCCCTGCGTCCAGGTCACGCTGATTGGCGGCGGCCAAGGCCTCACGGTCGGCATCCAGGGCGTCGGCGGCCGCATTGAGCGCGCGGTTCTTCTGCGCGGTGCTGGCACGGGCGATCACACGGGAGGCTTCACGGGCGGCCTGACCGAGACGGGTCATGTAGTCAAGAACGGACTCAGTCATGGGTTCTGTGTCTTGGCGATGGGGAAAGCGGCTGATTATAACTGCCACATGGGTATACGCCCAGCGGTGGCAGGCCGATGGCAGATGTTGTGTAGGAATAATCTGTATGAAAGATGTAACTGGGGTTGACCTGAAGACCGTGAAACGCCTCCTTGAACGGGGTGGGATTGCGCCTGGGAGAAACCCAGCAGACTCTATCGCTGGCAAGCCAGCTCCCACCCAGACCTCTGCAACCGTCAATGTCGGCATGGCTGCGCAAGCAGCCCGCTCCCACAGAGGGGGACGCCCATCCACGACGTGCCTCGATACAATCGGCCCGGTGAGTTTTTCCACCCACTGCGGTCTAGGCAACTGAACGCGTTTCGCGCACGAGCCCTCATCCACCGGACACCGACGACTTGCTATGATCCCCACACCGCCCAGCCGAGCCGACCGTATGCCTGATGCCCCCTGCCCTGCGGTCGCCCTGCCCGACACGTTCTTCGACCGTGATGCCCAGACACTGGCTCAGGCCCTGCTCGGCAAGGTCATCCGCCATCGCCAGGGCGACCTGTGGCTGGCGGCGCGGATCATCGAGACCGAGGCCTACTACCTGTCCGACAAGGGCAGCCATGCGTCGCTGGGCTACACCGAAAAGCGCAAGGCCCTGTTTCTCGATGGCGGGCACATCTACATGTACTACGCCCGCGGTGGCGACTCGGTGAACTTCAGCGCCCACGGTCCGGGCAATGCGGTGCTGATCAAGTCCGCCTACCCCTGGGTCGATGCCATTTCCGATGCCAACAGCCTGGCACAGATGCAACTCAACAACCCCGACGCCAGCGGCCAGCCGCGACCACCGGAGCGCCTGTGTGCCGGGCAGACCCTGCTCTGCCGCGCCCTGGGCCTGAAGGTGCCGCAGTGGGACGCCCAGCGTTTCGACCCGCAGCGCCTGTACGTCGAAGACTGCGGCATCGAGGTCAAACGCATCATCCAGACCACCCGCCTGGGGATCCCCCACGGCCGCGACGAGCACTTGCCCTACCGCTTCGTCGATGCCGACTATGCCCGCCATTGCACACGCAACCCGCTTCGGCGTGGCCAGGTCGAAGGCCGGGATTTCTTCATTCTCGAACAAGGAAGCTGAACCATGGGCCAATGGCTCGACAGCCTGACGGGCTGGCTCAGCGCCAACCCTCAATGGCTTGGCGTCGCGATTTTTCTGGTGGCCTGCATCGAGTGCCTGGCCATCGCCGGGGTGATCGTGCCCGGCACGGTGCTGTTGTTCGCAGTGGCGGTGCTGGCCGGCAGCGGCGCGATGTCGCTGAGCGAGACGCTGCTGCTGGGGTTCGCCGGCGGCCTGTTGGGTGATGCCCTGTCCTACACCCTGGGCCGGCGCTTCCACCAGAACATCCGCCAACTGCCGCTGCTGCGCGACCATCCGGAGTGGATCGGCGGCGCCGAGACCTACTTCCATCGCTACGGCATCGCCAGCCTGCTGGTCGGTCGCTTCATCGGCCCGCTGCGGCCGATGCTGCCCATGGTCGCCGGGATGTTCGACATGCCCCTGGCGCGCTTCATCGGCGTCAGCGTGGTGGCCGCCGCCGGCTGGTCGGTCGCCTACCTGCTGCCCGGCTGGGCTACCGGCGCGGCGATGCGCCTGCCGCTGCCCGAAGGCTTCTGGTGGCAAGCCGGGATCATCGCTGGCGTATTGGCGGTGCTGATCGGTTTGAGCATCAACAGCAGCGTACGCCACCAGCGATACGGCACGCGCCTGATCGCCGGTGTCAGCCTGGTGGCGCTGGTCGCGCTGTTCCTGGGCTGGCCATACCTGCTGCACTTCGACCAGGGGGTGATGGCGCTGATCCAGGAGCATCGCCGTCAAGCCCTCGACCAGGTCATGGTGGTCATCACGCGGCTCGGCGACTTCCGTACCCAGTTCGTTCTGGCCGCCCTGCTCACCGCTTTGCTGCTGATCACCCGGCAGTGGCGCCATGCGCTGTTCGCCTGTGGCACGCTGCTGGGCACCGCGGTGGCCAACGGCACGCTCAAGTGGTTGTTCGCCCGCGCCCGCCCGGAAGTGCTGAGCGACCCGCTGACCAGCTACAGCATGCCCAGCGGCCACAGCTCGGCATCGTTCGCGTTCTTCCTGACGGTGGCGGTGCTGGCCGGGCGTAGCCAGCCGGTGCGCCTGCGCCTGACCTGGATCGTGCTCGGCTGCCTGCCAGCGCTGGCGATCGCGACGTCGCGGGTCTACCTGGGCGCCCACTGGCCGACCGATATCCTCGCCGGTTCACTGCTGGCCTGCTGCGTCTGCGCCACCAGCCTGGCCCTGGTCCAGCGCCACCAGCCGCTGCCGGCCCTGGCACCACGGGTCTGGTGGCTGGTCGTGCCGGCCTGTGTCGCGCTGCTGACGTTCTTCGCCCTGTACGCGCTGCCCGACGCCGTGGCGCGCTACCGCTACGAGCTGCTCGACGCGCCGCTGCCCTGAGCGGCGCGGCTCAGGCGAACAGCTCGCCCTGCAAGCGCTCGAGCAAGGCCTGGATACGGTCCAGCCGTTGCCCGGGCGCGTCCATGGCCAGCAGTTCGAGCTTGTCCTCGTCCATCAACGGCAGCAGGTAGGCCAACTGATTGGCCAAGGCCTGGCGCCCGGTCACCGCCGTGGGCATGCCCAGCGCCTCGACCATCGGGTGCTCGCCCAGGGCCGTCAGCAGCGCCAGCAGGTCGTCGTCCTGCTCGACCAGCGGGCTGTCGGCCATCTCGTCCAGCCAGCGCACCTCGGCCTGCATCAGCTGGCGCTTGTCGACCTGGGTGTCGATCAGCTCGAAACGTCGGCGCCCCTCGACCCGGATGCCCAGCAGACCGTTGTCCTGCTGGGTGAAGTCGCGGATCACCGCCTCGCAGCCGATCGGCGCCACGGCCAGGGGCGCCTTGCCGACCTGCTCGCCTTCGCGGATGCAGACCACGCCAAAGCCATCGCCCTGCTTCATGCACTGGCCGATCATGTCCAGGTAACGGGCCTCGAAGATCTGCAGGTCCAGCCAGCAGCCGGGAAACAGCACGGTATCGAGGGGAAACAGCGGTAGGCTCATCGTCATTCCTCAGGTCGCCAGGCTGACCGCCAGCGGCAGGAACACCGCCGTGGCCACGCCCATCAGGCTCATCGCCAGCGCCGCGAAGGCGCCGCATTCGTCACTTTCCTGCAAGGCCACCGAGGTACCCACCGCATGGGCGGTCACCCCCAGGGCCATGCCACGTGCTTCGGGGCTGAGCACGCCGCAGCGGGTCAGCAGCGCCGGGCCGAAGATCGCGCCCAGCACCCCGGTGATCAGCACTAACACCGCTGCCAGAGCCGCCACGCCGCCAATCTGCTCGGCCACCAGCATGGCGATGGGCGAGGTCACCGACTTGGGCGCCATGGTCATCAGGATCATGTGCTCGGCGCCGAACCCGTACCCCAGTGCCACGCAGGCTCCGGTGGCGAAGACGCCGCCGAGCACCAGCGTGATCAGGATCGGCCAGAACAGCTGGCGGATGCGCCGCAGGTTGAGGTACAGCGGCACCGCCAGGGCCACCGTCGCCGGCCCGAGCAGGATGTTGAGGATCTCGGTGCTGCTCCGGTACTCACGGTAGTCGATGCCACAGGCCAGCAGCACGCCGATGACCAGCAGCATCGACAGCAGCACCGGCTGCAGGAAGATCCAGCGGGTCTTTTCGTACAGCGCCAGGGCCAGCTGGTAGGCGCCCAGCGTCACGCCGATGCCGAACAGGGGGTGGTGGGTCACGGCGCCCGCCGCGCCTTGCCAGTCGAGCATCATGGTCGGTCCTCGGGGTGGGCATGACGGCGCATCAACCGTTGCATCAGCAGGCCGACGAACACCAGCGTCACCAGGCAGGACACCACCAGCGCACCGACGATCGCCCAGAAGTCGGCGGCGATGGCAGCGGCATACACCATCACGCCCACCGCAGGCGGCACCAGCAGCAATGGCAGGTAACGCAGCAGGCTGGCCGAGGCTTCGCTCAGCGGTTTGCCGACCTCGCCGCGCAGCATCAGGAACACTAACAGCAGCAGCAGGCCGATGATCGGCCCGGGCAAGACCGGTACCAGCAGGTGGTTGAGCGCCGTGCCCAAGAGTTGGAACAGCACCAGCCATGTCAGACCGCGCAACAGCATCGAGGACCTCCTTCGCATGACGGGGCATTATAACCATGCCCTTCCTTCTTTACGGCAAGGCCGCGTTTCGTCCGAACACAGCCATCGGTAGACGTTCGGTGACTGTCTGCGCCTGCCCGTTCTGCGGCATACTCGCGCCATCCTGTGCCCGGAAGCCGCCATGCGCCCACTGCTGCCTTTGTCCTTGATCCTGTTGCTCGCCGCCTGTGGCGAGGGCGAGTCACTTGCGCCGCCCGACGCCCGTCTGCCGGACGGCGGCCGCTATCGCGGCGAGGTGGTGAACGGCCTGCTCCAGGGTGCAGGACGCATCGACTACCCCAACGGCAGCTGGTATGCCGGCAATTTCGTCAACGGGCAGTGGCATGGCCAGGGCGAATGGCACGGCAGCAACGGTGAGGTGTACCGGGGCGAGTTCGCCCAGGGCCTGTTCCATGGCCTGGGCGACCTGGTCACCTCCGGCAGTCACTACGCCGGCACGTTCAAGCACGGGCGGCGCGATGGCGAAGGCACGCTCAAGGAGCAAGGGTCGACCTACCGCGGCCAGTTCAAGGACGACCAGTACTCGGGCGCCGGGCAGCTCGACCTGGCCGACGGCAGCCGCTACCAGGGGTTGTTCAGCGACGGCAAGCCCAACGGCACCGGCATGCGCAGCGACCCGAGCGGCAACCAGTTCAGCGGTCAGTTCGTCAATGGCCTGCTGCAGGGCAGCGGCACCTACAACAGCGTCGAGGGCGAGCAGTACATCGGTGAGTTCAAGGACAGTCGCCTGGAAGGCCGTGGCCGCTACGAGAACGCCGACGGCGACGTCTGGATCGGCACCTTCAAGGACGGCGCGCTGACCGGTGAGGGCGAACTGCTCGGCAGTGATGGCAGCCGCTACAAGGGCGGTTTCCGCGACTGGCGCTTCAGTGGCGAAGGCCGCCTGCAACTGGCCGATGGCAGCCAGTACGTCGGCGGCTTCGACAACGACGCCTACCATGGCCACGGTCGATTGCTGCTGGCCGACGGGCGGGTCGAGAGCGGGCAATGGATCAATGGCGTGCGCGTGCGGGACGAAAAAGGCGCGCTGCTGCCCGACCCGCTCGAACTGGCGCTGCTCAACCAGGGCACGCTGCTGGACAAGGCGCTGGGCGCGGTCACCCGGTCGGGCAAGGCGATCCAGTTGTACAGCCTGGTGGTGGCCGGCGATGGCCAGCAGAGCGTGTTCCTGCGCGAGGCCGATTACGTCAGCAACCTGCTCAAGGTACGCTTCGGCGCGCGCAGCCAGGTCACCCTGGTCAACCACCGTGATCACCTGGCCGATCGGCCCATGGCGACCCGCGAGAACCTGACCCGCGCCGCGCGCACTTTGGCCGAGCGCAGCCGGCCGAACGACCTGCTGTTCATCTACCTGACCAGCCATGGCAGCAGCGACCATCAGCTGGTGCTGGACCAGCCGCGCCTGCAGTTGGCCGACCTGTCGGCCGACCAGCTGGCCAGTGCCCTGGCGCCGCTCAAGTCACGCAACAAGGTGATCGTCATATCCGCCTGTTACTCGGGCGGCTACCTGGCGCCACTGAAGGACGAGCACACGCTGATCATGACCGCGGCGCGGGCCGATCGGGTGTCGTTCGGCTGCTCCGAGGAGGCGGATTTCACCTATTTCGGCGACGCCTTGTTCGCCCAGGCGCTGAACCAGACCGACGACCTCGAACAGGCGTTTGAACTGGCGCGCCAGAGCGTTGCCGAACGGGAACAGAAGGAAGGGTTCGAAGCGTCCGAACCGCAGATCTGGGCACCGGAGCCGGTGCTCGCGCACTGGCGGCGATTGCGTCACCAGCAAGCCGAAGATGCCCTGCGCAACGTCGCCTCGAAACCGGCCTCGTCACACGCGAGCAGCACGGTCCGCCGTTAGACCGCGTCGCCTTTCCGGGAGAAACCGTCATGTACCTGACCCCTCAGCACGTCCTGCTCGCCGGCGCCACCGGGCTGACCGGCGAGCACCTGCTCGACCGCCTGCTGAACGAGCCGACTGTCAGTCGGGTGCTGGCCCCGACCCGGCGTCCATTGGTCGCCCATGCGCATCTCGAGAACCCGGTCGGCGAGCCTGCCCAGGTCCTGGAGCAGCTCGAAGGCCCGGTGGACATCGCCTTCTGCTGCCTGGGCACCACGCTCAAGCAGGCCGGTTCCGAAGCGGCCTTTCGTGCGATCGACCTGGACCTGGTCGTGGCGTTCGCCGCCCGTGCCCGCGCGTTGGGCGCCCGACATCTGTTGGTGATCAGCGCCATCGGCGCCGACCCGGAATCGTCGATCTTCTACAACCGCGTCAAGGGCGAGATGGAGCAGGCACTGCGCGCGCAGGACTGGCCACAGCTGACCTTGGCTCGTCCTTCGCTGCTCATCGGCGAGCGCCTGGAGCCGCGTCTCGCCGAACGCATCGCCGCACCGCTGTCGCGCCTGGTGCCGGGCAAGTACCACGGGATCGAAGCCTGCGTCCTGGCGCGGGCGTTGTGGCGCCTGGCCCTGGAGGAGCAGGACGGTGTGCGGGTGGTGGAGTCGGATGAATTGCGGCGGCTGGGCAAGTGATGAAGGCCTGACGTGGCCGACTGGCAACCGGTGGCGGAAGGCGCCGGTCGCTTACCCTTCAAATTTGAGAACAGTATTGCCGGTCCTGGCCTCATCGCGGGCAAGCCCGCTCCTATAGAACAAAAATAGTTTGTTGATTTCAAAGGAAATAATTTTAGAATTTTTGTGGGCCCTGCGGGCCCAATCGCGGCACTGGGGCCGCTCCCACAGGTGACCGCGATAGCCTGCAATCCCGCGCGGTGGGGCTATGGGTGTAGGAGCGGCCCCTGTGCCGCGATGGGCTGCAAGGCAGCCCGTGAACCCAGGACGATGGGCGAACCCTGAAGCGTGCCGCCTACAACCCACCCTGCGCCTGATACCGAACCCCCAGCACCGTCAGCACCGACAACGGCAGCAGCAGCGTGTCGAGCACCAGGCTCCCCGGCAGGTCCAGCCGCGGCCAGGCGGGGGCCTCGGTGCCGAAGCGCTGCATCGCGCAGCACCCGCCGTTCAGCGCATACAGGTCCAGCCGCGTGCCGGCGTACACCACCGGCGCGCCCGGGTGGGCCGCATCGAGGGTGCGCACGGTGGCGCATCCGCAACTCAGGGCCAGCACCAGGGCCAGGGCGATGCTGCGGTTCGGTTTCACTCCTCGGCGGCGCCCAGGTGGTGCTCGCCCCAGCGGGGCAGCATGTCCTGCGGAATCTCCAGCAGGTTGAGGATCCGCGCGACGACGAAGTCGATCAGGTCGTCGAGGGTCTGCGGCTGGTGATAGAAGCCCGGCGCCGCCGGCAGGATCACCGCGCCCATCTGCGAGAGCTTGAGCATGTTCTCAAGATGGATGGTGGAGAACGGCGCCTCGCGCGGCACCAGGATCAGCTGCCGGCGCTCCTTGAGCGTAACGTCGGCGGCGCGCTCGATCAGGTTGTTGCAGGCGCCCGTGGCGATCGCCGACAAAGTGCCGGTGGAGCACGGCACCACCACCATGGCCGCCGGGGCACCGGAGCCGGAGGCGACCGGCGACATCCAGTCTTCCTTGCCGTACACGCGGATCTGCCCCGCCGCCGCGCCGGTGTACTCGGTGAGGAAGGCCTGCATGGCCTGGGGCTTGGCCGGCAGGATCACGTCGGTCTCGGTGGACATCACCAGCTGCGCGGCCTTGGAAATCAGAAAGTGCACTTCGCGGTCTTCACGCACCAGGCAGTCCAGCAGGCGCAGGCCGTACTGCGCGCCCGAAGCGCCGGTCATGGCCAGGGTGACGCGCCGTGGCCCGCTCATCGCAGGGCCTCGGCGAGCTTGCCGTGCAGGCCACCGAAGCCGCCGTTGCTCATGATCACCACGTGGGTGCCGGGCCGCGCCTGGCCCTTCACGCGCTCGATGATCGCCTCGAGGCTGTCGGCGACCACGGCCGGCACCGGGCAGTTCGCCGCCGTGCCAGCCAGGTCCCAGCCCAGGTTGGGCGGTGCGTACCAGATCACCTGGTCGGCGGCGACCACGCTCTCCGGCAGCCCGTCGCGGTGCGCGCCCAGCTTCATGGAATTGGAGCGCGGCTCGATGATGGCGATCACCGGGGCTTCGCCGACCCGCTTACGCAAGCCGTCGAGGGTAGTGGCGATGGCGGTCGGGTGGTGGGCGAAATCGTCGTAGATCGTCACACCCGCGACCTCGGCCACCGTCTCCATCCGGCGCTTGACGCTCTTGAACGCGCTGAGACCGTCGATCGCCATGGCCGGGGTGACCCCGACGTGGCGAGCCGCTGCCAGGGTCGCCAGGGCATTGGCGACGTTGTGCTGGCCGGTCAGCGCCCAGTCCACCGCGCCCTGCGCCTGCCCATCGAGCAGCACCTCGAATCGCGAACCGTCGGCGCTCAGCAGGCGGGCCTGCCATTGGCCGCCTTCGCCGGTGGTCTGCACCGGTGTCCAGCAACCCATGTCGATCACCCGCGCCAGCGCCGGCTCAGTGGTCGGGTGGATGACCAGCCCTTCGCTCGGGATGGTGCGCACCAGGTGGTGGAACTGCCGCTCGATGGCCGCCAGGTCCGGGAAGATGTCGGCGTGATCGAACTCGAGGTTGTTGAGGATCGCCGTGCGCGGGCGGTAGTGCACGAACTTCGAACGCTTGTCGAAGAAGGCGCTGTCGTACTCGTCGGCCTCGACCACGAAGAACGGCGTGCCGCCCAATCGGGCCGATACCGCGAAATTCTGCGGCACGCCCCCGATGAGAAAGCCCGGGCTCATCCCGGCATGCTCCAGCACCCAGGCCAGCATGCTGCTGGTGGTGGTCTTGCCGTGGGTGCCGGCCACTGCCAGCACCCAGCGCCCCTGAAGCACGTGGTCGGCCAGCCACTGCGGGCCGGACACATAGGGCAGCCCGGCATTGAGGACGTGCTCGACGGCCGGATTGCCGCGCGACAGCGCATTGCCGATCACCACCAGGTCGGGCGCCGGATCGAGCTGCGCGGCGTCGTAGCCCTGGGTCAGTTCGATGCCCTGGGCCTGGAGCTGGGTGCTCATCGGCGGGTAGACATTGGCGTCGGAGCCGGTGACCCGGTGGCCGAGCTCCTTGGCGAGCACCGCCAGAGAGCCCATGAAAGTGCCGCAGATACCGAGAATGTGAATGTGCATGATCGACCTCGCAAAACGTCGAGGCAGGGTAGCCCAGGCGGACGCAAATCGCACCCGCTGTTTCGCTCAGCGACGGCGCTCGATGCCGTGTCGACGCAGCTTGCGGTAGAGGGTGTTGCGGCTGATGCCGAGCTGCTCGGCGACGCGGGTCATGTGCCAGCGGTGGGCCTCGAGGGTGCTCAGCAGGGCCGCGCGCTCGGCGTCCTCGAGGCAGTTGCTGGTCACGGGTGGCGAGGCCTCGACCACACCTGGCCGACGGATCGCGGCCGGCAGGTCCTCGAACCGGATCAGCCCGTCGTCGCACAGCGCCACCAAGGTGCGCAGCACATTGCGCAACTGCCGGACGTTGCCGGGCCAGGCGAAAGCCAGCAGACGCTGGCGTGCCGTCGCCTCCAACCGCACGGGACGGTCGCCGGCCTCCTGGGCGAGCAGCACCTCCAGCAGGTGCGCGGTGTCCGTACGCTCGCGCACGGCCGGCAGCTCGACCTCGAGCCCCGCGAGCCGGTAATAGAGGTCTTCCCGGAAGCTGCCCTGGGCGACCTGTTCGAGCAGGTCGCGGTGGGTCGCGCTGACGATACGCACGTCCAGCGCCTGTGCCTGGCCACCGATCGGCACCACCTGGCGCTCCTCCAGCACCCGCAACAGGCGGGTCTGCAACGCCAACGGCATGTCGCCGATCTCGTCCAGCAGCACGGTTCCGCCATCGGCCTGCAACAGCTTGCCGGGCATGCCGTCCTTGCGCGCGCCGGTGAAGCTGCCACCGCGGTAGCCGAACAGCTCGCTCTCGATCAGGCTCTCGGGCAACGACGCACAGTTGATGGCCACGAACGGCGCCTGCCGACGCGTGCTGGCCTGGTGGATCGCCTTGGCGAACGCCTCCTTGCCCACGCCGGTCTCGCCTTGCAGCAACAACGGCACGTCCCGCTCGAAGACCCGCAAGGCCCGGCGGAACTGCTCGCGCAGCCCGGCATCGAGCAGGCACAGCCCCTCCCCCACGGCCTGCACCGGGGGTGTCACGCCCTGGGGCCGGGCGACGGCAGGCCCGCGCACGCTGGCGAACAGCGAGCGGCCGTCGCGGGTGTGCAGCGGCCACACGGCGCTGCCCTGGGGCATGGCGCGCTGGATCAGCATCTGCGGGTCACAGCGAAACCAGTGGGTCAGCGCCTGCCCCAGCAACGCTTCGCGGCTGATCGCCAGCAGGTTCAAGGCGCTCTGGTTGGCGGCGCACACGCGACCTTCTTCATCGAAGGCCAGCAACCCTTCGCTGAACAGCCCGACCGACTCGGCGCGGGGGTGGAAGCGCAACAGCCACTGGTGCGCGTACTGGCGCAGGAAGTAGCAGCTTTCGATCATCCGCGCCGACAGGTTCACCAGGCTCATGGTGTGGAACTGGCTCTGCCGGGACACCTGGGCCTTGGCCGAGGACACGTCGAGCACGGCGAGCAGGTCGCCGTGGGGGTCGAACACCGGGCTCGCCGAACAGGTCAGCCCGGTGTGCCGCCCCCGGAAGTGCTCGTCCTGGTGGATGGTCAAGGGTTGCCGCTCGACCAGGCAGGTGCCGATCCCGTTGGTGCCCTCGCGCGCTTCGCTCCAGTCTGCGCCCAGCCACAGCCCGGCGCGCTCGAACACGCGGCGTTCGGCCGGTGCGGTGACGCATTCGAGGATGATGCCTCGGGCATCGGTCAGCAGCACCGCATGCCCGGCCCCGGCCAGTTGCTGGTGCAGGCTGTTCAGCTCGCCGCTGGCGATGTCCAGCACCTGCTGCAGGCGCTCGCGGCGCTCCCGCAGGCCGGCCTGCTCCAGCACCACCGGGTCCTGCAGGACGGCCGGATCGAGGTGATAGTCGTCCAGGCAGCGTAGCCAGGACCGGGCGATGGACGGGTCGCTGACGGCATCGCTCTTCGCGCCTCGCGCCACGGTCAGCACCTGGCTGGCATGGCGGCTCAAGGACGTGCTCTGCATGGTTGTTGTTCTCCGCAGATGACTCGTGCGGCCAGCATCCTCCACCCACGCCGGGTTTGCAACGAAGGGCGCCGGACGTGTCCGTGAAACGTGTCAGAAACGGTACAGACTGTGGCGAAGCGCTGCGCCGGGACTGGCACACCCTGGTACCCGATCCTTGCCTCGATGCCTTGAAACCCCTGCCCCAGCGCGTTCCACGGCGTTGGCCCGGGGTTTGCTCTACGCTTTGGGACTCCACCACAACACAAGAGCCAGGAGACACACCATGCGTTACGCACATCCCGGTACCGACGGCGCCCAGGTCAGCTTCAAGGCCCGCTACGGCAACTACATCGGCGGCGAGTTCGTCGCACCGGTGAACGGCGTGTACTTCACCACTACGTCGCCGGTCAATGGCCAGCCGATCGCCGAATTCCCCCGCTCCACGGCCGACGACATCGACAAGGCCCTGGACGCCGCCCATGCCGCCGCCGAGGCCTGGGGCCGCACCTCGGTGCAGGACCGCTCCAACACCCTGCTGAAGATCGCCGACCGCATCGAGGCCAACCTGGAACTGCTGGCCATCACCGAAACCTGGGACAACGGCAAGCCGATCCGCGAAACCCTCAATGCCGACATCCCCTTGGCAGTCGATCACTTCCGCTATTTCGCTGGCTGCCTGCGTGCCCAGGAAGGCGCGGCCGCGGAGATCAACGAAGGCACCGTGGCCTACCACTTCCATGAGCCCCTGGGCGTGGTCGGGCAGATCATCCCGTGGAACTTCCCGATCCTGATGGCCGCCTGGAAGCTGGCCCCGGCCCTGGCCGCCGGCAACTGCGTGGTGCTCAAGCCGGCCGAGCAGACGCCCCTGGGCATCACCGTGCTGGCCGAGCTGATCGGCGACCTGCTGCCGCCGGGCGTGCTCAACATCGTCCAGGGCTTCGGCCGTGAAGCCGGTGAAGCCCTGGCCACCAGCAAGCGCATCGCCAAGATCGCCTTCACCGGCTCCACCCCGGTGGGCTCGCACATCATGAAGTGCGCCGCCGAGAACATCATTCCCTCCACGGTGGAGCTGGGCGGCAAGTCGCCGAACATCTACTTCGAAGACGTCATGAACGCCGAACCGGCCTTCATCGACAAGGCCGCCGAAGGGCTGGTCCTGGCGTTCTTCAACCAGGGCGAGGTGTGCACCTGCCCGTCGCGCGCGTTGGTGCAGGAGTCGATCTACCCGCAGTTCATGCAGGTGGTGATGGAGAAGGTCAAGAAGATCAAGCGTGGCGACCCGCTGGACACCGACACCATGGTCGGCGCCCAGGCGTCGCAGCAGCAGTTCGACAAGATCCTCTCCTACCTCGAGATCGCCCAGCAGGAAGGCGCCGAGCTGCTGACCGGCGGCAAGGTCGAGAAACTCGAAGGCAGCCTGGCCACCGGGTACTACATCCAGCCGACCCTGCTCAAGGGCAACAACGCGATGCGCGTGTTCCAGGAAGAGATCTTCGGCCCGGTGGTCAGCGTGACCACGTTCAAGGACGAGGCCGAAGCCCTGGCGATCGCCAACGACACCGAGTTCGGTTTGGGCGCCGGCGTCTGGACCCGCGACATCAACCGCGCCTACCGCATGGGCCGTGGCATCAAGGCCGGTCGGGTCTGGACCAACTGCTACCACCTGTACCCGGCGCACGCGGCGTTCGGCGGCTACAAGAAATCCGGCGTGGGGCGCGAAACCCACAAGATGATGCTCGACCACTACCAGCAGACCAAGAACCTGCTGGTCAGCTACGACATCAATCCGTTGGGGTTCTTCTAAGCGGCAGGCGACTGGCTTCAAGCCGCCTGTAGCAGCGGGACGGTGGTGAGGCGGCACTGGGCGCCTGGCTTCGAGCTTGGCCTCTACCGCTCGTCGCCTCGTCTGGCCCGCTTCCTGCACACCCTATCACCACGGGGCCGGCACCATGCCGGCCAACAAGAAGAAAGGTGAACCTATGCCAAGCGAACAGACTGCAAACGCGCCGGCGGGCGCGTCGGTCGACTTCGAGAACGTCGACTCCGCGTATTTCCAGCAACGACAACTGAAACAAGGCGCGGCAGGCTGGGTCCTGCTGGTGGGCCTGGGCGTGGCCTATGTGATTTCCGGCGACTACGCCGGGTGGAACTTTGGTCTGGCCCAGGGCGGCTGGGGCGGGATGTTCCTGGCCACGCTGCTGATGGCCACCATGTACCTGTGCATGTGCTTCTCCCTGGCCGAACTGTCGTCGATGATCCCCACCGCCGGCGGTGGCTATGGCTTCGCCCGCAGTGCCTTCGGACCCTGGGGCGGGTTCCTGACCGGGACGGCGATCCTCATCGAGTACGCCATCGCGCCCGCGGCGATCGCCGTGTTCATCGGTGCCTACTGCCAGTCGCTGTTCGGCATCGGCGGCTGGATGATCTACCTGGCCTTCTACGTGGTGTTCATCGGCATCCACATCTTCGGGGTCGGTGAGGCCTTGAAGCTGATGTTCGCCATCACGGCGGTGGCCGCCATCGCGCTGGCGGTGTTCCTGCTGGCCCTGGTGCCGCACTTCGACGCCGCCAACCTGTTCGACATCGCCCCGACCCAGGCCGCCGGCGCCAGCGACTTCCTGCCCTTCGGCTACGTGGGTGTGTGGGCGGCGATCCCCTATGCGATCTGGTTCTTCCTGGCGGTCGAAGGCGTGCCCCTGGCCGCCGAAGAGACCAAGAACCCACGGCGCGACCTGCCCCGCGGCCTGATCGGCGCGATGCTGGTACTGCTCAGCTTCGCCCTGTTGATTCTGGTGATCGGCCCGGGCGGTGCGGGGGCCGAAGCGCTCAAGGCTTCGGGCAACCCCTTGGTCGAGGCGCTGGCCAAGGCCTACGGCGGTTCGACCTGGATGGGCAGCTTCGTCAACCTGGTCGGCCTGGCCGGCCTGATCGCCAGCTTCTTCTCGATCATCTACGCCTACTCGCGGCAGATCTTCGCCCTCTCGCGGGCCGGTTACCTGCCGCGCAAGCTGTCGGAAACCAACAAGAGCAAGGCGCCGGTGCTGGCGCTGGTGATCCCGGGGCTGATCGGTTTCGCGCTGTCGCTCACCGGCCAGGGCGATCTGCTGATCCTGGTGGCGGTGTTCGGCGCGACCCTGTCCTACGTGCTGATGATGGCGGCGCACATCACCCTGCGCATTCGACGCCCCAAAATGGAGCGTCCTTACCGCACCCCGGGTGGGATCGTGACCTCTGGTGTGGCACTGGCGCTGGCGTGCATCGCGGTGGTGGCCGGCTTCCTGGTCGATCCGCGCGTGGTGATCGGTGCGGCAGTGATCTACGCGGTGCTGATCGCCTACTTCGCGTTCTACAGCCGCCACCACCTGGTGGCCGGCACGCCCGAAGAAGAACTGGCGGCGATCCAGCAAGCCGAGCAGACCTTGCATTGATCGACGCGTGCGCCTCCTCGACGGGGGCGTTCGAAGCCACGCGGCGCCTGGGTGGCGCCGCTTTGGAGGTTGTAGATGGCATCTTTCGTACACACGGTTGGCAACCAGTCCTACCGTTTCGACAGCCTGAAGGACGTCATGGCCAAGGCCAGCCCGGCCCGTTCGGGCGACTTTCTGGCGGAAATCGCCGCCCGCAACGACGGTGAGCGCGTGGCGGCGCAGATGGCCTTGGCCGACATCCCGCTCAAGCATTTCCTGAACGAGGCGCTGATCCCGTACGAGGAAGACGAAGTCACCCGTCTGATCGTCGACACCCATGACGCCCAGGCCTTTGCGCCGGTCAGCCACCTCACCGTGGGCGGATTGCGCGACTGGCTGCTCGGCGAGCAGGCCGACGAGCATAGCCTGCGCGCCCTGGCGCCAGGGCTGACGCCGGAGATGGCTGCGGCGGTCTCGAAGATCATGCGCGTGCAGGACCTGGTGCTGGTCGCGCAGAAGATCCGCGTGGTCACCCGGTTTCGCGGCACCATGGGCCTACGCGGGCGGTTGTCGACCCGGCTGCAACCCAACCACCCCACCGACGACCCGGCCGGGATCGCCGCGAGCATCCTCGACGGCCTGTTGTATGGGAACGGCGATGCGATGATCGGCATCAACCCGGCCACCGACAGCACGGCGTCGATCTGCGCGCTGCTGGAGATGCTCGACGCGATCATCCAGCGCTACGAGATCCCGACCCAGTCCTGCGTGCTGACCCACGTCACCACCTCGATCGAAGCGATCAACCGGGGCGTGCCGCTGGACCTGGTGTTCCAGTCGATCGCCGGCACCGAGGCCGCCAACGCCGGGTTCGGCATCAGCCTGAGCCTGCTGCAGGAAGGCTACGAGGCCGGCCTGAGCCTCAAGCGCGGCACCCTGGGGCAGAACCTGATGTACTTCGAGACCGGCCAGGGCAGTGCATTGTCGGCCAACGCCCACCACGGCGTCGACCAGCAGACCTGCGAGGCGCGCGCCTATGCCGTGGCCCGGCACTTCAAGCCGTTCCTGGTCAACACGGTGGTCGGCTTCATCGGCCCGGAATACCTCTACAACGGCAAGCAGATCATCCGCGCCGGCCTGGAGGACCACTTCTGCGGCAAGCTGCTGGGCGTGCCGATGGGCTGCGACATCTGCTACACCAACCATGCCGAGGCCGACCAGGACGACATGGACACCCTGCTGACCCTGCTGGGGGTGGCCGGCATCAACTTCATCATGGGCATCCCGGGGTCGGACGACATCATGCTCAACTACCAGACCACCTCGTTCCATGATGCGCTCTACGCGCGCCAGACCCTCGGCCTGCGGCCAGGGCCGGAGTTCGAGGCGTGGCTGGCACGCACCGGGATCTTCACCCAGGCCGATGGCCGGGTACGCTTCGGCGAGCACCTGCCGCCGGCCTTCCGCCAGGCCCTGGCGCAACTGGGATAGGAGCTGGACATGGACAACACGCCTGCGAACCCCTGGTCATCGCTGCGCAACCTGACCTCGGCGCGCATCGCCCTGGGCCGGGTCGGCACCAGCCTGCCGACCCAGGCGCAACTGGACTTCCAGTTCGCCCACGCCCAGGCGCGCGATGCGGTGCACCTGCCGTTCGACCACGCCACGCTGCGCGATGCCCTGGCGCAGCAGGGGCGACCCAGCCTGTCGCTGCACAGCGCCGCCCACGACCGCGACCAGTACCTGCAACGCCCGGACCTGGGCAGGCGCCTGGACGAGGCGTCGGTGGCCACGCTGGAGGAGCACGCCCGCTCGCACCCGGACGCCGTCGACCTGGCGGTGGTGATCGCCGACGGTCTGTCGGCCCTGGCGGTGCATCGTCACGCCCTGCCCTTGCTGGCGCGCTTCGAGGAGCAGGCGGCAAGCGAAGGCTGGTCGATGGCACCCGTGGCGCTGGTGGAGCAAGGCCGCGTGGCCGTGGCCGACGAGATCGGCGAACGCCTGCGGGCACGCATGACCGTGATGCTGATCGGCGAGCGCCCGGGGCTCAGCTCGCCGGACAGCCTGGGGATCTACTTCACCTATGGCCCGCGGGCAGGGCTGACCGATGCCTACCGCAACTGCATTTCCAATGTGCGCCTGGAAGGGCTGAGCTACGGGCTGGCCGCGCACCGGCTGCTGTACCTGATGCGCGAGGCCTGCGTGCGCCAGCTGTCGGGGGTCAAGCTGAAGGATGAGGCGCAGCTGCAGCAGGTCGAGGGGGACGCGACCCGGCCGGCCGGGAATTTTCTGCTGGAGTGAACAAGCGTGAGGGCGGACGCGTTCAAGGTGCCCGCACACCCGATTGCAGCCAACAGCGGCCCGAAACCGCGATAGCCTGCAACGCCGCAGTGGGGCTACGGGTGTAGGAGCGGCCCCTGTGCCGCGATCGGGTCCGCAGGACCCGTAGAATCAGCGCACCTCGCTTTCGCCTGCAGCCCGCTGACCCCGCCGCCCCACCCAGTAATCCCTCGCTACAATCTCTCCGGGCATAAACGTCATCTGACCGTATAATGCCGTTAATCTTGTGTGAAAAATTACCCACCCCTGGGTATACCTGCCTACACCGAGGCCCTTTCCGTCATCGCGAGTCGCTCCGACGTGGCTCCAGAACAGGTGCTGTACATGGATTTCAACCCGCTGGATCTCATCCTGCATCTCGATGCCTACCTCGACCTGCTGGTCAACAACTACGGCCCCTGGATCTACGCCATCCTGTTCGCGGTGATCTTCTGTGAAACCGGTCTGGTGGTGATGCCCTTCCTGCCGGGTGACTCGCTGCTGTTCATCGCCGGTGCAGTGGCGGCGGGTGGTGGCATGGACCCGGTCCTGCTTGGCGGCCTGCTGATGGCAGCAGCGATTCTCGGCGACAGCACCAACTACGTGATCGGTCGCACCGCCGGCGAGCGGCTGTTCCGTAACCCGAACTCGAAGATCTTCCGCCGCGACTACCTGGCCCAGACCCACAATTTCTACGCTCGCCACGGCGGCAAGACCGTCACCCTGGCGCGGTTCCTGCCGATCCTGCGCACCTTCGCCCCCTTCGTGGCCGGCATCGCACACATGAACTACCCGCGCTTCCTCGGTTTCAGTGTCGCCGGGTCGGTGCTGTGGGTCGGCAGCCTGGTGACGCTCGGCTACTTCTTCGGCAACGTGCCGTTCATCAAGCAGCACCTGTCGCTGATGGTCGTGGTGGTCATCCTGGTATCGCTGGTACCGATGATCATCGGCCTGGTGCGCGGGCGCGGCGCACGCACGGCCAAGGCACACTGAGACGCCCATGTGGTCCTTGCGCGCCTGGCAGCGCCGACGCACCCTGGCCCGCTACCCGCTCGATGCCCAGCAGTGGCAGGCCGTGCGTGAACGCCTGCCGCTGCTCGACGGGTTGAGCGACGAGGAAGACCGCTGGCTGCGCGAGGCCAGTGTGCTGTTCCTGCACGACAAGCACCTGACCAGCCTGTCCGGGCTCGAACTGGACGCCGACCAGCGCCTGTTCCTGGCAGCCCAGGCCCAGTTGCCGCTGCTGCACCTGGGCGACCTGAACTGGTACCAGGGCTTTCACGAGCTGATCCTCTACCCCGACGACTTCCGCAGCCCGCAGCGGCACCGCGACGCCAGTGGCGTGGAGCATGCCTGGGACGGCGAGCACAGTGGCGAGGCCTGGCAGCAGGGGCCGGTGATCCTGGCCTGGCAGGGGGTGCTGGCCAGCGGTGGCTGGGACGGCTACAACCTGGTTATCCACGAACTGGCGCACAAGCTCGACATGCTCAACGGCGACGCCAACGGCCTGCCACCGCTGCACCGCGATCAGTCGGTGCAGGACTGGGCCCAGGCCATGCAAGGCGCCTACGACGACCTGAACCGTCAGCTGGACGCCGACCCCGAGGCGCAGACCGCCATCGACCCCTACGCCGCCGAGAACCCGGCCGAGTTCTTCGCCGTGACCAGCGAGTACTTCTTCAGCGCGCCGGACCTGCTGCACGAGGCCTATCCCCAGGTGTACCAGCAGTTGCAGCGGTTCTATCGACAGGACCCGCGCGCCCGCCTGAGCCGGCTGCAGGCCGAGCACCCCCACTACCGCCCGGACCCGGCCTGAGCCCCACGAAGGCCCGGCGGGCGTGGCATGGGCCGGGGGAATGTGCCTATAATCGCGGCCAATTTTTCTGGTCAAACATGGGGGCACAGCCCAATGAGCTACAGCAAGATTCCGGCAGGCAAAGACCTGCCGAACGACATCTACGTTGCCATCGAGATCCCGGCCAACCACGCGCCGATCAAATACGAGATCGACAAGGACAGCGACACCCTGTTCGTCGACCGTTTCATGGCCACCCCGATGTTCTACCCGGCCAACTACGGCTTCATCCCCAACACCCTGGCCGACGACGGTGATCCGCTGGACGTGCTGGTCGTCACCCCGTACCCGGTCGCGCCAGGCTCGGTGATCCGCGCCCGTCCGGTCGGCGTGCTGAACATGACCGACGACGGCGGCGGCGACGCCAAGGTCATCGCCGTGCCGCACGACAAACTGTCGCAGCTGTACGTCGACGTGAAGGAATACACCGACCTGCCACCGCTGCTGATCCAGCAGATCGAGCACTTCTTCGCCAACTACAAGGATCTGGAGAAGGGCAAGTGGGTCAAGATCGAAGGCTGGGCCGGCGCTGACGCCGCCCGCGAAGCGATCACCAAGTCGGCAGCGGCCTACAAGGGCTGATGCGACGGCCAGGCACGTCCTGGCCACGCCTGCGACGATCGGGGCCGTCTGGCCCCGGTTCCTACCGGCCCACCCTTCAGGCCGTCCAGACGTTTCCTACAGCCTGCCGGCTGGCGTAAACACCGCGTTTATTCCCCCTCCCTCGCCTGCTCGCTAGACTCGGCGCCATGAAGACATCCGGCGACCGCCTCAAGGCCCTCCTGCAAGAATGCAACCTGACCCCTGCCGACTTCGCGGCGCATCGCGACGTCACGCCCCAGCACGTCCACAACTGGTTCAAGCGCGGCGTTCCCCTGGCGCGTCTCGACGAATTCGCCCAGTTGCTGTCGGTCAATCGCCGCTGGCTGCTGTCGGGCCAAGGGCGCAAGCACCCGCACTCGGCCCAGCACCCGCCACGCATCGCCCATCCTCAGCAAGCAGTCCCGCTGTCGCCCGAGCTGGTCGCGCAGGAGGCCGAGATCGTTCGCCTGCCTCACCAGACGGTCTGCGAAGGCAAGCTGCAGTCCACCCCCGACCGCTTCCTGGCCTTGCCCCGGCCATTGCTCGAGGCACAAGGCGTCGACCTGGCCCAGGCAATCTGCCTCACCGTGCCCGGCAGCAACATGCAGCCGCGCCTCGCGGTGGGCGCTACCCTGGCGGTCGACCGCGGCCAGACCCAGATCGTCGACGGTGACCTCTATGCCCTGTTACACCTGGGTACGCTGCGGGTGCACCAAGTCGCCCTGGACCGGGACAACGTCCTGTGCCTGCACAACCATGACGATGACGAGTACCCGAGCGAGTACTACAGCCTGACCCAACGGCGGGTCCACGGGATCGAGGTGATCGGTCGGGTGTTCTGGTATTCGCACCTGTGCAGCACGCAGCTGTACCAGACGGGGTAATTGCCACTGGGCAAGCGCGGCGATGCCAGGTATCCTGCCGCCTACTTTCTGTCACTGTCGGCCTTCGCGCGGACAGGGTTCGGACCACCGCGAACCTCGCGGCTCGTCCCCTGAGGCCTTCATGGCCGATCACCCTTTGCAGGTGGTCATGGCTTACCAAAAGTAGGTCCAGACCATCGCCGAAAGCCGGCCACAAGCCGGCTTTTTAGTGCCCGCCGTTCAGCCACACGTCTCGCCATCGCCCAACCGATACCCCACCCCCGCCTCGGTATGCAGGTAGCGCGGCGCCGCCGACGCATCGCCGAGCTTCTGCCGCAGGTGGCCGACCACCACGCGCAGGTAGTGCGTGTCGTCCTGGTGCGTCGCGCCCCAGATGTCGGCCAGCAGCTGACGCTGGGTGATCACCCGCCCCGGATGCCGGGCCAGCTGGCACAACACCGCATACTCCCGGGGCGTCAGCGCCAGGCGGCGTCCGTCAAGGGTGACTTCGCGGGCGCTGAAGTCCAGGCGCAGGTCGCCCACCGTGACCACGGCCTGGGTCTGTTCGCGGCCACCGGCCTGGCGCAGCAGCCCACGCACGCGGGCGAGGAACTCCTGGATGCCGAACGGCTTGACCATGTAGTCGTTGGCCCCGGCGTCCAGGGCCTGGACCTTCTGCGCTTCGCTGGCGCGGGCAGAGAGCACCAGGACCGGAATGGCGCTCCATTCGCGCAGCTCGATCAGCACGTCCTGGCCGTCGCGGTCCGGCAGGCCGAGGTCGAGCACGATCAGGTCGGGCTGGCGGGTGGCGCTCAGGCCCAGGCCCTGGGTGGCCGTCTCGGCCTCCAGCACCGTGTAGCCTTGGCTGCTCAGGCTGATGCGCAGGAACTTGCGGATCTGCGGTTCGTCGTCGATCACCAGAACGGTCGGTGCCAGGGTCATGCGGGGGTCTCTTCGGCCGGCTGAGGGTGAAGCGGCAAGTGTAGCGTGATGCGGGTGCCCTGCCCGTCCGGTCCGGCCTCGACGCTGACCTGTCCACCATGGGCGCCCACCATGCCCTGGCAGATGGCCAGGCCCAGCCCGGTGCCCTGCCCGCCGCGATCGCCACGGCTGGCGGTGTAGAACAGGTCGAAGACCTTGGCCCGTTCCTCGGGCGGAATGCCGGGGCCCTGGTCGCTGACCGAGAGCCCGAGCCGGTCGCCTTCGACGGTGACCGACACCACCACCTGCCCCTGGGGTGGGGAGAAGCGTACGGCGTTCTCCAGGACGTTGACCAGGGCCTGCTCGATCAGCGCCGGGTGCGCATAGAGCAGCGGCAACCCCTCGGGCAGCTCGAGCCGCAGGCGCACGGGCGCCAGGACCGCCCGCAGGCGCTGCACCGCGCAGGCCACGATGTCGGCCGGCGCGACCCAGTCGCGGGCCAGGCTGAGCGCGCCGTGGCCCAGACGGGTCATGTCCAGCAGGTTCTGGATGTAGCGGTCGAGCCGCTCGCACTCCAGGCGCGTGCCTTCGAGCAGGGCGTCGCGATCGGCCTGGTCCAGGGTCTCGCCGAACAGTTGCAGGCTCTCCAGGCTGCCACGCATGGCGGTCAGCGGGGTGCGCAGGTCATGGGAGACCGAGGCCAGCAAGGCGCTGCGCAAGGTTTCGGTTTCGCCCAGCAAGCGGGCGGCCTCCAGCTCTTCGGCCAGGGCCGCGCGGGCCAGCGCCTGGCCCAAAGGCTGACCCAGCGCCATGGCCAGGCGTCGTCGTGCCTCGGGTATCGGCTGACCTGCCTTCGGCCACAGGCCGAGCAGGCCGACGCTGCCGCCCTCGACGCACAAAGGCCACCACCAGGCCTGGCTGGCGGGCAGCGTGCTGGTGCCCTGGCCGGCCGCCTGCCCGTGCTTCCAGGCCCATTGCGCGGTGGCGCGGTCGACCTCGGCACGGCTCGAGGGCAGGTCGAGCGCCCCATGGGGGTCCTGGCCATGGACGGTGACGTGCACGTCGGTCCAGCCCTCGAAGTGCCGGCGGGCCGCCGCCAGGACCGCCTCACGGTCGCTGGCGGCGGCCAGGTGACCGGACAGGTCGAGCAGTTCGTCGGTGTGCGCCTGGGTGTCGCGCAGCGCCAGCAGCTGCCGGCGCTGGGCCGTGGCCAGGTTACCGGTCACGGTAGCCATGAACAGGAAGAACAGCAAGGTCAGCACGTCTTCCTGCAGGTCCACCGAGAACGAATACAACGGCGTGATGAACAGGAAATCGTAGAGCAGGAACGACAGCCCCGCGCTCAGCAGCGCCGGCCCGAGGCCACCGATCACCGCGACCACCAGGACACCGGCCAGGAACACCAGGGAGATGTTGGGCAGCGCCAGCCAGGTGGAGAGCCCCCAGGACAGCGCGGCCGCCAGGGCCGAGACCAGCACCGCCAGGGCCAGATGCCGGCGTCGGGTGGCCGGACGCCAGCGCCGTGTCCGGGGCGCGTCTGCGGCCTCGCGGTCGAGCACGGCGACTTCCAGCCCCTTGGCCCGGCCCAACAGGCGGCCCGGCAGGCCCAGCCCCCAGAAGCGACGTCGTGCGGCGGCCAGCAGCAGCACCGTGGCCCGGCGTTGGGCGGCATGCTGGAGCAAGGCATCGGCCACGTCGTGGGCGCGCAGCCGGACCACCTCGCCGCCCAGCCGCTCGGCCAGGCGCTGCGCCGCCATCAGCCGTTGCCGATGCGCGTCGTCCAGGCCGCGGCCGGTGTCGACGTGCACCAGCGTCCAGGGCAGGTGGCGGCGCTCGGCGACCCGGCTGGCGTGACGAACCAGGCGCTCGGCCTGGGCATCGCCCTGGACTGCCACCAGCAGGCGCCCCCGCCCCTGCGGCAACGGCAGCCCCTGCTGACGATAGCCCTGGGCGACATCGCCTTCGACGTGGGCCGCGGCGACCTGCATCGCCAGTTCGCGCAATGCGGCCAGGTGCGTCGGCACGAAGAACGCCTCGATGGCCGCGCGGGCCTGCTCAGGCATGTACACCTTGCCGGCTCGCAAGCGCTCCAGCAGCTCACGGGGTGGCAGGTCGATCAGCACCAGCTCGTGCGCCTCCAGCACCACCCAGTCCGGCACGGTCTCCTGGACACGCACGCCGGTGATGCCGTAGACCTGATCGTTGAGACTTTCCAGGTGCTGGACGTTGAGGGTGGTGTGCACGTCGATGCCGGCGGCCAGCAATTCGCGGACATCCTGCCAGCGCTTGGCATGCCGGCTGCCCGGTGCATTGCTGTGCGCCAGTTCGTCCACCAACGCCACCTGGGGTCGGGCCGCCAGCAGGGCGTCGAGGTCCAGCGCCTCGAGGGTCCGCTCGCGATAAGGCCGTCGCACGCGTGGCTGCATGGGCAGCCCCACCAGCAAGGCTTCGGTCTCGGCGCGACCATGGGTCTCGACCCAGCCGACCCGTACCCGAACGCCCTGGCGTTGCAGGTCATGGGCGGTGCGCAGCAGGGCGCAGGTCTTGCCGACACCGGCGCTGGCGCCCAGGTACACCTTCAGGCGGCCCCGGCCATCGGGCAGGGCCGCCAGCAGCGCGTCGGCGCGAGCCGCATCCGTCATCGAGCAGTACCTCATCAGGGCATCAGGGGCCAGCGCTGCTGCAGCATCAGGTTCAAGGCCAGCACGTTGACCACCGGCGGGCCGACCCACGGCGTGCGCACCTGCTGGCGCACCAGGGTTTCCAGCACGGCGGCGTCCAGGTGGCGGGCAGCGGCGATGCGCTTAACCTGCCACAACGCCGCGTCCGGAGGAAGGTCCGGGTCCAGACCGCTGCCGGAGGTGGTCAACAGGGCCAGCGGCACCGGCCCTTCACCCTGCCCGTTCAGATGCTCGGCATCGTCACGCAGGCGCTGGGCCAGCGCCGGGTTGTGGGTGGCCAGGTTGCTGGCGGCGCTGGCGACGGTGGCGAAGGCGCCTGCCGAAGGTCGGGGCTGGAACCAGGCATCGCCGGTGAACGCCTGGGCGATCAGCGTCGAACCGATCACCTGGCCCTGGGGGTTACGCACCAGGCTGCCCTGGGCCTGCTCGGTGAAGGCGAGGCGCCCGATGGCGCCGACCAGCAGCGGATAGGCGACCCCGGTCAGCAGGGCCAGCACAGCCAGGAGGCTGACGGCGGGACGAAGCACAGTGTTCATGGGGGCGTTCCTCAAACCAGGTGAAGGACAGTCAACGCGAGATCGATCAGCTTGATGCCGACGAACGGCACCAGCAGCCCGCCCACGCCGTAGATCAGCAGGTTGCGTCGCAGCAGGCGGTTGGCGCTGGCGGCCCGGACCCGCACGCCGCGCAGCGCCAGGGGGATCAGGGTGACGATGATCAGCGCGTTGAAGACGATGGCCGACAGGATCGCGCTCTGCGGGCTGTGCAGGTGCATGACGTTGAGCACGTCCAGCTGCGGGTAGAGGCTGGCGAACAGGGCCGGCAGGATGGCGAAGTACTTGGCCACGTCGTTGGCCACCGAAAAGGTGGTCAGTGCGCCCCGGGTCATCAGCAGTTCCTTGCCGATGCGCACCACGTCGAGCAGCTTGGTCGGGTCGCTGTCCAGGTCGACCATGTTGGCGGCCTCGCGCGCGGCCTGGGTGCCTTCGTTCATCGCCATGCCGACATCGGCCTGAGCCAGCGCCGGGGCATCGTTGGCGCCGTCGCCGCACATGGCGACCAGACGCCCCTGGCCTTGCTCCTGGCGGATGCGTTCGAGCTTCTTCTGCGGCGTGGCTTCGGCGATCACGTCGTCGACCCCGGCCTGGGCGGCGATGGCGGCGGCGGTCAGCGGGTTGTCGCCGGTCACCATCACCGTGCGGATGCCCAGCTGGCGCAGGGCCTCGAAGCGTTCGCGGATGCCTGGCTTGACCACGTCGGTCAGTTCGATGGCGCCGATCAGGCGATCGTCGCACGCCAACAGCAAGGGCGTGCCGCCGGCCTGGGCGATCCGCTCGATCTCGCGCACCAGGCTGTCCGGCAAGGCTGCGCGGGTGCTGCCCAGGTACGCCAGCAGCGCGTCCACCGCACCCTTGCGGTAGCGACGCTCGCCCAGGTCCAGCCCGGACAGGCGTGTCTCGGCGCTGAACGGCACCGGCGTGGCCTGTGGCGGCTGCGGGTGACGCACCACGCCCAGCTGCTCCACGTAGGTCACCACCGACTTGCCCTCGGCGGTGCTGTCGCCCAGCGAGGCCAGCAGGGCGACATCGGCCAGCTCGGCCTTGCTGACCGACGGCGCGGCGTACAATCCAGTGCAGCGACGGTTGCCGAAGGTGATGGTGCCGGTCTTGTCCAGCAGCAGCACGTGCACGTCACCGGCCGCCTCCACGGCGCGCCCGGACTTGGCGATCACGTTGAGGCGCACCAGACGGTCCATGCCGGCGATGCCGATGGCCGAGAGCAGGCCGCCGATGGTGGTCGGGATCAAGGTGACCAGCAACGCCACCAGGAACAGCAGCGGCAAGGCGCCCCCGGCGAAGGCGGCGAACGGCTGCAAGGTCACCACCACCAGCAGGAAGATCAGCGTCAGCCCGATCAGCAGGATGTCCAGGGCGGTTTCGTTGGGGGTTTTCTGCCGGCGGGCGCCTTCGACCAGGGCGATCATGCGGTCGAGGGTGGACTCGCCCGGGTTGGCGGTGATGCGCACCAGCAGCCAGTCGGAGACCAGTCGGGTGTTGCCGGTGACCGCACAGCGATCGCCCCCGGACTCGCGAATCACCGGCGCCGATTCCCCGGTGATGGCGGCTTCGTCGACGGCAGCGATACCTTCGAGCACTTCGCCATCGCCGGGGATCAGCTCACCGGCGTCGACCCGTACCACGTCGCCTCGACGCAGGGTGGTCGCCGAGACCGACTCGAAGGTCCCCTGGGCCGTACGGCGACGGGCCTGCACATCGACGCTGCCTGCCCGCAGGCTGTCGGCACGCGCCTTGCCGCGCCCTTCGGCCAGGGCCTCGGCGAAGTTGGCGAACAGCACGGTGAACCACAGCCACAGCGCGATCTGCACGCCGACCGACACCGGTACGGCGTCGTTGGGCAGCAGGCACAGCAACGTGGCGAACAGCGCTGTCACCGCGACCACCAGCATCACCGGCGAACGGCGCAACTGGCGAGGGTCGAGCTTGACGACGGCCTGCCACAACGCCGGGCGCCACAACGCCGACAGGCGCGTCTGGGCCACGGGCACGACAGGGGTGCTTTCACGGGCAGGTTCTACGGGCAGGTTCATGGCAGTCCTCAACGCACGACGCTCAAGTGATCGGCCACCGGCCCCAGGGCCAGGGTCGGCAGGAAGGTCAAACCGCCGACCACCAGCAAGGTGACGGTCAGCAACACCACGAACAGCAGCCCGTGGGTGGGGAAGGTGTCCTGGCCGACCGGCGCGGCGTTCTTCGCCGCCAGGCTGCCTGCCAGGGCCAGGACCGGCAGGATGTAGCCGAAGCGGCCGATGAGCATCGCCAGCCCCAGCAGCAGGTTGTGCGGCGTGCTGTTGGCGTTGAAGCCGGCGAAGGCCGAGCCGTTGTTGGCCGTGGCCGAGGTGTAGGCATAGAGCAATTCGCTGAAGCCGTGCGGCCCCGGGTTGCTCAGGGCCGCCTCGATGCCGGGCAGGCTGGCGGCGATGGCGCCGAGCACCAGCACGCCCACCGGCATCACCAGCAAGGTCGCCACCAGCAGCTTGACCTCGTGGGCGCCGAGTTTCTTGCCCAGGTACTCGGGCGTGCGGCCGATCATCAGGCCGGCCAGGAACACGGTGATCAGCACGAACAGCAACATCCCGTAGAGCCCGGCACCGACGCCGCCGAAGACCACCTCGCCGAGCATCATGTCGACCATCGCCACCAGGCCGGTCAGCGGGTTCAGGCTGTCGTGCATGCCGTTGACCGACCCGTTGGACGCGGCCGTGGTGACCACCGCCCACAGGCTGGTGGCCAGGCTGCCGAAGCGGGCCTCCTTGCCCTCCAGCGGGGCGGCGGACTGGATCAGGTGCGGGTCGAGCCCGGTCAGCGGCTGCGCCTCTGCCCACAGCGCCACCCCGCCGCCCAGGCACAGCAGCACCAGCATGGTGGCGAAGATCGCCCGACTCTGGCGCAGGTCCTTGACGTAATGGCCGAAGGTGAACACCAGGGCCGCCGGGATCAACAGGATCGCCACCAGCTCGAACAGGTTGCTCCAGGCCGTCGGGTTCTCGAAGGGGTGGGCCGAGTTGGTCCCGAAGAACCCTCCGCCATTGGTGCCCAGCTGCTTGATCGCCACCTGGCTCGCGGCCGGCCCCATCGGCAGCTGCTGGAGCGTGCCCTGCAGGGTGTGGGCCTCGACGTAGGGCGCCAGGTTCTGCGGCACGCCTTGCCACAGCAGCAGCACGGCCAGCAGCAGGCTCAGCGGCAGCAGCCCGTACAGGGTGGCGCGGGTCAGGTCCGCCCAAGCATTGCCGACGGTGCTCGCCGAACGACGGGCCAGGCCCCGGCACAGGGCCACCAGCACGCACAGCCCGGTGGCGGCGCTGACGAAATTCTGCACGCCCAGCCCGAGCGCCTGGCTCAGGTAGCTCAGCGACGCCTCGCCGCTGTAGGCCTGCCAGTTGGTGTTGGTGACGAAGCTGACCGCGGTGTTGAACGCCAGCGCCGCGTCCAGGCCCGGCAGGCCTTGAGGATTGAGCGGCAGCAGGCCTTGCAGCATGAGCAGGCCGAACAGCGCCACGAACCCGGCCAGGTTGAACGCCAGCAGCGCGAGGGCATAGCGTTGCCAGCCCTGCTCCTGCTGCGGCTGGACACCGGCCAGGCGGTAGCAGCCGCGCTCGACCGGCGCCAGTGCCGGGTGCAGCCAGGTGCGCTGACCTTCCATGACGCGGTAGTAGAAGCGGCCCAGCCAGGGCGCCGGCAGGATCACCAGCAGCAGGAACAGCCCGATCAGGGCGAGGTCATGACTGTGCATGGCATCACGTCCGGTCGGCGCGCAGCAGCGCGATCGCGAGGTAGAGGAACAGGGCCGTGGCGGCCAGCAGGGAAAAGAGCTCGATGGGGCCCATGGGGTGCTCCTGACAGGGCGAGGGACAGGCCTGCAGTATTCGGGCGAGAGGCGTAAAGGATCGATTGGCAAGGACCGGCCTGGGCGTAAAGTTTTCGTAACGACGGCCATGCCAGGCAGCGGCGCCCGCACGTCTGGCATTTGCAATCCACGGCGTTTTACGCGAGCGTGCCCGTCGCACGGCAACGAAGGCCGCGCGGGCGTTCGCGTTTCTTTACCCCCCCATGAGCGTATTCGATGAAAGCTTCCCTGTTTTCCCTGGCGCTGTCGGTGGCCCTGGCCGCCGTCCTGCCGCCGGCCCTGGCGCAACCGACCCCTGGACAGACGATGGAGGCACCTGTGCTGCAGCGTGATGATCTGGCCTACCGCTTCAGCACCCTGACCGTGGATGCCGTCGACGGCCAACGGCATTACCAGCTGTGGATCGGCATACCGAAGCGCCCGGCACCGGCGGCGGGTTATCCGGCCCTGTGGATGCTCGATGGCAATGCCGCGATCGGGGCGCTGTCGCCTGAGCAACTGGACGGCCTGGCAGCCGGGCAGGCGCCTGTGCTGGTGGCCGTCGGTTACCGCACCGAGGCCCGCATCGACCGCGCGGGCCGCACGTTGGACTACACGCCGCCGGTGAAGGGGCTGGCGCAGCAGCAAGACCCGCTCACCGGCCTGCCCAGTGGCGGTGTCGATGCGTTTCTCGACCTGCTCGAGCAGCGCATGCGTCCCGCGGTAGGCCAGGTGGTGCCGCTCGATTCCCGGCACCAGACGCTGTGGGGGCATTCCTATGGCGGGCTGGCCGTTCTGCATGCGTTGTTCACCCGGCCTGGGGCCTTCACCGACTACGCGGCGGCCAGCCCCTCGCTGTGGTGGCGCCAGGGCGAGGTGGTGACCGATGCAGCCGGGCTGGAGCAGCGCCTGGCCGGGCAGCACCCTCGCCTGCTGCTGATGAAGGGCAGTGCCGAAGGGGTGCCGCCGGGGCAGGTATCGAAGGCCGATGCCGACGCCGGCGCACGGCGACTGGACGCGGCCTTGGCCGAGGCGCCGGGGGTGACGGTGCGGTCGAAGGTGTTCGAGGGACTGGGGCATGGGCCGATGTTGCCGGCGTCGCTGGGGTATGTGGTGGAGCAGCTGTCGCATTGAAGGCGTGGGTGATCGATCGTCGCGGATCGGTCACTGCATGGAGGTGGCATCGTGCAGGTTGATGCAGCGGCCTCTGCGGGGCCGATCGCGGCACAGGGGCCGCTCCTACAGGTGACCGCGATAGCCTGCAACCCCGCGGTGGGGCTACGGGTGTAGGAGCGGCCCCCGCCGGGGCGCCGGACCGGCCGCGATTGGGCCCGCCAGGGCCCACATCAGCCCTTGGCAGAAACCATAGAATCTCCCACAGGAGGCCGAGGGCTGATCTTGCAGGGCGCAGGCCCGGCGCCAAGCCCTCTCGCGCTCCGATGCCCTCCCAAGGTCGTACATCCCCGCCTTGCCATCGGGGTACCTGCCTGGGGTATGCTTGCCCGGTCTTCAGGGCGGGGTGCAATTCCCCACCGGCGGTAAGTCGACAGACGAGCCCGCGAGCGCCTTGGCCATGCCAAGGGTCAGCAGACCTGGTGAGATTCCAGGGCCGACGGTCATAGTCCGGATGAAAGAAGGCGTCAGGCGAAGGTCCCCTGGGCCTTTGCACGCGCGTTTTTTGCTTGCCCCGAGACGTTCATCTCAACGAGGAGCGTTTCATGTCCACTTCACACCCCACGCACTACCCCAACGTCACCGCCGCCCTTGCCGCCTTCCGTGCCGGCAAGCCCGTGCTGTTGCTCGACGACGACGATCGCGAGGACGAGGCCGACATCATCGCGGCGGCCGAGAACATCTCGCTGCAGACCATGGCCATGATGATTCGCGACTGCAGCGGCATCGTCTGCCTGTGCCTGGATGAAGCCACCGTCGATGCGCTGGCGCTGGCGCCGATGGTGCAGCACAACCAGGCCCGTCATGGCACCGGCTTCACCGTGACCATCGAAGCGGCCGAAGGCATCACCACCGGGGTCTCGGCCCAGGACCGCATCACCACCATCCAGGCTGCGCTGGCGTCCAGCGCCAGCGAGCGGCACATCGTCAGCCCGGGTCATGTGTTCCCGCTGCGTGCACGTACGGGCGGTGTGCTGACCCGTCGCGGCCACACCGAAGGCTCGGTCGACCTGGCGCGCCTGGCCGGCCTGCATCCGGCCGCGGTGCTCTGTGAACTGATGAACCCCGATGGCAGCATGGCCCGTGGCGAACAGGTGACGGCGTACGCACGCCAGCACGACCTGCCGGTGCTGACCATCGAGGAGCTGGCCCGCTATCGCCTGGCCCTGCGCGCGCAACAGGCCGAAGCGGTGGCGTAAGGAGCGTCTGGGGCGTTTGCTCACCCCGTCCCGCTCTGCTAGTGTCGCGGCGTTCACCACAGCCACGAGACAGCCGCCATGGCCCGTAAAAAAGCGTCCATCGATTTCGAGCAATCCCTCGCCGCGTTGCAAGCGCTGGTAGAACGCCTGGAAAACGGCGAGTTGTCGCTCGAGGATTCGCTGGTCGCCTTCGAACAGGGCATCAGCCTGACCCGTGAATGCCAAGGCGCGCTGTCGCAGGCCGAGCAGAAGGTGCAGATCCTGCTCGAGCGCGACGGCGCGCTGGCGGCCGAGCCGTTCGACGCGGAACCGACGGCATGATCGCCGCCTACCAGGCCAAGTGCCAGGCTCAGGTCGATGCAGCCTTGGAGCCGCTGTTCCAGGCCCCCTCGCCCGAACTCGAGCGGTTGTACGCCGCCATGCGCTACAGCGTCATGAACGGCGGCAAGCGAGTCCGTCCGTTGCTGGCCTATGCCGCCTGCGAAGCGCTGGGCGCCGACGGTCAGCGCGCCAATGGTGCGGCCTGCGCGGTGGAGCTGATCCACGCCTACTCGCTGGTGCACGATGACTTGCCGGCCATGGACGATGACGACCTACGCCGTGGCCAGCCGACCACGCACAAGGCTTTCGACGAAGCCTGCGCGATCCTGGCCGGCGACGGCTTGCAGAGCCTGGCCTTCAGCGCCCTGCTCGACCCGCGCCTGAATACCCAGGACGCCGACACCAGCCTGGCCATGGTCCGTGCCCTGGCCGAGGCTGCCGGTTCGGCGGGCATGGTCGGCGGCCAGGCCATCGACCTGGGCTCGGTGGGCCTGAAGCTCGACCAGCAGGCCCTGGAATACATGCACCGCCACAAGACCGGCGCGCTGATCGAAGCCAGCGTCCGCCTGGGCGCCCTGGCCAGCGGTCGGGCCAGCGCGAGCCAGCTGGCGTCGCTGCAGACCTATGCCCAGGCGATCGGCCTGGCCTTCCAGGTGCAGGACGATATCCTCGACATCGAGAGCGACACGGCGACCCTGGGCAAGCACCAGGGCGCCGACCTGGCCCGTGACAAACCGACCTACCCGGCGCTGCTGGGCCTGCCGGCGGCCAAGGCCTATGCCGTGGAACTGCGCGACCAGGCCCTGGTCGCACTGGAAGGCTTCGGCGAGTCTGCCGAGCCGCTGCGGGCGTTGGCCTGCTACATCGTCGAGCGCCGTCACTGAGCCCATCATTCCCGCGTTCCGGCCCCCATTATCGGCCGGTCGTTGGAGTCGCTGGCAAAATGGGCAGTTGTCCCTCAATGGGTTAAACTGCCGCCACTTCACACCTATAACGATTCGCCTGATGCCCACGACGTTTCAAGAGATTCCCCGCGAACGCCCGGTCACGCCCCTGCTGGACCGTGCCGACACGCCCGTCGGTCTGCGCCGGCTGGCCGAAGCCGACCTGGAGACCCTGGCCGATGAATTGCGCCAGGAGTTGCTCTATTGCGTCGGTGAAACCGGTGGGCATTTCGGCGCCGGCCTGGGCGTGATCGAGCTGACCATCGCCCTGCACTACGTCTTCGACACGCCGGACGACCGGCTGGTGTGGGACGTCGGTCACCAGGCCTACCCGCACAAGATCCTCACCGGACGGCGCCAGCGCATGCACACCCTGCGGCAGAAAGACGGCGTCGCCGCCTTCCCGCGTCGGGTCGAGAGCGAGTACGACACCTTCGGCGTCGGGCATTCGAGCACCTCGATCAGCGCCGCCCTGGGCATGGCCATCGCCGCCCGGCTGCAGAACGATCCACGCAAGTCGATCGCCGTGATCGGTGACGGCGCGCTGACCGCCGGCATGGCGTTCGAGGCGCTCAACCACGCCCAGGAAGTGGACGCCGACATGCTGGTGATCCTCAACGACAACGACATGTCGATCTCGCGCAACGTCGGCGGTCTGTCCAACTACCTGGCCAAGATTCTCTCCAGCCGCACCTACACCAGCATGCGCGAGGGCAGCAAGAAGGTGCTCTCGCGCCTGCCGGGCGCCTGGGAAATCGCCCGACGCACCGAGGAGTACGCCAAGGGCATGCTGGTGCCGGGCACGCTGTTCGAGGAGCTGGGCTGGAACTACATCGGCCCGATCGACGGCCATGACCTGCCGACCCTGATCGCCACCCTGCGCAACATGCGCGACCTCAAGGGGCCGCAGTTCCTGCACGTGGTCACCAAGAAGGGCAAGGGCTTCGCGCCGGCCGAGGTCGACCCGATCGGCTACCACGCCATCACCAAGCTGGAACCGGCCAACGCGCCGCCCGTCGCGCCGCGCAAGGCGACCGGGCCGAAGTATTCGGCCGTGTTCGGTCAGTGGCTGTGCGACATGGCCGCCGCCGACACACGCCTGGTCGGCATCACCCCGGCCATGAAGGAAGGCTCTGACCTGGTGGCGTTCAGCGAGCGCTACCCGGAGCGTTACTTCGACGTGGCGATCGCCGAGCAGCATGCCGTGACCCTGGCGGCCGGCATGGCCTGCGAGGGCGCCAAGCCAGTGGTGGCCATCTACTCCACCTTCCTGCAGCGTGGCTATGACCAGCTGATCCACGACGTGGCCGTGCAGAACCTCGATGTGCTGTTCGCCATCGACCGTGCCGGTCTGGTGGGCGAAGACGGCCCGACCCATGCCGGCAGCTTCGACCTGTCCTTCCTGCGCTGCATCCCCGGCATGCTGATCATGGCGCCGAGCGACGAGGGCGAGCTGCGCAAGATGCTCAGCACCGGCTACCTCTACGAAGGCCCGGCGGCGGTGCGCTACCCCCGCGGCAATGGCCCGAACGCCTTGATCGGCGGCGACCTGGACCCGCTGGAGATCGGCAAGGGCGTCGTTCGCCGCCACGGCAAGGACGTCGCGCTGCTGGTGTTCGGCGTGCAACTGGCCGAGGCCCTGAAAGTGGCCGAGACGCTGGATGCCACCGTGGTCGACATGCGCTTCGTCAAACCGTTGGACGAAGCCCTGATCCGCGAACTGGCCGGCAGCCATGCGCTGCTGGTGACGGTCGAGGAAAACGCCATCATGGGCGGTGCGGGCGCGGCGGTGGGTGAGTTCCTGGCCCGCGAGGCGCTGGTCAAACCCCTGCTGCACCTGGGTCTGCCGGACCTCTACGTCGAGCATGCCAAGCCTTCGCAGATGCTGGCCGAGTGCGGCCTGGATGCGCCGGGCATCGAAGCGGCCGTTCGCGCCCGGATGACGCTGCTCGGCCTCTGACACAGGCGCCTACCCGGCAGGCGCCCTGCTACGGGGCTGCCGGGCAGCCCCAGTCGCGTTTTACGCCTGGGGCACTTCGCCCTGGTGTTCATTCCCCATCATGTGCCCCAGCTTGCCCGCCTTGGTCGCCAGGTAGTGGCTGTTGTGCGGGTTGTGGCCGGTGTGCAGCGGCACCCGCTCGGCCACCACGATCCCCATGCCACCCAGGGCCTTGACCTTGCGCGGGTTGTTGGTCATCAGCCGCAGCGACGTCACGCCCAGGTGCTCGAGCATGGGCAGGCACATGGCGTAGTCCCGCTGATCGGCCGCGAACCCCAGCCGCTCGTTGGCTTCGACGGTGTCGGCGCCTCCGTCCTGCAGCTCATAGGCCCGAATCTTGTTGAGCAGGCCGATGCCCCGGCCTTCCTGACGCAGGTACAGCAGCACACCGCGGCCTTCGCGGGCGATGGCCTGCAAGGCCGCCTCGAGCTGCGAACCGCAGTCACAGCGCTGGCTGAACAAGGCATCGCCGGTCAGGCATTCGGAATGCAGCCGACCCAACACCGGCTTGCCATCGGCTACATCACCCAAGCTGAGCACCACGTGTTCGCGGCCCGTGGCCTCATCGAGGAAGCCATGCATGGTGAAGGTCGCGAAAGGCGTGGGGAGTTTGGAGGCGGCGACGAAAACGACGGGCACGTTGTGCTCCTGATTGGTAACTTGGAATTTCACGTGAGGGCGATTGTATCAGCAGGGCGCGCGGTGTGCGCGAGCAGGATCCTGAGGTGATGCATCGAACCCTTCGATCGGTGGTACGTCCGGGCGACACGTCCGGCGCCCGGTGTGAACGCGGCTCACTGCGGACGGCTCTGTCGTGTGAACGGATAGGGCTGCTCCCAGCGCTCGAAGATCGGTCGAAGCTCGCCACTGCGTACCAGTGTTTCCATGCGCTGATCGAACAGGTCGCGCAGCGCCTGGCTCTCAGGGCCCTCGCCGAACGCCAGGTACAGCGGCAGCTCGGTCAGGTGGCTGCGCCGGAACAACCGCTTGTCCGCGGCCTGCGCCATCACGTAGTCGACCTCGGTGAGCGAATCGATGTAGAAGTCCACCCGGTCATGCTCGAGCATGGGCAGGATACCCTCGCGCCGCTGGATCTCGCGAAACTGCTCGACGTTGGGCAGGTATTGCTTGAACTCGTAGCTGCGCACCCAGGCCAGGCGGTACTGGCCGATGGTCTGCAACGTGGGTGCCGGACGACTGGCCAGGCCCAGGACATAGATATGGTCCATGTCGAAGTGCCAGCGCGGGTACGCGTAGTCCTTCTCGTTTTTGTACGCACCGACCCAGGCGTCGGCCTGGCCGCGTTTGACCAGCCCGATGGCACGGCTGTAGGGCGCGCTCTGGATGTCGACCTTGACCCCGGCCGGTTCGTACACCTTGCGCAGCACGTCCCAGGCCAGGCCGGTGCCGTCGGCATTGGTGTAGTCGATCCACGCTTCGCTGACCAGACGGATCTGTTCGGGAAGCGCTGCGGCCATGACCTGCGGGCTGCCGGTCACGAGCGCCAGACACAACAGCAGGTACCTCATGACCATCGCGCCACCTCTGGGTCTCAGGCCAGCCACCACACCAGGCCCTGCATGGCCAGCCAGGCGAACACGCCCGCCAGCACATCGTCGAGCATGATCCCCACACCGCCATGCACATGCCGGTCGATCCAGCGAATCGGCCAGGGCTTGAGGATGTCGAAGAAGCGGAACATCAGGAAGCCCGCCACCAGCCACAACCAGCCCTCGGGCACCAGCCAGAGCGTGATCCACATGCCGACCATTTCGTCCCAGACGATGCCTTCGTGGTCGTGCACACGCAGATCGGTCGCGACCTTGCCGCACAGCCAGAAGCCGAACAGCATGGTGATGCCCAGCAGCAGCCAGTAGCCCCAGTCAGGCAGCATCTGCCACAACGGTACGAAAGGCAGCGCCACCAGCGAACCCCAGGTACCCGGCGCCTTGGGCATGGTCCCGGAGCCGAACCCGAAGGCGATGAAGTGCCAGGGGTTGCGCCAGACCGAGGGCGGTACGAATTCGGCGGGCACTTGATTCGGATGGTCGGTCACGGGGTCCCCCTGAAATGTTGATAGCCCCGCTGCGTCGGGGTGATGTCGTGGCCCTGCGCATCCAGCAGGCGTACCCCTTGCCCGGCCACGGCTTGGCCGATGACCTGCACGGGCAGCCCGGTCTTCTCCAGACAGGATAGCCGCACAGGCGGCAGGGTGAAGAGCAGGACGTAGTCATCGCCGCCGGTCAGGGCAGCCTGGCGTGCGCCCTCCTGCCCAAGCAGGGCCTTCAGCGCATCGGACAGCGGCAGCCGTTCAAGGTTGATTTCCAGGCACAGCCCGGACGCCTTGGCGATATGGCCGGCATCGGCGAGCAGACCGTCGGAGATGTCCAGGGCCGCGCTGGCCTGACCACGCAGGGCCTGGCCCAGGGCGAATTGCGGTGAAGGCGCCCAATAGTGCGCCAGGAGCGGCTTGGCCACCCCGAACGGTGCCTCGCACGTACCCAGGACCAGCGGCAGGGCACCGGCCGCGTTGCCCAGGTCGCCGCCCACACAGAGCAGGTCACCGACCTGGGCGCCCTGCCGGGTGAGCGCTTGGCCCCGCGGCACGTGGCCGAACACCGTCACGGTCAGGCTCAGCGGACCTCGCGTGGTATCGCCACCCACCAGGCTGAGCCCGCACTGCCCGGCCATCTGATCCAGGCCGGCGGCGTACTGGGCCAGCCAGTCGACGTCGACCTCCGGTACGGTCAGCGCCAGGGTAAACCCCAGCGGGGTGGCACCCATTGCCGCCAGGTCGCTTGCCGCCACGGCCAACGAGCGCTGGCCGAGTGCGTGCGGATCGCATGCGAGGGGAAAGTGGACGCCGGCCACCAGGGTGTCGGTGGACACCGCCAGGGAGGCGCCCGCCGGTACATCGAACAGGGCGCAATCGTCGCCGATGCCCAGCGCCACGCCCTCCCCGCCCCGAGCACAGCGCGCGGCGGCGAAGAAGCGTGCGATCAGCTCGAATTCACCCATGGGCGATCGGCGCCACGGTCAGCGCCGTGCCGCCTTGACTTCGGCTTCGCGCAAGGTCGGGGCCAGCTTGTCCAGCACACCGTTGACGAACTTGTGGCCGTCGGTGGCACCGAAGACCTTGGCCAGCTCCACACCTTCGTTGATGACCACGCGGTAAGGAACGTCGATACGCTTGATCAGCTCCCAGGTGGACAGGCGCAGTACGGCCAGTTCCACAGGGTCCAGCTCGTCCAGCGTCAGGTTCAGGCAAGGCATCAGGGCGCTGTCGATCTCGCTCTTGATCGCCGGCACGCCGTGCAGGATCTCGCGGAAGTAGGCGCCGTCGATGTCGGTGAAGTCGTTGTCGACGCGGAACTGCGCTTCGATCTCGTTCAGCGAATGCTTGGCCATGTGCCACTGGTACAGCGCCTGGGTCGCGAGCTTGCGAGCTTCGCGGCGCTTGAGGCTCTTGGACGGCTTGCCGGCATCCGCAGGCTTGGGCTCGCGTGGATTGAAACGATCGCTGTCGTCGCTAATCACTTGGCCTCCAACTGCGCCAGCAGGCTGACCATTTCCAGGGCCGACAGGGCGGCTTCGGCGCCTTTGTTACCGGCCTTGGTGCCGGAACGCTCGATGGCCTGCTCGATGGAGTCGACGGTCAGCACGCCGAAGGCGACCGGCACACCGAATTCCATGGAGACCTGGGCCAGGCCCTTGGTGCATTCGCCGGCCACGTATTCGAAGTGCGGGGTGCCGCCACGAATGACCGCGCCCAGGGCGATGATCGCGTCGTACTCGCCCTTCTGAGCGATCTTCTGGGCGACCAGCGGGATCTCGAAGGCGCCTGGGGCACGGATGAGGGTGATCTCGCTTTCGGCCACACCGTGGCGTACCAGGGCGTCGACGGCGCCGCTGACCAGGCTTTCGACGACGAAGCTGTTGAAACGGCCAACCACCAAGGCATAGCGACCTTTGGGGGCGATGAAGGTACCTTCGATGGTCTTCAGGGTCATTCGGGTGTTCTCATCTTAAAGAGCGAGGCCGCCAGTGAGCGGCCTGCAAAAAGGGTTTTGCCACGAGCGGCGAAGCGATCGCAGCGCTCGCCTCACTCGGAGGGCACGTATTCTACAACTTCCAGATCGAATCCGGATATCGCATTGAACTTCATCGGCGAGCTCATCAGGCGCATCTTGCGCACACCGAGGTCGCGCAGGATCTGCGAACCGGCACCGACGGTGCTGTAGGTGGTCGGCGTCTTGGGCTGTGCCTCGCCCGCGGCTTCGCGGATGTGCGCCAGCAGCAGGTCGCCGTCCAGCGGATGACCGAGCAGCAGCACCACGCCGCTGCCGGCCTCGGCCACGGCGCCCATGGCCGCACGCAGGCTCCAGCGGCCGGGGCTCTTGACCAGCATCAGGTCGCGCAGCGGGTCCATGTTGTGCACGCGCACCAGGGTCGGCTCCTCGGCGCGGATCTCGCCCAGGGTCAAGGCCATGTGCACGTCGCCTTCGACCGAATCGCGGTAGGTGACCAGGTTGAACGGGCCCAGCTCGGTGTCCATCACCTGCTCGGTGACCCGCTGAACGGTACGCTCATGGATCATGCGGTAGTGGATCAGGTCGGCGATGGTGCCGATGCGGATGCCGTGCTGGGCGGCGAACGCCTCCAGCTCCGGGCGACGGGACATGGTGCCGTCGTCGTTCATCACTTCGCAGATCACGCCGCTGGCCTCGAACCCGGCCATGCGCGCCAGGTCGCAGGCGGCTTCGGTGTGGCCGGCACGCGCCAGCACGCCACCGGGCTGGGCCATCAGCGGGAAGATGTGCCCTGGGCTGACGATGTCCTCGGCCTTGGCATCGCGTGCGGCGGCGGCCTGCACGGTACGGGCGCGGTCGGCGGCCGAGATGCCGGTGGTGACGCCTTCGGCGGCCTCGATCGACACGGTGAACTTGGTGCCGAAGCCCGAACCGTTGCGCGGCGCCATCAGCGGCAGCTTGAGCGTTTCGCAGCGCTCGCGGGTCATCGGCATGCAGATCAGGCCACGGGCATGCTTGGCCATGAAGTTGATGTGCTCGGCCTGGCAGCACTCGGCGGCCATGATGATGTCGCCTTCGTTCTCGCGGTCTTCGTCATCCATGAGGATGACCATCTTGCCTTGGCGGATGTCTTCCACCAGCTCTTCGATACTGTCGAGCGCCACGCGGCACCCCCTTCTCAATCAGGATTTCAGGTAGCCGTTGGCGGCCAGGAAGCTTTCGGTAATGCCACTGCCCTTGCTCGACTCGGCGGCCTTGTCGCCCAGCAGCAGGCGCTCCAGGTAACGGGCCAGCAGGTCGACCTCAAGGTTCACCCGACGCCCTGGGCGGTAGTCGGCCATGATGGTTTCGGACAGGGTGTGCGGGACGATGGTCAGCTCGAATTCGGCGCCATCGACCTCGTTGACCGTCAGGCTGGTGCCGTCGACGGTGATCGAGCCCTTGTGGGCGATGTACTTGGCCAGCTCCTTGGGTGCGCGTACGCGGAACTGTATGGCGCGGGCGTTATCGCTGCGCGAAATGATTTCGCCGACGCCGTCGACGTGGCCGCTGACCAGGTGACCGCCCAGGCGGGTGGTCGGCGTCAGGGCTTTCTCGAGGTTGACGCGGCTGCCGTTCTTCAGCTCGGTGAAGGCGGTACGGGCCAGGGTCTCGCGGCTGACGTCGGCGCAGAAACCGTCGCCTGGCAGCTCCACGGCGGTCAGGCAGACGCCGTTGACGGCGATGCTGTCGCCCAGCTTGACGTCGCCCAGGTCGAGCTTGCCGGTCTGGACGTGAACGCGGTAGTCACCACCCTGTGGAGACAGGCTGCGGATACTGCCGATCGATTCGATGATGCCTGTGAACATGAGTCCTCCTCGGGGCAAGGCGTGTACGGCATGCCGGCGATTATACGCCGACGGCCGCCTTGGGGATGGCCGTGATGCGCCAGTCATCGCCGACGGCGCGCATGTCGGTGATGGTCAGTCGGGGTGCCTGGTCCATCCGCGACAAGGGCCAGTCGAGCAACGGTCGGGCGGCGGAGCCCAGGAAGGTGCCGGCGACGAACAGCTGGTATTCGTCGATCGCGCCCTGCTGGGCCAAGGCGCCCACCAGGCCGGCGCCCGCTTCGAGCAGAATTTCGTGCAACCCGCGCGCAGCCAGCACGTTCAGCAGCGCCGCCAGGTCGACGCGGCCCGCCTCGCCAGGCAGGCTCAACAGTTCGTGGCCCGCCGCGGCATAGGCCGGGTCGAGCGGTTGTGCGGTCACCACCAGGGCGGGCCCGGCCTGGTAGAACGGCGCGTCCAGCGGCAGGCGCAGACGCCCATCGATCACAATACGCACCGGCGGTCGCGACAGGGCCAATGCAGTGCCTTCGGCGTCCAGGCCCAGTTCGGCCCCGCGTACGGTCATGCGGGCGCCGTCCATCAGCACACTGGTGGCGCTGGTCAGCACGGCGCTGGAGCGGGCGCGCAGGCGTTGCACGGCGCTGCGGGCAGCGGGGCCGGTGATCCACTGGCTCTCGCCGCTGGCCATGGCGGTGCGGCCATCCAGGCTCATGGCCAGCTTGGCGCGCACGAACGGCAGGCCCTGCTCCATGCGCTTGAGAAAACCGGGATTGAGCGCCCGCGCCTCGGTCTCGAGCACGCCACTGTGCACCTCGATGCCGGCTGCGGCCAAGCGCTGCAGGCCCTGCCCGGCCACCTGCGGATTGGGGTCACGCATGGCGGCCACCACACGGGCCACGCCTGCCTCGATCAGCGCGTTGGCGCAAGGCGGCGTGCGGCCCTGGTGGCTGCACGGCTCGAGGGTGACGTAGGCGCAGGCCCCCTGCGCGCGCGCCCCTGCCTGGCGCAGCGCATGGACTTCGGCGTGAGGTTCGCCCGCGCGTACGTGCCAGCCCTCGCCCACCACCTCGCCGTCACGCACGATCACGCAGCCGACCCGAGGGTTGGGGTGGGTGCTGTAGAGCCCCTTGCGCGCCAGTTCGAGGGCGCGGGCCATGTAATGGGCGTCGAGGATCGCGGTCTGGCTGGACATGCTCACTCTTTGGCCGGCTCGCGGGCCAGTCGGTCGATTTCTTCGCGGAATTCTTCGAGGTCGCGGAAGCTGCGGTAGACGGAGGCGAAACGGATGTAGGCCACCTCGTCGAGCTTGCGCAGCTCGGCCATCACCAGCTCGCCGACCACCAGCGACTTGACCTCGCGTTCACCCGTGGCCCGCAGTCGGTGCTTGATGTGCGCCAGGGCGGCCTCCAGGCGTTCGACGCTGACCGGGCGCTTTTCCAGCGCGCGCTGCATGCCGGCACGCAGCTTGTCCTCATCGAAGGGCTGACGTGTGCCGTCCTGCTTGATCAGCCGCGGCAGCACCAGTTCGGCGGTCTCGAAGGTGGTGAAACGTTCGCCACAGGCGACGCACTCGCGTCGGCGACGGACCTGTTCGCCTTCGGCAACCAGGCGCGAGTCGATGACCTTGGTGTCGTTGGCACCGCAAAATGGACAGTGCATGGTGGCAGGCAACAAAAAAAGGGAGGGCCATGGTAGCGCATCCCACTGGCAAGACAAGCCAAAGGCGGTACCATCCGGTCAAATCTGCCCGTGAAGGATCTCCCCCATGCACCATCGTGCGCTCGTCGTGCTCAGCCTTGCCTGCCTGCTCGCCGCCTGTGGCAGCGACCGCCCCAAGACCGAGCCGGCGCCCACCACGCCGCCGCCCAAGGTCGCCGAGGCGCCCAAGACGCCAGGGCCGCTGCCGGCCTACCAGCGTGAGCTGAGCGGTACGCTGCTGGAGGTGCCGGCAGGGGCCGAAGTCGAGCTGGCACTGCTGGTGATCGACAGCCGCGGTCGTCCGCAGCGCTTGCTGGCCAGCAGCACGCTGAGCGGCACGGGCCAGCCGCTGCCCTACGCCTTGCGCTTCAACCCCGAGGCCTTCCCGACCGACGCGCGTGTCGAGCTGCGCGGACGTGCCAGCCAGTCGGGCCAGCTGATCCTGCACCTGCCCTCGCAGTCGATCCTGCGCCCTGACACCCAGGCGACCGGCCCGTTGCGCTTCGAACGCGCGCCTTGATGGGCGTGGATGTCCTGCAACGCGCCCTGGGTGAGGTGATCGACCAGGCGCGGCTGAGCGTCACGCCGCTTCCAGGCAGCGACCTGGCCCTGTGGCTGATCGATGCACAGGACATGGACCGCGCCTTCAGCCCGGCTGAAACGCAGCGCATCCTCGAGACACCGCCTTACTGGGGCTTCTGCTGGGCCAGTGGGTTGGCGCTGGCGCGCTTTCTGGCCGAGCATCCGCATTGGGTGCGTGGCAAGCGCCTGCTGGATGTCGGCGCCGGCTCGGGCATTGCCGGGATCGCCGCCGCCCGTGCCGGCGCACGCGAGGTGGTGGCCTGCGACCTCGACCCGCTGGCGTTGCGCGCCTGTCGGGCCAATGCCGCGCTCAATGGCGTCGAGCTGCAGTACAGCGAGGACTTTTTCGCGCACCAGGACGGCTTCGACCTGATCCTGGCAGCCGACGTGCTGTACGACCGCGCCAACCTGCCCCTGCTCGACCAGTTCCCGCTGCGAAGCCGCGACACGCTGGTGGCGGACTCGCGGGTCCGCGACTTCCGCCACCGCCTTTATCGGGCGCTCGGCACGCTGGACGCCCTGACCTTGCCGGACTTGGCCGAACCGCACGAATTCCGCCGCGTCAGCCTGTACCACGCCAGCGGCGAGCCTTTATAGTGGTGCCATTCAAGGATTTGCGAGAGCCGCGATGAGCCAAGAGACGCCGTACATTTTCGATGCCACCGACGCCACGTTCGAACAGCTGGTGATCGAGAACTCGTTCCACAAGCCGGTCCTGGTGGACTTCTGGGCCGAATGGTGCGCACCGTGCAAGGCGCTGATGCCGCTGCTGGCCAAGATCGCCGAGGATTACCAGGGCGAGCTGCTGCTGGCCAAGATGGACTGTGACGCCGAGCAGCAGATCGTCGCGCAGCTGGGTATCCGCAGCCTGCCGACGGTGGTGCTGTTCAAGGACGGTCAACCGGTCGACGGGTTCTCGGGCGCCCAGCCGGAGTCGGCGATCCGCGCCTTGCTCGAGCCCCACGTGCAACGGCCCGAAGCGCCTGCCGCCTCGCCCCTGGAGCAGGCCAAGGCATTGTTCGCCGACAGCCGCTTCGCCGAGGCCGAAGCGATTCTGGTCGCGCTGCTGGGCGAAGACAACAGCAATGCCGAAGCCCTGATCTATTACGCCCGCTGCCTGGCCGAGCGCAACGAACTGGATGAAGCGCAAACGGTGCTGGAGGCGGTCAAGACCGATGAGCACAAGGCCGCACTGGCCGGTGCCAAGGCCCAGCTGACCTTCCTGCGTCAGGCCGCCAGCCTGCCGGAAGCCGCCGACCTCAAGGCGAGACTGGCGCAGAACCCGGACGATGACGAAGCCGCCTACCAGCTGTGCATCCAGCAGCTGGCGCGCCAGCAGTACGAAGCAGCCCTCGAAGGCCTGCTCAAGCTGTTCCAGCGCAATCGGGGCTATGGCGAAGGCTTGCCGCACAAGTCGCTGCTGCAGGTGTTCGAGCTGCTGGGCAACGATCACCCCTTGGTCGGCACCTACCGCCGCAAGCTGTTCGCTGCCCTGTACTGATCGTTCACTCGGCCCAGTGGTAGATCGGCGCATCCACGCCACTTTCCACACGGACGTTGGGGTTGTGTCGTAGCCGCACCAGCAGGCGCTTGCCGGCGGCGGTACTGCCGGCCAGCCCTTCCAGGTGTTCCAGCAAGGCAGGCCCGGTCATGTGCCCGGCCTGGGCCAGCACGGTACAGGCTGCCTGCCATTGCGCGTCGTCCGGCCGTTGCGCTGGCGTTGGCGTTGGCGTTGGCGAAGCGACCGTGCCGGCAGTCCCCACCTCACCCTGCGCTTTCAATTGCGCCCACTCGGCAGGCTCCAGGTCGATGGTCAGGTCCACCGGCCATGGCCCGATCTGGCCTCGAATTCTCATGCGTTACTCCTTCTGTTCGCAAATGAAGGGCATGCTCCCATGCGCGGGTCACGGGCACCAGACGCACTGGCCACTTGCGCCAAACTTGTTATAACATCACGTAACATCTTACCGTGCCCGGAGTCTTTCCATGCGTCGTCTGTTGCTTGCCCTGCCTTTTGCGTTGCTGCCCCTGACCGCCGCCGTCGCGCACGACGCGCATGACCACGAACACGGTACCCTTGGCGCCCACGAGCACGGGGTTGCCAGCTTGAACGTGGCCCTCGATGGCAACACGCTCGAACTGGAACTGGACAGCCCGGCGATGAACCTGGTCGGCTTCGAGCATGCCGCCTCCTCAGACGCGGACAAGGCCACGGTGGCCCGTGTGCGTGAGCAACTGGCCGACCCACGGACCCTGTTCATCCTGAATGACGCTGCGCGCTGCAGCGTCACGCAGCAGACCTTGGAAAGCCCTCTTTTCGGCCAGGCACCTGCTGCCCATGAGCATGCGCACGAAAAGCCCGACGTGCACGCTCATGAGCATGAGCACGAGCACGAGCACAGCGATATCCACGCCCATTACGCCTTGACCTGCACCACGCCGGGCGCCCTCACCCAGCTCGACCTGGCGCCTCTGTTCCAGCACTTCCCGGCCACGCGTACGCTGCACGTCCAGCTCATCGGCCCCAACGGTCAGAAGGGGCTGGAGGCTACCGCCACCCAGGCCAAGGTCGCGTTCTAAGATGGGTGCGCCGCTGATCGAGTTGCGTGACCTGTCCTTTGCCTGGCCAGGTCAGCCGCCTTTGCTGGACATCGCCGCGTTCGACCTGCAGGCAGGCGAAACCCTGTTTCTCAAGGGCCCCAGCGGCAGCGGCAAGACCACGCTGCTGGGCCTGCTCGGCGGCGTCAACCGGCCAGACCGCGGCAGTGTTCGTCTGCTCGGGCAACCGTTGGAGGCGCTGGGCCAGGGCGCCCGGGATCGCTTCCGGGTCGACCACACCGGCTACATCTTCCAGCAGTTCAACCTGCTGCCATTCTTGTCGGTGCGCGAAAACGTCGAGCTGCCCTGCCGCTTCTCGCGCAGCCGCGCCGAACGTGCCTCGCAACGGCATGGCAGCGTGGAACGTGCCGCGTCTGCCTTGCTGACGCACCTGGGGCTGAAGGACGAGGCGCTGCAGACGCGGCGGGCCGACACGCTGTCGATCGGCCAGCAGCAACGGGTCGCAGCCGCACGGGCCCTGATCGGCCAGCCCGAGCTGATCATCGCCGACGAACCCACCTCGGCGCTGGATGCCGACACGCGCGAAGCTTTCCTCCAGTTGCTGTTCGCCGAATGCCGAAGTGCGGGCGCCAGCCTGCTGTTCGTCAGCCACGACCAGAGTCTGGCCCCCCTGTTCGACCGTCATCTGTCGCTGGCCGAGCTCAACCGCGCCAGCACGCCCCAGGAGGCTTGATGTATCTGCTCCGTCTTGCCCTGGCCAGCCTGGCCAATCGGCGCTTCACCGCCTTTCTGACCGCCTTCGCCATCGCCCTCTCGGTGTGCCTGCTGCTGGCGGTCGAACGGGTGCGCACCGAAGCCCGTACCAGTTTCGCCAGCACCATCAGCGGCACCGACCTGATCGTCGGCGCCCGATCGGGCTCGGTGAACCTGCTGCTGTACTCGGTCTTTCGCATCGGCAACGCCACCAACAACATCCGCTGGGACAGCTACACCCATTACGCCAACGACCCACGGGTGAAATGGGCCATCCCGATTTCCCTGGGCGATTCGCACCGAGGCTATCGCGTGATGGGCACCACGGGCGCCTACTTCGACCATTACCGCTATGCGCGCCAGCAGCCCCTCCACATCGCCCAGGGCCGTCCCTTCGCCGACGATCCGTTCGAGGTGGTGCTCGGCGCCGACGTGGCCGAGGCGCTGCGTTATTCGCTGGGCGATAGGCTGGTACTGGCCCACGGCGTGGCGGCCATCAGCCTGGTCAAGCACGACGACAAACCCTTCACGGTGGTCGGCATCCTCGAGCGCACCGGCACCCCGGTCGACCGCACGCTGCACATCAGCCTGGCCGGCATGGAAGCCATTCACGTCGATTGGCACAACGGTGTGCCTGCGCGGGGTGCGGGCCGGATCAGCGCGGATCAGGCGCGCACCATGGACCTGCAGCCGACCGCCATCACGGCGTTCATGCTGGGCCTGAACAGCAAGATCGCCACCTTCAGCCTGCAGCGCGAGATCAACGAATTCCGGGGCGAGCCCTTGCTGGCCATTCTGCCCGGCGTCGCCCTGCAGGAACTGTGGAGCCTGATGAGCACGGCCGAGCAGGCGCTGTTCGTGGTCTCGCTATTCGTGGTACTGACCGGCTTGATCGGCATGCTCACGGCGATTCTCACCAGCCTCAACGAACGGCGTCGGGAGATGGCCATCCTGCGCTCGGTCGGCGCCCGCCCTTGGCACATCGCCGGCCTGCTGGTGCTCGAAGCGCTGACCCTGGCCCTGGTCGGCATCCTGGCGGGGCTGGCCCTGCTCTATGTCGGTATCGCGCTGGCGCAAGGCTACGTCCAGGCCCATTATGGGCTGTTCCTGCCTTTGGCCTGGCCCAGTGCCCACGAATGGACCTTGCTGGGGATCATCCTGGGCGCGGCTTTGCTGATGGGCAGCGTGCCGGCCTGGCGTGCCTACCGGCAGTCGTTGGCCGATGGTTTGTCCATTCACCTGTGAGGGTCGTCATGCGTCGTGTGCTGTCGATGGTACTGGCCTTGGCCATGGCGCCGCTCTGGGCGGCCGAACCCCGCGAGCTGGACTGGCCGCAGCTGATTCCCGAGGGGGCGCCGGTCATCGTGCCGCAGATGGCCCCGCTGCACGACCTGTCGCAACTGGGTAGCGCACTGGGCGGCGAAGGGGCACCGGCCGCCCAGCAGCCGGCGCCCGATGCACCGGTGGTCAAGGCCCTCGATGGCCAGGCGGTGAAACTGCCCGGCTACATCGTGCCGCTGGAGGTGAGCGAGGAAGGCCGGACCACGGACTTCCTGCTGGTGCCGTACTACGGCGCCTGCATCCATGTGCCACCGCCGCCGGCCAACCAGATCGTGCACGTGGTCAGCGAGATGGGCGTGCGCCTCGAAGACCTCTACCAACCCTATTGGATCGAGGGCCGGATGCAGGTGAAATCGGTCGCCAGCGAACTGGCGCAGGCGGGCTACCAGATGGAGGCCGAGAAAATCTACGCGTACGAGCTGAAATAGCGTCTACGTCGCGGTTTACGCCCAGTTCCTTGAGCTGGGTCAAAGGTTTGGCGAAGCCGCGTCCTTACCATGGGGCCCCTCGATTATTCACGTCCTTTCTGGAGCCCCCATGAACAAGTCCCTGCTCGGCGCCTCGCTCGTTGCCCTGGCGCTCGCGGCCCCCGTGGCGCACGCCTATCAACCGGGTGACGTCATCCTACGCGCCGGCGCCATCGTCACCGCGCCGAACGAAGACAGCGGCGAGCTGAAACTCGACGGTGCCAAGGTATCCGGCACCAAGGCGACCCTGGACAGCGACACGCAGCTGGGTCTGACCCTCGGCTACATGCTGACCGAGCACGTCGGCATCGAGCTGCTGGCCGCCACGCCGTTCCAGCACACGGTCGGGGTCAAGGGGTTGGGCGCTGGCCTGGATGGGAAACTGGCGGACATCAAGCAGTTGCCGCCGACCCTGTCGCTGCAGTACTACCCGCTCGACGCGTCGTCGCGCTTCCAGCCGTATGCGGGCATCGGCATCAACTACACGATGTTCTTCGACGAAGACCTCAGCAGCACGCGCAAGGCCCAGGGCTTCCGCAACCTGAAGATGCAGGACTCGGTCGGCCTGGCCGGGCAGCTGGGCATGGACTACATGCTGACCGATCACCTGCTGGTGAACGCGGCCGTGTGGTACGTGGACATCAACACCAAGGCCTCGATCGACGGCCCCAGCGCGCTGGGCGTGGGCAAGACCAAGGTCAACGTGGAAGTGGACCCGTGGGTCTACATGGTCGGTGTCGGCTACAAGTTCTAAACGCGTCACGCGGCGTGCCTGGCACGCCGCCTCTTTTTCCGGCGCGGACGGTCAGCGCCCCAGCAGCAGGGCCAGGCCTTCCACCAGCGGGGTCGGCTCGTCGAGGCGCAGTCGCGCCAGCAGGCGCTGGTTGTCTGCCCGGGAATGCCGGATGTCACCCGAGCGCGCCGGGCCGTTGCTCACCGCAGGCAACCCACCCAGCACTTCGCCCAGCGCCGCCAACAGCTGGTTCAACGAGGTGGCCTTGTTCAGGCCGACGTTGATGGCGCCCTCTTCCACCGTCGGCAACGTCAGCCCTTGCACCAGCAGCTTGACCAAATCCCCCACATAGAAGAAGTCGCGCGTCTGCTCGCCGTCGCCGAACACGGTGATCGGCACCGCCTTGCTGGCACGCTCGGCGAAGATGCTGATCACGCCGGAGTACGGCGAGGACGGGTCCTGGCGCGGCCCGAAGATGTTGAAGAAGCGGAACACGACTGGCTCCAGCCCATGTTGCCGGCGATAGAAGTCCAGGTATTGCTCGCTGGCCAGCTTGTCCACCGCATAGGGGGTCAGCGGCGCCTTGGGCGTGTCTTCGACGATCGACTGACCTTCTCCGTTGTTGCCGTAGACCGCCGCGCTGGAGGCGAAGACCACGCGCCGCACGCCATGGATGCGCATCGCCTCGCAGACGTTCAGGGTGCCGATGAAGTTGCTCTGGTGGGTGCGCACCGGGTCATCGACCGAGGCCTGTACGGACGCCACCGCGGCCAGGTGCACCACCGCCTGGCAGCCCTCCATGGCCCGCGCGACCAGCGCTGCGTCGGCCACGTCGCCTTCGATCAGCTCGAGGCGAGGATCGTGCAATTGCAGGTTGTCGCGCTTACCGGTGGATAGGTCGTCGAGGATGCGGACCGCATGGCCCTGCCTCAACAGCGCGTCGCTCAAGTGCGAACCAATGAAACCGGCACCGCCGGTGATCAGAATGGGCGCGTCAGCCATGTCGATAGAACCGATCCAGGAGAGGAGGCAGGCCGGCGCGCCAGGCGCGTGGCTTGATGCCGAAGGTGTGGAGGATTTTCTTGCAGGCCAGCACCGCGTGCTGGGGCTCTTCGCTGGCGTCGGCACGGGCGGCGTGTGCCTGGGCGGTGGGCGCCTGGATGGCCAGTTTCTGCCACTGTGCGGCTTCGCTCAGGATCGCCTGGCCCAGCGCCAGGGGCGTGGTCGCTTCGTTGCCGGCATAGTGGTAGGTCCCCCACAACGGCGCCTCGCAATCGAGCTGCTTGAGCACCGACAGGATCACCCGTGCTGCATCGTCCACCGGGGTGGGGTTGCCGCGCCGGTCATCGGCCAGCAGCAGCTCATGGGGTTGCTCGGCCCGCGTCAGGAAACGCCCGAGCACGCCGTCACGGCTCTCGTCGAGCAACCAGCCGAAGCGCAGCAGCACGTGCTGCGGGCAGGCAGCGCGTACGCTCTGCTCGATGCGCCAGAGCGCCTGACCGCGCAGGCCGAGCGGCACCGGCTCGTCCTTCTCGCTGTACGCCGTGGCGCGTGAACCGTCGAAGACGCGATAGCTCGAAGGCTGGACCAGGGTGATCTGGTGGTGCTGGCACAGCTCGGCCAGACGCTCGACGCCACGCTCCTGCAAGGCCAGGCGCGGCTCGCTGACCGACGCGGCCTGAAACCAGTCGAAGTAATAGGCCAGGTTGACCAGGGCATCGGGACGATGGTCGTCGAGCAGCTGCGTCAGGCTCGCGGCATCCCACCCCTGGTCAGGCGGCCTGGGCGCCAGAAACTGAATGTCTTCCTCGGCACCGAGGCGAATCAGCGATTGCCCCAGGGCACTTCCACCCCCCAACAGCATCAGGCGCATTCGCATAGAGTCAGCAGATCCGGACAGGTGGTTAGAAAGCAGCCATTTTGCGGGTTCTTTTCGGCAGAGCGCAACCCTGGCAGGGCGAAGCGGGCTCCGGATTTCTCCTACGCAAGCCTAGGAACGATCTTGCATGCAGAAGCGATAGATTCCGGCATCCCTCTCGAAAATAACCTGTTCAAATTTTCCTACTTCCCAGGTTCGAGGGATTCGACGTGTGTAAACGGAGAAGGAAAATCATGAGGGCAAGCCAGGCGCCAATCCTGTTTGATGAACGAGAGCGCCTCACGCCAGCCCGCTTGCCAAGCAAGCCCTCGATGCACTTCACGAACTCGTGCGCCTTTCAGTCCCAGATGCCTACGTATTACAACCGGATACAGCCTTGTTGATCGATAACGCAAGCGCTCTGCATGGCAGAGCGACCCTGCGCGACAATGCTCGATTGCTGGTACGTCTGTTCGGTTATTCGTCGCGCGTGCATCCCCTCGTCATTCGAGCCGACCCACTCATCGTGCGCGGTTAAGCGCCTCGAGACCTTTATGGACATTGATCTCTCGATTGCACTGATACTCGGCATGGTCGCGCTATTGGCAGGCTTCTTCGACGCCATCGTCGGTGGCGGTGGTTTGCTGACTTTGCCAGCCCTGTTCGTAGCCGGCCTCGATCCGCTATCGGCCATGGCCACCAACAAGCTGCAAGCGTCCTGCGCCAGCGTTTCAGCAACGCCGGCCTTCGCTCGCAGGGGCATGATCGACTGGCGAGCCGACGCAGGGCCTGCCATCGCTTCATGCATGGCGGGGGCAGCAGGCGCCTTGTCCATCAGCATGATCCCTCGAGGCGTGCTTCAAGCTGCGATACCCCTCCTGCTGCTCGCCGTAGCCGCCTACTTCGCGCTGAGCCCTAAGGTCGATGAGCGGCCGCGAAAAAGTCGGATCTCACGTTATGCCTTCATGTTGGCCGTCGTCCCGATCATCGGCTTCTACGACGGGGTATTCGGTCCTGGGACGGGATCTTTCTTCATGATTGCCTTCATGCTGCTGCTCGCACAGCCACTGCTTACAGCAGTCTGCCGAAGCAAGCTTCTCAACGCCGCCTGTAATGTCAGCGCCCTGTCGGTCTTCATGCTCAACGGCGCCGTGCTCTGGCCATTGGCACTGATCATGTCGGTGGCGGCGATAACGGGCGCGCAATTGGGCGCGCGGTGCGCCTTGCGCTTCGGCACACACTTGATCAAGCCTGTCGTCATCATCGTATGCTGCCTGATGGCGTTGAAGCTGCTCTGGAGCGCAGAACACCCCGTGCGCCTCTGGATCGAGGCATTGCCAGGGTAGGCCGTCATTCGACTTCGAACAGCCCGTTGTTCGAAGGCCTGCTGCTCAGCCGCTCACGCACATCCTCATCGATACGCGGATCGTCAGGACGATACAGCTTCACCTGGCGATAGGTGCTGATGCGGTTGATCTCGGTGCCTAGGTATTCCCAGACCACCCGGGTACAGGCCGGGTTGCGCCGGTCGCCGCTGGACACGCCGGCCTTCAGACCATTGAGCCGGGTGATGCGGCTCTTGAAGCTGGGGATCAGGATGGTCTGGCTCATCTCGTTGAAGGTCAGCGACTCGTAGTCGACGAGGAACAGCCGGTCCTGCAACTGGAAGGCCGCCCCCAGGTAGCGGCAGCGTACCCAGTCTTCGGCCTGCACGTCGGTGCTGCTGGTCCGTTCCTGGCGCTCCTGGCGCTCGAACAGGAACGCACCGCGCTCCTCACGCAGGTGCACCAGCGACAGCAGGATCATGCCGGGGACCGAGAGGCAGTTGGAATACTCGAAGTAGTAGCCGCAGTAGCGTGACAGGTTGCCGGCGTGGGCGTGCAAGGGCCTGAACAGCTCACTGATCGGATCGCCGTCCGGCGTGGTCACCGGCGTCGCCTGGCGCGCCCCGAACAGCTGGGCGAACTGCTCGCCAGGCAGGCTCAACTCGTAGTCCTCGACACCGAAGAAATCACCGATGCGCTTGAGGTTGTAGGGCGTGGGCTGGCTCTGTCCGCTGAGGTACTTGTTGAACTGGGCGCGGTTGATCGACAGCTGCCGGCAGACCTCGGAAATGGAGCGGTAATGGCTGCAGGCAAGCTTGAGATTGGCGGCGAAATGTTCGCTCATCGTGGGCGTCCGGGTGATGCTATGGACGCCATCATAGCATCAAGTCGCATCAATTCAGAGCAAGCCGCGAAATTGTAACTGTACTTGTCATGCCCAACCATGCGCCCCATGGCATCGGCGCGCCCGCGTCGAGCCGCTTTTTCCATGCCAAGAGAATAAGAATCGAGGTTCTTCCATGCTTGATGCGCTCAACGATTTCCTTTCGGGGAAACTCCTCATCGTGCTGATCGTCGGACTCGGCAGCTACTTCACGATCCGCTCGCGGTTCGTGCAGTTCCGCCACTTTGCCCACATGTTCGGCGTCTTCAAGGAATCGCTGCGCGGCCAGGCAGGCCAACTGAGTTCTTTCCAGGCACTGATGCTCAGCCTGGCCGGTCGCGTCGGCGCCGGTAACATTGCAGGTGTCGGCATCGCCGTGACCCTGGGCGGCCCGGGCGCCGTGTTCTGGATGTGGGTCACGGCCCTGGTGGGCATGGCCAGCAGCTTCTTCGAGTGCACCCTGGCGCAGGTCTACAAGCGCGCCGACGGTGATGGCCTGTACCGCGGCGGCCCGGCGTACTACATCCTGCACGGCCTGAAATTCAAGGGCATGGCGATCGTCTTCTCGCTCCTGCTGCTGGTCACCTACGGTTTCGCCTTCATCGGCCTGCAGTCCTACACCGTGACCCACTCGCTGCAGAACGCCTTCTCGCTCGAGCCGACCCATACGGGCATCGTGCTGGCCGTGCTGCTGGCCCTGACCTTCATCGGCGGCATCAAGCGCATCGCCTCGGTCTCGGACCTGCTGGTCCCGATCAAGACCATGGCCTACATCGGCGTGACCCTGTACGTGATCGGCACTCAGATCGAACACGTGCCGGCCATGCTGGAAACCATCTTCAAGAGCGCCTTCGGCCTGGACCCTGCCTTCGGCGGCCTGCTGGGCAGCGCCATCGTCATGGGCGTGAAGCGCGGCGTGTTCGCCAACGAAGCCGGTCTGGGCAGTGCCCCGAACGTGGCCGCCGTGGCCGCCGTCAAGCACCCGGGCGCGCAAGGCGTGGTACAGGCGTTCAGCGTGTTCCTCGACACTTTCGTGATCTGCACCTGCACCGCGCTGCTGATCCTGCTGTCGGGCTTCTATACCCCTGGCTTCGAGGGTGACGGCATCGTCCTGACGCAGAACTCGCTGGCCGCCGTGGTCGGTGACTGGGGCCGTATCTTCGTCAGCGTGGCGCTGTCGCTGTTCGTCTTCACCTGCATCCTCTACAACTACTACCTGGGCGAGAACAGCCTGCAGTTCCTGACCCGCAACCGCGCCGTGCTGATGGGCTTCCGCGCCCTGGTGCTGGTACTGGTGATCTGGGGCTCGACCCAGGACCTGACGACCGTGTTCGCCTTCGCCGACATCACCATGACCTGCCTGGCCTTCGTCAACCTGGTCGCCCTGGCCCTGCTGTTCAATGTCGGCCTGCGGGTGATGCGCGACTATGACGCCCAGCGTCGTGCCGGCATCAAGCAGCCGGTGTTCGACTCGGCGAAGTTCCAGGACCTGGACCTGGACCGTGCCGCCTGGCCGGCCAACCCGACCGTCGACGCGCCGGTCGACGCGGCACCTGCAGCGGCCCACGCCCGCCACTGATCCAGCCTCTGCGCCAGCCGCCCCGTCCGCGGGCGGCTGCTTCTCTTCGCTTCTTTCGTTACGGAATGCGCCATGCGTGCAGTCAAGAATCTCTTCGTCCTCTATACCGGGGGCACCATCGGCATGCTCGAGACACCCTCGGGCCTGGCGCCTGCGGGCGGCTTCGAAGCGCGGATGCGCGATCACCTCGCCGCCTGCAGCGATGCCCCTCGACTGAGCTGGACCTTGCGTGAGCTCGACCCGCTGATCGACAGCGCCAACATGCAGCAGGCCAACTGGCTGGCCATGCGCGATGCCATCGTCGACGCCGTCGAGCGCGACGGGCATGACGGTGTGCTGGTGCTGCACGGCACCGACACCTTGGCCTACAGCGCGGCAGCCCTGTCCTTCCTGCTGCTCGGCTTGCCGGTACCGGTCGTGCTGACCGGCTCGATGCTGCCGGCCGGTGTGCCTGACAGCGACGCCTGGGACAACCTGCGGGGTGCCTTGCATGCCCTCGAGAACGGCATGGACGCAGGTGTGCAGCTCTACTTCCATGGCAAGCGGCTGCATGGCTGCCGTGCTTCCAAGCTGCGCAGCGAGGCCTTCGACGCCTTCACCGTGCTGCCACGCGAGCGCCATGGCCCAACGGCCGAAGCGGTGCCGGACGTCCTCAGCTACCGGCAGCGTCGCCAGCCCGTCAACCTGGCGGTCATGCCCATGTTCCCTGGCGTACGCGCTGCCCATGTACGGGCCGTGCTGGCCAGCGGTGTTCAAGGGCTGCTGTTGGAATGCTATGGCAGTGGCACCGGGCCGTCCGAAGACCAGGCCCTGCTCGATGCCTTGAGCGAAGCGCACCGCGATGGCGTGGTCATTGCCGCCATCAGCCAATGCCCGGAAGGCGCGGTACAGTTCGACACCTATGAAGCCGGTAGCCGCCTGCGTGATACCGGGTTGATCAGTGGCGGTGGCATGACCCGCGAGGCAGCGCTGGGCAAGTTGTTCGCCCTGTTGGGCGCGGGGCTGGATGCGCGGGCGTGTGAGCACTGGTTCGGGCTGGACCTGTGTGGCGAGCGCGCTTGAGCGCTGCCTGCAACTGGTCTGCTGGAGGGTACGCTGCATAGGCCGCACACAAGATAGATATTTGCTCGGCATCCTGCCGCTCGTCCAAGCAGGGTGCTGAAGGCAAGCGCGCCTCATGTACCCCATCGATTCCCTTCCCTGTACCCGCGCAGCTGTCTGCTGGACGTACGCCCCGGCGCTGTGGTTCGAGGGCAGCCTTGGTGCTATGCTGGATGCCAAGAGCACAGAGGTACAGACCCATGAAATCCAAGGTGTTTTTCTCGGATCAATTGGTCGTCGAGGCCAACGCCAAACTTGCCAAACGCCGAGACGGCACTCGCCGTACGCTTCCGCTAGAAGTAGGTGACATCATCTACAGTATGCGTCAGAGCACAGATGAAATCCGGACTGCCTTCGAGATCGCTTCGGCACGCTTGAGAAAAATGTAAGGCCTATGGAGAACGGTGGTTACAACTTCATCTACACCGAACTGGTCAAGAACGAAGATGACATTCTGGGCATCATTGCCTACTCGCTCTACAAGCGGCAGAAAATCGAATTTATCAAAGCGTTCAAGGCTAAGCATGGCCGAGATCCTACAGACGCTGACCTCTCCCACTTTCACGAAGTCAGCAACTCGAGCTTTCAGTTACACGCCTATCGCGACCAGGCGGACAAACTGGCTCAAGATTTCTTGACGATCTCCTTGGAAACCAGAGCTGAAGCACTCGAGCAGTATTACGAGATCAAAACAACCGATGCGATAAGAGGCTACAAGCCAAGCTTCTGGCTAGGCGTTTCCCAGGGGGTAGTGGCCTCGATCATTTTCGTGCTGCTCTTGGGAGTGCTGGTCATCTTTACATGGAGCCTCAACCAAGGCCCCAGGCAAGTGATCGAGCAGATCTTCGACGTGAAGATCCTCAACAACCCGTCAGCGCCACGTGATTCAGCGGGTGAATCGAATGCACCTGCCAGGTCCGATGACGCCTGATTACGCCATGTTAGTCCCTGTACGCACAGCCAATCACGAAGGTGGCCGGTCCTCGGGTGCGCACGTATCCAGGTTTTCTTCATCAACGGTTATGATGAAATAGTCGCCTCCCACATACCGAATCTGCAACTTGTCCATAGGCAACTGCCCTTCTGGAGGGGTAAGTGTGTAGATCGACATCAAAAAGTCTATGGGCCCCACGGGTTTATTGGCGTACAGATGACAGCCCAAGGTGAATAGCGCACCGCCTGCCATAAAGAGGGGCGCTGCATACAGGCGTACATACCCGAGCCAGAAGAGACCGGCGGAGCGGGAGTAGCGGCCCGCTGATGGATCGAAGGCCAGTACAAGCAGAACCAGTAAGGCGATCGCAGCACCCGCTGCAATCAGGATTCCGCCTACGTAGGCATCGCTTTTTCTATAACCGCCAAGATAGAGCGCATAAAGTTCGCAAAATCTTGGAATATGGTGCTTGCCTACCACTGCATCCAGCTTGACTTCGATTCGATCGAAGGCCTCATCTTCCGATTGCATGATCCACTCCCTTGAAAATCTGGATGCTAAGCAATTACGGCAGCAAGTGGGGGACCTAAGCGCATGCTCAGAAGCTCCCTACAGTAAAATAAGAAGTTTCTTCGGACGACTTCATGTTTTCGCCAGGGTGTTTTCGCATTCACTCGCGGTAGGCATAAAAAAACCCGGAGCATGAGCCCCGGGTTTGTGGTCTGGCGCACTGCCTGACGGTTCGACTCAGAATGGAATATCGTCGTCGAAGCTGTCGAAGTCGGCCGCCGGCTGCTGCTGAGGTGCCGGTTGCTGCTGCGGACGCTGTGGCGCCTGCTGTGGGCGCTGGGCCTGCTGGCGTGGCGGAGCCTGGTTGTACTCGTTGCCGCCCTGGTTCTGGCCCTGGTTGTAGTTGCCACCACCCTGGTTACCGCCACCCTGGTTGTACTGACCACCACCGTCCTGGTTCTGCTGACGGCCGCCGAGCAGCTGCATGGAGCCCTGCATGTCGACGATGATTTCGGTGGTGTAACGCTTGATACCGTCCTTTTCCCACTCGCGGGTCTGCAGCTTGCCCTCGATGTACACCTGGGAACCCTTGCGCAGGTATTCGCCGGCGATTTCGGCCAGACGGCCGAACAGGGAAACGCGGTGCCACTCGGTGCGCTCGACCTTCTGACCGGACTGCTTGTCGGTCCACTGCTCGCTGGTCGCCAGGCTCAGGTTGGTCACGGCGTTACCGTTGGGCAGATAGCGGACTTCGGGATCCTGGCCGCAGGTACCGACCAGAATGACTTTGTTAACCCCACGGGCCATAACGTTCTCCTAGGCTTCACGCGCGGTCGAGGTCGGGTCTACCAGACGCTCGAGGGTCGCGCGATCCAAAATTTTCGTATCGAGTTTGATGTAGATGGCAGCTTCTTCCTCTACCACTACGGCATCGGTCACTCCCGGCACGGCCATCAGGCGCGTGGTCAATCCGGCCTCGCGCAACGCGCCAGGCGACAACGGCAGGCGCAGGCTGGTCACGTAGGGCGGCTCGTTCATGCCCAGTGTCGCGAGCAGCCAGACCAGGCAGAGCCCTGCGCAACCGAGGAACACCGTCCCCAGGCCACCGTGCTGGAACAGCCAGCCACCCATGATGCCGCCCAAGGCGGCACCGAGGAACTGACTGGTGGAATACACCCCCATGGCCGTGCCCTTGCCGCCCGCAGGCGATACCTTGCTGACCAGCGAAGGCAGCGACGCCTCCAGCAGGTTGAAGGCCGTAAAGAATACCACGGTGCCCGTCACCAGTCCGCGCAAGTTGTCAGCCCACTGCCAGAAGAACAGCTCCACCAGCAGCAGGACACTGACCGCGCCGAGCAGCACACGCTTCATCTTGCGCTTTTTTTCGCCGTAGATGATGAACGGGATCATTGCAAAAAATGAGATCAGCAAGGCCGTCAGGTACACCCACCAGTGCTGTTCCTTGGGCAGCCCACCGCGCTCGACGAACGCCAGGGGCAGGACGACGAAGCTGGCCATGAGGATGGCATGGAGGATGAAGATGCTCAGGTCCAGCCGCAGCAGGTCCGGGTTGCGCAAGGTCGGGCCCAGGGCTTGGCGAGCCACGCCGGATTCACGGTGCTGCAGGACGCTGTGGCCCGCCGGGACGACGAAGGCGATCAGGCCGATGCCGACCACCGCCAGCACCGCCGTGGCCAGAAACAGGCCCGACAGCCCGAACGCGCCTGTCAGCAGCGGGCCGACCACCATCGCCACGGCGAACGACAGGCCGATGCTCATGCCGATCATGGCCATGGCCTTGGTCCGGTGCTGCTCGCGGGTCAGGTCCGACAGCAGGGCCATGACCGCCGCCGAGATGGCGCCCGCGCCCTGCAGCACACGGCCGGCGATGATACCCCAGATGGAGTCGGCCTGGGCCGCCAGCAGGCTGCCGAGGATGAACAGCACCAGGCCGGCATAGATGACCGGTCGGCGGCCGATGCGGTCGGAAATCATCCCGAAGGGGATCTGCAGGACCGCCTGGGTCAGGCCATAGGCGCCAATCGCCAGCCCGATCAAGGCAGGCGTCGCGCCTGCCAGGTCCATGCCGTAGGTGGCCAGGACCGGCAGCACCATGAACATGCCTAGCATACGGAAGGCGAAGACAAGGGCCAGGCCGCTGGCAGCGCGGGTTTCGCTGCCGCTCATGCGATCATGGGGAGCGTCGTGCATGGTGTAACCTCATATGAACCGGCAGGAATTCTATCAGTCCGACAGCTTGACGGCATCTGCGCGACGCTTTGCCGCGTGATGGCCGTGCGCCGTATACTTCGTCGTTTATGCCCGCCAAGCGAGGCCGCAGTGGACAAGATCCTGATTCGTGGGGCACGCACCCACAACCTGAAGAACATCGACCTGACCCTGCCGCGCGACAAGCTGATCGTGATCACCGGCCTGTCCGGTTCCGGCAAGTCCTCCCTGGCGTTCGACACGCTGTACGCCGAGGGTCAGCGACGCTACGTGGAATCGCTGTCGGCCTATGCCCGCCAGTTCCTGTCGATGATGGAAAAGCCCGATGTGGACACCATCGAAGGCCTGTCGCCAGCAATCTCCATCGAGCAGAAATCCACCTCTCACAACCCCCGCTCCACCGTCGGCACCATCACCGAGATCTACGACTACCTACGCCTGCTTTATGCCCGCGTAGGGACGCCGCGCTGTCCGGACCATGATATCCCGCTGGAAGCACAAACGGTCAGCCAGATGGTCGACCTGGTGCTCGAGCAGCCGGAAGGTCGCCGGCTCATGCTGCTGGCGCCGGTGATCCGCGAACGCAAGGGCGAGCACCTGGCCGTGTTCGATGAGCTCCGTGCCCAGGGCTTCGTACGCGCCCGGGTCAACGGCAAGCTGTACGAGATGGACGAACTGCCCAAGCTCGACAAGCAGAAGAAGCACAGCATCGATGTGGTCGTGGACCGTTTCAAGGTGCGCGCGGACCTGCAGCAGCGCCTGGCCGAATCTTTCGAAACCGCGCTCAAGCTGGCCGACGGCATCGCCCTGGTCGCGCCCATGGACGACGAGGCGGGAGAAGAAACGATCTTCTCTGCGCGCTTCGCCTGCCCGATCTGTGGCCATGCCATCAGCGAGCTGGAACCCAAGCTGTTCTCGTTCAACAACCCGGCCGGCGCCTGCCCGACCTGCGACGGCCTGGGGGTCAAGCAGTTCTTCGACACCAAGCGCCTGATCAACAACGAGCTGACCCTGGCCGAAGGCGCGATCCGCGGCTGGGATCGGCGCAACGTCTACTACTTCCAGATGCTCGGCTCGCTGGCCGGGCACTACCGCTTCAGCATCGACAAACCCTTCGGACAGCTGTCGGCCGACCATCAGAAGGTCATCCTGCACGGTAGCGGCAAGCAGAACGTCGACTTCAAGTACCTGAACGACCGTGGCGACATCGTCAAGCGCTCGCACCCGTTCGAGGGCATCATCCCGAACCTGGAGCGTCGCTACCGCGAAACCGAGTCGACGTCCGTGCGTGAGGAGCTGGCCAAGTATCTGGGTACCCAGCCCTGCCCTGACTGCCGCGGTACGCGTCTGCGTCGCGAGGCGCGTCACGTCTGGGTGGGCGAAAAGACGCTGCCAGCCGTCACCAGCCTGCCGATCGGTGATGCGAGCGCCTACTTCGGCGACCTGACCTTGACCGGGCGCCGAGGCGAGATCGCGTCGAAGATCCTCAAGGAGATCTGCGAGCGCCTGCAGTTCCTGGTCAACGTCGGTCTCGACTACCTGACCCTGGACCGCAGCGCCGATACCCTGTCCGGGGGCGAAGCGCAGCGCATCCGCCTGGCCAGCCAGATCGGCGCCGGCCTGGTGGGGGTGATGTACATCCTCGACGAGCCCTCGATCGGCCTGCACCAGCGCGACAACGATCGCCTGCTGGCGACGCTCAACCATCTGCGCGACCTGGGCAACACCGTGATCGTGGTCGAACATGACGAAGACGCCATCCGCCTGGCCGACTATGTGGTCGATATCGGCCCCGGCGCCGGCGTGCATGGCGGCAGCATCGTCGCCGAGGGCACGCCCCAGCAGGTCATGGATCACCCTGACTCGCTGACCGGCAAGTACCTGTCCGGACGCAAGAAGATCGTCGTGCCTGGCAAGCGTACGCCGCGCAACAAGAAGCTGTCGCTCAAGCTCAAGGGTGCACGCGGCAACAACCTGCAGAACGTCGACCTGGAAGTCCCGATCGGCCTGCTGACCTGCGTGACCGGAGTGTCTGGTTCGGGCAAGTCGACGCTGATCAACAACACCCTCTTCCCCCTGGCCGCGACCGCGCTCAATGGCGCCAGCACGCTCGAGGCCGCGCCTCACGCCAGCATGGATGGCCTGCAGCACCTGGACAAGGTCGTCGACATCGACCAGAGCCCGATCGGCCGCACGCCTCGCTCCAACCCGGCCACTTACACCGGGCTGTTCACGCCGATCCGCGAGCTGTTCGCCGGTGTGCCGGAGTCGCGCTCACGGGGCTATGGCCCGGGGCGGTTCTCCTTCAACGTCAAGGGCGGGCGCTGCGAGGCGTGTCAGGGCGACGGGCTGATCAAGGTCGAGATGCACTTCCTGCCTGACATCTACGTGCCGTGCGACGTCTGCAAGAGCAAGCGCTATAACCGCGAAACGCTCGAGATCAAGTACAAGGGTAAGAACATCCACGATGTGCTGGAGATGACCATCGAGGATGCCCGAGGCTTCTTCGACGCGGTGCCTGCGCTGGCGCGCAAGCTGCAGACCCTCATGGACGTGGGCCTGTCCTACATCAAGCTGGGACAATCGGCCACGACACTGTCAGGGGGCGAGGCGCAGCGGGTCAAGCTGTCCCGGGAGCTGTCCAAGCGTGACACGGGCAAGACACTGTACATCCTCGACGAACCCACCACCGGGCTGCACTTCGCAGACATCCAGCAACTGCTGGACGTACTGCACCGGCTACGTGACCATGGCAACACCGTGGTGGTGATCGAGCACAACCTGGACGTGATCAAGACGGCCGACTGGCTGGTCGACCTGGGCCCTGAGGGCGGCTCCAAGGGTGGGCAGATCATCGCCAGCGGCACGCCTGAGCAATTGGCCGAGATGAAGCAGTCCTACACGGGCCATTACCTCAAGCCCCTGCTGGAGCGCGATCGCGCCTGAAGAAACGCAAAAGCCGTCGTCCTGTTGGGGACGACGGCTTTCGTGTCACACACTGCTCTACGCGTCGGCGTGAACGTCCAGGGCGACGGTTACAGCTGGGATTGCAGGTAATTCTGCAAACCGATCGACTTGATCAGCCCCAGTTGCTTCTCCAACCAATAGGCATGGTCTTCTTCGGTATCGGCCAGCTGCACCCGCAGGATGTCGCGGCTGACATAGTCGCGGTGCAGTTCGCACAGCTCGATTCCTTTGCAGAGCGCTCCACGCACCTTGTATTCGAGACGCAGGTCAGAAGCCAGCATCTCAGGCACGGTCGTACCGATGTCGAGATCGTCAGCACGCATGCGTGGTGTGCCTTCGAGCATCAGGATACGGCGCATCAGGGCATCGGCGTGCTGCGTTTCCTCTTCCATCTCGTGGTTGATACGCTCGTAGAGCTTGCTCAAGCCCCAGTCTTCATACATGCGCGAGTGGATGAAGTATTGATCGCGTGCCGCCAGTTCGCCCGTCAGCAACGTGTTGAGGTAATCGATTACGTCCGGGTGACCTTGCATTACCCTGATACTCCACAATGACAATGATGGGCATAGTGTGAACCAGGACGGGCTTCAGGTCACTGAAAAATGCGTGATCGCGTAGATTAAATCCTGCAAACGGTAGTGATATGCATTGAAAAACCGCCCGGATGCGGGCGGTTATTCTTATCATTTAGACTCAGCTCAGCGTGATGCCCAACGCTTGGGCGACGCCTTCTCCGTACGCAGGATCGGCCTGGTAGAAGTACTGCAGCTGACGCTGAACCACATCGGCGCTGACACCGGCCATGGCGCCTGCAATGTTGCTGATCAGCAACGCGCGTTGCTCGGCACTCATCAGACGGAACAAGGCACCGGCATGGCTGAAGTAGTCAGGGTCCTCCCGGTGGTCATGGCGATCGGCGCTGCCTGACAGGGCCAATCCAGGCTCTGCATGACGCGGCGACTGCTTGGGTGCATCGGCGTAGCTGTTGGGTTCATAGTTCGGCGCAGCGCCTCCATTGCTGCCGAAGGCCATGGCGCCGTCACGCTGGTAGCTGTGAACGGGGCTGCGCGGCGCATTGACGGGCAGTTGCTGGTGATTGGTGCCGACACGGTACCGATGGGCGTCGGCATAGGCGAACACACGACCTTGCAGCATGCGATCCGGAGACAGCCCGACGCCTGGCACCATGTTGCTGGGCCCGAAGGTAGCCTGCTCGACTTCAGCGAAGTAGTTCTGCGGGTTGCGGTTGAGCTCCAGGATGCCCACTTCCTGCAAGGGATAGTCCTTCTGCGACCAGGTCTTGGTCACGTCGAACGGGTTCTCAGCACGCGCCTGGGCTTCTTGCTCGCTCATGGTCTGCACATAGGCCGTCCAGCGAGGGTAGTCGCCGCGCTCGATCGCATCGAACAGGTCGCGCTGCGCATAGTCCGGCTCGGTACCCGCCAGACGTGCGGCATCGGCAGGCAACAGGTTCTTGATGCCCTGTTGCGTCTTGAAGTGCCACTTCACCCAGGTTCGCTCACCCGTGCTGCTGATGAGGCTGTAGGTGTGGCTGCCAAAGCCGTGCATGTGTCGGTAGCCATCAGGGATGCCACGATCGGAGAACAGGATGGTGACCTGATGCAGCGCCTCGGGCGAGTGCGACCAGAAGTCCCACATCATCTGCGCGCTTTTCAGGTTGGTCTGCGGATGACGCTTCTGGGTGTGGATGAAGTCTGGAAACTTCAGAGGGTCCCGGATGAAGAACACGGGCGTGTTGTTGCCGACGATGTCCCAGTTGCCCTCTTCGGTATAGAACTTGACGGCGAAACCACGCGGGTCACGCTCGGTGTCGGCCGAGCCACGCTCGCCGCCCACGGTGGAGAACCGCAGGAAGATCTCGGTGCGCTTGCCGATGTCGGAGAACAGGCGTGCGCTGCTGAGCGCCGTGATGTCCTGCGTGACCGTGAAAGTGCCATAAGCCCCGGAGCCCTTGGCATGCACACGACGCTCAGGAATGTTCTCGCGATTGAAATGAGCCAGCTTTTCGAGCAGGTGGAAATCATCGAGCAACAACGGACCCCGTGGTCCGGCTGAACGGGAATTCTGGTTGTCTGCGACGGGGGCACCACTGGCGGTGGTAAGAATCTGGCTCATGAAGGCTCCTGCTGTACGGACGGTGCCGGCTATGACGGCTTGGGCACAGTATCTGCAAGCGCGCTTACAAGAACAAATTCATTAATTTTGTACTGTTGATAGATTTTTTAAATTCGTTAGCGCACAAAAAACCGGGCACAGGGCCCGGTTTTTTGTAACAGACTGACGTCTTATTCAGCGGCTTCTACAGCACCACCGACTGGACGATCAACCAGTTCGACGTACGCCATAGGCGCGTTGTCGCCAGCGCGGAAACCGCACTTCAGGATGCGCAGGTAGCCACCCTGACGGGCAGCGTAGCGCTTGCCCAGATCGTTGAACAGCTTGCCTACGGCAGACTTCGAACGGGTACGGTCGAAGGCCAGACGACGGTTTGCAACGCTGTCTTCCTTGGCCAGGGTGATCAGCGGCTCGGCAACGCGACGCAGCTCCTTGGCTTTCGGCAGAGTAGTCTTGATCAGCTCGTGCTCGAACAGCGACACCGCCATGTTCTGGAACATAGCTTTGCGGTGGGAGCTGGTACGGCTCAGGTGACGTCCACTTTTACGATGACGCATGATTCATTCCTTACCAAACACTGCGTTCGGTGATTACGACGATCAGGCAGTCGCCTTGTCGTCTTTCTTAAGGCTTGCGGGCGGCCAGTTGTCGAGGCGCATGCCGAGAGACAGACCACGAGAGGCCAAGACGTCCTTGATTTCGGTCAGGGACTTCTTGCCGAGGTTCGGAGTTTTCAACAGCTCAACTTCGGTGCGCTGGATCAGGTCACCGATGTAGTAGATGTTCTCCGCCTTCAGGCAGTTGGCCGAACGTACGGTCAGTTCCAGATCGTCGACTGGACGCAGCAGGATCGGGTCGATCTCGTCTTCCTGCTCGACAACCACCGGTTCGCTGTCACCTTTGAGGTCGACGAACGCAGCGAGCTGCTGTTGCAGGATGGTCGCGGCACGACGGATGGCCTCTTCAGGATCCAGGGTACCGTTGGTCTCAAGATCGATGACCAGCTTGTCCAGGTTGGTGCGCTGTTCGACACGGGCGTTTTCAACCACGTAGGCGATACGACGCACTGGGCTGAACGACGCGTCCAACTGGAGACGACCGATGCTGCGGCTTTCATCCTCGTCGGTCTGACGGGAATCGGCCGGCTCGTAACCGCGACCACGAGCTACGGTGAGCTTCATGTTCAGGGCGCCGTTGGACGCCAGGTTCGCGATCACGTGATCGGGATTGACGATCTCGACATCGTGATCCAGCTGAATATCGGCAGCGGTAACCACCCCCGAACCCTTTTTCGACAAGGTCAGCGTAACTTCGTCACGACCGTGCAGTTTGATAGCCAGGCCTTTCAGGTTCAACAGGATTTCAATGACGTCTTCCTGTACACCTTCGATCGCGGAGTACTCATGGAGTACGCCATCGATCTCGGCCTCGACTACTGCACAGCCAGGCATGGAGGACAACAGGATGCGGCGCAGCGCGTTGCCCAGGGTATGGCCGAAACCACGCTCGAGAGGCTCGAGCGTAATCTTGGCGCGGGT
>Ga0308168_1000060_pt1 | contig 232962 bp, 276 predicted proteins | sample PhyCR2_FD_202133 | JGI IMG/M metagenome (GOLD analysis project Ga0308168, IMG submission 202133) | Phyllosphere microbial communities from UC Gill Tract Community Farm, Albany, California, United States - DLSLRC.R2 | ecosystem: Host-associated > Plants > Phyllosphere > Unclassified | place...
TAAGGAAACCCTGAACACTATCGACACACTGCTGTCACTGGATGGTATCCGTAAAGCACGCAAATTGCCGGTGGTCATGTGTTACGCAGAAAACGAAGAGTCGCGCACCTTCGCCGAAGTGGATCAGGAAGTCACCAAGTACATCACCGCACTGACCATGCTGTTCAACAACGTCAACACCGAAATGGACTTCAAAGACCTACGGCACCTGGTGCAGTTCAATGACGTGGTGGATGTTGAAGCATCCCTGTGTACGCTGGACTTCTTCAGCCAGGATCAGCTGGAAGAGAACCGTGACACGCTGGGTAGCCCGGTGGCGGTTGCCTCACTGTACCGTACCCGTGATGACCGTAAGCCGCTGCGCCTCGGTCATGACTACAATGCGGTCGGGGTGTTGAGCACCGAGTTCTATGATAAGGACAACGTGAAACTTGACCAGGTGCACTACCTGATCAATACCGACACCATCGAACCGCTGTTCAAGCGTTTGAAATCTGTGCAGGCAGAAAACAAATCGAAAGCAGACGCACGTACAACGCGTTCGGCAATCGCATCTGATGCAGATGGTGCCGATGACCTCGGCATGGTCATCTGATACGTCTGAGGGCGTTTAAACACTATAAGGCGAGGGGTAACACCCTCGCCTATTTTCGTTTTTACATTTTTTGTCAATTATCTGTCACGAGGGGACATTGGGAAAAAGGGTGAAATTAGCTATGTTGATCATCGATATTCGAGAGCATGCGCACGACATCAATGCCGTCGCAACACGGTTATCGATTGACTCCGCTACGCTACAAAGAGGGTTAGTGCTGAACGTCATCGAGTTGTTAGGGTTTCCCCTGATCGAACGGGCGCCACAGCTGGCTTATCCCAGAGAACTTTCTAATGTTATTACTGTTATTCAAAGCCATCTGGAACCACAACTGTTTCGGGCTCTGCGTCAGGTTGATCTGCGCGTTGAGGATTTCCGGGTCAGTGTATTAGCAGACGGTGTTATACAGATAGAAGGGTTTTAATCATGTATGTGTTAGACATCTCCGAAGATGTAGCCGGGTTACACGCATCATGTCCACCGCCAACTCGCACGGGCCATGGTCCAGGCGAATGTTTCTCGCAACTGGTTGACCGTTGTGTCAGTCATGCGTTATCGGTGGTTGCGCCGTACAAACGTGAGGAAGACCGTATTCAGGAATGGTTCCAGCTGATGTATGCCGGGTCACCGTGGGAAACCGCCGAATGGTATCTGGCCATGGAAGCGGGTGTACTGCAACCGATGTTGTGCAAAATCAGTCAGTTCATGTTCAGCATTATTCAGAAACACCCCAACCGGATTCTCGAAGTGGAAACCAGCCGCTATGAAGGCCGGGTCGGGCAGAACATGTATATCCAGGTACAGGCCAAAATCGAGTACAGTGAAGATGAGGTTGTCCCGGAATACGATTTACCCACATTGGATACACCCAATGATTTCAGTGCGGCTAACCGGGCGGCGTTAGAAGCGATTCAGTATTTCTCTGACCAGGGTTCGTTGATGTTGTCGCCAATCAAACTCAACCCTACATTATACAGTGTAAGTGAACCGACCACCCTGCCTGTTCCTACCGGTCACTGGTCTGATGAACCGCCAGAAGAAGAAGCGGCACGTCAGCAGATGGCGCAATACCGGGAAACCCTGGGGTGGGTCAAAGATCGGCTCAATCAACGGGTGAAGGAAGACGCCAATTCCGGCTTCCGGGGAATGTATCAATCGTGGGTGAAATCCACCAATCAGTAAAGGGTGACACACATGCATATCGTTTGTTTCATTGGTGAAGAGGTACAGGCATTGCGTCAGGAAGGTCACGGCGACTGTGATTTAAAGATCATCCTGGGGTATGTACGTGACTGTCTCTCAGAAAGCATGGAGCACATGATGGATCCGTGGGACCTGATGGGTGACTATCAGGTCGAACACGAGTACCAGGATTTGGTGGGGATGTTACTCCAGCGGGTTCAGGAAAAACTCTGGCGTCACAGCACGGATCGTTTTGGGTATTATCTGCGTTCCGGGTTTGTCTGTGAACAGATCGGGGACAACTTCTATTTGAGATTTCCAGATGCTCCAACCAGATAACATCGTGTTTGATCTGAGCGAGGTGTCAGCAGAGGTCGTTACTGAACACCCGGATATCGAAGGCGATGACTTACATTTGTTTCTGACGTTGGGGATTGACACGGCGCTGTGTATTCGTACCAGTAGCTTTTTATTAGCGGACCGATATGCTTCGGAGGAAATCCTGGCGATCGTCCGCTACGTTTCCCAACATTTCGTCCGTATCTTGTGTCGTCACACCCGTTATGCTTATGACGAAGAGACACAAGAGCTGAAAACCGAATGGCGCTGGCTCGACGACAAGGCGGTACTGCTAACGTTCCGGGTCGTTGATTTGGTGAGCGAGGATTAACCCATGGTTATTGATACCCAAAGCTATATTTACCCAGATAACCTCTACCGTTACTTTTCTTCTAATGCGGACTTCTTAACGTTGTTTGCAGAATGGTTTGTCGAGTCATCCCACTACGGTAATCCGGATGTGGCGATTCTCTATGACCATGCCTGTGCAGTGGCCGGCACGGAAAGTGCCGAAGACAACATGGGGGAAGAAGTGGAAGAAGTGGTACAGGTACTGTCAAAGATGATGAACGAGTTTGCTTTACGCAACCGTCCATTAGCCGGCCAGCTCAGCGAAGTGGCCACCATCAAATTACGTCGTGGACGACCAGGGCAAGACGGGAACACCCCAATCCCCGAAACCCTGATTGTCAGTTCAATGGATTACATGTCCAACGGGGGGCGCTATGTCACAATCAATTAGCGCACGGATTGATCTGTGCAATTACCGGACCGAGATTGAGAACATCTGTCAGTCGCTCAGTGTGGACAGCAGTTACTACATCCGCACGGTCGTCCACCATGTACTGGAGTCTATGTCCAATGGGCGAGCACAGGGTGATATCAATTCCGATGTCGCATTCCGGTTTGACTTCGAAGACGAGTTGAGTTTACGGGAACAATCCGGGCAAGTGGTGCGCTGGATCTCTGGGATTCTGCACCGCACAATTCCGCCGGCCCGTGGGCTGGCTTATCTCACGCTTTCCAACGTGAGTAACAATAACCTGCTTTACTCGGTGGAAATCACATGCAAAATGGCCGCGTAACTGACAAGCAGCTGGTCATTGATCTTCGTGAAACCATCCACGACACCCGCAAGTGTTACGACCAATACGCCGTCTTGTGCGAACACATGTGCTACTACGACTTCATGCGTGACTGTGTGATCGGGCCTGCGTTGGTGGAAATCACCAACCTTGGCGAAGGTGTCGACATGTTAAAAGAAATGATTGCGTCGTATATTCCCTCTGAACGTCCGGGGATCAATGAGCGCAAAGCCAACCAGCAACGGTTCACCCTGTTTAATGCAGTGGTGCCGTTTATGACCCACGTTTATAACCGGCTATCGAGCGTAATGAATTCCCCCTCGTTCGATGTCAACCTTGAACGGTTTGATGAACAGCTGGGGTATTTGTACATCGTGGTGCCAGATTACAACTTACCAGGTGCAACATGAGCATAACGAATCTTGAGATTGGGTATCCAATGGGGATGCCACACAACCCGGCTGTTTACGAAGGTATGACACGTATTCTTAAACTGGCCACCTGTTATCGTCTGTGTAAACCCAGTGACTACGGGTTCAACGATAACGACCTGATGGTGTCGCCAAAGCTGCAACAGCTGGCCGCTGAGTTCGTCCGTGTCCTGACACAGGTCCCATTGGATACCCCATGCAGGATTCAAACCGTCAATTATCTGAGTGACCGGATTTTGGTCATCATGGAAACCATTGGGGATTCCCATGCATCAATTAATTCTCCCCGGCAGTGATCTGTACAACGAGTTGTTAGCGCGGGTTGATGAAGAGAGGTCTTCCTTCGGGGAGATCTCTGTTGACGAAATTCTGATTGCCGCCACTTCCACTATTAATAACCCGGGGTTCAGTTCCGGTTATCGTACGGGACTAGAAGACCACCAACGCTATTACTTCGATATCCTGGCTGGGTATGCCCGTCAACAGATCGCCATGGGACTGGAACGTCTGCTGGGTCAACTGTTGGACCATGCCGGTCATCAGGTGCGTATCCTCGATGTACATGCAGACAGATCTATGCACCTCTTATTGGCTCATCCGGAAATCGAACAGATTGACGAGCTAGGCCGTGAGTTCCACTTACAACAAGAAATCCGACAGGCGCTCAGGCTATGAACATTATCACCACCTCAGAAGAGCTCGACAACTATATTTTCCGTCGGTTGGCCGCGTCCAGTGACGCCAGCCTGGCTGATGAAGACGCGATCATTGGCGTCAGTGAAGTTGATGAAGACAACGCCCCGATTGTATTTACCTTGCGTGAACTCAACGAATTGTTAGACAAGCATGTCGACCGTATCCTGACCGACGGGTTTGGTATGGACAGCGAGCGGCAGATCGCCGTGGACGAGCACGGTGAACCCGATGTGGTGGCGAACCTGTTACTGGAACTGGAAGCCCGCAACGGGTTACCGCTGTACAACATCCAGAACCTGGTCTGCACCAGTATGGTCAATCTTACGGGTACTTATCTCCTTATCTACAGTTAACAAGGCAAACGCATGAGCGCGAAAACCGATCTACTGGTCGCTAACCGCCGGGTGTCCTTCAGTGTGGCTGCACCGCAAGTGTTGGGGTCGGACTTTGGCAGTGTATTGGTCAACGCCCGACTGAACTATGACCTGGCAAGTCGTCTGGGGTATTCACCGTCTCAGTTGCACAACCTGGTCTACCCGTACATCAAAAACAACCCCGGTGTCAGCAATGACCCGCGGTCGTACGAGTACATCGAAGTCACCAAGCCCGGTGGGAGCACCACCTTACTGGGGTTGCCGTGGATTGTTGAGTCTTCTATCCTGACTGCCGAGTCCACGACCTGGCAGTACCAGATCAGCAACATGGGGATTGTGGAATCCCAATTGCTGGATGAGTGGCTAAAGACCAACGGCTTCAAAACGTTCACCAAAATCGCACTGGATAATACCTGACCTGAGAGGCTGCTTCGGCGGCCTCTCTTTTTCAGCTGCTCATTTTTTCTTTACATTAAAACGAATTGATATAGCGACCGAACTGTTTCCCTGGAGGATTATTGTGTCCGACAAAATTGAGATCATGTTACCCCCGGACTTGACCACCTCGACCGTGACGATCGAGAACATCAAAAATTTAAGTGTGGAGTACATCCACCTGCAACACCTGGAGTTTGAAGATCAGCAGGCAGAAACCCAGTTCGACCAGTTTCAACTGATGACCATCCACCAAATGATACGGCGTTATATCGACCGTGACGGGTTGCCGGTTGACACCCCACAAGGTTACACCAGTTATTTCACGAACTTGCGTAACCTCCTGAACGAGAACAACAGCTTTCGTCATTATGCGGTTGAGCGCAGTAAGATCAAGTACCACCCGATCACCCGTGTGATGACCTTTCCACTCCGCAGTAAATTACATTAAGTGACGTCCTATGGATCCATTCATTAAAGACCCCAAGGAGTACACCCGTGACTTCTTGTTGCGGGAACGGTATTACAAAGACGCAGCACAATACCTGCATCTGCATACCGGTAAACCGCTAGACCAATGTGAAGCTTATGTCCGCCGGGAAACCGGGCCAGGGGGTAAGTTTGAAATGGTTGACCCGCGTGTTAAGGTGTTGATCAAAAACAAGGTGGGGGACAAGGAACTCAAGTACACCACGTTCAGTAAACTCATTGCCGCGGTAAAACGCCGTGGGGCGATTCTGTCACCGTCACTGGTGGCCTATGTCCCGCATGCGGAAGAAGAATCTCTTAATGCGATCGTGATGGACGCCAACATCAACGCCCGTAAAGTCGAGAAAGCCGCGAAGTTTAAAGCCAAAGCAGAAGGTAACCTGCTACTGGCGTCGATCAAAGACCTGCTGCAAAACGGGTTAAAGATCTTTAACAACGGACAATCGGGTGCCTACTCGTCATCAGGGACACCGCTGTACAACAAGTCAGCGCATACCTCACTGACGTCATGCTGTCGCACCATCACCAGTTCGACTAATGCATTTAACGAGAAATTCCTGGGGGGTAACCGCCACTACCACAACCCAGAGATCGTGCGCACTAACTTCATGGTTATCATTAATAACGTTAACTTTGAACGTATCGAACAGGTCATGACGAAGTACGGCCTGGTGCACCCCACCGTGGATGCGGTGATGGAGATGTTACATCACTCAACTTACCGGTACTGGGAGCTCCCCAAAGAGTACCGTAAGCTGCGTGAAATGGTGGAACGGCTATCCCCGATTCAACGGTCGGCGATCATGTACACCAGTGACATGTACAGCCTGCGTATGTCGAACCCGGATTTCGTGCGTCGCTTCTTAACCGAGCTTGCAGATATCCGTCAGGACTATGAAGTGGACCGTCTGCCTGACATCAAGATGAACTGCCCGGACTTGAAAACCCTGTCGGTGATGAAGGTGGCCAAGGAATCGGTGGATTTATCGAAGTGGCAGGACAACACCTATGTCGAGGCGTACAAACGTCAGGGTGGTGACCCCAAAGACGAAAAGGCCTTTAAGAAGTGGGTGGGAAGTGTTGTTGACAAAGAACCAAAGGAACTCCGTGGTCTGAGTCACATGACCGAAGAGGAACGGGTGTACAACGCCAATCAAGAGAAGCACATCAAGCATCTCCTGATTCGCAACTACCAGCATGTCCTGCAAGTTACTGAAAAGTATGCAGATTTCATCGAAACATTCTGGCGTACGGACCTGACTCCATCGTCAATTGCCTCGATCCTCGGGATTGAACGTGAGATTGTGTTAACCTCGGATACGGACTCCTCTATCTTTACCCAGGAAGGTTGGGTGAACTGGATGTACCCTGACCGTATTGATCGACCGAAGCGTATCGCGGTGAATGCCACGATGACGTACCTGATTCGTAAGCAGGACATCCATCTGCTGGCGATGATCTCGGCGAACATCGGGGTACCACTAAAACACCTGTTCCGCCTCACCATGAAGAACGAGTATTACTTTGGTTCGTTTGCGCTGACCAACATGTCCAAGCACTACTTTGCCTGGATGATTGCACAGGAGGGAGCGTTCTTTAAAGAACGTGAGTTGGAACGTAAAGGGGTGCACTTGCGTTCCTCGAACCTACCGAAGTCAATCCTGGATCAGGGGACCAAGTTCATCACGGACATCCTGGACCTGGTGGCTGACAACGGGTCGTTCTCCGCGGCAGAACAGCTGAACCGTATTGGTAATCTGGAACGTCAGATCATCAACTCCGTGAAAGGCGGTGAATCGACGTACTTGTCAAAGGCACAGATTCGTCCAATCGAAACCTACAACAAGCCGATGAGCCAACCGTACTTCTACCATGTCTTGTGGGATGAAGTCTTTGCGGACCGTTACGGTAAAGCACCACCGCCCCCGTACCTTGGGATTAAAGTCAACGTTGACCTTAACAACAAAACGAAAGTGTTGGCCTGGATTGAGAACATCGAAGACCACGGTGTGCGTGAACGCATGCGGGTGTTCTACGACACGTACTCGCGCACCAGCTTCAACTCCTTCATCGTCCCCATGGACATTGTCTCTAACATCGGCGGGATGCCACAGGAGATCATTGACTGTGCGGATATCCGGACCATGTTGCAAGAGAACCTGCACATGGTGTACGCCCCACTGGAATCAACCGGTCTGTACTTCGCCAACCGGTACAACACCCGGTTAGTGTCTGATGAACACTAAAAGGAATCCTGATGCGCTTAACGGAAGCATTGCAGGGTAAACATCCAAAACTGGAGGGGTGTTCGCACCCCTCCTTACCACCGCGGTTTAAATATCATGTCCTGACAAAGGCCAATTTGGAAACCGGATGGCAAGAATGGCAATGTGTGGTGAACCCCAGCTTACATGTGGGGTATGTTGATTGTGTCCTCCCGGAAGAAGGGTGGGAGATCGTTAACATTCGGGCACATGGCGAACTTTTAAAAGCGGCATTCAAAAAGAATAAGGATTAACACATGACCGACAAAGGTATTGAAGTTGTATACATTAGCAAAGATATCCGCGCTTATCTGCTGGAAAGCGTCGAGGATGTGGAAGTCTTCAGTCGTCACCACCCCAGTGTAGCACTTCCGAAAGGGTGGACCACACTGGTTGTCGTGTTGTACTACGCTAACGGTGAAGAATTCATTATCGATATAAAAAGCGATGAAGTCGCTGAGGACTTTATCGCGCGTAACCGGTCAACAGATGGTGCGTTGCAATCAGCCAATAAAGTCCGCGCCCATAACGGGTTGGCGTTATTAAGTCCGGCGACATTCATCGCTTACCTGAACGAGGATGGTTATTCCATGGACGGTTACTTGGCAGCTGCTAACAATGAACGGCGGGTTAATGGAGAACCTGAATACACCATGGAGGAATTCATCGCCAGTCGGCGCGGTGCTGTTCGTCTGAACGTGGAGAAATTGGAGGGGTGTTTCCCACAACCTGACCATGGTTTCGGTAAAGCACTGGAAGCCCTGAGTCATGGCAAACGTGTCGCACGTCGGGGATGGAACGGCAAAGAGATGTTTGTTGAAAGTGTCTCTGGTGCCGAAGCCAAACTCGCTAACGGTTGCACTGTGGCATTGGAAGCGTTCTTTGTACTGCGTTCACCTAACGGTCGTTATAACACCTGGGTGCCGTCAGTCAGCGATCTCATGGCACACGACTGGTATGAACTCTAAGGGGTTTTAAATGAAATACTGGGATGCTATTGGGATGTTAACGTGGGGTGATGAGCGCATGGCTGTGCAGGCGAGTACACCTCAGCGTGAAGAAGCTATAATGCGTCAGCCAGATGGTGAGATCAAACTCGTCAACTTACGCAACGCTACTCTGAGTGATTACAACCACGCAGGAATGAACAACGACAACTGGGCGCTGGCACATGTCAGTAACGATGCAGGGGTGATCCATTTCCGTCACCTTACGGTTAGTAGCAATCTTACCGATGCCATTAAGTGCCACCCCGACTCGAAGTTGTACCGTCGTCTGAGTTGGGACCTTGATGTTTGGCTCGACCCGGCAAAGGGTCTGCGCAGTGACGATTCGTTAATGGGTTGGGAACCTTACGACCTGACAAAGGGCGAGTCGCTTGCAGAAGACTGGGTGGCAAAGACCCAGTACACCTCCGAACACACACCTGGAATTGAATACACCGTGGGGCAACGGATGGTGGGGTTCCACAAAAAGACTGGATTGACCAACGACCAGCTGATTGGCAAAGAAAGGATTGCCAGTGTCATCACCGTGTTGCACGGTATGCGGGTTGCGAGCTCATCCCCTGAACAGTGTCGGTTGTTAAGTGTGGCCATCACCAAACTGGAAGAGGCTGACCTCTGGGTAACGAAAGCCCTGGGGGTGTTTGATGACGCTTGATGAGGCAGTGGCCAGTGCAGGCGGGTGTCACCGTTATGTGAGTCGTCGTTGCTGGGCACATCATCCCAACCCCTACCGGATTTCGTACCTGGGTTTATCGGTAGTCTATGTGGTGTGTCGTAACCCGTTTGGGCGTATCCGTCCCTGGGTGCCCAAGAAAGACGACGCGGTTGCAACCGACTGGTATGTTATGTAAATCCATTAGGGAGGGCTTACGCCTTCCCTTTTAACCGAACGAGGGTGTCATGAGTAAAACGTCCCACCGTCTGCAAAAGCAGCGCTCAGAAGCCATGAGCTATGAAGAGGCCATGGTCAAGCTGAATGCCGGGTTTGCTATCACGCTGAAGACCTGGGGTGATCAGGGGTTTTATATTGTCAAGGTAACCGAAGCTCGTCCAGTGCGGGGATATGAGCCGGGGGATATCGTGCGTAAGTGGCGTTATGGTCGCTTCTACAGTTTCCCGATGAGCATGTATGTGAACTCCCATAACTGGTTGCTGTATGACGAGACGAAAGACCGCCCTGCTTATTACTGATCGTGCTAAAATACCGCTTCTATTTATTTTAAAACAAACTTCCCCTAGATTCTATGTCCCGTACAGCTTTTCGAAGTCGTCACGAACCGGGATCGGGGGAACCACTACAAAGGATGCGTCTGCGCCGCCTGTCTGTGTTTAAAAGTCACTATCATACTCTACCACATTAACAGATACACTCTGGGGGAAAGGGGGTAAACTTTATAAAGGGGTTTATCAGGAAGAGGGGGAGGCCCCAAGCCGGACACGCTGACGTATTTATTCTAATCATCCGGAGCGAAAGCTCTTTTTAAGGACTGCTGAAAAAATGAAAAACAAAACGCCGATCTATGATCCAAAACGCGGTACGCAACCCTTTAGATTTGAAGACGTGTATTGTGCAAAGAATGCAGAAGCCCGTCCTGATGAGATCGACCAGATGTACGTTCTCATGGTGGGTGACATGGTCGTCGGTGATGTGTGCTGGTATGTACACGCAGTAGACCCGGAAACGTTCGAACCCACCCTGGTCCAAATATCCACGAAAGTAAAACCCGATACCCCACTCATAAGGAACAACGACCAACACGTGCTGGCCGCCGTGACGTATGACGACCTGGTGCTACATCATGAAACAGTGGTGGCGGCGCAGAACCATACGCGTCCACTGGGGGTGGACTTGGTCAAGGCGATGTATGAAGGTTACGGGTTGAAGTTTGATCAGTTTGAACTCATCAATACCTTGTACCTGTGTATGGAAGGGGATCGTGATGGTGGGCCAGGGGCGGTATCACCGGACTGGCGGGTGAACGTGGTGGCTAACGTGGCGAACGGGGGCAATGTCGATAACATCCGCCAGGCCTTTGACACTTTATTGCTGTCAGCGCCGGACATGAAACACCCGCTGGAGGAACTGATTGAAAACGGGATGAGGATGTTCCATCGCCAGTGTGTGATTCAAAATACCCAGGAGTCGATCACTTCACTGTTAGGCACGTTCTTCAGTATGCAAACGACCCAACCTAACACCTCACGCTCAATCCAACACCTTGGAAAACGTGTGGGCGTGTTTTGCACCTCCAAAGATGACCGGCGGAGCCTCCACCCGATTCTGGCCATGGTGTTGGATTTGGTGGACCTGTCCCTGTGGAACCGCAGCGGATCGATTTCGTATCTGCTGGGTGACCAAGCCAACAGCCCGGAGCAGTTGGGGTATTACTTTGAATACTTCGGCGAAACCGGTACGGTGGAATACCCGGCGGGGATTATCATGGGTGGTGACAAAGGTGTCATCTTACTGCACCCACCAACCCGTAACTAAGGTAAGCATCAAAAGAGGAGGCCCCAGGGCCTCCTCTATGACGTTATCTTTCTACCAGGATACGAATGTCGCCCAGGGTGCTGAGAACCCAGGAGCGTACCGCAGGATCAACATTTCCCACCTCCATCAGCCGTCCGTTCTCCAGTTCAGTGATCGAACGTTTCACGGTGTTGAGGAGATCTGTTAATGCCCCGAAATGTAACTGTTGCATTTTCAAGGTGCACCAGATCAATGTCAGCTTGCTGGCTTCCCATGCCCAAGTAGTGGGTCGCACGTCAAGCACATCCGGGATTTTCACCGCCTGATACCCGTCGCCCCAGAGGGTGGGGTAGTACAACATGTGATGGCGGACGTTCTTGATTGTGGTGCCAGCCAGTGCATCCAGTTGGTACTCAATCAATTCATCCAGCAGGTTGTGGTTATCGGTGACCGCAATGGACGGTGTCACCAGTTGATCACCCCCTAACCCAAAGTATGCCGCATGCATCCGGTTGATCACCGCCTGGTTGTTAAAGGAGCGCAACAGGTTGACCAACGGGTACATCATCAGGAAGTGGGTGTACGTTTCTGCTTCCAGTTTGTTTTCTGCGACATAGTTCCGGTAAAGTATGTACTGCAATGCCAGCAAGGGCACATCGACGGTATACACCACAGGGGATGTTTGTTTTTCAGGTACCGGGTCACGGCCATCAAACGGCAGGTATCGAAGACCTGTTTGCCCATGACGGATCACCTTTATCGGCTCCAGGTCACGCCAACCAATTAACCAATCCCGGATAAAAGGTTCGCCACCCAGCCCGATGATGACGTCCTGGTACCCATCCCCTGTGAAGTTGTGTCGACTCTTTGTCCCTGCTGCGCGTTGCTCACACGTGAAGTCCACGGCCGCGGCATACTTGAGATAGTTGTCTTTAATGAGGTAATAATAAGCGCGATAATCCTGACCGGTAAATGCCGGTAGCTGACGCAGTAACGTGACCAACGGGTGGTCCCCTTTGGTAAAGTAGGTGGTGTTGCGATAATGCTTTTGCACCTTCTCATAGTTCTGCTGTTCCAGCCGACGCAAGTTCTCCAGCCGCGGGTGCATCTTCACCGGATAACTCTGGGTGTTGTTAGACTCGTACAGTTGATACATACCCGCACCTTATAAATGAATGTAATGAGGATTCGTTTTTCTATACGATTAATACGTTATTATATGTCGTGTGACACAATCACATTACTCATAGCGCTGATCCCGCTATGGGTATAGGGTTATGATGCGAATATGTTGAGGTTTTGCGTAAAGCTAAAAAATCTCAAGTCGATATTATCATAACGATGCAGTGCACTGTGTCATTTATACTTTGAGCTCAAGTAGTTTAACTTTTTATTTAAGGATTGTTCTAATGCGTACACCTGAAGAAAACACCAACCAGTCTTCTAGCAACGATCTGGCTAACCAGCTGGACAACGCTCTCAACAACGATCGTCAGCAGTCTACCGCACGTCCTGCGGCAGATGAGTCTGAAGCCCGCCCAACGATCAGCCGTGCACGTCATCGTCGTGTGTCAGTTGATGAAGGCGGCGACAGCTTCCGCAGTAAACTGGCCGCGATCAACGAGCACATCAAAGCAGACCCTGCTGCTGATGGCTTCGGTCAGTCCTGGGACCTGGTACCAATCCTGGCCAGCCAGAACAGCCTGAACTTCGACGGCGCAGCGTACGTTGTTCTGTTCGATAACGTGAGCAATGGTCGCACCGATCAGATGGCGTATTTCTACACCATGATGTTCGAAGATGCCGGTGCCCTGCTGCAACCCCGCAGCGAGCGCAACCAGCTGACTGGCGAAGCCATGCAGATCCCGGTCATGGCAGGCAGCCAGTACGACGCGATCTACATCCGCGCCGTGATCAAAACGATTGCACGTAAGTTCAATCTGCCAGAGAAAAACGTGCGTAACGCCGGCGGCATGGCTGTCCCAAGCTTTACGCAGATGACCTCACTGGCCATCCGTGACCTGCTGCTGAATGCCGATAACGCCGTCAGCGCACGTGCAAACATCGACTCTGGCTACCAGATGGAAGATGCGATCGGCATGGCGGACATCGGTCCTAAAGACCAGACGTTCCTGCGCTTTGACTTCAACCAGTCTCAGACCCTTCAGTTCGACAACGTACCAAACCGTACCGACGTGCAGGTGACACTCAGCAAACGTTCAGGCAGCCAGGGTCAGACCAGCCGCGATGAAACCATGCTGAAAGTCAACGCGATGCTGATCGCTCAGTATAACGAACCGAACAAACAGCCGCAGTATAACGAGTACAACCAGCCGGTCATGCCGTCTACTCAGGTTTACTCACCACTGCTGGTCATCACCGGTTCCGAATCTGGCCGTGCGCTGAACCACGTCGAAAGTCTGGAACAGCGTCTGCTGGCAATCGCCACTGCGATGTACCTGAACCGTAATGCGAACTGGATCAACATCCTGACGCCGAAGAAAGGTAAAGAAGATCTCACCGACATCGGTGCCTTCAATATCGACTTCGTTCGCAACATGAAAGGTCATCCGGCGTTCGCGCAGGCTGAGCAAGCTGGTAAGTTCAACCCGGAGAAAGTGGATACCCACGGTCCATCATTCGGCCAGGCTGAAGTGTTCCAGTACATCAGCAAGATGTTCTTCCCGAACCTGACCATCGCAATGGACGTGCTGCAAGGCGGTGAGAAATCCTGGATCGATAACCTGATCCTGCTGGCAAGCATGGCGCCAAACGCAACCATCGACATCACTGATGAAGATAACCCAGTTGCGCGTGCCAACCGCCAGATCATCAGTTCCATGAACCTGACCTCTAAAGGCAAGTTCAAAGAGCTGCTGGAAGAAGGTTTCGGTAAGTTCCGTCTGGGTCAGCCGCTGGTCATCAACGACGGCATCCTGTACCCTGCGGGTTACTACAACTTTGCCGATGAGCGTCGTGACATCCGTGACTTCAGCCTGCTGGAGATCCTGAACGTCGCCGGTAACGAGCAGTACGAATGGGTTGAGCGCTGGAAACGTGCTACCTCTCCGAACTGGAATTATGACAATAACTTCCGTATCGTTGAGATGCTGACCATCCTGACCAAATTCGCACCGGGCTTCAAACACACCGGTTACTACAGCCGTCCGATCATCAACCCGAATCTGCTGGCAACCTACATGGCCGCTCTGGCGCGTGCAGGCCTGGCACCGGGTCTGGGTAACTTCACCAGCACCTTCAACGAAAACAGCTATGGTCAGTCTACTGCGGCTCAGTTCTCTCTGGGTGCAGATATTTCTTACGGCCAGCAGCAGGGCTCTCCAGCCCAGGGCAACCAGCAGACCAGCAACTGGTTCTTCAGCAACTAAGTAGTTCGTCTGGCAGCCAACTGAAAACGGGGAGAGCTTTCGGGCTCTCCCCCTTTCTATCGCTTTCATTTTTTGTAGGGGTTGTATGGATACCACATATATCGATAGTAGCCTGTATCCGGCGATTACCGACCACGACGCCGTGTTCAATAACCTGCGGCTGAAACCGGTGATCATCAACCATTTCGACCCGCGGTTAGAAGAAGACCGTAAACAGATTCGTGAACTCACCACCTGCCATTACAACAGCGACCAGATCTCGGTAACACCGAAATGCAGCTGTGGGCATATCCGTGGTGGGTACGCAGCTGATCTGAACCGACTGTGTCCGTTGTGCGGTACACGTCCGGAGAAACTCACGGAAAGTAAAATCCAATCCAACGTTTGGATGGAAGTCCCGCCAGGGGTACTGGGGTTTATTGAACCTAATATCTGGACGGTGTTCTTTGATAAGTTCCGCTATAACAAAGGGGGGTTCAACCCATGGGAATGGTTAGCTGGCATGAGTTATGCGACTAACCAGGATGCCCTGATCAACTCTGCTGCATTGATTGAAGACCTGAAAGCCATGGGGCTTGATCGTAACCGCGGTATCAACAGTTTGATTACCAACTGTGATATGCTGGTGAACTATCTGCTTGATGACTCGATGGTGAAGAAACTGCGCCAGAACAGCCGGGAACACCTGTATGAGTTCTATCAGGAAAACCGCCATCTGTTCTTCCCGAAACACCTGCCTGTTCCGAACCGTATTCTGTTTATCGTGGAAGACAACGCCACCGGCCGTTATGCAGACTACGATCAGAAAGCCGCCAAAGATGCTGTTCTCACGATCACATCTCAGCACCAAACGGATGATCCTCGCACACTAACCAGCAAACAGTTAGCGCACAACGAGAAAATCACGTATCGTGCTTCGCGGTATTTCCAGGAGTTCTATCTGGCGTATGAGAAGGAGAAACTCTGGCCGAAGTCCGCAATCATCCGTCAGAACGTCGTGGGCACCCGTGTGGCATTCAGTGGTCGTGGGGTCATCACCTCATTAACCCGTCCGCACCGTCACACTGACATTATTCTGCCGTGGTCGATTGTGATCCCGATGTTGCAACCGCACTTCCTGAACCGGTTGTATCGGCGTGGGTATTCACCGATTGATGCCCTGAGCCTGATTAACTCCCACATCCATAAGTGGCACCCGGTGTTGGATGAGATCATCTCAGAATTTGAACAAAAGGGGATTCGTATCACGATCGGGCGTAACCCGACCTTACAGTGGTTGTCAATTCGCGCTTTCATTTGTAAACATGTCAACCGCAACCCCGATGAGAAATCGATCCAGCTTTCCATCCTGACCGTAAAACCGTTTAACGCGGACTTTGACGGTGATGAGATGAGCATCATGTTCCACCCGGATAACATCATTTGGGCGGACATCCAGGGTCTGGCTTCTCACCAGTGTGTGCTTGACATGAACAAACCCTTCACGATCGGTGGGAACACCAACTTACCAACCGTGGCGATTGCGAACCTTAATCGCTGGAAAATGTCTCACGATTAAGCACACTCCTCAACAGGGTAAAGTATCATGTATGTAAATACCGGTTTGGATGATTTCGATTCAGCCATCTCTGCACCGCCTACGAAAGATGCGCTGAGTTTCTTTGCAGAACAAACCCAACGAATGATGAGTTCGGTCGGTGAAGTCTTCAATCCGTTCTATGAACAGATGGCGACATCATTGAACCAGACCTATCAAAACTTTGTGACCAGTCGACCGTGGGAACTGGCACAAGCCCTCGAACGCCGTACCCGTCATTTGTTTGATCATGACGACATCCGTCGCTTAGCAGATTTGGGATCGGTGCAGCAAGCCAAATCCCATATGCAGCGTTGGATCATGGCGTGTCCGGAAGTTCGTGAGTTGTATCATGAACAGAAGCTCGATGGCTATTCTGACACCTATGTGGATCAGGAACCAACTGTGATTGGCGGCTGGGCACAGTACGACTACCGTCGTCTGATGGATGGTGTGGTGTGTGTCGAAGATGAGAGCTGGGGTTATACCAACGTGTACGAAACGCTCCGGGAAGGGGACAAGCCACTCACCATCGGTGAAGTGTCGGATATCCTCGTCACCCATGAGAACATCAAGCACTTGTTGGCAACCCAGGCATTTGACCCAACGAGCAAATACAATGCACGGCGTTAATACCAATTGTATAGCTTGTTGGCGACGAATGAACAATAACATCGTCCCGACCAGGTGAGGCGCATTTTAGGGAGAGCTTCGGCTCTCCCTCTTTTTTCCATTTTCTTTTTTTTGATTAAACAGGCAATCGTTAAAATTTAGATTACAGACTGCTTCAGACCGATATTATCCAGGTGAATAAGAAACAATGCTGTTTCTTCCCTATACAACACCGAGGTAATAATCATGGCTGGATCAATCAACTTCTCTGCTAACAACACCGTTAAACTGGCTGATGCTGACACCCTGCTGAAAGCAAACAAACGTAACATGCTGATCAGTAGCGCAGGTATGGTTGCCGGTTACATTGGTGGCCTGATGAGCGTAGACCCCGAGTCACACAAAGCGATTCGTAATGTCCAGGGCTTTGCCATCGGCCTCGGCGTAGTCGCCTGTGGCATGAGCATCTCTGATCGTTATTTCACTGTGGCTGATTACGCACGTCGCAGCAAAAATAGTCAACGTGAAATCGACATCGAAGGTCTGGCTCAGGAAGGCATGTTACCAACCGTGAAAAACATGGCCGGTAACTTTGCAAAGTATGCGCTGATCATGAGTGCACCTGCGGCAGTTATCCGTGGCGGCGCCGAAACCTACAAACTGTACCAAGACGGTACCCTGGGTGACGCACTGCGCAGCTTCCGTGGCAATGTTGCTGACGTCGTTGACGACGTTGTTGAAGAAATCTAATTTGGTGCGGGGGTATTCAGTATCCCCGCCTTAACCCCTATTTAATCAAAGGAATTTAACCCATGTCCCCGATCACTTTAGCTTTGTTGGCACTGTTCTTTTTTGTGACTGTAGGCGTACGTGAAATGCATAACCGTAATACCGTTCATTATGCTTTCCGCTGCGCCTACGGCTATCTGATTTTTCAGATGCCAATTGGTGAAGGCGAGAACGGTATATGGCGTCAGTTCCACAAAAACATCCTGGAAGTCAACAAGCCCTCTGAGCGCTTGGAAGACAGCATCTGGGGTGCGGCACATTACCTGAACGATCTGGCTATCAACCGTTCACTGAACCCACGTCAGCAAGCCTTTGTGTTTGCCAGCGTGCTCGGCATGAAGGAATACGAAAACGTGATTCCAAAAATCCGTACCCGTAAAACCGTGCGTGAGGTGATCTACCTGGCCGAGAAAGCCATGGCAGAAACCGATGCTACCAAACGCTTTATGACATTAGTAGGGTAATGACCAGGGGATGAGGCGAAAGCTTCATCCCCACCTACTTGCTTCATTTTTTTTGCCTTGAAATTGTATAGCCCTTTTACCTGGAGACTTTCCTATGTCTGACGCCGATTACACCACCACCGTGGGAACCATGAGCACCCTGGGATGGGTGACGGACCCTGCTTTAAAGATTGACCGGTTGTTCTCTTACTGGTTGGCCTCCGAAGACAGCCAGTCCTACATCTATTACGGTAAGATCTTTAACTTCCAGCGGTTGATCGTGAAATATGACGGTCAACCAGAGTTACTTGCTTCTGCTGTTGCCCAACAGCTAACCGAAATGCTGGATGGTCATTTCCCGGGCCAGGTATCGGTGACCGCTGACCCCAAAGACCTGGCAGAATACGGCGGACGTTACCATTTAAATATAAACGTATCGTTGTCATTGAATGATAAACTTTATGACGTGCCGAAAACCTTAGAGGTCGATGGGACGTTGTGGAAACAACTTAATATTCGAGATTAATTATTATGGATCAACAACACAATCCAGATATCGAACCGGCGTTAGAAGAAATGCAGCAGCTGTTAAAAGACAGCCGTGAAGTGGGGCTGGGTCGGATGCAGTTGGATGAAGCCACATTCAGACGGGAGTGGCTGGGTGCGTTTGCAGGTGGGGAAGGTTACCTGAATGCCAACAAGTGGGTGTTCGAAGTGGCCGGTAGCTATTACACCCCGGTTGATGTGATGAAGAACGGGGAAGTGGTCTTTACGATTCCGCCGATCACCACCCCGGTGTTACCGACGGAAGAAAACGGGGCGTGGAACCGTGCGAGCAATGAACTGGATGTGCAACGCCAGAACAATCGTCGCTCACAAACGTTCAGTCAAATGGTGGAACAGTTCACCCCGGAAACCCGTGACAACCCGACTGCACTGTCCTTAATGTTGAACAAAGTGTTCGATTACTATGAGCTGGATGTTGTGGCTTATCGTGCCGGTCTGCATTGTCGCGACCAGTTGGGTATTGATCCGGAATCTGAAGCAGGCCAGGCGTACATCGCCGAGGTGAAACGTCAGGTAAAGAATCCGTCTTCTGCAACGAATCAGGTGCAATCCAGCACCAGTGATGGTGAAGACGGCGGTTGGGACGAAGAGGTATTGTAATGTCTGAAGAGTTGAAACACACCCCGGTTGCAAAGCGCGTAGGGGCAGCAATACGCGGGTTGGAGTTTTCTGACTCTCATCTATTACATCGCCGCACCCCAGCAAAGAACACCTTGCTGGGGTTGGACAAAGCAATCTACCAGGATAACCAGTTAGCCAATATTGACATTATCTTTATTGCCGGGGATTTCTGGGACCGTGCTGTGGGTTTTCCTGACCGTGATTTGTTTGATGTGCAACAATGGGTGCGTCGCTTTGTGCGGGCCTGTGCAGAGAACAACGTTATCCTGCGGGTGTTGGAAGGCACCAGTTATCATGATTGGCGTCAGTCCAAAGAGTTCCTGGTCGACACCAGTGGGTGTGATGTTCGCCATGTCACTGAACTCAGTATCGAACACATTGAAGCGCTGGACATCACGGTTCTTTATCTGCCGGATGAGCACAAGACCAACCCCGAAGAAACCTGGCAGGATGTTTTACACCTGCTGGCCCAGCACAAGCTGGAGAAAGTTGACTTCGTGGTGATGCACGGCGGTTTCCATTATCAGTTCCCTCCCATGCAAAGGCAGACCACCCACGATGAAAACCGGTACAACGGTATTACCCGGTATGGGTGTTTCTCCGGCCACATCCACCAAGCGTCCAACTGGAAAAACATTTACGTGGCGGGGTCTTTTGACCGCACTGGGCACGGGCACGAGGAACGCAAAGGCTACTATACGTTCACCCTCGATAAAGCGCACGATTCTTTTAAATGCACTTGGCGGGAAAACACCCTAGCCCTGCATTACGGCACCATCGATTGTGAAGGCATGGATGCAGACGCAGTGTTACTGGCGATTGAAAAATACATTGCGAAACATAAAGTCAAACCGGCCAGTTATCTCCGCCTTAAAAATGGTGAAGCCGATATTATCAATGGGATGTTGAGCGTTATTAAAAGCATGTACCCGCTTTTAAAGTTTGACGTCTTGAATAAAAGTCATGTGGAAGAAGTCACCACAGAAAAACGTTACGACGAATCACTGTACCAGGGTTACAATATTGATCGACACAACATCGAACAAGCATTGCTGGATTACATGTGTCGCCGCGACATGGTGACTGACGACCAGATTCCATTAATCAGAAGTTTGGTTGAGGAACTACGATGAGCGGACGTACGCTTGGGTTGTTACCGATTTCGGTCGGGACATCCCTGGCGTTTGAGACGTTGATGGCCAGTCCCGGTGAACCGATTGAAGCCTTGTACTTTAATCTGCGCACGCTGTTTCGTAATGCTTATCAGGCGTATGAGACAGACGACCGGGAACGGGTCAAACCTCAGCAGTTGTATGAGGATGTGATCCGTGATTTGCAGGAGGTGGATCGCGTGAAGGGGCAACTGGGTAAGAACCCGAACCCGGAGATGTTGATCTATTATCCGAGCTACAAAGGCCTGGAGCGGCGTTTCAGACACGCCAGGGTGTGGAAGCCCACCACTGAGCTGCAACTCAAATACGCACAGCTGGAAGCCAATGTGTGCGGGGATATTGCCAAAGCGTTAAAAGACCATGTCAAAGAAACCGATGTTGCTTTACCCATGACCACCAAGAAGACCTACCTGTTGACCCATCATCCGGTAGACCTGATTGTGAAGTCTGGGTTTGGTGAAATCAAACTACTCGAATCACATACAGGGGCAGTTAAGAGCCGAAAGCTGTGGCACACCAAACTTACCAATGGTAAGAACCTGGAAGCCATGCCGTTCAACTCACTGACCTTGCAAGTGTTCGGGGACAACTCCACCAATTTCAAAGCCATGTCATTAAAACTCAAGCAGACCCTGTTAAAGTTATCCGCCGATAACAACTGGTCCTCACTGACTACCAATGATAGGGTGCGATATTGTTTACCGCAGGTGGCAGATCACCCCTTGCGTAACATGTTCATTGACATGCTGCGCGATTAATTTCTGACATAACTGCTTTATTGTTTGTAGCGTACTAAGTTTATTCTAATGGAGTGATAACCCCAATGAGCGATTTTAAAGGTAAGAACCAGAACGCCCGTCCGCGTACGCCGATGAGCGATTACCGCAACCAGCTCGCCGGCCCGATTCAAAACGGTGCGACCTTACCGTCCAACTTTTTCATGACCCTCAACGGTTCTAACCAGATTGCGATCTGTGTGAACACCAACGTAAAAGAAGATGAGAACTACGGTCGCTTCGATATCGTTATGCCGTTGAGCGCTGCTTATCAGGTATTGGCTACCCTGCGTTACCTGATGGAAAACCCAACCCAAACCAAACTGGGTTATGCCGTGAAAGATTACGGTTTCATCCGTGAAGGCGGCAAAGGTAAACGTACCGATCAGCCGATTGTGAAAGGCCGGGTGATTTGTGGTCGTGATGACAACGGCCAGCTGTACATCGGTCTGGCACTGAAAAACAAACAGAACATCAAGTTCGGTTTTGTGATGGCCAACTTCAACGAAGTGGTCGGTGCTGACGGTCAGGCCATGGGTCTGGATATCCAGTCTCATATCGCGTGCTCTGCTTTCGTGGTTCAATACGAACACATGCTTCCTCATATCCTGAACAAGTTCTGGAAAGAAGAAGAGAAGAAAGAAGGCAACACTGGCGGTGGTAACGGCGGTGGCTACAACAACAACCGCGGTGGTAACAATGGCGGCGGTGGCGGTTATAACAATAACCGTGGTGGCAACTCGGGTGGCGGTAATGGCGGCGGCAAGCCGAGCAATGATTTCGACGACGATCTGCCGGACGATTTCTAATCACCTAAACCAGGAGAGGGCTGCGGCCCTCTCTTATTGCGCGACCTCAAAAATATACGGACCTATATTACCTACGTGTTATGCAATAGTTAATGTCATCGTGGAGATTAAGATGCAACTTGAATATACCTTGAGCGGCCGTAATGCGCTCGATAAATTCATCGCGGTTAGCGATAATGGCGAGCGTGTCGAGTTCGAGGTGGGTAATTTTCATAAGACCAAGCCACTGGACTATGAAGGCACGTTTGATGAGATCAACCTTTACCTGCGCGTGATCCCACAGCAGGACAAAAATAAGCTCTTCCATTTCTTTAAACAAGGTAACGACATTCTGAACCAGTCTTTACCTAACCCAAAGTACCTGCTCCCAAAACTGTTACCTCTGGTGACCCAGATGTATCAGGTGTTTGACCTGGAGCGGTTTTCAATGTTTAACCGTAATAAACGAATTATTGAAATTCCCCCGAACCTGTCGGGTGAAGAAGACGCCTATTATCCGGCGGCCACGACGTATAACGACACCGAGTATTATCACTTGGTGGAATTTGCGATCGCGGTACATCTGATCTCGCCGATTGTGGGTGAGTTCATTAAAAAGGTACGCCAAGTCACCGGTACCGATTTCAAAGAGCTGGCAGCCTATCCGCTGTTTGCGAACACCCCACTGGCGACCATGATGGGTTGGCAGAAACTGAACCACTACACCAAAGCTCAGGCGGCCCGTCAGCCGGAGTCGATTGGTCCGGCCTTAGAAGGGTTAGGTCCATCGGGGTACATTCAGTATCTGGTTGCACAAACCGTGGTACGGCGTCTGTGTATCAACAAAACGCAGTACGGCCCGGATCAGAAAAAGAACCTGGTCAGTGTGGTCTACGGTACGGTGAACCGCAACAGCAGTAGCAGCAGTGTTGGCGGGATTGTCAGGAAGAAGTCAGATTACACCCACCGCGGTGATGACGACAAAGACCGGGCATTCACCGAAACGTACAAAATGAAACAGGAGGTTCTGGAGTCCGCAATCATCGGCAGTGAAGAGTTCTTCCTGTTCGACTTGTTTGACATCAACGGGGAGCAACGGCCTACTCCGTTTGAGATCTCTGCCCGTACCGTGCACCCGGATCTGGATCCTGCACTGGTGCGTAAATGTTTCTATGCGATTCCGGAAGGCTGGACGTATGACCTGATGACCCATGCGCTCATCATCATGCAGGTGGCCAACGGCACCCGTCTGTCACCGGAAGCGATCATCAATTTCAGTTACATTGGTTTAATGAGTGTGGTTGCCCATACTCAGGCTGATCTGATTCGTCGTGGTTATGAATACCTGCCGGCGTTGGTGAGTTCGATCATCGACACCGAAGGGGACGTCACCGACTATGACGATGAAATGCAGTTGTTCAGTGATGAGAAAAAGTTGCTCGCCGAGCGCTATCACGTCACGTTACCGCCGCATGATCGTGCCAACAACATCGGGATCCGGAGCATGGAAATGTTCTTGGACTCTGTGAAGAAGCACCCGTTAGTATCCACATTACCTTCACCGTTTACCGCGGGTACTCACGTATCCAACGGCGACCTCATTTCAGTTGAGATAAACGGTGCTGTCAAAAAAGAAATGTTAGCCTTAGTCTTGGGAGTTAAATAAAATGTTGAAGCCTATCCTCGAAAAAATGAATTTCGCCCGCACCCCACGCTATCATGAAATGCACCGTCGTCCTTGGGCTGCGTACCGTGATGGCCAGGTGATGGATTGGATTGGTAGTGCGACAAACAACATGAGTTCTTTGCCTGACGAAGGCGGGTTAAGTCAGTTGGCCGCCAACATGATTCGTCCGTCGGCGCAGAGTGAGGGTGCTGCGATGATTGACAACGGCTGGGATCAGGACCGTGCCGTCTGGATGGCGAAAGTGGTTCTGATGCAAACGCAGAACTCCCGTACAGTGAAATACCTGAGCGGTTACACCAACCACTTTGGTTTCAAGGGTACACCAACCCGCTGGAACAGCGACCCGGAAATGCGTCTGTATGTGAACAAGGTCTTTACGTTCCAGGAACGCATGATCATGATCAACGGCGTGCCAAGCAAACAGCTGATCATGCTGGACAACAACCAGGTGTTGGTTGGTCGTCACGGTCGTGTGGATAATCCCCGCAATGACATGACGATTCGTCCGTCTGACATCTATTCCCAGATGCACAACAACTATCTGGCGTCACAGGCCAGCCAGTTTGGCAGCGGGGGTCAGATCAATCTGGATACCCGTATCGCATTCGGTGATTCCATTAAACTCAGCAATACCCACAACACGTCACAGACCGGTTACCTGGCCCGTCTGTTGGGTGCGGGCATCGCGTCTAACCAGAGCATCGATACCGGGGCGGGTGGTTATGACGTCAATGTGCTGCGTACTGGCGAGCATGTGCACGAACGTCTGGTCAGTCAGGACCCGGTGCTGAACAACTTCAAGATGCAATCTGACTTCATGAATGACGGCTTCGTCACCATGCGTGAGATGAGCGAGATGTTCAGCAATATGCATCAGGTTATGGCGACACCGTCAGGTCTGGATAAGCAGGCTATTAACCTGGCGCTGAACAACCCAGGCTTTGGTGGTGCGGGTAACGAACTGATTCAGGCATTGACCATCCACGGTATTGTTTCTGAACTGATGATGGACAATATGTTGACGACGATGACGTTTACGGCGTCTAATCAGACGCAGAATGGTCAGATGAAGTTCGAGGTGCCGTTGATGAAGAGCTTCATCGATGGTCGCAACCCACGTGAAGATGCTGAGACGTTCCGTCGCCGACTGGAAACCCTGTACTTCCTGCCACTGCGTACCCCGTATGGTCTGAAGCCTGTGACCTTCAGTATGAACACCGGCTTGACTTCTTCTACTGAGATTCGTATCTCGCTCGATGGCGGACCGGTGCATACGTATCACTTCCCGACGTTTGCTGACTCGTCCTTTACGCCGGTTATGACCAGCGACCAGAAAGCCGTGCAAGGTGTTGCAAGCACCATCAGTGACGTACTGTCTAATTTTAACCGTAACTTAGTGCATTAATAAGGGCCTGTCATGAAACTGGTTGATCAATATATCAGCATCCTGGAATCTCTGGGTGGGACTGTCGCCGAAGACGGTCGTGTTACCCTCAATACCGCCGGGACTGAGATCCCGGTACTGGTGCGCAACGCCGGTGACCGTGCGTTGTATGTTCCTACTCGCACACAGCTGGACAACCCGGACTGGGAGCACCGTGCTTACTTCCATCCGCTGGCCGAGTCTTATGTGGGGGGTGAATCTGAAATCATTCAAACCCTGCGTGAACTGATCCTGGTGCGTATCACTGAGCAGGTTTATCTGCACGGTGAAAACCTGCTGCTGTTGGCGATTGATGATAAACGTCAGGCGAAACTCAAAGACAACCAACTGGATGTCATGAAACGCCTGGCGGAAACCGATGAAACCACCATCAGTCATTTCCGTTCCATTATCTCTGCATCCACCATTAACTATGAAGGCGGTGAAGATCGTCGTCTGGTGGCGATGTACCTGAAACGTGGCGGTAACTATAAAGGTCGCGGTGTGACTCGTCTGTGCACCACGTTCTTCCCGGTGTATGACCAGCTGCGCAAACTCGAAGGCCGTAAAGCCAAAGACTGTAAAGTCTTCGGCGTGGACCTGCGTCTGAAGGATGTGAAAATCCTGACAGCGCTGTTCGAAATCCTGTTCCCGAACATCGAAGACGACAACGAGTTTTACTCGGACGGTACGGAGTCGCGCACCGCGCCATACTTCACCTGTCTGATGAACTCGTTCCTGAAAATCGCTGGGGCGTTGAACCAGAACGCGATGCTGTTCTCCCGTGCCTGTAAAGAGCTGGAGAAAATCCAGATCAAATGGGGTGAACACATGGACAGCCTGACCAAGTTCAATGGCGAGATCCCTTCCCTGCCTTATAACCTCGGCACTGATGATGAGGTCAATGCAGTGAAAGATGATACCCCACCGTGGGATACCAAAGCACAAACGCAACATGTTGCACCGACCAGTCAGCCGGTCAGCAAAGAGAAACCCAGCAACCTGATGAGCAGTATTCGCAGCCACTTCCTGTCAACGGGAAATGACGTGAACACCGCACCGCGTCCGGTTAACGTACCGCAACACACCGACGGGGGTAATGTCACAGTGGGTGGTTGGGGTGCGCCAGCAGTGCCACAACAACAGGCACCGCAGCAGCAATCCTCCGGGGGTTGGTGGCAGTCAAATGCACCGGCGCAGGCAGCACCGCAGCAACAACCCGCAAACAACGGTTGGGGCACACCTCCGCAGCAAGCGAATACCACCCAGCGTGTGATTCAGCAGAATGGCGTGGAAGTGTTACTGACTATTGATGCAAACGGTACTGTGATTGGTAGCCAGCAGTTAGGTCAGAGTGCAGCTGCGGCAGCACCGGCTAATAACGGCTGGGGTACACCACCACCACAGAACAACGGTTGGAATGCGGCACCTGCTCAAGCAGCACCACAGCAAAGCACCGGCGGTTGGGGTACAGCAGCCAGTAATGGTTGGGGTGCGCCTGCGCAAAACAACAATGGTTGGGGTGGTAATTCATCTGGCGGTTGGGTGTAGTCACTTAAATGGGGAGAGCTTGCGCTCTCCCCTTTAACATGGCCTTTGTTTTTTCTTACTGTTTGCGTAATTGATACAATTCCTTAATTTCGGACAGATCGTCATCTTTTATAATGAGGATCGATTTTCCGGGCTTCACTTCCTCGAAAGGATTTGTCACCTCATTAATGCGGGTAATGATCCAATGCAAATCAGGGCTGATGGCCATGGCTTGCAACACCCGATAGAAATTGTAGCGGTTCGCGTTGGCCTCTTGCAATGGAGGGACTTGCTCAAGTTGGGCCTTGGCTTTCAGCAGATCCAGATGTTCACGCAACACCTCACGAAAGGTGGCATCAAACATCAGGGGATCGCCGACCGGTGGTTTACTGGTGCTCAGAATAATGCTCATCGAACGCATCCCTTAAAAGTATAAAGACCTATATCATCAGTGTGACACCCCGAACAATTTAGGATTATTCCAATGGCGATTGATTACTTCAAAAAGAAAAACCAACACAGTGCAGAGTTGCTGGGTAACATCATTTGTTTGCACCCGTTCACCCAGAACACCTCTTCACCGCGTCTGGTTATGTTTTCCGGACACCTGATACAGCGTCTGTGTGTAAAAGGTGCAACCCCCCGCAAAATAAAGACGGGAATGGAGTATCAGTACGGCGAAGGCACATTCGACATTTCAGCCCCGTGCGACTTGCGGGTGTTGAAAGTCATCCCTAAGTTTACCCGTGGTTACGGTGATGCCGGTATCCGCGAAAACCCAATGTGGTATGTGTTGTATGAAGATAAAGAGCGCCGCAACATCGGGGTGTTTGAAATCTCCAAGTATCACGTGATGAACCACACGTTGGGGTTTGAGTACATCCGCAACCCGCGCACCTTTGAGCGGCTGTTCAATGAAACCAACCCCGAGTTCCAGGAAGGGGAATGGTTCTGTCGCAGTCCTGACCTGACCGAAACCGGCGACTGGAAATACGGTGTCGAACTGAACGTGGCGGCAATGTCGATTCCGGAGGTCGAGGAGGACGGCATGGTCATCACTGAGGAAGCAGCAGACATGCTGACCACCCTTGGGTTTGAAGACCGTATCGCTTCCTGGGACGGTAACAAGATCCCCCTGAATTTGTACGGTACTCCGGACCGGTATAAAGCGTTTCCTGAAGTCGGTGAGAAAATCCGTGATGACGGGGTACTGATGGCCTTGCGTCGTCTGGAACCGGGCATTGCCCTCACCAACATGAGTCCGGAAGCGTTGATGCAGATTGATCCCATCTTTGATGATGTGATCTATGCGGAGAAAAACGCCACGGTGGTAAACGTGACGGTGATGAGTGATCGGAACCGGGATAAACGTTCGAAGTTCCAGTCGCAGAAACACACTGACCAGTTTGAGAAATACGCCAACGCCACAGCGGAGTTTGCGCGCGAACTGGCGGAGTTCTATCATTACCACAAACGCCGCAACAATAACCAGGAACCACCGTTTACTCACCGCCTGAATTTCATGGTGGCGGATGCGTTGGCCGAACTGGGTGGGATTAACTACAAATTCAAAAAGGATAACATCAAACGCACTCACCGCAAAAACGACATCGGTGAGTGGCGCGCCGTCTTTACTTATCGTCGTGTGTTAGTCCCGGGTGTGCGTAACAAGATCACTGATACCTCAGGCGGTAAAGGTGTTATTGTCAGCGTGATCCCAACCGCAGACGCCCCGGTGGATGCGTACGGTAACCGGGCCCATGTCATCTGTCACAACATCGCGGAAATCAAACGTCTGATCTTTGGCCGTCCGATGGAGCAGTATTTCAACTTCATCAATGCCAGTGTCACACGTGAGATCCAGGCGTATCGCAGTGTGGGTGATTATGAAATGGCAGCAGCTACCCTGATGCGGTTCTATGAGGCGGTGTCAGTGGATTTCTATCACTGGATGCTGGAAGACCTGGCTGACCCAGCACAGATGCGCGATCACATCGATCACATGTGTGAAGTAGGGTTTGCAGAGTTGATCATGCCAAGTGACCGTGAGATCTTTGGTGCTGAGCAGGTGCGTCGTGTCCGTAACGCATATCCCGATGTGAAACCAACCCCGGTGACTTATCGTGCTGCTAACGGTGAAATGACCACCACCCGTGAACCGGTGATGATCTCCAGTATCTACATGATGCTGTTGGAGAAAACCGGTGACTATTGGGCCGCGTGTTCGGTACCGAAGTTCAGTCACTTTGGTACACTGTCGACATTGAGCTCCCATGACAAGTACGGTAGTCCTTATCGTATTCAGCCCATCAAAGGCATCGGCGAGGCGGAAACACGTCTGGCGCTGGCCGCAGTGGGACCGGAGGGTACCGCCCGTATGAACCGACTGTCCAACAGTCCGGTGTTGTTACAGAACGCCCAACGGAAAATCATCCGTGCTGAAGACCCCATGGACATCGATGACATCATCGGGCCAGAGGGCGCAACCGAATCCAGTCGCATGAAGAGCTTTGCTTTGCATATGCTGGAGAACGGTGGCAAAACCATCGTGGATAAAGAAACGAAGAACAAGTGACCGAGGAACTTCCAATGACCGAAGCTGTGGACAAATTACACGCCCGCCAATTGTTAACCCTGCCAAGTGCTCAGTTGTGGGCGATGGACCGGGGCAACAACCAGACCGTTGAACTGGTCATGGACGATGGCAGCGTGACCACGGATATTCGCAGTGTGATCATCAGTCATTACGGCTGGGCATTGCACCGTGAGTATCCGGAAGTACCGTTACTGAAAGACCACATCGTGCCAAGCGGTTTTATCAGCGACCGTGATTTCCACAAAGCGATGAACTTCGTGCAGCAAACCATTGGTTACGGGCGGCACACCACCGCCCGGGAAATCCGCCACTGGAAAGACGTGGCACAGAACGTCCTGAATGATCTGTACAATGACACGGTGATGAATCTGGGGGCGTATGTCACCACCACCGATGTGATGGACAACATCGACCTGATTGATGACCCGGTGATCAAGGAGATCCGCAGCAACCTGAAACCGACCTCGGATTCAATTGCCGATGCGTATCAACGCACACTGGAACGCCTGCTCGATCCCAACGCCCTGAAGACAAACCGTGTGGCCTGGCTGATCAAAGCTAAGTTGGTCAGTCCGGGGCAGTTGTTGCAGGGTATCGTGGCACGTGGGTTTGTGAAAGACCTGAACAAACAGATCTTCCCGAACGCCATCCTGGACGGCTACATTGAAGGTATCGGGCAAATCCTCGACAGTTTGCAGGAATCACGTTCAGCTTCTTTTGCGGCGACTGCCAACGGCAAACCGCTGGAAGACTCCGAGTGGTTCCACCGCAAGATCCAGTTGGCCAGTGCGGTGATTCAGCGTTCCCACTTCAATACGGATTGTGGTAGCACCCGTGCGGTGCCGTATCGCATCCCGTCGAAAGGGGTATTGAATAACCTGCTGGGTAAGTATTACATCAACAGCCAGGGGCAGACATGCATCCTGACCGAAGAATCCAAAGGGTTGTTCAAACCAGGTGACGTGATTCGGTTACGCAGTCCGATGTTCTGTCAGCATCCTGATCCTTCAGGTGTCTGTGAGGCCTGTTTTGGTGCCCTGACGAAATCGATCCCGTACAACACAGAAACTGACCGGCAGGGTAACGTCGGCCATGCTTGTGCGGTGGAGATCATCAGTCGTATCTCACAAATGATGCTGTCCACCAAACACGAGGATGCTTCTTCTACAGCGTCTCAGTTTGAAATTCGTATGATCGATACCCCTTATATCGTGACCGGGCGAGAAGGTATTATCAAACTCAATCCCAAGCTCAAGGAGAAAATCAAAGTCGAGATCCTGTTCCCAGGTTCGGTGAAAGCCTTCCTGTCTAACACCCTCGACGTGGAAGACCCGGAAATGCTGGACATGTCAAACATGGCCGGTATCGAGTTTATCGACATCGTGGTGACGGAGAAAGACCCTATCACAGGAGATGAGGTACAAAGTTACAACAACGTTCAGGTGTCCATTGAATCTCGTCGTGCGATATTCACGAAAGAATTCATTGAACATGTGCGCAAGGTGAACTGGACGGTGCAGGTCGGTGATCGTATCTGTGTTGACCTCGATGCGTTTGATTTTAATGATGAATTCCTGTCATTACCCTTTATGTATGAGGACATGATGGTTTATCAATCGAACGTGGAGAAGTTCCTGAAGTTCTCTGACCGCAATGATCGCTGGCTAGAAACGGAAGTCGACGAGGAGTTCGCTGGCCGTGTGCTGGAAGAATTCTTTGGTTTGTTGGTGAGCAAGATGAAAGACCTCAACATCGTCCATGCTGAGATCCTCCTCTACACCTGCATGTGTCGTGACCCGAACAGCCTGGACTTCCGATTGCCAAAAGCCCACGATTCGCACTATTTCCGCTCGTTTGAAAAGTGCATTGAATGGCGCAGTATCTCGGCACTCATGGCGTACCAGGGTCAGACACCGGTCTTTAAGAACCCAGCCACCTATCTCGTTCGTAACCGTCAACCTCATCCGATGGACTCTCTCTGGAAGTCATAATCCGTTAAAGGTTGAATCGTCATGAGACGTACCGCAAAAATAGAAGTGGGTACGCAGTCAATGCGCATCTACGACTACAACGACGAATTCTACTATCACGTTCGTCGGTTTTTAAGCAAGGAGTTGTCAAAGCATGAGTTAGTCCCGGTTGAACGTAGTAACAAAATGGAAAAGAAGATCACGGCTGTGTTCGCATCCAAAACGAAAGACAACCGTGAACTTCGTATTACAGTGAATGTCATGAAGGAGTTCCTTGCGTTCATGCGCTATGCCGGGTACAACCCGTCGCGTATTGAAGTAGTGGAACTCCCGATCAGTCCGGGGGTGAATGTCAACTTTGCTTTCAAGGAACCGTGGGGCGACCCACAGGAACACCAAGTTCCCTGGGTGCAATACCAGAACGCCCCCGGCTCGATCAAGATCAACACACTCCAGACCGGTAAAGGGAAAACCTTCTGCGCCTTAAAGACCATGGTCGACATGGGGAAACGCACCATCATTACGCTCTCACCGAAATACTTGCAGACGTGGCTCAATGCGTTTGACAAGTTCTTTGATTTCGAAATGGGGGACGTGGTGATTGTGCAGGGCACGGAGGGGGTGATCAAAACCCTGGGGTTAATCGAGCAGGGGAAAATCAATCCCAAGATCATCGTACTGTCTCTTCAGACGTTACAGTTCTTCATGAAGGCCTATGAACACCTGGAAGAGTTGCCGTACAACGTCGACGACATGTGGCGGATCTTTGACTGTGGTTTGCGTATTCAGGACGAAGGGCACGAAGCCATTCATGCGATCTATAAGACGCTGATGTACGGTAACGTGGCCAAGACCTTGATACTCTCTGCCACACTGGAAGGGGACACGCAGTTCATTAACCGTATCTATGAACTGACCTACCCGATGAAAGACCGGTTCTCCGGTACGGGCTACGACAAGTACATTGAGGCGATCGCCTATCTGTACGGCATGGACTGTCAAGCCAACCAGGTGAAGTGGAAAGGACGCATGGGGTATTCGCACATCAAGCTGGAGCAATCCATCCTGAAGCGTAAGGATACCTTGGAACGTTACCTGGAGTTAATCGATAGCGCATTGAAGTATTACTACCTGAAAGTCAGAGAACCCGGCATGAAATGCCTGATCTTTTGCTCCACGGTGGAGATGTGTTTGGTGTTAACGATGTACCTGAAAAACCGGTATCCACAGCTGCACATCGATAAGTACACTTCGATTGATCCGCCCGAGAACTACATGGATCCGGACATCGTATGTTCTACGCCGAAATCTTGCGGTACCGGGGTGGATATCCCGGGGTTACGGACCACGTTGACGCCGGTCGCGGTGGGTGCCAGCCAGTTGAATAATCAGATGTTGGGTCGTCTGCGCAAAATGTCCGGTCCCTGGGCAGGCGTGACACCGACCTTTGTTTACTTCGTCTGCGAAGACATCAAACCGCACGTCCAGTATCATCGGAAACGTATGGAGATTTTCGAGAACAAAACAGTCTCAATGAAAACGGTGCGTAGCGGTGTGTCCTTTTGAGTAAAAGGTAAGACACCTGATTACCCCAGTATCCGGGGGCGGCAACGCCCCCAACTCGCTGACTCTTGTCTAAAGGACAATTATGAAAAACCATGTGATGACCGCGTTGTTAATTGCCGGTCTGTTCTTTGCTAACCTCGCTTTTGGTGGTGAGCAATTTGTTACTCCCCCTTCGCTTACTCAGGAAGATGTGGCGGCCCTTAATCCCCAACCTTCGGCGGAAGCCACGGAACTGGTCCAGCGTCTGCGTGACCGTGATGTGGAATTCGTGACGGCCGATAACCGACTCCCTACCAGTGAGATCATCCCTGCGGAAGAGGTGGTCAGGCTGTCTCAGGCGAACCCTAACCAACCGGTCCAACGGGGCCAGGCGGTGAACAATAACAAGGAACAAAAGGTCGGTAACTGGACGGTGACCCACACCAATGAATCCAGTCTCTACACCATCAGAAACAGTAACGGCGATTCGCTGGCTTTGATCTGTAAGGACGGAGTGCTACTCTCCACCGCCCGATTGGGACGGAAGACTTATCAGTCAGGTAATCCGCAACAACAAATCGTGGTCCAGTTTAACAACGACCCTGACCGGGTATTGTTGCAATCGGATTGGGAGCAGTCACCCAAGATTCTGTGGATCGCGTTTCGTATCAACACTGTCTTTAGCATTTCCAGCCTGGATGACCCGGCACAATACAAGTTTGACAACGTTGGTGGCCGTCGTGTTGCCAGCCTGGCGCAAGCCGACCCCGAATGTATTCAGCAATAAACAGAGGCCTCCTTGCGGGGGCCTCTTCAAGCGACTCGACAGGGTGATGTAAAAACGTGCGAATTAAAGTAATCCTAGTAGATTCCAAAGGTACTGCTACGGTGCAGCAGGAAACCCCGAAGCGCGTCAGTGAAATGTCTGATGCGGAATTTATTAAACTGTTAAATAAAGAAAAGGCCTTGGCGTAATTATGTCAATGATCCTCGATACCGAAAACGTGATATGGCCACGTAACCTGCAAGAGTACTACAACGACCAGTTCAGTTTCTTGGCAGCGTTCGTGGAATGGTACCCCCAATCCACTGTGGATCACGTTTACGAACACATTGAAATTTTGGGTATCGATCCAGAATCATGCGACAACGCATACAGCAGCATCATGCAGCTGTTTGATGACTTCATGGAAATGAATCCGACCTTCGTCGGCATTCTTGTGCCCTCTTTCAAGATTCTCAACCTTGATAGTGAAAACTATCGGGAAAGTCAACGGGGTGACCTCGAATGGGTGTTACTCGATTACCAATAAGGTGTCATTATGCAAGACTTCGTAAAACCTGCCGACTTACCGCCCGTGCTGACGGCCTCGCCCGAGTTCCTGAGCAAGGTGATCAACCTGGTGGCCAACCTCCGCCCGGCTGATCGTCTGTCGCGTTACAAAATCATCATCGACTGTGAAACCCTGTCACTGGCGAACAACGCGGCGATCCTGCAAGTCGGCGCGGTGCTGATCGACCTGTATGCGGACGAGTTTGCGATCATCGACCGTTTCGTCATGAACGTCGACCCGAAAGAACAGATCGAGTCTGGCAAGTTCAATGTGAACCAACAGACCGAAATCTGGTGGGAAGCGCGACCGGATGATGTCAAAGCCTCGGTGTTCTCCAATCAGGTCAGCATCAAAGTGGTGATGGCGGCCCTGATTGATAAAGTCAATGAGTGGATGGCGCGTGACACCGAAGCCCAGGTGAAGATCTATCACCGTGGCTACGACTTTGACGGTCCGATTCTGCGCAATGCCTGCCGCTACATTGGTGCTATGCCGCTGATGAAGTTTAACCGCCTGGGCTGTGTGCGCAACTTTATCAACGAACGCATGGGGTTAAGCTGCGGCTTTATTCCGGGGGTGGGTCCGATTGATGAACGCCGTCACAACGCGCTGGCGGATTGCACCAATGACGCCTACCAGATGTGGCTGGCGGAAAAGATTCAGGCCCGCACCATGGGCGCTAAAATCACCCACGACCTGAACATCCAGGATTTCTAACCCACAGGGGAGTTGCTGCGGCAGCTCTCCTTTTTAAGGAGAAACACCAATGAGTAAATCCATGGCCGTCAATGATTTGGCCGCATGGCTACGGCAGGTTGCGAACAACGAAGGAGAGAGCCGTCAACAGCTCTGGGAGCTCACGGAAGCAATCCCTGTGCTCAATGGGTTGGACCTGCATGTCAACTCGTTACAGCGCTTCCAGCGTAAGTTGGCTGAACACCCCGAGAAAGCGTTTATTCGCTACGATCTACCGGACTACCACGAACTGTTCCGTAAACAACACGATGCCCCGGATGGGATGGACTACAGCAACGATACCACCGCGGCATTGATCCGCATGACGTTAGCCACGGTGTTTACCCGGGCGACCATCGGACAGGCTGCCAGTGCGCCAGTGCAGATTGTGGCCTCGATGCCGGACTACTTTAATTACGACCAGTTGGCCAACGTCCGGAACAGTTACTACATGTATCACTGGCATGTCATGCGCGGTGCGGTGAAAGATTGGCACCGTTATGAAGGGGTGTTCTTAAAGGACATCAAACGGTTGATCCAGGTGCGCAACGGCGAACGCACCCCAAGGACGATGGATGAGCAGGTGATGTGGGATGTGGACTTGTTCTACTGTCATTACCTGCGCCGCAATCCCGCCTGGGATGGCCGGGCCCCCTTTACCGCATTGGGTAAAGCGATCTTGCAATTAGAGTAGAGGTATCTCGCCATGTCGAGAAACAGCTTGATTCCAAAGGAGTTATCGACAGGGTTGTTGCGGTTGTACCGGAAACCCACCGGGAATAATGATTTACGGGATGCGTTGGAATACCGGGTCAACATGAACGTGTACTCCAAATCCGAGAAACGGTTTGTGGTACCGATGCCACGTATCCACAATCATAAACATTACTTGCACACTATCCGGGCGACGCGTCAAGAGGCGGTCGCCTGGTTAGAGCAGTTTTACATTGATGTCTTGCGGCAACAGGCAGAAATCCCGGAAGCAGCTTTGGCTTATTTACGGGAGCAACTCAAACTCTCTTCCAATGATCACATTATCACCCATTGCCTGGTTTACCGTGGGTACGTCCAGGTCACTTACATTGATGTTCGCAAAGCCAAGCGTAAAAAGGCCAAGGTCTTTAAAACCCGGCTGCCTGGCGAGATCAATTTGATCACCCGAAAGATGGCGATGTTTAATGCCAAATGTTTTGGGTATGAATTAATGCTGGAAGACTTTATCCCGTTGAGTGGCGATACCACTTTCATTTTGGATGAGGCTCATCTGGTTTATTACAGTGATTGTTTCTTCGTCATGTAAACTTGTAGATACGGTAGCATGGTATAGAGTGAACCCTCTCCCTCTATATAACTCTGTTTACTAAGCGAGCTAACGCTAACGTGAACAAAGACCGTAGGTCTATGATGCTTATATGAAATTAAACATTATAGAGGTCATTATGATACAAGGTGAATTAATCATTGATCTGAGTCATTTAACCAGTCGTTATGGTGATCGTTTAATGACCCGTGATGGCCACAACTATTTCTCCCGTTTCCAGTGCTCTATCAGTATTCAAGAAAACCAGTTGGCTAAAGAACTCGACAAGTTAGCCAATCTGATCTATTCCATTAAATACACCGGTGTACGTGCGGTACGTTTAGGTAAAGAGATCCAGGAGATTGTGGAGTCCCTCCGCTGCACCTCTTCCCCTGAGTCGTTAATTGGGTGTGCTCGCGCACTCAACCGCACCAGCACCTACTTCAAAATTGATATTAAGTGAGATTCCAATGCCCAATAACAATTCCCACGATTTCGGCTTCAGCTATTTAAAACCTGTGTATTACGGTACGCAAACTGGTGTGCTGGAAGGTAACCCGGTGGGTATCCAGGTCACCTTGCACGGCATGGCACTGATCGCAGCCAACAGCCCGTATGGCAGCAATGAGCTGACCGTGCGCTTTGAAGAGAGTCAGCGGCCGTTGAGTAAGGTCCTGTCGGTACTGGAGAACATCATCACCAGTGTGGAAAGTATCTACGACAACAACGAGCCGGACTGTAAAGATCTGAGCGGGTTTACCTATCGTCTGATCAAGCAGCTGGGGATCAATGTCAATGAGTTCATCAATGACAACAAAACCTACAGCCTCCACGATGTCGAACAGATCATTGAAAGCTTCCCGGTCAACCTGATCAAGGTCACAGTGATTGCACCTGTTGCACATTAATATCCCTCAGGAGGCTTCGGCCTCCTTTTCCAGTGTTTTATTTTTTGGTGACGTATGACAAAGACAATTACCCGTGACGAGTTCTCCGTGTTGTACACGCCGGATTTCGGCCCAGAACAAACCCGCTTCTTCGAACGCCTGCAACCCAACGAACTCAACGTGGGTATGAAAGTGGTTATCCTGTTCTATGAGCAGCCGGATGGGTCATCGAAGTATGAGTTCTGGCGGGCCAAGCGAGTGGCCACATTCAGTAAACGCAGCACTGATAACTTCGAGACGTTCCTCCCGGCTTTCCTCGGTACTCATCACCCTCGTGGGGCCAGTCATGGTTTGTATGCCATGATTGTTGCGGTGGCGAAGGATACCCAACAAATCCACATCACCGGCGTCAAAGACAGCTGGCAGTTTAATTTCCCAGTGACAGGTTTGTAGTACCAAACATAACTCCATAATCTCATGTTATTCACAAATGAGGCGAACAGGCAAATGAAAGCATTAAAACTGAAGTTTGATGGGAAAGGTGAAGTGTCGATGAACCTGGGGGGTTGCTGGGTGAACCAATTTGAAACCGACGTGGCCATCATGAGCGGAGACAAAGTCGCGGCACAGAGCATCCATAACCTGCTGAACAAGCACGTGGAGTTTGTCCCCTACGAGAACATGGGGTCACGCGAAGCGGATTATTACCAGGCCACTCAACAACTTAACGCGGCACTGATGACCACTAACAAACACGACTTAACGGCGGTACAAGCCATGGTCAATAACTGCCCGTATCTGGAACTGGTGGTCGTGAATTAATGTAAGCGCCGGTGGGTTGACTCTATCTGATTGTATGAATTAACCCACCACTTTTCTAACTGAATAGGACGTAATGTAATGAGCAACAAACCTGCTGATAATCTGGACGGTGAAATGAATTTCGATTCACTGGACGAACTGAACTTCGAAGCGGCTGCCGAGCGCAACGACGCAAAGATTGATGAACTGGATGCAGAAGCTGCGGCTATCCCGGTCGACAACGGTTGTGGAGCCGGCGGTTGCATTATCTAATTTCCAAAGGGTAGAACATGACCGAGCTCACAACTGACGAGCATTTCACACAGTTATACACCGATGCAGAAGTGTTGTTAGCCGCTAAAGCTGCGCACTGTGCGGTGCAGGCCATCAACGAAGCATTTGGGTTATACAAGCTCCCCCAGTGGATGCTGTGTAACGATTGGTATAAGGCCTCGTTTACCCGCAATGTGGAAGCTTACCTGTACCACGCGTATCCGGTACGTAAAGTGCATGCGCATTGGGTCAGGCGGATGGAAAGTCAGGGATGGGTAGTTGGTGAAACTCGTTGCCGTGAGCAGAAGACCCACCCGATGTTAGTTTCTTTTAATGATTTACCGATAGAAGAAAAACTTAAACTGAAACAGATGCGGGCGGTGGTCATGGCGTTCCGTAAAACGAACTGACCCAAGCGGGGGTTGTGCCCCCGCCTACCGAGGACTTTGCCATGTTAAAAGTATTTGCAGGTGCACGTCAGAGTGGGCGCACAACCCAGTTGATTGACCACACCATAAAGTATCTGCGAGACAGTCGCAAAGTGTCACTGATGTTTAGCAGTGAAGCCGAAGCGCACGATTTCTGTCGCATGTTGTTGATCACCTTGCTGGGTAAGCCGGTAGGGCACGATGTCCAAACTCAACATGTGGTAAAATTGCTGGAAAGCCTGGGTTATCAGGTTAATGTATTTTTGTTGTACAGCTTGCGTAATGTGTTACGGAACAGTGCTCGCGACGAATTGGTCGTTTATGACGGCTGGCGTTGTTTGGGTGACGGGGAATTCAGAGAGATCGATCAATTGGCGAAAAGCCGGCGTGTGCTGACCGCGATTGATTTACCCTCCTACCGCAGCCTTAGCACCACCTATCGGACCCACAGCGCAGTGACGCTGCTTGCCCTAGAGGGGAAATATGATGATTCAAGTAATGGCCCTGTACCGGCCGTGGATATCCCCCACGCTCATCAATAAACTGCGTGCGGCATACGGGTCGAAATTCTATGATCTGACTGAGGTTGAGAACCCTGAACAATTCCGTGTGTGTTTGCGTTCAGCCTCGATCTCAGCAAAGGCGATCTTGACGGTGAACACCGCGTTGACTCGCCGGATCATGAAAGAAGAGGGGTTCGAGTACTTACTGGTGTACCCTTTCATAAACACCGAGTTTGAGAAAGTGCCGTCCAAAGACAGCTACATGACCCGTCAGGTTTATGACTGTCGTAATGAAGCGGGGGCATACCACCAGGAGATTCGCAACCGTAACCATATGGTCATCGAGTATGATCACCATCAAGGTTGGGTTGTGGAGGAGGTTGCATGACTAACTGGGAAATACTCAGTGTGATTTGCACACTGTCGATTATAGTGAATGGGGTGTTTCTACGACGTTTATGGCGTCGGCGCAGGGCTCAGGGGAATCAGGCGCAGACGGTCTATAAACTGAAACAAACCATTTCCTATAACGAGCGTCGCATAGCAGACACCACTGCGAAACTGCTGACCCTGGAGGGTGAGATCCACCAACTCCGTGATCAGCTGCTGCGAACAAGTATCCTCACCATCGGACTAGAAACAGCCAGGAACCATGAATTGGTCCATGGCTGCCCGATCGAGGAGATCGAACTGTATCACCAGATAGTTACATGCATAATGGGAAGCCGTCAGCCATCGCTACAAAAAGAGATGCTGGCAATGTTGGACATGGACGCCACCGACCGTATTTTCATTAGCGGTTATGGTCATTTGCTTACGACCAAAGAAGAATGTGAACAGACAGAACTGTGCTGTCAACCCACTTCTGCAAAAATGTAACTTTCTAATTAAAGGCTTACCATGAGAAACATTTTACAGCGATTCAAACTTTGCAAACTTAATGGGGTTAAAGTTGTGAACAAGTCTTCTATGTTTACAACCATTGACGTAAAACTTAATATCCCTCATCGTCGCAGTCAACGTGTGGCGGTGAAAGTCAACATGGAAATTGAAGAGTGCCGTAACTGGTGGAACCCCCATGCGTTCTACCGGGTGAATGTTAACACCACGCTCAACAATACCAGCAAGAAAATCCTGGCGCGTTACCCGTCGCTGCGAACCTTCCGTTCGTTCGACATCCAGGAACAACATGTGCTGGGTCAGCGGATGAATGAGCATGAGATCCATGTTCTTGCCGATAAAATGGCAGCACGCTTTGTTTCCCATCTGGAGCGTCTGATGTTCAACAAAGCGGCACTTCCTTACGGTGACGGTACCGGACGGATTGATGGCTGTACGGCGGCGGGTGAACTACCACTGCCAAAACGTGTTACAGTCGCTGCGGCTCACGCGGCATAATCCTGAGGCTCCCGCAAGGGGGCCTCTTTGAGGCAGTGTTTTTTTTTGCTTAAAAGAGGAGGCCCAAAGGCCCCCTCAGGATTAATAGAACACGCTGTCCAGTTTGTACTCCCGCACCTTCAGGGATGACACGTGCATTTTCTTCATGCGCAGCAGCATCCACTTGGTTCCCATTTTCACTACCCCGGCTGACATCCCCACCTTGTTCTGGGCGTTGTGCGCACCGGCACAATACTGACAGATATCGGTGAAACCGTGGTTGCAAAAGTCAGGACTGCGAATCATTACCCGCTGCCCAATCAAGCTGGCTTTGTTGTCAGACGTGATGAGGTGAGTCTGTTTCTTGGCGTCGAAGTAATAGCTGCTGATGAACCGGTCGATGTTGTCGTCGGTCAGGGTTTCCCAGAAGCCTACTTCGGTACCGCAGTCTTCGTCCAGGATCTGTACGTTCTGGGTGATACGGATCAACTCTTTTACAGCAGCCCCGCCTTCCGCTGTTGACTTACCACGGTCATAAGAACCATCGATCGCGGAGTTGGCCAGCGGTGGCAAGTCTTTGGGGTCCCACCCTTCCAGCAGGGAGTTCTTGACCACCCGGCCTTCACCGGCACTGTTGAAGTCGGGTTCCAGGCCAAAGGAGATAAACATCTTCTTACGGGCAGTTGAGAAGAATTTCTCAGAGATAAAGAAGTCTTCGGCCACATCCCCTTTGAAGTCGGCTTTGTCCATCGCCACCAATTCATCCTGGATCTTGGCCATGGTCACCGGGTCGTTGAGCTGCTCTTTGTGTTCCTCAAACAACTCGTCGCGGCGTTTGATGATCGCCGGGTTGATCGTCAACGCTTTACGTGATGTCGTGGGTACACAGAGCGCCGTTAAGCCACCCAGGAAGTACCCGTTCTTCACTGACTGCAACATCTCAGTGGGTGTAAAGAAACCTTTCTCCGTGCGTCTGGCGTCGTCATCCGTGGGCAGACATCCTTTCTTGTATACTCCTTTCAGTAACCCACCGCTGAAGGTCTGGTTGTAAAACCCAATCCGACCTTTAAACGGATCAATGAAGGACAGGTAGTTCCAGATCACAATCCCGACATGGGTGTCAATCGGGCTGAGTACCGTGATAACGTCATCCGGGGTAACATGGATCGGGTCTTTGAATCGGAGTAATGGCTGGTCGGTGGACGTACCCTCAGCCACACGTACCGCCAACCCGTCTTCCAGGTAAAAGAACCCGTCCTTATCTTTGCGCAACAGATAGGGAATGTCCTCAGTGACGCCGGTGCTTTCAGAGATCGAGAACACCGAGATAAACCACTCTTTGCGGGTGTATGCTTCCGCTTTCATGGCTTTCAGGAAATACTGCTGTGCTGTTAACATCACACGACCTCGAATTTAATGTGCTCAACATGGCCGAGCAGATGACGTTGATCGGCCAGCTCCTGATACTGCTCATCGATCAGACCGATCAGGGTGGGGGTCACTTTGTCATTGGGGATATTGGAAATCAACACCAATCCTTTCATGCTCTCGTACCACAGGTTTTGGTCCTCCTCAGCCTGTTTACGCAGTTCTACCTGGTTGACCTTTAACAGCGATTCCAGATCCACCCCGAGTTCACCCTGGGCCATCAGGTAACGCATCCCAAGCGATGTTTCCATGTTGGGTTCCAGGTTTAGCCGTAACCGACTCACGATATACTGGTTCAGCGCCGCCGGCTCTTCCGGGGTAAACAAACCCTGCTGAATACCGGACAGGAACAACGGATTCACCCAGTTGATTTTATCAATCAGGTCATCGTGTTGTTTGCAGGTAATGACATCGACCAACGCCACCACTTTCTCAGCATCCGTGAGTTCGTCATCACTGAAGATCGCGGCTAAGTCACCCGGGTCTTCCACCCCGACTGTCATGAGCATGGTGTTCAGGACATCGTTCAGTGTTGACAGATCAGCAATGGTCACTTCGTTCTTGTCTAGGATCACGCCGGCTTGGGTGATGTAACTACACAGGTATTCCAGGTACAAGTTATTCAGGTCATTGAGGAACGCCTGGGTGTTTCCTTCTTCTGTCATTGACACCAGGGCGTTGATATCGGAAACGAAATTACTGTCGGGATCAACCAGTAAAATGTTGTCGCCAATCTCCATGTAAAGCTGTCTCAGCTCTTCCTGGATAAAACCCTGTAGGTAGGTATATAAAAATGATAACGTCTCCATAGAGGCCTCTGTTCCTGTTTTTTACGACATATGTGTATTAACTATATGAGATGATAATTAGTTACGATTTATATTTGAAGGATTCCCACCATGCCTGCCAATGCCAAAACCCGAAAGAAAAAACCGGCGACGCCTGTGCGCCATGAAATCCCGCGCACTGAATGTTGGGAATACCTCGACGACCAGCGTGACACCCTTTTACAAACCGTGGTCAGCTACCGTGAACTGTTGCGGACCGCGATCAGTAAGCAAGTGCAAGAGCACCTGCCGGAAGCAGACCGCGCTGAAAGCATGCGTTTGATCGGCGAAGCAGTGCCGCGACTGGAGGCGGTTGTCAACACGACAAATCATCTCTACTCACAACATCAGGGTAAAACCGGTGATGCGCTGCGCACCAGCCAGATCGAATTCCTTCAGTTCAGCGAAAACTACATGGTGGTGAACCATGAAGTGATCGACATCAACATCGAACTTATTGGTCCATTAAAAGAGATCATGGATCGCAGTTTCCAATAGGAGTCCAGTAATGGATAAGAAGCAAGACTTACCTTCCAATGACCTGACCCAAGGTTTAGATGTTCCGCAGACGGCCGACGACGATTCCAACTGGGGGGCAGAACCCATTGAGAGTCAGACCCCGACCGTCACCGAACCTATCCCCGCTGAAGTCGCGAAACCACCGGCAGCGAAAACACCCGACGCTGACGAAGGGGACGGTGAGGACGATCAACCCAGCATCGAGATCACTCTGCTGGAAAACCTCAGCGATGAATCAAAGAATGTCCAAGTTTTCCTGGACACAAAATTTGATAAAAGCTGGCAGGATTTTGTCTGGATGCTGGCCCCGTATAAGCAGGATGACATTGTCGCCTTGCTGGGTCGCCTGAATCCTGAGGTGGAAACCTACGACGAAGCTTTCTTCAACAAGATCTTCGCGAACCGCACCCAGGAAGAGATCACCAACTTCTTCTTGAACATGGCGCAGGCAATCAATTTCGTGTATCCGGGTAAAGGCCTGGAGGGCCTGGTTGCTGATCCTGAGGCGGCCTTCGCCAACGGGGTGGTATATAAAGGCAAGATAAAAGAACCGTCTGCTGCCGGTACCCTGTTTGACGAAACGAAAGACGAGAACAAACCGGGGGCGTATCTGTCTGCCCTGGCGGCGGTGGCGCGTTATCGTCAGCTGACCGAGAAAGGTGAGTTTCAGGATATCTGGCTTCCCCTGACCGGTTGTCAAATCCGTATGTCCATTGCAGGTGATGACGAACACATCACGCTGAACGAAACGATCTCCAAAGAGATTGCCACGATCGGCCGTCGTACCACCGGTGCGGTGTTCTCGAACACCAATATCCTGGTTGAACGTGCGTGTGTGGATTTCATCCTGAGCCGGGTTACCCGTACGTCGCTGTCGTGCGGGCCGAATAAAGATAAGCTCAAAGAGCTGATCGCGGCACCGGACATTGACTTCTTGCTGACCAAGTACGCGGCTGGCCGGTTCTCGCGCGGTTACCCACTGCGGGTGATCTGTAACGCCAGTGATGCTTGCCATCATGAAGAAGAGCACGCGGTTGACCTGAACAAGTTCATCTGGGTGGCTAACGGTCGCTTAACGGAAACACAGCGTGCCATGGCGTTCCGTAAACCGTCAGAGATCAAAGATGGCGATGTGACGTACTACCAGAAAGAACACCGCTGGCACCAGTACAAACAAGTCACACTGTCCACGGGCTTGATCATCCACCTCAAAGTTCCAACCTATACCGAGAAAGAAAAAGGCGGTATCGAGTGGATCGAGAAGCTGGAGAACATGGCCCAGATGGCGCTGGACAACAGCTACAATGCCAAACAGCGTGAAGACTTCATCAAACGCCAGGCCGCTGCCACGTCACTGTATCAGTACCTGCCGTGGATCGAGAAGCTGGAAATCCCATCCGGTGCCGAAGGTTCAGAAGGCTATTACGTGGAAGGCGATGCGATGCGTCAGACCCTGGTGGAGCTTAACCAGGAACCCGTGGAACGTAATGAACTGTTTGACAAAATCAACGAGTTCATCAACAACGCCCTGGTGGGGGTCATCGGTTATCCACGTTGGGCCTGTGGCGAGTGCAAAGGTTTGCAGCCTGAGCGCAGTGAAGTGATCCCGGCGATTTGGCCGATCAATGCGCTTCACACTTTTTTTACCCTGATTACCAATGGGATCCGAAGGAATCTGCGGGACGCCGACATCTACTGACCCCGGGCTTCGGGACGGTAGCAGAAGACGTTAACCGCAATGCGTGGGACCGCACGCTGAACAAACGGCGTGTGTTCCATGATCCACGGGATGCGGGTGTGATCATGAGCGAGTTGTACGACGAGCTGTATCGGTTCGTCGACTATGACAGTGAAGATGCCCACATTCTGTCGTCTGTTGGTTACAACCCCGCAGAGCACACACCCAATGGATTGGGGTACAGTGACCTGGCTGCGCTTTGGGCAGAAAAGGGGATTCACAACTATGGTATCCAGTGGGAAACCTGGATCGCCATGACACCGGGTCGTCGTGCAGAGTTCATGGACGGCATCAACCGCGGGGTGCGTAACTCAGCAGCGTCACAGGCTGCTGCTAAAGCTGCCGAGGATTTACGTCGTCAGGAAGAAGCGTTACGTCGCGCCGCAGAGCAAGGTGGTAAGTGATCAGATTGGGAGGGTTTCGGCCCTCCTAATTTTATGCTCTCTTACACATCTTCTAATGGATACCTCTCATGTCAGATAAACAACCCACTGTAATTTATGGCGGGAAACTGCCTCACTATTTGGCCCGTCCCGTTGAAGTGAACGGGGTGCGTTATGACGACGTCGTGGGAGCGTCGATTGCCATGGGGTCGACGATTAAGCAGACCCTTAGCGATTTGTATTCCCATGCTATACCAGGCGTGCATTTTATTCAGAGTACGTCACCGCAGTAACTTTGGCTGTGTTTGCAGCCGGATAACTCTTCAGGCCACACACAGGAACCAGTTTGATGCATCCGCATCAAAAGAGGTGATCAATACCACCTCGCACCCATAACCTGTAAGAGGATATCCTTATGAGTCAGAAGAACGTGTTGAACGAAAACAAAGAGCCAGCTTCAGCTGATCCGGAAAAAACTCAGAACGAAACACCGCCTGAGTTCCGTGGTAAATCCGAAGCAGACCGCCGTGAGAGCGATCTGCATTCTGATTCCATCAGCGAAGAGCAAGCTCGTCAGCTGAATGCTTCTGCTACTGGCGCCGCAGCTCCAGCTGCTTCAGGTGCCGGCCGTCCAGACATCACCAACGTGACCCCGGATACCTCCGGTTCGATCGACCGTGGTGCCCTGAACGCCGATGCCGCAGGTGTGCCGTGTGACGCCTCTCAGGACAACCGTACTGATGAGGAAAAACGCCGTGACATCAATCAGGAAAACTACGAAGGCCGCAATGCCGACGTCCACCCTGATTCGCCCGTGCAGCCCGGTAGCCGTGACCGCATCGACGAAGCCCAGCGTGACGCTGAACACCCGGATCACTCCGATGAACAGCAACGTGCTGCGCAGACCCAGCAGACTGACGAACCGGCTCAGTCCGAAAACGCTCAGAACCATAACGAGCAGAACAAAGACCAATAATAGTGGTTTGGGCTAGGAGTGTCTGAACCCGTAACCCAATGAGGAATGATCATGGCTGATAAAGACGCATCCAAACAGTCTAACGACAATGGTGACGTAACTAAGCAGGAAAACGCGAGCGCTGGCGACGTACAGAAGTCAGTGAGCGATGGCAAAGAAACGTCATCAATCAACGTGGACCCGAACGCTGCGCTGGAAACGTCCAAGGACAATAAAACGGCTCAGTCTGCTTCCACGGCAGACCAGACGTCACCGGCTAAAGGTGGTAACACCAACGCCGGTACCGGGCAGGACTACGTCGCACCGGACTCCGATGACAAATCCAAAACCGCAGACGAGAAAAAGCGTGCTGCGTCTGGAGATGACACTCCGAATGCCGCTCCAGCGGATTCGGAAGAAGGTGGTGATGAAGAGCCCCCGACAGTGATTGAGCTGACCAAACTGGTTGCGGATTCCTCTTCGGTTTCAGACACCCTGGTGAAAAGTTTCGAAGAGCGTCTGGATAAGTACATCACCGAGATGGCGCCGCGTAAACCGATTTCAATGGAAGATGCAGCGCGTAACCAGGTTTACCTGTGGGACACGTTGTCACTGATGTTGGATCTGTCACCGCAGGCGTTTGGCAAAGTGATGGACATGACGTTGGCGAAAATCAAAGAGAACGCTAAGGGTGCCTTTGGCGCGACGTACATTCGTCGTGGCTTTGAGCGTATGGATGCTGCCTTAACCGGTAAACGTCGTCTGGCGTTTGATCTGTACCTCAACCTGCTGACTCAGTATGCCACGTTGGAAAACAAATCCCGTCTGAACAAGTTTGTTGACTTGCCTCGCACGGCAGAAGCGTTTTCTGATCCCAAGCATCAACAGCGTGTCCTGACGTACTTCGGTTCATTCCGCTAAGCCAAAAAAAGGGAGAGGCGCAAGCCTCTCCCTATTCAGGCATTTATGTTGACTTGACGAGCATACTCCTCCAGACAACCGGCATCCTGCGCCAGTAGCTTGGCCACCCCATCGGTCAGTTGCCCAAAGATGTAGAGCACATTGCTCAACGCCTGGAACTTGACATTGATAATCGCCAGCTCGTCGTTGAACACCCGGAACGCCGCATCGTTAATTCGCCCAGTGTTGGCATCGGCACGGATTTGGTTGTTCAGTGTGATGAACTTGCTTTGCAGCTTGTCAAAGCTCTTGCGCATCTCGGTCATGTCCTGCACCGCTGGGAACACGGCGGTGATGTCGGTCGTCAGCACCGTAGAGCGCCGCAACGCCCCCAGGAACTCACCGTCCGGCAAATGGGTTGGTGTACTGATCAATCCACTCACACCATCCTTTAATGCCCGCAAGACGTCGTTGGGGTCCTTCAGGAATTCAGCTTGGGTAAAGGTGACGTTTCGCCCGGCGGTGTTGATCCCCCGTGGCAAACTCTTCACCAGATCCCAGAACGCCGCAGAATCCTGAAGCGGATAAATCCGCAGGTTCCCGACCAACGCATTGTCCGTGTACGCCTGGAACAACGTGGTGTACTCGTAATGCAATTCGGCAATCACCCGTGGGAACGCCATTTTCACCGCGTTGCTGTCAAGGTTGTATTCCTTGGCATTGCCGGTCAGCAGGGCCAGGAAGAAATCCCCACCCCGTCGTGCTGCTTGAAACCGGGGAGATTTAAAGAACACGTCATTAATCCGCTGTTGTTTCTCCGCACTCATGGTTTCCGTGAGATTGGCGATTTGCCGTTCCAGGTTAACGACTTGCGTGCTCAGCGTGCGTTTGGACTGACGCAGTTCATTGATACGGTTGTCATAACCTTTGAACTTGGCCAGGATCCAACTCACCAGTTTATAGAGAATACCAAGCACCCCTGTGATGATGGTGACCAACACCCCTGCCCGGGTTTTATCAATGGCTTCCAGTGCGTAGTTCACCCCCATTTGTGACGGGGCCGAAGGGAACATCGCCGGTTGCCAACTGAGGTCATTGAGGGTGGCCTCAATTGACTCCATGGTGCCGCGACTGACCCCATTCTTTTTGATAGCGTCAATAGACTCTAACGCAAACGTGTACTTGTCCCACAAGGCGGGTTCTGCCCTGGCCAGGAGTTCGTGTTCACGCAGGATAGACTCTAAAGACGCCACCGGTGTTACCGTGGCGTCCATAGGGGTTCCTTAGATTGTGCGCAGGCTGAGGCTGCGCAACAGGTTGTTGGTTCGGGTTTTGATTTTACCCACATCCGCATTCAGCAGTGCCTGCACACCCATGCCAGTGACGGTGTCCCATTTGAAATCGTCCAGGGACTCGTTGTACTTCGTGAGTTCCCAGTCCGGCTTCCCGTCGTCACCCCGTGTGATCGCGATGCTACCATCGGCCACGGCCGGGTGATTACTGATGAACGTCTGGTACTGGTCCAGGTTGCTCACCATGTTGGCGGTGATGATCGCACTCACCCGCTGATGCCACAGACCCAGCGTCGAGATGTTGGTGCGTACCGCTTTGACCAGGTTGTTCAGGGCCATCACAAATGCCGTGATGTTCTGGACACTGGAGACATAACGGACGTAGACATTGGCAAAGGCCGGGCTGTTCAGCGACTGTGCGAGCTTGGCATCGTCAGTTGACAAGTTGTCGTTTTTCAACAGCTCGTTTAACACCGACACATCAATGCTGGCCATGTTAGTCACACTGCCTTTCATGAAGGTGGCCAGGCGGGTGTTTAACGCCACCAGGTTCTCATCACTTTTCAACATGTCTTTGAACTCGGTTTTCACCGCACGGGCGATACTCCCCAGTTCATTGAACTGCTCAGACATGCTGGTCAGTTCATTGCCTTTGTCACTTCCCAGCAACACCAACAGACGGTTCAGTTCCGTGCCCAGACGACCGGTGTTCTCCGTGAAGTTACTGGCCAGTTCAATTCGGGTGGCGTAATCGTTCAGCTCGGACTTGCTCAGCATCGGATTGCGGGAGACACTGCGACGCAGGTCATTCATTACCCGTTTCACTTCGCTGCGAGAGCGAGTCACTTGTGCGGTCAGTTTCGGGATCTCTTTGCTGATGCTTTGCAGCACCGGCGTCATTTCTTCCGCCTGATCCACTAAGGACTTCAAACTCCCTACCCGTTCCCCCACGTAGGCCAACTGTACCGCATTGTTAGCGTCTTTCGGGATTTGGCTGAAGTAGTTAGCCAGTTCCACGTTAGAAGCCACACCAACCGCTTTGGTGACGCGTGCGAGGTCATCCTGAATGGCGGTGGCCACGTATTCACGACGGGTCAGCATATCAGCCGTGGATTTAAAGCCCGTCCACTCCAGCACCTTCCCTTTCAGGAACTGCCAGGCCTGCTTGATATACTCAATGACTTTCTTAACGAAAGCCACGATGGTGTCTTTGATTGCACCGAACACCGATTCCATGGAACTGCGGAAGTTCACACGGGAAGGCACATCCGTGAAATGCTCCAACCCCATGCCGGGCTTGGCCAGGTGCGGGCACTTACGGTACAGTGCAGCCATGACCGGACGGGAGATCCCTTCATCAATCGTCAAGGCTTCCAGCGCAGCAACCATGGCAGAGATCTGGTCTTCGGTCCCCGCAGCGGTTTTGTACGTTTCGGTCAGGGTGATCTGTCCTTCGTTGGTCAGCGGGTGTGCAACGTGGTACGCCACATCCGGGGCAAACCCATCGAGTTGCAACCCACTATCAATGATTGCGTCTGTCATACCACACCATCCTCACGTGCCGCCACTACCAGGTTGCCAGTGAAGCAATGACCCACACGGGTGATGCCCCGCATGATCTCACCGTTAGCCGGGTCTTCTTCACCCACCACCAGGGATTCAAACGCCGGGTTCATCTGCTTGCCGACACTGATCATGGCACGGGTCAGCACATCTGACTCAATGCTGTTTGGCATGTGCACCATGTTAAAGCGGGCGCTCCACAGCTCATAAGTCAGTGCATAGACACGTTGCACGTCATACGACGCCGCTTCGTTCACGGTACTCAGGGCTTCTTTAACGATCGGGGCCAGTTCATTGTTGAAGTAACCGGTTGGAATGATGTTACCGTCTGCCGGGACCGGTAGGTTGTATGCGACACCGCGTGCGATCGCCAGTTCCGCTGCTGCGGTGCGTTGACTCACGGTCAGTGAAGCATTGTTACGAATGGCCGCCAGTGCACTCACCAGAGCATCAATTTTAATAGACATTATCAGGTATCCTCACGCAGTAATTCAAATCTGTTAGCTTGTGAATAGAGACTGTTGTTAACCAACGACTCTAAGGTGACTTGCATCTGTTTGATGTTGAGCTCATTACGGGCCGCGGCATTAAACAGCTGCACAAAACTTTTGGCCAAGGCGTTATCTTTACCGATGTTCGCCAGGGCTTTCTTACCGTTATCAATATCAAGCTGCAACAGCTGACGTTCATCGCGGGTCAGACCCGGGTTCTTCAACTGCGCATACATCTCACGCAACGCACGTTCTGCTCGACCGCGATAGTCGTCGTACATCTTACCGACATAGTTGTCGTTCAGTGACGAGGTGGAAATCAGATTGACCACTGCAATAACTGACCCCATCATCCCGCCCACGGTGGCACCCAGTAACAGACCGAGGCCTGCACTGCCGAACCACAGCGCGGTCGCGGTCAACGCAAACCCAGCACCGGCTAGATTACGGGCGAGGCGTTCTGCACTGCGCTGCTTTTGGAATGTAGCGTATTCATCCCCAAACATGCTGATGACTTCAATCCCGGCACGTCCGGCACCAAAACGGGTGGCAAAGATATCCGCACCATTTTCGTTATTGATATCATCGTAACCGTAGGCCTGGTAAATGCTAATACGTTGCTGTTGGGCGCGCCCCTGGAGTGAGACATAGTAAAGCGGGCCGTCATTCTTCTTCGCCAGTTCGTTCTTATCCGGCAGTGGCGTGTTGATTTCATTTTCCAAGTCCACCAAAATCTGACGACGCTTACTTTCATCAGGCTCGGCGACCAGACAGCAAATCGCCGCGTTGATGACCAGGTTGGTGCGCACACCGTACACCATGTACTCAAAGACGTCCCAGACATGTCCCAGTTCGTGCAGGAACGTAAACACAATGTGTTCCCCTTTCAGGGTCTTATTGCTTTTCTGTGACTGCTGCTTGGCTTTCAGGATGAAGTCATCCGAGATCCCCACTTCAAAAGGAATCCGGGTGAAGTCACCGGTCAGCTGTGCGGTCTTTAAGTCCACCCCGCCTTTTAACACCCCTTTGCTCTGGGTGTAGAGTTTCCCCAGTACCGCTTTATCAAAGTTGCGCCCTGTGTACGCTTTCCAGTTCTCAAAGATCTGGTGATTCAGGATATGGCCGGAACCGGGATCCGCCATGTTGGTGTACATGTTGAAACTCAACTCGGGTCGGAGTTTGGTATCCACCACGATCATCTCTTTTAAGAACATGCCGCGTTGTGCTCGCACCAGTTTTACCAGAGATGTCCCATCGATCATTTTCTGGGTGATCAAACCGTCGGCGGTGGTTGCTGTTTGGTCAATGATTGACTGGAAGATATTGCACAGCAGTTTGTAAAACCCCGGCGGTTGAAAATCAATGGCCTCTAAACCAAATCCGGTGACCGGGAGATCGGGTTCAAGCCGAGTGAGCGAAAGCATGCATGTTCCTTATTTACAGACATGAGAAGGCCGATGTTATAGTCGAGCATAAAATGAACGAGTCTGAGCCTTATGACAACTGCCAATACTGATATTCAATATGATTGCAAGCATGTTTTTTACACCGAATCATCTCGCAGTCGTTCCGACCTTCTATTGATTAAAGAACACGAAGTCCATCCGGACGGCACCCGTAAACCAACACTGCGCCGGATCAAAGATTACAAACGTCCTTTTTACATCGTGCGGGAAGGGTTCCGCAATTTTAACGATAAGAAGGATTACATCCCGAAGAAAATGGTGCAGGAGTTCAAGTCCACCCATTGTGACCTGGTGAACGCCATCAGCCGTGCGTTGTATGGTCGTAATAGCACCAACGGTAACTTGCGACAGATGTGTCGTAGCCCGTATGTCTATGGTTGTGACTTAGAACCACCAGTGTACATCAAGAACCGCTACCGCATGCGTTACCCGGATGCCCAGTCTGTCTCCACGGTGTCGGTGTTCGATATCGAAACCAACGTGGTTGATGGTTCAGGTGATATCCTGATGGCCACCCTGTCATTCAAAGAACGGATCTTTACGTTCGTGGTACGCAGCTTCTTAGGTCGGATGCCTGACGAAGTGATGCTGGAGAAACTGCGGGAAGTCGAACAAAAGTATCTGCGGGAACACCTCGATCCCCGTAATGCCACGGTTGAGTACCTGTTGGTTGATACCCCACTGGAAGGGATTCAGGCCTTGTTCGCCAAAGCACACGAATGGAAACCCGATTTCATCACGGGCTGGAACTTGTTTGACTTTGATATCCCCAAAGTACTGGATCTGATTCAGCGTGCCGGTTTGCACCCCGAAGACATTTTCTGTGCCCCGGAAGTCCCGGAAGAATACCGCAGCATGGTGTTCAACAAAGGCAAGACTCACAAGTTCAAAGAGGACGGTACGAAGACCCCACTCAAGAACTATGAGAAGTGGCCCTACATCCTGGCCCCAGCCTCGTTCCAGTGGGCAGACAGCATGTGTATCTATCATGGCCTGCGCATCGCGAAGGGTAAGGAACTGAAATACACCCTGGACTACATCGCTGAGAAAAACATCAAAATCGGTAAGATGAAGTTTGAGGAAGCAGACGGCTTTGTTTCCAGCAGTCTGGAATGGCACGATTACATGCAGGCTAACTACCCGTTTGAATACGTGGCATACAACATCTTCGACTGCGTGGTTGTCGAACTGCTGGACGAGAAAATCATGGACCTGTGCATGACCGTTCCGTTCTTCTGTAAAGACTCACAGTACAAAGACTTTAACTCACAACCGCGTCGTATTTCTGAGGCCATGGAGTTTGAAGCCCAGGACCGTGGGTTTGTCTGGGGGACCACCTCAGATAAAATGAAACATGAACTGGATGAGCATTTACCGTCCTTGTCGAAATGGATTGCGATCTTGCACACGGAGATGGTGGCCTTGAATGGGCGACCGATGTACAGCGAGTTCCCGAACCTCTGTTCCAACATCCATGAAGAAACCAACGACATCGATGTGGAGGGGGCATATCCCACCGGTACGTTAGCCATGAACGTGGGTAAAACCACCACATGGATTGAAACCTGTGAGATCGACGGGTTGGACTTCTGGCAGTTCCGTGAAGTGGCAGTGAACCTGGCAGCCAGTCATATCAGCAACGCGTCTGAGATCGTCCAGATGGTGCACAAGGCCCCAGGCTTTGATACCTTACTGTCTGATTTCATGACCGAGTCTGAATCTGTTGAACAAGCGGCATAATCCATCAAAGGGGAGAGGCGCAAGCCTCTCCCTCTTTTTAGGTTTTTTTTTATTCGCTGCGGTGACGCAGGAAGTTAACCGTGACGTCTTCCTGAACTGTCAGGTCTTTGTTCGCTGCAATGATCAGCTTCTTCTTCAGTGCAAAGCGCAGGGTTTCGTCATCCACGGTCGCCACGTCGATGTTTTGTGCATCGCCGAAGCCTTCCACTTTGATGTCCACCACGTCATCCGTAACAATCTCACGCAATGCGCCAATGATGTCGCTGACCGCCACCCGTTGAGACTTCAGGCAAGCATTGAGCACCGTTGGGGTGCTGGTGCGCAGCGAGGCTTTCAGGTTGTCGTTAGCGTAACCCACTTTCGTGAGGTAGTAACTCACCGTGAAACTCAGTGCTGCATCCATCCGGTCAACCAGATCTGCATTGACCGTGACTTCCAGTTCACCCAATGTGCGTTTCGGCTGGTAGTTGATCCAGGTGCGTTCCAGCAACAGCGATTGCAGATAAGCGATGTCAGACACCACCCAATTAATCAACTGTTGTTTTACCGCCGCCATGTAATCTTTATCCAGCGAGGCGGTGGCAAAGTAGTAGATGCCGTCCAGGGTCACGATATCGAACTGGCGCAGGATATCCCGATCGTCCAGGGGAATCGGTTGTCCGTTGTTGTCCAACATCACAGTGCCTTTGGCGTACTTGATCAACGGGGTCGTGCCGTCACTGTCGTACTCAACATCCCCTTTGGCGTGCTCAAGGATAGCCTTACCATCGTCACCCAACACCAGCCGGCCATCACCATCCCGTTTGAAGACATCCGCGGGGTACGTCACATAGACATCCTGCGGGTGTTTCTTGTACTCCACCACCGAGGCTACTGAACGGGATTTACGCCACAGGCCAGACAGGTTGGTTTTGTCCGCAGTGGTTCCGTTTAACGACGTGCCAAACTGGATACGGAAACCTTCCTCAATAATTGCCACCATGGGAACCGGCAGGTAATCATTGTTGATACGCTGGTCTGTTTCGCTCGTCACCGCATTCGGTCGCAGGCTCTTGTCGATGCACGTGATAAACCGGAAGTCCTGCTTCAGCAATGCTTTGGTTGCCGCAGGGGCGTTACCGTACATGCCGAACGAGTCAAAGATGAGGTTGTCGTTGTCATCGATGTCCAGGTTGCTGGTGATGTCGAATTGGTAGATCCGTTCACGGTTCTCATCCCGTCCGGCCAACACCCCGGTCATGTAGGCATAGTTGAACTCACCTTGTGGGGTGAACAACATCTGCATTGCCACTGCGTCGTCTTCCAGCGCTTTGTACTCGTCGCTGCTTTTGGTGGTGACCATCACCCGATAGCCAGTTGCGGTTTTGGCAATCCCGTAACTGCCGATGTTAACCGCCAGGCTCACAGAGTTGTTCTCGTAATAGAACACCCGGTCAGTGATCTCGGGTTCGTTCATGTCATAGATCCGCACGTTCAACTGATCGTCGCTGGTATCGATAACGTAATAGAACGGACTGAAGAGATACTGTTGGTTAGCGATGGCATCGCACAGGTCTTCTGCCGACATACCGAACAAGGCTTGACGGGTTGCTTCAGGCACAATGCTGAACACACCGTCCAACACCATGTACAACGTTTCAGGGGTGATCGTCACCCGCTCGCCGTTGTTTTTCACCGTGGGCATAGCCGCCAACGATTTCATGGTGGTTAACATCGATCCGGTAAAAGTCCCGACACTGGAACCAAACCCTTTGTTGTCCTGCACCGGCATATCAGAGGTAGCGCAGTACAGTCGTGCCGTGGGGACATCGATGGTCTTCAGGACGTCGAAGCCACGGTCCCGGACTTTCTGACTGATCTGGGCGGGAGTGATTGGAATCTCGGTTTTCCGTGAGTCGTAGATCACCCCTTGCTTCAGTGACGCAAACGACCGTGCCGCCGTACCCCCGTTGATGAGCGTGGTGGCCGCCCAACCCTGGTTATGGATCAACCGGATAGGTTCGCTGTAAATACTCAACGCTTCGCCGGTGTAATCAAAGTCACGGTAGGTGGCAAGGAAGTTATCCCCCTTTAACGAACCGTAGTCTTTGTTGTACACGCCTTTGGTGTAGTAAATGAAGATTTGCAACTTACCCACACCCAACCCGTTGCTGACGTAGATCTCCGGCATGCTGAGATCAATGCTCCCCGTGTCGAGTGACGCAGACAGGGTCAGTGTGGCCGGGTCAAAGGTTTGTTTAGAGAACGACACCGTGACTTCATTCCAGCTGGTTGCATTGTTCGGACGGAAGAATGCTCGCACCGCATAAAACGAATCACTGAAGCTGTAGCTCTCATTGAAGCCTGACGAGGTGGTCACACTCGCCGTGTACTGGGCAATGTCATACTGACGCACCGGCACCTGGATGATCAGGATTTCATCGTTGTTGATGTAACGGCTTTCCCACTCCAGGTAATTGGTGGTGAGGTTGGTTAAGGTGTTGGTTACGTTGGCATCATAAACAATCTGGAAACCCCCGTGTTGCATGATGCGGATTTCAAAGGCGTAATCCACACAGAACGGCACATCCAGGATATTGATGACGGTGTCTTTGGGAATCACCAGTTTTTTATAACTGTTCCCCAACCCGTCATCTGACTCGGTAAAGGTCACGGCACGGTTACGGACTTCCGCTGCACTGATTGCATAAGCTAACACAGTACTGGCTGGAGTTGCACCAATACCGACGCGGTCTTCATCCGACATCCAGCGCCCGAGGTCGGCCATGCTGCGGGCGTGCACCGGGTAATACTCGCTGATCAGGTCTTGGTGTTGTGCCATGATCATTGCCGCATTGACCGCCGAGACTTCCAGGCCGTAAATAAACGGACTGTTGGCATCCACAATCTGGAAACCCACCCCCATGGCTTGCTGGAGTTTGTCCAATGCAATGTCCTGGATGGCAGCTGGGTTAGTACGCACCGCGTACAGATCACTAACTGTAAGAGAGGTCATAATTCCACCTGTGATTAACGCTCGATGTACCATTCCAGTTCATGGCTGGCTTCATCTATATACGGATAGCCAAAGAAGTTGAACTCCACCAGTTTACCCCGGGGAATTTTCACGTAGTGTGATTTGCGGACTTTGGGATCCATTAATTTATTGAACATGATAACCGTTCTATTGAAATCGCGCACCAGAACACTTTCATTGTAACGGAAGCCGGTGAAGTCAAACTGGACGTCGATGGTTTGGTTGTCCGCGTTTAAGCGACTGTTCTCCACCCGCTTATAGTTGAACATGTTGCCAGACGGGAACGAGGTCGGGTAACCGGCAATGCACGACGAGATCTTGTTCACCTTACGGTACTGATCGTCCAGCACCAAACGGTAAACCCGCGTCTCGTAATCTTTGTAGTCGTCAAGCATCGCTGCCATACGGGCCTGAATACCCCGATCCCCCACCGAGACTTCAGCCTGGTAAGTCAGCCAGATATCAAACAGTAAGGACACCGGGTCACCAATGATGTTGTCAAAGGTGGCACTCACCGGGTAGTTCCCGTTGATCTCGTAGATATCATCCGGCTTTGACCAGGTTTCCTTACGCATGCCTTCTGGCGAGGTGTACGACCGGATAGTGGCATCAGGCATACCCCCCAGGGTTTGGATGGTATTGGTCAGAATTGGGATGAACGCCTGGCGATTATCGAACAGCGCAGATTTGAGTCCCAGGTCGTTTGTACCCTGCGGATCCAACATCATACGGACAGCAGAAGGAATGCTATTGGGTTGTTTATCCAGCAGGACTTCGAACTTCGGATGCCGCGTGAGATTATTGTATGTTAAATTGAGAAGCGGCCTGGTAAACAGGACGAGTCCCATATCGTCTCGGTTTGCCGGGAGGAGCGTACCCTTAGTTGCGAACTTGTTCAAGCCCCAGTAGTTAAGTGAAATGGCCGACCGAAGATCACCGTTACCCTGTCGCGCAACGGCACGATTGATAAGGTCGTCCAATGAAACTGAAGAATCGTCAGCCATCTTTTACATCCTCAAGAATTACCTGAATAGCCAGGAGTAATACATGTTAATCACAACAGGTGTCTCTTTGCTTTCGTCTTTGTCCACGCTCGCAGACGTGTTCAACCGAAACAAAGATAAGATCGACAATGTCGTCGGGGCAGGTCGCGATATCGCCGGCCGCACCTCAAGCGTACTAAATTCGCTGTCCGCCGGATCAGTGGAAGAAATCACCAAAGCCACACGCATCGAACCGATGGTGTTGATTGATGAAGTCATCGTCAATGACCCCATTGTTACTGATGTGCTGAAAGTCACCACCAGTCGTGAAGCCGCGTATTTTGCGCAAGCCCTCGCACTGCTGGGGAATGTATCGGGTATGTCCGTAATCGGTACCCTGGACCGTCTGAACCCCAACCGGACAGGCTATGGCCTGAATGAGCTGGATGGTGCCCCTGAAGCGTCAGAGACATTCGGCCTGGAAGAGTTGTCAGCGGGTCTGATGACCAACCGCGATGTGCGTTACACCGGTTATCTGAAAACCTCCTTCCGTGACGCAGAATACCGCGCCGGTCTGGAAGCGCAGCAGCAAGCAACCAAGAGCCCGGACGGCATAGTATTCGGTAAGAACCAGATGACCGACATCTATGACGTGCCAAACCTGGCTGTGGGTAAACACTTCGAAGTGACCGTAACCAACAACGGTGACAGCCGAGTGATTCCAATGACTGTCCGTCTGCTGCCGGTGCAAACCGACAGTGAGTCGATTGTGCGTATCCTGGCCATGAGCCAGAGTCAGCAGACCATCAAAGAACGTTGGCACCTGTACAAAGCCGGTGAGCTGTCGTTCTCCCAGTTGTGGGATGCCACCGACCTGATTGAAAACCAGACGCGTACGTTGATCCGTGACAAATCAGGCTTCTATAAAGAAGCACTGCGCCGCATGGAAAACAACCGCAAGAAAGGTTTTGTAACGGGCACCCCTTCTCTGAACACCATGGCCAACGTGATTGTCATTCCTGACACCACTGCTCGCCGTGTTGAGCAGGAGATCGGTGGCACATTTGCCAACGCAGCAACCCGTAAGAAAATCTTTGATTCCTGTGCGGCTGCTATGATCGTTGTGATTGACAACGACTACGGCACCGTGACGTTCTACACCCGTGGTGATCGTCAGCCAGCCAACTACAGCTTCAATGCCCTGAAAGGTAAAGCCGGTAAGTCGAACGACGCTGACCTGATGGAAATCTTTAAAGCTCTGGCGGGCAGCCGTAGCAGCGCGTTTTAATAAGGAACACTTCCCATGAGCGGTATTTTAGATTACCTCAAAGGGTATGTCGGCAATGCGATCGAAAAGAACGCCTTGCTGGAAGACCTGGCGGAACTGGCGAAAGAAAACGCCCTGAACGAAGCCACCTATAACAACATGATTGCGACGGATGTGGACCTGCCCCGTAACAATTACTTTGTGAAGATGGTGGCAGCCCGTGCGAAGTCTTTTGCGCAACGCAACACTTACATTGGCATCAACTCTGACGACACCCTGGCAATCATTGTCAACGGCGTGGTGAGTGCGGACACCGTGATTCAGTGGTTACGTGATGAAATCGGCAAGAGCTTTAAGTCGCTGGATGCCGCAGAAGGCATGAGCTACCGTAAAGCGGTGTTACTGCAATATGTGGACGGCCTGCGCTTCTTTGAGCGTTACGCTTCGTCCCTGGGTCTGATCCTGACCATGATCGCGTCTGATAAAGACAGTGACCGGGTTAAACTGGAAAGCCTGGTGACCCAGGCAGAAGCCCGGTTCCTTGTGGACACCATGGATTTCTTCTTCCAGTTGCTGGGTCTGGTATCCCGTCCGCTGAGCAAGTTCCAGTCGATTGTGCGCGATGTACCGGATGTGGTCGTCGATGACACGAATGACGCGGTGTTCTCAGCATCCGCCGCTGGCTTCACCCGTATTGATCCGTTGCAGATGAACTTTGCCCTGCATAACCTCAACCCGGGTTATTACCACAAAATGCGCAAAGCCCGTAAATTGGTCGAGGCGTATGAAGCAGCGAAAGAAGCGGCAGTGGGTGTGGAGCTCCACCTGGAACGTCTGCGCAACAAACGTTCAGGTACCGGTGATGCGTCTATCGACAAAGCCATCGATTACCATGAAGATCGCCTGATCACCCTGCGTAAGAAAATCGCAGACGTGGAGGAACGGTATGCCTGATAAGAAAGTCGCTGTCTTTGGCAGTGGCTTCCTGGGTTTTGTCAGTGAACACGAAGCAAACCGGATCCCGAGTGATCCGGCTGTGTCACAGATTGTCCAGAAGCTGCACACCAAACCCGCTGCCCAGATGTTGTGGCCCAACCACCGCACGGTGCTGAAATCGGCCCTGCGTCTGATGTCCCCGATTAGCAACTGGGTGGAGATCAATGCCCATAACCAGATGCTGAATCGTCAGGCGTTGATGTTCATTCGTGACGTCCTGCTGGCGATGAACGGGAAAGACCGCTCGATGTCGCTGTTCACCCGTGCTGAAATGTTCACTCCGGGGTTTAACGACCGCAACTCGTTCTTTGTCTCTGAAGAAGCGCGTGCGGCAATCTTTGAACCCGACCTGCTCAAATCTATCCAGTTGACCGACGACGCAGAACTGTTGCGCACCTGGGTAGAGAAAGAAGGCATCGTCAAAGTGGCCGAAACATTATATGTTTTGTTTGGCCGCAGCGAAGACGTCAAACGTTTAAGTCCAATTATCGAATAGTCTCACTCGGAGTGAATTATGAGTTATCTAAATATTTGGGGTTCTGGCCTGGAAGACCTCGAACCGGTTGTTGATGACAACCCGGCTGAAGTCGTTGACCTGCCCGAAGCAGAAACCGACGTGCTGGTTGCAGCAGCAGAAGCGGACGATGCCGTGGCCGACCTGATCGACGCAGAGATTGTCTCTGACACTGCTGATGAAGCTGCGGCAACCAACTTCAGCGTCCTGTCTGCGAGTAATGACGTGGCAGCGGCCCTGGAAGAACTGCGTGACGTACCAATGACCCGTGCGGTGGCTCGTCATGCGGTGTACAACGCTGTGCGCCAGGCAACCCGTGGCATGTACGACGTCTCCGGTAAAATGGGTTCCATGGAATCGTTTGGTGACGAAGCCCCGTCTTCTGTCCTGATCGGTCATGGCCTGGAAGGTCTGGATGGTTTCATTAAGAAACTGAAAGAGCGTCTGCAAGTCAATCTGAAGCAGAGCACCCTGAGCCTGTCCGAATTCCTGGAAGCATTCACTGTCTCCACGAAGTCGGTAAGCAAGCGTGCGCAAGCGGTACTGGATCTGGCGAAGACCGTGAGCCGTGAGCCGTCGACCTCGTCTATCCAACTGGAATTCAAACACGCAGTGAAAATGTCACTGGGTGGTCGTCTGGCAACCGGTATCCCAGGCGAGATCTCCAAGATCTCTAAACTGTCAAAAGTGGTGTTCCAGGATCACACCAAGCGTGTGAACGAATCGATCGATGATGTGTCGGCTTACTTCGGTAAGTTCACCGGCATGGATTTCGATCAGGCCAACAAGCATTACGAAAAGTTGACCTCACTGGCACCGGTGCAGTTCATTGAGTGCAAAACCAAAGAGCAATCGAAGTCTGGCCCGACGGTCAACGTCAGCCGGTCTTACGAACTGCTGGGCGGTAAGTGCTTTGTGTCCGAAACCTACCTGCCGAAGTCAACCGGTAATGCGTGCCAGGATGCGTTTGATTACGCGACCGTGGCAGTACCGAACTCGCGCAACAGCATCCAGGATCTGTCTAACCGTGTCAACACCAACATGGACCTGTCCATGAAGACGTTGAAGCCGGCCGAGATCATCCGTATCGCGGAAGAAGTCGTTTCGCTGATGAAGGAACTGGAAAACAACACCATCAAGAAAACCATCTTTGCGGAACTCATGGAACGCCTGGATGTGAACGACGGTGGTTACGGCGTGAGCCAGGTACTGGTTAAAGGCACCGATGGCGGCGAAGACACCAAAGTGCCTGACGCGGAGTTTGCTCGCTTCCTCGGCAGCATCGAAGACGCCATGTACGGTTTCATCACCATGTACACCAACGCGTTGACCAGTCTGCCAAAAGACTACATCTCTTATGCCACCAGTGAAGCGAATGCCGCACTGGCTGTCTGTGAGCGTAGCCTGGCGTGTTACCCAGAACTCGTGGGTAGCAAGATCGGTGAGAACCAACCGGCTTAACACCCTCTGGGGAGTCCGCTGCGGCGGGCTCTCCTATTTTATGCCCTTCTGCTAACCCTGTTGAGATAACCCCATGCGGTCAATGAAAATGGACATGGTGGCGCTGGGGCTGGAAACCATAGACTTCGACCAACCGATCGACCTCGCCCAGTTACAACTGAATACGGCGCTGGCTACCGGCAATGAAGAACTCGGAGACACCCAGCTTCAGCTCCACAGCTTGCAACACCTGGCAAACCAACAAGCCAGTCAAATCCGTGATAACATCGAAGTGCTGCTTGTCATGGCAAAAGAGAACTACAGCTTTGGTCTGGAAGCACTGGATATCCCGCAAGACACGGTCAGCGGGGTGGAGTCTGCCCGGGCGATGGTGTTTGAGAAAGTCAAAGCCCTGTTCAAAAGTTTCAGAGCAACCCTGGTTAAGTTACGTGAAGCCCTGCGCAGTTTCTACATCGGCTTTCGTAATGTGTTCCGCACCCATCAGCGGATCTATGACAACGTGATGCGTAAGTACAACCGTAACACGTTCTGCCGTACCCTGGACCTCCCACACACCGTAGGTTCCATTTTCTCGCAAGATGACAGTGACTATGTCACGAATCTCGCCAGCCAGTCTATGGAGCGTTTAGAGGCCTATACGGTCACGTTGTTAAAAGCAGCAGACCAAACCCGTGACGACCTCTACAGTACCTTTGACAGTTTTGCCCGAGCAACCCGTTATGAACAACTCGCCCCGATCTACAAAAAGGTGGGTGAAATCCGCTTGCCGGTGATTTCGGGTATGAAGGTGGTGGGTGATTACCGGGGTGGGAAACGGTATAAGGATGCCGCGGGGGTGGGTAACATGTTCGGGCTGGACATCACCCAGTACCTGAAACAGTTTACCACTGTGAAAGACCCTGAAGCGCAATTGGTCAGTGCGATCTTTGCATTGGAAGACAGCCGTATTGTGGTTGAGCAAGGTAACTGGAACAACATCGCTGAACTCAACAATGCTAACTGTGCTGCCTGGTTGGGTGTTGCCACCAAACTCATGGCCTGGCATGACCGCTTCAATCCTGTCTATGAAGAGATGGTTAAACAGGGCGTAGATGAGGAAGGGTTTGATTACTACATCAGTTACACCGACCAGACGTTGGAACGTATCTGGAACTCCCCGGTGAACATGTCTAATCAGCAACTCACCCTCATTATGGATTACGTGAAGCAGTCCTCCTGGTACCTGGACAATGTCTACAGCAATGTCCTGTCACGCTGCGGTTGGGCCGCACAACGCTTCCTGGGTCATCTCCTGACTTCCCTGGATAAAGGCCTGAAAGGTTGATCCTGTATTCTATGTCCGAGCGGTGGGGGCAACCTCGCCGCTTTTTCTGCTTTCTTGTGTAGGTATAAACCATGAGTCAACAAGAACCTGAAGTCGCACCCGGACATGGCCTTGAGGGGATCATGTTTGAAATCCCTGTCGAGCTGCCCGATCCCACGGTGCTGACCGACGAGGAGAAAGCAGCGCTGTCCATCGCTTTACAGAAATCAGCAGAAACCATGGGGGTGCGTCAAACCTCTGATATCCTGCTGATGGCCAGCCACACCCCGAATGAAGCTATCCGTGAACTCAAACGGTTGGCCCAGGATAAAGTGTACGATGCCAAAGCGTTAACCCGCTATGAAGCCGGTGTGGAAGCCTTGGGGGAGATCTCCGAGCAACAACGCGCATTGGACTACCTGAGCGAAGTGGAATTCAAAGTGGTCCGGTTACGGGACAGCGTTGATCTGAATGCTCCGCCTACCGACGATGTATTAAAGGTGGTGCGGTTGGTTGTCCCTGACGGGGATGTGGAGTGTTATGCCACGTCACTTGAAGCCTTAGAGGGCGTCACGAACACCATCAAAGTGCTGGCTAAAACCTCGATTGAGAACATCGCCAAGTACAGCAGCAATTTGTACGACACTCTGCTGGATGCGTTGGGGGCAAACGAAACCCGCCTGAAACGGTTGCAGGACCAGATCCGCAAAGCCACCTGGCCGGAAGATGATAAAGAGATCAGCTTCTCTGCCAAACAGCTGTCGACGTTAACCGTGGACGGTGACCCGGGTGGGATTGAATCAGACCTGAAATCGCTGCTTCAGACATTGCGCGGTGGGTTGGTCAAACACCAGGCCGATGTTCAGCGCTATGACGGCATTGCGTATAACTTCGTGCGTCAGGTGACCAATGCGACCACGGAAGATTCCTTTGCCCGCAGTCTGGCGAACATTGTACGAGTGCAATATCCTCATCCGCCAGGTTTTGCAACCAAACGTGAAGAAAGCCTGACGTATTACACCTCGCCGCAGTTGCCGGGTGGTCGGTCGATCTTGATGCAGCAAAAGACCTGGAACGATCATGACCCGGATACCGTCAGTAATGCGGTCCGGTATTTCGAAACCGTGCACGATTCGGTGGATTACCGGATGGTGAACAAAACGTTGGATGTTAGCGCGGCATCCGCCAAGTATTCCAAAAACGGGTTACTGGCACTCTGTGATGTGGCGTTGCAGTTGAATGCGTGTTACCGCGATCTGTCCAGCGGGTTACAGGCCTTCGGCAATGTTATGAAACGGTGGCAATCGCTGACCGACAGCGGATTGAAAAATCTGCAAAAACGTGAATGGCTGTCTGCGGGTGAGTTTAACCGTGCGGATAAGTTGTTCGACCTGTACAGTCCCGAGGTGGCATTCTACACCCGGCTCGTTCCCCGTGTGACGGTGTATGTTGATAAGATTATAACGGACGTCATTGCAGTGTGCAGTAAAGCCGTTTAATTATATGTACTTTTCCGTACACGAGTTTCTATAGACACTTGTAAAAGATCTTTTACATTCTGGAGTTAACAATGAATTTACAAACTGAACTGGCGATTGGTGCATTCGGCCTGGAAGACCTGGACGATGCTGTACCAGTAGTTGAAGCTGGTGCTGTCTCTGTTGCGGAAGTGCAAGACGTTGTTGCTTCTGCCCAGGTAGCTGAAGCCGCTTCCGAGCTGAAAGAAGTCGAGCAGGAAATCGCTACACAGACGCAGAGCCTGGATATCCTCGAAGATCGTCGCGAAGATCTGGAAGAGCAGGTTGCGGGTCTGGAAGATCTGCTGTCCAACGAAAAGTTCGATCGTCATGCTGTGCGCTTCGCCACACAGAACCTGGTGCGTACTCTGGGTCGTTACGGCGTGGACACTCAGCTGGGTCAGGGCGCGGGTACTGAAGACATCGCTGATGTTGAAACAGCCAAAATCGTGCTGGGCTCTGGCCTGGAAGCGGTTGGCGAAACCCTGAAGAAATGGGGCCAGCAGGCGTGGGAACTCGTGAAGAAAATCTTCGCAAGTATCGTGCAGTTCTTCACCTCACTGCGCAACACCACCAAAGGCATCCGTGCGAAAGCGGCGTCTGTGAAAGCGAAAGTTGAAGCGGGCGAGCTGAAAGACAAAATCAAGGTTGGCGGCTGGGGTAGCAAAATCACTGTTGGTGGTTCGATCCCTGCTGACGTGGCTAAAGCGTTCTCTGACAGCAAAGATCGCGTAATCAAAGCGATCGACAGCTTCCAGACTGAAGCGGCGAAGAACTTCTCTAACCTGTCTGCTGCGCTGAAAGCCCCTGTGTCTTCTGACACGGCTGCTGACGTTATCCTGGGTCACCTGCGTACACTGGAATACCCAGTACCACAGGGCGCAACTCAGGTCACCAAAGGCGCGAAAGCTGGCTTCAAACGCTATGCGATCACTGGCCTGCTGGGTGGCGTTGCCGTTGTTGTTGATGTTAAAGATGCACCGGCTGGTGCGGGCATGGACGCGATCAAAGGTCGTATCTCTGCATTCAACCAGTCTGGCGCTGGCGTGGTTAAGCTGAACGCGGCGAGCAACGTTCCAGCTGAAATCAACACACCAACCAAACAGCAGCTGCAAAACCTGATCACTTCGGTTGACAGTGCGATGACTGCGGTTGACAACATCACCGCTAAACTGAAACTCAACAACATCGAGTCTCAGCTGAAAGCGTCTCTGACCGGTACCGGTGCAGGCGAACCATCTGCGGATGCTAAAGCAGCATTCAACGCGATGAAGTCTCTGCCAGGTTCGATCGCTCGTTCCTTCTCTGTCCTGCCAGTGAAACTGTCTTCTGCTCTGATCGCGAACGCGCGTTCTGTGCTGGAGTATGCGAACGCTGCGGTAGGCGGTAAAGAAGCGGCTGAAGAAAAACCTGCTGGCGCTGCGGCGACTGCATAATCTTCCTGACCTTGGGGGTGGGCTCACGCCCACCCTTTTCAGGCATCGGAGTTTAAGGAGCCATTATGGCCATTGATAATACCGTGGTTGGCGACGAGGCCGACCTGTGGCCCACCGAGGAAAAGGAAGATGAAGAGTTAAACAAGTTGGATGACCAGGCGTTCGTGGAACAGGAAGAAGAAACCAACCTGGCCACCTCAATGGAAGACCGCTTGTCCAAACTCATCACCATGCCTTGGCGCATGACTGCCCTCGAAGACCTGACCATGGACTTTGATGTTGCAGCCAAAGCTGAAGAAGACCGCAATCGCTCTGAAGAGTTCCGTCAATTAATGGAAGCTACCGCCGCGATCGTCCTGCCTGACAACAGCGTCAATATTGTTACCGACGTTGACCAGGGTACCGGGATGGAAGCCGTGGATGGATTGCGGGCAACCATTGCACAGAAAATGAAAGAGCTATGGCAGTGGTTGGTGAAAGTCCTCAAAAGCGTGAAAGAGTTCCTGTTCAACCGTATCTCACGCACCCGCAAGCGTCTGGCGTATGTCAAGCTACTGTTGAAAGCCAATCGCGTGGGTGGGAAGACCGGGGTGATCACTTATCCTGCGTCTATCCTGCAACTGGCGAAGTCAACGAACCTGGCGACTAATCCTGCGTGGGTGGTGACCAACCTGAAAGACGGCCTGGCGTTCTTCAAAAGCGTGAAACTGGGTTATGCCGAAATGGGTACCCAGCTTGCTGCGATTGGGACCACGGCTACCCGTGAGGGGATGTTGTCGTTGGTGGCAACCAGCACGGATAAGTTCCGTCAATTGGTGAGTGCCGATACCACCATTGTGAAGAACCGTTACCAGTCTCCATTGTTGCCGGGTAACAAGATCGTCGTGATTACCACCGGGAAAACCTTTGATGATTACGACTTCCTGATTACCCATGCAGCGGTGCGGGTGCCAGCATCGATTACCCAGCGTCAGGTGAAAGTGGACCGGTCGTTGATTGACCAGGTGATCTCGGTGAGCGAAACCGTCATGAGTGACATTGAGAAAGACTTCCAGAACATGGAAAGCTTGACCAACGAATTCAAGAAGGCCATCGACACCCAGAAAAACAACCTGGATGATCGCTCTCGCACCAACATGGATACCATGGCGTGCTTCTCCTGGTATGCCCGTATTCAGAAACGCACGGTCAACTCTTCTCTGCAATACCTGCTGCGCCTGACAGATGCCGGCCTGGACTTTGCAGCTGCTGCATTACGTTAAGGTAGGTTAATTATGTCTCGCATTGTCAGTGAAGTGGAAAAGAGCGGGTTTGGCATGGAAGCCATTCAGGCGTTGTTCAATGACCTCGATCAGCGGTTACGGGTGGCGGATGGCTTGCGGGCCCTGGGGAACTACCAGGCACGGTTTGGTGAAGACAGCAAGACCACAGGCTGGTATCGCAACCATGCGGGGCTGGAAGAGCTGGGTGAGGGATTGGAAGGGATTCAGTCTGCCTTGGCAGCCACCTGGGAATGGATCAAGAAAGCCCTGCGTGCACTGATCGCGTTAATGAAAGGGGTGTTTAAATCCCGCGGTGAACGCATTGACGAACTGGGTGCAAAAATCACCAAGATCGGCAAAGCCATTAAAAGTGGCACCGGGATGGAAGACGTGGCCACCATGTCACGTTCCCAACCGCGCCAGATTACGGTGGAACCCTGGATGGTCAACCTGACCGCCGGTGAGACACGGGTTACCCCGGCATCCTTTGGTCGTGAGCTCAATGCATTGGTCACCACCATGAACGGTGTACTGGGTGCCTGGTTAAAAGGACTGAACGCGGTTACCAAGGTTAACTTTGATATTCAGGGGACGATCTTCGAAGCGGAGAAAAACCAGGGGAAAGCAAACCTGGCTGAAATCGAAGCAACCGTCACACGGGGACTCAGCGCAGGGTTGGCAGAGGCATCCGTGGAGTTAGGCTTCCGACCGAAACTCATGGGAACATACGAGTTCGTGATTCCTGATGACAAGACCAAAGGTGCGTACCTGTCTAAGAGCGGGGAAACCCGGTTGCGGGAAGTCTCGGTCGAAGACATGGCCAGTAGCATGAGCGCTATCAATAACGGCATCATGGGTCTGGTCAATATCTTTGGCAGTCACGGTACCTCGTCGGGCTTCATGAAGAAACTCGAAACGGATATCGCGAACACGGAAATGAACATGAAACACCATGAAAGTGGTGGCAGTGCGTTGCAGGCCAAGTACCATCGTCAGACCCTTCAGATCTACCGTTATTTCACTGAACAGTATGAAGCGTTGCAGAAATACGTTTACAGCGTATTGGAAGCCGGCAAACGTTACATGATGCTCAGCTTTAAAAGCGGCACGGAAGAGTTGACTAACGACGACGTGCTGGACTACACGAACTGGGGTAGCTTGTTCTAAATCAAGGGGCTCCGCAAGGGGCCTCTTTTTTAACGGATGAGTGAATCGTATGTCCGTTTGAATCAGAGGAGTTAGGCCGATGCCTAGATACATTGTGGATATTCCAGAGGTCTATCGGTCGGTGACTCGCCCGGTGAATCTGGAGGTATCCCGCCAGCTAATGAAATGGTTGGGGTTGACCGGAAATGAAATGATTGTCTACAACGGTGACAATGATTCGTTCCCCCTCCCCAATGCCAGCATAGATGACCAAGGCAGCGCCGAAGTCAACCGCCTGTCGTCGAACAATAAACTGTTTATTACCACCGAGGAAATCGAATCCCCCCAAACCGGCTTTGAAGTTAACTACCGGAATAAAGCATACCCCGCTGTTTTTCTCGACGAGAGAACCCAAGTGTATGTCGCCCCAATTTACGCGCACGTCTTTGTGACGGTGAGTATGACCAAGCGTTTTCATTCTCGTAGCGAAGCCCTTCGCTGGCGTAACCGGGTGGAATCGATCTTAAACCGGAATTTCATCAACCCGAACCACACGGTGCAATACCACTATCCGTTGCCGATGAATCTGCTCTACTTGCTGGACGAGGTGTGGAAACGGCGTGAGCGTGTGGCACCGTACGGCGAAGACATCAACACCTACTTTAAAAATCATTTCACGGATGAGATGACGGTGATTGCGAACATGGCCGGTACGGAACCGTTCTTTGCCATTCGTGAAACCCAGGCCAACATCATTGGTAACCTGGAGTTCACCCGCACCCCGTATCCGGTGAAAGCGTCAGCTTACGGCAGTTACGAGTATTCCTTTACGTACCGGTTTGAGTACGACCGCATCAGCAACCTGTCGGTGGAATACCCGTTAATGGTGCACAACCAGTTCTTACCTCGTGAGTTGTTACCGGTGGAAGCCAAGACCAACTTCGAGATTGAACCAGGGTATGACATCCAGATGCAATACCTGCGTAAGCACTTGCACCCTAAAGCGGGTCCATTAGCGTCAGTGCCACCGGGCTTTTACGTGGAGCCGTATTTTGACAGTTGGTTAATCCCGCGTGAAGACCCGATGTTGGTGCCGCAGTATCAGACGTTGCTGGCCGTGGAAGAAACGAATCAGAAAACCATCCTGACCCTGACCGACCTCGGGGATTACCAGTTGTTCCCAGAGTTTCTGGATTATGTTCGACACTGTGGTAACCGGGTGTTTGTGCGACACAGCTCCCTTGTACACATCCAGGTGTTCTCGAACACGATTCCGATTGACAATGAGAAGCTCACCCTGGACCCAGTCACGACCAACGTGGACTGTTTGTTTGACATGAACCTGCGACATGAGTACCGCCTGGTGTTGAACCTTGACACTAACCTTGCGGGCCTCACCGCTGACGCCATCGATGACCTGTTGGAACACGGGTGGTGGTTGCAGCTGATTATTGGAACGTTGTATCCCGGTGCAGAGAAAACCGATTGGTGGCCGATCCCGGATTCCAATGGACATGTGAGTCAGGATCAGTGGGTCGAGATCATCAACCATTTCCCGGACTACACCACGGCTGGCGGTTACGAATTGAACTTCGTGTTGTCGCGGATGTTGTTTAGCATTATTGCAAAGAGATCTAACTAATGGCAATCGCAAAGTTTCCCAGTGATGACGAACATCGTCACACGAACAAAGTTGAGCAACCTGCTATTGAACCACCCAGCTACAGTTCCACGTTAACCGATGCACGGTACAAACCGCTGCGCACCCTGGTTGCGAACATGGCGGGTCGGTCCTGGTTGGTGGAGTATTACCGGCAACTGTTAGGTAAAGACGAAGAACCGATTGCGCAGCAGGTCGGTGACCTCGCCCCCTATCAGCAGTACCAGCGTATTCGTAACTTTGAGTTGCGCGTCCAAACACCACTGACCCGTAACCTGATACCGAACCAGGGGGAAACCGAAATCAGCGGCGAAGCGTACATGCTGCCATGCGGATTTGCCCCGAATGTCGGTGACATGTTTATCACCGATGTCGGTGACGGGAACCTGGGGGTGTTTGTGATTCGGGGTACGCCGGAACCGATGTCGATGTTCAAAGACACCGCGTACCGTATCGAATACATGATGACCAGCTACCTCAGCCGGTCATTGCGTGATGATTTGATCAAGAAGACCATCGTAGACAGCGTGTATGACCTCCAGAGCCTGCAATACGGTCGTAACCCGATCATTGGCAAGGATGAATACAATCGCCGCGAGTCGCTGTCTGAAGCGCGAGAATCGATGGTGTTCCATTACATGGATAATTTCTATTATTATCCAGAGCAAACCCTGGCTGTCCCGAATCAGGCGTTCCCGACGTATGACCCGTTCCTGGTGAGCTTTGTTTACCAGGCAATCGATTACTCGATCAAGACCCACGGTCGTCCTATCAGTCAGCTGAATACCGGGGATTACCGGAACTTCGGCCGAAACAATGATGCGACCCTGTGGGATGCGGTGATGCGCCGTGATGCCCGTGTGTTGCGTTATGCGTTGCGCTCGATGGGGATTGCTGGTCGGAAGTCATACCAGAGCAGTGGGTTGTTTAACTCCATTGCCAATTCGAAGTTTGAAAACGTGGTACGCCAGGCCAGTCGGGATTATGTCTTTGTGTTTGCAGACATCCTGACCGGGGTGAATGAACTGCACACCGATGTCGGGACCCCGTATTCACTCAGTCCGGGTGATGTGCTGTCCACCATGGTGCCGCGGGGATATGCCCCACAAGCCATTCCGGGTTACCGCATTCGTTACTACGAGAAAGTGGTTCACAATGACAAGGTGAAAATGAAGGTGGTGTATGAAGCCATCGACCCGACCGCCTTGGACCCGGAAATCGAAAGTTTCGATGACCTGTTGCAACCCATCAAACTTAACCCCGCCCCAACCGCGGTGATTCCTGGGGTAAACCCCCCTCCTGTTGTTACCACCCCGGTGGACGGCAACCTGTATGACGACTTGTACCAACCCATGTACATGATCGTGGACGGGGGCGACACTCGTCTGCTGTTCCCTGCCACGTTGTCGGTGAAAGACTACTACGTCCTGACCGCTGCGTTTTATAACGGCCAGTTGTCAGAGATGTCGATTCTGGAAGCGCAGGTGTGGGACTTGATTCACAACCGACCACTGGACCATGACAAGGTGCAGATGTTGCTGGCCCGTTACTATGACCTGACTGCCACGGCACAGTTCTACTACGGTCCGTTACTGATCACCCTGGCAGAAGCCGCCAGTTACCAGAACAATGCGGTCATGCCGTAAGGACAACCCATGGATCAAAAGAAAATTGATCGGTTACAGGTGTTGTACAACATTGTGGAGAGCCGCACGTACCTGTGCGGCGTTGCCCCGATGTACCTGTATACTGAAGATGACATCCGCCTCACCGGGATGTATGGCAGCGGCAATGTGGAGCTGGACAGTCTTATTGACCAGACCAAAGTCCGTAAGGGACTGACCATCATGCAAATGGTGGCGATCATCGACCGCATCAGTGAAGCCCGCGACCTGGAACTGTGTGACCTGTATAAGGACGCCATTCCGTTGTATGACGTGGTGCGTGAGTATATCAGTCTGTGGGCTGACATCATTCAGAATCACCCCAACGCCCGTACACCGCCGCTGGAGTTCTTTGAGCAGCTTGATAAGCTGGCCGAGTGGGCCTTTGCTAATGCCCGTTTGGTAAAAGCCATGCGACCCGATACCGCGCTGGATGAAAACGATGAGCAGTTCGTGCGTGCTCGCCGCCGTGTACGTCGTATCAACATTGCGCGGGAAACACCGGTGGCACAAACAGCCACCCCGACCAAACGCAAAGTGGAACAGTACCAACCCATGACGGACTTGTTCTCTAACCGCATTCGCCGGGTGCAGCGGGAGGACGATTAATGGTTGCGATCAGTTCCATTATGAAAGATGCGGTACGTATTGGGAAAACTGTCACCCCCAAGTTGGTGAAGGAGCGGGTTGAGTTGGTGTTGGGAAGCGGTGACACAATCCCGGTGTTGAGCGTAACAGCCCGGTATTCCTTAGAGGACTACCAGAACAAAATGACCTCGGTGGAGAACATCCGGCTATTGATGCCGGGTGGGACTTACCAGTCAAAGCTGTTACCTAACAAGGATGACGTGATGGTGTATCAGTACACCACACGGCGGGGGAAAGTGAAACTCAAGAAATGGCGGGCAGTGATCCAGGGATACGGGGACAAGCACGTGGAGGGGAACGACCTCAGCGAGGGAAACGAAACCGCATTGAACACCCAACGGCTGGAGGAAATCAATATCCAGCTGATGGAGCCGGCGGTGGAGAAAATGCGGGTCGTGGAAATCAGTGGGAACTACCAGGCCACCACACCGGAGAACCTGGTCAACACCCTGATGGGGAGTAAGATGTTGGAGCTTGGGTTGAACGGAGCCGATAGCTTCCAGGGCATGGAGATCTACCCGTTTGATAATCAGACCCTGTACAACCAGTATGTGATCCAGCCGATCAAGTTGTACGACCTGCCAGGCTACTTGCAGCACCATGAACGTAATGGGGTGGGATTGTACTACACCGGGGTCGGGTCGTTCTTCCGGGACAACAAGTGGTTTATCTGGCCGCTGTTACACACTCGCCGGTTCAACAAGGTCAGTGACGGGATTACCATTGTGCGTGTGCCTCCGAAGCTGCTCCCGACGCTGGAAACCACGTATGAACTCAACGACGGCCAGTTGACGATTCTGGTGACGGGTGAAGGGAAGTACATCGACACCTCCAACAACACCCACTACAACCGAGGGAACGGGGCCAGGGTTATTACCTCAGATTCTGTGGCCGGTGATACCGGGGTTATTCAGGACCGGGGGAAAACGTTAAAGGTGCGCAGTGAGTCGGTGCGTGAGTTTAAAACGGTAGACCGCCAGACCGGGGTAGACTATGCCCCTGTAGAGGAAACCGTCACCAACAACATCTATCGCATCATGCAACGCAATGCATTAGCCGACGGGGCGTTCCTGCAAGCCAACTGGCAGAACTCCGACCCAAGTCTGGTGAAGCCAGGAACCCCGGTGCGCTACATTTATTCCAAAGGTGACACCATTGCGATGCGGTATGGCGTTGTGATTCGAATGGAAACCCACGAACAAATCGATAACGGCTCCAAGGTCGACAGTGTCTTTCATATAGACACGGGCCTTACCTTGTTTTTGGAAAACGAGGACGCCACGTAATCGGGTTAACTGGGGGCAGAGGGAATTTAACCTCCAGTTTCCATTACACCTATATTACCGTGGTGTAAGCAGTTAAACCTTTTCCAATGTTATCGACATATTTCTAATGAGGGTTTCATGAACAAATTATATTTTGATCAGGTGGTCGGTAATATCAACCATCTGCAAAAGGCCCTCCTTGAGGTGGGTAATCTTGACGAACTCGACGAACGTGTACGCGATAAGTACACGTTGTTAATACTCAATGATTTAGTGTGTTCCAAAGAAGCATTCCAGATTGGGCCGGCATGGATTGTCATTTTGCTCAAAGCGTGCATTTCGGAAGGCATTATTAAGGATAAGCTTTCGCATGTGCGTGCCTTCGTTCGCGAAGCAAAATATTTACTTCAGGATCACGACGGGGTGGATTATTCCCTCCGCGTTGAATACCTGCTCACAAGTGGTTTAACAATGTTTGAAGAGGATTGGTATGAAAGGCAATATTATCGCGCTCGCGGTGTCGATTGTTAGTTTGTTATGCACCGAAGCACATGCCAGTTATGATGCACCACGTGACGAAGGGTTCTGTATTAGCGACACACAGTGTGTTGCACTGGACGGTCGTCCTCTTGCGGTTCAGGGAGAGTCAAAGTGATTAACATTAAAATGCAGTGCGTGCCCGACCCGCGGTTGCTGGAGATCGTCGAGCAACGCTACGGGGATGAAGAAGGCCGGTTACCTACCAAGGAAATCCGCCAGATCACCCAGGTCGACGGCACGGTGTCGCGTGAGCTGTTCCGGGTGGGTAAAAAGATCCTGGTGGTCTTTGCGCCAAGCAAACACCTGGACCTCACCAACCACGATCCGGTGGCCAAACACTACCGTGACAACCGTGAGATCATGGAAGGTTCTCAGAACATCCCGTGGCAGGCACACTACGTTGCTGGTAAGTGTCTGATGGATATTTACGAATACAACAAATAGTCAGGTGTCGATCATGAGCATGTTAAACTTCGCTGTTGTCAAAAATGTGGAAACCGGGGATTTCACTATCCTCACCGCGCCTCGCGGTTACAACTCGCATAACCACCAGATTGGTATGTACCTTGAACTCGCCGCCAAACTCGCCATGGAAGGTTTGTACCAACCCTCTGCATTGATGTTCGGGGATATCACCTGCAACTTCAACATGGCGGAGCGGGAAGGTGTTATTAAAGTGGGCCACACACCCGTGGCCATGATTTACACACGCCCAACCCCGGAGAGCGTGTCGATTGGTCAGGTGGGTAACTGGCCGATGTTCCTTGCCCCGTACCCGACATTGAGTGTTCCTCTGCGCAACCTGAAGCAACTTCGGGATCTCATCAAAGACGCCGAACAAGAGATCATTTGGCGTTTCGTCTAATTATATAGACGATGATACATTGATCACGTTCTGGCTGGAGGTGTCGCTTAGCGATGCTTCCACCAACACAGCATAATTCTAATATTAACATTCCGAAATAAAGGATACCTTGTATGAAAAACGTAAACGAGCATAAAGCCCGTATCAAACAGGATCTGCTGGCAGCTATCCAGTGGATGACCACGGACCCCATGATCAACATGCGGGATCAGATGGTATTGTTTGGCGGCGAAGCATCACGTATGCAACCCACTGCGCCTGTCTCCACGGTTCGTGGCAATATCTACATCAATGCCACCGAAGTCAAACTGTTCTTAAACGCCAACAGCCACGGCGACTGGGAACTGATGATGGATGTCATCCGGGAGTCACAAAGCGACTTGTTCGCGGCGTACAACCACAGCCCGCTGCGTGACATGACGTATATGTCCCACGGCCAAACCTGGACGGAATATCACTTTGCCTATAAAGACAGCAATGTCGAAGACCGTAACGCCGCGCCCGTACCAACCTATTTCTAAGTCCATGCTTAGACGGAGCCTGCTGCTGACGCGGTAGGCTCTTTTTCAGGCAATTGTAAAAAGAGGGTAGCAACGTGAAAGAGAAAGAGATGAAGGAGTGGGTGGCTGAACTCGAAGCAGGGGTGGAAGTACCCAAGCTCAGTCGTTCTGAAGTCAGTGCCTTCCATTTCAACCGTAATTCCCCGTTCGCCTGGGACATGGCGTGGTCGTATGTAGTTAACCGTGTGCGGGGCTTGAAGCCAATGCAGACGCGTAAGTACATGGATGCGCAGTTCAGTCCACGGCGCACCGGAGAAGACTTTCTGGAGTTTGGGTTGCTGTTCAACAACCCACAGATTATCCAGTCAGCAATGCATTCTGATGAGTTCCATCGTCAGTTGCAGCAGTACTTTGAACAGGTGACGATTACCGTTACCAGCTTTGAAGATAACAGCAAAACCAATGACCCCGCCAAGCCGTACAAGTATTACATGGCGGTGTTGTTAACATTCGAATAATTCTAATAAGAGAGGTAGTAATGAGTAAAGTAATTAATAAAGCATTGTTGGATGCATACCACGCTAAGTGCAAAGAAGAAGGTTCTTTTAAATGGCAACAGGTCTGGGACCATCTCCATGATTACCTGACCATGAAAGACTCAAACTTAATTAAAGGTTTGGGTAATGGTCAAGTTCAGGTGGTGATCAATAACGTAGCAACCAGTTATGTGACGTTAGAAGTTCGCCACAACGATCCCGAGTTCCCGGACTATACCACCGATGGCTTTGAAAATGCTCGGGTAGTGAAGTGTTATACAAGCAAGTCTGATAATCCTGAGTCAACGTACAAGTATGCCATTCATTTTAATGTCATGCTGTTTGCCGAAGGCGAAGACCCGTACGAACGTGATGAACACGCAGTCGATTAACTTCCAGTGATAGAAACCCCTTAATACACCAGAGTCTCCGGACTCTGGTTTTTAACTGAATTTGAAAAGTAGGAACACAGAACATGAAAGTGTACAACAGAAAAGAATTCCTGAAACTCCCGGTCGGTACGTTCTTTGCTCGTCACGATGAAGAGAGTGTCGGTGTCATCACCAACCTGGAGCGTAAAGGAGAAACTACCCCCAACGGCAATGACTTCTACTACGGTGAAGTATTGGATCTGGATTCGGACGACGACCACTATCATGGCTACCGTTTAGAGCAGGCCGCTTTGCAAGCGCGGCAAGAAGGGATCTCTGCGGAGGTACCGTTAGACATTGGTTGTGGTGGTCGTGACGGTGTGTTTGATGAAGATGAGTTGTATCTGGTCTTGAACAAAGATGAGATCCAGGAAATCATCGACATGCTGCAAACCGGTTTATAAGTTGCCTGAAAGAGGAGAGCCATTAGGCTCTCCTCTGATCAGTGTTATTTTTTTTTGTTTCCGATTAGATATCTTCGTCGAAACCGTTCCAGTCTGCTGCGCCACCTTCACCCATCGGTTTGTGCTTGTAGCTACGACGGGACATATCCTGACCGTGGATGTCATCAAGGATACCAATCCCACGTTCAAACTTGTACACACAGAACTTGTCTTTCTGTGGCGTCACAGAAATGGTACGGTGTTTACCACCCTGGATGCACAGGTAAGATTCATCACCGACACGGAGTACTTGGATGAGGATTTCAACGTCAACCTCATGGTCGACCTTAGAAGACGCATCCCAATAGCCTTTACCCACGCACTCTTTGAGCAGGTCCTCCTCTTGCCCTTGACGCAACATCTGCTTAGCTTGCGGCGACAGCTGATGCGGGGTCATGAACGTGATGCCACGCGCAGAACAGAAGTTACGACTACGGCGGAACAGGTCAACGGTTTCCTGACCCATTACCCCACGCTCACAACCTTCTTTGGTGAACATGTTGAGGTAGTCAATACAGAGCATGTGGATTTCATAACCCAATGACTCATAATACTTGATACGCTCAAACAGGTTACGGTAACCAAAGATCGACGGGTTAACACGGCAGAAGTTGAACTCGTAACCCATCTTCGAGAACTCTTCACGGACCACACGTGCTGCTTCTTCTTCATCTACCTCGGCATGGTTGAAATCCTGACCGGTGGCATTGGCCATGATCTGTTTCCACCACAGCACAATGTTATCGGTGGGGTTGTTCTCAGCTGAGATGTGCATGATCATCGGCTTCTTAGTCGGATCACGCATGTACGGCACGTTCAGGGTACAGATCTGCCGTGTCAGGTTCATGGTGAACCCGGATTTGTTGTGGTGTTGTAATGCCCCTACCACAATACATTCACCCCGACGGAAACCCCCGACTTCACCTAACAGCCGGTTAACACCTTGCCAACCTGTTTTGAGGACACCTTTGTCTGACGATTCTTCTTTGGCTTGTTTGAAAAGATCCTGTACTTTATCTGTTTGTGAAACGGACATCTCGGCGACGACCGCCGGGTCACTGTAATCTTTGACGTTACCGGTGTTGAGTGATTCTATTTCGGTGAGCAGGGAGGCAATCGCACTGTCCATGTCCACGTCTTCGGACTGATAGATAATCGGTGCCGATAAACGCTTGATGGCTTCACGCAGCTTACGGTGACCATCCCACTTGCGCAGCTCACGCATTAAGCCTAAGGTCTGACGTTTGGTTTGCACGGCATCGGAGTTGATCACGGTGCCCAGTTCTAAGGAGTCGTACAGTTTACCGTTCTCGCCACAATCGGTGGCCAGACGTTGTAACAAGTTGGTGCGTTCGATCGGTTCATCAACTTTGGCTTCACACATCCAGCGAATGGTACGTCGCAATGCTATGTGAACAGAATTCATATTCTCGTTGCCTATCGAATCGTTAGGCAGTGGCAATGTCTCGATTAAATCCAGTACATAATCTCGGTTACCGTTGTTCCCTTCTCCGATCTGGGATTCTTGGTATAACAGCGTGATAATCTTAATGAGGACTAATGTACTATCCATTTCTACTCCCGGCGAGGATCTATTTTTATGAAGTTAAAACTGGCAGTCGTACCGTACAAGCTGTCACTGTGGTTAAAATCAGTGAATAACTTGTCGGTGTTGGAAGACCCGTATGAGTTGTTGACTGTATTATCACTGAACGATGTTTTTTCTTATTACCTTGCTAATATGCCGGGGTCCACAATCCCTGATGGTAATAATGTGACAGGAGCACTTTCGCATGTACTGCAAGTGTCTGGCACAGACGTCGTGTTCCCCGCCGTGGTAAACAGCTTTGCCACCCCGAACTGGGCCAAATTCCTGGAAGAGCACAAACAGTCGATTGCGGACTTCCGCACCGCCTATGGCCGTGACTATAATCAGCTGGTGCTGGGCGAAAGCGTTGTATCTGCATTCTATAGTTACAATGTGAAAAACGTCTCCGACGGTTTCATTGTAATCTTCATTGATGAAGCTGTGAAACCGCAACCTGAAAACTTTCTTTACCAATTATCTGACGAAGTACTTGCGGGGATGTATCGTGCCATCCCGTACCCTTTCTCAGATTCCAGCGACCGTAATGCCGTGAGTGATATGCTAGAGACGTGGCTGCGTACAGCTCAGCAATAGTATGTAACTTTAAACGTACGTTACGAAACTTGTATATATACAGTTTTAAACTTTATTCATAAGGGATACACCCATGCCATTAATCAACTCCGGTTCCAAAGCTTGGGACAGCATGCTCGGTAAAGTTCAGGCCGAGATTTCTAACAAACGTTTCGGTGCTCTCCCGGATGCGGTCAAGCATTTCGGCCTGGAGTCGCTGGATGATCAACAGACTCAAGCGTTGAGTGGCGTACGTGATAACGCTGGTAAAATGCTGGTTGCTTTCGGTAAATCAACTGGTGTGATCGCGAAAGACGACGTAAGCTTCGACGAAAACCACCCAGGTGTTCGCGCTGCTGCAACTATTGCTGCGGCTTGCGAAGATATCGGCGGTTATGCCAAAGCGCTGATGAAACACTCAGAAGCCGCTTCTGGTACGAAAGACGCAGTGACCCTGGTTGGTCGTCTGTCTGGTCGTCCGGTAACTGGCGTGCAGTATGCCGCAGGTCTGGAAGCGTTTGATGAAGCTCAGCAGCTGCGACCAAACACCGAGTACTCCATTGCGTACAACCTGCGTGCAACTAAACAGGATGCGGCTGCGGAACTGCTGTTCCCAACTACCACCCTGGAAGCATCTGACGTTGGCGTGAAGTTCAACATTCCGATCCCTGTGCTGGAAGATTACATCGAGCACACTGGCGGTACCCCAGTGAACTGGAAACGTCGTCGCCTGATCGACGCTGGTCGTAACGGCAAGCTGCTGATCACTGACGCTACCACACTGGTACCGTGGAAAAAACCTGATGGCTCTACCGACGATTACTTCGTTGATACCGCCCTGGTTCCAGCTGTTAACCGTCCAATCCGTGACGAGTCTATCCCGACTGCACCTCTGCGTGCTGGCGAGTGGATCGACATCATCGGCCTGAGCGCAACTCCGGGTCTGGTTGGTAAAGGTATCGTTGACGGCACTTACGTCATCGACGCTGACATCAAAGTCGTGAACGCGTACTTCAAAGTTACCAAAGGTAACGAGAGCGACGTCATCAAGTTCAAAACTTCTGCCATCCAGCTGAACGCATTCCAGCAGGCGGTTGAAGGCGATCATCGTCGTATGACGCTGAACATGACCATCGGCGCACTGCCAATGGATCAGGCTAAGCAGCCAGACGGTACTAACGTCACTGTGCTGAACGACCTGACTGCCAACGGCAACATCCCTTACCTGCGTTTCAGCCTGAACGGCGAAGTGAACGTAGAAGGCGCGATGTACGGTCTGACTGTTAACGGTTCTTCTGCGAAAGTGGCGCGTGTGCGTGACTCGAACGGTAACGACCTTGACACCACTACCGGTTCTGTGAACGATGCGATCAAAGCGCTGAAGTTCGAATTCATCGGTTACGATCTGGACCTGCGTGTGCGTAACAGCAACCTGGCCCAACGTGGTAAGCGCGTAGACATCAAAAACGTGTCTCGTATGTACCTGACCCGTATCGGTGAGCCGATCTCTGCGATCAAACCTGGTGTTGACAGCTTCGGTCCGGTTTCCGGCATCGCGGTTGAAACCCTGGCGAACGCAACCTACCTGCGTAACTCTGCGCTGGCCCTGTATCGTGCTCTGGATTACTTCGAGCAGATCAAGTCCTTCCAGAACTACGCTGCTCGTGATTTCGAAGATAACGCACTGGAAGGTGTGGGTACTTACTTCGTCGATCCAACTGCGATCGAGATCGAAGTGAACTTCGCCGACATCACCAGCTCTGTCAGCTCGTCTGACCGTGGCGCGGACATCACCGCATCTATCACCAACACCATTCGCGAACTGGCTTACAAGCTGAACGCACTGTCTGGTTACGGTGTTGCGATGAACTTCCTGCACCCGGGCGAGAAGATCAAAGTGTGTGCTGTTGCCGATAACTATATCGCACAGTTCATCCAGGTCTTCGGCGATCTGCGCACCATGGGCATGACCTTCGATTTCGAACTGGCCGTGTCTAACCTGAACGAAATGCGTGGTACCATTCTGGTGACCCTGAGCCGTGGCTCGTCTAACCAGGTTGACCCACTGACCTTCGGCATGCACGCTTGGATTCCGGAAGTTGTTTCCGAAGCCAAGATGAACCGTGGTGGTCCATACGTTCATGACCTGATCGTACAGCCGCGTAACATCCACATTCCAATCTGCCCAGTTATGGGTAAGATCAAATTCGTGGGTATGCCGGATCTGTACACCGGTCGCATCAACCTCAATGTCAACGTTGAAGAGCGTGACACTGCTGTTGGTACCAACACCGTTGTCCAGAAGCAGAACCTTGATGGTCTGAACGCTTCTGACGCAGCTGTGTCTGATCAGGCGTAAGCCCGATTGTCATTGAACTGATACCAATGACTGATTATGAGAGAGCCTTCGGGCTCTCTCTTTTCAGGCAATTTGTTTTGGCCTCTTAAATATTCACAGACCTATATTACCTACGTGTTATGTAATGACGATGTCTTTAGTTAAGAGAGTGGCCACTCATGAATTTAAATAACAATGTGCGTCGTCGGTCAATCAGTGTCGGAGAAGCCAGTCTGGGATTCAGTTACCGTATCGATTCCAAGATGAATACCCCTGTGGTGGTGAAAACCCGTGCAGGCGTAAACTACCGACTGCCCACGCCGGTGAATCACACCTCGCGCAAGGAATACGTGCGGGTGGTGTATGAAGTGGTGATGAGTAATGACGTGTTGTTCTACCTGACTTCGGAACTCGGTTCCTCAGAAGTCAACAAGAACCTGATTCGGTTGATCCTGGATGCCTGTGACGGTGTAAAGCCAGGCGGTTGGTTGGGAACCGGTAAAGAGATCCACGTCGAACTGAAAATAGACCGGGAGATGTTGAACAATGCAGGTGGGAGTTTGTACATTGATTTTCTGGACATGGAGATCTGTATTGACCCCAGTAAGTTTGACAGTCCACACCGTGAGTCTATCGGTGCTATAAAGGAAAGAGTGTTAGCGGAGATTATCGAGGAGCAGGCGCAGTTAAGTGTATGTAAAGGTGTGGTTTTGGTGGATTCCCAGCGACGGCTGGACCGAAGATTCATCTCGCTGAATAACGAGGTGGTTGAGCTAACCCCGGCCGGTGTTAGCACGGCGTATCCAACTGATGGCTGTTATTTCATTAACATAAAGCCAGGCGTAACTAAAACTGAACAAATCACGTTCATTAATATGGATGAACTGTTGGCGGACGACACTGGCGATGTTCATGGTTTGTATCGTAGTCGCGAGGCTGCGATCGCCAAGGGCAATACCCGTGAATTACGTGACCAGCGCAAGAAGATCGGCGTACTGGAAACCCAGAACGCTGAACTTACTCAAACCATCAATGATGAAAGGAGGACACATGCCAGAAAAGTCGATGACCTTACTGATCGCCATCGGAAAGACATCAACCAACGGGATGACAAAATCAGTGAGTTGACCCTGAAGCTGTCCGGTGAGCAAGTCGCACGTAAAACCCAAAAGGATGTGGAGCTACTCAAACAAGAGAGCGAGCGCCACAAAGACCTGCTCAACGAATTGTCCTCCGTGCGTGCAAACTGTGATAAGGAACACGGGAAAGTGATGCGCTCTCTTTTGGGTGGCCCTGGCGGGTTCCTGAAACAGTGTGTTGGGTTATTACATACCTTATTGTGAGTAACAATGAACAAATACACGTCCAACAAAGTTAAAGCACGGCTACCCACTTTCAACAAACGGTTAACCGACGGGTTTGTTCACCGTGAGTTGCAGTATGTGGAGCGTGAGGTGGTGGATATGTTCCGTACCGCAGTGAGTTCGATCTCGGCGAACGAGGACTTGAAATACATCCGCCATCAGATTTGTGGACCTGAGGAAATGTACCGGGTTATCACCCAGAAGACAAAGGCGTACGAGACAGCCCGGAGCGACTTGTTCCTGGTGAAGTTCTTCTTTGAATTCCGTGGCGAGCCTTTACCGGAGATCTATCTGTTTTTACCGTACTGCGATATTCACGGGCTGATTTATTTGCGCGGCAGCCTGAACCAAATCACACCGGTATTGATAGACTCCGGTTTATCGGTCACCCGCAAGAATGGCATATTCTGCCAGCTCAGCGGCGTGAAGTTCACCATTAACCATGAGAACTTCTATTTCCGTCAGGTGACCCTGGACCAATTCGGGCAACCGTATTACCACCCGATGAACATGAACATCCCGGCCACCGAGTTGTATAAACCCACCTCGGCCCGTAAAGAGATGTCAAGCCTGGTAACCAAAGCAACGCTTGGAAGCTATATCTTTGGCGTGATGGGTGTGGAGAAAGCGTTTGACCACTACACCAAGTGTGAAGTTGCCTTCGGTGAAGTTGACAACATCCTCAGTCAATACAGTAAAGATGACCGCTGGGCTGTCTATACCGTATCGGGGATGATGAACAAGAAGTGCCGTATTCCAAAAGGACAATGGAGTTCGCCGGACATCGCGATTGCGGTGCGTAGTAAAGATCCAGAAACCACCACGCCTCCACAACTTGCGGTTCACCTGGCGGGTGCGTTCCTGTTTGCTGCGGATACCCAGCCGGAGAACTTTGATGTGGAAACCATTGCCTCGCCGTATTCCTGGCGTGTGATCGTGGGGCGTTGCTATCTGAAACGTTCTATTCCCCGCAACAAAGTCCTGAACGATATGGAACCCCACTTCTATTCGGTTATGCGTTATATGGACGAGCGCAGCAAGCGCCGGTTAAAACGGGAAAACATCCCGTGTGAAAACCTGCTGGACCTGTTTGCTCACCTGATGATTCACATGAGTACGATTGTCGCGGAAACCAACAAGGCGTCGATCTATGACAAAGAAATCAATATCCTGCGTTATATCCTGAGCAGCATATCTGAGAGTATTTTCTATTTCTCGTTTAATCTTCAGAACAACTCCACCCTGACCATGAACAAGGTGCTTGAACAATTCAAAAACATCGGTATCGATTCGTTCCACAAAGTAAAGAAAGATTTTGCTGGTCTTAACCCGATTACTTACGCGGGTGACAATGTGCTTACCAAGATCTCCGGTAACGTATTGCTTCAGACCGCTGCTGTTCGTCGTAATACCGCAGGGCATGACAACATATTCACCGACCCGACTAAGATCGCGGATGCGAGTATTGTTGAAGCAGGCAGTTTCTTATTCCTACCCAAGCCTGATCCAACTGGTCGTTCACGGTTGAATTTCATGTTGCGGTTAAATGAAGATAATCAGATCGTCCGCAAACCTCATCTGGTGAAATTTATGGGCTGGGTTCAACATAACCTGCGCAACCGTAAATCACCCAACACTTAAGCATTCTTCCAACTTCCATTGAGTTTACTCTTATGACTAATAACTATAGCGCTGGTAGCATCTGGTCCCAACCGAACACCCCAACCCGTTTGTTGGATGACAAAGCGTTTCAGGATAATGCCTTCAAAGTCGTTACTGCCCGCCTTAACGAATTGGCTAACGTCAATGCGCTGGGCGCGCTGGTGTACAACAAAGCCCGTAATAACGAAGCCTACATCCGTAACATCCTGACGTTCACCGGCTTGTTTGTCGAGTTCGGTCTGTCAATGGAACCGGGTATTGACCGTGCTCGTCTGCTGGCCATGTGTGTCACAGATGTGCTGGATATCCATGCGATTCAGGAATTGAAACAACCCAACCAGTCTAACCTGCAATTCCAGATCTCTGGTGATGCATACCGTTACTTCGTCAACCGTGCAGCCAAACTGCAACAAAAGATGGATGCGGTGGTGCAACGCAATAACCTCGGGATCACCATGAACCTTCAGCTGCAAGGCGGAAGCGGTAACGGCCATGCTGGCGTCGCGATGAACAACCAGCGTTCGTCCAGCGACCTGATGTGGGGTGTTGGCGGTAACGGTAACAGCGACAACGGCTGGGGTGGTGTTGAACCCGCTACGCAGCGTACACGCAGTGTGAGCGAACTTTACTTTGATAATGTGGCGCTGGGTGCAGGTATGGACTCGCCGTCACGGGGATTGAACGTGAAGACAAGTGTAATTGACAGTCTGTTTCAGGATTCGGAAAAAGCGCTGGGTAACCGCCGCCCATCCGACACCACCATTCAAGCCAATGACAACGGCGCCGCACCGGATCTGTTTGACTGGGGTGAAAAGAAAACCTCCAGCCATAAAGACCACGGGGTGTATGACGAGTTTAACTCCGACAACCTGATTCAGGATATGGAAGCCAAACCGTATCAGGAGGAAACCGCGTCTGACCTGTGGGATTGGACCCTGGGCATGGATGAGAACGATGCGGATGCCTTTGATTACAGCGGGCGTGATCTGCAACCGGCACCTGATCATGTTGTGCAGAGCGCCAGCAAAATGCAAGCGGCTCATACCCCGGCGGCAAAACCCCAACAGGAGGTGGAGACAGAGCAGGGTGATCGTCATATCAAGGATGGTTGGTATCTGTCGAACCCGGACAACTGGCAGGAGGTGTTTGCCAAAGCACCGCGTAATGCAGCACAACCGTTTAACCTCACCCTCCCGCTGAAAGGCACCCGTTTGTACCGTCGTAACACTGACGGCACGCTCACCCAACGTTTGGTGGATATTCCGATGGAACGTTTTAACCACAACCCGGCTGAACTGCTGGGAACCACACAGACCGCTGAAGAGTTTGACGAACCCCTGCGTTTGACCCAGCCGATTTTCCTGTCGGATGCGATCATCAAAGCAGAAGGCGACAAGCCAAAGCGGGTGAACAGTGAATACCTGAAAGAAACCGCCGACACGAATAAAATCCAGTCGCTGGTTGATGAGCAGTTAATCACTGGGTTCAGCGATGCTGAACTGACTGTGCGGGCGTTGGCACGCAGCCACAAAGCCGTGAAGGAAATCAAAGCCCAGGGTACCGCAGGTGTTAACGTGGAGTACACCCTGGAGAAAGCGGACCTGCTGCACATCGCCGGTGACGCTGACGACTTCCTGCACAAAGTATCGTTCCTGACTCAAGGTAGCGAGGACCAATTCAAAAACTATCTTGACTTTGCTCTGCGCTTCATTGAACTGGAAGGAGCGATTCATCATGATGTCTACAGCAAACTGGATAAACACCTGCTGCGCGTGGTCAACGACTTCCTGACGTATGACCTGGCCTACGAAGGTAAACTGGCACTGGAGTATTCCTTTGCTGGCGAATTCGTTGAACTGTGTGAATACCTGAACCGCAAAGACCCTGATGCGCTTAAGCTGCTGCAAACCCACTGTGATGAGTTGCTGTCCCGTAGTCGGATTGTGGCGAGTGCAGCTCAGACAGAACGTCTGCGCAAGATCTTCCTGAGCCGTATTGCGAAAGCAGAATACGATTCAGCCCTGGAGATCATGGCGAACGCCGTGTTCTCTGTGGAACACCACCTGATTATCCGCAGCGGTTTGAAAGCGGATGCCTTTGGTGTTGATGTGGATTCTGCGCCGGGTGACCAGATTGTGATGAAGCAGTCTGCGTATCCAAACACCCTGAAGATGTTGTATTCATCAATGGCCCGCACCACCAAGCAGCTGGCTGATGGTGTGTTCTTCAATATCCGTTTCATCACTGCTGATGGCTTTAGCTTCACAGGACACGAAACGGTGATGGCTGATGATGTACTGATTCTGGCACGTCGTTAATCCCCCAATTGAGGAGAGCTTCGGCTCTCCTCTTTTTAACGCACTTTTAATTTTTAGATTACAGGCGGTTTCAAGTCTATATAACCATTGTGACATAGAGCAATAGTGCTCTTTCCTTTAAAACTAATGAGGTATCATCATGGCTGGTAACGTAAACTTTGACGCAAACAACAACGTAGCAACTGGTTCTAAAGCTGTCCGTAACAACGGTCTGGGTCTGATCGCCGGTACTGTGGTCGGTGGTGCACTGGGTTATGCTCTGGGTAACACCATTGAGAACAAAGTCGGTCGCTACGCATCACACACTTTCACCACCCTGAACATCATCGCCGGTGGTTCTATGGCGGGTATGATGTTGCGTTTCAAAGGTGAAGTCGGCGCACTGGTTGACATGATCGCTGCCGGTACCGATGAGAAAGATCTGCCTGCTTCTCTGAAATCCTCACCTGTAACGAACTTTGCTTATGGCTTTGGTCTGGGTGTCGGTGCAGGTGCGGGTTGTGCTGCGGTCGCTGCGGTGATCCGCCATGCTACCAAAGACGGTGTGGTTGTAGAAGCGGACAACGTCACCATCATCGAAACCAACAACGTGGATGAGATCTAATGGCCGGGAACGTACAGTTTGATAAAGATAACCAACCCAGCGTGCAACAGCAACATCGCCGCCTGGGTAACGTTGTAAAGATCGGTGGCATGCTGACGGTGGGGTTGGGTGCTTACAGTGCTGCGAAGTGCCCTAGCCCGGTTACACGCGGCCTGATGCTGGCAAGCTGTGTTGTGGGTGGGTACTTCGTCAACCACATGGGGAATGTCATCCAACACATCGGCGACCAACCGGATGCCGAAGCGTTTGACCCTGCGCTGTATTGGCAACTTGGCTTTGCCAGCACTCTACCAATCTGGGGTGTGGGGATGGCTAAAGCCTATCTGATGCTGTCAGGTAAACCCGACTTAGCGGAAGTCCTGGGAGTGGAGGAAGAAATATGAGTGGACAGCTACAGTTCGATAAGCACAACGTCCCAAAAGCGGTTAAGGAACAAGCCAAAAAGAATGCAGGGAATGCAAGAAACATTGGATATCTGACAGTGACTGCCGCTGGGACGTCCAATGCGATTGTGATTGAACAAACAACCAGCGGTCATTGGCGGGCCGCCGCACACGTCGTCAATGTCGCAACCAGCGCATTCATGGCAAATCAAATCAACAAACGCAGTGAAACAGAACTCACCCGACTGGTGCTGGAAGACCAGGTCATGTTGGATAAATACCAACACGTTAATGCTGAAGTCCTGCTGCAACATGTGCTCCCGGCATTGACGGTGGGCGTGGCAGGGCTCGGCTATCTCTTAGGCAAACGAGGAACATAATCATGGCAGGTAGCGTAAACTTCGATCTGGGTAACAAACCAAAATTCCTGAAAGAGGAATCGGACACTAAAAAGATGTGCAGCGCGGCGGTAACTATCGCCGTGAGTGCAGGTCTGGCAACGTCAAGCAGTTCACTGATCCGGGCGATCGGTTTCGGTGGCATTGTAGTTGGTGGTGTTGATCTTTATAACGGATATCACGGAAAATAAGCCACGCATTAAAGAGGAGGAGCCATTGGCTCCTCCTCAGCGATGGTTATTTTTTTTTGCTTTCAACTACACGATGGTGCCGCCTCCTGGCGCTTTGTTTTCATCATCCTCTTCATTCTCCCCGTCGGTGTTCTCGTCATCCACGTCATCGGCTGGCGGAGTATCGTCCGGATTGTTCTCATCGGCGTTGTCACCCTCATTCAATGCACCCTCATCGAAGTTGAGGTCACCTTCATTGTTGTCATCTGCCGGTAGTGCGGCGTCATCCGCGTTTTCATCCGGCACTGGCTCCGTTGGGGTGAGCTTGTCCACCTTCGGCTTAAACTTCTTCGCGATGGTGTTCTTGTTGGAAACGTAATCCAACATCGCGGTGGCCATGGTTTCATCGAAATCGTTGATCGCCTGGAAGAACTCCTCCATCCGCGTTTCATCATCCGCACTGATAAACGGCAGGATGTCATCAGCCATGTTGTGTTTGATCATCCAATCACGCAACAGCTTACGGCGAATATCCTCACGGAAGGAATCATACCCTTCCTGATCCAGGGTAGGCAGAATCATGCGAATCGCATTATCCGGGAAGAATGCATCCACTTTCTGTTGGATTTCGGTTACCTGGTTCTCGACCATGGTCCGGCGTTTCTCAGAAGCTTTATCCACTTCTGGGCGTGGCAGGCTCACGTCGATAGAGGCAATGAACTCCGTCAGGATCACCGACACCTGATCCCGGTCTTCCTGGTTGAGTTCCCCATTCAGTTCGGAATCACTCGTCTTAACAGCCGCGACAGCTTTTCCTTTTCTGGCTTTGTCCTTTTTCTGAGCTTCCCGACCTTTCTTACCGGACGCTTGCCACAGGGTTTTATTCTCCTGGATTTCTTCGACCAGCTTCGCTCGCAGCGCACCTGATTTCAGTGCATACTTGCGCATGAAGTCAGCCAGGAACACACACAGACGTTTCTGCCAGATAATACACTGCTTCACCATCATCTCGGCGTCTTGCAGCATTTCAGTGGCGAACTGCACGTCGTTGTCTGAATCTAACCATTGTGGTTTCAAGTACCAACCTAATGCTTGCTGGTTCTTGAAGAAGCGCTGGATGTCTTCACTCGGGGCCACCACTTGACGCTGGGTTTGGGTCAGGTTCATATCCGGGCTAGGGATATAGTCGCTGCCTTCCAGTTTCACGGTGGTGCTCGACGCGGCCATCAGGTTCATGATGTCTGCCGGTGACTGCATCCCCACGACCCGGGATACCGAGGTGTTGGAGTTGAAGTACAGCGTCAGGGCATCTTCGATCGTACCTTCCGGGTCGGTGTCTTCTTCTTCCAGACGGATACCAAGCTCCGTGTGGTTGATCGAGTTTTCCAGGTTAGCGTTGACCGACGCCAGCATCAATGCAATACGGGCCGACGTGTACATCTTGGTCTGGTCTAATAAGGAAGCACCAATCCCCAGACGGTTATAGTCGAACGCCATATAGGTAATGGCTTCAGCTGGCACATACAGCACACGGGTACCTTGTTTACGGCAGGTGCGTGCCCACATCACCCGAGAGATCTCGTTAGACATGGTGACCGACACCATCTTACCGTATGTACCGTTGGCCACATAGGTAATCAGATCGCGTTCCAACTCCTGCACATACTTGACGTAGAACTCACGCATGTCGAAGTTGACTTCGGTGCCGCCGCTCTGCACCTGCTGAGCCATGGCAATTACACCCTGCTCTGCCGTCGACGCAGTGCCGCCACCTTCCGAGGATGCTTTCTGTTGCAAGTCCATCAGGTCTTGATAGTAGTCAGCATCTTTGGTGGTCTTCAGGAAGTTCCCTTCCTCATCCAGCAACAGGTAGTACCCGACGTGCACCGTGTTGTCGCCGGGCACATGTACTGGGATCACCGCTTCCGAAGGAACATGGTGTACCAGCGGATGGCTGTACGGGTCGTTGTTGTACTGCGCGTCACGCGGCAGGGTCAACACCCCGTCTTCGGTCTTGCGGTACTCACGGTTCTTATAGAGGCTGTCATACACCTCCGCGATTTGGTCTTCGGTCAGGGACAACGTTTTGGCTTTCTTGTCCTCATTAGCCTCCATCCCTGGCGTGTGAATGGCAGCACGACGTTGATGGGATTGGGTGGCTTTCACCGTCCGGCGGGTGGCCATGTGACGGTTAAAGTTATGCAGCGACAATACGGCTGTGTTATCGGTGACCCGGATAAACGATTGATCTTCACCAAACACCCGGCTGTCATCAATCTTTACACCGCTGTCGTTAAACAGGTCTTCCAGACCAAAACTGGTTTTCGTCTTGGTGCGCGGCCCTAAAATCCCTGTAGGGCGGAAGTCTTTCACCTGCATGTCCAGATCGGCATCGGTGTACTGCTTGATCGACTCCAACCCACCGGTGACGTAACCGTTGATTACGTTGTCGAGCGAACTCTGTGACAGCACCAGATACACCCATGAACCCTTACGGAACAGGATGTCATCGACCATCTGTGGCAGCTTCTCTTCTATTTTATAGTCCGATTGGAAGTGGGCTTTTACCACCTCAATCAGTTTCTTTGAGAGCTCAATGTTTTTCGTTGGGTAGTTGGTTGTGTCGTAGGCCAACCCACTATTGCCAAAATCGTTGGGAGAGATCAGTACACTCTGCCAGATGTTGGAAGCCAGCTTAGCGTCCGGCAGTAACTCCATGACGTTGGTGTTGGAATCGATGTTGTTTGAGACGATACGTGACAGACGTTCCAGCTTGGCACGGCTGATACTCTGCTTAGACAGTTTGCGCCACGCATCACGCCCGCTACTGCGACCACCTCGACTTCCCTGGCCATCATCACGCACGAGCTGACTGATGATACGGGCAGCCGCTGGATCCTTTTTCATCATCTCGACTTTCGGGATTCTTGCGTGTTCCGTGCCGGGACGATTTAACAGTTGGTTACCCATTGCTACACTCCAAATCTGAATGGAAATTGATCATGAATTCGATTGACTATAACATTTATATCCAGGACACACTGAGCTTGGCCCGCACCATGGTGGTCAAGAGCGCGGCGTTCGCGGACGTGGTCAACCAGGCGGTGGCTGGGGCTAACTACAGTTACGATCCACTGGATCCCACCACCTGGAAGTATTACATGCACATCGCCGGGATTTACCACCCGACCGATAAACCCATGACCGTGAAATCGTCCGACACCGGTGAGGTCATTCCCTTTACCGTGGACGCATTGAAAGATCACCTGGCCACGAAACGTGACTACCGCCATGGCACGGAAGAGTACCAAACGTTGGTGGCGAAATACCCGAACCAGGTTGACCTGATCAAAGGGGTGTTGAACCCGGTGCCGATTCAGACCGCCATCGATGCCCCTGACCACACCATCCTGTATTACAACCCAGACCTGGTGTTGTGGAACGAGGAACCGTTGATCCCGAAACTGCAAAAGTGGATTATGGGTTACTGGTACGAGTGGGACCACAACAACTACAACCAGACCGATAACCTGATGGTACATTACTTGTTTGGGGTGATGATGGAGTTTATTCCGGGTGTGGTGTTGGGGATCCGTATTGAGCACATTGGTACCCGGTTTGCCCATGATTTCCATATCTGGTCAAAGCTGTCGTCCTACGGTGATCTGGAGAAATACAAACCGTACATGAGCCGGGCATTAACCATGTGGTGTTACCGCAACATCGTTTGGGTCCAGCACAACAACGGTAAACAGTATACCATGGATGTGTTAATTGAAAAAATACTCTCCGACCGGGTGATTCCGATTGGTGGGTACAACATCAATACTAATACTGCGACCTTACCAGACAGCGATACCGTGGATGTATTGTTCCAACGTCGCCAGCTGAACCTGCCGGCACAATACGGTGACCTGCGAGCCACCCGTACCACAGACACCATTTTGCGGGACGAGTTCACATTAGCGCGGGACAACGAAGACAACTATCTGGAGCACCTGGCCAACACCAATGAAGCGGTGCAAACCAGCCTGGCCACCAACATGCCGACCAAAATCCTGGAGTCGGAAATGGTGGACAAGACCAACAGCGGGCCGTACAGCCGGATGTCGGTGTTGGTGAACGAGTGGGCTTATCTCTCGACGAAAAAGCTCTATCGTGCGATAGTGAAAATTGACAATCCCAAGAACGGCATCAAGATGACGATGTCGGTGGCGGATGCTTTCCGACTGTTTATCTACGCGGTGTTCCAGACCGAACGGGTTGAATTGGCTCAGATGCCGGACTTTTGGTATTTCGATGTCCGCCGGTTGACCCAACCATCACGGGCCACGTTGCGGGCTGCGGGCAGTGTGAAATACATCCAGGACATTTACCTGGATGAAGCCCTGGCCAACCCGATCGTGTTCCCTTCTATTATTTCCACGGAAGCCTTTTACAACAAATGCGATGAAGTCTTCAGAGGGCTGTGGCAACACCGTCGCCTGTACAGCGCACATTCCCATTACGAAGCCCGTGCCCACCTCAAGAACATGACCCGCCGGTTCTATACCAGCGGTAGCTTGACCTTGACCAATGGCATGAGCTACGCGGAGTGGTTTGAAAAGCAAGGTTGGTCGTTGAGCGATATCACCCCGGAAGACTGGGCGGACTTTGCCTATAACCTGTTCAGTGAAGCCACCGGGTGGGTGACCGAAAACAACCTCACCATGCAACAGATCCAACGCAACATGATTGACATGATGATGGACCTGTCGAGTTACACGGTACAGACCATCGTGAAAATCAATGATGGGGACGTCACTGATATCGACGGTAACAAAATCTCAATTGGTGATGTGGACTATGTGCCGGCGTACCAGCGCAATATCTACGACCTGCCGATCAAGGTGTTGAATGCCGACACGGCGTTACGGCTGGAAGCCGATACCGGGGCAATCCCGCCGTCGATTGACGAGGTTAACCTGCATTCTGATTTCCAGGCCATCACTGTGGAACATATTCACCCGGTGTACAGTCGCCATGAACTCCACCGCACCACCGACATCGCTTTACGGGTGTGGGTTAAAGACCAGGACGAGGGAGCTGACCTGGGTGTACAGATTTATCCTGATGCTTCCGGGCGTTGGGTTACGCAGTTTGGTGAGGAACGTCAGTCGTTAACCACGGCCGAGATCAATGCCATTTTGCAATCCACCTATAGCTGATGGGTAATTTATGACACGTAAATCCCCACAGGTTTCGCCGTAATTCTAACCTAATAGAGAATGACCATGGCCAGAGAGTATCTGAAGAAGCGCACGACGCGCACCGTTTACGGCAATGCTGTGCAAACGGCCCTTGCCCTTAACAAACCCCACAAGGTGGTGGCTAACTCCACCTTGAACGAAAAACTGACCATTAAAGCGGTCGAGTCGGTTGCTAACTTTGACCGGCCTGAGATCAAGATGTTTGTGATCGGGATTGGGGGTCACTCGTTTACCCTGGGTAAGGGTAATGTGCCTCTGCCAACTGCGGTGGAACATGAAACCACGGACGCTGCCCTGTATCAGCAGATTCCGTTTGTGGTGCGTGCCGTGGGTGATGATTTGACAACGGCTGAACGTGCTCGCTTCCGTCTGCGCAAGCTGATCCAGGTCAGCAACGTAACCTACATTGCGTACTACGGTCGTTTGTTCGACAGCTCCAACACCGACATCGCCATGACCACTAACGTGCGGGACAACAACACCGGGAACATCTCCACCACCCCGTTTATCCCAACGTCGGCGAACCTCAATCCACAACCCCCGGTTACCAGCAACAACGGTGAGATCCCTGCCAGCGACACCTACCAACAGGTGAATGCGGAAGTGGACCTGACCATGTCTTCTGCTGACCTGGCTGAGCTGCGCGATGTGGCCCGTATCCTGTTCGGGGACGAAGCGTACGCCATGGTGTCGGAGTGGGGCGTGTGTTCGTGTTCGGATACCCAGGCAACGGGTGACGACGGTGCGGGTAACAAGTTCCAGTACACCGAGTCGTTGGCGGTGCAGATCAATGACCACATCACCTCCGGTGAACCGCGTACCGCTGAGAACGTGTCGATTGCGATGACCGTGAACATGGGTGCATCCGATCCACTGCTGGCTCAAGGTACGCGCACGGCGTCAGTGTAAGTTTAATGGGGGCGCTCCGCCCCCTTGTGAAGGCCGCCGATGATGGAAGACAACGAGCATTTACGATTAATCACTGTTGACCCAGGGACAGTTACACTCGGGTTCGGTGTGATCGACATTGACATGGTAACGCTGAAACCCAAAGTGATTGAAGCGTTCACCCTCGATGGGAGTGTAATGACGCGTGCATGGGTGGATACCGCCGCCGGTGAGGAAGCTGCCCGCCAACGCATCATGGGGTTGAATGCCCGCCTCCAGGAACTCTTCTTACATTACCGCCCGGATGTGGTATCGTGTGAGGACAACTTCCTGGCGCGCTCACCGCATGCATTTAAGATGTTAGCGGAAGCTGTTGCAGCGGTGCGGTATGCATTGATGGCCACTTTGCCCCACAGTCATTTGTACCTGATCCCCCCGACTGAAGCAAAGAAGACCGTTAATGCGTGTTTTAAAGGAACAGGGAAAGACGATGTCCGTCAGGGCCTCAAATCTTACAGTGATTTAGATTGGGGGGATATTTCTATTGATATGCTCGACGAGCACGCTGTGGACGCCATTGTGGTAGGCGTGTGTATGGTCGAGAAAATAAAAGCGGGGTATGAGTTACAATCATGGGGAACACACAACAACGGATAGAGCCAACCCCAACGCCTGCGGCCGAAACAGCCGCGGCAGTGGCGGATAAAGTACTGTCCAATATGCAGCGGGTGGCGGCCAACAGTGAGATCAATAACCCCCTGGGGATTAAGTTGCGCACACTGGGTGGGTTCATCGCTTTGATGACCTCCAACGTGATGTCTCTGTCATTGGGGTTAGCGATCATTTGGGATGTGGTGGGACACCGAAATCCGTGGCCAGATTTTTGGATCTGTGCGTTGATTTTTGTGGGGCCGGTCCTGAACGGATGGCAGTTCATGGGGGTGCGTGCCTTACTGAACACCATCATGAAAAACGGCACGGGCATTGTGGATCAGGTGGTGGGACGGTTTGGTTTCAGCCGTCAACCTACGGTCACGAATGCACCTAGCCAACAAACCCCTCCTCCACCCCCGGCTGGCGGTGGAATGAGTTAAGCATCAAAGGAGAGGGCGCGAGCCCTCTCCCTTTTAAGCGATTATTGCTTGTGACTGATTTTATCAAGTTCCGCTTGCTGTTCTAACGCAGTGGTCTTCAATGCACTGATCACACTCAGTAGCGATTGAATATACTGCTGGGCCTGAATAAGGTGCGAGGCATTGGAATCCGCTTCTTCTCCCACATCAATTAAGAACAGGCTGTCAGCAGTCGATAAGAATCCACTGTAGGCATGTTCCGGAGGGTTGTCGGCGTACACCGGTTTTGACCCGTCGGTGGCAGTACCTAACCGACCGTCCACCGTGACACTGGGTGGGATGGTGGTGAGCGCTGTGCGAGCGGGTGAGAAATGGGCAACAATCCGGTCAGTGAGATCTGTCCGGGGTGTTTTCATCATTTCAAAATCCGGCATCCTTACTGTGAGCTGAGACGGATTGATTCGCGAATTCAGTTGGAGTGTCGACGATGCCTCCGCCACCGCCAGTGCTTGCGCCCCGGTCGGCACCGGCCGAGAACTGCAACTCACCGTTAAGAATACGCTCACGATAACTGCGACTTTTAGTAGTAATTTCATTTTTGCGGTCCTGCTGCTGCTTGTCGATTAATTCAGCGACCCGCTGCTGTTCTTGTCCTATGTTACGGACCTTCTCATCGATGTTGCTGACTTGATTGCCCAGTGCTTTGAGTTGTGCAGACGACTGCTCGTTGAACTGCACCTGTGACTCCAACGTCGCGGATGTGCGAATTGTCATGACACAGATGTAGATCAAGATGATCCCTGCGATCCCATAGAAAATGTATTTGCTGTTATTTTTTAATAACAAGCCGATAATCTTCAGTAAGCCCATACAGTTACCTATAAAGTGGAGAATTTCACCAGTGTACCTTTACTCTGCCGCCATTGATCGGAGTTCAGGGCGAAGTCGAAAGCCGCGTCTGTTTCTTTCCAACCGGTGGTACGAACCAGGCTGGTGCGACTCTGCGCCACTCGGGTCAACAGCAAGTTTGCTTTCGTCGCGGGTTGGACGATGTATTCAGCAAACAAACCATTATCGAGCAGTAAAGGATGCGGGTGCTCATACGGCGACACAAACGTGTTCGGAATCCGGTAGGTTTCCGCCGGCTCTGTCTCCACCGTAATGTAAGGATTATCAAACACCACCCAGAACGACTGAGGGAGTTGAAGGTACGCTTTGTAAAACGCATCCGCAAGAAGGTTGGCGGTGGGGATCACATACGGGTACGCCGGGTCAATCCCTGTCGGGAGCGAGCGGGTATCGATGAATGCGCTGTCCTGGTAGTAACGGTTCACCCAATCAATGCGACTGGTCTGAAGCTTCACCACTTGTTCCCCTACCACTTCCAGATTCACATCCTGGTAATACAGGATACCACCCACGACCAGGCCTACCGACTTACCGCTGAGCGGTACTGGGGCTTTCAGGTACACCGCGTCCTTATACGGAACGTTGTCCGGTGCCGGGAGGATATGTGCATCTTCTACGTTATACGTCTGTAGCGACGACACCTTTTCAAAAATGATTCCACCTAAATTGAAATCATTGGCAATGCGTGCAGATTGACACCCGTTCAGCAGGTACAGTCCGTTACTGGCCGCCGACTGACGGTGTAGGTAGCCGTTGACGGTAAACAGCGCGTTCTTGGCAAGCTTCGGGTAATCCACATCTGCTTTGGTCAGCAACACATCGGGTGCATCACTGAAGAACACCTCACGGTCTGGACTCTTGTTGCTGTCAGCCGGGGTGCTGTTGAACTTTTGGTACCGCATGTCAACCCAGGTGGCGTACTTGCGCACCAGGTTCGGGAGCTGGGTAGTGGTGGGTAACGCACGCGCACCCAGTTGCGCTAACCAGTCCTTCAGCGTCAGCTTGACGGATTGCAGTTCATTGAACCAGTCCTGTAAACGAAAGACAAACTGCCCCTTGACAAAGCTGTTGGTCACGATGATGTCATTTGAAAAATAAGTTTGCAGTATCTGATTGACCGGCAGATTGGAAATGTCGTCGGTGACTTTTCCGGTGTTACTGCCGTACGGGATCGACACGCAAGCGACGTATGTGTACATGGCGTTTCCTCTCTTTATCCTATAGGATTCAATAACGAACCCCTTATCGATAAAGGCCATTATCATGAGTGATATCAGTTATCCATTTAACCCGTGGGGAGATCTTGAGGACGCTCATGTCTCCGGCGAGGTACAAACCCTGACCCCGGCGCAGGGGAAGAACTACGTGACGATCTATCCTCGCGCTGCCCCCTTCCATTCATTGAGCATGAAAATCAAGGTGAAAGGCCAGAACAGCTACCTGATTAAGGGGCAAGACTGGATCCCGAGTAACTTCTACAACGGTTTCACCCGTAATTTCAAAGTCGGTATTTTCGGCAGTGTCACGTTCCTGAACATCGATGCCCCGAAAGACGTGGAACTGGAATACGACACGGTGGGTGGTGAGTTTGTGTTGGACGATCAGGCGTACGCGACCCTGGTGGCTAACCTGCTGACCAATGACCGTTATATCGACTGGTCGCAGATCGTTGATGCCCCAACTGAGTACCCACCGGCTCCGCATGCACACCCGGCTGGCGACACCTACAACTACGGTGACTTCATCGAGGTGATGACCGGGATCTGGCAGGCGACGTCAGGCGGCACTGACGACTTGGTCAAAGCACTGCAAGACCATATCGATGCAGAGGGTACTGCTGCCCACCCTTATACCAAAGATGACGTGGGTCTGGGGAACGTCGACAACTTTGCGACGGCCACACCCGATGATCTGAAAGGGTCTGGTCAGCTGTTCATGACGCTGGACATGGTAAAGACCTTGATGCGTCAAGTTGCCAACGGCACTATCACCCTCTGAGTGAAGGGAGTTTAACTTACAATGAGCGAACCACAAGTCAAGCTCTTTAAGTTCGACGTGACTGGGGTGGATCCTCAGAACCTGGTGGACGGGGAACCGCACACCATCGCATCGGGCAAGAAAGACAAAATGATTGTGCCGTTCCACGGTCCGTTCTACGCCCGGAGTGTGAAGATCACCCAGGCCGATGGCACGCCGCTGAAAAAAGGCACAGATTTCCAGACCACGTATCTCTACCCGGAGTTGTCAGCCCGCACCGGCAAACCGGTCACGTCCTTTATTCGTATCCTGAACCTGGAACTCAGCGGTCAGCTGCGGATCACGTACCAGGTGGTGGGTGAAGGTACGATTACTGGCTCACAAGCGTTCCTGGATATGCTGACAGCGATTCAGAACGATGAGCGTCCGGTGAACTGGGACAACATCTTTAACAAACCGGCGACCTTCCCCCCGTCACCGCATCAGCATGACATTGCGTATGAAACCTACAACTGGGGTGGGTTGATCGATGTGTTCTCCACCTGGCAAGGGGCAATGACCCGGCGCTCCTTAGTGGACACCGGTGATCTGTATGCCCGTCTGCGAAATGTGGACGGCATCCTGCGTCAGAAAGTCGAGGATGTGCGCAGCTATATGCAGGCCCACTTCCAGAACTACAACAACCCGCACTTTGATACCAAGGAAACAGTTGGCTTGGGTCTGGTGGACAACTATGCCACGGCGACCAATGAGCAGGCGATCCAGGGTACTCGTACCGACCTGCTGTTAACCCCGGGTGCAGCAACGGCATTGATCAACAGTCGCGTGGGTGGCTCCGACAGTAACTTCGTGCACCAGGGGCATCTGCGTATTTCACAGTACGGTACGTTGAACTACTTGCCAGCGGGCGTCAACGGCTCGTATGAAGGCGCAGGTGGGGTTATCGGGTACGACTCAGCTCGTAACGCGTTGATTGAACCTGATGGCTCTCTGGTGGGTTTACGGGCGGGGAACAACGGGGTGGATCAGGGGTTGTATTACTTCCATCTCCCCAGTGCGAAGAAAATCTCTGAAGGTACGCCGATTCGCACGAACTACAAATACCAACCGCCAGCATTAAACGGGGATACCCCGATTCTGATGTCGAGCGGGGATACCTGGTCAGCCATGATGGTGCTGGGGAAATCCGGTAAGTATTATGCGATCTCCACCAACCGCACACTGGATCAAACCCGTCATGACATGGCGCAGATCACCAACATTGCGGATGTGGCATTGACACGGCGGTTCACCACCACCTATGTCAAAGTTATCGGAGCGACCTGGTTCCTGTTCAATATCAAAGACACCACATACAACACACCGTTCGACATTGAGATCTGGTCGGCACCGGTAGCGTCAATCAAAGCCAATGCTACGGTTACCCTGACCAAAGTCACCGGGATCAAAACCACGGATGTGTACAACACCCAGGTGACAGCGGACGCCATTCGCCTGGCGGGTCGTAAATCCTCAAACGCCGCCGGTGATAACCCGTTGGTGTTAGGGACTGGGGATGTGCTGTATGTAGATGGCCCGGTTACCCATCAAGAAATGACGATTGCCAGCAACCCGAATAACGCCAACCAAATTGTGTTACTGGTGACGTTTAACGTGCGCTGTGCATCAAAAGGCGGTGGGGGTGAAAACCTGCAATTCGCCGGGTATGCGATCGATTACGACTTCTCCACGAAGTTAGCCGCTATCGCCAATAACCCAGGGCGTATTGAGTTTAAAGCTGTCACCAACAAGCTTCCAACCATTGTTAATAAAGGTGGCATTTTCACCGGACAGGGGGTGGAGTTGTTTGGCGGGACTTATGGCCTGGCGGGGAACCCGTTTGCGTTCTATGCCGAAGACGGGTTTGTGGCCCTGATTCAGCAAGGGCAGCAAGTGGATGAGGGGGTGCAGTTCACTACCGGAACGGTAACCAATTTCACCACCTTGTACGCCAGCCTGCGCAATCCGTACGCCCGACTGTTCCGGGCAAACATCCCGGTGACCACCGATCCAAATGTCTTTGGTTCCAACATCGGCAACAACCTGAGCCGTCCAGTGTTCTTCAGCAAGTCGCTGATGTATTGTATCTCCAATAACAACCGGAACAACTATTCTGCTGTCCTGGTAGAACAGACCGGTGGGTACAAGGACTACACCTACAACGTGCTGAACGTCGGGAACATCCCGGGCTTCAAACCCACCAGTGGACGGCGCAATTCTGATTTCACTCAGGGTGTGCAGTTGATTGTGGAAAGCAATGCCGCAGGTACGGTTCGAGTGGACGGGTCGGTAATGCGCAACTACGTGTCGAACTACGGCGGGGAAACCAGCCAGTCAGCACCGGTTACCATTAACGCCGTATTGGGTGACGACGGCGTGTACCACCGTCAGGACAGCGGGTCGATTACCTGGGACAACACCGAACTCACCACTTTCGCACGCAATGCCTTGGCAAGCCTTGGCATGGCCACCATTGCGGATGTGCGGGTTACGGTGTTTGTGCCTCAGAACCCCGACCTGCCCTTGATCGCCTTTGTGATGTCGGTGTCAGCCATTGACAGTGCCACGGGTTTATTCACCCAGGGCACGGTGGTGTGTGAGATGAACTACACAGGTGCCCGCAACACCGGCAAGATCACCGGTTACAGTGTGGGTAAACTGTTGTGGTCGCTGAAAGACACTGATCAGCTGAATGAAGGCCGGTTTGGTAACGACAACAACTATGCACCGCCCATGGGGATCTGGAAGACCGCAGCCGGGGATTACCTGCTTGGCTTCTCACACCAGATCTATTATCGCCTGAGCGGCACCTCAATGAACTACCGCTTCCGTATGGCGGTACCTGCGGGGACCAAGTCGGTGGATGCGTCCACGGTGGTGCAAGAGCGTCAGTTTACCTATATCGGTGGTACCAACAAGGATGTGTTCCCGTTACCGGGGGTGGGTTTGTGCGCACTCAACTACGACGACAATAACGCGAGTTATTTCTCGAACCTGATTGCCGATGTCAAAGCTACCACCCTGGCCGAGTTTAAAACCTGGGCCACGAAGGAAACGGTGAACCTGGTATCCCAGCAAGTTGAACAGGGGATGATCGTGTACTTCACGGAAGAAACCCGTTGCTTCATGGCGGGGGCAGAATGGACCTTACCGGTGGGAAGCATCGACTTGCGCAATGTGGTCGCGGATCCCACCAACAAGACGTTCTACCTGTATGTCCAGCTGGATCAAACCGGTGTCTCTTATTTACTGTCACAAACCGAGATCCTGGAGTCGTTGTCGGTGATGCAGATTGGGGTCATCAAAACCAATGGCACCCAGATCAGTTCAATCGCGGTGGAGAAACCTACCCTGATTGACGGCTACCGTATCTCTGCCACCCGTCGTGGTTCAGCCATCCCAGTGTCAACTGGTTCGGTTAACGGCCCGGGTAATTTCGCGTGGCAATAACTGTGTAAATATAGGTGGGGGTAACACCCCACCTTTCTTTTGATTGGAGTAGAACTTCATGAGACTCGTTGATAACGACACCATCAGCCCGATTGAAGAAGACAACGGGTCCTGGGGCGATGTGTTAGCAACTGTGGTGGGATTGACTCAAGCGGATATCCTCCTGGCAGTTGATCGCGTTGACGGCGCTGACCGGGCACTCACCGCGTTATCCCAAAACATCACTACATTGGTTAACCAGATTAAACAGGAGTGGGATACCCACACGGCATCCACCTTCGGGACTGAACACCGCACCACCAAAGATGTCATTGGTCTGTGGCGTAAAGACGCGTTTGCTACCGCAACCGATGTCGAAGCCGCGTTAGGGCAAGCCAATGACAAGTTCATCACCGTGGCCCAGATGACCAGCCTGGTGAACGCAGCCATTGCCCGCACCAACCGCAACATCGTGAAACAGGGTATTTTACCGATTTCCTATATTGGGGATCTCGGTTATTTATTGCTCGGGGTCTACGGCTCCTATGAAGGTGCCAGTATGATCGAAACCTGGGACCGCATGAAACTCTCGATCGAACGCGGGGGTACTTTGATCCGTCTGCGTCCGGGGACCAACGGGGAATCCCTGGGGTTGTATTACGACTCGATTGCGGGCTTTGTCTCCAACCCGATGACAGCTGAGTTGATCAACACCAACCAGAAATACGTCTGCCCCCAGTTCCCGGCGGATTGGGAACCTACCCGGTTGTTCGCCAGCGACGGTGAAGTGATGGGTGGGGTGATGTGTCAGAAATCGGCATACCCCAACCTGGTGTCAAAGGCGTTTGTCTGCCTAACCTACGGCACCCTGGATGGTACCAAGCACGACATGGCAGAGATCCTCAACCCATTCTTCCTCGCCAATGACGGCACCACCCAGAAGAACTTCAGCGCCAGCAGTACCTACCTCAAATTGATTGGGGATCGGGTGTATATTTTCCAACGACAGGTTATTCGTGACAACATGCAGATGGTTAACGGGGCTGACACCATCGCCCCGTCACCGTTTGAGATCGCTATTGCGTACCTGAACGTCGCCGACATCAAAGCCAATGCCACGGTCACCCCGACGGTGTTAACCAACTGGACCAGTACCAGTTACGGCAAAACCCGGACAGGACGCAACCTGACCCTCAATGCGCGTTTAGTGGGGCGAACCGGCACGGACTCGTTGGTCTATTACGACGGAGCACAAACCATCACCGCCACCCTGCGTCCGTTCTGTGGGGGTGCCTGGTCAATTGGGGTGTTGAATGCAGCCGGTACTCAGTTGGGGTTCAATTTCCTCGATACCTTCAACATTGATGGATTGGGGAGCTCCTCGGTATTGGGCGGCACCTGGGCCATGATCGTGGACCTGAATGCCAAAACTGCCACGGAAACATACGCACACACCCCGTACCCGGCAACCGATAAAGACCCGAGTGTCGGTACGATCAATGTGGGTAATAGCAATGGCGGGAAAATCACCACCAACACCCTGACCGGCGACAACCTTTCTGGTGACGTGCACAACTCCAACCTGATTGCCCCGTCCGGGCATTCGATCGTGTCTAAGCGTACCCAGGCCGCCAACTTTGGGATGCAGTTTTTGGTGTACACCATCAAAGGTATGCCGGACGTTGAAACCTATAAAGCCCGCCCCTGGCTGTACGACAAAACCACTATTCGCGCACAATCAGACGCCACTGCCTACGGTACCCCCGCCCGTGGTAACATCCGCAGTCCGATCCTGTTCCCGAACAATGTGATGTCGTTTTTCACCATGCCACTCAGTGGGGTTGGTGCATCGGTGATGAGTTACACCCCGATCGACAATGACTTCACTCACACGTATAAATTGTTGGGTGTGGGTAATGTCCCGGGGTTTGAACCCAAGGCCAATCGGCAGAACAGTGCGGTGGATGCACCGTGGCGAGAGGTGATGACCGAGATCAACGGGAGTGCGGTGATCGCCCATTGCCAGTGCTTGTCAACCCAAAACCCAACAGGCCCCACCGACATTGGGCCGAACATGGTAACCTCGGGGTCGATGAGTGTGGCGCTGGCCGAGTTGAACACCCAGGCCCAGCGGTTGATTGCTGCGTCGGGACGCACGGTGTTGAAATACGCGGCGATGCTGTTTGTGCCACGGGACACCGGGATTCCATTGATCCTGAAACTGATTGGGTACGAGAAGGCCGATGCCAGAGGGGTGCAAAACACCTTTATTGCTGCGGCAACCTGTACTTACGGCGGGAGTCGCACTGCCGCCACTATCACCAACTGGCAGGCCCGTACGGATGACCTGGTGGTGGACTCAGTTGATTATGCGTGTACTGACCTGATCTGGCGTAATCGCCACATGGGGTTCATCTCTTACAAGATCGATGGAGGGTACCTGTTGTGTGTGACCGGGTTCCATTGTTCGGTGAACATTGGCCCCTCGAACTCCGCCTGGCCGAGTTTCTTTAAGTACACCACCGCCACGGGTAAGATTTCGGACAGCCCACACAAAACCTGGAACATGTCACCGTACGACGACCTGTTAGCACGCACCCCCTTTGCGCTGCCTAACCGGGGTTTCTACATCACGGACGACAACGACACGGCCGGTATTCGGGACACCAATTTCCCGATGTTGTCACCCACTTTACCTGACACCATCCTGGCACGTCCAGTGGGGACCGGGACCGACATTAACACTCTGGCTGCCTGGGACACCAATCTGGGTTCTCCGGTCGTGTTGCTGTCACAAACGGTGGAGCAAGGGTTTGTGGTCTATTTCACCCAACGGACCAACCTGTTTATGGCCGGTAATGAATACATTATCGAACAGACCCAGATTGACCTGCGGAGTGTCACGGCAGACCCGACCAACAAGACGTTCTATGTCTGCGTCAAGTTGACGGACCTCGGGCCGAAGTACACCATCACCCTGGAGGAGCAAGCGGATTCTATCTGGAACATGCAGATCGGGATCATCAAAACCAATGCCACGCAGATTGCCACGATTCAAACCGAGAAACCGGTATTGATTGGCGGGTTCTACCGTTTGTCACCTACACAACGTGGGTCGGCTGTGCCTGTTTCTACAGGCTCGGTTAACACCAGCGGGAACATGCTTTGGACCCAGCTGGATTAACTCGCTTAAAGCGGAGAGGGCTCGCGCCCTCTCCCTTTTCATGCGTTTATACGGGGACGTCTGATTTGTCCCCACCACTTTTCACACCGGGATGGACGTGCGTGCCAAACTCAATTCCGCCGATCAACGCCCCACCTTGGAAAACAGCGTGTCCGGTGGAGTCAATGTCTCCCTTATGACGGATGTCACCTGTGATGTCAAACCCACCCGTGGATGTCCAGTTCGAGGACTTGGCTTTGTAGACCACGTTCTCGGCTTCAATCGTCAGGTTCTTGGTGGCGATCTTGATGGCCTTCAGCGCCTGGATCAACATGTTCTCGGTGCAACCCAGCATGATGTTCTTTTTGTCGATACGGATATACGACTTATCCCCGTTGACCATCTGCATGATGCGTTGCATGAAGTCAATGGCAAACGAGTTGTTCGCATCGTCACCAATCGCAAAGGTTCCCGCCCCAAAGTCCACTTTAGCCGTGAAGCGGATTTTCTCCCCGTTGGCTTTGGAGTTGGTGAACATCAGGTGTTTCTTGTGCGAGGACCATTCCATGAAGTACATCGAGTTGATGTCCGGGGTCACGTTCTCACCGGTTTCGGGTGACCCACTCAATCCGATGATCACCGTTTCCAACCGACGCAGTCCGTCGTCCAGGCCGGTGGTGGTCCAGTAGTATTTGTCCTGATCCCCCCAGCGGTACACCAGTACGCGTTCCCCTACCACCACGTTAGGTGGGGTGATGCGGTTGCTTCCCCCGACACCCGGGAACCAGGTGCACACGATGCTGTTGTTCTGCATGGTCTGGCTTTGGCGCCCTGACCCGTTCGCGTCCTTCCCGGTGTACTGGACAACTTTTGGGTCCGCTTTGATTTCACCTGAAGCCATCCCCGAGTACTCGCCCAGGAACACCGTGGCCTCTTTGGAGTTGTTCTGTTTAACCGCGGAAATGGTGCCCGTGGCAAAGGGCTGAAAAACACAGGCAACGTTGTTCATATTTTTATACTCAGGGTTGGATAGTATATGTGCACGACTAACAATGGAAAGCCAGAATGCAATTACTAAGCATTGAATTAAAAGGGTATCTCCCGCTGAAATCCAAAGGGGTAGATTTCGTTAAGCTGGAGTTCACTGAGTTGGTGCAAATCTTCTTAGGGCGCAACGGTGATGGAAAATCCTCGTTACTGCGTGAATGCAGCATGTTACCCCCGGAAAACGGGTCATACGCGAAAGCTGGCTATAAAATAGCACGCGCCCGTCATAACGATGCGCTGTATGAAACCGCTTGCTATCCCGGTTCACCGATGCGGTGTAGCTTTGTTAAAGACGGGGTTGAACTCAACGAGGGTCGCACCCAGGCTGCCCAGAAAGAACTGGTGAAAGACCATTTCGGCATGACCAGTGAAATCCATGACTTTTTATTGGGTGTGGTGAACGGCACGTCCTTTACCAGCATGGCGCCGGGGAAACGCAAAGAGTGGATCATGCGCTGGTACCCTAACGACATGACCTACGTCACCGACTTCTATGACCGGGCCCGTAAAGAGTTGCGTGACACCAGTGGTGCGGTCAAGAACATCAACAAACGTCTGGCCGATGAACTCGGGAAGCGCAAGCAGTTGGGTGACCTCAACGAAGACCAGTTACGGGAGTCCCTGAGTAAGATCGAGGGGCAACGCAATGACGTGATCATGTTACTCGGTCAAACCAAAGGGATTGATAATCCCCACAGTGATTTGCAACAAGCCCAAGCCCAATTAGCGGCAGTGGTCAAACGTATGTTGGGGAACCCGGTGTTTGATTGGCCGGTGGTACGCCCGATTACCGTGATTGACAAAGATATCCAGGCCTGTGATGAAGCCATCAACGGGTTCGAACACCTGCGTCGCAGTTACAGCACCGAACTGGAAACGCTGGGCCAGAAACTGGCGGAGCAGAACCTCAGTGATGAATCGATTGATGACTTGCGAGCATTACACAAGTCACTGGTGGAGAAACACACCGCGTGTTCTTTGCGGATGGCGGAACTGGACAAAGCCTTAACCAGCAGCCCGATTCCCAAACTGGCTGAAATCCTGATGCAGCAGTCGGACAGTGCACATCGCACCTTTATGTCGGTCGCCGACGAGCTAATCAAAGCATTGCGGGATATGCCGGAAGTCGAGTCGGGCAGTGTGACGTTGCGGGGGTATTACGACCAACTGCAACACGCCACCAAGTTAGATGATCAGTACGCCGATGCAGAACGTCAACTGAAAAGACTGACTCACCGGTATGAACACCTGAAAGCTGCGGACAAGAACGAGTGCCCGAAATGCATGTTCCGTTGGATACCCGGCGTGAGCGGTAACGACATCAAAGCCCTGGAGCGTCAGATCGCTGAAGCGCAAACGGTGCTGGATAACGTCGATACCGAACGCAAAACCACCGCCGAGTTCCTGTCCCTTTACGAGAACTGGTATTACCCGGCCATGGCGTTTGTGCGCATCACCAAACACTACAGTGAGTTAGCCCCGGTGTTCGAATACCTGATGGGGGATTACGAACTGCGGTATAAAGGCGGGCGTGAGTTGTGCATTGTGATTCCGTCGTTGGTCAGTTACCTGTACGAGCATCAGCAACACGGTGCCTTTGGCAATGACATCAAAGCCCTGGAACAAAAGATTCAGTTAATTGAGAAAGGTGGGATGCGGTATGAGTTAGACCGGTATGACCAACTGGACAAATTGATTGGGGGATTGATTCAGGACAAGCGCACCCAGATCAGTCTGCGCGACACCCTGGTGAGCGAACGGGATGCCATTGAAGAGTTTCTGGCGGAATCCGCTAAACTGACGGTGCTGCAAGAGCGTATCAATAACCAGTTCACCCAACTGTGTCATTGGAACCTCGGGCAGTTTGCGACTACCCAGCTGATGAACCTCAATGAAGAGAAACGGGTCACCAACAACTTGCTGATGGAATCCAGCGGGGTGGAACATGTGCTGCGCAACCTCAAGAGCAACCTGGCCTCCTTAAACGAACGTCAGGACGGTTTGTCTGCACTGACCCGCTCACTCAGTCCCACTGATGGGTTTGTGGCAGAGATGCTGGGTGGCTTTGTTGAGCAGGTGGTCAACAACGTCAATGCCATCATCCAGGGGGTGTGGTCGACCCCATTGATCGTGAAACCGTGTGCCAAAGATGACGGGGGATTGAACTTTGTGTTCCCCGCGATCGCCAACAGCACCGGGGGTGTGGTCAAGGACATTGGGATGTGTTCGGCCGGTGAGCAGGAAATCATTAACCAGGCATTTCGGTTGGTGGGGATGAAATACATGGGGATGAGCAAGTTCCCAACGTACATGGATGAAGTCGGGGCTAACTTCGATGAGGTCCACCGCCCACGCTTCATTAACTTTGTGCGTCGGTTAGTGGAAAAAGGGGAGCACGGTCAGTTCTTCATGATCTCCCACTACATCACCCAACACGGGGCGTTCCCCCACGCTGAAATCTGTGCCTTGTCCACCGAAGGGTTGAGCATTCCAGAAGGGTACAACAAGCACGTGACCATCAAGTAGTCAAATTAAGACAGACCTACATTATCGATGTGCAGGTAGTTAGGTCTGTTTTCTTTTCTCTTCTTCTATTAGGGTGTGAAATGAACCTTGAATTTTTAACCGGGACGTTAGAGGGTGTGCAAAAGCTGGCGACACAACAAGTGGTGAACCTGTCAGTGGACTCTATCCGTTCTTTCACGCACGCCTTTCCAGTGATTGCTAAAACCTTTGATTATGTCTGTGTGCCTCGGACTTCCCATGAAGAGGTGTACATGCCGGACCTCAGTGAGTTCCTGTCATCTTATCCTACTCTGACCATCCCACGGGCTTTTTCGCAACTGGAGGGTTACCCCAGCATGTCAAGTGAATACGCTAACAACCTGGCGATCATTGTCTATGCAGAAAGCGAGGGGTCGGAGCGGGTGTTTGACATGAAGCTGCTGCGCACGTATATGCAGAAGTACAATATACTGCAAGCGAAACTGCGGGCCTCTGCATACACCAATAACCTGTTGGCTGCGGCAACCTGGCAGGCCTGTTTTACGGATGCGTTTAACGCAGCGGACTTTGACCTTTCGTTAAATCCGACACGTTTGCTCTATGTTGTGGAACAAACTTTGGTCCGTAATAAGTCCGGGATGCGGGACCTGACCGCCCACGCCGTCGTCGTGATGTGTGCCGGCAGTCTGAACCAGCGATTCTCCCAGCGGGAATATGACACGATGGTCGTGCTTGTCGCCGAGGCGCTCAGTTTGTCCCCCACGGCCTCGTTTGCCAAACTCAACAGGATTGATTGATGATGCCACGGACCCTCCGAGTTTTGCTGGATTGCTCGGAGATGGGCGGTTTGATTGATGATATCATCAGTGAGATCGCCATTCTGAGTTTACCCTCCACCATGCTGTATCACCATGCTATAGACGCAATCCACCACGAAGACTGGCGCGATAACGTTACACTCGATGGCAATCTATCTATTTATACCCCCACAGGAGAACTTTTAATCAACGCCATTGAATATATCGCTAACTGCATCCACACGCGACTCAACCGGGTTATTCCGGTCGCTGCGGTAGATAACATAAAACTACTCAGTGTATACAGTGACACCCTATATTTGCAATTGACGCTCCCTGGAGAGACTTATCATGCACACGCAATCCATTATTAACTTCCTTCTACTGCTTGTCTTATCGGTTACCATGGTCGCAGGGGTGCAAGCCGAACCCCTACACCAGAAAGGCTGGGATAAAAACAAAACGGTATTGGTCCGGGCTTCCCGTGACTCAGGTGTCCCCTTGGGACGACTTACCACTTTTGCCTCGGTTGAATCGGGGATTGGTGAGAACAACTTGAATCGCCACAGTAAAGCCTCTGGCATGATGCAATTCACCCGCAGCACCTGGAAAACCCAGGTGAAACAACATGCCCGTAAATATGGATTGAGTCGGAATGTCTCACGCGGTAACGCCTATGCCAGTGCGGTGATTGGCGCGGAGTACATCAAGTTCAACGAACAATTTCTTGCAGACCGCCTGCATCGACCTATTAGTGACGCTGACATCTACATCGCTTATCTGCTCGGACCAGATAAAGCAGCGAAGGTGTTGAAAGCGAACCCGAGTCACCGGGTCACGCGATATGTCAATGTAAGCCGAGGGAACTATAGTCTCTTCTACCATAAGAACCGCCCCATGACCATTGCCGAGTTCCGCCGCGGAATCGCAGCTAAACTAGCAAGACACGAGTCGTCTTACAAGAACGTGGTATTGGCCATGAAGCAGCGTCACGCTCCGCGTGACATGATGAAAGATGAAGCTGGGTTTGACCGCCTGGTTGCTAACCTATAACTACCTGAACGGGGGTTGCATCAGCAGCCCTCCTTTTTAATGCGTTAAGGATAATTATGAACTTGACACCTCATGAAATCGTCGCGGATTTAGACCAGTATGTGATTGGTCAGCAGGCTGCGAAACGGGCTATTGCGATTTCGTATCGCGAACGGAGCTTGCGGTTATCACTCGGCGAAGACCGGCATTTAATCACCCCCAACAACATCTTGATGGTCGGTCCATCCGGGGTGGGGAAAACCGAGTTGGCTCGCCGTCTGGCGGAGATGACCAATGCGCCTTTTGTGAAAGTCGAGATCACCAACTACACCGCTGCCGGTTACGTGGGTAAGTCACTCGACACGATCTTTGACGAGCTGATCGAACACGCGCAGTACCTGATTGAGAAGGGAGCGAAGGTCACCACACCGGTAGAAATACCCAAGCTTGTGATCAAACCCAAAAGTGATTTCTATACCTACTTGGCCCGGGTCGGTAAACTGTTAAGTGCACGTGAGTTATTGGATGGGGTTCTGCCGGGGGATAAAGATTACGTCGACCGGGTAGAAGCGGTGTTACGCACCCTGGGTACCGACGTCACCAGCAAAAACGGCTTTCCAGGTGGACCCCTGAACTACCATGAGGTTTATTTCGTGGCAGACACCGGCGTCTATGTGCGTCCAGCGATCAAAGAACAGCTTCGCAAGACGAAACGTCCAGGTGGCAATATCTTTGAGGTCGATATGGAAAACATCCTGGATCAGGTACTTGGTGAAAATCGTGCTGGGCGTAAGTCACCGGGGAAACAAGACTTCCTTATTACCGACCGGGTTGATCTTCTGCATTACACGGAATGGTTATTGGACTGTGCGATCGCCAATAATAATCAAACCCTGCCTGAACCCGTGATGCAAGCCTTACCCAAGCGGATGCGGGAGTTGTACAACAACTGGCTGGAACGCAACCCCCGTAAACGCAAACGCACGTACTTCCAGGAACACAGCAACTTCAATTTTGCCAAGTATAACGCCATCAGTAAAGAACACTTGTTGGATCTGCTGGCCGTGTTAATGCCGTTGGTTACCACTGACGTCGTACGCGATTATAATGAGTATGTCAGCGCACTGAAAACCTCTCCAAAGAAAACATCAGGTGAGGACAAGGAAGACGACTTAGCCATCAAGTTGGTGGAAGAACGGGGTGTGGTCTTCATCGATGAGATCGACAAGATCTTCTTTGCGGACAACGGCGGTAACATGAACATCGGGACCACCGGGATACAGCGTGAACTCATGCCGTTCCTCGATGGTTGCGTGATCAAAACTAAGTACGGTGAATTGGATACCAGCAACATCCTGTTTATTGCCTCGGGTGCGTTCATGATGACCTCCACCAAGGACATCCCGGCGGAGATCATGGGGCGGTTACCGATTCATATCCAATTGACACCGTTGAACAAGGATGACCTCAAAGCGGTGTTGGATAAACCCAAACGTTCACTGCTAAAACGTTATGAAATCATTTTTACAGCAGAGGGTGTGAAGAACTTCCAGATGACGGAAGAAGCCAAAGCCGCCATTGCTGCGGTCGCCCACTTCATGAACCAAACCCAGGAAGACACCGGGGCACGCCGGTTAAAAGAAGTGTTGTATCTGGTGTTGGGGGACGTGTTGTATGACGCACACACCCTGAAGGGGAAAGAGTTAATCATCGACAACCGGTATGTCTTTGATCGGCTGAAGACCAGCAACCTGGTGTTGCCTGAAAGTACAATTGAGTAACATACAAACGAGGGCCGCGGTAGCAGCCCTCCTTTTTAACGAACATAAAACAGGATGGACAATATATGGGACTACTTCTCAAACCAGGATAGCCTCTTATTAACACCCCATAGTTTACCAGGAGTATAGGCATGGCAGATTTAAATGTAGCAGACCAATTGAAGCAGTTGCAAAAGATGGCGGACAGCAACGGCAAGATCTTCTGCATGGATGGCGATACCCCTGTCACGGTACCCCTTTCCGCGTTACTTGCCCAGATTGCCGTACTGGCCAAGCAGAACGGCGGCTTGTCTGCGGACGTGTTGGGACAGGTCGACTCACTCAACATGCTGGGTCAGGTGCAGTCGTTTGATGACCTGCGTAAGTTGAAACCCACGGTCGATGGTATGCGGGTATCATTGCGCGGCTGGAACGCTGGGATTCGTTCTGGCGGTGGTGAGTTCATTGGTCGACTCAATGCCAAAGCTGCGGATGATGGCGGTACGGTTGCCTCGTCGGGACAGAACTGGTATTGGACCCGTGTCATCGAAGACCCAAGCAAAATTGACGTGACTCACTTTGGTGCGATCTCGGATGGGAAAACCGATACACTCCCAGCTGTCACAGCGATGTTCAAATGGTCACAGGCGAACTACCCGCAGATTTCTGTTCGTTACCCAGCGGGTAATTTCTTCTTGTCACAGTTTAAGATTGATAAGCAAGTGAACTATTTCCGGGTGGCGGGTCAGCAAGCCAACTTCGGTTATTTCTCCACCACGAACTTGGTGTCCAACACCGACGAAAACTTTGTGTTTGATATTGTGGCACGTCGTACCGAACTGTCGGGGATCAACTTCAACGGCGGTAACAAAACCGTTGCCAACACCAAAGGGTTCTTTAACAACCGTGCGGTCGAAGGCCAGTACATCCGTATCCACTGTATGTTGTGGTCGTATGTCGGCGGGACATGTGTGCAAATGGTTGACTGTCTGGATACCCACATCGATCAGTGGTATGCCTCACAGTGTACCGGCGATGTTATTGCTGCGACTTGGTCTAACACACCAAAAGGTAACTGGGACCACGTTACGGCCATTGAACTCAGTAACTTCAATGCGCAGTACTGTACGAAGGGTAAAGTGCTTAACCTTCCGCGTGCCACCCAGAGCTTCATCAAGAACGGCTGGATTGAACATTGTGACAACCCCGGTGACATCAGCAACGGTCAGTGGACCATCGGTGGGTTTAGTCTGGAAGATTGTAAAACGCCACTTAATGCGGCGTATTCTCGCCTTATTGAAACACAACGTAACTTGCAGTCAGGTTCTTCAATCAGTTACGCAGATGACCCCAACATCAAACGTTGGCTGTCCCTGTGGGAACGTGGGCGTGTCGATATCCAGAACCACGGCGTTTATGTCGATGGCACCCTGGACGTAATGGCATATGCCTCCCGTTGTAAGTTCAATAACAACTCGGCGGCCCCTCAGTGGTTCTGCCTGGGCACTTTCTTTTCTCCCGACACTGGCGATTCCATCGATATCAACATGGTCGGTTGCGGTAACAACCTCACGGTTGGTGACAAGCTTGATAAATTGGATGACGTGCGTCAGGGCGGAGGGAACACCTTGATCCGTGTGCACCTGACCAAATCAGGTGCCAACCTCAGTCACACCCCATGCGGTTCATCACCCCTGCTGGCGGTGAAGTATGTCCGGAACGGCAACAACTCCGTGAAGGTCTACATTCAGTTGAAGCCGTACACGTACAACATTATCCCGCTGGTCACCATGAACGGCAAGACGCACTTTGAAGCGGGCGTTTCTTTATATTGGTTGCCAGACCTGTCGGCGATTGCTGATGTGGACATGGCGAAGCTTACTGACGTGGCCGATTCTAAAGAGAACTGGTCAATGGGTCAGAAAGCCGGGGTTGGTGCAAGTGACGATGGTTACCTGTTGCTGAAATCCAAACTGGCGGATGGTAACCTGCAAGTCAGAATCGAAGGTAATCTTTACAACATTGCGGTAACAAAAGTTCCTACTGTCGTTAAATCTTAATTCCTTTTACAGATCACCAGGGGGCCTTCGGGTCCCCTTTTTTACTGCGTTTATGAAATAAACAGGAGTACACCCATGGCAGAATTACTGTGTGTAAGCACGGACGTCGCAGACAGCCTGCGTCAGGTACAGACAAAACTGAAAGCACTGATGTCAGAGGAAGCCGTGTTGATCTCCATTGAGACACTGGCCGGGGCGGAGGGTGCCCAGATCACTCCGTTCTTCTTGACACGGTTGGCGGAACTTATAAAGAACGAAAAAGTGCATCTGGTGTTGGTGCGGGGTAGTGCGGATATGGTGGAACTGCTGGATGCGGCAGGCTACCCGATTACCATGTTGACCATCGAACCAGATTCCGGGGAGTACCTGGTTTCGTTTGACCCACAGATGTACGTACCCGCAGTGACCCCACCGGTTGCGCTCGGTACCCTCCATTAATCTGCAATAAAAAGGACCGGATTATGCCGACTCACACTCCAGCAAGTGTTGCTAAGATCTTGCACGAAGAGTACATGAAACCCTATAACCTGACCGGTGCGAAACTGGCCGCGCTGTTACGGGTTGATGTGGCGGACATCGAAGAGGTGTTAAAAGATGAAGTCCTGATTGACGGTGACCTGGCATTGCGCTTGTCACGGGTGTTTACCACCTCCCCGCAATTCTGGTTGAACCTGCAAGCTGAACGGCAGTTGTTTGAGGCCAGTATTGATCTCAACACCCGTTTGTCCCTCCAACTGATTACCCCGATTGAAAAAGAGGTTGATTCTCATGACTGAACGTAACTACCGCAACTATTCCGAAGAACACTATGCGGCTGCGGCGGCATTTGCAGGCACCGACGGTAAATGCTCAATGAGTGCTGCGTTATACCACACCCAGTCCACACTGCCTGACTCGACTTATATCCCGGACGAGGTTGAACTGCTTTACCCGTCGCGTATTCAACCGCTGAATCACGCAAAACCTCGCCCTGCACATTTCCATGGCTGCTATTATTCACCCCGCAAAGCCAGGTCGCAACGACGTAATCCCACGCTTATTCGTAAAAGCGATATTGTTCCACCTGCATTACTCTGGGACCTATCAGGTGGGCAATACCCACGCGGCAAAGCCTTTCGCAAACTGATTGAACGTGAGACGAAAGCTTACACCGCCCGCAAACTGGAAGTAAAAGATGACGAACGTCCGATGGGCTGGAGCAAAATCACTGATGTTCCATGGCATGCCAACATGCCACACATCACCAAGACAGTAGCATTACCAGTAACCAGACCAGCCGAAGACACACAGGGTGCCACTTCTCTGTATAAAGGTAAAACCGATGGACACAACTAACCTGCCAACCCCACGCTGGTTTACCGGCGTGGGTGCCACCGACATCACCGAAGATGAACAACGTCTGTGCAGCAAGATCGCCTACGTGCTGTGTTCCTTTGGTGGTTATGCCTTGCGCAGTGGTAAAGCACCGGGTGCTGACCAGGCGTTCCAGCGCGGTATGGAACGCGCAGAGTCCGTGCCGGGTTATGTGCCGGCGGACCATGAGATCTACCTGCCGTGGGAACAGTTTGAGAGTCACGCCAAAGTCAGTAACAAGTATGACATCTGGGAACTCGAAGAATTGAAGGAAACCATGCGGATTGCCTCAGAAACCCACCCGGCCTACCAGAACCTCAAACCGGGGCAGCTGGCGTTTCATCATCGCAACATTCACCAGACCCTGGGGCGTCGGTTAGACCAACCGTCTGACTTCGTGTTGTACTGCGCCAAAGATGGGAAGGATGGGCTACCGGAAGGCGGGACCCGTACTGCGGTGAAAGTGGCGGTGGACCGCGGTATCCCGGTGTTTAACATGCGGGGTAAACGTTACGAAGAAGTCATTCACTGGGTCAAAGGGGTGATTGATAAGAAGTACAACCTGAATCAGGACGATGGCGGGGTGGTGGTATGAACATCTATTTAGTCAGGCGGACGGACAGTTTCGGGGTTAACAGCTTTGTCGAGTTTGTGGTCATTGCGCCTGATGCCGACACCGCGCGCAACACCTGCCCGATTGCCTACAAAGACGGTGATTATAATGTGGGTGATCTGGAGGCGGGTCAGGAACTGAATGGTCGGGTCAATGCGTTGGCCTGGTTGGACGACCCTCATGATCAGTGGGTGGGCATTGGGGACATTGACAGCAACCTTACTGTTGAACTGTTGGGTGCCGCCACCAAAGAAAAAGCTTACTGGCACATCGCCAGTTTTAACTACATCGAGCCCTAACAAGGGCTCTATCAGGATTAAATTCTAATGTCAAAGATTATTGCGATTACCAAAGCACAAACCGCCACGGCTGCGATTCAGCATTTTGGCCATAACAACGTCAAGGAAGTGGATCTCTCTAACTTCCCGCAGTGCAAGCTTCCATCCATTGCAGTTAAGTACATCCAGCGCCAGGTCAAAGAAGGTATCTCGTACATCGTGGTGCCTCAGGATGTGGCGTTACTGGCGGCGTTGGACGAAGCGGAAGTCGAATACACCAAGACCACCGAAAACGACTCCTTGTTAAAGTTAATCCATCGCATTGAAGTACCGGAGATCGATCTCGCAGGTGCAATCCCTTCCCCCGCTATTTACCCTGAACTCACTGGCGGCATGGTGGTGTATGTGGACGACATTCGTGATCCACGGCGTTTTCTGAAACCCGAGCAATGCAAAGATGTGTGGTGGGCGAAACACTGGTTCGCTGCCAAGAACTTCTTGTTCGAACATGAAGCGGAAATCGAAGTCCTGCACCTCGATCATTACCTGGGTAATGAAGAAGGCCTGTTGGTCGAACACATCGTGGACGGGGAGCTGGTTGACACCAGTACACATATCGAGAACACCCGTGGGCACACGCGTGACCGCCGCCACACCGGTGCCGACTTGTTCCACATGGTCGTCTCGTACCGTCAACGGGGACGGATGTTCGCTAACCTGAAGTGTATCTACCTACACTCCAACGCTCGTGAGATCACGGCTAAACTCATGAACGAATACCAGGATGAACTGGGGAAACTGGGGATCGCGTTAATCCAAAACCCGCAGGAGTGGTGATATGGACCAACTACCAGAGTATCAAACTGACCACGTCATTAATCACATCTTTATTAATGATGATTTTGTATTGATTGCAGAACGGGCGTACACTCCAGGTCCTGATACACAGCCTGGAGATATGACCAAAATGTTGGATGCCATCTCTTTGCAACCGGCATGGATTTTCGATTGGGGTGTTAACCCGGCTGTGGCGTTTCTCCCCTTTGAGAAAGTCCTTGAAAAAGATAACGACCGGAAAATAGTCCTTTCTGCGGGGGTTTACGTCTACCGCGATGGTGGCATTGTTCAATTAGACAAAGATGCGTTGTCTGTCACTGTAGGTTCTGTTCCGAAAGGAAACACCTACCATAACTTGTCGGCCGAACATTACAGTCACCCCGATACAATGATGTCGCTGGAAGCTTGCTTTGCGTCATTCAAAGGCCCAACCCAACGTGTGCAACAACTTGGTTTCCTGGCGGGTAGTTTTAACGAATTTGCTTTCTTCAAACACGGGCTTTGGTTTCAGCGCTTGATGATCATCGACCGGGTGAGTAATCTCCATGATGAACTCACCCCGAAAGGTTTTGTTAAATATAACAGGGGGTAATTCTCTTGGCCTACAGTACCTCTGCGGTGCTGGAATGTCGTGAAACAGCCGAGTACGTCTCAAACGAATTGTTTCGTCTCGGCTACCGCGGCTTTACCGAAGCACTGATCTTTGAAATGGCCGTCTACATGTTGGGTGGCCTGAGCCTCTACCATGTTATCCCCGAACACCTCCACGATCTACACAACCTCGAAGATTATGAACGTCTCGCCAATGACACCGCCGAAGAGATTGTCTGCTCGTTTCGGCGGATGTACACCAAAGGGTTTATGACCGACCTCCATCTAAAATCGTACACACATCCGGGAATCTTACATGTCACATTTAATGTGAATGGTTGCTAGTCTCCCCACTCGTATGAGTGTGGCATAATTTTAACTAACAGAAGGAGTCATTGTGGTCAGTACCTTGCTCTCTAAATACGTCGGTTTGGTTGCCTGGTCAATCAACGGGTTTGCGTTGGACTTACATTTTGATACGGACATTGAAACCACGTCACCCGAACGACAACTACAGTTACACATCACCGCGATTGATGAAGAGCAAACGCAGATTAAGGTGGCAGGTCGGACACGGGATGTGCCTTTGGATCTTGGGGTGTACCGTCGGAATCCGCAAGGTCAGTGGGAGGTACAACCGGAATCAGCCTGCTTGATGGAGGAACGGGCAACCGGCTTAATTGCCGCCCGGATTGATAACTGGTTGGAGTGAGTAATGAAAGATGTGATCGATATCGACCACGTCTCCTGCTTCTGTGCAGCGCGTGCTGCACAGATGTTTCTCCCTGAGCAAGAGACATTAGCCATTTATATTCACCTTGGCTACAAAGATGAAGGGTTGTTACGTCGTCGGGGATACACCCTGTACGCGGTAGGCCCGGTGTGCTGTATTCCGCTCGGCAGCTATGAGCGCAGTGAACTCGGCTGGAAATGTGTGAAGCGCCCAGCTGATCTCACTGATCCCATGGAACAGGTGATCAAAGCGAACCTCGATCATTGGCACCAGGTCGCAGACCGTGGTTATCACATGAGCGGGGTGGTGTGATGGATCGCATACAGGCGTTGTTACGCAGTGTGGATAAAGGGGTGGATCCCAAACAGGTCCCGGTGATCGATAAAGGAGACACCTGGTTTACCCGTTGGGATTACGAACGTCTGCTGGGTAACCTTCAGATTGTGTGTCCGTTGGATGCCTTTACGGCCACGGCGATGAAACTGGATACCATTCCCGGGTTAGAAGGCGATGAAATCTGGTTGGTTGATCTGGTGTTTGCTGAACCCCAGCGCAACATCAAAGAACTGGTGTGCTTGTACGTGAAACCGCGTTATGGGGTGCACGTGGTTAAACTGATCGCCTGGTGCGCAGATGGTAAATTGAGTCAGACCGCGCCACTTGCCCGAATGGCATGGGAATCTTACGAGCGTATTCGCGCACTCGTAGACCGCCTGTGTGCAGGCAAGGAGGATGAACATGAACCCGCGAGCACCCACACATAACCTGTTCATCCCCCACGAAGGTCGTCAGATCCAGGGGGTGTTGGTAACCTGGTTCAGTGTGTTGTTTACCCGTGATGTTTTAATGGCATTACGGGGTGATTGTCGCTACCCGAATAATAACACCCGTTTTCACTCGGTTGGGTTTGCGTATGGGTGTAGCTTAAGTGACTGCGCCAAACACATCCCGGATTGTGAGGTCCATCTTAACCCCACGACCCATCAGGTCCATGTGACACACCAGGGGCACTTATTGGTGTCAGTGTCGCAAGACCTGGTACTGAATTTCATTGCAGCGATGTTGTCGCTCGACAGCATGACTTAAAAGGATAGCAAGATGGCCAAATTTGTGTGTCAGGTTAAAGCCCTGATCATGCAGGGGCGGTGGCATTTAGATTTCAGCGAACTGGGTGACGCCAAGATCTATATCGGACCGACCCCTAACCCCTATGGCGATTACCGTGCCGTAGAGGTGTTTGCTTTGATTAACGGTGCCCGGCTTGAGCTGGGTGTTTACATTGAATACGACAAACAGTGGACGGCGCTTGGGAGCGGTGAGATACCGTCTCAGATTTCACCGTCTACCCGTGAAGAAGTCTTGAAACGATTAGGGAGTTGGGCATGATCAATATGCAGACCACTGGCGATAAAAAGCAGGTGGGTAAAGGAACCTATCAGAACAACGATGGGTTGATTGACATCACGTTTGCCGATGACGGCGATGAAACCATCTTTGCACAACCGCTGGAAGCCGGCGGGCGTGACATGTGGTGGTTGTGGTCCGAGTACGAAGTGGATGTGGAAGGCCCGGAAGACGAAGACGGCAAACCGACCACGGTAAAAGAAACCCGTACCCGTGAACTGGGTGCCTTTACCCGCTGGAACAATGGCGAAGACTTCCGTCCGTACACCATTCCCTACAGCAGTGGCACCGGCGTGAACCAACGCACCAACGCCCGTATCGTCGACGCGTTACCTGGCTGGATTAAGTAACCAAAACAAAGGGATGGGTAAAACCGTCCCTTTTTACATGCTTCCCTGTTCTATGAACCGAGCTGTTATCTTTTTCAATTAACGAGGTGTCTCATGAGTAACGCTGTTCGTATTACCGTAGAAGGCCAAGACCCGGCCGCCGTTCGCACGGTTGTCAATGCGTTGTCAATCCTGTTGAGTGACAGTAACAGTGTCACCACGATCGAAAATCAGGACGGTGACGAGTTCGATACGGTCGAATACGCCAAACTGACCGAAGAGGCCGTGATGGAAGCCGGTGGTGACGAAGGTCTTCAACTCGAAGACCTGTCAATTACCCTGGTTGAGCATATCACCTTCGAGGGCTAAGGAATGACGTTGTCCATGAATGGGACAATCGAACGTCGTATGCCGAACGGTGACTGGGTGGCTCTTGCGCTACCCAGCGCCTTTTTTGACGAACTCGATGCCAGCAAAATTGCAGGGTGGTTAACCGGCAACTATAACCACCATGACATCCCGTCTATTTACCCGGATGCCACACAGGACGTGATCGGGGACGTATACACCACGTACTTGATCCCCCTCGGGCAGTTGGCCCGTTTCAATTACACACAGCCTGTCGAAGACCGACTTGATTACACCGGCAAACGCACCGAACCATTACCGGTGGGACGCGGGCGCAAGACCACATACGAGGCTTTGTTTGGTGAGGCCTGGATGCGGCGAGTCGCCTACTTCCGTCAATGCAACCCTAATTATCGACTACGGTGTTGGTTCTACACCCCTGTCCAGGAGTGAGCATGTTTTCCATTAACCCCAACTGCGAAGAAATTGTTTTCAACAAAGATTTCCACTTTAGTTTGTCCCATCTTGATATTCACCTGGTCCGCACCTGGATGCTCGGCAATATTCTGCAAGGCGGGAAAGCGGTGGCCGTGTTTAACCGTCACGACCCGTTTACGGAAACCCGGGTCAGCTTTGTGTACAAACCGGTAGAAGGTGTGCCGGAAGACGAGTTGATTGCTAAAGGGATCTTTGAAATCGTGATCGGTGAGCGGGCAGTAAAACTGGAGGTACCTTTCCATGTCAGCGGGTTTATTGACTCGCTGGGTCAGGCCATTGCCAGTGAGCGTTACCCGTTCCATCCCTACAGTGAGTTCCGTCAAGCCCGACAACGCAATGACGTGTACTTCCTGGCGTTAGGGCATACCTTTATTGCTGGCCATGATATCTTTTGTTTTGGTGAACCGCAGGGCTGGAATGAAATCCACCTCAACGGTCAAACCCCCGAAGACACGTGGGTGCAACGTGTTGATATCACGATCGAATGATTTACCCCCGGGTTGGTCTATACCAACCCTTCCTTTACCTTGCTACAAGGATTCTTACAATGTTTAATATCGAAACAAAACTCGAATGGTGCCTGATCACGGACAAACACATCCATCAGCCGCAGTGGGCTAAACACCAGAAGATCAGCGTTAAGCTGGAACGGGCGGATGTTTATGCCATGCAACGGGCTTTTGTGCTGTACACCCAGTGTCAGGAAGATGTGGTGGTCGGTGGGCAATACAGCGTGACGGCGTCGCCGATGCATTCGAACGGTCAAAACGCGACCGGGTATTCCCCCGAAACCTCGGCACCCAAACTGGTTTACAGCGGCGTGCGTATGTTCTTCCAGCATTCAACCCGAACGTTTATTATGCAGGTTTGGGAAGACGGTGAATGGGGTGTGGTGGTCGCTGAATTTGCTATTAGTCAGGTTCAGTTTGAAATCGTTCAAGCCAACCGTTATCTGTTGGGGCATTCAGCGTTACCTGATGATGCGTTTCGTGAGAGCGAATGTCCTAACCTGACCAACCCAATGAACTGTCGGGTCGTCATCAGTCAACTCTCTTTCTTGGACTCTATTCCGCTTATAACGAAAGCGGGTGACACGACCATGGTGATGCGCACACACCAAAGGTCGTTGGGTGCAACTCAGTTACCCCACTTACACATGTATGTGCGTCACGAATTTGAAGACAGCGCGATCTGGTGGCCAACCCCCGATTTAAGCGGTGGTGAGATGCGCAAGTATAACGATGTTTCCGTCTTTTAATGTAATGGATGTTTCTAATGAAAAAGATTAAATGGTTGTTCTTTGATGTTGACGACACCATGGTCGACACCGAAGGTGAAATCTGTCGTGTGGTGCTGGAACAGTTTGGCTTCACTTGCCCTCCGGATGTCTACCTGTGTCCCCTGACCACGGGTGGTCACCATGCACAAGTGCTGCGCGAAGCCCGGTTTATGGTGAACCCACCGTTACTGCCAGGCACTGCCGAGTTGTTCAAGTTGCTGCCGGCATTGCGTGCGAACGGGTTTAAGATCGGTATCATCACCCACCGCGGGTATCACGAAGAAGGGGAAACCCACACCAACAACATGCTGGATCAGTATGGGGTGCGGGATCAGTTCGATGATGTGATTGTGATTGACTTCAACAAACACCCAGACAAAGTGGCCTTCCTGGAAAGCTATCTGGATGAAGGTGAGACTTTCACCCTGTTTGATGACCGTCCGCGGTTTGACCGCAATCACCCGTTGCCGGACAACGTGGTGGTGTTTGACCGGACCTGGAACCGTCACTTCACAGGTGGTCAACGCTGTTACAACCTGTTCACCTTTGTGGGTGCAATGTTGGAAGCCCGGTTAGCCCGTCGTGAAAAACTGGCGCAAATCCCACGGCCAAAGTACGGCTACAATAACGCTGGTCTGCGTCCAGACGAGAGCTGACAGTGTAACGGTCCTGCAATTTTACGGGACCGTTATTTTTTATTGTGGGTTAGCTATGGATGAAAACATCTTTTTTACTGCCGATGAACATTACGGGAGTAAGCGAACATTAGAAGTGACCCGGCGTCCGTTTACGTCGGTGGAAGAGATGGACAATGCAATGGTGGCTCGGGTGAATGATTTGCCGGAAAACGCCATTGTGTACCACGTGGGTGATTTTGGTCAGTATGAAACAGTGAAGCTGTTCCGGCCTGATATTAAGCATGTGTTGATCTTTGGTAATTACGAAGACTGGCATTTAAAAATTCACAAATCAGAGCAACATATGGGGATGGAGTTCGTCGATTATTTGTTGGACTTGGGGTTCAGTGCAATCCACTCCCTTGACCATCAAATTGAACTTTACCCTAATGTTACGATGAATATGGTGCATAAACCCACAGAGGCTGACTTAAACAAGTTCAACCTCTTTGGTCATATTCATCGTTTGCAAATGGTGAAGCGGTTTGGTTTGAACGTGGGGGTCGACGTACACAAGTACCGTCCGGTCCCGTTGTCCACGGTACGGCATTATCATCACTTAATCGAATCGTTTTATGACGAAGATGTGTTCTGCTAACTGAGGCTTTCCAATGTCTGATATTGAAATTCTTGAGGTGTCTGCCCGCGACGTGGCAGCTTCGATACACGCGGTTCATCCTGGTGTACATTACGCTGAGGATACCCATGGGTTCGATATCGACGATGAGGAGCTACGGTACTTCGTCTTTGATGATCCCGAAGTGTCTACAGTAGACTTTGTGGTGGCCGTCAGAATTGAAAGCGCCTTTGACGACTATGTCCGGGGTGTGAAATGGTGGGTGCTCCAGGGTGACCGATGGAATTACGGCGGGCTTCCTTCCGAGGTCCTGATCTATGCCTTCGGCGAATGGGGTGCAAACCCAGGTCTGTCAGCCACCGGGTTGGCAGGTATCGATTCTGAAAGCTTTGCGGCGGATCTGAATATGCTCTTCGAACGGCTGGCTATTGTGTTCAAAGAGATAAACTGCACAGGAGTTGTTTAATGGCTAACGAAAAAGAACTGGTGTTGCGTGGCAAACTGGCCCGACCGTTTACCGGGTTAGAGGGGACTGACTTCATTCAATTCGAACGTCATCTCCAGTTGCCAGAAGGTATGATCACCAACCGTTGTCGGGTCGAGTCTTACCGCAACGAGCGGATCTACACCACTGCAACCAAGTACACCTTCAGCAAAGAAGGGAACACCAAGACGGCGTACGAGGTCCAGCAGTCGATTGACCCGGAAACGTTTGAAGTGATTGCTAACCTCTGTAATGAGCAAATCATCAAAACGCGTTACGAGCTACGCCGTCCGGAGTTCGTGCTGGAACTGGACATCTTCCGTGACATGGTGAACGGTGGTCTGTCTGACGGCTTTAAGATCGATATTGAAGGGGACTATGAACCCACTCAAGAAGAGATCGAAGCGCTGTTGGCGGAGTACAACGTGGAAGTCGAAGAGTGGTTAGACCCGGCGGCCTGGGGCGAGCGCTATAATGCAATCACCCGTATCTACAAAGACAAGCCACCGGTTGCGGCGGGGACAGAGGATAACTCCGACACCACCGGCAACCACGACTTACCACCGGATGCGACCCCGCCGACCGACCAACCCGGTCTGGAGGGTCAGGACTCAGCGGTGCTGGATGAAGGGCTGGAGGCATTGGAAGCACTTGATCTGATCGCCCCGCTCCACAGCCAACATCTTGGTGATCCCGATCAGTCTGAACCGGCGGTAGGCGTTGAAGGTGTGGAAGACAACGGCGAGGCAACCCCTGGCCTGGAGTCTATCGAGCCAACGGATGAAGACGTCCGCACCCCAGCGGGCCGTATCCTGCGCGGTAATGAAGTCTATTCTGCGGAAGGGCTGCACATCGGGCATGTGGAGTCACCAGCGGAAGTCGAAGGTGAAGCAGTGGCCTCACTGGAAGCCTTAGCCGATGAACTCCCGGTGCCTGCGTCAACCCCTGCTGCTGAAGACGAGCACGACAACAAGGAGTAACGATGCTGTTACAACCGACCGAATGCATTGACCGGTTGCAGCTGTTTGCTACCCGTTCACAGCTGTATTGTGAACGGGAGTCTGCGACAGCGATCTTAGCGTATTCCCCAGACCGCCAGGCGTGGTTTGTGGTGCGTTACAGTCGCGGGCATCTTGCAACGGCGTTGTACCGCGGAATGGCACTGTTTACGGACAACCGTTATAACTATGCCCTGCTCACGGAAGAGCAGCTTGTCAAGATCTGTGAACAGATCAGCAACATGAAAAACCTATAAGGCTCCCGCAAGGGGGTCTTTTTTCAGGCAGCTTATTTTTTGTCTGACGAATCGTCGTATCTTCCGACAGCGATTCACCAAGGAAAAATAAATCATGAGAACGACAATTGAACACCTGCGTCAATTGATCCGGATGCACGAGCACCAGTATTACGTATTGGATGCCCCGCTCATCAGTGATCAGGAGTTTGACCAGCTTTTCCAGCAGCTGATTGCGCTGGAGGCACAGCACCCGGACCTCATCACCAGCGACAGCCCGACCCAGCGTGTCGGCGGTACCGTGAGCAAAGCGTTTCTCCCCCTGCGTCATCACCAACGGATGCTCTCGCTTGGCAACGTCTTTAAGGAGCAGGACTTCCGTGACTTTAACGAAATGGTGCGGGAACACATCGCGTTATTACGCTATCAACCCATTGAGAAAGTGGAGGTCAAGTATTGTGCTGAGGTCAAACTGGATGGCCTGGCGATCAACCTGATCTACGAGAAAGGGGTGTTGGTAAAAGCCGCCACCCGCGGCGATGGCACGGTCGGTGAGGATGTGACCGAGAACGCCAAAACCGTGTTGGGGATTCCCCACCGTCTGGACAGTGAAACACCCCCGTCACTGGTGGAGATCCGTGGTGAAGTGTTTATGCCGCGGCGGGTGTTGGACATCCTGAACAAAAAGCTGGCCAAGCCGTATGCGAACTGCCGCAATGCCGCGGCCGGTTCCCTGCGACAACTCGACCCCAAAGTCACGGCGTCCCGTCACCTGGCGTTCTATGCGTATGGCTTTGGATTTACACCTTCTGAGGTTGCGGTACAAACCCGTAAACACACCGATGGATTGGCACTGATTAAACAGTGGGGTGTGGCGGTCAATGAAGAAACCAAACTGGTCAGGGGTGTAGGGCAAGCCCTGGCGTTCTATGAGGACATCCAAGCGCGTCGTGACAGCTTAGGCTATGACATTGATGGGGTTGTCCTGAAAGTCAACGACAAGCTGTTACAGCAATCCCTGGGTGAACTCTCACGTATCCCTAAGTGGGCGGTGGCCTTTAAGTTCCCGGCACAGGAAGTCTCGACGAAGGTACTGGGGGTGGATTGGCAGGTTGGGCGGACAGGTGTGCTGACGCCGGTGGCCCGTCTGGAGCCGGTGACCGTAGGGGGTGTGGTGGTGAGTAATGCCACCCTACACAACTGTGACGAGATCCTGCGGCTCAACCTGAACCTGGGAGATCGGGTCATGATCCACCGGGCGGGGGATGTGGTACCCAAGGTCACGGCTGTGGTCGAACACAACGGCGGGCAACCCATTATTCCACCGTCGGTCTGTCCGGACTGCGGTTCACGGGTGTACGAGATCGCGGATGTGGTGGCCTTGCGCTGTTCAGGGGAGCATCTGTGCCCTGCGCAAAGCAAAGCCCGACTCAGCCACTTTGTCAGTCGCCCGGCGATGGACATCGAAGGATTGGGGGAACAAACCATCGGGGAATTAGTGGATAAAGGTCTGGTGAAAACCCCGGCGGATATCTACACCCTGGAAGCCCACGACCTGGCGAAACTCAGTGGCTTTGGTGAACGCAGCATTAACCGGCTGTTGGCGTCGATCAAGGTGTCCCGCACCGCGGTGTTGCCGAAGTTCATTTATGCACTGGGGATTCTGGGGGTAGGTGAAGTCACGGCCCGCTGTCTGGCGAAACAGTTCAAGACCTTTGATGCGCTACGCCATGCCACGGTGGAGGAGTTGTTGCAGGTGCGGGATGTCGGGAGCGTGATTGCCAAAGAGATCCATGCCTTCTTCCACAACTCCATCAGCCAACACATGCTTGACCAATTGTTGACCGAGGTGTTCCTGGCTGAAGAGGTGATCGAACACAAACCGGTGGGTATCATGACAGGCAAAACCATGTGCATCACCGGCTCGTTTGATGGACTGACCCGGGAGGAAGTGAAAGCCCACTACGAACCGTACGGTATCTTGTTTGTCGGGAACGTGGGACGCAACACGGACTACTTGTTAGCTGGCGAGAACGCCGGGAGCAAGATCGATAAAGCCCGGGCATTGGGGGTGGAAGTCATCGACCTGGATGAACTGAGGGAATTGGTGGGGGAATAAACCTAGAAAAGGGAGAGGCGCAAGCCTCTCCCCCTTTAAGTGATTTTTTTTTTATACCACGCCGGTGAGATCAAGAACACTCATGCCGAGTGAGTTGGATTTCAGACCCGGCAACAAGTCATAGGTGGCACTGTAGTTCCCGGCTCCGTACAACAACCCCCCAAACAACATGTACATCTGGCTATATGAGTTTGGGCTCTTGATCAGTACACCGCCACCTTCGGCTTCGGGTTTTAATGATCCTGACGGGAAACTTCCGGCTGGGAAGGCATTGAATGTTTTCTGTGCGGTGTTCCACGGTGCTGCGCCCGTGCTGGATGACTGCGCTGGACCCTGTGACCCGGTGAAGTACATCTGCTTCTCAAACAGCATGTGGGTTTGATACGTCCCGGACCAGATCGCGCTGGGTGCGTTATAAATCCGTGGGGTGGTGATCTGTTTCAGGTCGGTACTGTAGTCGGATGCAGCGCCTGTGATGTTGTTCCCCAGCTGACCACTAAAGGTACGGCCTCTGACGGACAGACCCGCGGTGCGCACCGCAAACACACAGTTGTACCCCAGCCAGAATTTCAGGACATCGGTGGCGGTTTTAACCAGGGTGGAGTTGGTGACGTTGGTATTCCCCAATTCACCGTAAGAACTGTCTCCTGCCCCGTAGAGCGCCTGGTCGTTTTTCAGGGCAAACAAGGTCTGCGCATTGGGCCCGGCCGCAATGTCCAGGTTCCCGGTGGTAAACCCGGTCAACTGGGTCAGGGTGGTAAGCGAGGTCGTGGCACCGGTGGCAAACTGTCCGGTGTTGTTAAAGCCCATCCCCCAGACTAATCCGTCGCTGGTCAGAATCGCGATAAAGCGGGTGTGCAGGACGACCTTGGTGATGCTCTTACCGGCGATTGCGGTAAACTTGTCGGTGACGTTAACCCAGGTGGTGCTCACTCCGTTGTTGACCCCGGTAAACGAACTGTTGCCGGTGTACCACCAGGTGCCGTCGCGTTTCAGGATCACGGTGGCTGTTCCGGCGTTCCAGACGTCGGCAACGTTGGTGTTGACCAATGCCCACATCCCGGTAACTGCCGCGGTGCTCCCGTTACCGATTCCCTGATTCCCGTCACCGCGCATGTACAGGTTGTCAGTGACACTGAGTGCCCCCAACGTGTTGGTGCCAGCGATGACCTTCCTGACCTTGGCAGCCGCTTTTTTCTTTTTAAGTGATAACATCATTTCTAACATAAGGAATTCCCGACGTCATTTAACGAGTGGGTAAGACGGCGTAAAGTCGGCAACGTATTTCACACCCTTATAGAACGCGAACTCAGGGATATACGCACTGCCTGCTAACCCGGTGTAACCAAAGCGCAAGGTTTTGGTGCCGCTGATATCCTGTGCTGAAGGTTGCTCTGACACGCTGTAGTCGATGCCGGTGTTGATTGCCAGGCCTTGCTTGACCCCGTTCAGGTACACAATGACCTTTCCTTTACTGCGCTGGAAGGCGATGTGGTTCCATTTGTTTGCGAGCTGTGCCCGCGTGGCTTTTACGGAGAAATTGGAGTTACCCACCCCCGGTTGTAAACTGACCTGCAACCGGTCCCCGTACCCACTGTTGGCAAACCGGATTTCATAACCGATCCCGTTGTTGTCGCCAAAGAACATGATACTGTAACCGGACGTGGTGTTGGTCATGTAGAACGCGAATTCCAACGTAAAATCACCGGTCCCCACATCCATGGCCGTAAGCGGGGTAATCCCGAAGTTGTTGTTGCCTTCATTCAGCGCTTTGCTGTAACCGGCCAGCGCTACGGGCGGGGCAACGACGTTACCGGCGAGGTTGGCCACCGCAATCGCCGTTTTCCCGGTTGATCGGTCGGTGTCAAAGTTATACCCCACATCGGGCTGGCCTTTAACGCCACTCGCCTTCTTTTTGCACATCAGCATGGCTTCTAACATAAAGACGGTCCTCTAAAATCATAAACGAATAATGTTGGGCCGCCTGCTGCTGCCCTATTAAGAAGTGGTTGTGACTATACGATCGGGTTGTCAATTAATACATATGACACCAATCAATTAACCACCATGAGGTTTATATCGACTATGAATAACAGCCAAACACCTGATTCCATTGATACCACTGAACGCTTTGTATTAGTTGATCGCCCGTCTTTTAAAGAGGACGCTGCGCATTATCTTCAAACCCATCATCAACCTATTCTAACCGCCATGCAGATCGCACGACATTATGGTTTTGTTGACACCGAATCCGGTGTTGATGACCGCAGTTATTGGGACCACGAGATCCGGGCATTACAACAGGTCCTGGAGTCCACTAAAAAATAGGGTTACCTTCCAATGAAAAATTATTTAGCGGTGATGCAACAAGTGTTAGATGAAGGTGTGACGTCCGACGACAGAACCGGCACGGGCACCCTCAAACTGTTCGGGACCCAAACCCGTTACGATCTGCGCAAGCAAGCGTTCCCCATGGTCACAACACGCCAGGTGTGGTCGCGGATTGCGTTCTGGGAGATGATCTGGATTGCCAAGGGTGAAACCAACATCCAGTTCCTGCTCGACAAGAACATCCATATCTGGGATCAGTGGGCACTGAAAGAAGATGCCGCTGTTGAGGGGATGAAACCCGACGCCGAACTCAAAGAAGAAATGTGTACACTCATGGGGTGGGACTCCAAAGAGTTCAATAAGTGCTTTAACGATTTCGGCCGCGACATGGACGGGATGCGCGAGTACATGAAACAGAAAGGGATCTGTTTATCCAAAACACACATCCGTCACCGTAAAGGGGATCTCGGTCCGATCTACGGTAAGCAGATGGCACGCTGGGGTCGCGGCGGTATCAACCAATTACAATTGGTGATTGATGGCTTGCGCACCGATCCCAACAGCCGTCGTCAGATCATCAGTTATTGGAACCCGGAAGACATGCCGATCCCGGGGTTGTCACCGGAAGAAAACGTGTTGGCAGGAAAAGCCGCACTGGCCCCGTGCCATGCGTTTGTGCAGTTCTTTACCAATGCCCGCCCACTGGAAGACATCATCGACGATGTGATCCAAGCCCTGGGGGATGACTATGAGCAAAATAGCTACCCAGCCGCCACCTGGAAGCTCAAAGCGATCTCCATGGGCATTCCGGTGTATGAACTCTCTGTGCAGCTCTACCAACGCAGTGTGGACGTCTGTGTGGGTGCACCGACCAACATCATGGGTTACAGCTTCCTGTTATTGATGGTAGCCCACCTGGTGAACATGACCCCACGTGAATTCATCCACAGCACGGGTGATACCCATATCTACAGCGACCATGTGGCACTGGCCAAAGAACAGCTGAAACGCACCCCGCACAAAGCCCCGCGTATCCGCATCGATACCAAGGGTCGTAAGGTCGAACATGTCACCGACTTTGTATACGAGGATTTCGTGATTGAAGGTTACACCCACGAAGCCGCGATTAAGTACCCGGTGGCGAAGTAATGCGACGGGTGTTGCAAAAGCTCGCCACCTTAGGCATGCGTGCGGACAAGTTTCAATTGATTGTCGGCGGTGTCTATAAAACCCGTGCTCGTGGTCGGCTCGTTGAGGTGACGAATATCACCCGCGATGGGTTTGACTGCGAGCAGCAGTATGTAACGTACCACCTGTTGACCTCGACCGATTTACCGGCAGGCACAACCTTTACTTTACGCGAGTGTGATTTCCGCTCCCGTTTCCATGTTCATCAATAGAGAGAAGCGCCTCATGTCTACCCCTGAAAACACCGACGTAGCAAAATCGATTACCATCTCCATCCGTTCATCTCACCCGCAGATTGGCAAAACCATGGCATCAGTCCTGGTCGCACAGGCACTGAAAGAGCACCTGCCAAATGCCAACGTGGTGGTCCACACCGACACCGTGGGTGAAGTGTATAAGAAGCTGTCGGGTATGCCGTCAACCGACCTGACCCGCGCCATGCAGGAAGCCTGTACGCATCACGACACCAAGTTCGTGATTGAAGACCTGAACGGCAGCACACACGAAGCGTTCACCAACGCCGGTGGGATTGTTGAAACCATCAGTTTCGATGATGAAACGATTGAGTTCTAATCCGTGATGTTGCGAGAGCTGCTTCGGCGGCTCTCTTTTCTTCGCTCTTAAAAGAACACGGACCTATATTACCTGAGTGCAGTAACAAACCAATTCTAAATTCTAATGCTAATGAGGTGTTGTATGCATTTTACTCTTCCAATGACCAGCTTATTAAGACGTGGTCCGATTGTTTCTAAAGATCGAGTGGAGGCGCATTATCGCAGTCTGTTTGGCCAGACCAATTGGTTAGGCCTGTTCATGAGCCCCGATTCCCCGATTGACGCCAAGCTGTTTAAGATTGAAAAGGATCACCGTGTGGTGATTGGTGAGGTCGATCTGTTGGTCGAGCAAGCTAAGGACTGTATGAACCTGACCCATCCAGCCCGCTTCCCGTTTAACCTCTGTGTGATGGTGAATGACCCGGCGCTGAACTTGAACAACACCGCCGTGCGGATAGGGGTGTCCAGTCCGGCCGAATTCGCCGCGTTATTGGCAGAAGTCAAAGCCGAAAAGATCCGCAATGATCAGGAAGTTCCCCACCTTTACCGGTTCAGTTTGAACGCGGTGGAGAGCATGACGTCTGATGCGATTAAACACCATCTGCGCAGCCGGGGATGTGAAATCGTTGAGCACGATGAAAAGCATTACGTGGTGAATCGCGATAACCAGGTGGTGGGATGTGCGGATGATGAGTTCAAGCGTTGGGAGTTTTACATGTTCTCTTTGAACGATGCACTCGCCGTGACCCAGACACTTCAAGACTACAAGCATGATGTCGCAAATAACCTGATGAGCGATGGTCAGAACTTCGCCTTGTTTATGGGTGGGAGGAATAGCTGATGGCGGGTGTGGCGCAGGTGTACACAGGGGAACAACAGGACGCAGCGGTGAAAGGCCGCATCGAGAAACTGGCGCGGCGTATTGCTGAACGCGCAAAGACTGAAATCACTTACTTACACTTGCGTGAAGAATACCACGAACTGAAACGGGTCACGGCCCGTCTTGGTATGTTTGATGTTCAGAATTTCAGTGCGTACGCGACCCCGGAGAAATCTACGGTGCGTATCAAACCGATGGTGGTCTATACCCGCGGTGCGAATGCTATGCAGCGATTAATCCCGGCGTTAAGCACCGCGTTTGTGGCGTGCTTTCGTACGGACAGGGTGGTTGTGGATGCAGACCCACACCGTATCACGATCACCATTCATCATAAATCTCAATAGGGTTAATTCTAATGAAATCTTTGATCAAATTCTTTAAGCATCTTCTGGGTATGAACACCCCTGCTCCAACGGTTCGTCACGTCCACGCCCCAACCACCCCAGTGGAGTCGGAGAAACCCGGTGACAAGTTCCTGCGTAAAGCGCAAGTGGCTACACGGCGGGCACTGGAGAATGCACCTGAACAACTTGCTTTAGCGGCCGGTATCTACGGGGGCGAAGCCAGCCTGGAAGAGGTGGACGAATACCTCAGCCGGTTCACTACGCAAGAGTTCCGTCAGTTGTCTGAAGAATACCAGACCCGTGATGACGGGGTTACCATGGAACTGACGTTTGATGTGCGGGAAGGTAACCTGACGGAGAAGCAAAGCTTTATTGTGATGCGTACCGGTGGGATGCCGATTCCTAAGACGATCTTTGATGACGTCGCACGGGAAGCAGAAGAAGCTTTCCTGAAATCGCTGCGTGTACCGAGTGAACCGGCTGCGCCAACCGTACCTGCCACCGGTGCAGTCCCGCGTGAAGGCGAACCTGTGCTGATCCCGGTGGAACCGACCAAAGTCGATGAGCTGGATGACGATGCCCCGGAGATCAGTCCGGAAGATGCGCAGGTCATCGACACCGTACAACCTGAACCCACACTCGCCATTGCTGAACAGGTAAGTTTTGCTGAGCCTGAACCGGTATTGGATCCGGCGCTCAAAGCAGAAGCCGAGCGTTACATGTCCGACAAGCGTTACACCCTGGTGAAGCACCTCGCCCAGGTCGACGATGTGTTGTACGTGCGTCCGGCAACCAGTGACACGTTGCAGTGGATCCCGGCGGTGTACTTCCCGAAAAGTCTGGTACGTGGGTTGGAAACCCTGGAACATTACGAAGAGCGTGTGCGTGTGCGCAAAGCCGGAAAGAAACGTCTGGGTGCACGTGAACGTAAACGCTTGGCTCAGGCGAAATAAAGGAGGCGGGGGATGATCTTCATCCTGAAGGGCCTCTTGATCCTGGGTGTGGTGAGTGTGCTTTGTGACCTCGTTGCACCCTGGATCGATCGGATCTACAAACCGTTGACCCCACCTCACCCTGAGGTCAAACCTAACCCCTTACCTACCCAAGTGTATTACTTTGGTAACATGCCTTTACGGGAGGATAAACATGCAACCCACCCTGGAACCAGAAACCCTGCTTGCGATGCAAAGCAGCTTCCAAAAGATGAAGGCGGCCTTAAGTACTTTAGTGAGTAATTTCTGTCGCAAGCTGGCGACACAGTTCCCACGCATGGCACTAAAGCTGGCTGCGCCGGAACGACGTCAGTTCATGCAAGCGGTCTGTCAGAAACGCGGGGCGTCACAACGTCACCTGCGCCGTCTTAATGATCGCCAGCTGAAAAAGTTGTATCTTCTTTCTTAACATAATAGCTCCTCTTACGAGGAGCTTTTTCAGTGATTTCTTTTTAACGAGGTAATGCGCCATGACCGAGAAAACTTATCTTCCTTTACATGTAGAAGGTGTCGACAAATACCTGGGTGGGTTATTACCAGGCGAGTTGGTGATTGTTCACCCCACCCCATTAATCTGGAATAGCCGTGTTGCCGCGATCACCATGAAAATCGTGTTGCGCAAACTGGTGGAACTTCAACAACACTGGACACCTGCATTGCCGGTGATTTCTCTGGGTGTGGATGATATCACCCCCTCACGTTTCCAAGAAGTTACGAATAGCATTCATAATCATCAAAAAGGCCGTGAAGTCAAAGACCATTTCTTTTTCTTTGTAGAAGTCAAACCCGATTTCTCAACCGTGGCGGCGACCCATCTGCTGCGTATGCTTCGTACGTTAGCAAAGGAAATCGGGTTGGTTGTGGTGGTTGTCTTCAAAGATGACGCCACCCGTCTTGGTATCGAAGCCGACATTGTCATGGAAGTGAGTGGTGTCAATAACGACAACTTACCGGTATTCCAGTTTAGCAAAATTCGCCGGGTTGATTTACCGCGGTCACGGGAAGAAATCAACCAATCGCTTATTAAAGCCGAAGGGGTCGAATCACAGCAAGTTAAGGATGAAATTAAAATCCAGGATGTCATCCATGAGCTAATCAATCAGGAAACTGTCGACCTCGGTGAAGAGGCGGAGCCCCGTCAGGGTGACGTAAGGAAAGTACTGTGCGACTACTTGCTCGATGTTTTACCAGGTGTGGGTGTCAGTGTTGGATTAAACAATGGTCGTGTTGAGGTGTACCACCACTCCGGTCGCAGCACTCGCCATGTCACGGTGGTGACCCTCCCGGTTTGTCTGGTCAAGCATGTGTTCGGGTTAGCGTGATTATCCCTGGGGTCGTTTAGTGACCCCTTTTTTAGGAACAACTTCCAATGTCATCTATCGTTCTCTATCGTGGGGAGTCGGGTGACTCCGACGACCTCAGTTCATTGCGTGGGTCCTTGACCTTCACGACCAATCAAGCGGTTGCACTGGAATATGCTCGCTCACCCCTGAACAACGCCACAGCATGTCGTCCTCGGTTAATCAAAGCCCGCATCACCTACCAGAAAGCCTGGGTCCCGGAAGGGTTCAGTGCCTGGCTGGAACTCGCTGACATCATCAAGCGGTTAGGTCGGGACGAAGCCGTGCGGATTGCCCTGAAGTTCGAAACCCGTATCTACGACACCAACTGCTGGGAAGAACTCTCCGTGGCGTCTGGGATTATCCGGTTGAAGGAGTTCATCGAAGCGGATGAAAGCAATTTAAGTAAGCTCTATTTTAGGGCGTTCCCGTTCTTTGACTGCCCGGAAGAAATCGGCAAGTTAAAAGCACTGGGGTATGACTGCGCCATCATGCAGTTGATGCCTGAATTCAGAGGCGGGTATGAATACCGCGTATTCGACCCTGCCATGGTTAACATCCTCTCTGTTTCACCTGTAAAGGAAAGCAAATGAATCAGCAAGCGCAAATCACCAATCTGTTTGAACAATTCAAAACTGTCTATGCCCGTTTCAATGGTCTGCCAGTGCTCGGTATCGCTGACAAAATCAACCGCGGTGATTGTGGTGTGACCGCCATCGCTGTCGGTCCGGTGCTGGCTGCACAGGGTCTGGACGTGCATTACCTGCACAACACCGGCCACGTCTGGCTCCAAATCGACGGGGTGCGCTACGACACCATCCATCCGGAAGGTTACGGGGTTAACCAGGCCATCCTCCTCGGGCGCGACCCGGTGGCTGAAGTCTCCCTCGACCAACTGTGTGAAGACTGCATGCCGTGTGACACCCACGGGGCGTATCTGGTGAAAGCGTTCTGTGATACCCAGGGTCAGCCTTACCCCACTCAGATTCAGCATTGCTTTGACAATGAACTGGAATACGAGTCAGAAGAAGGCGTGGCATACCTGAAGCAGAACTATGCACGGGCAACAGAGGTGGCGGTATGACGATCGAATGGGTAACTGACTATCCTCGCATTATCGTCGGGGCGTTCTTTGTCGTGTTGTTGTCCTGGTTCCTTTATCGCCTGGCACAGCGTCACCGTGAACTGCTGACCAATCAAACGTTTCTGCGTCAGCTGGATGACCTGGTATCGACGCTTCACAAAGACCATCAGCAGGCGGGTAAGGTGGATATCCAGCGTATCAGTCTCTTTATTGAGCGTTACCTGGAAAACATCGAACATATCTGGCGGGATAAAGGGATGCCGTTGGGGGAGTTGGAATGGCATTTCACCATTAACCCGAAAGAGGTCTTCCTCTGGGTGAGCCTTGATGACGAAGAGCAAACCTGGTGCTGGACACCGAGTAAATGCACTTTGGTGACAGAACACCCCATTCCGGTGATGGGTCAGGTGTTTTCAAAAGCTGACACCGATGTTGATAGCATTGTACATTTCCCCCTGACACCGGAGCGTCATCATGAGTGACCAACCGTCCGGGTTGTCTGCCTATGAGCTGGCGTGTCGCCTCGGGTTCACGGGTAGCAAAGAGGAATGGGTTGCGATGCTGAAAAGCGGCAGATAACGTCATCCCTCAGGAACAAATTCCCGTTAAGCTGGAGAAGAAAGATGAGTAAGAAAAGTACCACACCAAAAACCATCACCATTGATATTCAGTCACCGGATGACCAAGTGGGGAAAACCCTCTTGACTGCGGCCATTGTGGAACTCATCCAGGTGGCGGTACCGGGCAAAGAAATCGTGGTGCATAACCAAGGTCGTGATTTGGAGAAAGCCATGGCGTTTCAGAAAGAACAGCCGTTGCTGAACCACATCCGTGCTGAGCGCATTGTCATTAATGACATGAACGCCAAGCCAAAGCGTACCAAGGTGCAATACACCGTGGAAGAAACCTTCACGTTTAAGTCATAAGGGGTGAAGTGTGGGACTGGATATTGATTTTTATTGGTTTGCGAAAGAAGAAGTGGTGGTTGATGAAACGGGTGTGTTGACAGAAACACCGGCCCTAAAAGTCTCTTCTCTTAGCTACCGAAAGTTCTGGCCTATTTTTCCTTTAATGCGTGAAGTGGGTGTGGAATTAGAAAACCTCACCTACCACCGACTAACCGAAAAACAACTTCGTGATTTCATTGGGTTATTAGACCGTGAAGCGGCGAAGTTTGTTGAAGGTTGGGAAATCCATGCAACAATAGCGCGTGAGATAGAGGGTTACTTGCACCAAAGTGATTTCGCCTCTGAATGCGTTGCTATTATTGTCTCTCAGTAGGAGTGTGTCGTGGGAATTGATATCACGATTTATCAGGTCGATAAAAAGGAAATACCTTCGCTGTCCGAGGGTGCCCGCATTGTTCGGATTAAAAACCCGGACAGAAGCCTGTGTGAAATCGGGGAATTCCGCAAGTATTTCCATGCGGTCGCCGAGGTCATTGGTAAAACGCCAGAGCTGAGTACCAGTCAATTCGAATTTGTGCTGTTTACCCCGGAGTTATGGGGACGTATGCGAAAGGCGTTAGTGGACGGGAAATGGGGTACATTACTTATTCCCTATGCCGATAAATTCATTTGTGATGTTGACCAGTTCTTTGCTGAATGCGACGAAGACAGCCAACTCCTTTTCTATTGGGATTGATTATGTTAAATAAACCATTTGGGCGGTATCATTTCCCCGACGGTATTACGGTCGCTGAACTCAAAGCGGTATTAGCGACCGCACCGGAAACAGACCCCGAAGGACGCCCACTGAAAATCCGTATTGTTACGGACGGTTCAGGTTGGTCAAACATTCACGTGGTGTCGCAGTTCGCTGCTGAGCGCAGTGAACTAGAGATTCTTTTAGACGGCGCAGAACCGGAGTAATTATGTCTACTGAACACAAGCCTATTAAAGCCGCGATCGGGATTATGTACCGTGACCAGTTGCAAATCGGTAAACGTCTGCGTGGGTCTATTCCCGCAGAAGGTAATAACGCAGGTGGTCAAATCGACACCAGCGGCCTTACCAAAATCGAAATGCACTCCACCGGCGCCTATGTGGAAACCCACACCGGTTCGCGTTATTTCGTGCATCCGGGTTCACAGACCTGGGAACCGCCAGTGTCTGAATCCCGGCGGGTGTATGAGTTGTGGGAACTGGTTGACTTTAAGGAGTAAGCCATGGGTTGCTTTGATTCTTTCAAGGTGGGTGAGAATAACAAACTTAACTTACCTGTACCCAAGGACGAATACCAAACTAAAGACTTAGGTAAAAATCTGATTCTTTACCAAATTGGTGACGATGGAGTAATAAAACCGACAGAGTGTAATGCCTGGCAGGGTGAATTCTATTTGGATGAAGATGAAGCCCTTGAATTCAAATCCGGACATTATAACGGGATCATCGTGCTGTACGGCGACCTCGCGGATGGAACCTGGAAAGAATACATGCTGGTTATTGAAAACAGCAAGATTGTTTATATCTGGGATCATGGCGAAACCCTGTATACGGATAGCCCGGATTCAGAACAGAGGTACCGCGATTTAGTCAACGCACATCTCGGCCTTTAATTACAGGAGGGGAAACCCTCCTCTTTTCAGGAATATTTCTAATGGCAAACCTGTATTTTCGTTACAGCACCATGAATGCGGGTAAATCCGCGCACCTGATTCAGGCGGCGTTTAATTACCTGGAACAAAACATGAGGCCGTTGATTGGTAAATCGTCGACGGACACCCGGATACTGAATAAACCAGCAGGTGTCACCGGGGTATACGAAGCCATCGGTCAGATCGAGTCGCGGGGTGGTGGTAATATCGCGTGTGGTTTGTTTTCCCCGACACAAGACCTTTATCAGTGGGTGCTGGACCACGGTGGGAATTTCTTACCCGGTGTGAGCATGGTCAATTGCGTACTGATCGATGAAGCCCAGTTCCTGACTCCTGAGCAAGTGGACCAGTTATGTAAAGTGGTGGACGTCCTGAATATCCCGGTGCTCTGCTACGGTTTGCGTACGGACTTCCAGGGTAAGTTGTTTCCTGGCTCTGCGGCGTTATTAGCCAATGCAGAGAAACTCTCGGAAATAAAGACCCTTTGTAACTGCGGCTCCAAAGCCACGCATGTCGTGCGGGTTGACAAAGACGGTCAAGTATTACAGGACGGTGCACAGGTGGTGATTGGTAATGACAATTACATCAGTGTGTGTCGCCGACATTTTAACGCAGCATTGGCAGGAACGTACAAACCATGTCCACTGAAAAAGATAACACTGGATTGAACCCCTGTGTTGAAGTCGTTGACAAATCGGCGGATAACACCCTGACCCTGCTGGATGGTTGGTTGACGGTCACCAGTACCCCGCACTTACCGATGACGCTGTCCGATCAGCAGCAGGAGGTACTGGGTCTGTTAATGAACTGCACCGATCTCCACCCCAAAGTGCGGGTGAAAGAAGTGAAACCCGAGCCGGTGATCGATGAAACAGAGCGTAAAGCCCAAGCGGCACGTTCTCTGGTGTATGAACGTTACTTACGTGGCAAACCCAAACTGACCGATGTGCAGAAAGGGTTACGGAAGAAAAAGTCGGACGTTAAAAGTAAACGCCGTAAGGCTATCTTGAAGAGGCACAAATAAATGCATGAGGATGATGAAATCATCGGTATCGACACCGGTAAAGAACTTACCATGGTGAGTAAAACCAACATAGTGACAGATTGGCATCACGCTTTCTCTTACGAGCACCGCCAGGCCTACGGTAAGTCTGCTACACCGAAAGTGCAGAACAAAACCAAGGTGAAAGCCAAGCGTCGCAAAACGGTGTTGAAAAAACACAAGTGAGGTTAACATGTCAAAAGAATCGAAACCTATTTTCCTGCCTAAATTAACCACGGTGTACGACATGGACAAAGTAGCTGAAGTGGAACGTGAGATCATGCTTTCGTTAACAGAAAAACGGGGTTTTGAAAAACCCGTGATGAACATTGTTAAAGGTCGTGATCCCAGCAAGTTACACGAGTTCCACCTGATACGCCCGTTGAACGGTCCTGACTTCCATTTGCGTTGGGCTCAAGAACTGCTTCGTAACGGTGGTAAGGTGATGTGCATGGATACCGAATTGGGTTTGTCAGATGAAAGTCTTGCCCGGATCAAACGCGCTGCTGACAAACTCGAAATCGACGTGGCCAAGCCCAAACGCATCGACCATGTTGGACCGATGACGATCCCGAAATGGGTTGACTCGTTTCTTGACATGACCCCACCGGTAGTAAAAGAACACCCAACTGGCGAACCCGGTCCGATGGAACAGTCTGAACCAAAGGAATGGAAGCGAGTGCGGGGTCAGTGGCAGTGGGTGACCAAAAACAAAACGGGTAAACACACCCTGGGCAAAGCGGTCAAGCGTAAACACCGTCACCGTAAGGGGAGGTGATATGGAAGATACCCCACGTCTTGCAGCTTGGTACGAAGCGATGCGCGAGTTTACGACCACCCCTGCTGAAACCATCGATAAGAAACGATGGAAAGAAATCGTGCCGGATTTGTTCAGCCCCAGGAAAGGGGGGAAACATGCCAAAGGTAAGGCTACGAAACGTAAACGTCGCCACCGGAAAGGAAAGTAATTATGGCAAAGCGTAAAGCCAGCGTTATTCCAATTAATGCTGTGCGACTAATCAAACCCCCGATCTCACGATTGGGCGGTCCGTGTGATTTCGACAGGGATATTGATATTCTCGGTCGGATTGTGGTCTATACCGATGGTCAATGGTGGGGTTGGTATCCAAAATGAACGAAACAATTTCGATTGCTATATTGTCACTGTTCGGTGTTATCACACTGATTGGTATGTTGTACAGCTCCGCAACACTCTGGACACATGACATCAACCAAGAGTCAAAAGCGGTAATGAAAGTCGCCCGGCGTCACTCGTCATACTGGATGTTACTCGCACTGGTTGTCGCGTTGCTGATGGGATGCCACATTTATTATTTTGGACAACTCAAATGAATCACCTTCAATTGTTTGGCGGAATCGGGATCGGTGTTCTTATCGTCCTGATTCTTTATACCCTGTACCTGGTGTTTTCCTATATGGCGAACCATGCTGCCGGTGATCGCTTCACCGCGCGTAAAATCAAGCGCCGTATCAACTGGACCGCCATCGCGTTGGTGGTTGTCATGATTGCTGTACTCACCCCTACTTTTATCTGGCCGAGGTAACTTAAATGCCTGAACACTTCACGTTGCGTTCGCTGAACTCGTTGGATCACTATGTTCATTTACTGCGGGGTAATCGTCGTCGCGATACGGCGGTCATCGATCAGCGTGAGCTTGGATACCTGGCGTTGCGACTGTACGAAGATCACTTAATGGACCCCATCCTGTTTACCCAGGCTGCGGTGAACATGGGTTGGACGTGCCATGTTTACAACGGGGTGCCACAAGTGCAAGGTCCAGGGTTCATTTATCGGTTGCGTGACGGTGACAATGATCTGGTTGCTGCACTGTGTCGCTGGTCAGTGACCATCACTGACCTCGGGCGTAAACGTCCTTGGCGTGCACGCATCATGGCCTGGCAGTTCCGTTGCCGGATTTGGGCGAACGCTCAACGTTTTCGTCGGAGCCTGAAATGATCGGTCAATGGTTACATGACCTACTACAGATAGGTACACCGGGTGAACGGGTGATGATGATCAACCGCCTCAAAAAGGAGGACTTGGTCGGCAAGCCGGTGCGGGGTGCATACACCTACACCAAACGAGGACGCACCCGTTACTGCCGTGAACTCCAGGCCGCTGCGAATGTGTCCCGCCTGCGCAAGGTGTATCGCTATGACATCCAGGTGCAGAACGTGCTGGAGTACGGCTTCCGCATTGTACTGAAACGTGACGGTAATGAACCGATCATTATTCGGGCTTATTACTGGCAGCAGTCTGGAATCAGTGCGCTGTTCAATCACCCCTATTTACTCGGTGATGGCGATGCAGAAATAGCCAGAGTAGAGAAACGCATCCGACGTATTAACGACTCTTTGAAGGAGAAAGCCAAGTGGAAGAAGAAAAAGGCAGCATCATAGTGTCACACGACTTCAATCATCGCGAACCTTTTAGAAAGATGTACGAGATGAAAGTCCGGGAAGACGGGTACCAGGGTACGTACGACGAGTTCACCCGGGAAACGATGGATCGCATCAACAACTGGGGTCGGGTTGACCGCACCCATGCAGAACGTCAACTGGACATGGTGAAAGGCCGTATCAAAGGTTCAAGTGAACGTTACTGGAACGACCGAAGCCATCCCGATCGTGCTGCGGTTAAAAAGAAAAAGAAACGCCGTAAGGCAGTCATGAAACAACACCGTCGTTAAGGGTGATTTATGTTAGAGCGAATTCGTGCGTGGTTTACACCGACATTACCGGTCAGCGACACCGCGCTGCTTTCCTTATTGGAAGAGTACGGCATCCGCGCTGACATCACCCCGTCAGCACAACGGCTACGCGATTACACCCAAACCCAGCGCGAGGCGGTGAAAGACTGCCTCCGCACTGCGCTGGCCGAGCGGTTCCCGCTGCGGACGTGGTCCATCGCGTTGTTGCATGGTTATCTGGCGGTCGTTCCTGACCGCCATTTCAAAGAAGACGAACTGTATTACATTCTGTACTGGGATGTGGAGTCCCTGGCAGAAGCAATCCTGGCGATCAAGTATTAAGGACCTTCCAATGTCAGACGTGTTATTCCCCGAAATGAAGAAACTGATCACCAATATCCAACGGGTGGTCACCAGCGATGAGCTCCCCACCGCACCGATGGAGAATCTGTGCGATATCATCAACAACTACGAGTACAGCAACAGCCTACGCCGTAGCCTGAAGCGGATTCGTAATACCGCCGGGGTGCATTTAACTGACCCCGTGACGGTGATGGCATTTAACACAGCATTAAAGGAACACGGGTTGACAGACACCTGGGCGACCTATCGTCCGACGGCGAATAATAACGGGGTGCTGCGGCTACCGAACGGGATGGTAACATGGTGATCGATGACAAAACCGCCATCGTGGCGTTTTCAGGTGGATTGGATTCCACCTACCTGGTGTGGAAGCTGTTGCAGGAGCGCAACGTTACGGTGGTGTATTATCTGGCCGGGCAAGGCGGGGTCAAACTGATGATGGAGTTGGGTACCATTCATCGGATGGTTGATATTTTCAACGGGATGTGGCGTCGGGGCGAGCTCAAGGGGTCTGTGAATAACGTGCTGGTTATCCGTACCCATCACTGGTCCGCTGTCAATACGGTGGCCAAAAACCGTTGTCAGGTGCAGGCGTTAAACTGGGTAACCGGGTTTATTCCTTATTTATCGCCGAACCACCATTCTTACAACGTGGCTTACGGGGCAGACGACACCCAGAAACACCCAGCCCTCACGGAGTACACGGACGCCTTCTTCGAGCACATGCAAATCGCCTATAACTCGTTACTGGAGATCAGTGCGGAGTTTCGCTTAGTGCGGGATCAGCGTGATGAGCATGTCCCACCGCTGGCGTTTCCGTTGCGTTCCACCACTAAAGCACAGATGTTAAAAGAGTTACCGGGTGAGCTGGTACACCTGTACTGGAAATGTGAAGACCCCTTCATTCGTCGGCTGGACACGGGGGAAGTTAAACCGCGGCGTGCAGGGATGTTTATCCAAACCAACCCGATGCGACTTGGTCATCATCCTTACACAGCGGTGTCCTGCGGTAAATGCAACACTTGTCGGTCAGAGATTGCATACCTGACGGAGTTGGGTGATGTCATGGCGCCTTACACTCACCCTGTACCGGTGCAGTTTCCGGATATACAACGCTTCGACACCTTGATGAAAAGTCCCGACATGATTTTTCACAACTATGCTTTCAATGCCCTCTTCTCCGAACCCGTAACAGTCAAAGAACCCACCACCGCATAAAAACGAGGCCTCCTAACGGGGGCCTCTTTTATTCGTCTCTTTTTTTTGATGTTCATTTGCACATATCTCAATATCCTTTGATGGCTCGGCTGTATTCAGTCCGGGTCGACCAATTGAGGTTTGTATGCGTTATTTCGTTGCAGATATCCACGCGGGTGATCCAAGCATTACTAAGTACCGAAAGCAGTTTGAAACGGTCGAAGAACATGATGCTATGATTTGGGAATTATTGGCATCCGCTACGAAGAATGATATCGTCACGTTTGTCGGGGATTGCTTTATTAAACCGCATACCCTGGACATCCTGCGTAAATTGCCGTTCAAAAAAGAATTAGTCGCAGGAAACCATTGTTTCGAAAAAGGGGTTCGATTCAATGATTTAGTCGGTATCATGGACCGGATCGACGGCGTGCGTAAGTGGAAGCATTTTTGGCTCAGTCATGCGCCATTACATCCCCACCACTTGCGTAACCGCCTGAACATCCACGGCCACCTTCATGAAGTCATTATCCCAGATCGTCGTTTCATTAACGTTTCTCTGGAGGCGAGCGGTTACCGGTTAGTTAGCCACGAAGAGATTCTCGATGGTTCCTACCGGACCTACAGCAAGCCTTATCAATCAAGGATCAATTCCAATGAAAGTTGAAAATGTACATTTAGTGCGTGTGCCTAATACACCGCACAACCTTTCTTTACTCAAAAACGATCTCGCAGCAATGGTTGGCCATCTGGTTGGTGAAGCCCAGATCCCGACACAAGGCCGCGGCCAGTCCAGCGAAAAGTTCCGTCAGGACTTCAGCCGGGTCAATCAAGAACGTGGTTGCTTTAAGCTGCTGGCGTTCTACGCAATGATTGTGCCGGATGCGGATGGCAAAGAGTTCATTCATGTGTCAGGTGATCTTGAGGTCACTGACGGGCGTTATGGGCGGATGGTGAAAGAATTCATCGCCACCCATGCCGTCAATGCCTGGCGCATTGCCGCCCGCCTTCTATCATCAGACATTGAGAGCCAACAGGTCAATAACCTGATTGCTCTTGATTTCTCCCCGCAAGTCTAGGGGGTCACATGAAACTGGAAATCTGTAATGTACGGGCTATTAACGGCAACCAGCAAGTTGTCCACGATGCAATGGAAGCTTTACTGGATCGCCCGCTGGGTGAACTCAATCCTGACCGACGACGTAAACCACAAGAAACCCTGGAACAGTACAACTCGCGCTTTGCTGAGATCAGCGATGAACGACAGTGCTGGAAACTGGTTGATTGGGATATGTCACTGCGTCGTATTGGTGCGGACTCATTTTGGGTGGTGATCGGCGATGTCGAATTCCTGGACAATGCCGTCGGTCAATCCGCGCAAAAGGTTCTTCAGCAAAAGCAGTCGTGTCGCATCGTACCCCGTACCACATCTTCAGATATCTCCGGTACTCATTTGTCTGAGTTATTCGCTGTCGACATCATTGTCACACAGTAGGATAAAACACCTGAAGGGGAGAGGCGTGAGTCTCTCCCCGTTTGAGAAAGTTTATACAACTGTGATTGGTTGTATGTTTTGCAGGGAACCTTCTACTATGTTCAGTAAACCTTTCAATGCCCGTCATTATCAAATTGATTTCACCCGAGATGACCGTGGTGCAATGGTGTACCTCGACATCTTCCGTCAAGGGCGTCATGGGGGTCGTCGTGAGCTCGTGACAGAGCTGCGCCGTATTGATGCCCGTAACCCCATGCGACGCAACAGCGACCGCGACAAGCACTTCCTGTTCACCGATGCAAGCTCTCAACAACATCAAGTGATGGGCATTAAAAACAACAGCGGTGAGTTAGCCCATGAACAGATCTTCGATATCCTGGTGATCAACGATATCGCTAACCCTAACAAACCTTTAGGACGCCCTATGAGCAATGAAAAGCAGTACAGTCTGGCTGAGTTGCAAAAGATCTATGACAGCCTGCGCCACCGTGAACAGCAGTTAACTCATACGTTAAATTCTTTACAGATGACCGGTGTTACCGGTCCCCGTGAACACACCAAATTTCAGGATGTCAGTGCCGCTTATGAAGCCATTAAATCGGAAGCAGCAGGCGTGGAGAGACTGGTACGTCGGCTACGTGAAGTCGACCCCTCATTCGAACCCTTACCCACCACGCTGGACGCACAGCGTAGCCAACACGTGTCTAACCTCATTGCTGGGCTGATGTAATCCAGAGGAGCCAATGGCTCCTCTTTTCAGGCCAAGCGTAAATATTCACAGACCTATATTACCTGTGTGTAATCTCACCCATCTACTTTCTAATGAAGAGGACTTCTCATGTCAACGAAAACTACCCTGTCTCTGCAACTGTCTCACACTGATCTGCTGGCGCTGGAAGCCGTAGCGGGTTATAACACTGACCGCCTGGCGGACGTTGTAACGGGTATGGTCAAAACCCAACTAACCCAGCTTCAGCACTCCGGTACCGTTTTAAGTTTCCACAGTGCTGATCACCTGGATAATATTCCTGCGGTTTCCGGCCGCGCTGTTGGCGCTGGCATGATGCTGGCGATGGGTTTTATCGATATGGCAGTGGCTGGGGCAGGCGGTCAGCTGACATCAGCGGTGATGCCGGTGCTTTTCCGACTGATCGGTAAAATCGATAATGACTACCTCGTGGCGATGACTGAAATCCGTCCCAACGCATTCCGTCGTCATATCGTTAACGGTCGCGAAACTCTGTTTACCGAAGAACAGTTAAAAGGTTGCACGCCTGTGTTCACTGCGGTACGGGGTCAACTGGGTGAAGGTCAGCTGGCGGTATACCCTCAGGTTGGCCCGCATAACTACATGCAGCACGATCTGTCCCAGTCTCCCGTCTACCGCGTACCCGCTACAGCAATCTACGGTGTGCCCGATGTGGTGCGTCAAGAGCTGGAAAGCTTTGGTGGGGCACAAGCCCATGCAGGCGCTCAGTACACAGGGGAGCGCCCTGGCGGTAGCCATGGTTCCTGGAACACGAACAACGGCGGGATGTTCAACGGTCGTGGGTGGTAATCTGTAATCCCGGACATCGTTAACGATGGTATAGACTGACGTCTCCCTTTCCTTATTCTTTGTTACTAAGCGAGCTAACGCTAACGTGAACAAAGCGTAGCTAGGGAGATATGATGCAATTTACAAAAGGATTATTAGTATGACCAGTGAGTATAAGGTCCGGGGGTTTAACTTCCTTAAAACCGCAGAGCAAGGTGACATCACTGAAGGTTTTGAGATGCGCAGTATCCTGGAGATCGTAGAACAGGCTGTGCTGACATCAGATGAACCTTGCGCCGTTTATCAATTGACAGACGAAAACGATCAGGTCATCGGGATGTTGCAAGACATCTTACTACCCCCTTCACCGCATCAGGCCCTGTTATTTCGCGCCGGCCTTTCACATATTTGTTTCGAAAACAGCCTGACCGGGACCATGCAATTCGAAAACCTGGGTGGCACTTATTCAGCATACCTGCATCGTCTGGAAGACCATGACGCTGTTTTCAACTTCCTGGAAGCGTTCTTTATCGATAACAGCAAGATGAAAGGTCCGGGTGGGTTGTTTGAAGTACCGGCCCCTATTGATAACGCGGTAGCTGCCATCGACCGCAGTGACCTCATCACCCTGATCAATCGTGTCTATGAACGTTGTGTGGAATTAGACATCAATCACTTCCCAACCCGGTCACGGGCGTTGTCTTTGCGATTGACCAAGCTTGATGATGAGCAACTCCGCCTTGAACTCCGTTGGGTGGTGGGTCAGCTCAATGCCATTGAACAGAAGCTCGCGTTGGATAAGCAATGTGTGCCAATTGACCAAGACACACTGGACGCGGTTACAATTGCGGCTAACCTGGTCGTTGGGCGTTCAATCGCACACGGCATGTCAGTCTCCAACTTTGAATCAGCGAATATCAAAGGTAAATAACCATGGGTAAGAAGTCGTCTGAAAAGAAAGCGCGGTTGCAGGGTATTCCTGCCTCGCCGAAGAAAACCGAACTGATGGTGAAACCCAATCCCCCGGGACCAAAGTTTGTGAACCGTTTACAACGGGCAACCATCTGGCTGGGCCGTAACCATGCCGGTGTCGGTCACAGCGGCTTTCATCTGGAGTTCGAAGCGGAAGGTGACCAGGTCGATGTCATCATGCCTTCGCTGGAAGAAACCATCCGCACCCACATTAACCTGAAACGACACGGAGCTATCTCGGCATGATTGGTATTCCCCTTTTAAAAGCACAAGTTACTGTTATGCCAATTGTCCAGGTTGTTCCCATGGACAACGGCGAGTACGACGTCATCTGCACCAACGGGCGTCTGCGTCTGAGTCGCCCGAACCTGATCGTGGATATCCCGTCAGTCGGTAACTACGTTATTATTCCGGATCACCGTCTGGGCCTTCCAATGTTTGTGTTAACCGAAGAACGCTACCAGCTGTTCATCGATCAAAATCTGCCAACATAACAATCTATTAGGGGCCGATGGGGAAACCTGTCGGTCCCTTTCCATTCATGTGTTATTTTTTTTGGTGTCCCTCCATGACCACTGTGAAGTTCTTTTGCTATTGGGCGTGCCTCATGCTGGTCATGATCGCCGCCACACACCGGTACTACGGAGACTTCTAATGAAAGAGATCACTGCTTATCAACACGCGGTCAGGATGGGTTTCGTGGGCAGTGAGCCAGAGTTCAATGGATTCATCAGTGAGATCTGGTTGATTGACCATTTACGTGATCAACCGGTCCGCATGAGCTTTGCTAAGGATGCCCCACCGGAGTTATTGAAATGGGTGCCAGGTCGTCCAACTTCCAATTTCATTACCGTTCCAATGTAACCTGCCAGAGGCTCCCGTAATGGGAGCCTCTTTTAATGCGTTTATTTTTTTTTGCTGAAATCGTATGTAGTATTTTACATAGGCTACAAACATCACTACCAACCTCTGAGGAATGGACCATGCCTTTACTAACTAAATCTCCATTTGCTGAGATCTTGGCGGAAATCAATACCAAGAACAACACCACTTTGACCGCAGCCGATGTGAAGTTAACCATGTCGAACCCGGGCAGTGCGGTGAACACCGATCTTGTGGTTTCCCCGGCGACCGGCTCGCGTTACACCAACCAGAAAAAAGTGCAGTATCACCGTCGTGATATCGCCAAATGGTTTACCGGAATCACGGTGCGTGTGGATGCAGCAGAAGCCAGTACTTTCGGCGATGTGATTACCCTCCTGAACACCCGCTACGGTTTGCAGTTCACCGACAACGATTTCTCGGCCAGTGTCCGTAACCAGAAAGTGACTTACGGATCACAGAGCCAGCTGAACCTCAGCATCCAGATTGACGAAGCCAACTCCATGGGGTGGGTCGGGGCATTGACCGTGTTGTCTGTGGACCCAGGCTCGCAGCTCGACATGATCATCACCACGACCCAGATGGACGGCCTGAAGTACGCCGACGGGGGCGACGGTACCTTGCCGTCTGCGGCGGTCCGCACTTACCCGAACAACTACTCCCCGCAAACCACCGCGTTGAAAACCGTGGCCACGGGTGCTGGCACTATCAGTGCGACCCTGGCGGATGCGTTACTGGCACTCACCCCGATGCAAAGTGGGGACGCCCCGTTTGTGCAGGCTGACATCACTTCAGCCAACGTGCAGTACAACGGACCAACCAGCGGGTATGCCAACGCAAATACCGCGTACAGCAACGTGGTGGTCGCCCGCTGCACCAACGGCAAGTTCTACGGTAATTTCATGTTCCACTACAACGTGTGATTATCGGGCCTTAACTGACAGCGGTGGCGACACCGCTTTCTTTACCTTCGGCTAAGAGGATGTCAGTATGAGCCTGATGATCATGACACCGGTGCAGGAGTTGGTGGATTTGATCAATCGCGTGAACATGAGTAAGATCAAACCTGAAGGGGTGCAATTCACAAGCCCCGACAATACCACCTTGCAGGATATGACCCGCATCACCATCCAACCGATGAGCAACGTGAACGAATACGGTGGCACTAAACTGATTCGTTATCGTCGACGTGACATTGCCAAGTTTTTTCTCGGGGTGCAGCAAACGTACACCGCGACCTCCCGAGCAAACACCACCATGACCGAAATCTTGCAGGCGACCCTGGCGAAGTACCGCATTGCAATGGACGGGATGGTGGTAGGGGGTGGGAGCACCACCGTGAATTTTCGTTACGGTGACACCGTCATGGTGAACGTAGAACTGGATAACACCAACTCCATGACCTGGAAGGGGACGTTGCCGGTGAAGGTCACTCTGTACGAACCGGTCCCTTACCCAACCGATGTGAATGCCTTCTGGAACGGGGTCATGGAAACCACCACCCCTGCGGTGCTGAACCTTCCTTACCCTAATAAAGGTAACCTGACCAGCCTGGCGTATTACATCAACGGGGTGAAAGTGACCCCGGTTATTAACACCACCACCAAGACGGTCACCACCACGGCCAGTTACCCGGCCGGGCGGTACACCGTGTCCGTTCGGGCAACAGCCGGCGGACCTTATGACATGCTCTGCACCACCACCAAACTGGTGGAGTTGTTGTCACCCTGGAAAATTCCGATCACCACGTCGGTGTTGGGATTGGTCGGGGGAACCAACACCGTGAGTAAACTGGCAGGGTGCACCCTGTTGCGCAAGATCCCCTCGGACATGTTTCAGTATTGTGGTCCCCTGACCGGGACCGATGGGTGGTTTGAGGGGTGCACGATGTTACAGGGGTTACCAGCCGGGTTGTTTGCCCCACTGGTGAACCTGAAGTCCGCCACGTCGATGTTCAGGAATTGCCCGACCATCACGGTGGTTCAGCCCCGCTTCGTGGCCAACTCCCCACTGCTGTTAAACGTGGATGCCATGTTCCGGGGTTGCAGTGCGTTGACCAAAGACAACGTCCCGGCGAACCCGTGGGAAGGAACATTGATTCCCGGGTTAGGCAACGGGGTGATGACCGGCGTCTTTGACTGGCAGTAGCATGTATTTTTGAACATCGTATGTGTTTCGACACTCGTGCAAGTCTGATGGCGGTAGCGAGAGTTACCGCCTTCTTTATTTGTTATAGGAACCATTATGGTCAATCTCAACAAACCGGCCAAGGATCTCATCATTGATCTCCTCAACGAGAGCAACCGTGAGTATCTGGACGCCTTAAAGCTGAAAGATTTGACCGAAGGAAACATTTCACTTGGCACCCCTTCGGCCAATGAGGAACCTGCTAAGCATAACACGAAGATCGTGGTGAATTCGGTCGTGGGTGGTGGGTTTTATAACTCGGTGCCTGTGAGCTATGATCGACTTTCATTGTCAGTGCTTTTCAGTAAATTAAACCAGGTGCGGTTAGATGTCCGTCATCCAACCTCGACATCCGATTTGCTCCCCCGACTGAACAAGAAGTTTGGCCTGCAATTGTCACCCGATGACATTGTGGTGCAAACCATTACCGGTGCCCGTGGTGACACAGTGACGCTCACTGCTCAACCTGAAGCGCTGTGCTATATCGGTTCGGTCGATATTGTTCTTGGGTTCGAATTCTTGCGTGGGGTAATGCTCATGGAAGACGGCCAGCCTATGTTCGAAGAGAACACCGGCAACCCCATGTTTGAAGAAATCATTGTTTAACGGAGTGACGACACATGTCCGAAACATCTAAGTACCCTTTAGCTACGGTGCTCAATCCCGACGACACCGTCCAGGGTTTGCAGAAAGACCCGGCCACCGGGAAATGGATCAACACCAATTTCAAACTCGATCTGTTAAAAGGATTGAACGGCAAATCGGCGTATGAGCTGGCAGTGGATAACGGCTTTGTGGGTACCGAACAGGAATGGCTTGATTCCATTCTGGGTGCCAACGCCTATGAGGTGGCCAAACTTAATGGCTATAAAGGTACCGCGCAAGAATGGCTGGCATCTTTAAAAGGGAAAAGCTCATACGAGATCGCGGTCGAGCAGGGCTTCCAAGGCACCGAAGCGGACTTCCTGACCAGCCTGAAAGGTGATGTGGGTGATCCCGGTGAAAGTGCTTACCAGGTGGCTGTAAAAGAAGGCTTCGTGGGTACTGAAGCCGACTGGCTGAAATCCCTGGTGGGGAAAGCCGGTGTTCGTATCCTCGGCCCGCTGAACAAAGTCTCCGATTTACCTGACCCAACCAAACAGGTTGAGGGTGACACCTACGTTATCCAGGGTCACTTCTGGTCGATTGTGAAGAACAACCAAAACCAGCTCGCCTGGCAGGACATCGGTAACTTCCTGGGACCAGTGGGTGCATCTGCTTACCAGGTTGCCGTGGACAACGGTTTCCAGGGCACCGAACTGGAATGGCTTGACAGCATCCGTGGTCAGGACGGTATTGGTCTGCGTATCCTGGGGTCTTTCCAGGACGTGAGCAACCTGCCACAGCCGGGCACCAACAACGGTGACACGTACATCATCAAAGAGAAGATGTATGTCTGGGACGGCACCCAGTGGTCGACAGTGGGTCAGGTCGGTCCGCAAGGTAAGTCTGCTTACCAGTCTGCGGTGTCCGCAGGTTTCCAGGGGACTGAGGCTCAGTGGCTGAAAACCCTGATCGGTAAATCCGCCTACCAGACGGCCCTCGATAACGGCTTCACCGGCAGTGAATCAGATTGGTTAACCGCCATGAAGATCAAGGGTGACAAGGGTGATGACGGTGACAGCGCCTATGAGGTCGCTGTGAAAGAAGGTTTCGTCGGTGATGAAGCTGCTTGGCTCCAGTCATTGAAAGTCAAAGGTGACCAGGGCGAACCGTCGTACGCCATCCGGACCCTCGGGAAGAAAGCCGATGAGTCTGAACTGCCGCGTGACGGTAGCCAGGCACTGGGCGATGCGTACTGGATCGGCACCGACCTGCATGTCTGGGACGGTACGGACTGGGAAAACCTCGGCAGCATCAAAGGTGAAAACGGTCTGAGTGCCTTTGAAGTAGCTGTTGCGGAAGGTTACAAAGGCACCACCGCTGAATGGCTGGCCTCCCTTAAGGGTGGTAAAGGTGATGACGGTGACGACGGTGCTTCGGCTTACCAGTTGGCTGTCAAAAACGGGTTTGTCGGCACGGAAGCGCAGTGGTTAGCCTCACTCAAAGTGAAAGGCGACCAAGGTGACTCTGCCTACCAAGTCGCAGTGGCGAATGGATTCACAGGGGATGAGGCTGCGTGGTTGTTGTCTCTGAAAGGTAACCCGGGCGACCCTGCTCCGGCGGTGAACCTGATTGACCGCATCACCGACAAGAACGATCTGCCAGCGACCGGCAATAATACTAACGATGCGTACTTCGTCAATAAAGAGTTGTATGTCTGGCGTAATGGTGCGTGGGTGAGTTTCGGTGACCTGTCGGGTCCTGCCGGTGAGTCAGCTTATGAGCTGGCGGTGGCTGCCGGGTTCGTGGGTGATCAGCAAGCCTGGTTTGACTCCCTGAAGGTGAAAGGGGATAAAGGCGATGACGGTGACAGTGCGTATGAAGTTGCCGTTAAGAACGGCTTCCAGGGTGATGTTACAGCCTGGTTAGCCAGCCTGAAAGTCAAAGGCGATCCAGGTCCGTCTGCGTATGACGCAGCAGTAGCCGAAGGTTTCCAAGGTACACGTGCACAGTGGTTGGCGTCACTGAATGGCAAGACGGCGTACCAGACCGCGCTTGACAATGGCTTCCAGGGAACCGAAGCGCAGTGGCTGGCGTCGTTGGTCGGTGCTACCGGTAAATCGGCCTACCAGAGTGCGGTGGACAACGGTTATACTGGTACTGAAGCGGATTGGCTGAAGACCCTGGTTGGTAAACAGGGTGAAGATGCGTATCAGGTTGCGCTGAAGGAAGGCTTTACCGGTGACCGTGCAGCGTGGTTGGATAGCCTGAAAGTCAAAGGCGACAAAGGTGATGATGGTGAGCCGAGTCCGGGCATCTACATCGACGGGGAAGTGGCACAGGAAAGTGATCTGCCGGCAGGCGGGGCTGACCTCGGTCATGGTTACCTGATCAATGGGGATTACTGGTACTACCGTCGTTCGGATTCCACCTGGCAGAACGCAGGGCCTATCCGCGGTGAGAAGGGTGGTAAAGGTGATCCGGGTGATGACGGCAAGTCCGCGTATGAAGTGGCGCAGGCTAACGGCTTCACCGGCAGCGAAGCCGACTGGTTGGTGTCGCTGAAAGGTAACCCGGGGGATAAAGGTGAGCAAGGTACTATCTGGATCGTACTGAGCCGTGATCCACAGGCAACCGACGGTCGTAAGGGTGACTACTACTTCAACATGGTCGATCAACAGGTGTACGTTAAGACTTCGGCTACGGCCTGGTCAAGCCTGGGTCACATTGGGGGTGGTAACCTGTACGATGCGGCGCACGATGATGTGAAGCGTGTGTTGCAGAACGGTGCCTGGGTAGCGGTGGCGATCGACAGCGATGCAGTGAAAGATGGCACACCGTACGTCCGTCAGGATAATGGTTGGGTCAAACTGGCACTGTCACAAACGCTGATCGCGGGCACGTTGCCAGCGAATGCGGATGCCGCGGGTCAGTACCTGCTCACCAAGAACGGTTGGGTGCGTTTGGATCACTACGATCTGAAGGTCATTGCCTCCACCGGTGAACTCGATATGTCTCTGGGTAACTCTTTTGAGATTGATGCGAGTGCTAACCGTTCCATCACCTTTAAGAATGCCCCAGCGGGTCGTTCACAAATGTTGGTGGTAACCTTCAAAGGCAACGCCGGCACAATCGGCTGGCCGACCAGTGTGGCTTGGTCCGATGGCACGACCCCGACGTACGCAGCAACGCGTACTGTCATTGTTGTGTACTGGGATGGCACCAACTACACCGCGACGGATTCCATGCACGTCGGTTAACCGTAATGAGGTGGGGTCTGTACGACCCACTCTCTTTTTAAGGAGCCATTATGGCTGATACAATTGATCCATCCAAACAACCGTTGGTTTACGGCAACACCCCGTTGATCAAAGTTGAAGCAGCCAGTGACATGTTCACCCCTGCTTATGAAGTTCCGCTGCACACCTACCCGAAATATTTCAGCGATGTTTTTGGGACAGACCGTGAGTTCAGCAACGTCATGCCACCACAACAAGTGTCGGCGAAAAACCTGCTGGATTTTGGTTATGCCCCGGTCTACGAAACCGACCGACCTTCTGAAGAGCAACAAGTCGTAACAGAAGGTCAGCCGGTGCTCGGTGACGACGGTCTGTGGTACCGCACCTGGGAAACCCGCCCGTTCAATGACGAAGAGATCGCGTCGCGGTTGCAAATCGCCAAGGACAATGCCAACAACAACCTGACCCGTGCTCAAGTCGACACCTTTGCTCAAGGTATCAAGCACGACTTCACGGACGGTGAGTCCACCACCACCCTGCACATCGCGGTGGATAACGGTGAACGGGGCAATGTCGTGGCGTTGGGCTTCCAGGCCAAATACCGCATGGAAAAGTCCATTGACGACAAATTGTCTATCCGCACCATCGAGGGCAATGTCTTTGATCTGGAACCCAGTGCGATGTACGACCTGGTCTACGATGTGACCACCAAGTACCAGGCGGTGCTGGACCATGTCTGGACCCTGCGTAATGAGATCACGGCGGCGGCGGATATCGCCAGCATGCCAACGATCCCTGAGATCCTTGAGTAATCAGTAAACCCGAGGAGAGGCAGTGCCTCTCCTCTTTAATGCGAACGCCATTGCTAATTCTATGTTCGCACACCCCCTTTTAATAATGACCGATTAGGATTACCCATGGCCGATTTAACCCCTCGTGATTCATTTGATTTGGTGTTAAACCTGATCAAACGTGAGAGCCGCATTAACGGTGACGTGGCTCACAATGAAAACGTGGACTTGCTCAGCAAACAAACGATCGACCTGGTTGATCTGAGCTCGTCTTATGACCCGGTGACCGGCTTGGTCCACCGCCCCTCCCAGTGTTATATCGAACCGATCCCCGGCAAAGGTTTCAAGTACCGTCGTCGGGTTAACTACCGCCGCCTGGACATGACTGAAATCTGGGGTGACACCATCAAAGCACTGGACGTTCCCAATGCGGTGATGTTGTCCGACCTGCTGCCGAAGTTTGAAGCCTTAACCGGCATCACCATTAAACCGTATGAGATCTACGACGAAGAGATCGAGTACCCGGTGGACGGTTCTGTCCCTACCGTGGTGATCCGTATCCGTACCGATGTGTCCCTGGCGTGGATTGGTGAACTGGTTGTGTTGGTCGGTCCGTCACAAGACCTCGGGATTGATCTGGCCGATGTCATCAAGAACGTCGAGCTCGATGGCCTGAAAATGATCCAGCCGGAAGACAACGGTAAAACCTCTGCGGAGATTTTCTCGTTTGATACAGACAGCTCCGTGATCAAACCGTACCTCATCACCCTGAACGTCGGCGATATCCTTGACGAAGAAGAACTGCGGGACGAAGTCCTGAAAGCTTTCCCGGATTACGCCTGGGTGGTCAGCGAGCAATTGGTGGACTTCAACCTGAACGGGGCTACCGTTGAGTATGCGGGGATCAACGACGAATCTGTACCCAACAATAACCTGGCGTAAAAAAAACGTTGTCAGCATCCGTTTAAGCGACGATTACAGCAAGAACCTCACAGGTTGTCTGAACCTGTATTACAACTGATAACCGGGACTCACTGCGGTGGGTCCCTTTCAGGCAATTGAGTTAGAGATATTTGAACATCTACATTATCCCTGTGTAATCACATACATCTTTCAATGATAGTACGTAAATTCACACAGGACGAAAACCATGTCACAGTTAGAAATCGATGTAGAGATCCTCGACCCCCGTTACAAAACCGGCGAGTTCCAGATGCCGTGCTACAAGACCGAAGGGTCTGCGGGCATGGACTTAATCGCGGCCATCGACAAACCTATCACGCTCAGTCCGGGTGAAACGACGCTGATTCCAACGGGTCTGAAACTCGCCATTCGTAATCCGCAGTTTGTCGGTCTGGTGTTCCCGCGTTCTGGTCTGGGTCACAAGAAAGGTCTGGTGCTGGGTAACCTTACTGGTGTCATTGATTCGGACTATGAAGGCCAATTGATGGTGTCGCTGTGGAACCGGACTCCAACCGGTTCTGTTCCTGCACCGCCGGATTCTCCGGATTACCCGAACTGGCTGCCGATTGGCAACGATGTGGTGATCAACCCGGGTGACAGCATTGCCCAGTACGTGGTGGTGCCCGTTATCCAGGCCTCGTTGAATGTGGTGGATTCGCTGGAGTCGGCGGGTCAACGCGGTGAAGGTGGTTTTGGTTCTACCGACTTATTAAAGGTCATCAACACGGTACAGCTTAATGGGACCACTACGTTAGTCGTACTGAGTGACAATTCCAGTCACCATGTACCTCTTGACTTTAGCTGGCGGTTGGGGGAGCGCGTTGAGGTAGTCGCCCCTAACAATCTCAAACGTATCCACCCTTCCATGTATCAGACGCCGACCATTGCTGGCGTCTACTCGGTGGCTGTCGTCCAACATGACGGGAGTGGCAGAGAATTCAGCACCCTGACCCTCTCTCCGGCCGGTGCTTGCCAAATCTATGCACCGGGTGTGCAGCTCGGTGATCGGATCTACCAAACCACGGAAGGGTTTTGTCTCACTCTTGACCAGGTGTTGGCGTCAGCCAAAGCGGGCAGTCTAAACGTCGCCGGCGACCTGGATGTTCCTGAACTTTTCGATCGCTAAGGAGCGACCATGCGTAATTATCAATGTCACAAGCAAGTTGAAGCCGGTAAAATCGTCAAGATCATCAATCCACAAAGCGGCCCGTTTGCGGCGGTGATTACGGATACCGATGGTAGTGAAGTGAAAGTCGAGCAGCTTTTTCTCGACCAGCACAAACCGGCAATCGGCGGTTACCTGGTGCGTTATCCCAACGGTTATCTGTCGTATTCACCGGCTGAGCCATTTGAAAGCGGCTACAGCGAAATCGTTGAAGAGTAATATCTCCTCAGGCTTCCTGCTTCGGTGGGAAGCCTTTTTAATGGTTGACTGTAATAAGAAGGACTTTCCAATGCTAATCAAGAATGCGTTTGCAGTGCGTTTCTTTAAGAAAGACATTATCGATGAACGCACCCCCACGGTGTTCAATTGCCAGGACAGTGGACATATCGACTTGGTGATTAACACTGATGACCGGGTGCGTTTAGAAGAGTTTGCTGAGCGGCCTGATCTACCCGTGGTGCTTACCCCGGCGTACATTAAAGCCGAACATCAAACACCCATGTTTGCCCGTATCTCACTGAGTTATTCGCAACCGCTGGACATGGTGCATTTCAGTCTGACTGATCCCAGCAAAACACACCCAAGCATCATGAGCACTTCCATTGACACGTTTCGCCGTCTGGTAAGACGCCTGAACGACTAACCCCATCCTTCCAACAGAGAGGTTTACCATGAAAGAAACATTGTTTGTTTCCCAGTCCAAGCCTGTGGTTGCCGCGCTCTCTCTTGTTGTTGAGCAATTGCGCGGTGACCAGGTGTTCTTTCCCGTTGTCCAACGCAACCAGACGGAACACGAGGACGGACTGACACGTATCTGCAACCCGGGTCAAATCCTGGGTGGTGTGAACGTGACGGACATCTACGTCCAACAAGACGGGTCAGTGGCATCGCTGACTTTCCGGTCGTTTAACCCTTTCTTTGTAAACGTCACTGACGCGGACTACGTGTTCCATGTGAAAGAGCATGGCCACACCGTGGAATACCGTAACGAAGAAATCGGCAAAGTGCTTGCCGAACAAGGTAACCCGACCTTCACCCTCTACTGCATCATTATTAAAGAACGAGGCAGCTTCCATGACGAGTGAACCCAAACCCGCTGTACTGGCGCTTGATTACTTTGTCGATGAACTGGCAAAAAGTGTGCGTGATCAGGTGGCAACACGCCTTAACCCCGGTCAGTACCCGGATTGCATGATGCAGCCAGAGAACTACCCTTACATCGGGGCGTATTACAGTCACCGACTCGGCACGGAATTCATCTTTGAAGTGCACTCCGCAACCAGTTTAAAACTGGACATTTCGTCGTATGGTACATGGGTTAATTGCAATGGCGGTGGTTTTGTCCATCAGTTCCAAAGCGCATTACTCCATTACCTGCCGAATTGCGAGGCACGTCTGGGTGACACCGTTTGGTTGCCAGCCAAAGTGGCGCACTCCCCGTCCCTCACCTGTACCTTAACCCTAACCCTAAAGAAGGACACCCGACCCGTTGAAAGCAGAACCCGCAAAAGTCTACGTTCTGTACAAGAACCAGACCCCGGTGACTTTGCCAACGCTTTCCTTGGCAACAGCGCTGCGTTCATTTGAGAAAGCTGTACACCATAACCGCGCAGGGTTCACCCTGCGTTTGGTTGTGAAATCTGAAACCGGTGCCATTGAGTTGGCACACAGTCCTTTATAAGGAGATACCCGATGAAAAACGTTTCTGCGGTCAAGACCAAGCGTATTCGTCGTTACACAGGAAGTGAAGCCGATCACCTCATCGCGAATGATGGGGTGGAGTTTTTCAATATATTCTCCGGCGGTAAAACCCGTTTGGGGCGACTCGCCACGCACTTCGCCAACACCCCGATTGACCACCCCCGCTTTGGTTATTTCAAATCCCTGGAGGGGTTGTACTACTGGTTGATTGCCGAGGTCAAGGATGAGTCACTGCGTCGACTCGATGGCTGGGAAGCTAAGAAACACGGCCGTACATTACCGGCCGTGTATGTTGATAACTTAATCGAGCTGATGGACGAAGCAAACCGCCTCAAGGTTGCGCAACACCCAGAGCTAAAAGAACTCTTACGCAACAGCACTTTGCCATTCAGACACTTCTATTACTACGGTAAACGCCCAGGTAAATATGTGGTGTATGAATCTGAGGAGGACTGGCTGTGCACTATCTACACTCGTATTCGAGAGGAGTTACATAATGAAACCGTTTCACCGGGAACTGACGGAGGCTGAGCAGAGAGAAATGCAAATGGTAAAGTGGATCGACCGAATTCTAAACCTGCTGCTGATCATGGCATTTGCTGTGCTCGGTTACGCCATCTATATTTACGAGCCACCGCTCTGGTAAGTTCTGTAAAGAGTCATTGGCTCAAGCAGGAACCTGAGCTGAAGACTTTTGAGGAACTGGTTGCGGAATACAAAGCATTTGAGGCTGACTTTGAAGCAACGATCATCACCCTCACATTGGTGGCATTCACAACGGTATTGGTCTATTGGGTTTTTGCTTAATTATAGGACAAGAGACAACATCCTGTCGCAAGTATAATTGATTATAAACCTCTGGGCGGCACTTGTGTCCGTTAACACTCTAGGAAGCGCAACCATGAAATGGTTTGACCATTTATTTCATAGAGAGGAACCAACCATGTCTGACCCAAACCAGACCTCTTCCAATGCCACACCTACCACCTCTGCTGATGCAGCGCCTGTGATCGATACTCAAGCAGCGCCGGCAACCAGCACTTCCAATGATCAACCAGTCGCTGATGTAGTGGCCCCGGCCGCTACGCCTGTTGTCGCTTCTGCGGAGCCTATCGGGCCTGTCCGTAGCGCCACTCCGGTGTCCACTGCGCAATTGCAAAGTGCGGCCCAGAAGCTCCAGCACGTCAGCGAAGGCGTGACCATTGCTGCTGCAAATGGCACTCTGCCAGATGCGATTGCCACCCAGGCGACCGAGGTCGTCACGGAGGCAGCAGCCGCGGTTCAACAACTGGTTCAGGAAGAAGTAAAGGATGTGGGGGAGCAAGTGAAAGGTGAAGTGATCGATGAGATCGACAAAGCAGTAAACCAGGTTGCAGAAAGTTCGAATACCCTGATGGATCGGCTCAAACTGATGCTGACGGAAGCGAACGACACCATCCATGATGGTTGGGATGAAGCGGTGGAAATCGCTAACACCATGACCAAAGACGAAAAGGAGATGCCAGAGAAAGTTGCCCTGGTCTTCGGTACCGTCGGTCATGAGGTTTCTGACAACTATCGCCGATTTGCTGCGTTCCTGAAAAAATACCTGTAAATATTTGGGGCTCCGCGAGGGGCCTCTTTTTAAGCCTGCTGTGAGGACCTTATGAATCAAACAACGGTATACGAAAATGTCAAGGGTGTGTTAGCTGTCAGCCCCACCCAGTCTGACGACCCCATGCTCCAGACATTAATCACCGCTTTCAATTCACAAGTGGGAATTTGTGTAACGAACATCACCTATAACACCGACGTTGATGGCAAGCAAAAGGTGGTGTTTGGCATGCTCTGTAACGACATGGGGAACGAGCTGCTGCATGTCATCTATCGCGATATCCTGGAGTCATTGGGCCGCCTGGGTAACGTGGGGGAGAACCAGTATGTGCTGAACCCGCGCGACGTTCGGTTGTTGCACCGTCCAGATGTCCTGCATCGCCCGAGCGGTAACATGGTGTATGACTCTGTGATGCTGGAGTTCGTTAACCTGGATACCGCCGCGTTTAACATGATGTTTTCGTTAGTCCTCAGTGCCAACACCGAAGCGGTCGCTCGTTGGAAAGCCATCGACCAAATCAACGGCATGTTCAAGACCCCGAAAACTAAATAAAAACATTATTTATCAATCCATTGAACCCAACACATGACTTGAGACACCCCGTCATCAAGCATGCATGATTAGGAGTCAACAATGAACGCAGTATTACGTTTAAGCAGTGTTCCGTCGAGTCAGACGCTCGGCAGTTTGTTTATCAATGCGCAATTGATCATCCACGATGAAACAGAAGGTCTTGTGGGTAAGTTTGCGGCTGACGGTTTCAGGGTTGCCAAGATCAAGGTGTTAGAAGCGGATGAAAATCCACCGAACCTCCCAACCACCCTGCCGGAAGTGGATCTGAATTATCATGCTTATGTCCCGGCCACCCGGTTTGCTACCGATGGTACCAATCGCATCGTGGTGGTGCCGCTGAAAATCCGTGCCGACACGGCCCGCAGTCTGGTCAGCGTGCAAACCAACAGTTACAGTGAACTGGCGGTGATGGTGCGTCCATTGTTTATGGTCACACGTCGAAACAAGGCTGATTACAAACCCCTGGGCGAACCCACTTTCCATGATGTCGACTACGTGTATAAAAAGGAGTCAGACGACACGGACTACCAGGACGCGTTTAGGGACACCCAGCTTGTCCAGTTCGATGTTTTCGTGAAGAAGACCAATACGGACACGTTGGGTGATATCCTGTTCCCGGCCCAGGGCAACCTCAATCAAAATGGCGTAGCGGATGCCCCCGCTGTCAGTGCGACCCACCCGGTGGAGCTTAACCCCACCAAGGAGTAATTATGCCCTTCACTGTGACGTTCTACGCTCACAATGATGACGGTGCTCCCCAGCTTCAAGGTGTCTGCAATTACGATTGCGATAACGGTCTGGATGTTCAGGCCGTTTTAAAAGACCTCAGTGATGAACTGTTGGAGAAAAACACCGAAGAGGGGTTTAGCCCGTCTAATGTTGTCACGGGTGATGTCCTGTCGTTTCACTACACAGTCGGCTTAGATAAAGACCTGAACCGTGTCATCAATTGGTTGATGAAAGTGTGTCATTGGCGACTGTATGGCTTTCACCAGGCAAAGCATCCTTATCCTTCGGACGACTAACATGCCAAGCTATTTCGCACTGTATGGACAAAACCGTATTATACTGGGCACTGATCGTGAACGTGGTCATGATCATCGTATCGCGGATCTGGTACCGTTGAAGAAAACCAGCCGGATTGTAACCTCAATTGAAAACAAAGATGCCCTGGCCCTGATCCGTCAGTTGCCTGAGTATTTCTTCATAACGAAGAAAGCACTGGATGCGTTGCGCATTGAGTTGATTGACGATGGTAAACCCACCCGGTCATTACCGTTGCACAGTCAACGTACCGACAAGCACGATGCGCTGTTGATCACCTTAAAGGGAAACACCTGCCACCAAGTGTACACCATGACCAAGTCACAGTGGGACACCAAACGGTTCAATGACCACCTGGCGTTTCTCATTGATTACAGCGACGCGAAAAACGTGGCGATCAGCCTGGATGTGTTAATCACCCATGGCCCGCAGTATTACTTGAAGTAAGTACCACCAACCCCCGTGTGCGATGAGCCATTGTGCCGCCACACATTACAACCCAAGTGGAGTAAACCATGAAACTGAACACCATCAAAACTGTTAAAACCGATGCCCGTATTGTTTTCGTCGGTCCTGCCCCTTCCGAAGGCATTGGCTTCCGTGCAGTGAAACTGGCGGTGAAGAACGCAGACAGGGGCCTTGGTATCCTGCTCGACAACATCGCGAACGATGTATTGGAGTGTGACCACGAAGGCCGGGTCGATATCGACTACAGCACGTATATCTCTGCTGACGGACGCATTAGCCGAGATGCTGGTAACAACATGACATTTGTAAGTTTGCGTGCTAATAAAGAAGCACTTGAGCTTTATGGTAAAAACAAAGTCTTAAAACACATCGAATTTTTCATCGACCAACAGCCGGGTGATATTAAGATTGTCGGCTACCGTTTAATCGCAGAGGGCGGTTTACAATGAATTTTGAATTGATCACAGTTGACGGCCCGGAGCACAGTTACTTCCCTGTGTTCGCGGAGATGTACAAAGAGTTAACGCGTGGCCTGGAACCGATCTGGAAAAACGTGCGTCGGCATTTCTACACCTGGTCAGATCAAGACCTGCGTGATATCGCGGAAGTGCAGGCAGACGAACAAACCAGTCGTTGTCGTGTCTGTGTACTGCTGGGTGACGGGATTCCAATCGGGTTCATCGAATACAGCATGCCGGTGGCCAACGTGCTACTGGCCATCGACAATATCTATGTACGTGAAGCCTACCGGAATCAAGGTGGGTTCAACTTCATGTATGAAGCGATTCTGTCAATCTGTCGGGAAAACGGGATTACGGATATTGAACTGGGTGCGACCGTGGGTACCCCGGCGATTGAGATCTACGAACGTCTGGGGTTCAAACCGGTGTATGTGAAGTACCAGATCGCGATGAACGCACCAGAAGGGGACAGGCATGCCAAATAAGGACAGCAAGGGAAAAGGGGTGTTCTTCCGCCGCATGACCATCCTCACCGCGGAGCAGTGCAAAGCGATTGGGGATCACGATGCATTCAGCCGAGTGCTGAAACGGAATTACCTGAAGGTAGAGAAAGGGGCGCTGGAGCCACTCGATTATAAGAAGCTGGTACCCCAGGAGGTGTTTCTGCGGTTTATCTCCACCGACCCGAACGCGGTGGTGTGCCGTATCGACGACCTGCGCTTCTTATCCAGTGGTGAGTTGATTGGACGGGTGTTGCCAGATGAAAGCAATTACCCGGGGGTGATGGAACGGTTGCTGCGTTTGCCCGAGGCGGTGTTCCGCTTTGAGCCCCGCATCATCGAGCGTTACGCCAAGACCCGACGTCGGCCGGTTACCCGCGAAGTCGTGACCTTCGATTTCGTGTACCTTTAAATCCCAAGAGGGGCTGCTGCGGCGGCCTCTCTTTTTCAGGAGGGTGTGTATGCTCCAAGTGATTGGTCGTATCAAAACACAATTAGCCAAGCTTGACGGTGTTGAACGGGTTCGCGTCACGATTTATGACGACCGCATGCTCGTTACTGTTTTTCATCAGGAATACCTGACCAACCCGTTTAAAGCGTTAAAAGAGACGTTGCCGCGTTGTCAATTGACGCAACGCGTAACACCGCTCGGGCGACAGTGTATCAGTCAGTTTGCGATGAAATCCTATCCGTTTTTACAGACGGATGTAGCCCATCTAATAACTGTCTTTGTCGCTAACCACCCCATCAGACCTTATCCTGATGTTGTTATTCTGGAAGGTGAACATGATCACCGTTTTACCGAACACCAATGTCCTGAAGTACTTCGACCAACACGACGTTGACCTGGCACATGGTTGTAACTGCATGACCACAATGGGTGCCGGTATTGCTAAGGGGTTGCGTGACCGCTGGCCTCAGGTATACCACGCCGACTGTCAAACCGTGAAAGGGGATCACACCAAGCTGGGTAAGTTTACCTATGCTGATGTGGGTAGTAAACGTATCTACAATTTGTATTCGCAGTACAAGTATGGTCGGGACAAGAAATACTTTGCCCCTCGTGCTTTCCAAATCGCGCTGCTACGGGTGTTTTTCGACATGAGCATCCGTGAGCGTTACAGTCTCATCATCCCCTGGATTGGTACCTACAATGCCGGGGGTACCCGTGAAGAGATTATGCGCATTCTGGAAGACACGGTCCCGACTGAGATCAACTTGTTTATTGGGGAACTGGATTATGCCAATCACCAAAAACGGGTTTGAATGGTTTACCCCGGATGAAATCTGGCCAGTAATTCTGGCCGCACCGCAAGTGCCTATCCGCATCACCACCGCTGGATGGGAGGACGGTAAAGAGGTAAACCTTCGCACCAAAGGCTTAAACAACCAGGGGTCCATGGGTTACTACCTGATTCACAACACCCTGGACATGGAACCGTACTGGCGGTTTATCACCGAACCCCCAACCCCACCCTTTGTGCTGCGCGAGCAACTGGGTTTTTCATAGAGGAACCCGCATGCCCATCCATAAAGACGGTGTGGACTGGTTGACACCCGAAGAAGCCCACCAAACGTTGCTGGCACAGAACGGTAAACTGGTTCGTATCACAACCGAGGGGCTGACCTACGACCCGGACGAGATCTGTATTGTCACGGTGTGTGGTTACAACGGTGGTGGCACAACTGAGCAGTTTTTGCAGAACTCCCCGTACTGGCGTGTCGATACTTTTGGTCCGCCTTCCTATGTCCTTAATGAGAGCATAGACTTCCAATGTTAAACATCGAAATTCCTGAGCACCTGGAGCGGTTGTTAAAGCACCGCTCTATTCGACGCTCCTGGCAGTTCTCCCGGTATCGCCAGATGTGGTTGACCCCCAACCAGGTGATGGCGTATCTCCAACACCCCGGGAATAAAGAGCGGGTTGTCTGCACCATCAGCAATGAAAACCTATATAACCCCCTTGATAAGACACCCATCCTTATTGAGTTCGATTCCGACAAACACACCTACAAGTGGCTGCGTGAGCAACTTGAGGTTTCAACACACTGGTGGTTTACGTAATGAAGAAACCCAGGAAGCTGTACGAACGTCACGGACGACGTTGGTTATCCCCGGGCCCCTCACTGACAGCAGTCGGGTGGTCAGTGGTGGAAAAGGACATCAATTATCCGCATGCGTGCCTCGGCATCTACAACTACGGTGAACAAGTCCGGTTGCATTCCGGTAACAACACTGTAAAAGGGATGCGCGAATACATGGAGAAAATCGTCTCCTTGCGCCGCAACATCACCGCGTTCCTGACGGAACTGGAATACGCCTGCCACATCGACGAACCCCGACAGATCACCAGCCGTATCTGGCTGAATGAACAGTTGGGATTAAACCCGCGTTATACCGGGTCTGTCGCGTACTCCATCAACCGGGACAAATACCGGTTTGAGATGGCGGATTGTACGACCAAAATTGTGTTTGAAGGCTCACTGTGTTCTGACAACGCCAAGCGTAAGAAAGACATCCGTAAGCTGGCTGTGATTGTTACCGTAATAAATACCCTGATTGCTGAAGTCGATAAACTGATCGACCTTGGCTTGTGCTCTGACCAACCTCATAAACTGGATACCCTTTCTAAATGAAACGTAAAACCCTGAACGCATTCTTTGACAACCTGAAAAAGCTGGAAATGTCTCGCCTGATTCGTGACAACAAAGATTACACCCTGGGCAACAACATGAAGGGTGACGGTGTGCATGCCGATATCGTGCGTCTGGTTGCGGAGCTGCGCGAGTTCGCTGAGAAGCACCTGACCAATGGCACTGACCTTGGTGAAGTGATGGCTGAAGCCGCAAACCGTAAGTTGCAAATCCTGGACCACCTGAAGAGCAACCTTGATATGTCCACCAACACGGTGACCTATCGCCTGGAAACCCGCAAAGGCAAGTTTGTGTACTGGGTGAAAGATATGAGCATGAAACCTGCGCTGGAAGTGGCGTAATGGAGCTGCTCTGGCTGACTGTTGACAGTGGTGCGAGCTATGCTCCTGAAATCACCGCAATGATGAAGGCCCTGCGCACCGAAGAGAATGTCATGACGAACACCAAAAAGGTGGAGCGTGCGAAACCCTATCATCAGGAGTTTCGTGACCGTGACATGTGCATTCTGCTGGCAATGGAAAAGGGTGATGTCGCTGGCATGATTTCTTTTACCCCCGGCCTGATGGGGATCATCTATCGGCTGTATGTCAAACCGGTGTATCGCCGTCGTGGGGTGGGTGACCTGCTGATGCAGAGCACGAAAGAGTATATGAAGCGCCGCGGGAGTATTGAGTTCACCGTGAACACCATCCCCGCTAATGAACCGGCAATTGCACTGTACAAGAAGTACGGGTTGACGCCGGAGTACCTGTCGCTACGCGGCAAAGTTTAACAGGAAAGGAAAAATAAGATGTCTACGACAATCATCAATTATGATGCAGTTGTGCAAGAACTTATTAAAGGTATACAGATCAACGATAATCGTGACATGGCGCCGCGTTTGGGATTGGATAAAACCGACTGGCGTTATTACTCGGAGTTGCGCACCGTGGGGTTCAGTGTCCCCAGACAGTTAGGTGCTTCCGGTTGGTTGGTCAATCAGTTCATCCGTCATCCATTAGGCGAAGCGTTGGTGGTGGTGGCGAACAGACCGATGCGCCAGCTCTTTCTGACACGCCTGGATGAACGGGATGCGTTCAAACACAGTCGACCCCATGTGATTGTTGCGGACAAGGCCAACCTGGCCAACCTCCACCACACCTACCGTTATGTCTATATCGAAGATGCGTCCCATGTGTTTGCTAACCAAATCAAACACGCCCCTTTCCACCGTGCATTAGCACCGCATGTCACCGAGAACGTGGTGATCGTGCGGGTCAACTAAACCATGGCCCTTCGGGGCCATATCCTTTTCTTTCTTTTTTGGACTGTTATCATGTCAAAAACTATTCTTACCCCCGAGCACCTCAATTCCCTGATTATCAAAGAAGAGTATGTTGAGAACACCGTGGGTGGCAAGGTCTGGTTAAGCTGCTATCTCTGGGTGGCCCCGACACACGCAATTGTGGGTGAACCGTGCAGTGCAATGTACCCGGAAACCAGCGACCCGGCAAAAGCGCGTCAGGTGGCCCGTAAACGTGCGTTTGATCAACTGTGGGCGTTGGAAGCCTACCGTTTGATGGTCAACGAACACCGCGAGTCCAATCACTCAGTAAGCGCCCTGGAAGAACGTATCCGTCGGATTGAAGTCGCATTACAGATGCCGGGTGCAGTGCTGACCTATGCAGAAAAGCTGGATGCGGCCATGCAAGATACACCCCCGACCGCCGTAACCCCACCGGAAACCCCGGCAAACGGACCGGGTGTACTGACCACCCGCGAACTCACCCCGGTTAGCGAACTCACCCCCGAGATTTCTCGTTACCTGGTGCGGCTGGAAGATGAAGTCACCAATATCTGCGGTGCCGTGATGAAACTCAAACTGTATGCCGCAGGTCCCGTGACTGAAGACCTCATGGGTCACTTCAGTACCGAGTTCCAGGAACAACTGCGTATTGAAGCTAACGCCCCGGGGTTTGATGCCGACAGTTTTGATGTGTATGCGTTCTGCCGTAACCTGGAGGTTGCTGGTATCCGGGTGGAAGCCGATATCCTGAACCGCAGCAATACCGCCTGGGTTGACAGCATGACCATGGAGAAAGTCACGGCGGGTGACACCCCTGACGATGGCGCCGCCCCGCAGTCAACAATTGAGCCCGTTATTGTGGGCGATGGCCTGTTGCAAGGTTTCCGGGTGACCGAATACCTGGAAGAGTTCGAGCAGGCGAAATCGGACATCGAGAAGTCCCTGTCCCAGCGTGCCATGTTATCTGTGCGGTTTGGTATTGACTATGCGCATGATGAAGAAGGCCGGAAGATCTATTGGGAACTGGATGAGCTGAAAAACCGGTTTGATAATGCACTCAGCAATTACAACTTTGCGGTGGCCAACCCCAGCGAAGAGATCAGCGACTTCCTGGTCGAGGTCTTTGCATTGCCGAAAGAAAACTTCAAGGTAACGTTGCATTGATAATTTAGAATGCAGGTCAGTTTAAGTCTATATAACCAATATGAATACAGAGCAATAGTGCTTTGTACCTATTGGAGATATCCTCATGAAACTGACCAAACTGCGCTTTGTCCTGTCTAAAGAGTTCATCGAACTGTGTGCTGCAAATATCGACCGTGGTATGGCGACGGTTATCCGCCTGGCTGAACGTCGTTATGTCTTCGCTAACCCGAAGGCCACTGAAGACATCGATATCGATGAGTCTGATGTGAACCGCGCGCTGAGCATCGCGAAGAACGAAGACGCACGTTTTGACCGCCTGGCCAACGTGTACAGCTGGATTCGTAAACAGTCTAGCAAAGCGGCTTTAACCTGGAGTAACTATCGTGCATACATCACTGCTAACGCATTGGAAAAACTGTGGGTCGTCACCGGTGTCTATAAAGAAGCCGCTGATGTCGAAGTCGAGTTTAACCATATCGTTGGCATGGTCGCTGATGCAAAGTAATCCATAGCGGGAGGCTACCAGTAGGTATGCCTCCCGACTATTCACCTGATTTATTTTTTAACGAAAAAGCTAAATCAGATGCGTAGTTTATAAAAACAACAGGCGTTACCTGTGCTTATGAATTCCATCTTCTCATCGATCTACACACTCAAAAAGGTTTTATTACAATGTCCACGACCAAATCACACGTTAAAGATGCCAAGAAATTTGCTAACCTGTCCCGTGCGCGTCAAGTTGAAGTCCTGATGGGCGTACGCCTGACTTCGGTTCAACGCGACCTCATTGAATACCTGGCTGATGGAGATCACCTTGCAGCTATACACCGTTCAAATCGCCCGGTATCGTAAAGCATTGGCCCTGGGTGTCCCGTTTGTGGACACCTCCATCAAAACCGGGAAGTCAGAATTCATGCCGACCTGGGACATGGTGATGGGGTACAAGCAAGGTACTGTCAGTGAAGAACGTTACACCGAGATGTATTACGACCTGATGCGCCAACGCTATCGAGCCAATCGCCAATGGTGGTTGGCTTTTTTACGCGATCAGCCCAGCGCAGCCATTGGGTGCTTCTGTACACCGGGTGCGTTCTGTCACCGTTTATTGCTCGTAGACATCTTCAGGAAAATCTGTGAGCGCAACGATATTCCTTTTGAATACGCAGGTGAATTAACATGATCCTGGATTACAACACCGCCTGGGACCGAATAGAGGACAGCACCCTCAAGGGTGAAACCGTCAAGTTTGTGGCCTCAAAAATCCGACCCGGCGAGTTCTACCTCCACTCGGAACCCGTGCACGGCGACAACCCCTGCCATGCTCTGGTGATTCTGAAAACCAACCACCACCTCTACGCTATCTGGGTGACCTCACCTCCGGACAGACGTACCGACACCCGTATCCTGCAACGCGCATTGATTGAGTTGTTGCAGCTGCCGTATGGTCAGATCAACGTGTTCAATAACCTGCGGGTTGACCGCCGGACACGCTACCATATTTGCAATGGGTATCGGTCGTTGTATTTCACCGACCTGGTCAAAGGCCGGTTCTCCCAGAAACAACTGGTTATCCCAAATAAACATGAAGCCTTCCTGGCGATGTTCCAGCAACAGGCCAAAGACTTCATTATTCAACAGACTTACTGAGGTACATTCCAATGGTAAAAGAAGTCAAACACGGGTTCACGTTTGATGATGCTGGCTCACAGGCAATCGGGGCGTTCTACACCGATATTGAAATAGCGCTGCGGGTCAAAGGCACCAACCTGACCCAGATCTGCCGACAGATCATCAAGCGGCATTTAAAGCAGACCCGTAACCCCGAATTGATCATCACCCTGGAAGCCCTCCAGAAGAAATACGCCCTGGTACCGGAGTTACGGGAACGGATCGCGGAATACCGGGGATTGGTGTCAGGGGAATTAGAAGTGGTGCGGCTGGTACGTTCGTAAATAAATACTTACCATCAGGTATTATCTGACAGCTGTAGATGCTGCCGCGCAATAGTCAACATTGATTTAAGCTATCATCATTTTTGGATCGGGTTCGCTGTATGTCCCGATCCATCTTTTTATTCCGTATTTGGTTGTGTGGTAAAAGAGGTTCTCCGCCTCAAGACTTGCCTGTCGCCACCACACGACCAAACCCCTTTGGCGCTTTTGGTTCACGTACCTCAAATGCGTAAGCTTCCTTCCTGGTGGAATCTCTGTCACGCCAAAAGCGCCAACCACTATGCTGTGTGAAGTCTTTGCCGGAATGACGGCAGTCCATAATAGGAAATTTCCTGGAGAGCTTCGGCTCTCCTCTTTTTTGCATTTCTTTTTTTTTGTCCTCATCATGTGACTTCGGTCGGTAACACAGAGAACCAGTTGTAGGGGACATCAAAAATGAAACTCAAAAGGCTGTTCTGGATCAGGTTTCACTTAGTCCTCGTGTGGGTGTTGGTGGTGCCCATGCATTGTTCGTTGGGGGCGACCTGGTCAACCATGAAGTACAGGAGACAACAACACGAAAGGCATTTACGCTTTACTCAGGATGGCTATGAACAATAACTAAAAAAGGGGAGAGCCGAAGCTCTCCCCAATTAAGGCGGTTTAGCTGTGTGACCGCGTCACCCAGGTATCCATGGCCCGCAGCCATTGCATCACCACATCCGCGTATTTATCCAGGTGGTCAGCCGCCGGCTTGAGTTTGCTCCAGTCGGTTGCCTGACACAGCGCTTTGATCTCCGCTTTGTTTCCTTCCTTATCCTTCACCTCCATGTACAGATCCGCCGCATCTTCCAGCTCCAGCAACGTACGGGCATCAAACGCATCGTAGAAGCTCTGGTAAGCAGTAAGGAGTTTCGACATGGTATCCGCCACATCCAACACTTCTTTCTTGCTCAGCGACTTACAGGCCTCAGGTACCGACCCTGGCTCGGTCACTTTCGGTGTTGGGATGGTCGGGACCTTAATGGCATCGATCTTCTTGCGCCCGGCGGCAATGATCTCTGGGGTGAATTCTTTTTGCTGACGAATCCAACCCTGCACCGTCACCATCTCCCGCACGGCTTTATCCAACTGCTGGGCAAAACGCTTGGCTTGACTTAACAGGACATTGGCATCACTCAACGCGGTGTGGAACACCTTGTCCTTGTCCAGTTCCCCGTTGATCGCTAATGCGGTCAGTCCTTTGGTGTCGATATCCCGGAACGGCGAATGCCACTTGCGTTCCTTGAGCCACTCTTCATTCCCGTATTCATCCTGGATTTTCTTGGACAGCTCTTTTAACTGCTTATCCACCTGTGCCTGCTTTGTACCCCCGAGGATTGCTTTGATCGGGGCCAGGAAACGTTTGGTGACTTCAGCCAATCCTTCACAGCTGGCTTTCAAGCGCAGTTCAGGTTCAATGATGAAGAAGCTGTCAGCGCTTTCCAGTCCGGCAGCCACCTTACCCAGGTCGCCAGTCAGTGCGGTGACTTTCTGGGTGTACTCAGTGACGTACGGATCAGACAGGTTATCCGCATCGCCGTACAGGGCCTCTAAGCCCTCGTGAAGCAACGCCTGGAGTTGGACGTGACGTTCTTTGATTAACGCGGCTGAGGCAAACGGGGTGCCTTTGTGTTCGATATCCATTGTCATTCCTCACCACCCCATTGACGCAGGCAGTTTACGTTTAACGGTTTCAAGTGTCCGCAGACTGTCGTAGTCTGCTTCACGCATCAGTTCCAACTCTTCCAGGTCTTCAAACGACCAGGCCGAGCGTTTTGAGAAGTGAATCTCGTCAATGGCTTCCAACCCCATGTCTGGCATGTGACGGGCACCCATGATCATCTGGACCTGCTCACGGCTCCATTCCATGATGTCGCGGGAACGGGTCGAGATATTCGGCTTATTACCGGTATCCAACTGCGCCAGCCAGATCCACACCGGTTGGGTTTGTCCCACACGGAACACCCGGGCAATGGTTTGTTTGATCTCGTAGTCACGGAACGGGGAGTTAATCATGAAAATGGTGTTGGCCATCAACATCGGTACCCCGGTCGAGAGTGAGTCAAAGGTGGCATTGCAGGGGTTCAGGTTCGGGTCATTACGGAACAACTCAATTAAGGCGTTGAAGTTCTTGTTGGTGTCACCGTAGATCTCAAGCGGGTTATACCCCTCTTGTTTCAAATGCACGGTCACCTGACGCAGGACTTCCACGTAGGACGTAAAGACCAGGGTCTTGGCTTCGGAGTTGTCGATGTACTTGGCGAGGTCAAGGTGCTCCACCATATCCACATGACAGTTGATACGTTCACGCCCCAACACGCGGCCCAGACACTCACCCCGGATTTTGAGGTCAACGTATTTCACCACCGACTTCACATCCCGGAATTGTTTCTTCTCCTCGTTGTTCAGCACCGTGTTGATTTCTTTCTCTTCAAACTCGTTGCAGTATTTCGATTGCGCCGACATGGTTGCCCCGTCAAAGCCTAAGCGGATAAACATCGCCACATACGTCTTGTACGTTGCCAGGTCTTCCAGGGCTTTGGTTGCACCCTTCTTCTTCATCACCGCTTCATAACGATCGACACACAAATCGTAGAAACTGCGGAACTCGGCTTTGTGCAAAGTGTAATACTGGATACGCTCTGCAATAAACGCCTGCATCAAGGCACCAATCGAGTCCAGGGTATATTTGTCCCCGTTTGGCATTTTCACGGGTACCGACACAATGTCGGGATCTTTACCCAATCCCTGTAATCGCTCGATCTTGTATTTCACTCGCCCCATACGGTTGGCCAGGATGTCATTGGCGCGTTTGGCGTTGCGTCCCCAGATCTTTTTAAAGCGCTCGGCCACACTCGGGGTAAAGAAGGGGTCGATGCACATAAAGATAGGGATGGACTCTGACCCCAGGGCTTTGATCGGGGTACCGGACATAAAGAGGATGTCCTGGCAGTCTGAGGTCTGACAGAACTCAATCAGGTTCTGGGTCTGTTGGGCTTCCAATCGGGTGAAGTTATGGGACTCGTCAATGACGATGTTAAACCCGTCCTTCTTGAACTTTGGCAGCATGGCTAACAACTGCTCCAGGCGTTCATAGTGGAAGATGTGCCAACGGGCATCCGGATCCCACGGCTGGTCGTTATCGGCCACCCACACCGACTGGGTCTTGCGAAAGCCTTTGTCCATGTCCGAGAGCCAGGATTTCTGGATCACGTTCTTGGGGCACACGATCACCGTGCGTTTGTAATCCAGCAATACTGACAGGCCGTAACCAATCAATGTCTTACCGGAACCGGCTTTCCCGTCCAACAGCAACCCTTTCAGACGATGGCTGGGTTTGGCTTTCTGGTAATACTTGAAGAACCCGGTCTGGTCTTCGAACCACTGGACGTTCATTTCACGGGCCAGTTGCTGGTAATTAAAGTCCAGGCTCAGGGTGGATTCAATGCTACGCAGCCAGGTTTCCGACTCCAGCAGTTTCAGTAACTGGATCAGACTGCGGCGGTTTGTAATGATCGACGTATCATCAATCATCTTACTGATAATGTAATGCAGTTCGAGGGCAAAGAAACTGGGTAAGGTGAAACGATTACGCCCAATAGACGTAAACATGTATTTACCGACTACCGAGGTTTCCCAAATGTGGGTGATGTCGCGCACGAACCAATCAGTGGAGATTCCGGTGACTTCAATGTTCTGTCCCCGCTCGGTCACTGTGATCATGCCAATCAGGCGTTTAAGGTTCATAGGTGGGGTCGCAGCCTTTAGAAGAAAGAAAAAGTTTTTACAGTCAGAGAATTAGATTGCAGAAGCCGCAAAACCTATATCACCATGATGACAAGCAATAGAAGCAACAATTTTTATCTCTTTGAGGAATTAAAATTAACGCCATTCTGGCACAACACAACGAACTCGCTAAGAAGGAATAACCCATGTTACAGATGTCCCCTGCGTTACAAGCTCAGATGCCACGTATCTGTGCGGTTGATCACTTGACCAACCTGCTGGCCACCCACGGTTTAGATAAAGACGATTTCGTTGTGCGTTATCCGCACAGCGCAATGTTCTGTGATCGCCGTTACGCTTTTGAAGCAGATCCTAAGACAGTACATTTAAGCTGTGTACTGACCCGACGTGAATTCGTTATCAAGTATAACGTCACCCCTTCTTTCCTCAAATCCAAAGGCATCGAGATTGGTTTCAGTGAGAAACCGGTCCCGTTCATTGTGAAAGAGGAGTTTAAAGTCGAAACCCCGGCTGACCAGAAAATCAGTCATCTGCTGTTTGACCTGTTTGCTGATAAGGAAATGCATTCATGAAACGAAACAAAATGGGAGAGGGTGCGCTGGCAGCCTTCCTGTGTCTGGTATTGATCGGGCTGTTCGCCTGGCGTTTAATGGTCACCATGCCATGAGCCGCGATTACACGGGCACCCGTGACCTGATGAAAGAAGCCGTAATGGGGACACTTCGTGGCATCCCGCACGAAATTAACCTGGTGTTGTTTCAGGGCGACGCCGATCGCCATGACCTCGGCAACCATGACGGGGATCGTTTGTTAGCGCTGTTCCGCACAGCCTTTCAGAGTATCCCTCTTTCCAATGCTAAAAATGAGGTGGATCGCAAAACGGCTTTCTTGAACGCAGCGTTCAATTTGGTTAATCGTCTGACCGGGCGTTACGTCACGGTACGACTGTTGGATGTCAGTGTGGACAAGTATTGTCCAGAAGCCACTGATTACCCGTTGAGCATCATCATCACCCCAAAGAAAGGACTGTAACCCATGTCAATTGAGATCCAATTGCAACGCGCGCTAGAATTAACCCTGAATGAAGAACACGATTCCCTGAGTGACATGGTGTGCCGCGTGCACACCTCGTTAGTGGGACGGGCCATTAACCTGTTAAAGCAAGCGGGGTTTGGTGCAGACATCGCAGTGGTGCAAAGCTTTGAGCTGGTGAATAACAAGTTGGGTGTGTACGAAGTCAAGATGACGTTTACACCTAATAAGAAGCACGACAGTTATACCCTCTCTCTTAAATCAAAAGTTAAGAAAGAAGCTATCCTGAGTGCCTTCATTAACCAGTGTCGGGTGATTGCCCAACCGCTATTGAATGCCAAGACCAAACGGGAAATCCTGTTAGAAGCGCTGTCTGAACACATCAATAACGATGATGGGTACAGCGGTGTCCGTACGTACGTGGATTACCGGGATATGCGAAACCTGCTGATCCGTTGCCAGGTAAAGAAAGAATTTGAAATGTTGCTTAGCAATAACAGCAGAAGCCGTCAGAAAAAAGATGAGGAGTGGGCATGGGCGCAATGGTAATTGGTTGTATTTCATTCATCGTGTTGCTCTGCACCGCCGCAGGGTGGTTGTGGATGACCGCACGTCAGCGGACAGAGAGTGATTACTGGTGGGGGTTAATGGCCGGCTACGCTGCACTCTATTTGTACTGTGTTTACTCCAACCCGCTACACCTGACACGTCTGCCTTTTCCTGTGATCCTTCTACTGATTCTGTTAACCGGTTATTGTGCCGGGGCATTACGCCTCGGGCGCGCATCACCCAGTATCCTGGCCGGGTTCTTCCTGGCGGGACTCATCCTGGGTTGTGGCCAAAGCTAAGAGAGGTACCTTCTAATGTCATACCTGAACCAAACGAACCCAGCCCTGGCACCCGCGCGAAAGCGTGGGTGTTTTTCGGCGAACCCAATTAACCCTGAGTAAGTGCACCACTTCGGAGGCCTTCGGGCCTCCATCTTTTTCATCTCTTTTTTTTATGTAAAGAATTACGTGTTCACGTATTACTATGTGACACTGATCCATACAACAGGAAATTACAATGAAAGACACAGCCCCAAAGAAAAAGAACCTGAAGCAAGAACGCAAAGAATTCCAGCGTCAGCGTGAAGAACTCCGCCTCGATATCAAACAGAGTCTGGCGTCCTATATGGAACACCAGGCTAAACGTCTGGCCGAACAGCTCGGTCAAGAACGCGGTGAGCAGATCCGTGTGGTGGTGTATGGCGCTGATGCGATCTATAACCACGAAGAAGACCGTTTCTATGCCTCGGTGTATTGCAAGTTCAACCATGCCGGTGCTGAACTCCAGAGCGCGAACTACAGCCTCAACCCGAACACCTTTAAAGGTCAGTTCCAACCCACGTACCTGCCGTACCTGATCCCCGAGATCAAATGTGAAGGCGAGTTTAATTTCATTACTGATGCCACCCGTGAAGCGCACGACCTGGCCTGGGACAGTTTCAAAGTGTTACTGAACCTGTACGGTGATAAACTGGACAACCTGCGTGACTACGTGAAAAGCGAAGCGAGCCTGGCCGGTAAAGAAGTCGGTGCTCACCTCTACCGTGGTGAAGATGGGTTGATCGGTGTCGTGATCCAGGTCAACTCCGATAAGCAGGTGTTACTGGGTACGGCGAAGTCTGACGAAGAGCGCCCGTACATCGACAACATGGCCACTGCCATTGAGATCGATACCCTGCGCAATGTGGTGCCAAAGACCCGTGCGAAGGTTGTAGCCGAAGAACACCTGTTCTTTGACTACATGGTCGGTCAAATCTTTGAACAGCTGCACAACCGTGGCTGGGAAACCGTACAGACTGTCTCTAACGAAGAGCTGCCGAAGTACGTCGAAGAAACCGTCGCTGAAGCCCTGCGTCTGATTGCGGAAATCCGTGACGACGAAGAGATGAAAGCCAAAGCCGCGGAACCGTACGACTACCCGATCACCGGCCTGCGTATCGACAGCAACTTCCTACTGTATTACACCGCCAACGACTATGCGATTGATTGTGCAGATCAGGACGCATTGAAGGTGTTGGCACGTCGTACCCCAATGCGTGTCTGGGTACAGGCTGAAATGAAACTGGTTGAGCAGTTAATCGAACAAGGTATCATTGATCAGAAAGATACCAAGCGTCCGGTCAACCCGCCAGTGAAAGAAGGTTACGACGCACCGGTCGCCGAAGAAACCGAATAACACCGAACCTCCCAACACCAGGGGAGCGAGCCTACTGCTTCGGCAGTAGGCTCTTTTTACGCAATTTAGATTGCAGTGTGGTTGAGGTCTATATTACCCATGTGAATAGGAAACGTAGTTCTCTTAGGAGCCATAGTGCAGATCAGTAATATCAATGTTCACGCCGGGTTCCCGACGTTGCTGTCTAATGAAGAATTCGCCAGCATCGCCCAACAAAGCAAAGGTAACGGAGACGTATTCCGCCAGCAACTGCGCGAAGCGTTGCATGAGAAATTGAATACACCCCCGATGCGTGAACTCCGGTTTACGCTGTGCTATTACGCGCTTCCCTATGCTTATACCCGTCCCGGTACCAACGGGATTAACACATCGAACTTAGTACAAGGAAATAAAACCATGGGCCGTCCAAACAACAAGCCACAGAACCGTACCGACAAAGCTGCACCACAGTTAACTTTAGCCGGCGTGAAAGAAGCGATTCTCTCACACACCCCACTGGCTGATGAAAGCGAGCTGGAGAAAGCAGCCTACGCGGTACTCACCCGGGTTACCAAACGTCACATGAGTCTGACCGATGCACTCGATGATGTCCTGGTTCCGAAGCAGCCTGAATTCGTTGAAGTCCAACTGGACCTTGACCAATTCGACGATGATACCCGTGAGAAAATCGCACAGCAAATCATCGCCCTCCGGAAAGAACAACCGCAGCTGTCGAATGACGACGCCTTGCAGTTAATCTTAACCTCCATTATCGAAACCACCGTTCACACGCCTAACGAGGTAGTCACCATGTCAGAACAAACCAACACCAACAGCAACACCCTGAACCTGACCCCGGTTAGCGAAGCTGTTCAGCAGGGCGTGCGGAGTACAGAACCTACATCAAACCAGCAGGCGATAATAGATATGATAGTACGGGACGGCAGCGAAGCTCATCTGCCAGAAGCGTCAGTCGAAGAAAGCCTGGAAGAGTTGCGTGCCAAAGAAGAAGCCTACGTGGCGGATCACGGTGCGGAACTGCAAGCCAACCTGGTCACCGGGAACAGCCCTAACTGGAAACTGGTCGGTGGGATTGCTGCGGGTCTGGCGCTGTTGGGTGTGGCCGGTTATGTCGGCTACCGCTATTACCAGCGTCAGCAGGACGGCGTACCGAATCTCACTGTAAACGATGCAGAAGAGATCTGATTAAATGAGGAGCCTTCGGGCTCCTCTTCATTCGGCTCTTTTTTTTGCCTATTTTCTGACAGTGAGAATAAATAAAGGGCTGCATCATGCTAACTGAAGCTGTACTGCGGATCATCCTCACCGCGGCGATTGGGCTGCTGGGATGGTTCATTGTTTATCGGCACCGGGTGCAAGCAGAACGTGTGGTGGAATCTCTGAGTCAGAAAAACTTAATGAGTTCGTTACGCTACCACAACCCGGCGCTTAAGGAGTCGTGTGCTTACCACGTGATCTACGGGTCATTGAAGACCCGCTACCGGTCACCCCTCGCATTGCAACTCACCCCACAACGGGAAGCGGTGATGGACACGCTGGCCATGGGGTTGTTGTGTGCGGTCACCATCGAATTGCGCGAACCGTTTTTGATTCTGTCGACCCTGGCAGAATGCATTCGGCTTGAACACAAGGTGTCTACCAGTGTGTTTATCAATGACAAAGGAGCGATGGAACTGGTCATCCGTGAACCTACGTATGAACTGTACTACTTCGTGTTTCATTCGAAAGAGATTCTCATTTAGAATAGGTAGCCATCATGGGCCATAACGCCATTCTTCTATTGTTCGTTTTTGTGGTGCTGGTTTTGTTATTCGTTTTAATGGTGCGTTTCGTCGTGGGTCGACTGGAGGCTTATTCGACGGTGTTTAACAACACCATCGGACAGAACGTGTTTTATTCACTGACATATCTCGACAACTATATCCATGACAGTCCGGACCCGGTGACGGTGATGGGTGTCAAGACCAAACTGGATTACTTAACCAATGACCCGATCTATCGGTTGCAAATGGAGTTGGTTGAGAACCACACCCCACTGGCGCATGCGGTGGTCTTTAAAACCCGTCAGGGGGTGGTGGTGCACCGCGCGTTATACCAAACGACGTTGTTTGCAAAATAGCCTAAAGAGGGAGAGGCTTGCGCCTCTCCCTTTTCAGTCATTTACTTTTGGCTTGGTCCTCGTAGTAATCAATGGTCGCTTGCAGTTGACTCACCTGCGCTTCCAATTGAAGAATACGGGCTTTATCAGTGGAAGCGTTGGTGATCTTTTCCAACCGGGCGGCTTCATTCAGGCGGTACTGCTCTGCGCTGATAAACCCGGTACTGGGAATGACCCCAACCGTGACCGTGGCGGTTACCCCGATGGTGGCTAACGTCTCATCGATTAGCCGTTGCTTTAATGTGGTGAGGGTGTCTCGCAACTCAGCCGGCACCAGACCACAATCAATGCCCAGGATTAAACGCTCTTGCAGAACCCCGTTATCATCCGGATAGGTGTCGATGTACGTGGACGGGATGTACACCGGTGCACGGGTACCGGAGGTTAAGGTGATGATGTCCGCATTGGCGTCCAGGTCCACCTGGTATTGCACCGCGGTTAAGCCGGCCGGGGTGTAAACCTGCGCCACCACATCAACGTCTTCGCCCAGCATCTCTGGAATCGTGCGCGTGGCAGAAACCGTGTAGCGGGTGTTAGGGTCGAGCAGTGCATCAAACGGTGTCTTGGCAGTGAACTTACCTGTGACACGTAGCGGGGGAGTAATACTGGTGGCCACAGGCCCTCCTTACTTACGAAGCGGTTTGAATCGATTGCAGGTACCCTTTGGTGACCATCAGGTATTTGACCCCGTTGATCGTCTTAGTGGTGTACAGCACCCCATCACGCTCGGCCCGCGATACCTCGATCGGTACCTCGGTGTCTTCGGTCATGGTTTCCGCTGCCAGCAACATCTGTTCAACCGCCAGAATGAAATCCGTGGTGGCTTTGGTCATGAGATCAAAGTCTTTGTCACGGCTTGGAATCAGGCTGTAATCCGGGTACAAGGTGCGCAGTTTGATCAACCCATCCCGGTTCGTCGGTTTCCCCAAGGTCAGGATATTGATCGACTTGTACAGACTCGGAAAAGTCTGAAGGGATTTTATGATGTGAGTTTGTTCAAAATTACGAAAGACCTTTGTCGGTTGGTCGAGCAGGGTTTCATAATCGCCTACAGGTGAGTACTGCGCCTGTTGGGTGGTCTTGTTAGGAATCCCGTTCTCTAACCAGTTCGGCAACAGATAGAACTCCATGGGATTAAAAAGATCAGGCAGGACCTCTTCCCATTCTTCCCGTGTGTGTTTTGAACTCCCCAGGATGGTATTGCGAATCGCTTCGTAGATATCGTCTTCGCTCACCGCACTACCGCCATAATAGACAATTGTCCAGTATGCATCGTTGGTATTGGGTTTGTTTACCGTATCATGCACAGCAAAACCATACGTCTTCAGGCCAGACTCTGGGTACTTTGATCGGGCAGCATTCAGTCGGGTGACAAACTTGTCCTGGGTTTCCTGTGCCAACCGGGTGGCGACATTCTTGTAGTTTTGAAACAAGGCGTCGATTTCACTGTCTGGCACAGGGCCTACGACCAGGTATTCCCGACGTGGGTACTGTACTGAAAAGGCACCGTCAGCGAACCAGATCTTGACATTGATCTCGCTGTTGGTCTTCAGGTTACCCGAGAACCAAGCAGGCATCCAGATCGTCCCGTTGGTTTCCATTTCCCCAATGGTCAGGTTATCCCAGACACTGTCGAACTCCGCTTTGAGTTGCTGGAGCGCAGTGGCACCGGAATCCGTCAGGTTACCCGCGTTGGCTTGATTATAGATCCACGAACACAACTTTAGAATGCCATCTGACAGAGCATCCGGCAAGGCTGCGTGGTCGTTGCCGATCTCAGAAACAAATGCCATCAAGGTGACATTTGGGTACGTGGTGTTGTCATACACCCCGATATCTTTTGAGAACGACACAGATTGGCTGGACAACTCACCGAGCGGTGAGGTCGTGAGTTTGGTGTTATCGAAAAGAGCAGGTATTGCGCAGAAACCCAATACGGCGTTACTCATGGCGTATTCCTTTTTGAAACGATTAAACTAAACATACGATTCACTGACAATCGGTATATAAGAATAGAGGTATTACTGTGGGCACTGTTTTCATTCGCTTGCTGTATTTTTTGTTGCCGTACCTCGTGAAGAACTCCAAGCGGTTTATGAGCGACGGGCGTTCTCATCACACGGTGTCGGACAAGTTACGTAAAGCGTATTTCATTATTGTTGCTTTGGTCATGATCGTTATCATGGGGTTTGGTTACGGTGGCTACCGTTATTATATCCTGTTCAAGAGTCAGCGCGTGTTGGAAGAGTCAGTGGCGGATTTGCGCCGGGCCCAACCAGACAGCAAACTGGCGGCGGACGTTGTGGGACAGAACCAAAAACTGCTGCACAACATTACCGACCTGATCACCTTGAACCGGGATCTGCAAGACCAGAACCTGAAACTCAGCAACGAAAACAAAACGTATCGTTGGAAGCTGGGTATCGATGACGAAGGCAATCCGTTGAACAAGTAAAAAATAACGCAGTACCGTATTGTTTGTAAACGGATTGCTGAATATTTCCAGAGGTCAAAAAATGAGTGATGTAAAACCCGATGACGTTGAAGCGTCAAAGACATGTTTGGTGCTTTATACCGATGGTGGCGCACGCCCGAATCCTGGCAATGCCGGGTGGGGGTTGCACGGGTATTCATACCCATTGGTTGACAACGACAAACGTAAGAAGAAGAAACTGGCCACCGGTGTCCCGACCAAAATCGGGTACTACGTGAACCAGAAAGTCAGTGAAGATGATGTCGTCCGGCCTGAGCGCATTTATGAGTTCGCGGGCGGCATCTCTACCAACGGCACCAACAACCAGGGTGAAATGACGGCTACCCTTAATGGGCTGGAATTGGCCTTGGAAGTGGGTGCGCATAGCGTTAACATCATCAGTGATTCAGAATACACCGGCAAAGGTGTACGTGAAGGCATCCCTAAATGGAAAAAGGACAACTGGAAAACCAAAACCGGTGAAGACCGTCCGAACAAAGACATTTGGATCAAGTTGGATACAGTCGTGCAGCAGCTGAAAGAACGCGGCACCATTGTTGACATCAGCTGGATCAAGGGGCACAACGGGCACAAGGGGAACTCTGAAGCGGATGCGCAAGCAACCAAAGGGGTGTACCTGGCTCGCAAGCAAGACTTCACACCGGTGCGTAACACCTATGAATTTGCTGATTACGACAAGTCGAGTCATGGCATGTCGGCATTAGCATTTACCCCGCGGTGGTTTTATAATTCCGAGCGAGAAGATTTCTTTGAACGGAATGATGAAGGTTTCCGGGTGTATTACCTGGGACGTCAACCAGACGATAAAGAGTATTACGGTAAACCAACGCCTGATGTGACCTTTTCGGTGCTGTGGTCGCATGGTGGTGAACCGATTATCGATAAACTGTTTGACTACAGTCGGAAACACTTGCCGAATCCAAAAGGCAATCTGTGTGTGGGTAACTTGCAGCGTGCGAAGTTGGCTACACAACACCGTGATTTGGTCGGGGGCGCGCAACCAGTGTATGACCTGAAGGATGGGGTGTATCTGGTGAACACGTCCGATGAGGTAGTGATGGAAGTGCGCAATCCACCGGGGATCTCTTACCGGGTAATGGAGTGTCTGCACAACGTTGAAGCGATTTTGCGTGAAGCCTTCCACGGCCGGACTTCTGACCAGTTGACTTTCCAGGATATCACGGCGTCATTCTTTACCGAGAAAGAAGCCAAAGGAAAGAAAACCTTTGAAGTGCGCAAAGACATCACACCGATTACGAAGTACGTCGATGTGATGGTGGATTTCCCAGGTGCAGTGAAGCCTGTGAAAACCCGCTTAACGTTTGAAATCGACTGCCCTTCTCGATCGGTATTCAATGCCATCAAGGGAGAGGACCCCCAGATCCTGTTGTTCATTGCGAAGGAAGGTACCGGCGGCTATCGCTACGGTACGATCGTGAAGACCAAGCAGGACTGGAGTGCAACAGCATCCGTACATGCAAATCTGCGCGTCTTATCGCTGGAGGAGCTTGGGAGGAAATGATGGGTACGTTGATACACAGCTTGCAAGGCATGGTGGATCGCGTCAGAGCATATCTACAGGAAGAAGTGGTGGATCAGGATGCCGATCGTCGGTGTTTGTTAGTGGTGGCGTTAGCCCGCTACCGCGACCGTGAGGTTAATCTCAATGACCTGAATCGCCGCTACTCCCTGACCGCTGACGCCAGCCAGCTTAAACGCTATTACGACTTGTCAGTTTTTCTGCATGACCAGTTGGATACGGTGTTTGAGAAGGTGGATTTCCGCAAGCCCGACAATGTGATCGAAAGTTTACCGGAGTGGCTGGTGTACCACAATACCAACCAGCTACGCCGGGACATTATCCAGTTTGCTACGCGACATTGATGTAACCTTAAAAGAGGAGCCCACACGGGCTCCTCTTATTTCAGCGCTTTTTATTTTGCCAGACGTTTGGCGGTTTCGGTCAGGGCGTTACCGGTCTGGATCGTCAGAGCAAACACCGAGCCGGCAAAGGTCACAAACCGGGCCATTTCCATCAGCTTCTCGGCAATGAACTTGTTCCCGGTGGTGTCACCCAGGTCCACTTCACCCGACTCCATGAGTTTGTACAGGATATCGCTCAGTTCGTCCGTACGCGCCACACGACGATGGAACTCAGCCGGGGCCGTGATCTTGACAGAACGCACACCCTGGTTGAATTTCTCTACCGTTGCTGGGAACGCACCCAGTGAGGTAAATGCTTGGCCAAAGGTTACCGTGGTGGGTTTGTCGGTGATCCAGGTTTTCAGCGCATCCTGTTTTGCCAACATGGTCTTAAAATTCGGGGCCATGCTGATGTTCAGGTTGCCGTCGGAGATCACTTTACCTAACCAGCGATTAAACGCATCCAGCTCGCTTGAGGTGGTTTTATTTACCAACCACAGACATTCGGTCAGTGTGACCACAAAGTCGGTCATGTTGCCTTGGAAGCCGTCTGGTGTGATGATGAACTTCGGCATCAGATCCATGTAGTTCTTGCGGTCTTCAATCCCGCGGGCAGGACCGAGGTCAGCCACCACTAAGGGTTTACGAAACACATCCAATCCTTTGCGGATGTATGAGGACAGATCGAAGAGCAACCCCTTCATGCTGTCTTTCCAGGCCATGTCTTCCATCCCGGTGTTCGGTTGGAAAATAGTCTGTAACTGTTGTTCAAGAGATTGCAATTCGTTCATTGTAAATAGTCCCTAATAGGTCAACTGTAGTTTTAAACATAGAATCTCTTTCTATAGGTCAAAAAGAACTTTTTCCAGTCAAGGAATCTAATCAATGTTACTGCCAAGCTTCTCTGCTGCTATTAAACGTGCAGCCCCTATTCGTCCTGCTCTTAACCTTGGCCCAGGTTGGGATATCATGTCCGGTGAGTACGTCGAAGGCGTGCACGGTGAGATGATCCTGAACGGCGGTATGTTTCCGTTCACCGGTGTGGCCGGTGGCACCAACAGTTTTAAAACGGGTATTCTCGCTCACTGGATGAGCCGTGTGCTGCACCGTTATGTCAACAGTAACTCTGTGTTCTATGACGCTGAGGAAACCTTTGTCCGCAGTCGTTTCTACCGTTTGTACGACCGTGTGTCTAATCAGACGGGTGCCGGTGAAGCGCTGGAGCACGAAGGTCGTTTTAACATGTTTGACCGTTCTGCTATGACCGGTGATCAGTGGTTTGAAACCACCGTCAAAGAGTACAGCGACATGAAGGTCGAACACAAAGGGGCGATGGGTACCACCCCGTTCAGGAACCTGGATGGCACCCCGTACAAATACCCGCACCCGACCGCCAACTTTGCAGACTCCTTAACCGAGATGCGTTTCCGCTTGGTGGATGCTCGCTTTGAAGATAATGACATCGGTGCCAGCGAGTCCAACACCCGTGACATGCGCATCAGTAACGCCAAGCGTGTGCTGATCGAAGATATCCCGATGTACACCAACCGTGGGGGTATTTACGTCACCATGACCGCGCAGGTGGGTAAAGAGATCTCGATCGATGGCAAACCCCAGAAAAAGAAAACCACCTTTATGAAACAAGGTGAGAAGCTGGACAAATGCCCGCCAGCTTTCTATCGCCTACCGAATATCACCTGGATCATTGAAACCGGTGCGCCAGTGTTAGCCAGTGATAATAAATCCTGGATGTACCCGTCACCGTACGGCAAAGACTCTTTTGTTGGGGATGACGGTAAGAACAACCCGGATCTGATGGAGTACTCGGTTCGTCCACTGCGCAGTAAAGGGAACGGGGCCGGTGTGGCCTGGTCGTTCATTGCTTCACAGCGTGAAGGGTATCTGCCGGGTCTGACTGCGTACCACTTCTGTAAGTCAACCAACTACTTCGGTCTGCCGGGGAACAACACCACCCATGAGTGTGCTTTCCTGCCGGGCAAGAAGTTTGGCCGTACCACCGTGCGTGAACTGCTGAACAAAGAGCCAAAGCTGGAGCGTGCATTAGAGTTCCTGATGGACATGGCGGTGATGCAATTGTATTGGTACGAGCGCGACCCAAAATACAACATCGACCCAGTGGATCTGTATAACACACTGAAAGATAAAGGGTATGACTGGGATGTGATCCTCACCCAAACACGGTCATGGTGGACCTATGAAGAAGATAAGCACCCGCTGAACTTCCTGAGCACCATGGACCTCCTGCGCATGTATACCGGTGAGTACCATCCGTATTGGATGGCACCGTTAGCGAAATAATGTTTTGGTGTGGGGGTTAATACCCCCACATCTTTTATTGAGGTTTTTATTTATGAGCGACGAGTTTCAGCCCCCGGGCAAAACCGCTTTCAACGTGATGGTCATCTGTGAGCCGGAGTTTAACCGTGCCGAACCCATCCCTTTATTGGCCAAGATCGCTGAGGGATTAAGCGAACAATACGACAGCCTGGAGCTTCAGTTCCAGACCGTGAGTGGGAAATACGGTATCCGTGCTGGGCATGAAGTGCACGAGGCGTATCGCAGCCTGGTGATCCACGATATCGAAGACCGCACCAAAACCACGTTTGTGGACTGTGTGGAAAACCTGTTCTACGACATCGATCTGCTGGTGATCTTTGGCAAGCACAACAACTCGGTACTCAATGCGGTGTTGAGCAAATCCTTGGACCACCATATCTCAGGCAAAGTCTACGGCTATTGAGTCATGTCAATCGTGTGACAAATATGCAATTGAGGTATTACCATGGCTATGCCCGCTTACCGCAAAGAAATCCAGGAATGGATCATTGAGAAATACGGTAATCTGATCCCTGGGTCGGGTAACCGCGAGATCTACATCAATTACTTCGCCAAACTCAGCGATGCCGAGTTCGATGCAATGATGGAAAAGATGATCCGTGATGACGACGTGTTTCCATTCTATTCTCCGAACTTCGATAAAGAGAAGCTCACCCCAGATCGCCTGTTTAAACTGGCTGACGAGGTGAACCTCGAATACATGCAACGTCTGTGGATGAACGACCACACCACCGGGTTGCGTCACCTCACCCCCATCCCGTATCTGGTTGGTGAGATTCCCCTGCGTATCCAGCAACAGCTGTTGGTGAAAAAGCAATCAGAAGCCCGTGACAACAACGAGGTCGATGACTTGACTAACCAACCTCGTGGGGAGTCCAAAGGTGGCTCGCTGTCTTATCCTGAATTCCAGGTACTGTACACCATGGGATTGAAATACACCATCGAGGAGATATTCTCGGTTCGTGGTGGGGATGAGAAAGCGTTCCGTGCGTACACCAAAGAACTGGTGAACAACGGTGGGGTGTCTATCAATGCCGTGAAGGCTGAAGGCAGCAAGCCGAAATCCGCTAAAACGGTGGCTGCTGTGTTTAACGCCATGCACCTGGCCAACAACTTCGCATAAGGTCTGTTATGAGCCGAGAACAATTAGGGGCATTGCTCCAGCTGATCCAACCTACACGTTCCGCGCCCGGCACCCAGTTAGACCGGGCTAAAGCCGCAATGTGCCAGTTTTGCTCTGAGTGGTACACCGACATCAGGCTCAGCTATCTCAACGAACCCAAGAAACTGGATGAGGACGACGAATACAAAGCCGTCCGGGGTCTGGTGCTGGAAAAGGTCCATGGGATCAACAGTGTGCGCTTCTTAAAAGACGACGTGGTCAAGACCTTGTGGCGCGAGCTCTCTGCCAGCCCCATCAAGTTTAACTTCGTGCACGCAGCCTCATCGTACCTGTCCAACCAGATTGCCACAATCGACTCAACCGGTTGGGCGACCTTGATCGATGAGATCAGTCGGGCAGAATCAGCACTGAGTGACTCCAAGACCGTCGATGACGCGTCCCGCAGCGAGAACCTGGAACTGTTGCCGAACCTCACCCTGGTGAAAACCCTGCTGGAAAACTACCCGTGGATGGTCACGTTGTATGTGATCATGCGCTGTCGTTACACCAAACTGTTCACCGAGGTGTGACATGAACGACAATCAAATCGGGATCCTGGCTGAGCTTGACGTGTTTCTGGATGCGCGTCTGGCGGTGTTGAAATCCATGGAGCCAGATAACTGGCAGGCATTGTTCGGTAGTTGGTACCGGGAACGCACCAGTGACAACTTTGAACGGGTCAACACCAACGTGAGCCAGGCCGCGTACGAAGCACTGTACGAAACCCGTGGCACCGACTTGTTCCAGCACATGGACATGACCCCGCTGGCCAACCAGCTTACCCACCTGGTGTTAAACCGGGCCGGGGTATTGGGGATGCCGGTGACCACACAGGTCATCGACCTGGATGTCAATTTCTACCCGTACCAGATGAGCGATGAAGACAAAGAGTTCGTGTTGTCATGCATTGGCGCTTACACCAGTCAGGTGGTGCAACTTCATGCGGTGTACCTGTCGCCTGAGGAGATCACCCCGGCTAAAGTCAAAGCCCAATGGCAACATGTCTTTATGTACGACTTCGACGGTTGGGTCGGCCCACACCTGGAGGCTTTGAAGTCCACGCCCTTACCGGGGGTCAACTTCTACATTCCCAAGCTTTACAAAAGCAGCAAGACACTGGAGGAGATCGCAAACTCCCGTGAACGCCTCAGCAGTATCTCGCCGTTTGACTTCCAGGTGCAGTTAATGGTGGGGGTGTTTCAGCTGAACTATGTTGAGCCCGAACTCTACTCCGCAAAACCGACTTAAATAGGGAGGGCGTTTGCCCTCCCTCTGGTCTGCTAATCATGGCCAACGATTTGTTCAAAGGTGATGACTTCGGTGCCGATGTAGATTTCGTGTTCCGGAACATCGATTTCATCCAGCACCCCGTCAATATCCACCGGGACCGGAATCGCCTGGACCTCGACAGTATCGTGCGGGTTGCGGGCTTGGTCGAGAATTGCACCGGTCGCCATGGAAGCGGCGGCCAACAGTACCGCGGCGGCTGCCTGGACATCCTGGGAGTTCTGTGCATCCTGCGCCAGTTTCTTCTTGGACATCACGATGCTCTCGGCATCCTTTAAGCCACCGAGATAGACCTTGGCCACTTTGGGGTCGACGTACGCCGATGGTTCCAGGACATCAAGCAGCCCTAGCCGCTTGTTCTGCATCCTTTTCAGGATCGCGTCGTCGTCTAAAGCTGATTCAGACATAACACACCTCGTTAAATAAAATTAGACCTATATTACTGTTATGTAATAGGTAACGGAGTATTCCAGTGATGGGCTTATTTTCAGTTGGTAAATGGGTGAACAACCGCATGCTCAGGCGTAAGCTGGAGCAGTTGGAAACCACCATGGCTGACCATCGAGTCAACCTCAATAATCAAAAGGCATTAGAAGGCCTATATGATCTGTCGGTAAACCTGGTGCATGTCCCCATTCGCAACCAATTGTTGTACGGTGAGACATTCACGTTGTATTCCCAAACCGCCGGCGAGTTCTTAACCCAACTCACCATGATTCGTCATTTCATTGAAACTGGAGAAATCGATCTCAGTAAAGTCACAAGCAGAAAAGCTCCTCACGACAGCACCATTTATGACTGGTGTACTTCTGAAGATAATTATATCCTGGACTTCTACGAGTTCATCGATAGTGTGCGTTCTGAGTTCCGCTACATAGTACAATTACTTTCAAAAGAGAATGAGCAGCATAAACGCATCCGACAACGCCTTAACCAGGGAACCGTCAGTTATGTTGTCGGTGAGCTACTGCGCGTGGCCCATCTGTATTTATCGCTCATGAAGAACAGCTTATAATACAAACATAGGTAACCCTTTTATGGACAAGAAAACCCCCCGTGAGAAAATGATTGATTTACTCAGTCATCCGCTGAAAGGTAGCACTGACACGACGGACATTCTTACGCGGATCTTTCGCATGATCCTGCAAGGCGAAGCCATTACCCCGGACCGATGGAACCTCCTCATCGAACGTTACCTTCGCAAGATGGAAAACTTCCGGACATTGGACTCACACAAAGCAGGCACCATCCGTGGCAACCTCAATAAAGCCTTTATTGAGAAACCCAAAATGACGTTTAACACGTTAAAGCGTGGTATTCAGTTTCTTGGCTTCGACGAAATGGAGATTGTGTTGCGGTTAAAGAAAGGCAACAAAGTTTCCGAGTACACCGAGAAAGTCAAGTTCAACAAATAATGGTATGCCCAGGATGAGTCAGACTGCTTCGGCGGTCTGACTTCCTTCTGCTTTATTTTTTTTGGTTTCGGAGTCGCAATCATGACGGATTTTGCCAGTTCCATTTTTGACCTGCCGGGGAAGCTCTTAACCAGCGATCTCAGCAACGGATTGTCCTCTGCCATGAAAGGGGCTCAGGATCTTGCCAACACCACCCTGGACAAAGCCAGTGGCACATTTAACAGTGTCGCCAAAGACACGCTGGCGTTAGTGGATAAAGAATCCCTGGCGGCCACTACACAGCTGACCAATTTCATTGACCAACAGCGCGGGTTACTCAGTCAGACCCTGGACAAGCTTAAAAACGGGTCGGTGAACCTCAGCACCATTGCCCAAGCCGTGGATTTTAAAGACGGTTTGAAAGTTGATAAGGATGTATTACTGAACCGCGTGAGCTCTGCGCTGGGGTTCCCGGTATCCAGTGTGGACGGGTTTGGTGACAGCATCAAGGATTCATTGCTGCAAAAGATGGACAGCCTGAGCAATGGCTTGGTGGGGAGTGTGGTCACCAATAACGGTGGTAGCATTGCACTCAATGGCCAATGGCGAGAAAACGTCACCAACGGGGTACTGGGTTTCCTCGGTCGAATCTCGGGCGATGATGACGCTATCAGTAAAGTGGTGGACAACCCGGCCACGTCATCGTTCTTTGATGCCTTGATGGGGCAGACGATCAAAGTCGGCTTGTTCGATGGGATTGGGACGATCGCCAACAATTACTACCGGGAGAGCGACGCCAAGAAAGCCATTGCGAAGTATTCCTATTACGCCGTGCAGCAGGCTGATATCCCCACCATCAGTGCTATCGTGGACCAGATTGGCTCGCCGGCGATGGTAGCCAAGAACCCGGACACCATCAACAGCATTCTGACCGGTTATGCGTTTAAGGTGGGTACCCTGGCAAGCGACTACCCGGCACTGGCCAGCGAGTTACTCGCTACCCTGGCGAAGATTGACCCAAACTGGTGGATCATTAACTTCATGGGTGAACCCATGGTTAACTATGCGATTTTCCAGAACATCTCACCGGATGCATTGTTACTGTTGCGCACCGAGCAACGTTTTGCCGCAGCCTGTGTGCTGGCCCCTAATTACCGCACCCAGTCACAGATCAGTTTAGTGCGGGCGCAGTACCCGTTACTGGCCATTGCCGCCAACCAATCAGAAACCTAAAAAAGAGGAGCCCACACGGGCTCCTCTATTAACGCGGTATGTAATCGCTAAACGCCCGCAACACATCCCCACTGATCGAGCCTGCAAAGCTTGAGGCCATCTGACGCGGGTCCACCCATTTCTCGATATCCAGGGAGAGCTTACTCAACCGTTTACCGAGGTTAATGGATTTCAGCAGGTTGTCATTGAATGACGTCGCTGCGATGGTGTTCATGTAGTCGTTGTACTTGGTATCATCACCAAAGATCTGTTGGGACACCACACGGGCAGGACCGGCAATATCTGACGGCTTGATAATGTTGGTGGTCGGCACCGTGATGATAGAGGACAGGTCCATCACCTGAATCGTCACATCCACTGCCAGCGGTTTCTTGTCCTTTGACCACCCCACATTCCCGGTACCACGTTCTACACGGATGCTGGAGATCATGGAGAGGTTCGAGATCCAACGCCCCTGACTGAACAACGAACACAAGAACGGTGCGGTATAAGACGCAGCACCGGTGGCTCGCGGCATCGCCCCGGCTAACAACAAGCACAGTGGTACATAGATCTTGTTGATGATGCTAATGGGGTGTGCGTAGGTGGCCCTGAGCTGGAAGGTGTAGGACTCGCTCGGCAAGTCACAGTTTGACCCGTTCCAGTGTTTGGGGATGTCCACATACGACTGACCGGCTAACATCATCGGCAGACCGCCGATCACCGAGCCCGAGATAAACCCGTTGACGACTGACATCACCGAATCTTTAAACGCATCGATGACCCCAATCCCGGTGTTACCGCCCGAGAACGTAAACGCCGCTTCCGACACCTGAGACGTCACCCCGTTCAATTGCTGGGATAACTGCGACTCTGCGGCACTGTTACTGAACGTCTCGCCAATCGATCCCACGTTGTCGACTTTAAAGCCCACGTAGTTCCCGCCGTTGTGCAGTTCGTCCAACAGATGTTGATAGAGTTTGGTGGTGAACGAGGTTTCTTTTTTCTCTTCAGAATAAGTAAAGCCCGATCCCATGTTACCCGATTCATCGATGGTGTACTGTCCGGCCGGTTCCGGGGTGTTCAGTTCGTTCTCATCCAGCTTCCCGAGGCCCGCCTGCAAGTAAGAGGACAAGTACCCGTCTGACTTGTTGGCTTTCTGTGACTCGTTGTTGCTGTTGTACGTCCAGTTCTGCTGATGGTTGGTGAACAGCTTGCTCATCTGGTCATAACCCTGTGCGGACGTGGAGTCCAGTCGGGTTTTCAACGCACTGAGCCAGGAGCGGTATTTACGGGCACCGCGGTTTGCCACGTACAGCAGGTCCACCGTCCCGTCTTCCCGGTAGATGTTCGGGTAGAGGCTCGCCACTTTCTTAAAGCTGTTGACGTTGTCACCACCGTAATCCCAGGTCGAGAGGTTCTGTCCTGCCTGTAACCCTTCGGTGACTTTCTCACCACCGTGTTTGGTACGGAACAAGGTCTTGACCCAACCGGAGTTGATCAACAGCTGGTTCAACATCGACTCGGCGGTTTTCCAGTACAACGGCATGGTGGACTTCATGTAGTAATACTGGGTTTTTGGCATCCCCATGAAGTAACGGATGGTGTTCACCCCGATCGACGCTAACTGGAGCGGCCAAAAGGTGATCGCACCCAACGCTTCCCCAGCGGCAAAGAACCAGTCATCCATACGGCCTTTACGGGCCAGCACCGACTGCTTAGGATCAAACATGTTCATGAAGAACGTCAAGATGCCGTTAAACTCCGGCACCCCGAACTGTAAATAGATGACGTTGGCATTGTCATCAATCACATCACTGTAAAACCGACCCATCCCACCGTACTGGTCATTAAAGAAACGACTCACCCGGGGATCAGCCACCGGACTGAATTGGGGCGGGGGGTTAATCCACAGATTCCCACCTAACGTGGTATCGGTGAATTTGTGCATAGCCGAAGAATAAGAACGGCGATTCAGAATCACCTTGTCCACGTTCGCGTCAGCGATACGGAACGCTTGTTGAAGATAATCGCGGTCACGAAGACTGGTCGTCGCCATGTTGTACCTCATTAAAAGGGAGGGAGGGGGTTGCCCACCCTCCCTTATTTACCGTTATGAAAAACTGCGATCCATACCGATGTTCATCGAGCTATTTGCCGGGTTGGCATTCTTCTGTGCAGGTTTCGCCTGTGCACCGGTTCCACCGCTTGGGGCATTGCTACTGTTTTGCAATACCGTCAGCATCTGGCTCAACACATCGTGAATCGAACTCAGGATGGTGTTGGTCTGACCCGATCCATCCGAGGACGGGGCGGACGCAGGGGCGGGTGCCGGTTCACGGAAGCTCGTGTTCATGTTAGCAGACGGTGCTGCTGCACTGGACGCAGAGCTCACAGAAGATTGTTGTGGTGCCGGGGTGGCAGCCGGTTCACTGAAACTGGTGGTCATGTTCGGTGACCCGCTGGCCGGATCCGACAGGGATGCGGTGGTGGCCGGTCCTGCGACCCCACTGTTGTCGTTTCCACCCGGTACGTTGGCTGCAACCTGGCTCGGAGCATCTGCACCCGGAGCCGGTGTTGGCTCGGTCTTGGTATCGTCCGTGCTGACGTCGTTGGTATCCAATACCCCGTCGTTGAACATCCCGAGGTACTGCTGATACTTCATCCGGCGATCTTCAAGCCCATTGGTCCCACCGTTGATCAGGTAGGAGGCCTTGTCAATGTTACCGGCTTTGGCGGCGTCAGAGAGTCCTTTCCGGTTCTTCCAGAACCACAAGGCTGCCAAGGCGGCGGTCTGTGGATCTTTCCTGACCCGGTCTGGGTTGGAGACAATATCAATCCCGGTGTCCTTCGAGAAGGCTTCGTAGTTATCCTTACCGGTGAGCTGAATCAATCCACCCCCACGGTAGTTATAACCATCCCCTGGCTTGTCGTTCCCCATGCGTCCGCCGTACACCGCGTTACCGATCGCTGCCGGACCTGCCGACGCAATCTGTTGTGCACGGTCCATCGAGCCGATACGTTTTGGGAACACTTGGAGCAGTCGCGCCGGTTTGTAGTTCAGGTTCTCCTCAGTGCGAGTAAACCCACCCGATTCGTGATCCAAGTTCGCCAGCAACGCCGCCAATTCCTTCTTGTCGGTGATGCCTTCTTTCTTCGCCATTTTCAGCACCGTGTCGATGCCTTTCTGTTTACCGGGACCCACCGCCATAGGTTCGACCTTCCCGGTCTTATCCACGCTCGGTAAGCTGTCCCCAGCACCCATGTAAGCACCGGCTCCGGTCGTCCCTGGGTTGCTGCCAAAGCTGCCTGACAACGCCTGGTCCTTAACAGTGTTGGCGGTGGTGACTTGATAACGACTCTTCGACTGGCCAGGAGCTCTGGCAGTAAAGGAGTACTTGTCATCGAACTGCTGCTTGACCGTGTCCGGCACCGGTGACGTCCCGTTCCCCTGTTGTCCGGTGGTCGCAACATCAGTCGGCGCTTTGACCTCACCCTGCTTGGCTTTGGCTTGCAGGTTGTTCATCGCCAGTTTCACACTGTCAGGGTCGGTTTCTGCGTGCTCACCTTTGAACGGTGATACATCCACCGTCCACACCGACACTTCTTCTGCTCGTCCTTCCTTATACGTGGCTGCGACTACCGCTTGTCCGATAGTGTACCGCTGCTGCGCATTCAACGACGTGTACGTGGCTGACGGGAGTCCGCCTTGTACGGTATCGGTTACCATCCGGTGGTAAATAAAATAGGTTGGCAGGAAGCGTTTCAGGAACCACTGACCCCACTCCATGAAGTCCGCCTGGTTGTTGAGCTTGCGGCCAAACTGAACCGCTGTCAGGCGATAGAGATCTCCGCTCTTACCGGTGAAGCGCAGCGCATTACCATTGCGGGCAATGTTACTCTCCACCACTTTCTCCATACGCAGGAAGGTGGCAATCTTGGCGTACTCCAGCTTCTTCAAGCCATACGCCTTCATGCGCACCATGGTGAGTTCATCCAGAGACTCACCTGGCTTTGGCAACATCGATGACACATCGTTATCTGATGCATCCACACTGATGCTGGCCAGGTTCATCCCGAGATCAAGCGGACGCTCTGGACGGATACTGTCCCGACCCCGACGACGAATCCCGTTATCCTCGGTAGAGAAATACCCGCCAGCGGTTTGGCGTTTACCCGGATCAATAGCCCCGGTGACGGTCCCACCAAAATCATTGATCATGGTACCAGGTACTGCACTCGGTTTCTTGTCCGCTTCTTTCCCCATCGCTTTCAACACCGCTGAGACACGTGAGCTGGTCTGTCCTTCGTCGTACATTGGTGACTCACCAATCGCTTCCGGTGCGATACTGTACGGGTTAGGCTCGATATGACTCATCATGTCATTGGTGTTGCTGGCCACCAGATACAAGGCACTCACGTCGTTGGATTTATCCACATCCTCGAAGCGGGTGTTACCCATGTATTTGTTGAGCATGGCCACAGAAGTTAAGAACACCGGTTTGAAACGGTTAGTAAACCAACCCACCCATCCCTGGACTTGCTCCGGGTCATTGGTGTCCGTGATCAGGAGACGCAGTGCCTGGTCGATTGGGGTGTCTTCCGTAAAGGAGGCATCACCCCCTCTGACCGTCACATGGTCTTTCAACAGCATCTCGACTTTGGCAATGCGTTCAGCGTCTTTCCCGGTTGGGTCAACACCGTACATTGTCATGCGTACCTGACGCAGTTTACTTGGCCGGTTGATCCAGTCACTGATGGCACTGCCCGCATCCCAGAGTAATGATCCCACCGAGATGGCAGTAATGATACCTGCCGTGATAGGTCCACCCAGGAGTGCAGCACCGCCTGCCAGGAACGGCAAGAAACGACCGAGACGGGCTGCCACACCCACCGCTTTCCCCACACCCTTCAGTGCACCCCCTACTACCTTACCGGCCAGACCCAGACGTGGGCGCACCAGGTTACCCGCAGCCTTCGCACCTTTCCAGGCACGACCCGCCCATTTCCCGGCACGGGTTTGACGCGCGGTCCGCCCGGCATCACCCAGGTCTGCGGCTTCACTGGCGGCATCCGATGCTGCATCAGCAGCTGTCCGACGACGAGCGCGGCGACGTACCGCCCCGTACCCGGCTGCCCCGAGGCTACCATAGGTTAAAGCATCGTCAGCCAACCCACCCCAATCGGTCCCTTCATCCTGGTCGGTTCCCACATCCAGGTGTTCATCACCCAGTGACGGATCCATCCCATCCATCCCGCCAATATCCGGGGTGGCTTCTGATGCGTGGGCTGATCCACTGAACATGCTGTACAACGCAGTCCCGCCCGCAGCGATTGCACCCCACTTCCCAACCTTACCGAGACGACGTCCCCATTTACCCCGCGCACGGCCACCCCCAACGTCTGGTCCACCGCGTGCATGGGCCAGGGCTTCATCACGGGTGCGTTTCCCCATAATGATAGCGGCTAACGGTTTTAACCACTTCAAGGTTAAGAACCCTTTCAGTGAACCGAGGATACCGAGACGACGAATCGCTGACCACCCTGCCAATACGGCGGTGGCTGCTTTACCAATCACCCCCATGATCGGACCAAAGATCGACGCGGTTTTCTCTTCGTCTTTCTTGGCCTGGTTTCCTTTGAGGGCTTCAATGGCATCAATCAGGCGGTCTTCTTTGGAACTGGCGGCTTTGCGGGCACGTTTGTTTTGGATGTCCTGGGCCGAGTTATCCCGTACACCGTCACCGTCTTCATCCAGAGGGTTGGTTGAGAACCCACCCATTCCCCCATCTTGTTTCGGACGACGTTGGCCAGGCAGACGCGCATCCAGCAGGTCATACACCCGATCAATGGCTGTTACCACACCACCGTTACCACCGATGCTGTCACGTACCGCCCCGGCACCGCGTGCTGCACCTCCACGGATACGCTCGGCTAAACCGGGGACACCCGCAAACAAGTTGGCCGCAGTCCGACGCAGACGACGGGTATACACCCGGGCATAACGTGTCAGGGTATTGATCTGCACACCAAAGCGGTTGGTAAGACCTTTCTCAATATCGGCTTCACTCAAGACCACTTCACCGTCAGCATCGTAAACCGTCCCCTTGATCTCGCTCCATTTCGTGACCGGGTGGCCCTCTTCATCCAGGTATGCCCCGCTACGTAAGCCAGTGCCTGTCAGACGCGGTTCACGTTCTCCTTTGACGTAAACGTCCATGGTTTGGATACGTCCCACCACGGTGTCTTTCAGTGCGCGTAAACGGCTTACCGGATCCAGCTTATTAAACAGCCCAATTGCTCCCCGTTTCAGTCGCTCGATATTAATGAGTACGATACGTTTGTTGCGCTGGTTGAATAACTTGCCTTTCAGATCACTCGCGCGGGCAATGACCACACCCGCTGCATCGACGACAGCACCTTTGATGTATTTGTACGACGTGATGACGCGTCCGCTGACCTGGTCATAATACTGACCGGCTTTTAATTTAACGGATTGCAACAACGGCTCACTGTTCCCTTCCTGGTAAATGTCGTCGTTGTCACTGGCACTGTCACCCTCTGCACCTTGCGCCCGTCCTTGCAGGAACTTGTACGCTTGGTAACCGATCACACCGGCTGCGGCCACACCGCCCAAACGCGGCGCCATGGCGGTCAGCCCTGCTAACCCAGCGGCACCGGCACCGTACAACACAGCCGGATTAGACGCCAGGCCTTTCAGCATGTCACGGGCCCGGCCACTGAGGTTGCTGCTGCGCATCCGTTCTAACCAGCTGCGCATCCGACCGCCGGACGTGTTACCTGCGGCACCTTCTTCCGGGGTAACCGTTGGGGGTTGACGATCATGGAGCAGACTGAGTTGCATTTTCGCAAACTCATGGTTGGCCAGCAGTAACTGATCGGTCTTACTGACCAGTTCACCCAGGTACGTGTTCGCCTGGGTTGCCTGAACAACCAACGGGTCAAGGTCCATCCCGGCGGTACTGCGGTTATCCAGCCGATCGGTAAGTTTACCAATGGCATCCGCTAAGCCACTGACATCACCCGTAAAGCCCGGTGCTGGACGCCCACGTCCCATACGGCCTTTATTAGCACCCCGTGTGGGGAGTAACGTCTCGGGGGTGATTCCGCCAGACAACTCCTTGTTATCCGGGTTCTCGATGAACTTGCGCATGATCTCCCAGCGCATGTCATTGTTGAAGGTATCAACCCCGTTGGTGTTTTGAATCACCCCGAGCTGACGCAGGGCATCCTCATTACCCGTGGCCCGCAGGATATCCAGTTGTTCCGCCACATCCGGGATGTACCCACGCAGGGAACTCACTCGCTCAGAGATCTGGTTACGCAACTGGTTGGCCCGCTGACTTGGTAACACCAGTGAATTACGAATCCCCTTCAGGGTGGTTGAGTTGGCTTTCGCCATTAACTCCGGGGTAATGCGGAAACGCTGTTGGATGAAACGCGCCAGTTCAGCACTGTCGGCTTTATCAGTGTCACCCCAGCCTTCTTCCCGGGCATAATGAATCGGGTCAAAGCTCTCACCCCGGTCCTGGTCACGCAAGAAACGCATGGACAACGCCTTACGTGCAGACGCCGAGAGTTTCTTCTCCGGGTCCAGCTCGTCAACGATGTTGTTACTCATCGTGGCTAAGCCGCTGTACTCACGACGGTTAAACAACTGACCGCGTAACAGGTTGGTGTTGTTCCGCTGGGAAACAAACTGCCCGCGCTGGTAGTTGTACGTGGTGGCTTGCACATCATCCCGTCCGGTACGCATTTGTTCCAGACTTAAGTGGATCCGCGAGAACCAACCCGGAATCACTTCGGTCAAGGTGCGGTGTGCCAGGTTGTCCCACTGTGCAGGTTGGGTCAGGTCACTGAGCTTACGGGTCTGGATATCAATCCGATGGCCGTTGTCAATGGGTATGTCACGCAGGCGGTTGTTGATAAGCGGGTTCAAGAAACCCCGTTTGGCATTCATCGCCATCCAGCCACGTTTGGTCGGTTGCTGTCCAGCGTTCCGTGGGTCGGCCTCGAATACCATCTGGTACTCTTCCCAACTCATGGTGCCTTCTTCCAGGTCGGTACGGTTACGCAGGTAGCGGTTCGCAATGCCTGCACCGTTGTTAACCAGGTAGTTGACAGCGTTACCCACTTGGTTAACCCGACGGTTTGCCTGTTGGACACGACGTCCCACGTTACGGTTCTGACGCAGGTACTGTTGTGCTTGCGAACTGTTCATCCCCATCTGCAACAAGATCGGTAGCATGTCGACAGCTTTACCGCCAGCCATCTGTCCCAGCATCGACACCATGTCGCTACCGCCACCCATGCTGCCCGCCAGAGACGCTAAGCTAATCGCCGCCCCAGCGTTCTGCATGTGGCTATCCACCCCGGCGATCTTGGCATCTTGCCAGTTCGGGTCAACCAGACGCTGTAATACCCCACCTACGCCACCCACGGCTCGTCCAACCGTGGTGAACGTCCGTTCCCGCAACATTTTCTTTGCAGTCGCTGAGGATGACATTTTCTCAAAGTCAGCCATCGCCGTTTGCTTGGCGATTTCACGGAACTGATCCATCGAGGCATGCATGTAACGTTCGGACAGTTTGGCGTAACCCTGCATCAGGTTGAAATGGCGGAACTGAAGATCCAGGCTGCGGCGTTGTGCCTTACCAATGAAGTCCTCATTAAAGCCAACGAGACGCGAGATCCCTTGTGAGATATTGCGCAGGTCACGGTTACCGATGCCAAGTAACATCCCGGTCTGGGCATTGCCGGCATTCATGGCACCCAGGGTTTCGCGGTGTTGCCCTTCAGAGAGGTTGGCCTGTTGCAGCAACGACTCTTTCAGGTAACTGGCGACTTCATTGTCCCCGGCTTGTTCCAGCGTTCCAATACCCTTTTGACTGGCATCACCTGGGGCGTACATCGACTGGTCAGATTCGGCAAACCGCTCGATCTGTTTCAGCACCGATTTCGGGATGTATTTCCCACCGTCCGTGTTCACCGCGTGTGCAGCATCCTGCAACGCACGAACACCATCGTAAGTACCCCGGCGGAATCTATCGTATAGCTGTCGTGTTTCTCGGTCCACCCGATCGTACAGGTCGAAGGCGGGTGTATAAGAACGCGGTAAAAGTGCACTGGAAAGCTGGCGTATTTTCTGACTGTCCCGAATCGACATCCCAGCGCCTGTTGCGGCACCACTCAGAAAACGTTTGACCACACTCCCTTTTTTCTTTGGCGAGCCTGAGAAGTCACTGTCGAAGTCGAAACCTAAATCGAAGTCGCTGTCCCAGTTATCGTCAAAATCTAATTCGACATCTTTGGCCATAATGTGGTTCCCGATCTTTACGAGGTTATGAATGAAACCCCTAAATATAACAATTCTGAATCCCAAAACCGTACCCTGGCAGACCATGCGGCCTGTTACGGTCACTGACATCTTCGATGGGATCACCAATAACCTTCATGATGAGGGGTTATACTCCATCCCCATCTTTGGTCGGGTCGGTTCTGAAGAACGCGATGAACGCTTTTCCTACATTGATGTGGGACTCAACATTATTCACCCCCAGATCTTTGACGCCCTGTGTTCTCTGAAGCAGCTTTATCGCGGCATCATGAGTGGCAAATTGTTTGCGACCTGGGACGACAATGTAAAAGATTTCATAAAATCCGATGCGTTAGTGGGACAGACCGGTTTCAGCTTTTTTCTGAAGCACTGGCGTGACATTGAATTCCCTGCTAACAAGTCCAGCAAGCGTGATGACAAAATCCGGGTGGTGGAGAAATTCAAAGGGATTGCCATGACCCGCCGGGTATTAATCCTGCCGGCAGGGTTGCGTGAAGTGCAGATCGATGAAGACGGCCGGACGATTGAAACCGAAGTCAACCCGCTGTACCGTCGCATGCTGTCAATTGCCAAGACCGTGGTCTTGACACAAGGGGTGGATAACAACCCGATGTACGACAACATCCGCTGGTCATTGCAGAACTCCTTTATGGAGATCTATAACTTCTTCGAGAACTTCCTGAAAGGCAAGCGCGGTTTCCTGCAACAGAAATACGGTCGCCGTGCGGTGTTCAACGCCACCGCCAACGTGATCACGGCAGCCCCCATCACCAACCGTGACTTACGCTCACCCGCCTATCCCGATATCAACACCACGTTGGTGGGGTTACGTCAGTATATGAAAGTGATGTTCCACTTCTTCTTTCATAAGCTGAGTCAGGGTTACCTGGGGGAAGTGTTTACCAAAGGCTCATTGACCGCCCGGTTGGTTGACCGTGAGACGCTGCGTTACGAGCACGTTGAGGTGGACTTACCGACCATTGACAAGTGGACGTCCGAGGAAGGGATCAACAAACTGATCAACGGCTATAACGACACCGGGGTGCGTAATAAGCCAATAATCATAAAAGGTTACTATCTTGGTCTTATCTATGTTGACCGGAAATACTTTAAGATTTTCGGTGACATCAATGAGTTACCGAGTTACCTAGATAAAAAGAACGTCCGTCCTATCACCTACACCGAGCTGTTCTATTTGGCCGGGTTTGATGTGTGGAACAACCGCTTTGTGCAGAACACCCGTTACCCGATTACCGGGATGGGGTCGATCTATCCGGCCCGTCCGTTTGTCAAGACCACCGTCAACGACTCGATCAAAGAGATGTTGGATGAGGACTGGCAGCGCACCGGACGGTTAGCCACTGCGTTTCCGGACAATGCATTGGATGCCCAGTTCTTTGATGCCATGGCGGTACACCCCACCCGTCTCGGCCTGGCTGGCGGTGACTACGACGGTGACCGTATGAGTTGTAACGGGATTCAATCGGATGAAGCGATGCGCGAGTGTGCGGATTCGTTAGCCCGCCGTGAAACCTATATCTCAGGTACCGGTGATTTCTATATTGATGTGACCACGGACACATTGGATTTTGTCATGCATGCCATGACCCATATCTCTCAATAAGGTGTGCTATGTTACGTCTTGAGCAGTTTGAAAAGCGTTTTAGTGTGCTGCGTAAGAACCAGATCCTGTCGCCGAAGTTTCATGCTTTGGCGTCACTGGAGTTACCGGCTAACGCGATCTTACATTATCTTCCCACCGACCCCACGGACATCGGCCCGGATGTCAATGAGATCACCCTCATCAATTACCCGGAACCCATCTTTGTTAACCACCTGACTGAGATGGTGAACAAGATCGGTAACCCACAGCGTGTGACCGCCAACCCGCGGGCCCTGATCGACCAATACCGCAAAACCCATCGCCGGTTCCTGTACCTGCGTAACTTTGCCACCACCAATCAGCAACCGCGCAATCTGCTGGTGTGGAACTACGGCATCGCTCAGCAGTTCTACCGGTACCGTCCGTCGGTGTTTGTGTCGTACCAGCGTTGGTTCAACCAGTATTACACCATGTGGGAGCAAGTCGCTCATTTGCAACAGGACAGCACCCGCAGCCAGTTTATTCCTCTGAGCCTGCCGGCTATCCTGCCAAGCCTGACCCAGCTGCGTAACAGCAGCAAGAAAATGGGCAGCGGGATGGAAGATGAGCAAGCACACCCCATGGACACCCTGGACGCCCAATGGACTGCGGAAGACGAAGCCGAGCTGCAAGCGGAGATGGCACAGTCCACCCCGTTCCAGCAGATGTTCGTCAATCTGACCCGTAGCCTGCTGAAGATCAAGAAGTACGGCAGCAACAGTCGTCGCCGTAAAGCCGAGTTTGTCTACGACCCGCGTAGCCAGTACAACGCGGCGCAGTACTACCATAATTCTCCGCTCGGCGATCAAACAACCTATCCAGAAATGGATGACGACGATGACGATTACGACGAGACTGAGGGCGATGGCGGTGACTTTGACGGGGGGATGGAAGGGATCTACAACTGGGGTGTCGAAGACCTCGGGGCAATGGAATCCCGGATTACGTTAACCACACCACGTCTTGACCAAACTGCCCTGCGCCCGTTCCAGGCGGCCAACTCCTATTGGATGTTGGATTTCTGGCAGTGGTTAGCCGGTGAGCGTGAAACGTCGGTGATGAGCCTGATGGATCACAACCAGCTGCACAAAGTCAACCTGCTGATTGAGAACATGGGGTCGTTTGCCATTCTCAATCTGGGTCGACTGATGGACTGGCTCAATGAGATGCCAAAAGTCCAGCGTGGGGGTGAGGAAGTCGTTAACCCAGTGGCCAAGGAAAACTACGCCAAGCAACTGCTGTTGTTCTTTAACAAGCAGTTCATGATGAAAACCGAAGGGGGTTTCCAACCGGATACCGCCGATGAGCAAAGCGATGAGGCCTCTACCCCGTTGCGTGATAAACGCAAGCCCGAGGTGATATCCAGTCCTGAGCTCCCGGATGACATCTTTGACGAAGAAGACGATGGCACGGAGATCGACACCCGTAACGTCTACGGGGTGGATGTCCCGGTAAACCCGTTTGATGACATCGATAAGCAAGTCCATCAACCGGATGAACCACAGTTGGTGCCGGAGCCTTCTGAGCCTGTTGCCAGTGATGTGGAGGACGCCACCATTGCCCAGCTGAGTGATGACGTGGACGACGCCCTGCTGGAACTCCCGCAGGCTGCGCAACATCTCGACGATGCCGATGACCTGATGTTTGAAGGCGGCGGTGCGCCAGAAGACGGGGTGATGATCAAAGCCATTGAGATGGCGGAATCGGGTCAGATCTCCGCCAGTGAGTTTCGTCGCATGGAGAAAGTCTCCAGTTCATATCGCCGGATCAAGAACCCGTTTGGTGAAGGCACCCTGGAAGACCTGATTACCTATGACCCGGTGGTGTTAAACACCGTGCCAAAAGCAATCGGCCAGGACAGTGACACCATTCTGGACAAGTCGATGCTGGACTCGACCGTGACCCACGTCAACACGCAGTACATCAAACATGTCATGCAGAAAGATGTGGCGAACATGGTGATGGGTGTGCAGCAAGCCGGGATTGCGATCACCAACTATGAAGTGGATGAGGTCGTCGATGCGTTGTCGGCTTACGATTCGTACACCATCCAGTTCCAGCCGGTTGGGGGGTTGACCACCACCCGTCGTTTCCGTATTCCGAAAGTCCAGGAAGACAACACCTACACCGTGAACTCGGTGAAGTCGGTGCTGAGCTGGCAGCGTATGGACAAACCGATTCGCAAGATCAACCCAAGCCGTGTTGCCCTCAACAGCTACTACGGTAAGAAAGTCTTCATTGACCGTTCCACCAAGAAGGTGAACAGTTATGAGGACTGGTTGCATCGCAACATCATCGCGGAGTCACAACCGACCCCGGGTAGTGATGTGCCGTCACAGGTGCAAGGGTTGGTACTGGGTCGTCACTTTGATCCCACCATCAAAACCCCGCACACCTTTGCGATGCTGAGTCGGCGTTTCCGTCAGTTCCAAGTGGGTGACTGTGCGTTCCTGTTCAACACCCATGACCTGGAGGAGTCGGTTGGTAAAGAACGCTTCCGTGAATTGCTAAGCCGCGATTTCGTGGTCTGCGGGAAACGGGGTGATGATTTACTGGTGATGGACACGGCCGGGATGGTGTATGCGTATCCGCCAGCGTTGCCGTCTTTCCAGATGCTGGACACCATTGAGAACATGGTGGGGTTAAATGTCAAGGATGCGCCGGTTGAGATCGTGGAAGTGAAAATCAATGGGCGCTATGTCCCGATGGTGATCATTCTCTGCTATTACTACGGTTTGACCCGTTTGCTGAAACTCCTGGAAACCTCGGTACGTTATGTCCCACGGGGTGAACGGTTACAGTTGACCAGTGAAGAAGTCGCGATTGGCTTTGCTGACGAGTTCCTGGTGTACAGCCGTAATGACCGGTTGAGCTCATTGATCCTCGGCGGGTTAAACACCTACAAGGATGAGTTACGGGCCTTCAACCGCAGCAACCTCGACAACCCAAACATCTTCCTCTCCATGACCAGTCGTCAGAACGTGACAGCCAATTGGTATAAAGAGATGGGACTGATGTTGGACTTGTTCGTGGACCCGATCACCAAAGAGGAACTGATCAAGCTCAATGCCCCCACCAAGTTCGATGCGCTGTTAATCCATGCGGCGAAAATGCTGCTGTCCGATGAACACCGTAAAGAAACCTCGATGCAGGAGCAACGTATCGTGGGTTACGAACGTTTCTCAGGTGCGGTGTATAAAGAGATGGTGAAAGCCGTGCGCTCTTACCGGAGCCGTGCAGTGAACACCAAGCAGGGTGTGGACCTGAACCCCGAAGCCGTGTGGCTACGTATCTTAACCGATACCGCTGCGATGCCAATGGATGAAGCCAACCCGATTCAGAACCTCAAGCTGAAAGAACGTGTGACCAGCGGCGGTGACGGTGGCCGTACAGCAACCACTATGGTGCGTCGCACCCGTGAATACCTGGAAGACTATATCGGGACCATCTCGGAAGCGACCGTGGATAACGCCAACGTGGCGTATATCTCGTTCCTGACCGCGAACCCGAACTTTGTCGACCTGCGGGGGAATGTGGCACAGCTGGAGAACTACGACCAGACCAGTCAGTTTGCCTCCTCGGTGTCACTGTTGAACTATGGCTGTGACCGTGATGATCCCAAACGTACGGTGTTTGCGTCTATCCAGCATGCTCAGGCGATGTACGCGGATGGGTACCGCCCGACGCCACTGCGCACCGGTTACGAAACCTTGATTGCCCAACGTACTGATGAACTCTACTCCGGTAAAGCGGATCAGGACGGGAAAGTGATTGAGGTGACGAAGAACCACATCGCCGTGGAATACACGGACGGCACGGTGAAGGCGGTGGAACTCGGCACCCGTATCGGCTCCGCATCCGGTACCTACTTTACCCACACCCTGGTAACCGACCTCAAGGTGGGTGATTCGGTAATGAAGAACGACATCATTGCCTGGAACACCAACTACTTTGAACGGGACCAGATCAATCCATCACAGGTGGTGTGGAAAGCGGGGGTATTGGCACGTGTGGCCTTTATGGAGGATGAGTTCACGTATGAGGACTCCTCGATTATCTCCAAGGCGCTGGCTGAAAAGCTCGGGACCAAGATCATTAAGCGGGTTCCGATTACGGTCGACTTCCGTCAGGAGGTGCGTAACCTGATCAGTGAAGGCATGGAAGTTCAGTACGACAGCATTTTATGTACGATAGAAGACCCTATCACCGCCAACCTCGGGGCGTACTCCGACGAAGACTACAGTGGGCTGAGTAATTTGTCAGCCTTCGGTAAGACAGCGAAGACACACGGGCGTATCTCCAAGATCGACGTGCTGTATAACGGGGACATTGACAACATGTCAGAATCCCTGGCGCTGGTTGCAAACGCCTCTGACCGTAAACGCGGTCGGGTGGCGAAGCAACTTCGTAAAGGCGGAGCCACCACAGGTCAGGTGTTAGAAGGACTTCGTGTCGATGGGAACACTGTTGATCCCAATAAAGCCGTTATCTTTGTGTATATCGAAGTACCTGTGCCCGCCGGTATCGGGGGGAAAGGTGTATTCGGTAACCAGATGAAGTCGACCTTTGGCTACATCATGGATAACGAGACTGTCACTGAATCCGGTTTAACGGTTGACTCAATCTTCAGCTTTAAATCTGAGTTGAACCGTGTGGTCTTGTCAGCGATCATCCAGGCAATGACGAACCCGTTGTTGCGGACGTACACTGAGGGGGCCAAGGACATCTTCCGTAAAGCCAAAAACCTGGGATAATTAAACGATGACACCTCAAACCATCAAAGACCTGCAAGAGGACCTGATTGCACTCGGCCTGTTACCGAAAGGACAGAACGACGGCGCATGGGGACCGAAGTCGCAGGCTGCGTGGAACAGTGCGGTGAGTCTGTTGAAGAAAGGGGGCCAACCGGCCCCCGTTACAGACACCGGTGCTGTGCAGTACGACATTGCCTGGTCAGGCTCGAAGAACGTGAACGATGCGTTTGTGGCCAAGGTAAAAGAGATCGCCACCAAACTGTTATTGCCAATGAATGACAACGCAGGTGCAGGCTGGCTGATGAGTTGTATGGCGTTTGAAACGGGTGAGACATTCAGTCCCTCTATTCAGAACGGTGCCGGGGCGCAAGCCTATGGCCTGATTCAGTTTATGAAAGGTGCCGCATCCGACATGGGTGTGACCCTGGACCAACTGAAAGTCATGACAGCCCTTCAACAGCTGGATTACGTCTACCTGTATTTCAAACGGTTCACCGGTAAAATCACGTCGCTCGATGATGTGTACCTGGCTATTTTCTATCCGGCTGCTATGGGTAAACCAGACAGCACCGTGTTGTTCTACCGTGACCTGGCGAAGACCTCGCTGGCGTACAAGCAGAACAGCGGGCTCGACCTGAATAAAGACGGACAGATCACCGTTGCGGAGATTTGTTCGATTATCCGTTCTAAACATGCGAAAGGGTTACGACCTGAGTACCGAAAAGTGATTAAGGGTTAATCATGGGCGAACAACTGAATTACGGCACAGTACAACTGCTGGCCAATATCCATGCTGCGGTGGAACAAACCATGGCGAAGCTGGGTAGCGAAGAATTTAAACCACTGGACGCAGACAAACAGCAGGCTTATATCACTGCGCGTCTGCAAGCCGGTATTGCTGCATATAACGCGAAAGGATAATTCCCCATGCTTAAGAAAAGTAACGTCGCCAGTGTGGTGTCCTTAGCGCAACAGTTGCAGGACCGTGGCTACCAGTTAACCCTGAATCCAAAGTTCACCTTGCTGGACGCTGTTATGCGTGCCAACGAAGTCAACTACGTGGTGGCAACCGATTCACTGGAAGATGTGTTGGTGAACCGTTCAGCTATGCGTGTGGTGGATGGGGTGGCTCTGGAAGACGGCGAAGAAACGCCGGTGCTGATTCCCAACGCCCACACCCAGGCCATGGATGAACTGACCACGGCAGCGGCGTCGGCGATCACGGTGATCTCTAACCTGGTCCGCACCCACATCAACCCGAACGTGGCAAACATCGCTCAGGCGGTTTACCGCGTGCTGGATGGCAATGCCTATTCGGACATCACTGATTTTGGTTATGAGACACGTGCTTACAACCCGATTTACAACAGTGGTGTGGTGGAAGGCCTGATCAGTGGCATCAACACGGCGCAGGCTCTGCCACTGCCAACGGTGAATCTGCCAGCGATGAACAACACCCAGCTGGAAAACCTGGTGAAGACAGCCAATGCCAGCATCAACTCGGGTCTGGCGACTTTCCAGCAGAAATACGCAGATGGTCTGGTTTATGTGTATGACCTGTTCTTCCGTCAGAGCGGCGGTCCCAATCCACTGAGCGCGTCGATCTACACCACCCGTCAAGGTGACAACATGGTGAACCTCGGCAGCGGTAGCGATACGGCTGTTCCGGCGGTGGGTCTGATCATTGCCGCGGCGTTGGTTGACAACCCGCCGGAAGGCACCACGCTGGATGTGGATGTCTACAACGGTCTGGTTAGCCGTGTCATGAGTGCGCTGGCCAATGCAGTGAAAATGGTGAGCGATGAGCGCGCCTTTGCCATTGAGCAGAAAATCCTGGTATTGGAATACCCAATGATCAGCTCGTCCACCGGGCGTGTGAACGGCAAAATGGTGCTGAACGATGACATGACGTCAAGCTTCTACGGTTCAGGCATCAGCATGGATGAACTGATTGGTTCCGCACTGTCCTCGCGTTACACCTCGCTCGATGAACTGCTGATCAACAAAGACCGTCTGGTTGAAATCTACAGAGCCCACCGTGACCAAGCCATGGTGAACCGCACCATCAACCGTCAGCAGTTCCTGAACTCCGCCCTGGTTGAGCAAATCAGCAACTACTTTGATGACGTGGACCCGGCGATTCTGGAACCGACCGTGAAGGCACAGGAACTGGCTAACAAAGGCGAGTTGCGTCTGTTGGTCCTGAACAAGGTGCGTGATGACCTGTATCACACCCGTGTGCTGGAAAACAACATTCAGGAATACCTGACCACGTTGTTTGCTGAACGTATTTTCATCAACCCGTCACTGGGTGACTTCCTGCGTATTTTCAACACCACCGAAATGTACGGTGTGGCGAGAAACAACGAAGAAGAGAGCATCCGTGAGCGTGCGGCGTATACCGCCATCATCATGCTGACCAAACTGTTCTCTGAAGCCACCACAGTTAAACGTCTTTAATAACGGAGGTGTCCCTTGGACATCAGCACCTACAAGCGCGATAAAACGCGAGTGATGGGCGCACTGAAGGTCATGGAAGACCGCAGTGTGATTGCCCTGGAGCCAGTACGTATTCATATCCCCAACCGTTACCTGGATCGCGGTCTGGCTGCGATCGGTGACCGCGTGTCAACCTTGGCGGTGTACGCCTTGCTCACCAACGATGGACATTACATGGTGAGCTTGGCTCCGTGCCGGGTGTACTTGAAACCCAATGCCATCCGTGAAATCAAAATTGAAGGGGAAGGTTACTTCGAGTTTGAGTTTGCCAAAGGGGACACCGTGATTGAATCGACCACGGTGGTGCAGGAAGAGATCATCACGTACTACATGTACAGTGAGTTCGACGCCAAAGGCAAAATGCCCTGGTTCATGGACCGGGATTTAAATGGGCGGTTGTTTGACAACGCCAAGCATTTCTGCGGTGGGTACATCGGGGACAACCCGCAAATCTACCGTATGCTGCACGCTATCCGTAACCGTGACCCGGACAACATTCGTCGTCCCTGGCGTCAGGCGGTGAAAACGGAAGCGGACGTTGCCCGTGTTCAGCCGGTGATTGTGGCACTGAGTGCCATCAACATCACCTCGTCAGGTACCTTGCCACGTCTGCTGGGGTCGTACCTTAGCGACACGATTCGTTCTGCGATCATTGACCCGTCCGAACGCGCAGAGGGCGGTGAGATCATCATGCGTAAATAAAGGAGTTGCACCATGTCTTCCGTGTCGTATGCATGTGAAGTTCTGCGTGGAATGAACAAGCAAGGGATATTGACACCTGACAGCGATGGCTATTACAAAACCTGTGTCGGTGCCTTCAACATCCACAACTTCCACAAAGATTTCTACCCGCTCACTAACCAGATCAAAGAGATGTTTGATTCGGGGGCGGAATTCCAACGTCGTATCAAAACCCATCAGTTGCGGGGTGAGTGTGAACACCCGGCACCGGAAGCCGGCATGACCCAACAGCAGTGGTTTGCGCGTCTGCGTAAAATCCGCCTGGATCGTGTTAGCCACCATTTCAAAAGTGTGGTGCTGGATTTCTCACAGGTCGGGAAGAATGGACAAAACATCGTTCCTATCCTGGCTGAAGTGAAACCTTCCGGTGTGTTTGGTCCGGGTCTGCAATCGTCTTTCGATAACAAAGATGAAGACACTGCGTTCAGTATCCGCAGTATCACCGCAGACACCCCATTACCCAACAGCTTCCGTGACCGTAAAGAAGTGCAGTACATCGCCACCTTCGACTGGGTCAACGAACCGGGTATCAAGATCGCCACCAAATACCACGCACCAGGACTGGAGTCACTGGAAGCGGGTGAGATGTCGGTCGCAGCCATTGAAGAAGACATCCGCATTATCCAGGAGTTCCAGCGTAACGGAACCGGCCTGGAGGCGAATGATAACATTCATGAGCTGCAAGCCCTGGTCGGTGCGTTAACGCACTCCGGTGCGAAAACCGGGATCATCTTACCGCCGTCAATGCGTTGGTAGTTACACCCCTCTGGCTCCTGCTTCGGCGGGAGCCTTCTTTGTTCTGCTGTTATTTTTATACATGTGACCGTATTCTTTGACCGTAATTCCTTTAACTGGATTATCCCCACATGAATGTAAAGCTTACCAAACCCGAAGCGTACTTTGTGAATGACCTGCGTCAGTTCGCTGATTTCCTCAACTGCTTCCAGCGCATCATGGTGCAAGCCCGTCAGCTGTGGCAGGAGCACGAAGCCGAATTGCTGAAGAAACCGTCGTCCGCCCGTAACGACCTGACCATGGGTGTGGTTGGTGAAATCAACCGCAAGATCGTGGCCATGGAACCGATCCCGTATGTGCGCCATGACACCACCACGGTGATTGAGCGGTTTAAGATCTACACCAACGAACTGTTCCTGCTGGAACAAATCCAGTTGGTTGACCTGTTCCGTTTCGTGGCGTCTGTGTATGCCCCCAACACCGATATCGTGCGAGTCAATATGTTGATCGTCAACTACGTCGACCTGGACACGGGTGCGGTAAACTTCAACAAAGATTTCATCAACGAATTCCGTCAGCTGATTTACTCGATTGGTGTCTCAGCGCACAAAGACATCCTGCGCAGCTTACCGCGTCCGACGCCGGTAAAGCAGTACCAAGGTAACATGGTCGAAGCCGTGGCAATCGCTGACGAGAAAGAGGTGTAACATGGAAGCATTAATCTATCTGCTGAACCTGACTGCGGATGCCCTGGAAGGCCGTTACCTGTCGGATGATGCTGCGAAGAAAGAAGACCAGTTCTATCATCACGACACCGTCGATGCCGTCGTGACAGCCGTTGCACGCACCATGGACGATGCGTTGGCTGAAAAGGCGCAAAGCTAAATAATCACAAACCTATATCACCCATATGACAACAGACACACCAGTCTGGGGACGACACATACGTGACGTCTTAATTCTAATGGTTGAGAGGTATTGAGAAATGATTTGTCGTCTGGTGCGTAAAACGATTTATCGTAAAGCGAGTAAAGATAACAACGTCGCTGCGGTGCGTGTTTTTCTGATTCGTAAATAATCTGTATTGCTTAGCAGTCCCTTTGCAGTAACCCCTTTTTAATTGCGTTCTCACTCATTCATCAAATGGAGTATCAAATGTCTAAAGCAACTGTTAACGATCGTATCCTGGCCCTGTCTGCTTCCCTGGTTGAAACCGCGAAGACTGATGCGACCAACGCGAAAACCGTTTACGATCTGGACACTGTGAAAGCGGCACTGCCAGAAGGTCTGAACTTCGAGCAGGCACAGCAGTATCAGAACTTCCTGGGTGAACTGACCCTGGCGTCCGAACTGGCGACTTCCCAGATCGGCAGCGGTGTGCTGGCCGAGAACGAAGACCATTCTGAATTCACTGGCGTGCTGGACTTCGGTGCCACCACGATCAGCAATATCTTCCAGGGCAAAACAGCCATTGGCGAGAAAGATGTATTCGGTCACGTGGTGTCTTCAGTGCACACTGAATTCACTGGCGAACTGGGTGCGCAGGCGAAAGCCGTGCGTGCAGACATCGCGAGCAAGGCCAAAGCCCTGTTCGGTGGTAAGAAGTAACAACTAACCCTATCCATTAACCCGCTCGGTCACTTCTCATTCCGGAAAAATAAGATCTAACCTAAGCGAGTAGTAGATAGTTGAATCGGGAGTTACTTCGGTAACTCCCTTTTCTCAGATGCTTTTCTTTTGTTCATGCAAAGGAAAAGAATTTGTACCCGAAGGTGAAGCGGGCAAACTTCCCACACCCCAGCCGAGTGCGGCACCCAAAACAAAGGTAATGAAAATGAACTTTACAGGTCGAACCCTCAACATCTCCATGAAACAAGATATCGAAACCACTGACACATTTTGGGTCTTTGAAATCCATGTGCTTAGCAACCGTGTGGTATACATAACAGGTAATGACGGGTTGCTTGATCATGTTTCCCGCCGGGTACTTGATCTAGGTATGGCGATTCATCTTCGTCTCCCGCATTGCTATAAGTGGTTTGATGGCTATTCTTTTGAAGATCTGAACAGTGAACTGGATCATATCTGGAAAGACCTCCAGGCATTCGTGGCAACTTACTGTGGTAGTCACACACTTCAGAAATACAAAGAGAACCGCTCTAAGTTGGTGATGATGGACTCAACGTATCAGAAAGAAGGTGGACCCACCAACCCGCTGGTATCCCTGCCAAGCAATGTCTGGATCAACACGATCTACATTCCTAAGGCAAAGGGTTGGGTGGATATCGCGTATGAACTCACCCGCCACCCTGATCAACACACCGACCTGGTCACCATGCATCCGGGTAATCACGCCGATGATGCGTTTAAACGCACCAAAGAATCGTTACGTCGCGGGGTGCGCAGTTTCAAATGGGTGATGCGCCGTTCACTCCATGTGGGTGAGGTCGATGGCCTGCGGTTTGTTCCGTCGATTGGTGAGGTTTACCTTAAGCATCAGGACGAGATTCACCGGGTGTTGGATATCCCGTTGTCGATTGGTGAGTCGAACATGAATCGGGTGGAGCGTCAGATTGAAGAAAGCCGAAAAGAATACGACAACGATCAGTAATCATTAATTAACAGGGGCTGCTTCGGCGGCTCCTTTTCCAGTTAAGGAATCATCATGAAAAACGACGTATTGGCCAAGTTGATTGCCTGGGGTATTGAAGTTCAGTATCAGTCTCTGCCTGCCAGAACCGATGAGATTGTACCGGGCTGTGTGTTCTCGCTCATGCCCGGAATTGATGAAGGTTGTTTCCTCGTCCTTCAGGCAACCCGGCGTGATGGCCCTGTGGGGTTACCCACCGAAGAGGAAGCGGTGCAGGGTGTCTTGTACAACTTCAGTGAAGAACTCAAAGGGTTTGAGGGGGTGAGTGGTTACATGACCAATGCAAACTTCGCAAACACGCCGAAGGGAGAGACACCGTCAGAAGCCGGCTATGTCCGCTATTCGCTGTTCACCACTGTACACACCGACCATATCGCATAACACATCGGGGGCCTTGCGGGGCTCCCTTTCTCAGGCCTTTCTTTTTGCTCCGGAATCCTATAACCACTTATCACTATTAGGGTTTGTTATGAGCATTGAAATGTTGCTGATAAAAAAGAAGAAGAGTAAGCCGGTCGCGTCCATGACCTACCCGCAGTTTCAGGACTGGTTGAAAGCTAACTCGTCGAAAGTCATCGCGGATACCGCCACCGCCACCCCTCAATCGCGGTACCAAACCCCCAGCTACGGTTACGCCAACATGCCCGCCGCGCCAGCGCAAACCATGTGGGGGTCACCGTACAAAGGTTTGTTCACCCATGACTCGCCGATTGCACGTATCATGCAGCACGCCATCCCGCCTGCGGTGTACGAAGAGATCCGGGCCAACACCCGCATCTGTATGTTCCGGTTCCTGGACTACAACACCTACCCCAACTACGTCAGTGTGACCCGCAATGGGTTTACCAGTAACAACTACACCAGTTTCAGGGGCTACCATTGTAATGACTTTGTGTATTACGATGCCACTAAGGGAATCATGATGCGTTATAACCCGTTGACGGATAACACTCCTGTTGCGTTTGACGGCACATTACTTCCTTCCACGAGCTAATTACCATGGCCGAGTTCTCTGTTTTTATTACCATTGTCTTTTGCATGATCTACAGCCTGCGGCGGTATTGTCGCTGCCGGCCTCTCGGGCGCTCAGCTGTCACCATAGGCGACTATAACTTTTATGAAGCCTCTGATGTGGATGAGCTAAATAAACGCTCTAACGAGCTTTACAGGCTGTTTAAGAAGGTGTTACGTGAGAGCCACATCACCATCCCCCCAGAACACGCCAAACGGACCCGCGAAGAGTTTGATCAGTTGTTCGTCTTTCACTTCGCCATTAACCATTATAGCCCTGGTCTTGTGCTGGGTGCTTTGTGGTGGCTTGCCCCTGCTCAGCGTGACGCAGTGGTTACATCGTTTGGCATGGCCGTAAGGCGTTATGTGAAAAACTAAATCAGAGGCTTCCGCAAGGAGGCCTCTTTGAGGTTGCTATGAATCACAACCCGCAGATCAGCGAAGGCGTGAAGCGGACAAGGAAAACCAAAAGCAAACGCACACGCCGGATTACAGTGGAGGACACCTTTACCGGTGAACTGACCTACCTGTATACCCTGCGAGCATTAGTGAGCTTTTGTGGTGATCCCAAACTGAGTGGGCAAGGCATTCTGAGCCATTACCGTAACAAGTTGTTTAAACGTCGTTACCGGTTCTCTGTGGACAGCGTCAAAGAACCCCCGGTGATCATCCGTCCTATTGAGTATTATGACTACGTTAAACACCACCGCATTATCTTTGCCAGTGTTGAGGAAGTCCAGTCGATTACCGGGAACCCGGTGAAACGGATTAAGCTCCAGTTGCTGCAACCGCAATTGGTGCTATGGTACGGGGTAGTGGTCAAGTACATTGACGACCCGCGACAGTTCCCCCGTTACGACTTAGAGGACATCGAAGAGAGCTTTAAAATCACGATCGCCTAAAAGAGGAGAGCCATTGGCTCTCCTCTGTTTTAGTGGTCTTTTTTTTTTGCTGTCGAATCAGTTGTGGGAAACCTGAGTCTTGGCAATCTGCTGCATGCGGTTGTTGAAGCCGCTACCAGTGAACGCCTGGATGTTGGCGTCAACAGATTTGAACACAGACGGCAACTGTTCGTAGTACGGGTTAGCACCACGGATGTTGGCCATCATCTTCTTCGCCAGCTGCATGACTTCGTAGTTCGAAATCGGCGTACCGGTAAAGGCGATGCTGTGCGTCGTTTCACCCGGCGTGTCGTCTTTGTTACGACGCGCTTCGTTGGTACCCGTTGAACGTGGCATCATGTTGACCACCAACCACGCTTTCAACGGATTCTGGAACACCGGGTCTGGCTCGTAGTACAGACAGGTCATTGAGCGCATGTCCGGCAGCAGATCCGGTGGCGGGTTATCGACGGTGGACACCAGTGGGATCTGGGTATCCGAATCGCCGAGGCCCCAGCGGCTCCAGAAGTCAAAGACGCCATTGACCATGAAACCGTATTTCTCCGGGATCAGGTGGTTTGGCTCAGGGAACGTACGGGTGGCACCAGCGAAGTCATGCTGTTGCTTACCGCCAGCCCCGATCGATGACTCGATGAAGTTGTTGGTCTGCACTTCCGTGAAGCCCGTGATCTCGCGTGTGTGATCTTCCATCAAGGAACGGATCAGACCGTGCATGTCACCGGCACCCGGAATGTAGTCAATGAAACGCGGCGTGCTGATCACGTTGCAGACGAGCTGCTGTTGAACGTACGCGGCGTTATCAATGAAACGGGGAATCTTCGGGGCGTAACCGAAGTTACCGCCCGTCAGGATGTTTGCCTTAACGGCATTGTTGGCGTTGTACGGCGGCTTGTTGTTCGGAGCCGTCGAGTCGCTATAACGTAAAACCATGATTTACCTCTTAGGCTACGGCCGGGAGATCGTCGCTGTTCTTCGCGATGATGCTGAAGGACATCTGGTACTTCGGCTTATTCGCATACACAGTAACGTCGCAAGACAGACGGTTGCGAGATTGACGATCGTATTCGGTGTAGTAGCAGTTAGGTACTACCGTTACACGCCCGCCGTATTTCTTCGCAGTGCGTTCCTGGATCAGGGTGTTGCATTTCTCCAGGTACTGGTTAGAGTCCATGGTGCCGTCACCGGTGATGTCACGCCATACACGCTGGACTTCTTTCTCAACGTCGACACAGATGTGCACGGTCAGCAGCTCTTTCAGAACCGAAGACTCGTTAGAGTACACTGTGGTCAGCGCTGGGCGGAAGGCTTTCTTCGTGTCATACGTCTGCGCATAGATCAGACCGTAAGAGAAGTTAGCATCGCGGGCATCGTTGGTTTCCCACAGACCCTGGAAATCGTACATCGTGGAGATGATACGGTTATCACCAGCATCCGGAGACTGGGTCGGATCAGCCAGGCCATTCGCGGCACCCACCCACGCCGACATGCGCACAGCCAGGTCGTTGATGTGGCTATAACGCGTATAGTCTTCATCACCGATCATGTAGCCATCTTGCATGACGATTGCAGCACGACACACTTGGGTGCCATACAGGGTGGACTCTGGGAACAGATCCAACTGCGTACGCAGGGAATAACCCAGGCTGCGCTGCTGGCTCATGGTCAGCGACTGACCGTGGATAAACGTGGACAGCACAACGTACATGTCTTTACGTTTACCGAGCAGTTCAATAAAGCTCTGCTTGGTGGTCGCGGAATAACCGGAGTCCCAGAAGCTGTTGAACGGGAACTTGGCATCATCCAGCAGGGCTTCATCCACGCCGAAGTTTTCCAGGTACGTCTGCATCAACGTGTCCTGGGTCGCCGCAGTGATGTCGCCATCTTTACCACCCTGGCCGTAATAATACACGCCGTCTGCCAGCACGTCGCTACCTTCAGCGGCATTCTGCATATAGACATTGTAATACGGGGCGCCAGACGGGTAAGTACCGGCTGCGAAGTTCATCTGCCAGAACGCATCGTCACCACCTGTTACCAGGCGCTGGTTAACGGACGCTTCTTCCGCAGCATACATCTTACCGAGGACTTCTTTGAGGTTCGCTTCATACAGCTTGATGTTGCCAAACGGCGGCGCGATGTCGCTGCTGCTACCATCAGACGTCTGGTTGCTGTAGCCACGCAGTTTGTTGACCACGTAGAAACGTTCTTTGGTGTTCTCGTCAATGGCAGACTTCTTGAACGCCACGTCAACGTACGCATCGCCGGTCGTAGTCAAACGACGTGAGGCAGTGGAGTTGATGTTTTTACGCTCAACAAAAGCCATACGGAACAGATACGCCACCTGGTCTTCAATCACGTTGTTGTTCACAGGTGAGTTGGAGAGCAGGGTGGGTGACCAGAACGCCAGACCCATGTTCTGATACGCAACACCCGGGCCTGGGGCCTGGAGCTGGAACAGAGGGTAGTAGTCGGACTGCACACCAGTGGAAGAGGTGAGCTCACCTTTGGACTTCTGCACTTGACCGTACGGGTCGGTGGTTGTGCGGTTCACCACGGTACGCACCAGCAGGCCGTCGACTGCATCGCCATCAGCGATCAGTTTACCGTCGGTACCGCGGGCATAAGTACCATCAGCATTACGCTTATACTGTGGAATTTGATCAGCGACGATTTCCACACCCACTGTAACAGCAGCGCGGTCATCATTGTCAGACAAACGTTTAATATAAACAGAACTCTGACCAGCACCGGCCATCTGCATCAGCAGACGGGTGGAGTGTGAGTAGTACTTACTCAATGGATCAAAGGTTTTGCTGCCGTACTCGGACGTGAGCTGATCAACGTTGATCAGTCGCGTGTCGGTACGACCGCGCTCAGCCTGGATACCGATGACCGGCAACAGCTGAGGGTATGTTTCGGGGGCGACCACGTCAGGGAGCAGAGATCCGTCTTGGATCCCGTTGTTAATATAACGTGGAGCGCCACTTGATAAAGTTACCATTGAAAGCTCCTAGACATAACTTGCAAGTTATTATTACCGGTGTCTAATCGTATAACTAAGACAGACAATTGTCATAGAATGTCCGTTTATTCATACATACCATCCATTATGGGGTTGCACGGCGATGATCTTTCTTTCAGCCTATGACACGACTGTGGGACGCGCACAGGACGTAGAGGCATTGCGCTCACAAATTCGTTTAGCCATCGGTCGTGGGGAATACACCCCGTCGGGCAAAAGTAGCACCTTGCTGGAGCTGCTCACCAAATCCAAGAGGGATGAAACGGTTGATCCGTATCCTCATCCTTTATATCTCACCACCAACACCCGTGAAGAACGTGTGACCTACGACGCCCGTCCTTTTACTGTGTACTCACGTGACAAGAACGTTTCTGTTATTTCTGATCAGCGCCAATATGATCAGATTCAAAACCGGGCAATTCTGGAAGCGGTGTTGCGCAGTCCAAACGGGATTGACGTGTTCCGCAACATGTACAGCCTGCCAATGAAAGTTTACACGCGTTGGGTGGCCGGTACCCTGGGTCGTCGTTTCAACCTGGACTTTGATGCCCTGAAACGTCTGACCGCCTTTACCGGGTGGTTTTTTCTCGGCCTGATGGATACCGCGGAAGTCGATCCCCAGGATGACCGGGTGATGACCAAGAAGGTCAACCAGCTATCTGATCAATGTAAACTGCCACGGGAATACGTCCTGGAGGTCGTCGGCGAATTACCGGCAATCAACAGCATTCCGCAGTTTGTGGATATCCTGCGTCAACAAGAGTGGGCCGATTCATTGCGCCAGCTGGACATCCGTACGTTCCTGGTGTTGATGGTAGGTGCCTGGTTTGGTTACGGTGCCCGTGATATCGTGGGGGCGAGTCTTGAACACCTGCCCACTTTCTTTACCCTGATTTACACTGCCTGCAATGACAATGCATTCCGTGACACCCCGTTCGGCAAACTGCTGCGGGATGAGCGTGAGTTCAAAGATGCGAAACTTGCCTACATGCGTAACTTTGGGTATGCGACTGGAAAATGGAGATAACTCCACATGGCCGAAATTCTTCAAAACCCGTTGCTTGCGCACGCCGTGAAGAACAGCTGGATTAATCCCCAGATCGATCGGCAGTTCATCGTTGGGTTGGCACGCCGCTCCCGGCCACTGGGTGACATCAATTACCTGGATATCCTGGGACAACGTCAATACCTCCCCAACAGCAAAGACCGTTTCCATGTCTTTGAGATTGGTCGTAACCATCCTCAACAGTGGAACCTGGCCAACAACTACATCACCCCGGTACCGTTTGAGTATTGGGTGAAAGCCTCCGAAATCAGTGCCGCCCGTAACCTGGTGCTGAATTTCTATAATGATGCGGGGTTCCAATTCCCGCTTCAGGAAACCTGGATCAAACTGGGGCAGAACCAATCGATCCTCATCGCGGTGCGTAAACTGAACCGTTTACGGCTGGCGTACGAAGACCGGATGTTCATGCGTTGTTACACCAATGCGTATTACAGCTATCAGCAGGACAGCACCACCCCAGCAAAGATCCAGGTGTTTGGCGGTGAGGTGGTATTGGTGGCCGATGCACTGCCGTGGCAGACCCGGTATCACCAGCTACAGGCCGGTACCGGTTATGCTCAGGCGTTCCTGAACGGGGTGTTGGTGGCAGACATTGCCCCGTCAACCTTGACCACGGGGGATTACATTGAGGTTGTGTACGACCCGTCGGTGAAACGGGTGGACACCTATGGCATGCAGAACCTGCCGTCGTTTTATTCCGCGATGGACAGCAAACGCAAATACCTGGTGCACCCGCCGAAGTCTGCGGGGACAGAGGTGATCGATTACCTTGACGACATTGATTTCTGGATTGTGGATCAAAACGGCAAGGGGTTGTATTACCACAAGAACCAGGCCGATGCGGTGCGGATGGTGACTCACCGGGACTACGCGTTGCCAACCGCTTATGTGGGGCGTTACGCCCAGGCCTTTGCAGATTGGGTGAACAACAACAACCTCAGTGTGCGGATGGTGGTGCGCAACCCTGGCTGGGTGCGGAATCAAGGTTACGAGCACAATCGCTTGCGGGAGCTCTATAAACTGAGTGACGTGAAGATCGTGCGGGCACTGCTGGGGTTGGATGCGGTGTTACCCGAATGGCAGGCAAGCAACCTCGAAGCCAGCCCGTATCAGAAACTGATCCGAACCCGCTACCAGGACATCACCCGTGCACAGGTGGCCGAGGCTTACGGCTACAACGCCATGACCCTGGCACTCAACGCCACCCCGGTGCAAATTGGTGACACCGAACAAGGCCGTGGGTTTATCCTGCCGTCCAGTTGCTGGTTTAACGCCACGGTGTATGAGTACGACCAGGATGGGCTGTTGCTGGGGTTCTATACCCATGTCACGGGTGAGAACTATTTACCGGTGAACAGTGCGTGTGTGTTGATTGAACCGCGCGCAGGGAAAGTCAGCCGTGATCTCAGCACCACCCTCGGCGTGGCCGATGTCAAACTGGATATCAACTACGGCTTCCGGGCCTACGTTGCCAGCTACAACATCGATACCCAACAACCGGTGGGGAAATGGAAAGATGTCACCGGCAGCAACAGTTACAGTGTCAGTAACGGTGTACTGAAATGGAACATCGACAGCAGCCTGCAAATCGGGTTGGTGATCACCAATGATACGTTCCTGGGTTACAGCTTTACGCTTGAGAACCCGGACCACACGCTGACGTTTTCCTTAACGGAAACCTGGCAAGCCGGTGGCGTTGAGATGGCGATTCCACCTGGGGATGTGGATATCTGGATGGGGGACGGCACCACGCCGTTGTCGTCACTGATTCAGGGTCTGGATTACATCCTGGATTTCCCGAAAGTCTACATCCTGAACAAACAGTATCTGTCACAAGGTGACAAGGTGTCGTTTGTGGTGCGGTGTTCGGGCTTTGCCAATGCCGACGGGACGATGCAGACAGCGCAGATCAATGACAACGGTTGGGTGGATAAAGGGGTGCTCAGTTACAATGACACCTGGAACCTGCGTGATGACCGGGCAACCCGGTGCATTGTTGGGGGTAAACTTTATCGCCGGGAGCAACTGGTGTTTGCAGAAGGTGATACCCCGCCGTTTGACCAACTCAATGGACTGAACGGTCAGCCGTATCAAGTGACCTCGGTGATTGCTGAACTGAAATACGTTGAGGATTACCAGAGCGAGACTTACCGGGCGAAAAGCCAGGACCTGGACACCCGTCTCAGCAACTACCTGACCTCGGTGATGCCACAAACCCAGAGCACGTTACCGTCGACCCAGGCGGACAAATACCTGCTCTACAGCCCGTTCCTGTGCAAGTTGATCAATGACATTGCGCTGGGGGTGTTTGTGGTGCCAGCCAGTTGGGAGTCTGAAGACCGGATTAACCAGTTGATCAAAGGGTATCTGTGGTGGCTCAAGTATGACCCGATTGTGTTGGGGTGGAACAGTGCGCGTATCTCGGTACAACCCCACAACCTTAACCGGGTGCTATACGTGAGTGCCAATGCGTACAAGTTCTTAAACCAAGTCATTCGTCTTTATCTGGATAACAAAGTGAGCCTGACTGGAGCGGTTGAAATCCAGACCTAAGGCGAGGAGATTTTTAATGGCTGATTCAAAGTCCATCAACAATATGTTCAGTAGTGTGTCGAGTGGGGTGGTGGCTGCACTGCAACCCACTTTGCGCACTAACACTGACCGTAAAACAATCCTTTTCATTGATTACGTTTACGACCCGGACACCATCGGCAACAAAGACCCGTCGCAGTACATTGTGCCGCGGGTGGGTGACATGGTGATCGACCCGGAGAACGGCTGGTATCTGGTGACCTACGTGGACATCGAAGGTACCCTGAAATCCACTCTGACTCCGTGGAACCCGAAAGACGTGGTGGCGGACGATGAAACCGACATCACCATCCTGGGTGGACCGTATCACTATGCAACCGGGGAATACCTGGTGGCGATTGATTACAGTCAGAACCCGCCGGTGGCCATGGTCGACAACCGCATCTACTCGACTGGCAGTATGGTGAAATTCGCCAAGCTGTTTAAGGGTAACGACATCTCCGAGAACGGGGAAGTCGTGAGTGCGGTGTACAATAACTCCGGGGACCTGGTGGGGAATGCCATTCCACTGGAAGCAATCGCGATTCCCAACTTCACCAGTAACACCCTGCGGCGTCCGGTGGACTTTGCGGCGGCACAGTACTTGGAGAACGGGGAGCGTTGCACGTTGGTGTTCTACGACGAGAACGGGCACTTCTCACCACCGGCCTGGCGCCTGTGTGTGCAGCAGTCGGCGTTTATCCGTCACAATGAGCTTGGGAAGAAATACGTCAAAGAGATCGAACTGATCAGTCCGTTCCTGACCTCGAAGACCGACCCGAACTTGTTGCAGATCCCAATCAACGTGAACCTGGCGGCGGTCGAGTTCCGTGGGCGTGTCTGGTACAACGACGGGTCACCGGTGGACATGAACGTCACCGGGTCGAAGATGGTGCTGAATGGCCTGGATGAATACATCCCGTCAGTACCGGGTCAGATGGACAACTTCGTGCTGGAGTATTTCCTCAGTGCTGAAGAAGAGATCTATCTGGCCTCACCAGGGGAAGTCAAACACAAAGCCCGTCAGTACCGGGTGAAGACCATCGAGAAGCAGGGTGCTTACAGTCCAAAGCTCTATGCCTATCCGGTCTGGGTGTCTGGCACCGAAGGGTACAAACTGGTGTTCTTCCTGCTCGACCTCGATCGCAAGGTGGTGTACAACGTAACCGATTACATCCGGCTTAACAGTGTCTCCCCGGCGTTCGACCCCTTGAAGTACGGTACGGTTCAACATCTTACGTACAACGTATCTCTCAAGGATGTGGATGCTCGTTATGAAGAGTACACCCACAGACAGTCGATCGACATCTCCTTGCTGCGCCCAGGTACCGAACCCGGTTCTCTGTGGACAGTTGGATTTGACCCGAACCAGAACCCGGCGTATGGCTTGGATATTGACGCCAAGTTCAACACGTCGTCTTCAATGGTGAACATCCGCAACGGGTTTGACCGGTACAACGACCAGGCCAAATGGCTGGACGCCCTGTACTTTAATATCAAGCCATTAGTGGACAGCACCGTTGAAACCGTGGCACCAACCCCAACCCATTTCATCCTCTATGTGGATGATAACAACCAATGGCGATTCCCTATCGACCAGTGGTGGGCTGACCTCAATGTCAGTGCCCGTTTGGCTAACTACAGTACCCTCTACATCAAGTGGGTGAAAGTGGTGGGTGACAACAGCGAATTGCAGCTGGGTGTTTCTGGTTTGACCGTTCGACAAGTGAGCTAAAGTTGTGAGGGGGTAACACCCCTCACTTTTTAAGGATTAACACATGGCCCACCGAACAATACTTTTTCTGGATGACTGGAAACGTATCGCGGCCAAGCCGCATATGCAGACCGGCAATAAATCCTTCCTGAAAATGGCCAAGGCCTTTCGGGACATGGGAATTCAAAACTGGTATTTCCATCTTGCATTGATTGACCAGCGTCTTGTGGACATCGACCCACATGACCCGAATTTAACACCGGAACAACGGGTATGGGTATTGACCGAAGCCAGTGTGAACTACTGGTATTTCGTGCGTGAAGTCGCCCGTGTCCCGGCAGAAGGGGTGGGTGGTAAACCGTATCAGGCGAGCCGCAGTAACATCATGCTGGCCTGGCTGTACCTGTGTCACATTGACCAGATGTTGATCCAACCCCGTCAGACCGGTAAGTCGGTGGGTGTGGACTTTATCTGGGCATGGATTCTGTGGTTTGCAGGTCGCGGTGTGAAAGTGCAGTTGATGACACTGAACAACCGTCTGCGTACCGAGAACATGGCGCGAATGCGCAAGATCCGCGATCGCTTCCCGAAATGGATGATCAAACCCAACCGTTTCGATGCCGAGAACTCCGAGCGTATGACCTACAGTGGTTGGTCGCAACCGGGTAAAGAGGTGATCAACGAGTACGCGATATTCCTGCCACAGTCTGATGAGGAAGGGGCGAACAACGTTGGTCGTGGTCTGACCTCGGCCAACAAGCAGTTTGATGAAGGTCCGTTCTGTCCGAACATCGACATTTCTATCCCGGCATCCCTAAACGGTACCACCGCTGCGCGTGATGACGCCAAAGCCTTTAATGGGTTCTACGGCATCCTCTACACGACCACGGCGGGGGATCTCGGGACGAAGGAAGGCCGTTACATGTACGACATCCTGATGTCGGGCACGGAATGGTCAGAGATGTTCTACGACTGTAAAGACCAGAAGGAACTGGCACTGACCGTGCGGGTGAACTCGCGCTCAGGTCAAGCACCGGTACCGTTTATCTCGGCCGTGTTCTCACACCGCCAGTTAGGGAAAGACGACCAGTGGTTGCGTGAAACCATTGCGGCGAACAAAAACACCAAAGCCTCTGCTGAGAAAGACTACCTCAACAAGTGGGGCAAAGGGTCGGAGAAATCACCGTTGTCCGTGGAAGTCATGGACGAGATCGCGTCTTCTGGGGTGGAACCGGTCTGGCGAGAGATCACCAAAGAAGAACGGTGCATGTTCAATTGGTACATCGACAAAATGACGATTGCCAAGAACATGACGACCACCCAATACGTCATCGGGGTGGACACCTCAGACAGTACCGGCAAAGATGCCACGACGTTTGTGATGCGTGATGTGCGTGATGGCTCGGTGGTGTGCGTAGGGACGTTCAACAACATCAGCCTGCCCATGATCACCCGTGCGATTTCCAACTTCCTGATTCAACACAAGAACTCGGTGTTGGTGGTGGAACGTAACCGTGCGCAGCATCTCATTGACCAGTTGTTGATTGACCTGCCAGCCAAAGGTGTGGATCCGTTCAAACGGATGTACAACCTGGTGGTGGAAGACCAGACTGTCCGTGTGTCTGATTTCCGCGACCTGGCACGCACCACGATGTCAACGCGTGACCAGAGCTTCTACGATGCCCAGCGTGCAATGTTCGGCTTCTGGACAGGCAAAGACTCCCGTGAGGCGTTGTACGGCGGTAACTTCTTTGACTCGGCGGAGAAATGTTCGAAGTCGGTGCGTGACATAAAACTGATTAACGAACTGTCGCAGCTGATCACCGATAAGAAAGGTCGGATTAACCACCCAAGCGGTGGACATGATGACTTGGTGATTGCATGGCTGTTGGGCTACTGGTTTATGACCCGTGCATCCCACCTGAGTTGGTACGGCATCGAAACCGGTAAGGTGATGTTGCTGGCCCAGAGCAAAGGGACGGAATCCGAAGAAGACGTGGTGTACCGTGAGCAGCAGATCGCTTATAAGGAAGAGTTGAACGAAATCATGGAGGAGATCAAGAACTGTGAATCACCGTTACTGGTGACCCGTCTGGAAATGAAAGCGCGGAAAGTCCGTGGTTACATCGATGACACGCAGGATGAGATCATCTCGATTGACCAGTTCATCAACGCGGCCAAGGAAGAACGCGCCAAGCGTATCCGTGACACTCAACAGAAACGGCGCAACATGGGGAACAACCCGTTTGCCCGTCAGTTCGGTCGTCGTGCAGCGTAACAAAAAAAAGCCCAAAAGGGGGAGAGGCCGAAGCCTCTCCCTTTTTCATGCACTTTTGCTTTGAGCCAGATAACCGTCAACAATGACTTTAGCAATACTGAAAACCGCATCCGCAGACTGTGCAGCATTGATCACCACCGCGCGGTGTTCATGGATACGGGCCAGACGCAGGTACACCTGACGCTGCTCTTCCATCTTCGACAGGTACTTGGCTTCAAGGGTATCTACCTCTTCACCACGGCCTGCACGTCGGGCCAGTACAACGTCAACCGGTGCATCCAACACGATCACCAGACCCGGTTGGATTTCACGCACGGCAAAACTGGACAGCCATTCGATCTGTTGCTGAGTCACCTGTCCACTTAATCCCTGATAAGCAAAGGTTGACCAATCGCAACGGTCAGCCAGCACCACACGATCCGCAAGCAATGCAGCCCGGATAGTCTCGGCCATGTCAGCACGGGCCGCACTCATCAGCAGGGTTTCCACCTTGGCGGACATCACCTTGGTTTTCAGGATGGTGCGCAGGTCTTCAGCCACCGGACTGCCGCCAGGTTCACGGGTGCGAGAGACATCAACCCCTTTACTTTCCAGGTAAGCCTGAATACGGTTCAGCAGTTCGGTCTTACCAATGCCATCGAAGCCTTCAACAGCGATGTAGTTCTTTAACGCGGGTAATGGAAGCATTAACTGTAATATCCTTTCGTCAGTGTGCGCAGCACAATGTAGATCATGAGAGCAGTACGGATAGCAATGATCGTTGCCGGGGTTTTGACGTTGGTCGCTTCCTTCACAATCGCATCGCCCCAGTCACGTAACTGGATTAACGCTTCGTTACTGGAACGGCTGGAGGTATAAGCCCCACGCATCTTCGACACCACGTCCGGCAAATCATTCATCTTCATACGCTTGGATTTCATGTAATCAAATAAATGAATGATACATTCTTCGACGAAAAGTGCGTAGCGTTCCGCGCCTTTCTCACCGTAGTTATCGGACATCACTTTCAAGGCGCGTTCCAGTTTGTCTGGGGGACAGTTCTTGATAGCGTTGGCCGCCAGGCTCACCAATTCCGGTTTAATAAACGTGGCCTGGTTGGTAATCACGGTGCTAATGTAACGCTGATACTGGGTAACCTGTTTCGAGACGTCACCCACTGTCGACACCCCATCCATCTCAACCATGGACGATGAGGTCGTGATGTTGTTGGTGTTGTTCTTCACTTCATGGAACACACGGTTAATCGCATTACACACATCACGCAAACGGTCCTGGATGTCCCCGATCATGTAAATGATGGCCTTGTCATCGGTGAATCTGACATAGGTATTATAGTGGACACCAAGTCCTTTTGTTACGATGGACTTTGCGCGGGCATCAAATAAGGCTCCCCACGAACCATGCACCTTGAGGTCGAACTTCTTCGACAGCTGGTTGTAGGTCTGTTGGGCGACGGACTTGTTGGCCGGGTAGCGGTAATCGTGACTCTGAATGGATGACATGCATTTATAGTGATAGATGCGCATCACGTTAAGTTTGGCTTCTTCCCGTTTGGTTTCTGACTTAATCAACGGGGAGACGTGGAGCGCATGCAACACCCAACCCATCGATAAGTTGAAGACGTTTCCGGTTACATGGAAATTGCGGTTCACGAAAGGCGTTTCATACAGATCTTCCGCCAGGTCGGTTTCATCGCAGTCCAGGATGTCATCAAACCAGGTGTTCCAGTCCTCGGTGGTAAACTTGATGGGGTAAACACCAATCAAGGCGTTGCCGAAGAAGTGGATATGATCTTGATTCTTGGTGACGAAGTGGTAGGCGTAGGCGGCAATGGCGTCGCAGAACTTGTCGTTGATTTTGAGGTGACCGCAGTAACGTTCAAACACCGATTTAATGGTGTTGGTGCCAAGACTGCTGTTGTCTTCCAAACCGGCGGCAAACCGTCCCTCCACTTCGGCTTTGAGTGCATCCCAATCCAGGGCGTGTTTCTCATCCAGCCAGCTTTCGAGTCCAAACATGGGGTTACCTTTAAATGTCAATGTTTTTGAAGTCTATATCATCGGTATGCATAAGACCTTAGTCTTTTGTATTCCATCGGAGAACAATAATGAGTGAACAGCCAATTGGTTTGCCAGGTGTTCTGGCGCACATCGGTTTTGGTAAGGCCCGTGATCGTATTAAGAAGGATCTCGACATTTACGGTGATCGCCGTCTCAAGTTAGCAAAACGTGAGGCAGGTAACGGGTTCTTACTGGTAATCGAAGGTGACCAGGTTGATCTTGTGTTTGAACGTCGTAGCCGTGAACCTGAAGCCATCCAGGCCAAGGCGAAAGCTGCGATCATTGCACAATTCCAGGATGCATTCCCTTCTGTCGATTCGCTGGTCGTCTACGGTATTGTCACCTTTGACAAAATCGATAACAGTCGCCAGCTTAACTATGACCGCGTCATGAGTATCACGGTGTACCACAGCAATGTGGACTTGCCGGTTGATAAACATCCCGTGTTCAATCTGCCGATGAGCCCACTGATTCCCACCTGCTGGCAGGATGTGGTGGAGTTCATCGAGACGTGTGCACGGCATAACGCACCGGTTGTGTTTATCTACACCGACACCTACGACGGTGTCTGGGTATCAGGTTCTTCCCTGACCGGGACAACATCCTGTGAGATCACGAAGATTCGTGACAATGGCAAAGAGATTGTCATGTACGCGAAAGTCGAGATCGAGGGTGTCACCATCAAGGACATTGAACTGGGTGTGGACAAGAGCGATAAAGAGGCCTGGGAAATCTACCTCAATATCCTTTCTACTAATTCCAGCGCTTTGTTGGAGCAGTACCGGGGACAACGTTTCTCCCTGGTGTTCCGCAGCATCGGTTACCACAACGATGCACCCCGCTGGATCAACTCTGCCTATTTGAAAGGCCTCAGTAACGCGGAAACACAAAACCACAAAGGGTATGTGTTGTTCTCGGAATTGGGTTGGGAGTAATTCCACTGCGTTAAAACTGAACATTGTTCAGGTATGATACGGTGTGTACGGAGAGACGCACCGTCTTTTCACTTTTTAGATTTACTTACTCAAAATCGAACGTTGCGCTTTCGGGTGCAATCTACTCAGGGTTATACACACGGTAAATGGAGCTGAATGTGAAAACATAAGCATGGGAAGTTTTACGTAGTAGGAGTATTTTTCAATGAGAATTATCATGACTGCCGATAAGCGTTACTTACTTGGCCACGAAAACAGTATCATTCCTGGCTTAACGTTATTGGAAGGTGATGTGACTATTAACGGAAACGAAATCAAAATTAATGATGACGTTATTGCAGAGTTCCGCAACCGGGATATTCATCTCAACGACAAACTCATCAGTGAACGTTTCGGAAACACCAAGCCACTGAAAAGCAACTTACTGTACATGTATCAGCAAGAGGACAATTCATGGAATATGCAGCGTCGGGTGTAAGAGCGGGGTTTAAGCCGGAGTTCAACATGAGCAAAGGCGCCTTTGCACTGAAAAACCTGTCGAGCGAAGAACAGTACCTGGCTACCGCACCTGCGGTAGCTGTACTGAAGATCGCCGGCATCAGTGACCGTAACATGATCGAAGTCGAAGGTGAAGCGATGCCTTCGAAACGATTCTCGCGCAAGTGGTTCGAGCGCAACAAACCCACCGAAGACGGGTTTCTTTTATTGCAACGTAACGGCAACATCAGATTCCTTCCCGCGCACGTCGCCGAAGCCCGTGAGGCAATGGTCGCCGTGGCGTGGGAGGAATCAATTTACGAAGATTAACGTTTGGGGACAATGGCCCGCAGGATACGGTGCTTGCGCAACTTATCACTGTAGCCAAAGATTTTCTTCATTCTTTTCAACTGATCTTTGTACGACTGTTTGGCATCCCGGTAGCCGTCGACTTCGTCACGGAACGCCCCGAGTTCGACCCCGCCGACCAGTACCCCTTCATTGATTTTCAACCATAGTTTCTTATGGATCATCCCCTTAGTTGCCAGAACCACTAATTCTGAGAAGTCTGGATAGGCCCTCGGATTCAATGTCGACAGTTGTTCGTCAAACTGCAACGTCACACGAGCCGTTAGCTGTGTGGTAACTAGAGAGGTTTCAAAAATGGTAATCGTGTTATGACCGGTCAATGCAATGTTGGTTGACTGGATTTCCGGCATTTGTGAAGTCGAATCCACAACGGTGTTGAGCCGTTGTGAGATTTGGCTCCCGGACCCTGCAACACCCGATGCGTATGTCGGTGAACCCCCGGGATTATAGGCAGCCATAAAGGTATCTGGCCAGCCATAATACAAGTTCTGTACGGAGATGATCTTACGCCCCATGGTCAAGCTGTCAGGGATGTTGATCACCGTCGTCCAGGGATCCGATTGTTCAATCCGCGCACCGCGTAAGGCGATGTTGTGTTGGGTACCGCCAATGACTTCACACTCCGGTAAAACCTTTGCATGGATCACCTGCTCCAGGATAGCCTGGTTCAAGGAGAACGGTGTGACTGGCCGGATTTGCCCGTGAAACAAATTTTTATCGCTTTCTAAAAACGCTGCCTTTAAGACTTCTTCGGGGATATCAAATCCATTGCAGACGTCACGCAGCGCGAATTCAATCGCATTCATAATGCTGACCCTTTTAACAAGTAAACATACAATTTTTCATATAAGAGGAAATACTGATGTCTAACACTTCTACTGCAAAAGTTGCTGGCGCACCGACTACCCGAATCTACGGCTGTGGCGGCGCGGGTATCAACGCAGTTAACCGTTTCATTCAGTCTGGTCAGGGTAGCATTCTGGGAACCATCGATGGCTCCTATGCGTTCCTGGACACCTCGCGTGCCAACCTACCATCCGATGCGGATGAGTCCAAGGTCTATGTCCCGAACGACACCAAAGGTTCTGGTAAAAAGCGTGGTGAAAACTACGACGCGATCAAAGCCTCGTTCAAAGATATCCTGCTGAAACAAGAGCCGGGTGAATACAACATCGTGGTGTTCTCGCTGTCTGGTGGTTCAGGTTCGGTGATCGGCCCGGTGATCATGGCAGAACTGCTGGCACGCAAGCTGCCTACGGTGGCGGTGGTGATCGCTTCAACGGAATCCGGTAAGGAAACCCTGAACACTATCGACACACTGCTGTCACTGGATGGTATCCGTAAAGCACGCAAATTGCCGGTGGTCATGTGTTACGCAGAAAACGAAGAGTCGCGCACCTTCGCCGAAGTGGATCATGAAGTCACCAAG